>Ga0315298_1000007_pt1 | contig 480083 bp, 433 predicted proteins | sample WHS_1_MG_FD_203077 | JGI IMG/M metagenome (GOLD analysis project Ga0315298, IMG submission 203077) | Extremophilic microbial mat communities from Washburn Hot Springs, YNP, Wyoming, USA - WHS_1_MG | ecosystem: Environmental > Aquatic > Thermal springs > Hot (42-90C) | place: USA: Wyoming... | reverse complement strand
TCGTCTGCACCGCGTTTCGGCTCAACCTTCTTTCTTTCTGAACCGGTTTTCAAGCCTCAAGGACCATTAGATTCAGGAGCGGTTCACAGCAAAACATCCTGCGGTTCGGGCGCAAGCTTGATGGAGGACAACGCTTCCGGTCTTGGGCTTCAACAGTGGAGTAAGCGGAACAGCAGAAGCAGATTAAGGAATGATAGACAGAAAAGGCAGGCAAGAGCCCTGCCCCCTCTCAAGAGTGTCTGCAGTCCTATATTTGCAAACCTGCTAATTACCAGCCCCCGGCATTGATAGAATTGGTCTTTGACAATTTAATAGCCAGGCAGGGTCGTAACCCTGCACCCAAGGGTCGCAGACCCTTGGTTTTAATGCTGGGGCGGGTGTCGGCGCATTCAAAAGGTGTGTGTCTAAACTTTTTCCTGGAATTGCAATCTAAAGAAAAGGTGTTATTTTGAGAAGCGAAGCCCCTGGGAGCTTTGGGGCATAAGAGATAGTGTTTGTGAGTAAGGAATGATTTAGGAGGTATTTGGGATGAGTAGGCGTAGCGCCAAATGGTTATTGATTCTATTTTTGGTCGGGCTATGTGTTGGCGGAGGATACTGGCTGGGAAGGCATACTCAGGGGTTTAAGCTTCCGTGGGAGAAATCCGGGGAGAAGCCTTTGGAAAAACCATCTGAGCTAGTTCCACAACAGCTAATCCTGCCCAAGGGAATGGCGGACTTTGAACAGCGGGTTATGCTTGCGGCGAACAAGGCTCTACCTGCGGTTGTGAACATCAACACAGAGAAAAAAGTTCGGTTTCAGCCTTCGCCCAGCCCGTTTTTTAATGATCCGTTTTTCCGGAGATTTTTTGGAGACCAGATTCCTTATTTTGCGCCTCAGGAGCAGATTCAGAGAAGTCTTGGCTCTGGCGTAATAGTGACCCAGGATGGCTACATTCTTACGAATCACCATGTGATTGCGGGTGCGGATGTTATCAAGGTGTCATTGATTGACAAGCGGGTATTTGACGCAAGGGTAGTTGGTTTGGACCCGAAGACGGATTTGGCTCTTCTCAAGATAGACGCTACAGATTTGCCATTGCTTCCGCTCGGAGATTCCAGCAAGCTGGAGGTTGGACAGTTCGTGCTTGCGGTTGGGAATCCATTTGGGCTTTCTGGAACAGTTACAATGGGCATAGTTAGCGCAAAGGGTCGCGCTAATATCCGGATTGCGGATTATGAGGACTTTATTCAAACAGACGCTCCGATCAATCCGGGCAACTCCGGAGGGGCGCTGGTGAATCTGGACGGGGAGCTGGTTGGGATCAACACAGTGATCTTTTCTCAATCAGGCGGGAATATCGGAATCGGGTTTGCCATTCCGTCCAATATGGCAAAAGGGGTGATGTATAACCTGATTGAATACGGCAGGGTTGTGAGGGGCTGGCTGGGAGTAGCGATTCAGGACCAGGCAGATGGTAAAGGGGTGATTGTGCAGGGAGTGATGCCTAACAGTCCTGCTGAAAAAGCTGGGCTGAAACAAGGGGATATTATTCTGAGCTATCGCGGAGAGAGTATAGAGAGCGGGTCTGAGTTGAAGAATCTGGTTGGAGAAACCGCGCCTGGGGAGAAAGTGGAGATAAAGATTCTTCGGAGTGGCACTGAGATGACGATTAGCGTGGTGATAGCGGAGCTTAAGGAAGAAGAAATCCCGGAGCTATCTGTGATGAATAAACTGGGCATTCGCGTTGAGGAGTTGAAGAAGGAGTTAAGGGAGCAGTTCGGGATTCCGGATGAGATTAAAGAGGGGGTTGTGGTGATTGCTGTGGATGAGGCTGGAAGAGCAGGAGAGGCAGGGGTTGAGCCCGGGGATGTTATTTTGCGTGCGAATCAGACCTTGGTTAGAAGGTTTTCGGATTTGGAAAAAGCGCTTGAATCCGCGGGAGATGATCAAATAATTCTCTGGGTCTGGAGAACTCCAAGAACCATAACACTGGTCATTCCACCAAAGGAATAAACAGCGTATTTAATTTTTCAGGAAAATAAATCGGCTCACGCATAAGAATTGCAGGCTTACATTTTTATATGATTCAAGCGGGGCTTGCAGAAAAGCCTGATCGCGGTTTGAATTTATTTCAAGAGGGCTTCTCGTTTTTCGCGCGCCTGTTCCATCCAGGAATTGTAGTGCACAACCAGACAACGACTTCTATACTTACAATGACTCTCCGGGCTTAAGCATTTAGCTAGCCCCTGGCGGAAGCAGGATGCGCAATAGCTCTTTCCGTATTTCTCGCAAATAGCCAGGATTGGCTCGCCTAAATGCAAGAGACAGCCATCTTCTTCCATCAAGCTGGGTCTCATCATCATTCACCCACCTCTATTATTATATTCATCATTCTAAATATAGCAATATATGAATATAACAACTATCTGAACCAGCGCAGGTGTCAGGTTTTGCTCCGGACATTGTTATTTTTCTCTTCATTCTGGTTTCCTTTTTAAGTTCTGAGGCATCAAAGTCAGGTTCATACTGCCGGTTCTGTATCCGAGGATGTCAAGACTCGTGTAGAGGAATCCAAGTTTTCTAAACTCCTCATATATTTTCTGGCGAAGCTGTGGCTCTGACAAAAGCCTGTGAATTCCATCCTGGTCCAGCTCTATTCTCGCAAGCTCGTTATGGTGTCTCACTCTCAGGACTTTGAATCCAAGGGAGCGGAGGAATGCTTCTGCGTTTTCAACCTGAGACAGCTTTTCTGGTGTGATGCGTTCTCCATACGGGAATCTGCTGGCAAGACAGGCAAAGCTGGGCTTGTCCCAGGTTGGAAGTCCGATTCGTTTGCTTGCCTCGCGAATTTCAGCTTTTGAAAATCCGACTTCCAGTAAGGGACTGCGGATTCCTAGCTCAGCAATAGCTTTTCTGCCAGGGCGATAATCTGAAAGGTCATCATTATTACTCGCTTCCACTACCCATTGCAGATTATTGTCCTGCGCAATTTTCTTGAGCTTTTGAAAAAGCTCCTGCTTGCAATAGTAACACCGGTTTTCTGGATTCTGGCAGAACTGCTCTGATTCAAGCTCCTTTGATTCAAATTCTATAAGCTCCACTCCCAGGATTTTGGCTATTTTTTCCGCATCCTGTTTTTCCCAGCATGGAAAGGTTGGTGAGAGCGCGGTTCCTGCTTTGACATTTTTCCCAAGAGCGTCTTTAGCTATAGAGAGCAGGAATGTTGAATCCACCCCGCCTGAGAATGCAACCAGAACAGAGCCCATTTCCCGGAGGATGTCCTTCAGACTATCAATCTTTTGTTCCAGCTCATCTTTCATTTCAATACTGCTCCCGAATTCCATTGATGGGTCCTCCCAGAACTCCATCAATCTCGCTGAATGAGTTAGCGAGCTGGATTTTCGCGCAAGGGTCTGTAAATTTTTTCTTGGCATATACAACCTTTCCATAGGTTAGATGAATCCAGCCCGGCTTTTGGTTGCCTGAAATAATATCCTGTGCAGAACAAATTATTCCTTGCAGGTGCGCAATGAGAATTAAAGTCCGTTGTAAATTCATAAGCATATAGTTTTACCTAATTGGACTTAAAAGCAAGCCTGATTTATGTTAGAATCATCTGCCAGTGGAAAAAGCAATAAAAAATCAGAATGGGCAGGTGCGTAATTTGCGCAAGCCGGATTTTCTTCGCGCAAAAAACATTCTTTGCTCTGAGCCTGACCTGATAAAGCGCAGGCTACGGAGGTTTGGTCTTAATACGGTGTGCGAGCAGGCGCGTTGCCCGAACATTGCTGAATGTTTTTCCAAACACACCGCCACTTTTTTGATTCTTGGGAAAATATGCACGAGGAATTGCAGGTTCTGCGCTGTTCACAAGGGCGTTGCTTTAAGCCCGGACATTGATGAGCCTGAACATATAGCACAAATGGCAAAGGGTCTTAAGCTAAGACATATTGTGATAACCTCGGTTACGAGAGACGACCTTGCGGATGGAGGCGCGGAGCAGTTTTATAAAACTGTGATTTCGGTCAAGCGGGCTTTGCCAGAGTCTTCGGTTGAAGTTTTAACTCCGGACTTTCAGGGCAGGATTGAGTCTGTGGCAAGAGTGGTTGAGGCTGGTCCATCAGTTTATAATCATAATCTTGAGACTGTTCCCAGGCTATATCCTGAGGTTCGGGCTGGTGCGGATTATCAGCGTTCACTCTTCATCCTGAAATGGGTCTCTGAGAATGCTCCGGGGATTAAGACCAAAACTGGGATTATGGTCGGAATGGGAGAAACCAGGGATGAGATTATAGGCTTGATGAAAGACTCAATTGATGCGGGGTGTAAAATTATGACCATTGGTCAATATCTGGCGCCGAGCAGAAGGCATTTGCCAGTGAGAAGGTATTATGAGCCAGAGGAATTTGTTGAGCTTGAGCAAATTGGATTGGAAATGGGGTTTAAGGCTGTTTTTGCTGGACCTCTGGTAAGGAGCAGTTATTGTGCGGAAGAGATTTTTAGTCGCGAGCAAGCTGGCTCGCAGATTTTAAGGAGATAATTAAAATGAGCACGGAGTTTAACAGGATCAATCGTTTGCCTCCTTATGTTCTTGGTCAGGTAGTTGCGCTGATGACCGAGGCAAGGCGGAGGGGCGAGGATATTATAGACCTTGGAATGGGCAATCCGGATTTGCCTACTCCCAAGCCGATTGTGGAGAAGTTGAAGGAAGCGTCAGACATTGTTAAAAATCATCGCTATAGTATGAGCAGGGGCATTCCTGGATTGCGCAAGGCTATCGTAGAATGGTATCAGCGTAGATATGAGGTTGACCTTGACCCGGAGACCGAGGCGATTGTAACAATCGGTGTAAAAGAAGGCATCTCGCATCTGGTGCTTGCAATGGTTGAGTCTAAAGAGACTGTTCTGGTTCCCAATCCAACATATCCGATTCATTATTATTCCGTGGTGATTGCTGGCGGGGATGTACGCTCTATTCCGTTCACCGGGGAGCAGGAGAACTTTTTTGAGGAAATGGTTAAGGCTATGAAGCTGACATGGCCTAAGCCCAAACTGCTTATTTTGAATTTTCCACACAACCCGACCACAGCAGTAGTTGACCGGAGCTTTTTTCAAAAGATTGTTGATTTTGCAATAGAGAACAAGCTGTGGGTGATTCATGACCTTGCGTATGGAGACCTTACTTTTGATGGGTATGAGGCTCCGAGCTTTCTTGAAATACCGCGCGCCAAGGAGGTGGGCGTGGAGTTTTATTCAATGAGCAAGAGTTTTTCTATGCCTGGATGGAGAGTTGGCTTCTGCGTGGGAAATAGGGAGATGATTCACGCGCTTGCAAGGATTAAGAGTTATCTTGACTACGGGATTTTTCAACCAGTGCAGATTGCGGCGACAGTGGCCTTGAATCAATGTGAGAACGCTACAATGGAAATTGCGCAGATTTATTGCAAACGCAGGAACGCGCTTGTGGATGGTTTAAACAAGATTGGCTGGAAGGTTAAGAAGCCAAAGGCAACAATGTTTGTCTGGGCAAAAATTCCTGAGCCTTATCAATCAATGGGCTCTCTGGAATTTTCAAAATTCCTGCTTCAAGTTGGCAAAGTAGCTGTGAGTCCGGGCATTGGTTTTGGCGAGTTTGGAGAAGGCTATGTCCGATTCGCATTGATTGAAAACGAGCACAGGATAAAGCAGGCGGTGAGGGGGATAAAAAAGGCGCTTTTTAAGGGGAAGTAATAAAATAATAATGAGGAACTTATGAATCAAGAACTAGCAAATGTTATCCGGTTATATTCCACTGGAACTCACCAGGAACTGAGCGCGACTTTTGATTATAAGCATTATATTGGTTGTAAGAGATTGAAAGTAATTTATTTATTGCCTAAAGCGGACTTAGTGAGATACAAGGATTTCATCGCTAATAAATTTTATCAATGGCTGGAACAAAGGGCACAATGAAAACGAGTCATTATTTGAATAGGATCATTCAGGGTGATGCTCTTGATAGGCTCAAGCATCTGCCGGATGACATTATAGATATGGGGGTCTGTTCACCGCCCTATAACAAAGGAGAAAACAAGAAGGGCTGGCTGGTCACAAGCGTAAAATATGCGGGAGCCACGGATAAACTGCCTGAGGGCTTATATCAGGAGACTCAAATTGCGGTGCTTAATGAGCTTTTTCGGGTTATCAAGCCCGGAGGTTCTTTTTTTTATAACCATAAGATCAGATGGGAAAAGGGGCAATTACTCCATCCCATAGATTGGCTAAGAAAAACAAAATGGACTGTCCGACAAGAGATCATCTGGGACAGAATGATCGCGGCGAACATAAGAGGATGGAGATTTTGGCAGGTTGAAGAAAGAATCTATTGGCTTTATAAGCCCAAAGGCAAAGGTTTAATCGGTGAGGAGCTCAAACCAAGGCATGCCTTATTGACTTCTATTTGGAGATTTCCGCCCGAAAGAAATAATCCTCATCCCGCACCATTTCCTTTGGCGTTGCCGGTTCGGGCAATATACTCAATAATGGATGAGCAAAAAGGGATAATTATTGACCCTTATTGCGGTAGTGGCACAACCTTGCTTGCGGCTAAAATACTGGGACATAATTATATTGGCATTGAAATATCCCCCAAATATATTGAATATGCGGAAAAAAGACTGCAGAACTATAAAAATGAAATGCAATATGCTCAAGAGGAAATGGCAAAACACATTGTTGAGAAAACCTTCAAAGAGAGAAAGGAACGAGGAGAATTTACTGGCAAATTTGGGAAACAAACCTTTAGGGCTTTTCTTGAAGAAAGGAATCTGGAATTGTTTAAACATATAAAGTAGAGAAGGATAAGGAATGAAAGAAGTAAAAATTGGTTTAATTGGCTATGGCACTATTGGTCAGGGCGTGGTAAAGCTTTTAAGGGAGAATCAAAAGGATATTGAGGCGCGGATCGGGGGCAGGCTCCAGCTGGTCGGGGTTGCTGACAAGGACTGGAGGACGCCTCGCAAGGTCTCATTGGATAAAACACTTCGGCTGAACGATGCTTATAAATTAATCAATGACCCTGAGGTTAAAATCATTATTGAGCTGGTTGGAAATTTCCCTGGCGTAAAGGAGATGCTCATTTCAGCGCTTAAAAATGGTAAAGCTGTTGTCACTGCTAACAAGGCATTGCTTGCGCAAGAAGGAGACCGGATTTTTCAAGTGGCGAAAAAATACGGCTCTGATATTTATTTCGGAGCATCTGTTGCAGGAGGCATACCGATTCTGAGAATCCTGCGAGAAGGCTTATCAGCTAATCGGATTCAAGCCATTTATGGGATCGTGAACGGAACATGCAATTACATCCTGACCCGGATGCAGGAATCTGGTCTGGAGTATTCATCCGCGTTGAAAGAGGCGCAGGCGCAAGGATATGCAGAGGCAAATCCTGAGGCGGATGTTGAAGGAATTGACGCATCTCATAAACTCGCGATTCTTTTAAGACTTGGCTTTGGGGTAAGCGTTCCTCTTAATAAAATTTTCCGCAAAGGCATCTCGCGTTTGAGCCATCTGGATTTGACCGCGGCTTCAGAATTAAAGTATCGGGTGAAATTGCTGGCGATTGCAAAGGAGACTAATGGCTTTATTGAAGCCAGGGTTCATCCGACATTGATTCCAGAGCGGTCTATGCTCGCGCAGGTAAACGGGGTATATAACGCGATTTATGTCAAGGGCAATTTTGTGGGGCCAACTTTGTTTTACGGACAGGGCGCAGGGATGGACGCAACTGCATCAGCTGTGATGAGCGATGTAATGGAGCTGGCAAGAAACATCCTTCAGGGAAGAGCGCCTGGAAGGCTTAGTCCAGAGGGTTTTATTTCATTAAACCCGCATCAGCTCAGGCTTAAGCCAATGGAAGAGCTTATTGGAGCTTATTATTTACGTTTCTGGGTCAAGGACCAGGCTGGAGTGCTTGCCAAGATTGGAGGTATTCTTGGTAAATGCAAAATTTCCATCAACTCAGTCATACAGCATCCAGCAAGGTCTGGAAATTCGGTTCCGCTTGTGATCATCACGCATAATGCTCTTGAGAAAAATATCCAGAAAGCAGTTGCAGAGATCAACAGGCTAGCCGTGGTGCTTAGCCCAGTCCAGTTGATCAGGATCGCAACAGAATTGGAGTAGAAAAATGAAGAGGGGGAAAAAGGGGGAAACAAAGATAAGAAAAATTCGCAGGAGACAATTTATCTCATCAGCTGGGCTTGCTGGCGCAGGAATAATCTCTGCTCAGGCGCAAAAAACCTGGGCGCAAGCCTCAGCCGCGCACTCGCTCCTGAATACAAGTATCCTCATTGACTACTCAAAGCCTCTTCATCAAATTCCTATGACCATTTATGGACATTTCATTGAAGAACTGGGCAAATGCATCATTGGCGGAATATGGAGACCGGTTCCTGGCACAGACCAGTTTCTCGGAGGAGTACCATGGGACTTAATGAACGCCATCAAGCTAATCCGTCCCTCTATCATACGCTATCCGGGCGGTTGTTATGCGGATTCCTATCACTGGCAAAACGGCATCGGACCAAGAGATAAAAGACCCATCACTCCGAACAAAGCCTGGGGAATGTTCGGAAAAGCAGTGGGACCGGATGACACAAATCAATTCGGGACCGATGAGTTCATTTTGTTCTGCAGAGAATTGGGCGCTGAGCCAATGCTGACTGTGAATGTTGGCACAGGCACGATTGAAGAAGCAAGGGCATGGGTAGAGTATTGCAATGGCGCAACCAGCACAAAGTGGGGAGCGGAGCGAGCAAAGAACGGACATAAAGAGACTTTTAATGTTAAATACTGGTGCGTGGGCAATGAAATGTGGAATCCGGTTGATGGCGGATTTACCGCGGAAAAATACGCGAAGCTGTATCTGGATTTTGCTAAGGCAATGCGTTCAGTTGACCCGGAGATAAAATTGATTCTTTGCGGTTTCACAGACCCAGCGAATAGATGGAATAAAAAAGTTCTTGAAATAGCCGGCAAGGATACAGACTATTTATCAATTCATTCCTATGGTCCATCAAAGCTGACAGAGATGGACGGAAAGTTAAAGCAGAAATTCGGATACAAATCAACCTTCAAGGTCCTAGAGCAATTTGAAAAATGCCTTAACCTGGGAATATCCGCAATTGAAGAAGCTGGAATTAACCGGGAAATAAAGGTTGCCTTTGACGAATGGAACCTGTGGTATTTGTTTCTGGATGTGGTTCAGACCAATTATAATCTCCGCGATGGAGTTTTTGTCTCTGCAATGTTAAATCGCTTACAAAGGCTTGCAGACAAAGTCCCAATCGCTAATCTTGCCCAGATGGTTAATTGCATTGGAATTATTGTCTCAGACGAGCGAGGGACATTCCTTACTCCTTCCGCCTGGGCATTTAATATCTATACGCAATACGCTCTTGACCGCTATTTAGCCCCTGCAATGTCTTCTCTCACTCCGGGTCTGGAAGTGAGCGCCAACCGCGACGAAAAAGGAGAGAGGCTCAGCATCTTTTTAGTCAACAAGGACCGCGATAAAAAAATCAATGCGTTCATCACTCTGAAAAATTTTATCCCAAAGCCTGAAGCGGAGCTCACAAGCCTCTGGCACAAAGACCCGTTCAAATACAACACCTTTGAAAATCCAAACGCCATTCAGCCTAAAACCGAAACCATCAGGATTGCTCCAGAAACAAAATCCCAGACCTTTGACTTCAGCATCCAGCTACCAGAGCATTCCGTGACAGCGGTTTCATTAAAACGGAAGTGAGACTAGCGCTAAAGCCAAAAACCAGATGGGCTTTTGAGCAAAGCTCTGATTAAATTTCTATCTCTATCTTCTCATCCGGTTTTAGCTCAATCACTGTGCAGTCATTGGCATAAGTGCGCTCAGGAAGAACGATCAGGATATGCACTGATTGGTCTGTGAGCGCAAACGGCGCGTGATGCCAGACCCCTGGCTTTAAGACCACCATTGTGCCTTTTGGAACCCGGAACACCTCAAATTGCTCAAGAGGAATAAAGCCCTTGCGAGTCGCAGGTCCGCAATGAAGCAGGATGTCTCCGTCCAGCGGAAGTATGCCTTCTCCGCAAGAGGAATGGAATTCTGTTTTATCAATGATGAAAGGTCTTTTTGCGACCTGACAGATGGAAAAGGAAGACACATCCGCGCCAACATATAACTGGAGTATGTCTCTGAAAAACTGGATGGGTGCCTCCCCAAATCCGTAACTGTCAGGTTTGAGCATATTCGCGAAATATCCATAATTCCTGAATGCATCCATACTCAAGTCTTTAACCTTTATCCTTCTCATTCTGTCCTCCTTTATCAAATTATATTTTCTGAAAGAGGATACTTGCCATATTTAAGATAAAGACGAATCGCCAGCTTATGAGTTTTTCTGCTTACCCCAATCACAGGATACTCAGTATAATGCCAAACAGCAAATCAGTCATTGCGTTCTGAAAACCGCGCAAAAATCTATAGCGCTCCCATAAAGAGTTCTCATTCACCGCAAGCCTGTACCTTGAGCCTCCAAACCATTTGCTCCAGCGCGCAAATTTTTTATAACGCGCCCAATCTTTGAAATCAGGTGTCTTGAAACTATCAAGCAGATGCCATCCATCTTCCAGAGCGCCCTTGACGGTCTCGCCCTGTGTGGAAATTTTGGAAATCCTCCAGATAGTTCCCCATTCATCAATACATAGCCGTGTCTGATTCAGCCAGCCTTTTGGCAGTTTCCGTTTAGACCTCCAGAGCCGAGCCTTAATTATCCAGGGGTGAATATAGGGATAGTATGGCTCAGGCGGTTGAAAGGATTCTGGAGGGAGCATAAAGAGCGGGAACACATCCTTGAAAGAAACCGGCACTCTATCCGGACCCAGAAAATGTATCGCCCTCTTCATCCTCTCCCGACCGGTCATATTTTATTCCGGGAACAAGCCGAAGTTTTTGTAAAGGAATTTTCGGACCGGGCGGAACATAGATTCCAGCTTGAAAAGGGATGTGAAAGCGGCTCTCAGTCCCCACCAGATTCCTCGGAGGAACATTATATTTTTCGGGAAATACCAGAGGATTTTGATTATGATGCTTGGTCTGAGGAAGAATCTGCGGTAGGCGTTTCTCTGAATTTTGAATCCATCATAGGGAGTTACCCGGGAGTAAAAAGGTGTCTCTGACCAGTATCGTAGGTCAAACCAGTCATAATTAGAAAAGTCAAAATCCGGATATGCCTTTTTTGCAATCTCCAGCAACTCTGTTCTGGGATAAACCACCACTGTGAAGAACCAGCATCTCAGCAATTTTGTATTAAGGGTCCAGTCAATAGTCATCTTGATTTCTTCCAGGGTCTCGGTCGGGAATCCGAGCATAATAAACGCCTGCGGGATGATGCCCTCATTATAAGTCCATTCAATAGCCTGTTTAGCCTTTTCCAGGTCAAGGTTTTTATGGATCAATTTTTGAAGCCTTGGAGAAGCGGTTTCTATAGCATAAGTAATCACATAACATCCTGCGGCTTTGAGCTTCTGAATCAGTTCTCTATCCATTATATCTGCTCGGAGCCCGTTTGGAAAAGCGATTTTGACTTTTATACCTCGCCTGATGATCTCATCGCAGATTTGCTTAGCGCGCGGAATATCTATATTGAAAATATCATCAACTATGTGAAGCTCCTTGACTCCGTATTTGCCAGTTAACAATTCAATCTCTTTTAGAACATTTTCAACAGAGCGTTTCCTAACCTTCTTGCCAAAAATACCATGACAATACGCGCACTTGAACGGACAGGCTCTTGTTGTAAAGATCATTGCCCAGGGCGTTGAATGACAGTATCCGTTCATAGTTATCTGGACAGAATATCTTTTAAAGTCAATCATGTCCCAGGCAGGAAATGGAATAGAGTCAAGGTCTTCTATAAATTCCTGCGCTGGTGTCTGGATCATATTGCCTTCTCTCATAAACACAAGCCCTTTAACCTGCTCTACAGGTTTTCCCTGTTCAAGCGCCTCTAACAACTCTGGAAAAGTCCGCTCTCCCTCGTTCATCACAACATAGTCAATGCTTCCGCTCTTAAGCGCCCAGTCAAAGAAGACCGATGCGTGAGGACCGCCTAAAACCGTGATGACTTCTGGATTTATCTCCTTGAAAGCTTTAGCCGCATCCTCCATCTCGCCCGCCTCTGCGCTTAAAGCGCTGAAGCCAACAACCTGCGGGTCAAACTTCTTGAAGCGTGCTTTTAAATCCTCTGTGTTCAGGTCATAAAGCGCCTGCTCAACAAAATCTATCTCATACTTTCCCGGAAACCGCTCTCTCAGAACCGAGATCAAATAGAGCAATCCAAGCGGTTGACCGAATCCCATCCGGCTAAACCGCTTTCCGCTCTTGATAAGCATTATCCTTTTTATTTCCATAGTCTTCAGTTGACCAGACCAGCGCATAAGCGCACTGCGGGAGATACACTTCGCATCTGTAACTAAATTATTATAGCTGGATTCCAGAAAATTTCTAAATTTTCAGATATTCGCTGAGTTCTTTTTGATGCTTTTTACATAGCTTGCCCTTGAACTGCGATTTAAGAAGCTCTTCCTGCCAGTGCGCATTGTAAAGCATACAGTCCAGGCGGTCGCAATGAGGGGAACCAGTTATCTGATAGAAAACCGCCTGAAGAATCTGGCTTTTTAGAATTTCAGTGAGACGCGGGTCTTTAGGCTTAAGCACACTATCTTTAAGCTCAGCGAGCGCGAGCTCCTTTGGAATTCCAGCGGAGATTTTCAGGTAAAATTCTCTTGGTCTCGCAGGCGCTTCAACTAAGCCAATGGTGGAAATTATGCAGGGATAGCCATAAAAAGCAGAGCGTAGATGGTATCTATCTCCTGGCTCAAAGCTCGCGATCATCTGCTCTGTGATTAAAATATGCAAAAAATTGAGACCTTTATCATTTTGGGGAATTAGCCCAGCTATAATGTTCATAAAATAGAAAGCGTCATAGACCGCGGCTGAAATCCTTTTTTCTCTGAGAAGATTTCTTGATTCAAAATCAATCTCCACTGCAGATGCTTTTCGCGGAAAAGACCTTTGCTCCGGATTTCGGATGCGAATACGCGCAAGCTCTTTTGCAATCTGTTTAGTTCTTTCTGCGCACGCCCTGGAAGAAAGGCTTGAAAGATGAAAGCTAAACAAGTCTTGCCGAAGCTCAATTAAATTTTTGCGCCTGAGAAACTTCTCCAACCAGGCTTTGAGCTTCGCATAATCAACTGGCTCATCCCCGCAGTCCTGATAAAGAAAAATTTTGTCCAGCCGAGTGAGAAATTTTCCGCCACTATAATTACTTCTCAAGCTATTCCTCATCTCACTTTGAGCATATCCAAAAGCATACTCACCCGCAAGAGTTAGGGACTAAGCGCAAAACAACTAGAAGACAGGGAAAGAGCCAAGAGGCAAGAGAGGATAGGGATTGGCGAAAAACCGACATCAATCCGCATATTTGTATCATCAATCAATTTCACCAGATTATCATTTTATCATCTTTATCATCGCTTCTGGGCGTGGCTAGTTCTCGCTTTGACAGAGGAAAGATTTAGAGTCAAAGAGTCCAGTTTGGAAAATAGGTTTTGGCACAAAAAATTTCTCTTGACTTGCGAGAGGTTTTAATTAAACTTGGCATTAATGTTTATGAATGAAGTTATTGATGGAGGAAGTTGGATGGCGTATAGGATTATTAAAGAGGAATGTATCTCCTGTGGGGCGTGTGCGAGTGAATGTCCAAACGAGGCGATTAAAGAGGCAAAGGAATGTTATGTGATTGATGCGAAGAAATGTAATGACTGCGGGAGTTGCACGGAGGTGTGCCCGCAGGAATGTATTGTTAGCTCTGAAGAATAAAGCCGGTAAAACAGCGTAATTTTTTAACAAAAAACAATAATGCTTGGAAAGCGTATCATACCCTGTCTGGATGTAATGGCAGGACGGGTTGTGAAGGGAGTAAGGTTTGTGGGTCTGCGTGATGCAGGAGACCCTGTGGAATCAGCGATTGAATATGATCGTCAGGGTGCGGACGAGCTTTGCTTTCTGGACATCACAGCCAGCTATGAGGAGCGGGAGATTATTCTGGATGTTGTTGCCCGGACCGCTGAAGAGGTTTTTATGCCGTTGACGGTTGGGGGAGGGATTAGGTCTCTGGAGGATATTCGGAAACTGCTAAAGGCTGGCGCTGACAAGGTTAGCATTAACACAGCGGCTGTAGAGAATCCGGAGTTTGTCAGGCAAAGTGCGGAGCGATTTGGGTCTCAGTGTATCGTGGTTGCGATTGACGCGAGAAGGGTTCCTGGTTCAGAGCCTCTCAGGTTTGAGGTTTATACCTACGGAGGAAGAAAAGGCACAGGGATAGATGCTGTGGAGTGGGCGAGAAGGGTTGAAGGTCTGGGCGCTGGAGAAATTCTGCTCACGAGTATGGACAGAGACGGAACCAAGCTGGGTTTTGACCTGGAGTTAACCCGCGAGATTTCAAGGGCAGTGAAAATTCCGGTCATTGCCTCGGGCGGGGTCGGGAATCTTGAGCATATTTATGAAGGTTTGACAAAAGGCGAGGCAAGCGCGGCGCTTGCGGCAAGCATCTTTCATTATGGCGAGTACACGATTCGGGATTGCAAGGAATACCTGGCGAAAAGGGGCGTGAGTGTCAGGTTAAATTAATCCCCGACATTCTCATCTCAAATTCCAGAATCTGAGCGGCAAACATAAATACAGAGTTAAGGTCTTCTTTGGTCAGAACAGGGTAATTATCCAACACATCCACATTAACTATTTTAAGGGATGAGCCTATGGTTTTGTCAATTCTGATTTTCAGTCAACCCTTGCTTCCCTCAATGACTCTGCGGCTTGCTCTGGCGGAGTTGGGTTAATGTAAAAACCTGTTCCCCATTCAAATCCCGCGAACTTGGTCAGCTTGGGCATAATCTCAAGATGCCAGTGATAATATGCAAGGTCTTCCTGATGAAATGGCGCGGTGTGGATCATATAGTTATATGGAGGGTTATTGAGCACCAGCGCCATTTTTTTCATAACTAACAGAAGTATTCTTGCCAACTGCTCGTATTCCTTTTTCTGCGCGTTTTCAAATCTGCAATTATGCGCCTTTGGGATGACCCAGGTTTCAAAAGGCGCCCGAGGGGCAAAGGGCTCAATTGCGACAAACTCTGAATTCTCAGCAACCACTCTGACGCCGTCCCTCATCTCCTGACGGAGAATATCACAAAAAACACAGCGTTCCTTAAAAGAATAATACTCGCGCGAGCCTGCCATTTCCTCGCTCACCCGCTTGGGAACAACAGGCAGGGCAATCAGTTGCGAATGCGTATGCTCAAGGCTGGCTCCTGCGGCTAAGCCTTTATTCTTAAAGACCATCACATATTTGAACCTTGGGTCCTTTTTTAAGTCCACAATTCGGTCATGATACATCCAGATTAGCTCTTCCATCGCAACCGGAGAAAAAGAAGTAAGGTCGTTCAGATGCTGAGGCGTTTCAATAATCACTTCATGAGCGCCAATCCCATTCATTATGTCAAACATTCCTTCACCGCGCCGGTCCAGGTTGCCTTCAATTCTTAGCGCTGGGAACTTGTTGGGAACAACTCGGAGCCGCCATCCTGGTGCGTCCCTGTGTGAGCCGTTATTCCGGTATGCCATAATCTCCGGAGGAGTCATCGCTTCTCTGCCCTCACAAAATGGGCATTCATTTGCATTGGCTTTTGGCTCCGGCTCCAGCTTGAAATCGCTCGGACGCTTCGCGCGCTCCGTGGAAATGATTACCCACCTTCCTATGACAGGGTCTTTTCTTAATTCCGGCATCTAGCTATTCCTCTAAAATCAGCTTTTAGGTTATCCAAAAATTTCCAAAATTCAATCGGGCGACCTTCTCCGGCTCTCAGCGCGCCGAGGATGAATGTGCAAGTGTTTTCAGGATGAAGGCTCTCAATATCTAATCTTCCGGAACTCATCAATGGTGTCCAGGGCATAGCTGGAAAAAGTTCTTCCCAGAATCCCATCCTGAATCTGTTTGCCCAGGTCAAAGAACGGAACCGCCCAAATCCGGTCAAAGCTCTTTCTCACTCTCAACTCCATTCCTGTAATATCCTGTCTTTTATCCACTATCAGGAGCGGGTAATGCTTAAGATATGGCTCCACATCATCTAAACCCCGAGTGGCTGAGCCGATCCTTTGCCATGCTTGCTCATTCCTCTCTTTATCCTCCTCCAGCGCGAGCCTGCTTTCAGTGTAAATCAAGCCCAGGTCTCCGAAATAATTTTCTCTCAGTAATTGAAAGCCAGCAACATAAATATAATTCAAGTCCTTGATGATTCTAGCCACTGTGTCGCTGACTTCCCGGTCAATCGTCATCTCCAGAACAACTTGATAAAAATAAAAAGGTAAATAAAAAAGCATCTGGTATTGAGAAGGAATTTTCTTTGCGCGAGCATAACTGACACGGAGAGGCTTATATATCTCGCTGGAAAAATCCCATCCGCTCTGGCAATTGGCACAGAAAAAAATCCGGTCGTTTTCAAACCCGCTCAGAATCCCGGCGCATTCTGGGCATTTCAAAGGTATGACCTTTACCGCCATTCCTCTTGTCTCCGCCTTGCCTCACGCATCGCCTGTTCCAACACCCCGCTTAACTTCATCGCCATTTTATCAAACACTGTTTCAGGAGGACGCCCAATAAATTCCATATCAGTATGCTCCCCACTGATGACAATCTCTGAGCTATACCGAAACATATTCCAGCCGAATGCCACGAAAAACAAGAGCACAACTGAAAAAAGCAGGATGAGCCAGATGGATAAAAAGCCCATTGCTAAAATCAGCATCGGAATCTTGAGCAGTTTTCCAAGACTCAAGCCCACTGCCCCGGAAACTGCCAACAGCCATGCCACTCTTGCCCGCTCCTTTGCAGGAGCGCGCGTGAATAAAATCTTCCCCCTCACTGCCTCAAGCGTGGTCTGATATGCTCTTCCCTGATACCGCCAGCGGATGCGCCAGACCGGATAATAAACCAGCGCAGTCCTCTGCTCAACTATCTGAGTCTGATCCTGCGCATAGGCAAGCTCAGGTGTCTTGAAAATTTGACTGACCCACTCCGTTGCGTTAATCCGAGGCTCCAGAACCACTCCTAATCTATCAAGCTCCTCTTTGCGATACTGATTCAGCTCCAGACCCTCTGCCACAATCACTTTATCCGGCTCAAATTCCTCTAAGCCCCAGTCCTCTAATTTCACCGCAGGAAAACTACGCTCTATATCACTGAAGATCACCCGTGAGTCTGTCTTGCTCTGCTCCTGCGATCTCTGCTTGTCCACTAACTGCCGGTAAGTTAACTCGCTATTGCGATAGCCTTCCAAAATCATCCCCGTGGTCGTGTACGGCTTTCCAAAAGAAGTGAATACGCCGATCCGCCTGCCCCGAAACAAATAAAACGGAACGAAAAACAAATCCGCAGACTCAAACCTGGCATTCTGGAGCAAACCGCTCTCCACATCCTCGCGCTTGAACAAGCTAACCATCTCCCTGCGCGCCTTAGCAAAATCCAGCTCGGGCTTGATATAATACCTCGGAGTCCAGTCCGGAATCAGAACCAGCGAGCGAGAATGGCAATACTTGCATTCAATCACTCGCTCACCTTTAGACGCGATCAAGCCTCCGCAATTTGGACAATTCAGATGATATAGCTTCGCCATCTCAATAACCCAGACGCTTGAGCTCTGCCTGGATAAAATACCAGGCAATTCCGCAGGTCAGAACATAAACAATTATCTGAACCCAGAAGTGCTTGTCCGGAATCAAGAAAGCCTCTAGGAGAAAAATCAGGCTCAAAATCCCGAAACGGATAAGAAAATATCGGTCTTTTTCTCTGCCTGCTGAGACCGGCAATTTATCCGCATACAGCTTGCCTGCGCCTGCGTCAATCATCGCGGTATAACGCTGACCCTGATAAGTGTAATCCACCCGAAAAAACGGAATATGAACCAGCTCAGAGTTCAAAACCTCATCCTTCAGCTTCTCCAGCTTGGGATGATTCATAAGCTGATCAAGATCAAGCTCTGGAATCTCAACCTCTCCACTTAGAGCCAGCTCTGGCTCAAAAGGAGCTAATGCTCCGACAGGGAAGGAAAAGTTTTTTAATTCCGCAAGCTCAAGCTTTCCAGCTGGAAACCGAAGAGTCTGGTCTTTTAGCTTAATCAGCCAGAATGGGACATAAATGAGTTTGCTCTCTATTACGCTTGCGCTTTCAGTTAGCTCCAGCTTTGATAACTCTCGCGAAATTATCCCGGGGATTTGCTCAGGCTTGAGCCCTGGCTTAAGATAAAAATGCTGAATAGTTCGGTCTGTTTCCACATAAAGCCGAGAATCGCAATAAGGACAACTGATAAAACCGCTCTCTGAGCTGATCTCAATTCCAGCTCCGCATTGACTACATTTGATTTCCACTTTCTAATTATAAACTACCCGTACCCCTAAAACAAACCTCTATCAACCAAGCTAGGAGCTACTTTATTACAATAATTTTTACTTTTCTTTTTTCTCTTTATCCGCGGGCATTGACAATTCATAAAAAGCGTAAGCGTAATACTCGCCACTCAATTCGCGTGGGATACGGCTCAGGATTTTTGCGTTCTTGGTTTCTACCTCTCCGAAAAGCCATCTCTCAGCAGACGGAATTTTTTTCAGGTCGTCTTGCTCAATAAACATATACCGAGCTCCGTTTTCGCGCGCATAATCCAGAAGCTCTTGTTCCTGCGCATACGGCAGGACAATCATCTGCCAGAAGGGAATTCCAAGAAAATAAGTGATGGGTTCTGGAAAACCCCTGCAGATAATTTTGGAGTTCGGAGCAATTTTGAATTTCAGTTCCCTGGCAAGTTTGGTTTTGAGCTGGAACCGCTTTGCGAGTTCCTGGTCTGGCTTTGTCTTTGCTAGACCTCCAAGGTTATAAGCGAAGAACCACAGGATAAAGAAGCCAGCAATAGACCACTGAATAATTAAGCTCAATTTAGAATCAGGATAAAATTTCCGAGCAACATACCCGGATAAATCTATCAATTGCATGAGACCTTTAGCAGAGATAATGGTCAGGACAGGGAACAATGGATAGAAAAATCTTTCCAGCACATCAAAAAAGCTGACTGAGATGATAACCGATATTGCCCATAGCCAGAGCCATGCTTCCCGCTCAAAGTCAAAGTTCCTTTTTCCGCGGATAAAGTAAATGATGGAGAGAAATATAGAAGCAGGGAATATTCTCATCAGTAGAAATTTTAAGTATTTTTCCAGAGCAAAATTCAATTTGTCAAGATAAGCTCTGGAGAAGTTTTTGCGGTTTTGCCAGAGGTGAGACAATAGAGAGTCCTGAATCGGGATACGGTCGCCTTGTATATAAATCCTTTGCGCATTTGAATATCTACCAAAGCCGTCCTCCTTCAATCCATAAAGGTTGACCTGATAGTTATCCTTATAATTATAAATAAAGCTCAATGTCCTGGACTTGGGGTTGGGATTGAATTTGCCGGTTATCTGATAGTATTTGACCCAGAGCGGCGAGGTAAACCCGAGATAAATTATTGCTGAGATTATGAGCAGAACAATTTTTTTTCGCGCGGATTCCTTGCTCCGAAGCAGATACATCAAAGAAAAGAACAAAACAAATAGCATTGACTCGCTTTTGATGAGTCCAGCAAAACTGGCAAGTGAGACCGCAATAAGGAATTTCCAGACTCGCTCTGGCTGATGAAACATCAAGGCAAACCCTGTAAAAACAAAGAACCCATAAACCGGCTCAGGGTCTCCATAAGCCCGGATTTTAGGCCAGCAAAGAGACCAGAAAAGCGCTGAGAAAAGCCCGGCTCGGTTCCCATATAAGCTTTTCCCGATCAAATAAATAGGCACTGCGGAGAGCGCGTCAAAACTGAGATTGAGCCAGCGAGCTGTGCTGATGAAATCCGAGGAAAAAATGCGATGGCAAAGCGCGAGTAGCACAGGATACAGTGGGTAAAAATGGAAATGCCAGAAATGCTCCCAGTCCCCTACTAGAAACGCCTGGGCAATGCCTTGATAAAAATACAGGTCTCCGAGAGTGAGCGGAGAGCTTCTCTTGAGATAACCCCACTTGAAAAGCATTCCTGCGATAAAGACCAATGCCAGCAAAGTCCAGGTGGTTATTTTCTCTTTCCTGGATTCCATCAATAATTGGATTTTATCTTAACCCAAAGGCTCGCTAACAGCAAAAACAAAACTGAGCGCTTAATAAATGATATGTGATAGAATGATAAAATTTAAACACGAGTTTCAAACGCTGAATTCACCAAGGGCTCTCTTCCCCGGACTTGATTCCCTCAACCTTGATCAATCTCCAGTGTCTGCCCTCTTTCTGGAACTTTAGCCTAGGATATTCAGGCAAATCTTCCCTGCCAACTATATAGAAAATTTTACCATGCTTCATCCCGCGGCAAATTAGTTTCAACTGCGCCTCTGCAGTCTCTCCCCGGACTGAAATTCCTAGAATCTCAACTTCTGCATCCAGGCTCTCAAGACCTTGAGTGTAGTTCTTAATTATTTGAAGAATAATAAAATAATTGTTCCCTGAATCGTCTTTGTAATGCTTGGAGATATGGCTCTGAAAAGCGTTCCAGTCTAAGGCTTCTGCGCCTTTCTCCATCTGCGTAATTAGCTCACGAATAGCCTGGTCATCTGGCTTGGCGCAGGCGCATAAGCTCAGGACAAAAAATCCCGCGACCAGGCTACGGAGTCGCATAGCTTACTCTTCCAGCTCTGCGTTCCAATACGCCACATCCACGAAGTTGAGGAAAGGTGTCCATTCTTTGTAGATACGCGAATCCAGGCGGAATCCAAGATAAGGCGTCCACCGGGGCTTCCTCGGCTTCTGGATTAGCTTCATTCCAGCCTCTTCCGGCGTGCGCCCGCCCTTCTTCCGGTTGCACTCGTGGCAAGAGCAGACCACATTGTCCCAGGTGCTCTTTCCGCCACGACTGCGCGGGATAAGATGGTCTATATTCAACTCGCTGGAGCTAAATTTTTTCCCGCAATACTGGCATGTATAATTATCGCGATAATATATATTCTTCCGGCTGAAGCGCACAGTCCGCTTCGGAATACGGTCATAACTGAGCAGAACAATAACACGCGGAACACGGATTATCCCGTTCACCAGACCCGCAACAGGCTCACCTTCTTTTGGCTTTAGCTGGGACCAGTCGTCAAAGTTGAACAGCTCAAACTGCTCGTCCATCACCTTTGCCGCACCCTGATAAACCAGGCAAAACGCCCGCTTTGCCGTAGTGATATGGACAGGCATCCAACTGCGATTCAAGACTAAAACCGCACTAGATAACATAGCATTTTATATTTTACTGATATTCCCGGCAAAATGCAAGTTTTTTTCGCAATTATTGCAAACCCAGGATTTTCAATTACCAGGAAACGCTCTGTCCTAGCAGGGTTTTTCCAATGCCTAACGACTGGCGCTAGAAAATTAATGAGGATTATTCTTGACTATTTGAGCGCGGTTTATAAAACGGAACGCGGCTATTTGAAAATTTATCAAGAGAACAAGGAGTGTTAGACGCTCAGCTTTTCAATTTCAGCTCTTGGAATATAATTGACATATCTGCCAAGAGGAGAAGAGACAATGAACTGGATGGGAATAGATGTAGGGACCAGCGGTTTAAAGGCGCTGGTAGTTGATGAGAATGGTAGGGTGATTGCCTCATCGCTTGTGGAGTATGGGATGGACACCCCGAAACCGGGATGGGCGGAGCAAGACCCTGCGCAATGGTGGAAAGCGCTACTGCACGCGGTTCAGGAGCTGAAATCAAAAGTTCCTGAGCTGGCAGATTCTCTCGCGGGCATAGGCTTAACAGGTCAGATGCACTCCTCGGTGTTCCTGGATGAAAAATTCAATGTGCTCAGGCCTGCGATCCTCTGGTGCGACCAGAGACCTGCGAAGGAATGCGAAGAGATAACGCGCAGAATCGGTTTTGGACGGCTGGTTAATCTGACTTTGAACAGGGCGCTTACAGGGTTCACGCTTCCAAAATTGCTCTGGCTGAAAAATAATGAGCCGAAAAATTTTCGCAGGCTTAAACATCTTTTAGTCTGCAAGGATTATATCCGCTTAAAGCTCACAGGCGAGCTTGCAACTGAGGTCTCGGACGCAAGCGGAACCCTGATGTTTGATGTGAAGAAAAGGGAATGGAGCTGGAACCTGATTGAGCTTCTGAAAATTGACCCGGGAATTTTGCCAGAATGCTATGAGTCTCCAGAGGTCACTGGCGAGATGACAAAATCTGCAAGCAAGCATCTTGGTCTTCCGCAGGGAATCCCAGTGGTTGGCGGAGCAGGGGACCAAGCCGCAGGAGCTGTCGGGAACGGCATTGTAGAACCGGGAGCAGTTTTGGTCTCGGTTGGAACGAGTGGAGTGATTTTTGCCGTGCATAAAAAACCGCTGATTGATAAACAGGCGCGTCTGCATTCCTTTTGCCACGCGGTTCCAGGACTATGGCATTCAATGGGCGTAATGCTCTCTGCAGGCGGCTCGCTAAGATGGTTGCGAGAGGTCTTGCGCCAGACCAAGCCCGGAATTGACTATCCTGAAATGACTGCGCTGGCTGAAAAAATTCCAGCTGGCTCAGAGGGCATTTATTTTCTGCCCTACCTCACTGGAGAGCGCACACCTCATTTTGACCCTTATGCAAGAGGAGTGTTCTTCGGCTTGTCCTTGAAACATTCTCTCGGGCATATTGTCCGCGCAGTCATAGAGGGCGTCAGCTTTGGCTTAAAGGACTCGCTCGTGATTATGAAGCAGAGCAATGTGAAGATAGAAAAACTTTATCTCACCGGAGGAGGCGCAAAAAGCCCCTTGTGGGCGCAGATGCTTGCGGAGATATTTGGCAGGAAAATTTATCGGCTGGAGATAGATGAGGGACCTGCTTTTGGCGCCGCGCTTCTGGCAATGGTTGGGACTGGAAGGTTCAAAGATGTTCAGAGCGCTGTCAAAGCCAGTCTAAAACTGAAAGACTGCTTTGAGCCGACCCCAGGAGCAATCCGTAAATATCAGGAGATATATGAAACCTGGCAAACCATTTATCCTTGTTTAAGGCTTAATTTTAGAAAAATCTCGTAATAATAGAGAATGTCATCTCTGAAGAGCGTGTTGCCCAAATCTCGCAAGACTCTTTCCTCCCCTTTGAGAGACTTGTATCATAAATTCTTTGTTGGAATCAGAAGAAACAGATTGTTTTTAGGTAATCGTTCCCAAAAAGCCCGAAAGAGCTTGGGTCCAAAGGACTCAAGTCCCTTAAAAAGGATTGAGCGGAAAACCAGAAATGGGTGAAGGGTCATTAACCATTCAAAAAACTGAAGCCGGCTTTGCGCCGGCTTCAGCCTCCTCGGCGTTACCCACGCCGGGATAAAAGGAGGGGCGAGCTTGGCTTGGGCTCATTAGTTTGGATGAAATCCAGCGGAAAAGGTTTCTAATTTTTAAAAACCCTTATTTTGCCAAGTCATTGAAAATAAAGATAAATTTTAGGAAAAATTTTGTAAGAAGCCCGTGTGTTATTATTTTTTCCTTTATTTATCAACTAGTTATCGCATAAAAATTTGGGGGCTATCCTTTTATTCTCGGATAGCCCCCTGATGAAAGGGTTTGGACGGCTAACAAAATTAGAAAAGCGTGGTTTGAAAAAGTTCCCGTTTATTTGATTAAACTGAATAAATTGATTAAGCTGGTGAAATTGGTATTGCGGCTTAATGCGCATTGCGCATTCATCTTTAGGTAAAACTATTCTCTTGCCAGTTGAGGGGCTGGCAGGAAAGATGGGGTCAGACCCAGTTCTCTACGATCTGTTTGATCTTGTCAAGATTGGTCAAGCCAACCAGGTTTGCCACTACTGTTCCTTTTTTGAACACGAACAGGCTGGGCAAAGACCTTACACCCAATTGAGCTGGAATCTGAGGGTTTTCCTCTACATTCAACTTGGCAAACCGGATCCTGCCTTGATATGCCTTTTCCAGCTCCTCAAGAACCGGGTTCAGTGCCTGGCAGGGCGCACACCAGGGGGCCCAGAAATCAACCACCACCGGCAAATCGCTCTTCAGCACCAATTCCTCAAAATCCCGTTCCCTAATCAGCATCTCAGCCATAGTTCCCCCCTATCTTTTCATTCAAATTCTAGTATGCAGGCGATTTTAAACCCTAGATTTAGCCCTGTCAATATAAAAAATTTTCATACCTTAAATTATTTATATTTATCAAAGACTTATTTTGAAAATTTTTTTTATTCACAAATCCTCCCATATTCTTTCCACAGCCATACCTTTTATAACCGTTTGATTTAATTTATAAATTTTTGGAAAAACTGATTAAAACAATTTAACCCAAAAAAAATCCACAGGCTTTATCGCTTTGTTTTATCTAGTCCCGGTATCCTTGCGAGTTCTTCAGCCGTGATTTTTTCAGTGTTTTTTTTCCGTTTTTTTGGCTAAGGCTATGGTGGCTGAAAATTTTTCTGCGCAGGCAATCCCCTGCTATCCTGGCTAAGCTGGACTCGCGGATTATGGCTCGCGAATTGGCTATTAGATGAGTTTTGGTTTTTTTGCAAACAGGATCAGGATGATGGCAATGGAGTTGATAACTATGAAGGCGATGTATGCGTAGTTGTATGAACCGAGGATGTCAAAGCTTCTCCCCATTAAGAGGTATCCTCCAATCTGGAGTAAAAGGAATATAGCTATATAGCCATAGACTTTAGGGAAGTTATCCCTGCCAAAGAAGTTGGCGACCACTACAGGAAATGTGCTCATCACGCCTCCCATTCCAAATCCAAAGAGCACAATAAAAAGCACAAGCAGGAGCGGAGATTTTCCTGTCAGGAGGATAATCAGTCCGAGAATCTGGCAGAGGATCATTATTGCGACCACCTTGCGGTTGTCAAAGGAATCGCAGAGTCTAGCCCAGGCGTATTTACCAGCGGTTCCAATAAGCGCTGTGAGCGCCATCATAGCCATTGCGGTCTGGTCTGAGAACCCGATGTCAGAGAAGCGCGGTTTTAGCTGGATCATTACTCCAACCACTGGCATCATAATCAATCCGAAGCATAAGCCAATAAGCCAGAAGGATTGAGTTCGCAGGAAATAAGATAATGGTGGAAGAGAAGATTCGGAAAGGGCAGACACGCGGGTCTGCCCGAACCGAGCCTCATTCCCTGTTTCTCCTTTTTCGCCAGGCTCAATTCCATCTGGCAACATTCCATAGTCTTCTGGTTTTTTCTTCATAAGGAGCGCTGTGAAGGAGATTACGAGAATCCATACCAGAGCGCCAATGATGATAAACATCATTTCCAGGTTGAATTTTTTTAGCAGAAACAATGCCAGAGGAGGGACAAGGAATCCGGACAGGGAGATGCCAGCGGTTGCAATTCCCAGGGCTTTTCCGCGCTTTTTTTCAAACCAGTATGAGACTGCGGTATTTGGCACAATGCCATTAAACGCGCCTGTGCTGATGAACATAAGGGATGCAAAAAGGTAAAAGCTGATGAGAGTTTTTGCCTGTCCAATCAAAGAGAAGCTCAAACCCGCGATAAACGCGCCGGTCAACATTATTGGCTTTGCCCCGTATTTTCTGATAAGGCGTCCGTAGAAGATTTGCATAAATAATCCAATGACCACACCTAGGCTGGGCGCGATATTCACAGCGGTTCTACTCCATCCGCGAAGCTCGCATATGGGCTGAAGCCATGCGTTAAAGCTATAAAAGGATATGCCAGTTGCCATTAGATTCGCCATAAAACAGGCGAGCACAACCAGCCATCCTGGGAAAATAGTAGCTTTTTTCTTCACCAGTTTAGCGCCTGAACTTAATTTTAAGCGCAACTATCTCGCCATAATTTCTAGTAAATGTCAAAGAAACGCCTCATCCAGAACCTTCCAGTGTTCTGGTCTATGCGTAAGTTGTGAAACCGCTTTTATTAACATATTTGTTTCTTCAAATTTGAACTGCTTTTTGCATTAGGAAGTGTTAGGGATAAAATGAAAAATGTATAGCAGGCAAGAGCGCCTGCTCCCCAGGGAGGATAGTTTGAAGCGGATAAAATTAGTGATCAGCGATTTTCATATTGGGAGAGGCAGATGGCTGGAGGATGGGAGTTTGAATCCGCTGGAGCAGTTTATTTATGACGAGAAATTTATACAGTTTCTGGAGTATTATTCCACAGGGGATTTCCATAAGGCAGAGGTTGAGCTGATTATTAACGGCGATTTTCTAAATACCATTCAGGTGGATTATGACGAGGTTTTGCCAGACGCGCTTACGGAGCGGGGCTCTATGGAAAAGGTTAAGCGGATCGTGCGTGGTCATCCAGAGATTTTTGAGTCGCTCAGGAAATTTGTCAAGGCGCCTCATCACACAATAACCTATATTTACGGGAATCATGAGCCGGGTCTTTTATGGCAGAGTGTTCGGAAGTATTTTGAGTCAGTTCTTGAGGAGCGGATAAATTGGCCCGGGTTCAACTACAGCTTTGACGGGATTTATATAGAGCACGGGAACCAGTATCATACCTTGAACCGGTTTGATCCGGACCAGCTTTTTTTGAGCAGGGGAATGAAGGAGCCTATTGTGAATATTCCCTGGGGAACTTATTTTGTGATCAAGTTTTTAAACAGGCTGAAATTGAAAAGACCGCATATTGACAGGGTCCAGCCTTTTGGCAGGTATTTGCTTGCGGCGATTTTTTTTGACACAGGCTTTGCTATTTCAGCTTTGTTCCGGCTGGCTAATTTTGTGCTTCACAGGCATATAGAATGGTATCCTGGGCAGGAAAATCCTCTCATCACCTCTGTGAATATACTTCGCGACACAACGATCATTCCGGATATGGGGACTTATGCCCAGCAGGTTTTGAAAAAGGGTCAGTATCATACGGTGATTTTCGGACATAGCCATCAAGCCGCGTTCCGAAAGATAGGTCAGGCTCAGCTTTATGTGAACACAGGCACCTGGAATGATATTATTCATCTGGACATACAAAACCTTGGCAGACAGCGCAGAATGACCTATGCGTATATAGAGTATGACAGCAAAGGCAGACCACAGACAAGACTTAAAATATGGAAGGGAACCAGACTTGTGGAGGAGGATGTGATCTTCTGATTGGCTCAGGCAGGATAAAAAAGAAAAGCGCCCCGGGGTAAAGGGCGCTTTTTTGAAGAAGGGAGAAACAAGGGGTTATTGTTTCGGTTAATAAGACAACCAGTTCTTCAAAAAGTTCCCGCTTATTTACAAAAAAAATCAGCCGGGAACTCTTTAATCCCCGGCTGATTTCTAAATTATTGATTTTATTTAAGTAATTCTTGCGAAAGAGACTTCAGCTCGCTTATAACCATCTCGGATTCGCTTTCTCCAAACATAGTATTGCCCGCCTCGTATCCTCCTTTTTTGAACTCCTCAGGAGTGGTCAGATAAAGGTAATGGTCGTTAACCATTCCCACATAAATGGGATATTTATATCCGAGCTCTGATGCATTTTTCTTTATGGCTTGTCCGATCTCTGAAATTGCCTCCAGAGGTGCTCCGAGCAATATCAAATCTCCGAGTCTGAGCGCGCTAAATGGCATTTCCTTAAACCAGATTTTAGTTAGCCATTCAGGAAAATGAACTCCAAAAGCCTGTGCGCCTCTGTCCACCTTCCATATGCTGATCTTCATTTCTAATGGCTCTGTTTTTATTGGAACGGTTTTTTCAATCAAAGGCAATGCCACCTCTGCAACGCGTTTGCCAAAAATTTCCATTGCCTCAAAATCATCAGGGATGTCAGCCTCATCAGGCGCCTGGTCCCCCTCTGCGCCGTTAATATACATCACAAGCGCTCCCGGATATTTCGCTTCAATCTCCCTCCTCATCACTCCAGGCCAATCCGCGCTGATTACAACATTGTCCTCGCCAAGAGTAGCAGGTCCCAAAGTGGTGGCGTGAGTTGCAAAATGTACAATAATCACTATTGGTTTTCCATTTTTATCGTCAGCGCGTAAAACCGTGATGGCATCATCAGTTATAGGCTCTGTTTCTGGATTGCAAGGCTTGCTGAACCTGCGAGTGTCATAATTATAATATGGCACCCTCCGGTTTCTGGTCAGGCAGGACTTTTCTCCTTGAGCAATGCTTAAAGTTGCTGGCTTGAGATTAGCATTAGCGTCTTTTATTGCTTTCACAATTGCATCCGCAATCATATCAACGATCTTCTGGTTATAAGGACCAAAAGCAAAGTCCGCAACAATGATATTTTCAACCGCGCCCGGAGCAGAATGAGTATGCGTGGCTGAGACAAATAAATTTTCCCTGCCAAATTCAGTCCCTTTCAAGCGCGCATAAACCGCATCCATAATCTCGTTGCTGACCTCAACCAGATCAATCGCAACCAGCGCCACCTTTTTCCCCTCGCTCTCAAATACAACTGCCTTTGCATAAACAGGATCGTGAACCCGCTTGGCGCTGTGTCCTAAAAACTTACCATAACCGCCTGTAGTGACCCTCATTTTGTTAACATCCGGAGTAAAATCCGCGCTTGATGCTCCAATGTTCAACTCTGCCCTAGCGCTCAGGGAAAGGATAAAGACCAAAACCAGAAATAAAATTGCCCTTTTCATTTGGAATGTCCTCCTGTTCTATTGGCTTCTTAATTTAATATATAACTTATGTTCTGAGAATTCAATACCCTTTATGAGGGAACCGCTAATGACATAATTTTTTCCTGCGAAAACTCAGCACGGGAAAGCTCGCCCCGAATTTTTCCCTCAGATAACACCAGGATGCGGTCGCAAACTCCGATCAATTCCGGCAACTCGGAGCTGATCAGGACCACCGCTTTTCCCTTGCTAACAAACTCGCCAATCAGTTTATGAATCTCAACCTTAGCTCCAACATCAATCCCTCTCGTGGGCTCGTCCAGGATCAAAATGTCCGGCTCCATACCCCACCATTTTGCAAGAACGATTTTCTGCTGATTGCCTCCGGAAAAACTCTGCGCATCCTGCTCAGGCGCAAACGGATGTATTCGTAGCCTCGCCATCAATTCTCTTATCACTCTGTTTTCTTTCTCCGAGCTGAGCAGTTTCAATCTGGTTAATTTTTCAAGCTGAGAAATCGTCAGATTAAACCCCGCGCTTTTATCCAGAAATAATCCATCCTCTTTTCTGTCCTCTGTCAGATAGCAGATTCCCATCTTAATCGCTGAAATAGGACCCCTGATTTTTACTGGCTTGCCTTTAAATTTAATCTCTCCTTTTTCAATCGGAATAAGACCAAAGAGCGCCCTTGCCAGTTCTGTTCTTCCAGCGCCAATCAAGCCTGCTAACCCGAGAATCTCTCCTCGCCTGAGCTCAAAGCTCAAGTCCTGAATCCTGCCTTTTAGAGCAGAAACATTTTTCACCTCAAGCAAAATTTCTCCAAGCTCCACCAAGCTTTTGGGATAAAACTCCTTTAAGGGCCTTCCAACCATCAACCGGATCAATTCATCCTGACTAATATCTTTTAGCGCGAAAGTCCCAACCTTTTCTCCATCCCGCAAAACCGTTACCCTGTCTCCTATACGATATATCTCCTCCAGGCGATGCGATATATAAACTATTCCAATGCCCTGCTTCTTAAGCCCGGCAATAATCCTGAACAGCCTTTCCACTTCCTCGTCCGCAAGCGCAGAGGTTGGCTCGTCAAGGATTAAAACCCTAGCTTCAAAGCTGAGCGCCTTTGCAATTTCAACCAGTTGCTTCTCTGCCACAGACAGGTCCCGAACATATCTATCACAGGAAATAGAAATTCCCAGTCTGGAAAAAATCTGTTGAGCCTCTTGCACAAGTTTCTTGCGAGAAATTAGCCCCGCGAGATTGCCTTCTGGACGATTAAGCAAAATCAGGTTTTCCGCAACTGTAAGATCAGGAATAAGATTGAACTCCTGAAGCACAATGCTTATGCCAAGCCTCTGCGCAGAGAGCAAACTTTTTGGCTCAATTTTTTTCCCTTCAAGAAAAATCTCTCCAGCATCCGGGACCAGAATGCCAGCAAGGACCTTCATAAGGGTGCTCTTGCCAGCGCCATTCTCTCCAAGAAGAATATGAACCTCTCCGGGGCTCAGTTCAAAGCTGACCTTCTTGAGCGCCATTACTCCGGAGAAGCTCCTGGAGATATTTTGCATCTGGACAAGCATCATTGAGAATTTTAATAGACCAAAACTTCCTTTGTCCTATCTCGCTCTTGTTCTCATATCTAGCATAAATGCCAGTATTTATTTAAGTTCCTTCCAGATTCCGAGTTTATTCTTCTTCGCGTGTTCTTCCAGCTTCCTGTACAGGCTCATATACTCCATATTTGGCGGAACTGTTTTTCTCTGGCAATAACCCTTGAGCACCAAATCCGCATTTACAAAAATATCGTGTCCAAGAAAAACCTCTCCCAATAGCCTTCCTTTTTCATCCTGCTTTTTCTGGTCAAACAAAATTTTTATAGTTTTTCCTTCTAGTAATTTTTTCTGGTATGCTATTGCCTCCTGGTAGATTGCGCTGTCCTTTTTTATCTCAGCAGGAAATTCTATTCCAGAATACTTGAGAGTTTCTCCACTATCCAGAAGAATCTCATCAGGGCTTAAAATTTTCGCAACTGTCTTTGTCCACACCTCAGGGTTGGGCTTGCCTCTCCAGCTATCATCCATCAGAGGGTTATAACCGGGCTTGGGACCAGATGGCTGGACCCCAGGCTTATTCACAACAGGCTGAACCACTTTGTAAAAATGGATATTGCCATTGTTATCCCGCCAATACCCTACCCCGCTGGATTCCTTCTTGTCCTCCAGCTTGTCTCCAACTAAAGCCTGATACTCTTTAGGAACCTGATTGAGTTTATCGGTAAGATGATACCCCTTCTCATCCTGCCAGGTGTAAAAAATCGCCTTGAGAGAGAGCGCATAGAACAGGCAGGATAAACCCAGCGCCGTAATAATTATTTTCTTCATAAATATAATTTTACCATAAGGTAGCTTTTAAAGACAAGCACTGGCAAGATAGCAAAATCCGCGATTGGATTTTAAAGGAGCCACGAGATTTTTAGATTTTGCCCATAATCAAGCGGAAATTCAGAGCAGACTCAAAAATACATTCTCTTTCCAAAATTATATTCTCTATCAGCTCAACAATCACCCCGAGCCAGGAGAACCGCATTCGCTCTAAAATCCCCGCATGGCATCCGAGCCATCCCTAACCAAAGCTTCAATTCCTTATCAACGGGGTTTTGTTATCTACCTAAAAAATCAATCGCGGATTTAGGGTGGGAACTGTGCCCAATACTTTATTTCTGACGCAAAAAAAATTTACACTGCCTATCACTCTCTCTCAATCGGCTTCAGCATCTCCAGATAAGCGTCCAGGCGGTTGCGAATAATTTCTGACTGATATAACCGCGGGTCTCCGTGGTCTGTGTCCAGAAGCAAGCCTGGCACTCCGGAGATTTCGTGCACCTTCTTAAGAGTATCCATCAAGCCGAGCGATAAAAATCTGCAGGAGTGGTCTGAATGGAGAAGATAGCCGTTTAGATGAAATTCCTTGATGGCAATTGCAATGTCAAAGGACCGCTCGCGAATCATGGGGTCAAAATACCTGACCAGGTTTGTGGCGTATTGCTCAAGCATAGCATCCAGGTCGTCTTTTGGCTCAAAGCTCAACTGACACCAGGCGCGGGTGTAATTATTCGCAACTAAATTGATCTTTCTCTCCATCAGGATATTATAGAAATCCCTCAAAGCCATCCAGAGCGGAAGGCCATCCCACCAGAATCTATATTTCTCGCCCGGAACACCTTCAATGCCTTTTGCTATTCGCTCTTTCAACTCATCCACAAGCTCTTTATAAAAATCCACTGTAACCTGTCTTCCGCGCTGGTCAACAATAGGCGCCATTGCAAGGTATTGATCAAAAAGCGTAAGCGGCGCAGGAACATTCTGCGCGGATAGCAGGACCAGATAAAATAATTTTGCGGCTTCGTTGCTCAGCCTAACGGTTTCCTGAAAACGCTTGAAATCAAATTTCTGATTGAGCTTGTCTTCCAGCCACTGGATCAAATTGTAAAGCTGTTCCTTTACATACAGGACCGCATATCTCTCCGGCTCCGCGCGCAGTCCCCTGCCCTGCCCCGGCACATCCAGCACAAAGAGCGGAACATTATACATCCTTGACAATTCCTCAAACCACTTGAACAAAGTAAAGCACTGCGCGCTGGAATAAACAATCAAATCCGGAGTAGGGATTCCTCCAATCGGGCTTTTTCCAGAGAATCGGTATCCCAGGTCGCATCTGGCATAAGAGCATATATCAGGTGCATATCCTTTAGCCTCAGCAGATTGAGCAGTGTCCAGCGCCATTCGCTTTGCTTGAATTACAACCGAGTGGTTCTCCGGATATGCTGGAAGCGCATCAAACGCGTAAATAAATTCAATGGGACCAAGCGCGTTCAAATACGCAATCTTTGTCCCCTTGTCCTTTGCCTGCTTCAAGCCAACATAATAAAAGAAGTTTATCTCCTTTAACTTATTCAGGGTTTCTATATTTTTTATTTCAGCCATAGGCTTTCAGTTTAATTAGAATTCTATATTTTTCAAATGCGAGCCAAAAATTTTGAGTTTAGAACCAAGAATCTCTCAAATAATAAATTCTTCTTCCTGAGTTTTTGCGCGTTTCCGATGAATGTTTTAAAGTATTATTTATGAAACTGGACAGGCTGTTTCGCACAGACCAGAACTGGTTCTGGGTTTTTGGTTTTTGCTGGTTCTTAATGATGGAGCTGATTTTGCGGGTCAAGCTGGGTGTAATCTTCTGGCTATGCTTCGGATGGTTCCTGGTTCTGGAATGGGAATCCCAGAAAATTTTCGGAGCAGGCTTTGGCAAAAATCCAGCTGAAAAAATCTTAAAAAGCCTGTATTACGCGTTTCTGGTCTCACTCCTCATCTTCCTTACTTTCACCCTCTTTAACTTTTTCCTCCGCAGTTTCAATAATGATATTAGATTTTTTCAGCTTCCCTGATATTAGCCGATTAGCAGATTTTGAATCAGGCGCAAGAGTGTGATAAATTGAGTTCAAACCTTGTTAAGGAGGAAAAAAAAAATGAAAAAAGTCTTGATGTTATTTACGGTCATAGCGGGATGTTTTCTGGTGTATGATTTAGCGCTTGCTCAGGAGCTGTGTTCAACTCCGATTTCAACAAGCTATGGACTGATTAGCGGGGTTATGGATAAAAAAGAGCCTGTATGCGTTTATAAAGGCATTCCATTTGCAGAACCGCCTGTTGGCGAGCTTCGTTTCAAACCGCCTCAACCGCCTAAAAAATGGAGCGGGGTTTTCAAGGCTGATAAATTTTCTCCTGAATGTATCCAGCCCGGGGGCCCTATGCCAGGTGTTAAGGCTGAGCCCAGGTCTGAGGATTGCCTGTATCTTAATATCTGGAAGCCAGCAAAACCAAAGACTGAGGGACCTCTTCCAGTAATGTTCTGGATTCACGGAGGCTCTCTCACCACAGGCTCAGGCATCATCTCTCTTTACTGGGGAGACAGGCTTTCTGCACAAAAAGATGTGATTGTGGTCACCATCAATTACCGGCTTGGCGCGCTCGGTTTTCTTGCTCATAAGGATTTGAGTGCGGAGGACCCGCGCGGAAGCTCTGGCAATTATGGTCTTTTAGACCAAATCGCGGCTTTGCAATGGGTCAGGGACAACATCTCTGGCTTTGGCGGAGACCCAAACCGGGTGATGATTTTTGGAGAATCAGCTGGTGGATGGAGTGTGTGCTATCTTCTGGCGTCACCACTTGCTCAGGGCTTGTTCCAGCGAGCAGTGATTGAGAGCGGAGGTTGCGATACTGTGAACAGTATGGAGGTCGGATTCTCGGACGGGGAAGAGTTTGCGAAAAAAGTTGGGTGTCAGGGCAAAACAGGCAGAGAGATGCTTTCCTGCCTGCGCTCATTTCCAGTTGAGAAGATGCTGGAGAAAGAGCCTCCTGCCTCAGAGGAAAAAAAGAAAAAGGACCGGGGGCTTTTCAGCAAGGAGGATTTGAAATTTGTCTGGGTGCCTCATATTGATGGCTGGGTGCTAAAACAAAGTCCAATAGAAGCTCTAAAGAGCGGAAATTATAATAAAGTTCCTTTGATAGTCGGTTCTAACAGAGACGAGTTCAAGCTGTTCTCTGTCACCACTCCAGGAGCTCGATTGATTCCAAAATCTTTGATTGAAAAAATTATGACAGACTTCCTGGGCAGAGAAGTCACAGATGGATTTAAGAAATTGTATCCTTATAAAAATTATAGGCGACCAGCTGATGCCGCGCTGGACGCAATGGGAGACATTGGCTTGGGATGCAGATGTTATTGGGCAGTAGAGGCTCTGGCGGATAAACAACCGGTTTATTATTACAGGTTTGATTATGATGAGCATCTTGCTCCACATATGGTCGGTGCGGCGCACGCTGTAGAAATACCATTTGTATTTGGGAATCTGGACCGTGCTCCAGCGACCATTTTCCTCAATAAGCGCCTCAGAAAAAAGGCAGAGCCCTTGAAAGAGGCGATGATGAGCTACTGGACTAATTTCGCAAAAACCGGTGACCCGAATGGAGAGGGTTTAGTCCAGTGGCAACAATATGATTCTGTAAAGAGACAGAGGATTTATTTTGACATTCCCATTACGCTTAAAGAGACGGACAATGTGGAAAAATGTGAGTTCTGGAGCAAGAATGACCCGATGAAGCAATAGAGAAAATGATTTACTCTGATAAAAAAATCCTGATTAGAGCAATAATTTTTATGCTCCTGCTCTCCGCGTGCGCAATGCGTTCCGCGCAGGTGTTCCCAAGCGCGGATAATTCTATCTATGACATTCCATACGCTAAAGGCGTTCCAGGAGAGGAATTTTTGAAGCTGGATGTGCACTTTCCGAACAATGCTAAAAATCTGCCTGTTATTGTTTACATTCACGGCGGAGGATGGACTAAAAGCGATAAAAAGGATATGGACTTATGGTGCAAGAGGATAAGTCAGCGAGGTTATGTGGTCTTCAATGTCAACTACAGGCTTGCGCCCAATTATCAATTCCCGGTGCAGATAAATGACTGCCTTGGAGCAATGGCTTGGATTCAGGAGCATGCAAAAGACTATGGCGGGGACCCATCCCGCATCGGCATCACAGGCGGTTCTGCTGGGGGGCATCTGGTCGCGATGGTATCAACTGCCTGGAGCGACCCGCATTTTCAGCCAACTGGATTTGAAAGTAAAAATTTTAAGCTGGAAATAAAGGCGCAGGCGCCCTTTTTCGGAGTGTTTGACTTCAATCATTCTGGCTTGATCAGGCTTTCTGGTCTGGACAAAAAATTCCTAGGTGGCTCAAAAAAACAGGTTCCTGAAAACTACTGGCTGGCTTCGCCAGTAAATTTTGTTAGCAAGGACAGCCCGGCAACTCTGCTTGTTGTGGGAAGACTTGACCCTATATACAATCAGACCATTCTTTATTATAACGCGCTGAAATCCTCAGGAGCGCAGGTTGAGCTTGTGGTCTATCCTTTTGAGACCCACGGGTTTGACATCCAATTTAACCGCAAAGCATCCATTGACGCGTTTGAAAAAATGATGAGATTTTTTGACCAGCATCTTAAATAGGATTTAGACCAGCTATCCCCTTATAGAGTGAAAGGAAAAAAACGCTCTGCGCCAGAGTTTGCGCTCAATCTCTTTAATTCTCTAATAACTCTTACGCCAAAATTTGTTCTGGCTTATAGTTGTCTGTCCTGTTTTTATATCCAGTCAAGCCAACAGAGGTTGAATGTATTTGAAATTAAATAATTTTGTGATAGAAATATAGGGTTTGCAGGCAGGAGCGTCTGCGGGGTAAATTAAGCCTGAAGGCGCTTGCGCATTAAAGGAATGAAGAAGATGAAGGCTAAGTTGAACAAGTTGAGAGAACAGATCAACCGGATTGACGAGCGGATTCTTGTCTTGCTCAATCAGCGTGCTGAGGTTGCAAAGAAGATAGGAATGATCAAGCGGGAGTTCACAGACCAGATTTATTTTCCAGGCAGGGAGGAGCAGATTTTAGAGCGGTTGGAAAATTTGAATTCAGGACCTTTTCCGCTTGACTCCATCAAGCCTGTGTTCCGGGAGATAATCAGCGCTTGTCGCTCTCTGGAGCGACCTCTCAAGGTGTCTTACCTGGGACCTGAGGCGACCTTCACGCATCTGGCAAGTATCCGACAGTTCGGGCACAAGACCAAATTCCTTCCAGAGCCAAGCATTCGGGATGTGTTTGAGCGTGTGGAAAAAGGAGAAACGGATTATGGAGTGATTCCAGTTGAGAACTCCACTGAGGGAGTGGTGAGTCATACATTAGATATGTTTTTGAGTTCCAATTTGAAAATCTGCGCGGAGATAATCCTGGAGATTCATCATTGCCTGCTTGGAAAAGGGAAAAGTCTGGATGATATAAAGAAGATTTATTCGCATTCTCAGGCACTGGCGCAATGCAGAACATGGCTACGCAAGAACCTTCCGCGTGTGCCAATTCTGGACGCGGCAAGCACAGCAGAAGCCGCAAGGCTTGCGTCCAGAGACAAAAACGCAGGCGCAATTGCGAGTGCGTATGCAGGAGAGTATTACGGGTTGAAAATTCTTGCGGACAGGATTGAGGACTTGCGAAATAACTACACGCGATTCCTTGTGATCGGCAAGCAATCAGTGGAGCGGACTGGAAGGGATTTGACTATGGTGATGTTCTCTCTCAAAGACCGTCCTGGCGCGCTTTTCAATTCTCTACGCGCGTTTGCCCGGAGAAAAATCAATCTGACAAAGATAGAGTCCAGACCTCTCAAGGGTAAAGCCTGGGAGTATGTGTTCTTTGCAGAGATGGAGGGTCATATTCAGGATAAAAAGGTTAGAGAGGCTCTTTCGGATCTGGAAAAGAGAAGTGTGTTTGTGAGAGTGCTGGGAGCTTTTCCAAAAACCCGGCGAAGCTCGGAGGTTGAATAGGAATGAGTCTGGATAAAAAGAAAAATCCAGCGGCAGATGCTCCGGAGTATGTCCGGAATCTTGTGCCTTATGTTCCTGGCAAGCCGATTGAGGAGCTTGAGAGAGAGCTTGGAGTAAAGAACTCAATTAAGATCGCATCCAATGAAAATCCGCTTGGTCCTTCGCCAAAGGCTCTGGTTGCGATCAGAAAAGCCCTGAGGAATCTGCATCGGTATCCTGATGGAAACGGGACTTACCTTAAGGAAAAGCTCGCGAAGAAGCTGGGAGTGTCTCCTGATAATATTATTCTTGGAAACGGGTCAAATGAGGTTCTGGAGCTATTAACAGCGACTTTTATGATGCCCGGAGATGAAGCAGTGATGAGCGAGCATGCGTTTGTGGTGTATAGTCTCGCAGTGGACAGCCGGGGATATACGAAAAGAGTGGCAAAGCCCGGGGAAAATTTCGGGCACAATCTTGAGGCTATGGCGGAGTTGATCAATGAGCGCACTAGGATGGTCTTCATTGCCAACCCGAACAATCCAACTGGAACCTATGTCACAAAAGCGGAATTAGAAAATTTTCTTAAAAAAGTTCCTGACCGCGTTATCGTGGCAATGGATGAGGCGTATTTTGAGTTTGTGGAAAAGAAGGACTATCCGGACACACTCAAGCTGATCAAGCAGGGAAAACGGAATCTGGTTACGATTCGCACTTTTTCTAAAATCTACGGTCTTGCCGGGTTAAGGATCGGGTATGGTATTGCTGACGAGGAGATAGTGGCTTTGATGAACCGGGTGAGACAGCCATTTAACACTAATAGCCTGGCGCAGGTTGCGGCAATGGCGGCGCTGGATGATAAGGCGCACATCAACAGGACTAAAAAGAACAATCGCCTTGGAATGAAATATCTTGAGAGGGAATTCAATCGGCTGAAAATTAAATACATTCCCTCAGTGACCAATTTCATTCTTTTCAAAGCTCCTATTGACGCAGGCAAGTTTTATCACGAGATGCTTTTGCGCGGGGTGATTCTCAGGCCTATGGGAGGATACGGATTGCCTGAATGGATGAGGGTCACGATCGGGACTCCTCTGGAGAATAAGCGTTTCATCAGAACTATGGAGGAGGTTTTAAAGGAGTTTGGCGAATAAATTTCACAAGGTATGCGTCATTGGAGTTGGCTTGATCGGAGGCTCAATGGCGCTTGCGATGCGCAAGAGACATCTTGCGGATGAGATAATTGGAGTTGGGAGGAGTATTGAGAATCTAAAGACAGCACAGAAGCTCGGAGCTATCACAAGCTGGACTCAAAATGTTGAGGATGCTGTTCAAGGCGCGGAGCTTGTGATTTTTGCAGTGCCGATTCGGTCAATGCCCGGGCTTATGAAAAAGGCTTCGGGAAATTTTATGCGCGGCGCGATCATCACGGATGTTGGGAGCGTCAAGTTTAATCTGATAAAGAGCATTGAGCCATTGGTTCCTTCCGGAGTGAACTTTGTGCCAGCGCATCCTATTGCTGGAAGAGAAAAAAGCGGTGCCAGATATTCAGACCCGGAGCTATTTAAGAATCGCTGGACCATTATTACAAAGTCCAAACGCTCCAGCCCTGAAAGTATTCGCAGAATCAAAAATCTATGGAAGGCACTTGGGTCAAAGGTTGAGCTTATGGATGCAAAAGAGCACGACAGAATTTTAGCTGGAATAAGTCATTTGCCTCATATCGTTGCTTATGCTCTTGTAGGTGCGCTTCTGGATATGGACAGGAAAACGCCTATGCTCAGGTTCAGCGCAGGCGGGTTTAAGGATTTCACACGAATAGCTGAAAGCTCTCCAGAGATGTGGGCAGACATCTGTCTTGAGAATAAACGAGAAATCATTCGCGCAATAAATAAATATGAAGCGCAGATGCAAAGATTGAAAAAATGGCTTGAAGATGAAAACGGAGATGCGCTTAAAAATTTTTTCGCAATGTGCAAGGATGTCAAGGAGAAAATAGCAAAAGGCAATGGCTGAATGGATAATAGACTGGAAGGGTTGTCTTAAAGGAGAGATAAGTGTTCCTGGCGATAAGTCCATTTCTCATCGCGCGGTTATTTTAGGGTCTATTGCCAGAGGCACTACAAGGGTCAAGGGATGGCTTCAAGGAGAAGATGTAAAGAGGACTATCCAGGCGTTTCAATCTCTCGGAGTGGAAATAATAGTTGGCGATGAGCTTGTGATAAAAGGCGCTGGCAAGAGTGGGCTTAGACCGGCAAAAGGGATTATAGACCTGGGCAATTCCGGAACTGGTATCAGGCTCATATCTGGGGTTCTTGCTGGACAGCCATTTGAGTCGGTTCTCACTGGAGATGAGACCCTGGTGAAAAGACCTATGAAAAGAATCATTGAGCCACTCAGCAAAATGGGAGCTGAGATAAAGAGCCAGGAAGGAGTATTTGCGCCGCTTCGCATTAAAGGCGGAAAGCTAAACGGAATTGACTATCAAATGCCTGTGGCATCTGCGCAGGTGAAAAGCGCAATCCTGCTTGCGTCACTTTTTGCAAAAGGCAAAACCAGAATAACAGAGCCATCAGCCAGCCGTGACCATACAGAAAATATGCTCCGGTATTTTGGCGTTAAATTAAAAAAACAGGACAGAGAAATTGAATTTAAGTGCGGTCAGGAGCTTTCTGCTCAAGAGATTAAAGTGCCCGGAGATATTTCCTCAGCCGCTTTCTTCATTGTTGCAGGCTTGATCGTTCCAGGCTCCGAGATTCTTATCCGAAATGTTGGCTTGAATCCTACCAGAACAGGAATACTGGACGCACTCAAGCTAATGGGCGCAAAGATTGAAATCCTGAATTTACGCTCAATGTCCGGGGAGCCAGTTGGGGACCTCTTAGTCAAAAGCCAGAACTTGAGATCCGCGGAGATAAAAGGAGCATTGGTCCCGAGATTGATTGATGAGATACCAATTCTAGCTGTTGCCGCGACACAGGCAGAGGGGACAACTGTGATCAAGGACGCCAAGGAGCTTCGTGTAAAGGAATCGGATAGAATCCGTTCAATGACAATTGAGCTGGGAAAACTTGGCGCGAAAATAACGGAACTTCCAGACGGGATGGTCATTGAAGGAGGGAATCTGCTGAAAGGCGCAGATGTAGAGAGCCAGAAAGACCATCGTGTTGCAATGAGTCTTGCAGTGGCAGGATTGGTTGCAAAGGGAAGAACAAAAGTTCATTCTGTGGAATGGGTTGAGACCTCATTTCCGGGTTTTTTAAAAAAATTGAACCAGCTGGTTGCATAAGATGAAAAAAAAATATATTATCGCCATAGACGGTCCCTCTGGAGCGGGAAAAAGCACGGTGAGTCAAAAACTGGCTGACAGATTGGGTTATTTGTATTTGGACACTGGAGCGATGTATCGCGCGGTGGGGCTGAAGTGTCTTCGGCAAAATCTGGACATGGACAATCCGGAGGAGTTGAAAACCATTGTGCCGGATTTGAAGATTGAGCTTAAGAAAGAGCGGGACAAACTAAAAGTGCTTCTGGACGGCGAGGATGTAAGCGAGGAAATCCGAAGACCGGAAATGGGCATGGCCGCAAGCAGGGTTAGTCGGCACCGGGTTATACGGGAGAAGCTCTGGGAGCTTCAGAGGAAGCTGGGAGAAAAAGGCGGAGTTGTAGCAGAAGGAAGGGATATGGGAACAGTTGTGTTCCCTCATGCAGAGTTCAAGTTCTTTGTCACCGCCTCTGCTGAGGAGCGCGCGAGAAGAAGGTTTAAGGAATTGACGGCAAAAGGCTTTGATGTAAATTACGATAAAATTCTTGCGGAGGTAAAAGAGCGGGATGAGCAGGATTCAAAGCGCGAGCTTGCGCCGCTCAAGTCCGCAGAAGACGCTATAATAGTTGACACCACGGAGATGACTCTGGAGCAGGTAGTGGACAAGCTGTTGAAGATAATCCTGGAAAAGGATTTTCAGAAATAAATTTCAGGGGGTTAAATTGGTAGAGGATAAAAAACAACCAACCGACCAGACCCAAGAGGAGGTCAAAACCGAGGGTCAGGTCGCGGGAAAAAGCGGAGCAGGGGCTAATGAGGAGAATTTTGGCGCGCTCTTTGAAGAGAGCTTGAGCCGGAGCCACTTTGATGAGGGGGAAGTGGTCAAAGGCACGGTTGTCAGCGTGGAAAAAGAATTCGTGATGGTTGACATCAAAGATAAATGCGAGGGACAGGTTCCCATTGAAGACTTCCGTGCTCCGGACGGCGAGATCAAAGTTCAGGTCGGGGACCAGATAGAAGTGCTGGTGGAACAGCGTCAGGAGGAGCAAGGCGTAATTTTGTTGTCCAAAACCAAAGCCGAGCGGAAGAGGCTATGGGAAACTCTGGAGGACGCTTACAAGAAGCAGACGCCTATTCCGGGCAAGATCACAGAACATATCAAAGGCGGATATATTGTGGATATTGGTGGCGGAGTAAAGGCGTTTATGCCTGGAAGCCAGGCGGATGTTCGTCCGGTAAAAAATCCAGAGGAGCTGATCGGTAAGGAAGACCTTTTCAATGTGATCAAATTCAACCGCAAGCGGGTCAATATCGTGGTCAGTAGAAGGCTGGTGATAGAGAGGAAATGGAAGGAGCAGAGAGACCACACGCTTTCAGAGCTGGAAGAGGGAATGATTGTTAAGGGCAAGGTCAGAACAATTATGGAGTATGGAGCGTTTGTTGATATTGGAGGCATTGACGGATTGTTACATGTGGCTGATATGAGCTGGAAGAGGATAAATCATCCGAGCGAGATGCTTAAAACCGGTCAAGAGATTGAGGTCAAAATCCTGAAATTTGACAAGAGCGCGGAGCGAGTGAGCCTGGGCATGAAGCAGTTGGAGCCTGACCCATGGGACAATGTTGACAAGAAATATCCGGTCGGGACCATTGTCCAGGGGAAGATCACCAGCCTGATGGACTACGGAGTGTTTGTGGAGCTGGAGCCGGGAGTGGAGGGGCTGGTGCATGTCTCGGAGATGAGCTGGAGCAAAAAGCGCGTGATGCCATCTGAGCTTGTCAAGGAAGGACAGATGGTAGAAGCCAAAGTTCTGGATATAGACCTACGAAACCGCAAGATCAGCCTTGGAATGAAACAGGTGATGCCCAATCCCTGGGAGGCGCTCGCACAGAAGTATCCCCCGGGGTCCAGGATCAAAGGCAAGGTCAAAAATATAACTAACTTTGGGATTTTTGTGGGCGTGGAAGAGGGGATTGATGGTCTGGTGCATGTATCAGACCTGTCCTGGGTAAAAAAGATAAAGAATCCAAAGGAGCTCTTTAAAAAAGGAGACGAGGTGGAATGCGTGGTGCTGGAGATAGACCCGGACAGGGAGCGATTCAGCCTGGGGATCAAGCAATTGGACCCGGACCCCTGGAGCCTGGTGCCTATCAAATATAAGCCCGGAACCAGAATCTCTGGAAAGGTGGTCAGCATAACGGATTTCGGCGCCTTTGTGGAGCTGGAAAAAGGAATTGAGGGCTTGATCCATATCAGCGAGCTCAGCGACGAGCAGGTAAAGGACCCCAAGGAGATAGTGCAAGTCGGACAGGAAGTCAAAGCAGAGGTCTTGAGCGTTGACCCGCGCGAAAAACGCATCCGACTCAGCCTCCGCTTGGTGGCTCAGAAGGAAGAGGCTGAGCAGGTGGAGCAATACAAAACCCCGGAATGGGACGGAACATCCAAGCTCGGAGAGATCATCCAGAAGAAGCTTGCCGAGACCAAAGGCAAAGACCTCTTCCCCGGAGAAGCTAAAAAGGGAGCGGGAAAAAAGGAGAATAAAACTTGATTCCAGAGCCTGAACCCAGAAAAAAATTATGGCAGAGAAGGCCCCTGCTCTTGGGACTGCTTATAATCCTCGCACTGTTGATCCTGTTTCTGATTGTGATTACTGTTCTCGGAAAAATAACCCCCTCCACTGAAACCTCTTCCTCTAGCTTCGGCTTCGGAAATAAAGTCGCTATCCTGAAAATAGAGGGCGTGATTTTTGAGAGCGAGCCTGTTCTGAAGGAACTGCGCAATTTCCGAAAAGACCGCTCCATCAAGGCTATTGTGCTGAGAGTGGACAGCCCAGGCGGAGCCGTTGCTCCCAGCCAGGAGATTTATGAGGAACTTCGTCGTTTTAAAAAGGAAAAACCAGTGGTAGCGTCTATGGCTTCTGTAGCGGCTTCTGGCGGATATTATGTGTGCCTGCCAGCAAGTTATATATACGCCTCGCCTGGAACCATTACAGGGTCAATCGGAGTTATTATGCAGACCACGGACATTGGCGAACTACTGAAATGGATGAAGGTCAAGGAAGAAATTATCAAGAGTGGAAAATACAAGGACGCTGGCACTCCTTTCAGGTCTCTGACTGATGAGGAGAGGAAATACTTTGAGAACCTTCTTAAAAATGTGCATCAACAGTTCCAGACCGCTCTCAAGGAATCCCGCGGTCTTTCCCAGGAAAAGGTTGAGGAGGTTTCGGATGGCCGGATATTTACCGGAGAGCAGGCAAAAGAGATGGGCTTGATTGATGACCTTGGCAATCTGGAGGATGCGATAAAAAAAGCAGGGGAACTCGCTGGGATCAAGGGCGAGCCAGAAGTTGTATGGCCCAGGAGAAGATACGGCTTTTTTGAGGAGTTTGGAGCGGAGCTTTCTCATAAAATCCTCAATCGCTTGCTTAACTCCCTTTCCAATCCAATCTGGTATCTGGAGCAAGGAACCATTTTGAGAACCCAAAGGAGCGGACAATGACCAAAAGTCAATTGATTGCACGGCTGGTGGGAAAAAATGAAGGTTTGAGCGTAGAGGACGCCACTCTGGTAGTGGAAACCATTTTCCAGGCAATGACCGAGGCGCTTTCTAAAGGGGAGCGCATAGAAATTCGCGGATTTGGCAGTTTTGAAATCAGGAAACGCAATCCTCGCAAGGCAAGGAATCCCAAGACTGGCGCTCAGGTAATGGTCGGCGAGAAGAAGGTTCCCTTTTTCAAGGTCGGAAAAGAGCTTCGCCTGCGCGTAAAACAGTCCACAGAGAAAAAACAGCAATAATGGAAGTGCTCTGGGCGCCCTGGCGTATGGCTTATATTGAAAAGGATTCCAAAAAGGAATCCGGCTGTATCTTTTGCCCCAGAATACAGAGGAGTAATGATCAGGAAGACCTGATCGTGTGGCGTGGCAGGAATGTTTCAGTATTTCTTAACCGGTTCCCTTATAATAATGGCCATCTGATGGTCGTGCCCAATCGGCATCTCGCGGAGCTATGTGAGCTTTCGGACCAGGAAGTTCTTGAGATCAATCAGCTAATTTATCTATCTATCTGCGCCCTCAAAAAGGCGATGAGTCCAGACGGGTTCAATATCGGGCTCAATCTTGGCAAAACCGCAGGAGCAGGAGTGTTAGACCATCTGCACTGGCATATTGTTCCGCGCTGGGAGGGCGACACTAATTTTATGCCAGTTATCGCAGAGACCAAGGTTATGCCAGAGCATCTCCTTTCTACTTTTCAGAAGCTCAGAAAAGCCTTTGAGGATGTGAGCCAAAAATGAGATATGTCCGCTGGATAATAGTCCTGTTATTCGCTTTATTCCTCCTGATGGAACTCGCTTATAATTTCCAGTCAACCTCTCAGACATTTCAATTCAAAATCTGGGTTCCGGGAAAAACTCTCGCAACTTTAGAAATGGAAATCTGGGTCGGCTTGCTTTTAACTTTCGCGCTTGGATTCGGACTTGCAATTTTATTTGAGCTTTACTACTGGGGAAAATACTCACTGTCCTTTAGAAAGCAGAACAGAATCATAGATGAACTTAAGAAAAGGTTGGACTTTTTTAGCAAGAAAGAAACCGAGCAAACCAATCCGGAACCAACTGCTGAGCAGAAAAAAGACTGAATTGGGGTCAGGTCTTTACTTTTAACTTATCAGCGCGAGATTTGGGATTTAGTTTTTTGAAGCGGGGTCTAAATGGAAAATCAGAGCTTGGAAATTTTAAGGGCGTTAACCGAGAGAAGTTTAAGTCTGGACGCTGAAAACTTACCTGACAAGAGAATGACGCTCACAGAAGCGGTTGCTAAATTTGTGCGTCCAGGAATGGCGCTTCATCTTCTCACCACGCATAATCGCTCAGGCGCCGCAATTTATGAGCTTTGCCGTCAATTTGGGGGCAAAAATCCGGAATTCACTCTCTTGAGCCTGGGCGTTAATGCCATAGTGCTTGCGTTGGTTCATCTTGGTCTGGTTAAAAAAGCCATCACCACTTTTGCTGGAGACTCCTACCCTACTCCTGGTCCTAATCCAATTATTCAACGCGCGCTGGATGATGAGAGATTACAGATAGAAAACTGGACTATCCTGACTTTTCCTCTCCGGCTTCTTGCGGGCGCATTCGGGATTCCTTATGTCCCTGTCAGGTCTGTGCTCGGCTCTGATATGGAAAAGGAAAACAAGGACTGGTTTGAGGCTGAAAAAGGGACGGAGTTCGGCAGGCTAAAATCTTTCCGTCCGGACTTGTGTTTTGCGCACGCAATAGCGGCAGATAAAAGCGGAAACGCTATCTTAACTCCGCCTTATGGAGAGGATGCGTTTGGCGCATGGGCTTCTAAACAAGGGGTTATCTTAACCTGCGAAAAGGTGGTTCCGCGGGATATGATTCGGAGATATGCGCATCTGGTCAAAATTCCCGCGTTTATGGTTCGCGCTGTTTGTGAGGTTCCGTTCGGAGCACATCCGGGAGGAGTTAGCAATCAGGGGATAAAGGAATTAGAGAGTTATGCGGATGATTATGACTTCATAGAAGAGCTGAGGCTTGCGAGCAAGAGTAAAGAAAAAACTGATGAGTGGTGCGAGAAATATGTGCTCGGCTGGAACAGATGGGAGGAATATCTTGCAAGGCTTGGGAAACAAAGGCTCTGGTCTTTGAAAGGAAAGGCACACGCGGATTCATGGCATTCTGAGCTGATTGAGCTATGGAGCGGAATTGACTTTGATGCGCAGGCAAATCCGATGGAATGGATGATCTCGGTTGCTGGAAGGAAAATAGCGGAGCGCATCAAGGCTCAAGGCTTTCAGACCATTCTCGCGGGAGTTGGCGCATCCAATTTGAGCGCGTGGCTTGGGTATTATAAACTGCGCGAATCAGAGACCGAGGTTCAATTGATTGCGGAGATAGGCTTTTACGGGTATCAGCCCAGACCAGCGGACCCGTTCATTTTCAACTATCGGAATATCCCGACCTGCAAGATGCTTGCTGGGATTGAGACCGTGATGGGGGTTTTGATGGGAGGGGCAAGCGCAAAATGCATTGGCGTTATCGGCGCTGGTCAGGTGGACAAAAAAGGCAACATCAATTCCACCAGAATCGGCAAAATGTATCTGACAGGCTCAGGGGGCGCCAATGATATATGCTCAAGCGCACAGGAGGTTTTGGTCACAGCTATTCAAGACAAATTCCGGTTTGTAGAAAATGTAAACTATATTACAAGTCCGGGAAAGCGCGTGAGGACTGTTGTCAGCAATTTTGGGGTTTTTCAGAAACAAGAAGATGAACTAGTTCTTACGGGATATTTTGACCGGGGCAAGCTGGAGAAAGAGGCTGTCTTGGAGATTAAGGAGAATTGCGGATGGAATTTGAAAGTGGCGGATGAGCTGGAAAAAATCACAGCGCCGACCACGGACGAGCTGAACCTTCTCAGACTTTTTGACCCGAAACGGCAATTTTTGGGGAAGAAATGATTTTCCCAGGTCGCGCGAATTGGCTGGAGCGGGGAGCAAATCCAGGGAAACTACTTCCCGAAATTATTTCTGTGCTCAAAAGGAATATAATCTTCTTTTTCTTCAAACCGACGAAAAAAATATCACAAATGGATGCTCAAAATGAGTTTTTCAGAAGAGAGTATCTTGTCAACTACTTTGTGTCAGGCAATATATTGGGAATTGGTTATCGCTGTTTTGAACAACACTGAGAATATAATCAGTTCCAAACTCCGCGGATTGTTAAACACTCCCATAATCTTTGTCCGTATCCTCAAAAACTCTCTCCAATGAATTAGTTGTTTTGCTCTGACTCCAGCTGGGATTGGTTTTTTTCCATTCTCATTGGAACCGCGCCCAATACTTTACCTCTGACACAAAAAAATTTTACACTACCTGCAGATTCTGTTGGCGCAATTGTGAAAATTTGGCTAGAATTTGATTGGTGGAAGAATTTTTATATTGCCAGCCTTGCGATTTAAGGAGCGCATCTTGCTCTGCTTGTTGCGGGATGTATAACTGGAAGAATTGCTCGCGGGAGATGGTGAGAGAGGTTCTTGAGTTTCAGACCGAGCAATTTCTCCGGTCTCATCGCACAGAAGCGGATTTGTTTATGCTGAAAAAAGAGATTTCTGCGAAAAGACCTGAGATATTGTTTCCAGTGATCTATAACTGCGAGTTTATGGGATTTATTGACCGGGACAGGAAAAAAGTTGGTTGCCTTTTGCATCCGAGCTTGAATAATGGCAAGAACTTGCGATGGATTTCTCATCATGGTAAAGAGACCTGTGATGAGTCAAGGTGCACCGCGTATTTTTATCTTAGCGATGCAGAGGCGCTTTTAGTGGCAGAAACAGTTGATGACTGGTATCTATACGGGCTTTGCGTCACAGACCTTGATTTAGTTAAAGAATTCTTTAACATTACGAGCGTGATGCTCTCGGATAATGTGAATGCTGAAAAGGTCCGCTCCCGGGAAAATCTCAAGGAGATTTTTCAGCAATACCTTTTCCTCAAGGAGCGCTGGAAATTTTCTCGCAACGGCAACCGATTCGGGAAATATGTCTTCAAACAACAAAATTATTTGATCCACAGAATTGATTATGTATCTCTCTCAGCAAATCCGAGCAGGTTTGACAAAATTTTTAATTCGCTCGGGTCAGAGTTTAAAAATAAAAGTGAACTCATAGAAGCGGAAGAATTGCTGGAGCAGATTTTTCAGCGGTTTGCGGAAAACTTTTGATGAAGAAAAAATTTTTGTGGCTGATTTTTCTGCTTGCCTTCTGCGCGGGCTATCTCGCGATTTTCCCGGGTGATTTTTATTACGATGACTACCATTCCATCCGGAATAACACCTGGCTCATCAGCTTGAAGAATCTTCCACGCTTTTTCACAGACCCTACCAGCTTCTCCGCGCGTCCCAGAGCCGCTATGTATAGGCCTCTTCTTCTCTTGTCTTATGCGCTTGATTACAAAATTTATCAATGGCGCGTCTGGGGCTGGCATCTGACCAATCTGGTATTACATTTTCTAAATTCGCTTCTTGTGTGGGCTCTTGTGCGCCGGATTTTCAAGGACGAGACACTTGCCTGGCTATCAATGTTGATTTATGCGTTTCATCCGATTGCAGGCGAGCTTGTGAACTATGTCAATTGCCGCTCATCCATCCTGCTCAGCTTTTTTCTGCTCAGCGCCCTGTGTGCAACCAGCCGTGTGGTTTCAGCAGAAGGAAGAGCAAGGGTTTTATGGATAATTTTAGCAAACCTGTTATTCCTGCTCGGTCTTTTGAGCAAAGAAAGCGCCGCCACTTTTCCTGCAATCGCCTTTCTTTACTTATGGATTTTTTACACAAAAGACATGCGGAAAAAAGTCAAGACCCTTACTGGCTTGATTGCGCCGATGCTGATGATCCTCGCGGGTTATCTTTGTTTGCGCCAGATTTTTTTTGGAAAAATTTTATCAGGACCTTTTCTGCCTCGGAGTCAATTGGTTACTTTTTTCACCGAGCTAAAATCATATTTCTGGTATCTCAAGCTATTTGTTTTTCCAACCAGGCTGAGCATAGAGCACAGCTTTGCTGTAGAAAGTAGTCTTTTTAGCTGGCGCGTTATCCTGAGCTTGAGCGGGATTTTGCTTCTTGGCGCGCTGGTTATCTTCTCTATATTTCAGCCCAAATCTCGGGTTGCGATTTCAGGATTCTTGTGCGGGTTTTATGTTTTAGCTCTTGCGCCAACATCAAGCATTGTGCCGCTGAATGTTCTGGTTTCAGAGCGCGCGTTTTATCCGGCTTTGTTCGCGCCTTCAGCTTTATTGGCGCTATTTTTCAGAAGCGCGCTTTTGAGCAAAAAGAGGATTGCGAGCATTGCTATAGCAATCATTTTTGCAAATTTTCTCCTGATGCTCTTTTATCGCGGAAGAGTGTGGCAGGATGGGTATAAACTCTGGAGCGATGCTTTTAAGAAGGCGCCTGATTTAGCGCGGGTCGCAGGCGAGCTTGGAAATGAGTATGCGAGAAGAGGCGAGGCAGAGAAAGCGGTTAAATTTTTTACGCTTTCAGAGCAGTTGAATTCTGGCGAGCCTGCAACTGTGTATAATCTGGGAGCGATTTATATGGACTTGGGAAAGCTAGATTTGGCTGAGAGGTATCTTGAGGAAGCTGTAAAACTGGAGCCTGATGATGTTCTTGCACGGGTGAATCTTGGAGTGGTTTATCAGGCTTTAGGCAAGACCTCTCTAGCACAGTATCAATTTGAAACAGCGCTCCAGCTAGACCCAAATTCCGCACTTGCTCATAACAATCTAGGAGACCTGTTTTTTTCAACGGGAGAGTTGAGAAAAGCTGAGGCGGAATTCCAGCTTGCGCTGAAATCCGACCCGAAAAATGAGCTTGCACATTTCAATCTGGGATTAACTTATGAGCGGGCGGGCTTATGGCAGGACGCGCTTGAGCATTTTCAAAAAGCGTATGAGCAGAATCCTGGGGCGCCTGATTATTCTCTATGGAATGGAATTATTTTGCTCAAGCTGAAAAAGCCCAAAGAAGCTGAGGAATGGATAAAAAAGACCTTGGCGCTGGATGATAAATATGCGATTGCCTGGTATTATCTTGGCTTGGCAAAAAAAGAGCAGGGAGATAAGCAATCTGCGTTAAAAGCTCTGGAAAACTCCCTTAAGAACCTAAAGCCATTTCAGTCAGACCTTAAATCCCAGATAGAGGATTTAATTTCCGAACTAAAAACCCGTTGAGCCAAAATCAGGATTTAGTGAAAAGGAGAATAGCCAATAGGCAAGAGGCGTGGCTCAGGATTCAGAATTAGCGAATCACCAAAACCCGAGCTTCTTGTTGTATCTAACAACACCGCAACATAATCCGCTTCAAACTCAAGCGCTTGTTAAACACCTCCTTTATCTTTGTCCCATCCTAATATCCTCCAGATATTCATTTTTCATCACGCTCTCTATAGGCTCCTTCATCGCTCTCAATCCAGAACTCCTGGTCTCCCTATCCAACTCCTCCCAGCTAAATTCCTTAAAACCCTCAGATATAAATGAGCCTGTTAGACCTCTGAAAAAAAATGTGAACTCTAAATTTGACAGGGTTGTAAAAAAGTGTTATTTATTTAATAAAATGGTGGTGGACTCTCATTTTAGGAGGAGACCAATGAAAAAGTTATTGCCTTTGGGAATAGTGATAGTTTTTTTAACTAGCGGGTTTTCCGGGAATGTTATTAAGATGCCTAGTAAGATCAATTCCGAGGCAGTGGATTTTGCGCCAGTGCCGAGTCCTGATGGCTTTGCTCTTTATTTCACTTCCAGCCGGAGCGGTGGAGTTGGAGGCCAGGACGCCTGGGTGAGCCATCTGATTAATGGTGATTGGACAGACCCGGTTGTGTTGCCAGCGCCGATTAACACTCCTGGCAATGAGGGTGCGGACGACATTGCGTATGATTCGGAGAATATATATATGTATCTTACTCTTTGCAATCGTCCGGATGGGAAAGGTAATTGTGATATTTATGTTTCAACCTATCAGAGGGATGGCAGTTGGACAAAGCCCAGGAATCTTGGAGCGCCGATTAACACGGAATTTCGGGAAGCGAATGCATTTTTTGATTCAGTAGAAAAGGTTTTGTATTTTACATCTAACAGACCCGGAGGATTGGGCGAGGGTGGCAAAAAAGGGGATGTGAGTTATGACCTCTGGTATGCTAAGCAGAATCCAGATGGCACCTGGTCTGAGCCTGTAAATCTTGGAGAACCTATTAACACTCCTGAGAATGAGTATAAAGCATATCTGGACCCTGCGACTGGCTGGTTTTTCTTTTCCTCAGATGGACACGGAGGCAAAGGCGGGGAGGATATTTTTAAGGTCAAGAAATTAAAAGACGGGAAATGGGGTCAGATTATTCCGCTAGAGCAGATTAACAGCGCTGGGAACGATTCTTATTTCACGCTCTCTCTGAATTCTGGTTATGCTTTTTTCAGCTCTGATGTTGATGGCAGGGATAAAATTTATCAGGTTTCTGTTGATGAGATTTTCACAAAGAAGGAATTGGATGCTCGTCAGGCTTATTATCAGAGTCATTGTCCGCCAGCGGTTCCAGCTTTTGGAGCAATTGCCAAAGAGCTTAATGAGAGAGAGTTCTGTAAGCCGATAGCAGTGGCTGTAGCGCCCTCTCTTGAACAGCCCGGGTTCGCTAATATGGTTTATTTCAGGTTTGATAAAGCAGATTTGACGGACAACGCAAAGAAGATTCTCGGGGATTGGGCAAAATATCTTAAGGAGAATCCGGAGTTGAGCATTGAGGTTGCGGGTCATACTGACAGTCTTGGAGATAAAGTGTATAATATGAACTTGAGCAAGAGAAGAGCGCTTTCGGTTAAGAACTGGCTTGTGAGTCAGGGGATAAAGCCGGAGCGGATAAGGATTGTGTATTATGGTATGGATAAACCGGCTGAGCCGAACGATCCTAAGACCGGCAATCCAAGGAACCGGAGAGCGGAGCTGAGCGTGGTGAAATAAAGAAGAGAAGACAAGGAGGACGCAATGGTTCAAAGAGAAAAAATAATTTTGCTGATTCTGGTTCTGATCGGGTTCAGTCTGGTTCTAAATGGTCAGGAGCAGACTGCGAAGAACATTGGACCTGTGGTTAACAGCAAGTATTCTGATTTCGGACCGTTTGTTAGTGCGGACGGAAAGAGCCTTTATTTCACCTCGGACCGTCCGGGCGGTGTTGGGGGTCAGGATGGCTGGGTGAGCCATAAGGTTGCGGGTCAATGGGGAGAGCCGGTTAATATGGGAGCTCCTTTTAACACGCAGATGAATGAGGGTCCTGATTGCTTGACTGCGGATGAGCAGACAATGTATTTTACAGGATGCGACCGTCCAGACGGGCTTGGTATGTGCGATATTTATGTCACGACCAAGGAAGGGGATAAATGGGGTGAGCCTAAAAATCTTGGAAAACCGATTAATACAAAATACGGAGAATATAACGCATCTATTTCTGAGAATGGCAAGACATTGTATTTTGTGTCCAACCGGCCAGGTGGCTTGGGAGGATATGATATTTGGTACAGCATCAAGCAGGAGGACGGCAGTTGGGGAGAGCCTAAGAATATAGGACCAACAATCAATACTCCTGAGAATGAAATTTTTGTGTTTATTCACTGGGACGGCGTGACTCTATATTTCAGTTCAGATGGACACGGCGGATTTGGAAATGCGGATGTTTTCCAGAGCAGGCTAACCCCTTCTGGTTGGTCTCCTCCGATCAATCTTGGTCCTGCTGTGAATTCCACGGAAAAAGAGTTCTATTTCACTATTCCTGCGAGCGGAGACCTGGCTTATTTCTCAGCAACGCAGAGCGATACGCAGGGTCAAGAGGACATCTATGTTGTGCCTATTCCTGCGATCTTAAAACCCCGGGGCGTGACTCTGGTGTATGGAATAGTTGCGAACAAGGATACCTGTGCAGAGCCTACAATAGATCCTGTGCTCAAGACTCCGGTTTATGACATCAAGACCTGCAAGCCAGTGGAGGCAGTTATCCGGTTGAGCAAGAGCGCAACTGATGAGGAGATTCTGCTGGGAAAAACCGCACCAGATGGGTCATATAAAGTCATCATCCAGGCAGGAGCGGATTATAATCTGAACGCATACGCTAAAGGCTTCTCGTTCCATTCTGAGCGGTTCGTGGTTCCTGCTGAGCAGGCATATCAGGAGGTTGAAAAGAATATCCTGCTCACTCCGCTGGGAGTGGGTAAAGTAATTATTCTGCATAATGTCTATTTTGACTTTGACAAGGCTGTGCTCAGGCCAGAGTCCAAAGCTGAGTTGAATAACTTGATCCGGCAGATGAATGAAAACCCTGGAATGAAGATAGAAATCCGGGGACATACTGATAGCAAAGGAAGTGATGAATACAATATAAGGCTGAGCAGAGCGCGCGCAAAGGCGGTCTTGGACTATCTGGTTTTGCAAGGAAATATCAGTCCGGACCGGCTGACCTCTGTGGGCTATGGAGAAAGTATGCCAATTGCAAGCAATGAACTTGACGAAGGAAGACAATTGAATAGACGCGTGGAATTCAGGATAATCTCTCTCAAATAGGAGGCACTAAAATGAAACTAAAAAAGGGTCTTCCAGCTTTGCCTGTGGCGCTTTTGGTCTTGAGCGTGACACTCTCAGATTGCGCTATTGGCGAGACCGAGCGGGCGATACCAACGCAGATCAGGAATATAGAGGTTCAGGGAAATGAGATCAATATATATGCGAACAAGCCTCTTCGGCTAGGCGCGTATATTCAGCCTTCTCCTCCCAAGCTGATCCTGACCATTAACAATGCGGACTTGGCGTCAACTGCGGTAAAAGAAGGCGAGGGAACTGGTGGCGTGATAAAGAGCTGGCAGGCAAGCGTGGTCACTTATGAAAAATCTGTGGAGGGAGAAACTAGAACCGGCTATGATGTCAAGCTGGTTGCGGATTTGACCAAGAATGTCACATACCAGCTTACGAGCACGGATTCCGGCGCTAAAATGGTTCTTGAGGAGATCAAGATCGTGGAAAAGGAATACACGCCCACGATGATAGAGATTCCCAAAGAGCTATATCCATCAGTGCAGAGGATGATGATTGGCCCCGGAGGGGTTCCAACCGGGAAAGCCGTAGCGCCGATCACGACTGAGGATGAAAAGGCGGCGCGGGAAATGCTGAAGGAGATTCTTCCGGAGCCGCTCAAGGTTGAAAAATTGCCCCCGGCTACCGCGCTCAATGACATAACCTACCGCACCGTGGACAAAACCTTTGAAGTGGTGATAACCGGCAACGGCGAATTCAAGGATTTCAAGATCGGAACCCTGGACAAGCCGACCCGCGTGTATCTGGACATCTTCGGAGTTAAAAGCAATCTGCCGAACGATAAGTTCCAGGTCAATACCGGGATGGTCAGGGAAGTCAGACTAGGAAAATACCCGGATAAAACCAGAGCCGTGATTGAACTCAAAGGACCGATTAAGGACGCACATATAGCTAATATCCAGAACAAAATTGTGGTGAAAATAGTTTATTAAAAGCCGGGATGGGAATTCGGAACTCTGAATTTCGCGGTTTGTCATCTGTCTCATTTATGTTTCAGTTTGTTCTTTTTTGAGACACAAAATTGAATGAGCGTTCATTCATAATCCATCAATCTAGCTAAAAAATCAATTTTTTTTAGCTTTATTTTCAATTACTTAAAAAAGTGGAGCAAAAATGTGTCAGGTCTTAGATAAAAGACTATTTTAGAGAACCCATAAATTTATATTTATTTTCAATAACTTACATATGAATTCTGAAAAAGCTTGCTTGCTTGCGGAAATTATAGGCATTTAGATAGTTTTTTATAAATCATAACTAATTGAAAATAAATGATAATTTTATATTTAATGTTTGGCACAAGATATGCATAATAGCAGGTTAGAAATAATGATACAAACCAACTAAAGGGAGGTAGTAATTATGGAGATCACGGAAGTAGTGGTTTATCCGGTGAACGAGGACAAACTCAAAGCCTATGTAACTCTGACATTTGACAATTGCTTTGTGGTCAGAGACCTGAAGGTCATCAAGGCTCAGAAGGGTTATTTTGTGGCAATGCCCAATAAGAAGCGCAAGGATGGCATTGTTCGGGATGTTGCTCATCCTTTGAATCAGGAGATGCGGGATTACATTGAGGAGACCGTGCTGGAGAAATATCAAGAGGTTGTGGCACAGCAAGGTAATCAGGATGAGCAGGTTTCCCGTAGGCCATTGCAAGTTGCTTGAATTTATATAGAGGCATTTTCTTAAGCCTTATAACAACCCGTGGAGCCGAAGAAAGCACTAGACCCCTAAGGGATTTTTTTCACCTTGAAAAGGAGTGATGAAGATGGAAATTACCGAGATCAAAATTTTTCCAGTCCAAGAACAAGGACCTCTTAAAGCTTATGTAACTATAGTGCTAGATAAATGCTTTGCTGTCCATGACCTGAAAGTGATTCAGGGAGACAAGAGGCTCTTTGTGGCAATGCCAAACAAGAAAGATAAAAATGGCATCTGGCGCGACCTGGTCCATCCGGTAAATCAGGAAACCCGAGAAAAGATAGAAAAAGAAATTCTTACCCGATACTTCAGCATCAACCTGGACAACAACTCATCATCTCAAGAGCAGGCAACCGAATAATTCCCGTTTCCTTACACGCAAGCAGAACCCCTAGGCCCAGGTTCTAGGTGCAACCTATGCCCAGTGCCTTAAATCCGCGATTGACTTCTTAAAAAAGAGCCTATCTTTATCAATTCAGCCGTCAAAATTATTCGCGGATTTAGGGAGAGGAAGGAATGATTGTAAAAGAGAAAAAAATGGCTAAAATAATAATATAAGATGCCATTAGACTTGGAGTTATTGAGAAAAACCGATTTGTTCAAGGGCTTGAGCAAAGAGGAGTTGGGTAAGATCACTGGGATTTCCGCAAAAGAAGCCTTTGAGCAAGGGAAGCAGATTTTTGCAGAGGGCGACAAAGGAGATAGGTTTTATCTGATTCTGAGCGGAGAGGTGCGGATCAGCAAGATCATTCCCGGGGTAGGAGAGGAAGCGCTAAAGGTTCTGAAAAAGGGGGACTATTTCGGGGAGATGAGTTTGATTGATGAGGAGCCCAGAAGCGCGTATGCAATAGCTAACAGCAATGTTGAGCTACTGGTGATAGACAAGCACGATTTTGGCAAACTTTTGGAAGAGGACAAGGAACTGGCTTATAAACTGCTCTGGAGTCTGGTGCGCACGCTATCTCAGAGGTTAAGGGAGACTAACGAGAAGATCAAGGGCTTTTTTGTGATGACGGGTCCGTTTAAATAATTTCAGGACTTTATGTCAAATCTGATTCAAGCCAGGAGTAAAAAATGAGAGATTGGAAAGTATTTCCCTTCAGCGCAATCGTGGGACAGGATAAGATGAAGCTGGGATTGATCCTGAATGCAATCAATCCCAAGCTGGGCGGGATTTTAATCAGAGGAGAAAAAGGCACTGCCAAGAGCACTGCGGTTCGCGCGCTCGCGGCTTTGCTTCCGGAGATAGAGGTTGTCAAGTCCTGCAGGTTCAGGTGCGACCCACAAATACCGAGCAAGCTCTGTCCAGAATGTCAGGAGAGGCTCGCAAAGGATGGCAAGCTGGAAACAGAGATGGTGAAGATGCGCGTTGTTGATCTTCCGATTAATGCAACCGAGGACCGTGTAGTGGGAACCCTGGATTTAGAGCACGCCCTGAAAGAGGGTGAGAAAAAGTTTGAGCCGGGAGTGCTTGCAGAGGCGGCGCGGGGAATTTTGTATGTGGATGAGGTCAATCTTCTGGATGACCATATTGTGGATGTTCTTCTGGACTCTGCGGCAATGGGCGTGAACACTGTTGAGCGGGAGGGAGTGAGCTATTCTCATCCTGCGGAGTTTATCTTGGTGGGCACGATGAATCCAGAGGAAGGCGAGTTAAGACCCCAGCTTTTAGACCGGTTTGGTTTGTGTGTGAATATACAGACCATCCGGGACCAGGATCAGCGCGTTGAGATCATCCGCCGCTGGGCAGAGTATGAGGAGGACCCTGAGAAATTTTCCCAGAAGTGGAAAGAGGAAGACGAGAAGCTGAGTAAGAGAATAGAATCCGCAAAGAAGCTTCTTAACGAGGTTGAGATCAGCAGGCAGATGCTGTTTCGGATCGCGAATATATCCATCCTGCTTGGAGTGGATGGGCATCGCTCGGACCTGGTTCTTATGAAGGCGGCAAAGACTCGCGCCGCGTTTATGGGTAGAAAGGAAGTGACCGAGGAGGATGTTGATTCTTGTCTGGAGCTGGCTTTTGCGCACCGGATGAGAAGAAAGCCTTTTGAGGAGATCAGCTTTGACGCAAAGAAGATAGAGGAACTGCTCAATCGGCAGGCTGGAGAACGCGCTTCCAGCAGATACTGATGAGAAAAATGCGAATAAATGGCAGGCAGGATGTCTGCATTATAATAATCAGATAAAGATGAATCATAAATATGTTCCACCAGTTTTTCCTTTTAGCGCCCTGGTAGGACAGGATATGCTCAAAACCGCACTCATACTGAACGCGATCAATCCGCGTCTCGCAGGGGTATTGATCCGCGGTGACAAAGGAACCGCAAAGAGCACTGCGGTGCGGGGTCTTGCCGCACTTCTGCCTGAGATTGAGGAGGTTGCGGATTGCCCGTTTCATTGCCATCCGCGAAACCCGGCGCAGATGTGTGAGAGATGTTCTGAAAGATTTCTTACAGGGGAGAAACTGCCGGTTGCTTTTAGCCGGGTGCGCGTGGTTGATTTACCGCTGAATGCGACTGAGGACAGGCTTGTGGGAAGTATTGATTTTGAATATGCGCTCCGGGTTGGCAAGAAGAAATTTCTTCCCGGCATTCTCGCGGAGGCTAATCGCGGGATCATTTATATTGACGAGGTGAATCTTCTGGAGGACCACCTTGTGGATATTCTTCTGGACGCCGCGGTGAGCGGAGTCAATGTGGTGGAGCGCGAGGGGATCAGCTACTCTCATCCGAGCGAATTTATTTTGATTGCCACGATGAATCCAGAGGAAGGCGATATTCGTCCACAGTTTCTGGACAGGTTTGGCTTGTGCGTTACCATATCCGGACTGGATGATCCCGGAGCGAGGGTTGAGGTTGCGCTTTTGCGGGAGGAATTTGACAGGAACCCGGAGTTATTCTTGTCTCACTGGAAGCCGGCTGAGGACAGGTTGAGACAAAAAATTATTCAGGCGCAGGCACTGCTTGAACGGGTAAGGATCAGCGATTCCCAGCTTAAAGAGATCAGCAAAATATCTGTTCGGCATTTTGTCTCAGGGCATCGCTCGGACATTTTGATGGAAAAAACAGCTAGGACCATTGCGGCTTACGAGGGCAGAGTGGATGTTATAGAGAGGGATTTGCATTTAGCCGCGGAGCTGGTTCTGGCGCATCGGGCAAAGAGCCTGTTGGAGCCGAAGCTGGAACAGAGTTTAGATGCCCAAAGCCCGGGGTCCGGAGAGCAGGCGGATAAGGAGGAAGGGCAAAATACGGCGGAGGAAAAGGCTCAGGAAAAAGCAAGCGGGTCCGGGGACCGGGCTCAGAGCGGAGATAAAAGCTCAACCGAGCGGGCGCCTCAATCCTATCCGGGCAATGCGGAAGATTTTTCAGGCAAGGGTCAAGCGCCATCGCAGGAGCAGGTTTTCCAGATCGGAGATAAGTTAAACATCACCACGCGGGACATCCGTTTTGCGCGCGACACCTTAAAAAGGAACCAGAGCGGTAGAAGGACTAGGACAAGGACATCTAACAAAACCGGTCGCTATGTCCGTGCAACCTCGCAAAGGCTTAACAATGACCTTGCGCTGGACGCCACTCTGCGGGCAAGCGCCCCTTATCAACTGCGCCGTCCCAAAACCAGGCTGGCGGTGAACATCAAGGAGCCGGATATTCGGGAAAAAATCCGGATGAAAAAAACATCTAACCTGCTCCTGTTTGTGGTGGACGCTTCCGGGTCTATGGGCACGCGCTTGATGACTGAGACCAAGGGAGCGATCTTTGCGCTATTGCTGGAGGCGTATCAGAAGCGGGACAGGGTTGGCTTGATCGCGTTTCGGGGAATGAAGTCCGAGTTGTTGCTTCCGCCCACCAATTCCATAGAGCTTGCGAAGAAGCAGTTGGAGGAATTGCCCACTGGAGGAAAGACACCTCTTGGTCATGGTCTTCTGATGGCATATCAGGTTTTGCATCGGGAGCTTTTGCGGGAGCCGAATATATTTCCGATGCTGATTGTTGTGACGGATGGCAGGGCTAATGTTGGCTTGGACAAGGACAAGTATTATGAGGGACCGCAATTCGGGGAGATTTACCAGGAGATTTATGAATTGTGTGCGTTGATCCGCAAGGAAGAGAGATTGAGGTCTCTGGTGATAGACGCAGAGGAAAAGCGCTTGGGGAGCTTTGGCAGGTCTAAGAAACTGGCGCAGGCACTGGATGCGAAGTATGTGGTTCTGGAGGAGCTGGTTAAGGACCAAATTTTGAAGACGATAGAGAGCGAGTTGAAATAAAAAATCGTAGGTCACAAATTACAGATATCGCGAGCAAGCTCGCTCGCGTAATTAGGAGGTAAGGAATGAAGATTATGGTTGAGAAGAGGAGCCTTCTGGAGATTCCAGTGGACGCGATAGTAAATCCGGCGAATTCTCTGGGCAGGATGGGCGGTGGAGTTGCGGGAGCGATCCGGAAGCTTGGGGGCGAGCAGATAGAGAAGGAAGCCATGGCTCAGGCGCCGATTGCAGTGGGCGAGGCGGTTCTGACAAAGGCTGGCAAGCTCCCTTGCAAATTTGTGATTCATGCGCCCACAATGGAGAAGCCAGCTGAACGGACAAATCCGGAGAAGGTCTTTCGTGCGGTTACCGCGGCAATTGAACTTGCGAAGAAAAAGAAGCTCAAGAGCCTGGCGTTTCCGGGAATGGGCACCGGCGTGGGAAGGGTTAATCCAGAGGATTCCGCAAAAGCGATGATAGACGCGATCAGAAATTTTGCGGACAAAGAAATTGAGACGATTTATCTTGTGGACCTGAACGATGATATGGTGAAGGCTTTCCGCAGTGTTTTAGAAAAAGAAAGATGAGCCTCTATCGGGGGTTTTTGAACCAGAGCTATTAAAACGCGCTATTTTGTTTCAGGAATAATTACAGGCAGAGGCATGCCTTCTGGAAGTTCAATGGTTATTTGAATTCGGCGTGCCTTTCCAACGCCTTTTAGTGAGCCTATCATCGCGGAGATAGTGTTTAGAAAAAAATCCTTGATAAAAGGTTTTATCTGAAGGTTATTGCCGTCCAGATAAATTTTAACATCCCGCTTCCGCCGATGAGTCTTGATATAACTATCCACCAAGTTCGCAATCGCCTTAATCTGCGTTGGCTTAAAATGTTTGGTGTTAAAATCTGGCTTTTGAGCGCTCACCACTGCAATCAATCCGTTTAAGTCTTTTGCCCAAACAGGTGGCTTGCCTTCCAAAGCCACCACGACCTTCGGCAGATGCGAGCTTTTGTATCCCTCTACAAGGATAGCATCAAACGCGGGAAAAAACAGGTCCCTGATAATTTCAGGCGTAAGCTCAAACCCTGTCCTGCCGTAAAATCCCATCTCGTTTTTGCCAGAGATTGCAACCATTTTCGCGCCTGCGCGATAAAGCCGAGATGTATCCGTCCTCGGATAATCCAGCTGAAAGCCATGACAGGTATGCTTAAGCACCCCTATTTTTCTTTTCCGAGCACTCAACTCCCGGAGCACCTTCTCCAGGATCAATGTCTTTCCGTTCTTCTTTTCTCCAACAAACGCAATCATCGGTATCATTTCTTGCTCCTTTTTAATACGCAAGCGACTTTATTCCAGATTCATTCATCGGCTTCCTGCGGTGGATGTGGCTCGTCTTCCCAGGGAAAAACAACCGGTCCCGTGGAATATGTGGCATAATAATCTGGCTGAAACTGCCCTGCCCGGACAAGAACCGCGCTTTTAACTTCAACAGGATTGAACCGATTTATCTCCTTGATCGCGGCTCGGATGGTCTCGCCAGACCGACTCCAGTCATCCAAAACCAGCACTCGCTTTTCTTGAAGATGCGCCGTAGGAGCAACCATCATCTTTGGATGTTTCCTCACAACATTATCATTTATCTTGCGAGAGAACTTGATGGGAAAAAAATCTATCTTAAGCAAAGACGCTATGGTCGCGCCAACAATCACGCCTCCTCTTGCAATCCCCACTATCTCCTCTGGCTTGTAATCTGTCCTCACCCGCTCCGCAATCAACCTGCACAGATAACTATATTCAGCCCAGTCTATTTTCCTCAACTCCATAGCTTTTTTCATTTCCCGAAATCCTTTTTAGGCGCAAAACCCGGCTTTTGCCGCTCCTCTTCAAGCCCCCGCTCAGGCGGTCCAATCATAATAATTTTATCAATGCCAATAGCAAAAAGTTGTCCCTTCTCATCCTCAAACACTGCCACCTCTCCTTCCACTGCCCTCAGCTTTGCCTCAAAATACACCTCCTTGGGAATCCCTATCCGGGTGATGCCAAGTTTCTCTCCAAGCCGGGCTTTTAAAAAATCCTTCAAAATAATATCCTCCGAAAAAATGATAGAGGATTAAAATGCCCGGGTCAAGAGCTATGCCTGGATTAGAGCAATTATGGCTAATCGCGCTTATTCTTACCGGAATGCTCTCCCAGATGCTTTGAGCAGATGCAGACCATCTCTTCAAGCGTGTTATTTACCAAGACCAACAACTCCGACTCAACCTCTTTATGACAGAAAAAGCAGATGGGCATGCGAGAACCATGGTCTGGCTTTTGCCAATGCTGATCCTCGCTCCCTATTCTCAACGCCTGCAATTGTGTTCTTTGGTCCATCCTCTTCTCACCTTTTTAACCGGACAGGGCGGCTTGTATTTCTAGGTCGCCCCATATAACCTCTGCCTGCATTCCCCGTCCTATTATAATAGACGAATGCACAGCATATTTTTTGCCACTGATCATAAATTTATAAAATAAATCGCTATGCCTGAACTGCTTCTTTATCTGTAATCTGTATCCTTGCGGCAGGGATGGTTTATGTTCAGATTTCCTTCTGAAGGATGGTGTCTTTAGCGTATTCCGCACGAGTCTCTGGATAGTCCATATTATAATGCACCCCCCGACTTTCCTTTCGCAAAAGAGCGCTTCTCACGATCAAATCCGCAACAGTCGCGATATTTCGCAATTCCAGCAAATCCCCGGTAATAAGATAGTCCCAGTAATAATTCCGTATCTCCTCCTGAAGCAAGTCCAGCCTGCGCTGTGCCTGAGTCAGCCATTTATCAGAGCGCACTATCCCGACATAATTCCAGGTAGTTCTCCTAACCTCCAGCCAGTTATGCTTTATCACCAGTGGCTCAACAGCCTTCTGCGCCTTGCCATATTGCCACACTGGAATTTTTATTTTTGGCTTGGGCAAGGCAAGAATTTTTTTTAACGCCTGACTCGCCCGGTCAGCAAAAACCAGCGCTTCCAGCAAAGAATTGCTCGCCAGACGATTAGCTCCATGAAGACCCGTGCACGCATTTTCTCCAATAGCAAACAGACCTTCTAAATTTGTCGCTCCATTTTCATCGCTCAAAATCCCACCGCATATATAATGCGCGGCTGGCACAACTGGAATAGGCTCTTTAGTAAAGTCAAACCCGTATTGCTTCAGGGTTTTATAGATGTTCGGAAACCGCTCCCGAATGAAATGAGAAGGCTGATGGCTTATGTCCAGAAGCACATAATCCGCTCCTGAACTTTTCATCTCATTATCAATAGCCCTCGCAACAATGTCTCTTGGAGCGAGCTCAGCCATTGGATGGTATTTAGGCATAAACCGCTCGCCAGAGATGGTTCTGAGCAATGCGCCCTCGCCTCGCACCGCCTCTGATATGAGAAAAGATTTTGCCTCTGGATGATAAAGACAGGTGGGATGAAACTGAAAGAATTCCATATTTGCGATTTTTGCGCCAGCGCGATACGCCATTGCAATGCCATCACCCGTGGCAAGGTCTGGATTTGAAGTGTATAGATAAACCTTGCCAGCGCCTCCAGCCGCTAGAATCACGGCGCGCGCTGAGATGGTCTTTATAACCCCGGTCTTTTGGTCAAGAACATAAGCCCCAAGAACACGATTGGGTCCAGGCTCACCCAGTTTCTGGCTCGTGATTAAATCAATTGCCTGATGAAATTCCAGAAATTGGATATTGGATAACCTCTGGCAATTCCTAAGCAGAACGCTTTCCAGCTCCTTACCCGTCGCATCCTCTGAATGCAGAATCCGCGCCTGGCTATGCGCGCCTTCTCTCGCCAGATCAAAGTCGTTATGAGAAAAATTCTTAAACAAGTCCGCCTGTTTGGGTGTCCGGGTAGAGAATTTCACGCCTAGCTGGATCAATTCCTGAATCCGCTCAGGCCCGCTCTTAACAACCAGTTCAACTATTTCAGGCTTGCACAAACCAGCTCCTGCCTCAAGCGTGTCTTTTATATGAGCCTCAAAAGAGTCCTGGTCAGAAACCACGCTCGCAACCCCGCCCTGAGCATAATAGCTTGCAGATTCCCACAACTCCCGCTTACTAATAACAAGTACTCTCCCGAAATCGTGACTCTTGAGCGCAAAAAACAAACCCGCAACGCCTGAGCCAATCACTAAAATGTCAGTCTCTATAATTTCCTGGTCCAAATTTCCTCCTGTTAAAACCTCTCCGCTCAGCTTGATTCATATTCAGGATTGAGAACAGGACAAAATTTATCCGGCTCCATTTTTTTCAACTCCTCCCAGAGCCTTGGAAATCTTGGCGGAAAATGATAATACCTGAGCATCTCCAGCCTTGCGGATTCCGCGCTCCATCCCTGAAAACAAATCCTGTAAATCGCGATCAAATAGCCAGTCCGGTCAGCACCCATTTGACAATGAATTAAATACGGACCCGGGAGAGAAATTTTATCACCATCCGGCCCAAGCCAATCCTTGATCAACCAGTTATATTCCTTGCGCTCAATCCCTTTTCCAGAAATTATTTTCGCCAGAAAACCAAGCGTTTCAGGTCCCGGGGCACGGTTAGCACGCGCCTGAACCCCAACCAGATTCAACCCAAGCTCTTTTGCTTTTTCCTTAACCTCTGTCTTTTCCTCTCCCTTTAAACAAATAATAGTCTTAATCCCATATCTCTTTACCATATTCTCCAGATCCGATGTTCCTAAATCACCGCTCCGATAAAGCTCTCCAGGAACAACCTCTCCAAAATTCAGAAACGGATTATGACCCGTCAGAACCAAGCCAGAATAATAAGCTCCAAATCCCAGAAAAACAGAGATAATGATAAAAATGTTTAGCTTGCTTCTAAAACTCATCTTACTTTTTCAATCCCGGGCTTTTCCCAATATAATATGCTTTTCCTAGTTCCTTCCCAAGCCGAAAATACTTCTTATCTGATGTGGAATAAATCAGAGGGTCCATCTTCTTAATTGATACCCTGCCTCCAATCATAATTTTTTCATCCGCATAAATCCCAACAATCTTGCCTATAAAAACCTCATCCTCTCCAAGGCGCAGAACCTTAACCAGCTTGCACTCAAGATTCACCGGACATTCCATTATCATTGGCGCAACCTTTGTCTCTCCGAAAAACACCTTGAACAACCCAGATTTGTCTATCTCACGACCAGAATAAAGCCCACAATAATCCACGACCTTCGCCATTTTCGCGCCTGGAAAATTCACGCTAAAGCATTTTTCCTTTTTGATCCCGATGTTCGTGTAATGACCATACCAGGATGAAACTGAAACCATCGCTGGCTCATAACATATCACCCCGCAATTCGCAATCGTGTTGAAATTAGCTCTCCCTTTAACCATTGCCCCAACCAGAACCGCTGGCTTTGGAAAAAACCACGGCTTCACTTTTAACTTCCTCTTCTGGCTCCCCATCGTTCTACCTCTGAATTATTTTTTGAAAAACCTCTGCCACGCGCTCCCTTAGCTCTTCCAGACCCCCATTGTTTTCAATCACAAAATCCGCGCACTTTATCTTTTCCGAATCCGGACTTTGACTGCGAATCCTCGCTAAAACCTCATCCTCGCAAACCTTATCTCGCTTGCAAACCCTCTCCACGCGAACCCTTTCATCTGCCATAACCAAAATCACTGGTTTAACCCAGTCTTTCAATCCGCTCTCAAGCAATAGCGCCGCATCTATAACCGCAATTTTAGCCCCACATTTTCTCGCCTTTTCCAATTCCTGCATCATCCGCTCACCTATCCTTGGATGAGTTATCTGCTCCAGCTTCCTCCGTTTCTCCGCATCAGCAAATACTATCTCTGCAAGCTTCTTCCGATTGAGCCTATTGTCCCGCTCAAGAACCCCCTCGCCAAAAACCTCTTTAATCTCCCTCCAAGCAGGCTCCCCAGGAAAAACCACCTCTCGCGCCAGCTCATCCGCTTCTATAACATACGCGCCAAGCTCTCTCAGTATCCGCGAAACCGTGCTCTTCCCTGAACCAATCCCGCCAGTCAGCCCAACAATCTTCATATTCAAGCCCTTGCGATAACTGGACAAAAGTTAAAAGTAAAGACCTGACCCCATCTCATCTCGCTCTCCAGAGATGATAATGCGTAAGACCAGCTAATGCCCGAACAGCCTTCTCTATTGAAGGATAAAGCATAATCTCATCCTGCAAAAGCTCAACAAGAGACCCGTAGTTCCTGTCAATAGCGCGCGTGATATGCGTTGAGACCATAATGATAGGAAAGTCATAATTTCTCATCATATCCCGGATTTTCCTGCAATACCTTAAATCCCCTGCTTTCCGCTCCTCCATCATCTTCTTCAAATCAAACTTATCAGCAAGCGGAGATAATTGCGAAATATCCGGTGTGCCGTGAACCCATCCGATTCCGATCAAAATCAGGCTATCAACATCCTTGCTTTCAATCAGAATCGGTATAACCTCCCTTGGACCCGCATATCCAATCCCGGCTACTAAATCAACCGGATTCCCAGGAACCCACCAAGACGGTAATTTAGGCTTTAGCCTGGATATGGTTTCCTCACTCAAGCCCGGAACAGTCAAGCCCTGCTCTATGCATTCATCAGCCGCTATAACACCAGGTCCACCTCCTCCGCTAATTATCCCAACCCGCTTCCCTTTTGGATATGGAGTGCCTACAAATGCCGCTGATAAATAAATCGCCTCCTCCATATTGCGCGCCCTGACCATTCCGCTCTGCTCGCAAACCGCAGAAAAAATACCATCCTCTCCTACCATTGCCGCTGTATGCGATTTTGCCGCACGCAAGCCCGCATCGGTTCTCCCAACCTTCCAAACAACTATCGGCTTCCTCCGACCGGTCTCATAAGCCGCATCCAGAAAAGCTCTCCCATCCCTTATCCCTTCAATATATAAAAGAATAACCTTCGTGTCCGGGTCATTAGCAAAATAATGAAGATAGTCAGCCCAGTCCAAATCCGCCATATTCCCAGCGCTCACTGCTTTGGAAATGCCAAAGCCATAAAGCTCCAAACCCTCTGCAAGCCATGTCAAAAGATTCCCGCTCTGGCTAATAATCCCTATTTTCCCAGCCTTTGGGAAATAAATCGGCATCCACGGATGAAAATTATGCTTGGGACACGATAGCCCCTGACCATTCGGACCTACAAGCGGTATCCCAGCTCTCCGGGCAGTTTCTGTTATCTTCCTCTGAAGTAAATCCCCTTCCTCCCCAAGCTCTGAAAATCCCGCAGAAATAACCACAATCCCTTTAACCCTCTTCTCCACGCATTCCTCAACAGCCTTCGGAACATCCCTCGCTGGTATAGTAATCATTGCAAGCTCAACAGAACCCGGAATATCCTTCACGCTCGGATAACAAGGCAAACCAAGAATCTCCTTCTCCTTTGGATTCACAGGATAAATCTTCCCCTTATACTTGCCCATAACAAGATTGTGAAGAATGATAAAGCCCCATTTCGCAAAATTATTGCTCGCACCTATCATCGCAATTGACTCTGGCTCAAACAAATACTTCAATTCCTCTCTTCCCATTACTTCCCCTTCCACTACTAACAATCTTCAGCCTCAAATTTAAAACCCCTGACCCATAATGTCAATTGCCTCTATATCCAGAGGAGTAAAGACAATACCACAGGACACGCGTTTAAGGGCCGCACTCACTCTTGCGAGGGGGCAGGCACTCCTGCAAGGGACTCTGTCCCTTGACTAAGGGTCGTAGACCCTTAACCCGCTTTTTAAAAAGAAAGGCACTGGTGCCCCGGATTCGTTACAGGTGAAAACCTGCCGAACCCTGACCCTTTAAAAATCGGGTGCAGGGTTACGACCCTGCCAAAGACCAATTCTATCAATGCCGGGGGCTGGTAATTAGCAGGTTTGCAAATATAGGACTGCAGGCACTCTTGTCAGGGGGGCAGGCACTCCTGCCTGCCATTCCTGCCTCCATTCCTTAATCTGCTTCTGCTGTTCCGCTTACTCCGCTGTTGAAGCCCAAGACCGGAAGCGTTGACCTCCATCAAGCTTGCGCCCGAACCGCAAGATGTTTTGCTGTGAACCGATCCTGAATCTAATGGTCCTTGAGGCTTGAAAACCGGTTCAGAAAGAAGGAAGGTTGAGCCGAAACGCGGTGCAGACGATTAGCCTGCCTGGCGTTAAGTCTCCTCCTTCCAAGCATTCAGAACCGGTTAAGGGCTGTGCCCTTACCTTGGCTCTATCTTGCATCGTTGTATCTGTGAGCTTCTCGCGCCGAGGTCCCAATAACGCAAACCCAATGAGTCGCTCCTCATTCAAATGAGAAGCGAACATTGCTGTCAAAATAACCACTGGATAATATACGATTGAAAAAGCATTTTTCAAGGGTTTTGTTCGGCGGGACCGAACACTTTATTTTGCATTAAAATCAATAAGTTACGCTCTTAACCGTGTTTGATTTAAAAAACGGGTCAAGGGTCTATGACCCTTGTCGCAGGCAGGAGTGCCTGCGCCCCTATTGCGACTGAAGTCGCGCACACAAGTAGGTTTTCATTTGCACAGAATCTGGGACACCAGTGTCCTTTTAAATAGAGGGTTAAGGGACTAAGTCCCTTAGGTCAAGGGACTCTGTCCCTTGTCAAGGGGCTATGACCCTTGGGTCAAGGTCAAAGACCTTAAGAATATCTTATGCTCTAGCGATTAAGTTTTATGTAGAGACCCGACCACATGTCTTATGTGCGTATTGGATTAGCGGCCTAAGGAGATTATCCAGTAGAAGAGAGCAATGAGGAGGATGACATATGCCCATCCAGCTAGGAATCCGATAAGGTCTGTTATTGTGAAGTGAGGTATTTCCAGTTTAAGTTTTGGTATAGACCAGCGTTTAACTTGTGGGAGGTGGTCTTCTGGGAGATGGCAGGGAATTGAGACCTGCTCCCCATCTCTGCACGGAGTATTTATCAGTGAGTAATAGTTTTCCAGGATTTTCTCATCTGTGGGTTTAGTGAGGAGGCTTACAATAATTCCGAGAATAAGTCCAGAAGCAATATAAAACACGATTGCCCAGGGATAATAAATCTCCAGACCTGATTTTCGCTCAATTACCAGCCTCCAGGCTTGCGCAATTGGCAGTTCTGAGACCCAGGCAATGAAAAATTTTTGCGTGGTCAACCACCAGGTTACGGAGGCGCCTAGGAATGACGCCCAAGCGCCAGCTGTAGTTGCTCTTCTCCAGAACAATCCAAGCCAGAAGGCTATTCCAAGCAGAAGCCCGACCTTCCAGAACACCTCCAAGCCATGAACTACTCCCGGGATTTTATACGCAAACACAAGAGCGCACGCAACAGTTACAACAGATGCGATTCTTGCCACGAGCAAGTAATGAGCCTTTGATTTGTTTTTAACAAACTGCTTGTAGATATTTTCTGTGAACAAGCCAGAACTGCAGATCATCACTGCGTTCGCCATGCTTTGGAGGGAAGCTAGGAGAGTTGCGAGGAATACTCCGAGCAGTCCCGGGATGGCTTTACTAAGGAAATCTTTGGCAATATGTCCCCAGACCTGGTCTGGAACAATGGTTTGTCCTGCAAAATAAGCTATAGCGGCAAATCCGACCAGGCACCACGCCATAGTGCAGATTCTCTTGACCATATTCCCGCACATAAATCCCACTCTTCCGTCCATCTCTGTTCTGCCGGATGAGCAATTAGCTAGAATATGAGGCTGGGTGACTATTCCGATCAAGCCTGTAAGAGAGAGCATTGCAATGTAAAAGACACCAATGTCTCCAGGGGCAACCATAGACCATAAGGCTGGGTCTGTAATTTTCTGATGCAAGCCAGTCATACCGCCAACTGCTTTAAGGACAAAAGGAAGGAGTATAAAGGAAAAGATAATTGTGAGAATTCCCTGAATAAAATCTGTGATTATGCCAGCGACCAACCCCCCAGCAACGGTATATAGAATAAACACGAACACCACGACACTGATGGCGATGTTCGCAGGGATTCCTGTAGAGCCTTGAACCACTGCTCCAAACGCTTTCATAATCACGCCCATATCAACAATGAGGGTCAGTATCCCGATTAAAGTATAGAGGTAAGCCATGCTCTTTCCGTATCTCGCCTCATAAATGTCTGCGGTGGTGATTGCTCTAAACCTCTTCATAATGGGCGCAATCAGCCAGTAAAATGGCGTGCAGAATAGATATAGCCATTGATACCAGATGCCAGACACTCCGTTCGTGAAGGATTTTGAGGATACGCCCACAGCCTCGTCCGCGTGAGTGCCGGTTCCAAACGCGAAGAAGATCATAAGCGCCTTTCCGAACCGGCGCGGCATCACGAATTCCTCCATTGTCTTCACCTTGCGAGAGACATAGAACCCAATCACAATCAATGAGCCGAGATAAACAGCAAGCGCAATTATATCAGGGATGCTTATACTTATATTCATCTACCTGTCCTTTTATTTTTATCATTTATATTTAGAAAGAAGCGATGCTGACTCCTTATCAAGATAAATAATTGCGCCCGGATGCGTTTGAAGAATAGATGCTGGAGCCATATTGCTGACAGGTCCCTCAAGGCAGGCTTTTACAGCTTTTGCCTTTCTTAATTCCGGGCACGCACAGATTATTTTATTTGATCTCATCACCTGCTTTATGCTCATAGAGATCGCCTGCTTGGGCACCTCATCCAGAGCCTTGAACCAGCCCTCTCCAAGTTGCTGTCTCCGACAGGTCTCGTCAAGATTCACGATAATATATGGCTCCTCTGTGTCAAAGTCCGCTGGCGGGTCATTAAAAGCCAGATGCCCGTTCTCGCCAATGCCCACAAACGCCACATCTATCGGATGCTTCTTGATTATCTCTCCCACCCTTTTGCATTCCCCTTGCGGGTCAATGTCCCCATTCAGGAAATAAAATTCCTTAACCTTTACCTTGCTCGCAAAGCGCTCCTTTAAGTATCTACGGAAAGACGCAGGATGACTCTCTGGCAAGCCCACATATTCGTCCAGATGAAAACACACCACCTTGCTCCAGTCAATCCCCGGCTCCTTTATCAGGGTTGCAAGCATCTCAAATTGAGAAACCCCAGTTGCGAGAATAATGTTCGCAGAGCCTTTTTTCTCAAGCGCCTCGCGGATAAAATTCGCGGCGTCTTTACCAGCGCTTAGTCCCAACTCCTGTTTGGTCTCAAAAATCCTTACTTCCATAACATATTCACTTCTTTTTCAAATTTTTGTCAGTATAACACAATCTCTTCCGCATCTCAATTAGAAAAAGCGCAAGGATCGTGTCAACTATTTTGTCTCAGGCAATATATCGGGTTGCAAGAGTCGCTCGCACATTAAAGCCAAGAGAGCTTTGCGCTCTTTGCGTCTTTGCGGTGAAGATTGTGTTGAATTTGAATTCGCAGGCAAGAGTGCCTGCGCCCCTGGCAAGAGTGCCTGCGGACCTGGCAAGAGTGCCTGCGGACCTGGCAAGAGTGCCTGCGGACCTGGCAAGAGCGCCTGCGGAACCTTGGGATTTGCTTTTGGGATGTTTTATTGGAAAATGTATTTAGAAGATGGTTGGGAAGTCTGATGAATACCTTCTTATTATGAGCAATATCTGCAAGAGGTTTCCCGGTGTATGCGCTCTGGATAATGTCCAGTTAAGGGTTAGAAGAGGCACGGTTCATGCCCTGATGGGCGAGAATGGCGCTGGGAAATCCACATTGATGAAATGTCTTGTTGGGATGTATGCACCTGATTCCGGGAGGATAATTTTCAAGGGAGAGGAGCTCAGGATACGCGACACTTATTCTGCGCTGTCTAGGGGTATTTCTATGATTCATCAGGAATTGAGTCCTATTCCGGAGATGACTGTAGCTGAGAATATCTTTTTGGGTCGTGAGCCAAGGAGCTGGTATGGACTGGTTGATATGAATAAAATGAATCAGTGGACAGAAGAGCTTCTGGCTCGGCTGGGGATCAAACTTGAGCCAGATACAAAGATGCGAGAGCTCAGCATTGCGAATACCCAGCTGGTTGAGATAGCAAAGGCTGTGTCTTATGATTCTGATTTGATAGTTATGGATGAGCCCACTTCTGCAATCACTGAGGCAGAGGTTAAAACGCTTTTCCAGACCATCCGCTCGCTCAAAGCAGAGGGAAGAGCCGTGATTTACATCACTCACAAGCTGGACGAGGTTTTTGAAATTGCGGATGAGGTCACGGTATTCCGGGACGGAATGTATATAAGCACAGACCAGATAAAAAGTTTAACCCGGAGTATGCTGATTCAAAAGATGGTTGGCAGGGAGCTCTCTGAGATGTTCAATAAAGAGGAGGCAAAGCCAGGAGAAGTGGTGCTTGAGGCTAGAAGGCTCAGCGGGAAGAAGTTTCGGGATGTGAGTTTTTCTGTGAGACGCGGAGAGATTTTCGGGATAGCAGGGCTGATGGGCGCTGGGAGGACAGAGCTTATTGAGGCTGTGTTTGGAGTGAACAGGTTGTATTCCGGGGAGCTGTTTATCAGGGGGAATAAGGTTGAAATTCGCTGTCCTGCGGATGCGATCCGATTGGGGTTAGCGCTTCTGACTGAGGACCGCAAGCTCACTGGGCTTTTTCTGAATGCTATGGTAAGGGACAATATGACTATTGCGAATATGAGCAATTATGTTCGTGGCATTTTTATAGATTCAAGAAAAATCAATTCGGATTGCGAGAGAATGCGGGAGCAGTTGCGGATCAAGACTCCAAGCCTGAAGCAAATCATCAAGCGCCTTTCAGGTGGCAATCAGCAAAAGGTGCTTCTATCTCGCTGGCTTCTGACCGAGCCTGAGATTTTGCTCCTGGACGAGCCTACTCGCGGGATTGATGTCGGGGCTAAGGCAGAGGTGCATAAGCTGATGACTGAGCTTACGAGTCAGGGAAAGACCATTATAATGGTATCTTCGGAATTGCCTGAGATACTTGGAATGAGTGACCGGATTATGGTAATGCATGAAGGGAATAAGATCGGGGAGCTATCAAGGCAGGAGGCGACTCAGGAGAAGATTCTTCATCTGGCAACCGGGATGAGCCTTGCAGATGGATGAAACACTAAATGGGGGTCTAAGTGGAGCGGAGCAAAGAGGAAGCCAGACAGGAACGCAAGAGCATTGAGAGAGGTTCGCGGGAATTTTTGTATAATCTTCTCCAGACCTATGGGATATTTTTTATATTCCTAGCTATGTTCATCATAGCTTCTATCATCTCTCCTGCGTTTCTCACCAGGATAAATTTGATCAATATCGTGAGGCAGATTTCTGTCATTGGTCTCATTGCTCTGGGTGTGACTGGTGTTATAGTTTCTGGAGGCATTGATTTGTCCTCAGGCTCTGTTGTTGGGCTTGCGTGCGTTGTAGCGTCAGCATTTTCGCAACTGCCCACTGGCAGTAGGGTTCTTTATCCATCTATTGCCGGGAGTCCGGTTTATATCTCCATTATTATGGGCTGTCTTGTGGGGATGCTTACTGGAGCAATCAATGGCGTTCTCGTGGCAAGGACAAAAATACCGCCATTTATTGCCACGCTTGGTATGTTTTCCGCGGCAAGAGGCGCGGCAATGCTTTTCACAGAAGGCAAACCAATTTCCAACTTAAGAGATGATTATAATTTCATTGGTCAGGGAGACATCTATGGTCTGCCTGTGCCGATCCTGGTCCTGGTTGTGATGGCGATTGTAACGCACATCCTGTATTCCAGGACAAAGTTTGGGAAATATATTTACGCAATAGGCGGAAACGAGCAAGCCGCGTATATATCTGGTATAAATGTTGCGAGATATAAATCTCTGATCTATGTATATGCTGGATTCCTTTCAGCGCTTGGTGGCATAGTGGTTTCAGCCAGGATAGGCTCTGGACAGCCAGGACTCGGGGTTGGATATGAATTTGACGCAATCACAGCCGCGGTCATTGGAGGGGCTTCATTATCCGCAGGAGGCATCGGCACTATCCCGGGAACCATTATTGGGGCGCTCATTATTGGAATTCTGAATAACATCCTTGACCTCATCAATGTATCCGCATACTGGCAACAGATAATCAAAGGCGCTATCATTGTGGCCGCAGTAATCCTAGACCAGCAGAAGCACAGGGCTAATAAATAGAAAGCTAAGTGCGGATTTTTTAGTTTATCCAAGCCAAAATCTCTCTGAGAAATCAGTGCGCAGGCAGACCGCGAATCCAGGAAAAGCTAAATGAATTGCTCCATAATTTGCCTGACTAATTCCTGTGCCTGGTCCGGGGTCTGGAGCTTGAGCCGCTCAATGATGCCTTCAACCCGGGCGCATAGATTCGGATTTTCCATATCTCTAAGCTCCTCAAAATTCCCAGTGCGTCTGCCAATGATGAAGCGCAATTGGTCTCTTGGTGAAAGTGATAAAAATTTATCGCAAATTGCTAAAAGCCTTGGCTTATCCTCCGGGAATTTGCCCTCCAGCTCAGGAAGGAGATTAAGTATATGATCAGAGATTAAATAGCTGGTAATTCCTTCCAGATTTTCTATCAAAAGCCGGGTCTCTCTCACCATTGAGATGTCATCCAGCATTTCAAATTGTCCTGATTCCCATAGCTCGTAAAGCGGAGCACGAGGAGGAATAGCCAGGGGTCTTAACCTGATGAAGTCAGGATTTATCTGATTCAATGCCTTTGCGGTTTGCAAGGCGTGGTCATGACTAAACTTTCTCCCGCCCAGACCCGGCATTACATATTCGCTTAGTTCAAATCCAGCCTCTTTTGCCTTTTTCCCAGCCTCAATCTCTTCAGCCTGCGTTGCGCCTTTTTTCATCAAGTCCAGAACCTGGTCCGAGCCACTCTCCATCCCAATATGTAAGCGGTCCAGACCAGCCTCTCTTATCTGCTTCAATTCCTCTAAAGACTTTTTCGCAACCGTTCTTGTTCTTGCATAGCTTGTGACCCGTTCCACCTGTGGGAATTTTTCACGAAGATGTCTTAACACCTTCACAAGGTCATCGGTTTTTATAATCAAACTATCCGCATCCTGAAGAAAAACCGTTTTTGCTCCACCGAGTTGAAAAAGGATAATGGAATAAAGAGCTGGATTTGCAGGGTCATCCTGATAAATCCTCTGCAAAACCTCTTGGCTAAACTCTCCGCCAAAACCCAGCTTCCAGCTCCGCGCCTTAAGCTCATCATACCAGGCTCGCATAGCGTCAATATCCGCAATCACTTCTTCAGGGGCTCTTCTGGAGAATTTCTCCTCTTTATACACCGGACAAAATTGGCATCTGTTCCAGGGGCAGTTGCGGGTAACGCGCAAAAGCAGGCTAAACGCCTCGCTTGGAGGCCTGATGGGTCCCTGCTCAAACCCCCGGAGCAGGTTCTGGTTTGAATCGCTCATCTGGTTTTATTCAAAGAAGGATAAAGCTCAATGGCTTTAGCAAGAATTTGCGCTGAGAGATAAAGATGCTCAAGATTCTGGCGCTCTTCAAGAGAATGCGGTCTTTCCGCGCCAGTGCCTATAATCAGGCATTCAATTTTATGAGCATTAAAGATATTAGCGTCAGAGCCTCCTCCACCCACCGTGGGAATAATTTGTTTCCCGAGCGATTTCCCAGCTTCCTTAATCAGCCTTACAATCAGGCTCCTCTCAGTCAGCCTCATTCGCGGATAATCAAAAATAATCTCCTCCTCCAGCTTCGGCAGTCCCGCAAAATCCTTTCCGGGCTTTTTCCATGCCTTGACCGCTTCTCTAAAAGCCTGACGCATCTTCTCAATCTGCTTTTTCAATTTTTTCGGATTATGGCTTCTCGCCTCTCCACGAACTTCAACTAATTTTGGCACAATGTTAGTCGCGGTTCCGCCAGAGATTATTCCGATGTTTGCCGTGGTTTCATAGTCAATTCTTCCGAGCTTGAGCCTGCTGATAGCATCGCTTGCGATCTTGATAGCATTAAGCCCCCGCTCCGGAGCAACTCCCGCGTGAGCCTCTTTGCCATATATTCTAAAGTTCAGCCTATAAGCTTCTGGCGCCGCCACAATCGGCGTAAGAGGATTACTGCTGTCCAGCACAATTCCACACGGAGCGCTGAGCAAGGAATAGTCAAGATTCTTTGCGCCTATTAAACCTATTTCCTCTGCAACAGTGAAAACAATCTCCAGCCTTGGTCTTGGCTGACCGCTCTCTTTTAAATGCGCAAGAACCTCCAGGATCACTGCCACGCCGCTACGGTCATCTGCGGAAAGAATGCTTTTGCCGTTGCTTAAAATATATTTCCCGCACTTTTTATATCCCCAGCGCTCAATAGGACCAACCGTGTCAATATGCGCGTTAAGAAGAAGCGCGGGGCTGGGGATATTGCCTTCCATATATCCGATGAGATTTCCAGTAAGCGCCTCTCCAGAGAGCGCACGGTCAAATTTCACTTTCAGTCCAAGGGCACGAAGCCGATTGGCAAGCTCGCCAGCTATCTTGCCTTCTTTTTTGGAAAGACCAGGGATGCGCGCAAGCTCCAGAAAAGTCTTGAGCAATCTTTGCCTCTTAATCATTCTTCATCTCCAATCATTTTGTTTGAACGCCTTTATCAGCAAATCATGGCTCAGGCGCTTTTATCTACTCATAATATAATTATTCCTCAGTGTCATCTTCGTCTTCAATCCTGGTCTCGGGAACCTCGCTGAAAGCACTGTCCATCTTTTCTCTCACCTCGGATTTCTCAAAACATTCCCGACACGCTACCATAGGATAAGCGTCTTCCAGCTTGAAAAACTGCGAAACCTCCCGCTCATCCTTTGGATTTTTCATTATGATCGGACTGAGCTTTCCTGTCCAGACAAGATAGTAATCCACATTATATCCGTCCGGGAGCTTCCTGGAATGAACAGTCTCCTTAACCGCTCTTCCACAAAAACTGCACCTATAATCTGTGGTCATCTTAGCATCTACTTATAAATAATGAAATTACTCGGCTAGATGTCAACTGGCAACATACATAAATAGTTTGCGCGGGGATATTATCTACATTTTTCACTGAGTTGCTCCTGATAATTCTTCTCATCATATCATCTTATTCTCTCAGAACACGAGCCGGGGTTGACTTTTCCGCGAAAATTGGTATCTTACTCAAAACCAAAAAGCGAAAAGCAAGGGGTATGACAATGATTAAGGCTTTATTAGGAAAAAAACTTGGAATGACCACATATTTTGACGCAGAGGGAAATGCGATTCCCGCAAGCGTTCTTGAGGTTGGTCCGTGTGTTGTGCTTCAGGTCAAGAACGAGAAAAAGGACGGGTATAACGCGGTTCAACTCGGATTTGACGAGAAAAGAGTTAAAAGCACGACCAAGCCTTTGCTAGGGCATTTTCAGAAAGCCGGGTCCACTCCCAAGAAGTTTGTGATGGAGGTTTTGATTCCTGAAGGAGATACCACAGAATATAAGCCCGGTCAGGTGATAAAGTTCAGCGAGGTTTTTGAACCCGGAGACTTTGTGGATGCAATTGCCTGGACCAAGGGACGCGGTTTCCAGGGCGTGTTCAAGAGATGGGGCATGCACGGCTCAGACGAATCGCACGGCACTCACGAGTATCGCAGGCACGGAGGTTCAATTGGAACTCATACCAAGCCAGGACGAGTCTTAAAGGGATTAAAGATGCCTGGTCAATATGGCAATGAAAGAGTGACGATGCAAAATTTGAAAATCCTGGAACTGCATCCTGACAAAGACATTATTCTAGTCAAAGGCTCAACCCCGGGTGTGAAAAATTCCTACCTCATTCTCAGGCTCGCGAAGAAAAAGCCAAGAAAGCAATCCGCTGAGAAAAAGAGCGCGGCTTAAAAATCAGGAGTCAGGAGTTGGGAATTGGCAATTCCACGAATTCCGAATTCCGAATTCCGAACCCCGAAGTATTGATCCAACAAATCCCCGACTATCGGGAAAACGAAATCCGATTTTTTCTGGAGCAGGCGTTCAGCCTGATCCCTGCTGAGAACAAGATCAAATCCAGCGATAAGGTTCTGGTCAAGCCTAATTTTCTCTCTCCAAAGCCTGTTGAGAGCTGTGTAGCCACACATCCGGCTGTGATTCTGGAGACCTGCAAGATTCTTCTTGATCTTGGCGCTAAGGTAAGCATTGGGGACAGCCCGGCACGAGGCTCTGCTCAAATGGTTGCGAGAAAGCTCGGGATTGACGAGCCAGCAAAAGAGATGGGAATAGATATTCTCAATTTTGCCACTCAAGTCAGTGTTGAGATAAACAATCCCATCCGCTTCCGAAGACTGGATTTAGCAAAGGAATCGCTCGGATTTGACAGGGTGATAAATCTGGCAAAGTTTAAGACGCACGACCTTTTCAATTTAACCCTAGCGCTAAAAAATCTATTCGGATGCGTGGTCGGAAAGAGAAAGCCGATGTATCATTTAGAGGCTGAGCATAATTTCAATGCTTTTTGTGAATTGCTCCTGGAAATTTTCCGATACTACTCGCCAGCGCTTTCGCTGATTGACGGAATTATAGCAATGGAGGGAAATGGACCAAATAACGGAGACCCAAGAAGGCTCGGGGTTTTAATGGCTTCAGTGGATGCAGTGGCGCTGGACAGGGTTGCAGGAGAGCTCACAGGCGTTCCGCTTGAATATGACCCGCTATGCCAGCTTGGCGCAAAGCATAATCTCGGGAATGCTAATCTGGACCAGGTCAGGATAATCGGACCCAAGCTGGAAGAATTAAAAGTCGCAGATTTTAAGTTCCGGCATCTGGGTCCCCCAGATACAGGCAGGATCACTCCGGTTGTTAGATGGTTTATTGGTGACTGGGCAACGCGAAGACCATATTTTGATCATAAAAAATGCACGCGTTGTTCAGCCTGTATTGATATATGTCCGGCAAAGGCTCTGTCGTTTGTCCCGCAGAAAAATAAATCCACTGGCTATAAGCAGAGGGTTAAGATCAACCGCGACAAATGTATCCATTGCTTCTGCTGTCAGGAGGTCTGCCCCGAGGGAGCAATCCGCTCCGAGAAGAGTTGGCTGGCAAGGAAATTATTGGACTGAAAGCGAGTCGCAGACTCACCCTCATTTCTCGCATTAAAGGCGAGCAAGAACTACCCAGCGAATTGCAATCTATGGATTAAGAGATATTGATGCGCTTTCCGAAAAGCTGAGAGAGAGCGCTTTTAGAGAAAGAGAGAGAAGTGGGGTAAAGACTTGGGCAAATGCATAAGGAAATTAGCATCAAGAAACTTCGGAGTATGCCACAATTTGAGGATTTGAGCATTGGAATCACAGACAAGAGTGTCTGCGCCTCTGTCGGGACTAAAAGTCCCTCGCACATTAAAAGCAGAATTCAGAGATCTTTGAGCAGGAAATTTTTAACTTTGAGATAGGGCCAATCAAAGGGATTTTTGACCAAGCCGGCTTTAACTGGCTTTTGCAGTAGGTACTTGACGAAATTGGCAGGAGGCTGATCCGGGCGGAGCAGGTGATCGTGAAATCCTTCATACCAGACAGATCCTTTGGTCCCTCTCAACTGGTTGATGCGGAATGCGCTGGCTCCCTTGAATCTTTTCATAGTTTTGCTCAGGTTTGCTTCAGCCCCCAGCCTAGCCACCATATGGAGATGATCCGGCATCAGCACGATTGCAAGGCAATAAAGCGATCCTTCCCTCTCAAGCTGGTCGGCTTGCTCAAGAATGGCTTGGAAGCATAGCTGATTATCAAATGTTTGAGCGCCTTCTGCCTTGAAAGCGCTGATCCAATAGAGAGCGAGCGACCACGATACTCTCCCCTTGCGTAATAGCTTTGACCCTTTTGCTCCGGATTCTTTTTTCATTCTGGTTCTAATGTGCGAGGGACTTTAGTCCCGATACCGTTCACCGCGCCTTCACCGGCTGTCTTCCGATTGAGTAGTAGCTAAACCCGAGTTTGGATAGGTCTTTGGGCTCATAGATATTTCTGCCGTCAAAGATCACAGGTTCAAGGAGCAGTTGTCTGATCTTCTGAAAATTTGGTCTTCGGAACTCGTTCCATTCAGTCACAATCATCAATCCGCTTGCCTTTTCCAGAGCTTGATATGGATTCTCAGCATATTCAATTTTATCTCCAAAAATTTTTCTCGCTTGCTCCATTGCCACAGGGTCATAGGCGCGGACTTTTGCGCCGAGTTCAAGGAGACCGTTGATGATCTCAATCGCAGGCGCTTCCCTCATATCATCAGTTCTTGGTTTGAACGCAAGACCCCAGACAGCAATCTTCAAGCCATTTATCCTTTTGCCATAATGCTTTTTTGCTTTTTCCACCAGCTTGCGCTTCTGCTTTAAGTTGACTTCCTGAACCGCCTTCAAAATTTTTGCGTGATATCCAGCTTGCTCCGCTGTTTGCGCGAGCGCGTCCACATCTTTTGGAAAACAAGAGCCTCCATATCCTGCTCCTGGGAAGAGGAACTGGAATCCGATTCTTCTATCAAACCCGATTCCCCTTCGCACCGCATCAATATCCGCGCCAACATTCTCGCAGATGTTTGCCATCTCGTTTATGAAGCTGATCTTGGTCGCGAGCATTGCGTTTGCCGCGTATTTGGTCATCTCCGCGCTTCTCCTGTCCATCCAGATGATCGGATTTTCAGTTCTAACATAAGGCTCATAAAGCCTGCGCATCACCTCATAGGCAAGCTCAGAACTGGTTCCGATAATCACCCTGTCCGGCTTCATAAAATCTTCCACTGCCGCGCCTTCCTTCATAAACTCCGGATTGCTCACTACATCAAAATTGCTGGACTTGCTCTCTTCCTTGATTATCTCCTCAATTTTATCTCCGGTTCCAACCGGAACCGTGCTTTTGTCAACAATAATTTTATATCCAGTGAGATTTCTGCCGATCCGCTTCGCAACATCAAACACAGCGCTCAAATCCGCTGACCCATCTTCTTTGGGAGGTGTCCCAACTGCAATGAATATAACCTCAGAGTCCCTGATTGCCTGGTCAATATCAGTCGTGAATTTGAGCCTTCCCTCTTTTGAGTTGCGCTCAATCAATTCCTCAAGCCCAGGCTCATAAATCGGAACTTTATTGACTTTAAGTAGATTGATCTTGTCCTCGTCAATATCCGCGCAGATAACATCGTTTCCGCTTTCCGCAAGACAGGTTCCAGCAACAAGTCCCACATATCCCACTCCGATAACGCATATATTCATTTTTTATCCCCTCTCCTGAAAAACCTCAGAGACCATCTCAATCACCCTCTTTGCATCATAACCTATATAAAACACAGCGGCTAAAATCTCAATAGCCTTTTCCCAGTCCTTGTGTTTTAGAGAGAAACGCAGGCTTTGAATTAACTCCCGAAACGCATCATCTTTTAGACCCATCTCATTGTAAGCTATGCCTAAATCATAGCGCGCCTGATAATCATCCGGAGCAATCACCTGCTCAACCCCGCGCTTGAACTCGTCAAAAACCGCTTGAAAACTGGGTCCCCCTGGCTCCTCCTTGAACTTTACCTTCATTAAAAGCCGATACTTCTCGTGAAGTGGTCCCAGGTCAAGGTTCGCCACTATCCTGCGGAAGCTGTCCGAAACAGCTTTCTCAAGCTCCTGCCTGAGCTTCCTGCTCGTCTCAACCTCGCCTTTATGAAGCCTGGCATTGTATTCCTCTATGCACTCGTTGCAGATGAATAACTGAGGACCACTCAACAAGTCCTTGACCTCTCCTCTTGCCCTTCCACAAAATGCGCAAGTCTGTTTCATAGCTCGCTCCTTTAAGTTATCAGAGTTTGTAGATATTCCCGTAACGCCTCCCGATGATGTCTTATTTTTATTCCAAGCTCCCGCTCTATCTTTTTAGTTGAGAGTGCGGAGTTCTTTGGTCTTTTTGCTGGCAGACTATATTCCAAGGCGCTGACTGGCAATAGCCTAGGCGCTTTGCCTATTGTCTCAAAAATTTCCTGCGCATACTCAAACCAGCTCACTATTCCCTCATTACAAAAATGATATATCCCTCTCAGGTTTTGCTCAACTGCGAGCCGAATAGCTTTAGCAAGGTCAATGCTGTAAGTGGGACGACCTCGCTCATCTGATACCACTCTCAGTTCTTCCTCACCACTATCCCATCTGGCTAAAATTTTTGTGATAAAATTTTTTCCTCCCGGACCAAAAAGCCAGCTGGTGCGGATGATACAAAAATCTTTTGCATATTTCTTGACCAGTATTTCTCCCTCCAGCTTGCTCCTGCCATAGATATTGAGCGGACCCGGCTCGTCATCCTCTAGGTATTCTCCATCTTTGTCACCTGAAAAAATGTAATCGCTAGAAATATGAAAGAGCACTGCACTGTTTTTTTTGGCGACTTGAGCCAGGTTTCCCACAGCCTCCGCATTCAATTGAAAAGCAAGCCTCTGATTCGTTTCGCACTCGTCAACTTTGTTATATCCTGTGCAATTGATGATAATTTTGCATCCAAATTCGCTCACGCATTTTAGAGCCAGCTTATAATTTAACACATCAAGCTCTTCGCGCGAAGGAGCAAAGACCTGATGACCAGCGCTTTTTAATTCTGTAAAAAGCGCGCTCCCCAGCAATCCGCTTTTTCCAAGAAGCAAAATTTTTCTCTGGCTCATTTAAAATGATAAGACAATCCAAAAGCATAGTGGTGGCTTTCAAACACCGTGCTCGCCTCTCCGTATCTAATGTTCACATCGTCAATCTCTGTGTATGTGTATTTGTATTCCGCAAAGCCGTTGATTCCTCGCCATATATTGAACTCAATTCCTGGAGAAAGCTGGAACCCGATGTCCCCGAATTCATATCCACCACTTTCAATGTAATAAGGATGATGATCAATATGGCTTTCTGGATGAAGTATAGTAGGACCTGCTCCCACTCTGCCTATCAACTGGAGTCTTCCAGAAGGGACCTCTTCGGTCTTGAAAAAGCCATACCGGTATGCAAAGTTCACCATCAGAAAATTGAATCCGTGAGAGATTTCAAACTCCTGCACATAATCGTCAATTTCAACCTCGCCATCAATCGGCTTATTATGCCATATTCCGCGCGCATAAGTCTCGTCCTCAGTGATTGCGCGAGCCTTGGGATGAATAAATTCCAGCTCTACACCGATGTTGGGATAATTTTTGAAAAAATGACTCACGCGAAAGCCATAATAAATGGGTCCGCGATAACTCTCATCCTCAAACTCCACATCCTCTAACTCAAGATAGTTCCCAAGCCCGGGCTGGTTAACCGTGAGCCGATGTGGCTGAGTATGAACCTCTCCGCCAAATAAATAAACAGCGGTCTCTGCCCAGTTCAAGCCCGGAACCAGCCCCAAAACTACTCCGACCAAAATCATCAACATTGCACGCTTCATTTCTTTCTCCTTTCTTTTTGGTTTCCATTACGCACACATCCCTGTCTGCTCATAATTTAAGTTTTTAATCGCGTCTCATACTGCCTCTGATAGTATTCCAGATACTTCCCTGTCTTTACCCTACGCCACCAGCTCTCATTCTCCTGATACCATTTTATTGTCAGACGCAAGCCCTTCTCAAAAGAAACTGATGGCGCAAATCCGAGTTCCTTTTTGAGCTTGCCAGAATCCAAGGCGTATCTTCTATCGTGCCCAGGCCTGTCCTCAACATATTTTATTAACCGCTTAGGCTTTTTCAATTCCCGTAAAATCATCTCCGTGACCTCAAAATTAGTCCTCTCATTCCCGCCTCCAACATTATAAATCTGCCCTGCCTTGCCCTCCTCCAGAATCAAAAGCAATGCCTGGCAAGCGTCCTCTACAAAAATCCAGTCGCGGACATAAAGACCATCTCCATAAACTGGAAGAGGTTTATCTTCCAGCGCATTGGTGATGAAAAGAGGAATCAGCTTCTCTGGAAATTGATAAGGACCATAGTTATTGGAAAGCCTTGCTATAACAATGGGCAAGCCAAAGGTGCGATGATAAGAAAGACAGAGTAAATCTGCTCCGGCTTTGCTCGCAGAATAAGGAGAACTGGGATTAAGCGCGCTATCCTCCCGTGATAATCCTTTCAAAATAGGTCCATAAACCTCATCAGTGCTTATCTGCAGAAAAATTCTAACTGGAAATTTTCGGATACATTCCAGAAGAACAGCTGTTCCAAAATAATTTGTCTGAAGAAAACTCTGCGGGTCAAGAATAGAACGGTCAACATGGCTCTCTGCCGCGAAATTCACCAGAGCCTCTATCTGTTCTTTTCTCAAAATTTTTTCTACCAATTCCTGCTCCCGAATGTCGCCTTTGATGAATTGATAGTTTTTATTCTGCTCAACCTCTTTCAGGTTCTCAAGATTGCCAGCATAAGTGAGCGCATCCAGATTAAAAACCTCGTGGCTGGTTTCCTTGAGAATCAGCCGGATAAAGTTTGAGCCAATAAACCCTGCTCCGCCTGTGACCAGTATTTTCATTTTTTATCGGTCTTTTCTCTCCCAGTCGTAAGGGATTTTATTCATATGAGGGTCTATGCGCTCCTCATCAGGCTTGGCGTATTTATATAGTTCAGTTGGAACATTCAGGCAGATACATTCGCTCTCGCTGATGCACTTATATCCGTGCCATACACCCGCAGGGATGCGGACTAAAACCGGATTGTGCTCTCCAATAAAAAACTCATTAAGCTGTCCCCTTGTCCTGGATTTCTCTCTTCCGTCATAAAGAACCAGCTTAGCCATTCCCTTGATACAACAGAAATGGTCAATTTGTTTCTTATGCCTGTGCCAGGCTTTGACCACGCCCGGATAAGCAGTGGTGATATAAACCTGACCAAATTTCTCAAAAATTTTATCATCCGAGCGCAGAATCTCCATCAGCCTTCCCCGTTCATCCGGGACCACTTTCAATTTTTTGACTATCACTCCGTTAATCATTCCTTCCTCCTATGAATGCACGAGCCATTTTAGATAATCAAAGAAATCCTTCCTGGATTTTGCATCGGTTAAAATTTTGGTCAGATCAAATTCCTTGCGAACCAGCCGATCCGATTCTATTCGATTTTTAACCTCATCGGTAATGCAACTTGCCAGATAGATAGTTATGGCGGATTTATTTTGGGCTAAAGCTTTATCAAAGGATTTTTTGGCGGCTCCGTATCTTTCCAAGGCTCCGGCAGGATCAAGTCCGGCTTTAATTTCTATAGCCCCTTCTAATTTATCCGAGGGGTCTAAGATGGACACATCAGGCTCGCTGGCAAAGACAAATTGGTATCCATTCTTTAGTTTCATTTTCCGGATCTCCTCAATAGAAATTGCTGATATGCTTGCCGCTCCAATTTTATCTCCGTTTAGCAGTTCAATATCTTTCAATAGCTTTTGCTTGGAGAAGAAGTTAAGCAGAAGTTCTTTTACCTTTCGACTTCCTTCGTTTCCAATCTCGTTTCGCCATGAACCATTCACCTGGGTTCCAAAGTTCATCACTGCTAAGAGATGGAGTTCCTCAAGAGAAATCTGCGGATTTTGTTCCAGCAGACTGCTTATTTGCTGGTTAAAAAGTTGCGCAAGAATAGAGGCATTCTTCGCCTCTAAAGTGCCTTTGGGGTTGTCCTCTAAGTCCTGCACGCCAAAAGCCAATCTCTGGACGCCTTTCTGAGAATAAACAGCCAGGAGGCGATAATAAGCTATTAGTTGCGGTTTGGAACTGATTATTTCAGGATGACAAAAGACCAGATGAGGCTTAATTTTGTTGCTTTTAATTGTTTCCCATGCTGGCTTAGAAATTCCCATTTGCTCAAGGTTATTCCATTTGAGATTAGGTTGAGATATTTTATAAATTTCTGCTTTTAATCTTAAAAATTCGCCCAATTTTCGCAAAAAAAATGACCCGCGTAACTGATACTGGAGTCGCTCATATTCAAGATTCTCCGAGTCCTTTTTCATTTTTTCCTCCAGAGCAGGATGCTTTCCCGGACCGGCTTCCGACCATATTTTTTCATTTGCTGAGAGCTATTTCCTTTATACCGGGCAATAATTATCTTCTGAACCTCAAACCCGGATTGCTCCGCTAAATCTGATAAAATCAAATCAACCGGGACCATCTCTCCCTCAAATCTGACATTGTCAACAACCAGCGCCACCTTTGCCCCTTGCGCCAGAACCTCACTCCATTGCTTGAGAGCTGAAGCCATATCGCAAAAATAACCGATCAGTAAATCCGGGATTTTAGGATTGTTCAGCTCTTTTTCACAAAGGGCAGAAATTATTTCTTGCACCGCAGGATGAGGGGGCAAATCTTTCTCTGTGATTTTAGACTCAATATGCGAGCGAAGAATCTGGTTACGAATATCTTTCAGCTCCTCAAAATTTCTAATGAAATGAAAACAAAGCTCCAATGCATAGCTCCTGGTATAGTCATACCGGTTGGCATAGGGGGGAGAGGTAATAATTATATCCGGCTCTCTCTGGAACGGAATGCGGGAAAGGTCTCTGGTATCTGCTTGATAGACCTTTGGGGAATATCTTTTTATTTGTTTTTGGTTTAAGCGAAAAAAGTTTCGGGCTCGGCTCAAATCCATTTGCGCTTCTTGCGCTTTGCGCTCAAGCTCTTTCCCCGGAGGCGGTATTTTTTTATCCGGTTTCAACCTTAAAAATTGCCCGTCCTTGGAAGTATAACTGACATCTTCCAGAATTGAGAGAAAGAGCAAAGTGAAAATCTCTCTCAGAGGAGATGCTAACTCATCAATAGCGGATTTAATTTTACGAAGTTCCAGCAAGGTGTCAGGGTCAAAAGCGAGCTTAATAATCTTCACTTCTTCGGCAATCTTCGCGGGCGGAGAGTTTTGGGATTTAGCTATAATTGTCTTGACAACTTTTTCCAAATTCTGCTTCTCCGGCAATTGAAGAAAAAGTGGAATGGTTTTAGCGATAAAAACCGCCACAGGAAGAAGATCAATGCCCAGGGAGGGGATTCTTTGGCTCATTGCCGCGAGCAAAGTAGTTCCCATTCCACAAAACGGATCAAAAACATAGCTAGAGGAAGAAGCCGAAAACTCTTGAAGAAGGGTTTTCACTAGCTCAAAGCTGAAGGCTTCTTTATAGCGATAAAGCCGAAGCAAAGGAATCGTTTTATTTCCTTGAAAAGACACCAACCGGGACAGCTCCAGCTTTTCCTCAATTGAGGACTCATATTTATTTTCCAGCCGGATCCTTTCTCGCTCAAATGGACTTTTCCATTCTAAACGCTTTGTCCAAGCGTTTGTAGTGGGCAGTTTAAAAAGCTCAATCTGGGAGATCTTTTTTGCTTTACTTTCAGCCATACTCAATTGCCCCTATTTTACACCAAATCCACCTCAGAGCTATCGCCGATGATCAGGCGGAAGGCGCCGGGTTTATGTCTACTGCAATGGATGATGGAGTTTTTTCCGATCAGGGAATCCGATAACCTGCGAGGCAGATTTTCAATCCGGGACTCTGCCATTACAATGCTGTGTTCTATTTCCGCAGACCTGATTATGCAATTTTCCGAAATGGATGTGAAGGGTCCAATATACGCGTCTTCAATCAAAGCCCCTTTGCCGATAATCACTGGTCCGCGGATGGTGCTCTTTTTGACCACGGCTCCCTTTTCAATCCTCACCTTGAACTCTATCCTGCTCTCCTCATCCACTTTCCCTTCAATCCTCTCCTGAAGCTCGTCCAGAATCATCCGGTTCGCCTCAAGTAAGTCCTCCACCTTTCCTGTGTCCTTCCACCATCCATCAACAATCTGGTATCGCACATCTTTACCTTTATCAATCAGCCACTGTATAGCATCCGTTATCTCCAGCTCACCGCGCCAGCTGGGCTTAATCGCCCGAACAGCCTGATGAATCGTCTGGTCAAAAATATAAACCCCCACCAGAGCCAGGTCGCTCTTGGGCTTTTTCGGCTTTTCTACAAGCCTTATAACCTTATTCCCTTTAAGCTCTGCCACTCCAAACTGGCTCGGATTTTTCACTTTTGCCAGAAGAATCCTGCTATTTGCTTTTTCCTTTTCAAATTGCTCCACAAATTTTTTTACCCCGGATTTGAGAAGATTATCCCCGAGATACATCACGAACGGCTCTTTACCGAGGAATCTTCTGCTGATCAAAACAGCATGAGCAAGCCCGAGCGGCTCAGCTTGATTTATGTAAGTCAACTCAAGTCCAAATTTTTTGCCGTCCCCAACAGCCTTTTTGATCTCCTCCGCAGTGTCCCCGACAACTATTCCGACCTTCTTAATTCCAGCCTCCGCAATCGCCTCTAAACCGTAAAATAGCACTGGCTTATTCGCCACCGGGATCAATTGCTTGGCGCGAGTATGGGTGATCGGTCTCAGCCTGGTTCCTCTGCCACCGCTCAGAACTAATGCCCGCATCGTCTATTCCATCTTCCGAACAAACGCATCCTGATGCGCCTGCTCCTTAGATTTGAAAACCACTAGAGCTTTGTCCGCCAGAGCCTTTGTATCATATCTCCCAACATATACCCGATACCAGATTCCTTTGCCAGGAATGTCAATAGGCACTGAATACGCGTCCCATTTGTTCCCCTTCAGCTTCTTCACCAGCTCCTCCGCAGTTGCCTGGTCCGGAAACGCCGCAACCTGGATAGCGAAGTTAGGAAGTTTTTGCGCAACAGGCTTGGTGGTGGTTGCAGTTGCGGGTTTTGTTGTTGAAGGAGTGGTTGGCGCAGTGCTCGGTTTTGAGGTTGTTGCAGAGACCTGGCTTGATGAGGTTGCTGGTTTAGAGGTTGAGCCTTTAGCTGGTCCAGTTATCTGAGGAGGCTGTTGCTCTTTGATCTTTTGCATAATTTTCGCGGTCTCGCCTGTTGCAGGCATGACTGCTGGCGCAGTTGCGCCTCTGGCTAAGCTCGGCTCAACCGTAGCGCCTGATACAGGCTCAGTCTCAGCCGGAAAAACAGCCTCTTTTGCGGTTTGCGCCTGGCTCTTTCCCTGCTTGAGATTCGCGATGTTCTTTCCAATCAGCACTCCCAGAGCGAAAACCAAGAGCAATGCCAAAATCCCTCCTGCAAACAGAAGCACCGCTTGCTTCCGCTCCAGAACCACTTCCCTTTCTCCCTGTCTGGAATACTCTTTCATTTTTCCGCCTCCTTGGTCTTATGCTTAATTTTAGCCTGCTATATATGACTTAGTCAAAAGCACTAACTTTTCGGTAGGATAAAATTTTTTATGTCAGAGGTAAAATACTGGGCGCCGTTCCCATAAGGCTAGAAAACCCAAACCCAGAGTAGGCGCCTTATGCGGCACTTAATATAAAACGAGGAGCATTGAGCGGTTAATTTTAGTCTGCTTTTTCCTGGGATGAGCGCACGGAGATGGACAAGTGACAGGAGCAGTCGCGATAATTTTCAAAGGCAGGAAATGGTTTCATTCGCAAGCGCTGTAGCAGGAATCATCCACAGGGAAGCTATCAGGAAAATTCCGAATAATGCGAGATATTTTTTAGTCATCCTTGTCCTCCTTTTGTTCTAAGCAAAAATTTTCCCAGATTGGTGGGGCTATGTCAAGAATTTTGATAGGCTCTTGCCCTTGTCTCAAGATTGTGCTAAAAAAGTATCAATAAACATTCAGGAGGGTAAAATGAATAAAAGATTTAAGTTTTATGCGCTTCTGTCCACGGTGTTAGCCTTTGTCTTTGTCAATTCCTGCTCCAGGATTATGGGCAAGGTTTTAGAGCTTGGGCCCGTTGAGGACCGGGTGATTGTTATGAAGAATGTGATGATTCCGATGCGGGATGGGCTCAAGCTCGCGACTGATCTGTATATGCCAAAGAATCCTGGCAAGTATCCTGCTGTCTTATGCAGACTGCCGTATGGGAAGAATATGATCGGGAATGTGGGCAGGCTTTTTGCCCAGCGAGGATATGTTTTTATTATCCAGGATTGTAGAGCGACTTTTGAATCAGAGGGAGATGTGTTCATTCCGTTTGTGAACGATGAGAACGACGGAAGGGACACTGTGAAATGGATTTCTGAACAGGATTGGTTTAATGGCTCAATGGGCGCTTGGGGAGGAAGTTATTTTGGATATACGCAATGGGTGATTGCGGATGAGAATCCGTATATGAAGGCGTTTTATCCGCTCATCACCACTCCGAGTATGTATAAGGCTATATTTGACGGAGGGGCTTTTCATTATCGGCTGGTAACTGGCTGGAGCGCTGGGGTTGGCAAGCAGAGAGGAGCGAATGAGTTGAGCGGTTTATTGGACCTCGGGGTCAAGAAGGTTGGACCTGAGGAGGGATTTTTCAATATGCCTCTGAAGCCGGATTTCAAATACAGCTTTGAGGAGCTGGGAAAGATGAGCATAGAGGAGATGTCAGTTGCAATGGGATTAGCGCCAAAGGACGCTCCAAATCAGCCGTATCCGGATGCGACTGAGAAAATGATTGAGATGTTTGCTTATCCGGGCTTTGCTTATCATTCAGGCGTGTTCAATTATTTTGAGCGGTATAAAAATGTCCGGGCGCCAGCAATGATGGTTTCCGGATGGTATGACATATTCCTTAAGGCGCAGTTGGAAGATTTTATCGCAATGAAGGAAAAAGCTCCTGAGCCTGCGAGAAGCGGTACACGCTTGATTATAGGTCCCTGGGCGCATGCGGCTTTGGGCTCCAAGGATTTGAGCAAGGAAGCCAAAACCCTTGCGATGTTCAAAGATATGTTCCTGATTGATTGGTTTGATTACTGGATCAAGGGAGAGAAGAACAGGGTTGAGGCTATGGCTCCGGTCAGGCTTTATGTGATGGGTAAGAATATCTGGCGCGATGAGAACGAATGGCCTCTGGCGAGAACTCAATACACAGATTATTATTTTCACAGCAAGGGCAGGGCAAACACTGCTATGGGAGATGGCTGGCTCTCCACTGAGACGCCTCCGCAATTTGAAGATGCTGACCAATTCAAATACGACCCGAAAGACCCTGTTCCCACACTTGGCGGCAATAATCTGATGGAGCAAGAGGGGATGGTGGACCAGACTCCAAATGAGAAAAGACAGGATGTGCTGGTTTATACCTCTGCGCCTGTTAAAGAGGAACTGGAAATTACAGGACCGCTCAAGGTTATCCTGTTTGCATCTTCCTCTGAAAGGGACACGGATTTTACTGCGAAGCTATGCGTTGTAAAGCTGGATGGAAGCGTGATGAATCTTGCGGATGGAATTGTGCGTGCCAGATACCGGGAGAGCTATGACAAGCCCAGTCTAATCACTCCCGGGAAAGTTTATCAATACGAGATTGACCTCTGGGCTACAAGCTATGCGTTCAAGCCTGGAGAAAAAATCCGCGTGCACATTTCTTCATCCAATTTCCCAAGATTTGACCGAAACACTAATTGCGGAGGCGAGGGAGGCAAATCCTGCAGAAAGGTCGCTTATCAAACGGTTTATCATGACGCAAGTCGTCCGAGTCGTATTGTGCTTCCAGTGATTCCAGGGAAATAAAATGGATTCGGAAATTTAATCTCTGCTCCCAATGGGAATGACAGGAAGGGAAAGATATTTAGCAACGATTCGGTTTGAGGATACGGACCGTCCAGTGAGGTTTGAGGCTCTGGGCGCGGATGTGAATACGCTTATCCGCTGGCACAAGGAGGGTTATGAGGGTTCTGCGAATGAGGTTGGCTTTTTCGGAGCCTTTGGATTTGATATACCAGCGCCAGTTATGATTGGCGCGCATCTTCATCCGGGTTTTTATCCGGAATATGAGGAAAAGGTCTTAAAGGATGATGGAAGGCATAAGCTCATTCAGACTCAGGCTGGAATTATTCAGGAGATTCATTCAGACGGAGCGATGAGCATCCCTCATTTTTTAAAGTTCCCGGTTGAGAATCTTGATGATTTAAAAAAAATTTTGCCTAGGCTTAATCCAAGAGATAACGAGCGAGTTGACCGGTGGAAATGGTCATTTGAGTTATCAAAGGGAGCGGGTTTGCCTTTATTTTTATATGTTTCAGGTTGTTTTGGGTTTCATCGGCATCTGATGGGATTTGAAAACCTTATGGTGGCTTATGTTGAACAACCGGAGCTGATTTATGAGATGAGCCAAGCCTGGGAAAACCTGATTATCGGGATTATTGAGCGCGCGAGATTTCACGGCATTGTTGACATTGTGTACTTCTGGGAGGATATGTGCTACAAGAACGGACCAATGATCTCTCCAAAAATGTTCAAGGAATTTATCCAGCCTTATTACAAAAGAGTTTGCGCAAGGGCATTGGAGCTTGATGTAACGGGCTTATGCGTAGATACAGATGGCGATTGCAATCTATTGATCCCGGCTTTTGTTGAGGCTGGGATAAATTTTATGTTGCCATTTGAAGTTCAGGCAGGAATGGATATTAGGGAGGTGCGAAAAAAATATCCTAAACTCGCGATTCAAGGGGGGCTGGATAAAAGGGCGCTGGCAAAAGGCAGGGATGCCATTGATGCTGAGCTTTCCTCCAAAATGGATTTTATGCTTTCTCAAAAAGGCTGGATTCCATCCCTGGACCATGTGGTTCCGCCTGATGTCCCGTATCAAAACTGGCTATACTATCTTGAAAGAGTTCGTGGCTGGAAAGCATAATGAATGAATCTGCTCGGAAATTCGCTCTGATTGACTATCTATTTCTTGTTTTGATTTTAGGGATTATTTTTTCGCAAAGCCTGCACACTATAAATCAGATAGGACCATCCTGGGATGAGCCGGTTTATTTTCATTCGGTGAAGGATTATTATAACTGGTTTCATAGCTGGGGCTATGGTGAAGCGTTTAAGAGGCGCACTCTGGAAAGGATTTTTAGCCTGGGCTTATTCACGGATTGCAATCCCACGCTTCCGAAATTTCTGGCGACTATCAGCTATTCCCTTTTCAAGAATGTTCTTGGTGAGTTCAGTGCTTATCGGCTTTATGCGCCGATTCTATTTGGATTGCTCCTGGCTTTGATATATCTCAGGGCAACTCTTAGCTGGGGAAGGCTTGCAGGCATCAGCGCGGTTTTATGCACAGGCTTAATGCCGCGCTTATTCACTGACGGACATATCGGCGCAACTGAAGCTCCGCTGATGTTTTTCTGGTTTTTGACCACAATAGTTTTTGAGGCGTCGTTTAAGAAGCGCTGGCTTATGCTGGTTGCAGGCGTATGCTATGGCTTAGCAATGTCTGTCAAGTTCACAGGATTTCTGGTGTTGATTCCGCTTCTTTTCTGGGCGCTGATTTATCATCGCAAAAATTCATTTTATCCTGCGCTTTGTCTTTTTTTGATAGGTCCTCTTGTTTTCTTTTTATTGGAGCCTTCAATGTGGGACGACCCGTTCGGGGATTTTCTGGAGTTTTTGCAATTCAGCCTTTTCAGGAAAGACAAAACAGAAATTCCGGTTCTATTTCTTGAAAAACTTTATGAATTCTCTGCGCCTTTTTATTATGCGCCTTTTATGGTGATGATCACGACGCCAATTCTTACCCTGGCTCTGTTTTTATTTGGTCTTGTGAGAGCTGGAATCAATCGCTTAGCAGATGAGGCAATAGCTTCTTCCGTGATCCATTTTTTGTTTTTTATGCTGATTATGATGTTGCCAAATGCGCCGACTTATGACGGCGTTCGGCTTTTTGACCCAGCGTTTATTTTTCTCGGGCTTCTGGCTGGGTATGGATTTGCCGGGATCATCAGTTCAATTAAAAAATTGCGCGCTAATTTGTTCAGCCAAGTCTTTGCAATGATAGCGCTAATAGCAGACGCTAGCTACCCCTTGCTTCAGGTTTATCCTTATGGATTGGAATACTATAATGAGCTTATTGGCGGGGTTTCCGGGGCAAGGGCGCGAGGTATGGAGACAACTTACTGGTGGACGGTTGTGAATAAGGATGCGATTAATCGGGTCAATCAAAGGGTTTCTCCCAATTCCAGTCTGGTCTGCTGGCCTCCTGCTCCGAATATTTGCGCTTTTTATCAAGAACTGGGTTTGCTCCGAAAGGATATTCAAATCACGCGAAAAACTGATTTCAACTATTTGCTCTATTTATCGCGTCCGGTCTGGAATCCAGAATGGCTGTTTCTGGAATTGGGGCTAACTACTGAGGATATGCTCCTGGTTGACAAAGAAGAGCTTGATGGCGTTCCTCTCTGGACTCTTTATTATCAGAAGCAGGGAGAAGATTGATAAGGTGAACCAAAAAGCAAAACTTGCTCATCAGCTAAAATGGATTGATGGCTTAATTGCGCTTTTGATTTTTAGCGCGTTTCTTGCTCAGAGCGTTCATACGATTCATCAGGTAGGTCCCTGTTGGGATGAGCCTGTGTATTTTCATCTGGTAAAAGGATATGTGGAATGGTTTCGCAACTTGAGCATAGAGTCTTTTAGTGAAACCACATTGGACTCAGTTTTTAAGATTAAACTTCACGGTAACGCTCATCCTTCTCTGGCAAAACTTTTAGCCACTGCCAGCTATGTCTTATTTAAAAATTTTCTAGGAGAATTCTGGGCGTTCCGTTTTTACGCGCCGATTTTATTTGCATTGCTTTTAAGTCTCATCTATGTCCAGACGACTCAAACCTGGGGCAGACTCGCAGGAATTGCCTCGGCTTTATGCACAGGCTTAATGCCGCGCTTATTCACAGACGGACATATTGGCGCAACCGAAGCTCCGCTGATGTTTTTCTGGTTTTTAACTACGCTTATGTTTTCAGCGTCCTTTCAGAACCGGAGGTTAGCGCCTGTTGCTGGGGTTTGTTATGGTCTTGCAATGAGCGTGAAATTTACTGGATTTTTGCTTCCCATCCCGGTTCTGTTCTCTGCGCTCTTTTATCATCGGAGAAAACTTTTATTCCCAGCTCTTTGCCTGGCATTGCTCGGTCCTGTGGTGTTTTTAATTCTTCAACCGTCAATGTGGCATCATCCGGTTAGAAATTTTCTGGAATTTTTGCAAATTAGCCTGTTCAGGGAGGGCAAGACCAGCATTGATGTTTTTTTCCTTGGTCATAACTATGAATTTTCTGCGCCCTGGTATTATGCGCCCTTTATGGTAATGGTCACGGTTCCTGTTTTAACACTGGCGCTTTTTCTTCTCGGGATTTTCCGCGCTGTTCTCAACCTTTTTAAGGACGAGCTTTCTGTATCCAGTCTGATCCATTTTTCCTTTTTTATGCTGATTACGATGTTGCCAAATGCGCCAACCTATGACGGCGTCAGGTTATTTGACCCGGCGTTTATTTTTCTCGGGCTTTTAGCTGGGTATGGTTTTGCAGGACTATTTAGCTGGTTAAAAAAATCGCGCTTAAAGCTACTTGCACAGAGTGGATTGATTCTGCTTTTGATTATCGGCACGGTTTTGCCTTTTGTGAAGGTTTATCCTTATGGACTGGAATACTACAATGAATTGATCAGAGGACCCTCAGGCGCAAAGAGGCTTGGGTTAGAGACTACTTATTGGTTTACAGTTATCAATGAGAATGATGTCAAACACATAAATTCCCTTCTTCCCCAGAATGCGCGCCTTATGGTTTATCCTCGCCTGGCGCATATGGGTGAATTTTATCAGGAGCTGGGGCTACTCAGAAATGACATCAAAATGACACAGACACAAGACTTTGAATATCTTTTAATGCTTTCCCGCCCCTGGTGGGACCTTGATGAAAACTTTTTAGCTATCCGCACCCATCCCTCACGGCTTGAGATTCTGGACCAGAAAACTTTAGATGGCGTTCCTCTCTGGGTGTTTTATCGGAAAAAAGACCAGGAGCAATAATTAGTTGAGCATAATGCAAATATGCCATTATTTACATCTCTCCACCAGCTGATTCTCAATAGCCTGGGCATTTCGCAGGCGGAGATAGACCGGATGAAGAGGGATTCTCTGGTCATTGCTCAGCGCAAATACATAACCGTATCTGCCTTTATCCGCAAGAGTAAATCTAAGCTCTTTTGGATGCTCTGCAAGCTCTGGCTCTACCGCCACAGCAAGCGGAATTACCCCGTGAAGAGGCATCCCCTTCATCACAATTCCGGTAATTGCATTAAATAAACAGGTCTCATCCACTACCCATTTTGCCAGAGATGTTCTGCTCCTCCTCAATTCCTTAAGATGCGCGCGAGTCAAAAACGCCTCGTCCATAAGTTCATTGGGATATATAATTATCTTCTCTCCAGCGTTCTCTAAAACATACCTCGTTGCCTTAACATCAACATTGATGTTCATATCTTGATACCCGGACAGCTTGCTAAACATCATTCCATCTGATTCCTCTCCAAGCGCGCCCCAGAATTCACCGGTTGCCAAGTGAAGCATTTTCCAGCTTGAGCTTAATCTCGGCTCCAGCATCATCGCAGTGGCGATATTAGTAAGAGGAGCGGTTGCAATAATCTCAACCTTGCCCGGATTCCCCATAACCGTTTCAATAATAAATTTTGCCGCTTCTGTGGGCTTGCCAAGGTCATCCGGAGAATTTGCGCCTCTATATAAAGGCACATCTGTCCTGGCAGTAAGCTCCAGAATCTTTTTCGCTGACGCCATACACACATCAGTGGTTGAGCATCCCATTGAGCAGGTTATACCCAGAACTTTTATTTTTGGCTCGCGCAGAGCGTAAATCAATTCCAAGCCTCCATCAGGGTCTGTTATCTTTAGCCAGGGATTTTGATAAGAGCCATCCCTTAAAACCATCTTCCTCAGCATCCCAATATCATCATCAATAATCATCATCCGAACAGGTTGCTCCTCATCCCTGCTCTGCGCCATTGAGAGATGGCTAATGAAAAAAATAGCTCCAAGAAAAACAAGCCCCTGATAAAATGTCCTCATTTTAATCTCCACACTATTCTCTCATTATCTAAACTCAAAAGAGAATTTTCTCTTAACTGGCGAATTGTTTATATCACAATTTTTCTTCTGGCTCTCGCAATGAATCTGTGTCCCATCCCAGAGCCTGTAATCATCCTCGCCATTGCCAAAAAATAAAACCTTGATAGATTTATTCGCATCATCCCATCCGTTTAAGTCATCCCGGTTCTCTTTAACCAGAGTGTCAATCTGGCTATCAAACATCGGCAGAATTTTACCAGTCTTTACAAAAAGGGGGACCTGTCCTAAATCCGCGCCTATTTTTATCCAGGCTGGTCCCTTAAAAAATTTTCCTGTCCACCAGTGCACCCATTCGCCAGCTGGCAAATATAATTCCCATTCTCGGGCATCGCGTTTAAGCACAGGAGCCGCCAGCAATCTGTCTCCAATCAAAAACTGATAATCCAATTCCCACGCCTGACGGTCCTCAGGATAATGCAACAAAAGATGCCTGATAACTGGGTATCCTTTTGCAGACGCTTCATAAGCCAGCGTATAGAAATAAGGAAAAAGAGAAGTATGAAGAATTGCGTATTTTTTATAATGTTCAAGCGTTGGTTTATCCTGGTCAAACGACCACATATTACAAACTTCATCATTTCCGCGATGAAGCCTCATTACAGGTAAAAGCGCTCCCAATTCTGTCCACCTCATAAATAGCTCCCTGTCCGAGCTTCTGTTAACAAAGCAATTGTATCCCGCGATGTCAGTTGTGCATATAGGATGACCGGATATTCCAACTGAAAGAATCCCCGGGATATTTGAGGGCAGTCCATCCAGACGCTCAAAATTTGAATTCTGGTCTCCTGTCCACATAACTGAAGCGTATTTCTGAACACCCGTGTATCCTCCACGAATATAAAAGCAATAGTCATTGTCCGGACGCGCTTTGTCCCAGAACTCTCTTCCCATTTTTGCCCAGAGAACAGGATATTCATTATGCAAGTCCCAGCCAGCTCTTCCATCAAAGGCTATTGAATCAGGCGGAGTGTGCTCACCGAAATCGTGCATCCAACCATCAACGCCTATCTGTTCAGACCAGCTGAAAAAACTTTTTACCCACCAGTCTATAGCAGAGGGATTTGTCAAATCCAGCTGAGCCTTTTTTCTTCCAAGGAAGAAAACATAAGGCTCTCCTTTTTTATTCTTTGTTAAGTATCCAGAAGATTGGGCTTGCTGAAAAGCCTTAGTGGGAACGCTTAAATAGGGCTGATAATAGCCCAGATGACGGAATCCATCCTTATGAAGCAATTTTATCATATCTTCATAATTCGGATATAGCTCACGGTTAACCTCCCATTCTGTCCGCCACCACCAGGACTCAGACCAGATAGCAGTAGTTGGAATTTTTTCCGACCGAACCAAATTCGCAACCTCCAAAACCCTTTTTTCCCCTAGCACCACTGCGTTCATAGGCGCAAATACCCAGGGAGAAGGCACAGAAATTCTGCCTGTATGCGCTGTAAAAGCCTCTATAATATCCAGAGGGGTTTGTCCATAAAAGACCATAAAATCAAATCTCCTATTCCAGTTTTCAATAACAAGTTTATCTGATAGGGTCGCGCCAAAATCAAATAAACTATAATGAACATCATCAAGCAAAAATCCGTAATTTTTTGCAGGATTGAGAAAATACGGCACTGGATAATAAGTCATATCCTGTCCACGGGGAAACGGATTGATTGGAGAGTCAGGAAAAATTTCACTTAAATGAGAAAGCCCAAGTCCACCTTCCTCTGACCAGTTCCTGACTCGCTCCCTGCTATGCTCAACCCGGTTAAACCTCTCGCCCATTCCAAAATATCTATCTTCTTTGTCTTTTATAAAACTTACCCAAACACGATTCACCTTTTTATCCAGAATCTCGCTCTCAACCCGCAGAGTGCGCTCATCAAGAAAGAAAATCCGCATCCTCATCAATTCCTTATGACTTCCTCGCTTCCCTAAACCTATTTCCAGAAGGTTATCACCCTGTCTGGAATAAACTACCTGGTCTAAACTGGCGCATGGCTTGCTTAACCCCCTTAGCCAGAGCCACCATAGCACGAATCTAAAGCTAACTGGATTGGTCTCCTCTGAATAACGGATCGGACCAGCAGTGGCAAGAATTTCTCTTCCAGATCGGTCTTTGACCTTAAAACTAAATGGACTGGATTGAATCTCAACCCTAAGTTTATCGCCATTTAGTTGAAAAACTTGAGCTCCGCAATATGACGCAATAAAAAAAATAACAAGCGCCAAAATCCCAAAAACTTTTCTATTTAAGCCAGACATCTTTCCTCATCCTTTCGTTAATTTGCTATCAAAACAAAAATGCACCGTCAAATTAAGAGTTATTTGAATTCAAAGCTATAAATTCGGTTTACAGGAGCGTTTGAAATTTTGCAAGAAGATGTCTTGCTCTCGCAATGAATCTGTGTCCCATCCCAGAGCCTGTAATCATCCTCGCCTTTGCCAAAAAATAAAACCTTGATAGATTTATTCGCATCATCCCATCCGTTTAAGTCCGGCCGGTCTTCTTTCACGAGCGTGTCAATCTGCGAGTCAAAGACCGGCACAATTGAAGCATTCTTCACGAAGATAGGAATCTCTTCCAGAGGGGCGGATACTCTTGTCCGCCCTGGTCCTTGATAGTGCTTGCCATCCCAAAAGCTCACCCATCCCCCTGGCGGGAAATAAACATCGCGTTCGCGCGCCTTGTTCTCAATCACTGGCGAGACCAAAATCCTGTCTCCAATCATAAACTCATATTGCTCATCTTGCGAGCCCTTGTCATCAGGATAATGAATAACCAGATGACGGATAACAGGATATCCTTTTTCAGACGCTTCATAAGCCAGAGTGTAAAAATAAGGGAAAAGCGCAATATGAAGCTCTGCGTATTTCTTAAAATGAAGAAGGGTTTCCCTGTCTGTGTCAAAAAGCCAGTTGCCAGCACATCCAGAGGATGCGTGAGTTCTCATTACCGGGAGCATTGCTCCAAGCTGTGTCCAGCGGAAGAAAAGCTCCTTGTCGCTCGGCTTGGTGGTAAGACAATGATAGCCAGCAATATCTGTGGAAGTGATTGGGAATCCGCTGATGCCTACTGAATTCACAGCAGGAATAGTGGACGGAATGCCGTCATATTTCTCCCAGTTCATATTGCTATCCCCGGTCCACATCACAGAAGCATATCTCCAGCTTCCAGTATAACCGGAGCGCATAAAAAATACATAGTCGCCATCAGGTCTTGCCCTGTCCCAGAACTCTCTCCCAGTCTTTGCCCAGAGAACAGGATACTCATTATGAACCGCCCAGCCGTCCCTGCCATCCGCAAACTTTGCCCAGGTCGGAGTGTATTCTCCAAAATCGTGCATCCAGCCGTCAACTCCATAGTCAAGCGCTTTCTGAAAAAAAGTTTTCTGCCACCACTCTCGCGCTTCTTGGTCGGTCAGGTCCGGTGCGCCTACTTTGCTAAAAATCCAGCGAAATGCTAAAGGTTCACCTTGAGAATTTTTCACCAGATATTTCCCCTCCTTAAACAGCTTGCTCCGGGAACCTAGGTATGGGGTAAAATATCCTAAAAACCGGAAGCCATTCCGGTGTAGCTCCTGCGCCAATTGTTCATAATCCGGATATCTTTTCCGATTTAACTCCCATTGAATTCTGGAATCCAGCAGAACGCTGATAAAACCCGCTTTGGGCCAAGCCCAATCCTCAGACCAGATTGCGCTTGTCGGAATCTTCTCCTGCCGCGTGATTCTTGCAACTTCACGCGCCCTGGGGGAGCCTTCATCTGCCGCGTTCCAGACCCCAAAAGCCCAGGGAGCTGGAACCGTGACCCTGCCTGTGTAAGCAGTATAGTTTTCAATCACCTCAAGGGGCGATGGTCCATAAAAAATCATCAAATCCATTCGGGAATTAAAATTGGTCAGGCTAAAAATCCCGGGCTCGGTTTTCCCAAAATCAAACTCGCTGTAATGTGTGTCATCAAGAAGAAATCCATATCCACGCGGATTAAGAAAAAAGGGCACCGGGAAGTAAGTGACCACTGTATTATCACAACCGATCAAGCACCCTTCCTGTGTCCAGTTATAAACCAAATTGCCCTTTTGCTGAGCAGTATTGTATCGCTCTCCCATTCCATAATAAAGGTCGTCCTGCCTGGACAGAAATTTAATTCGGATTCTGTTGACCTGTGGCTGATTCAAAACCTCAGATTCCACGCGAATGGTTTTTTCATCAATGAAAAAAATCTTCATCCGAACCAAAGCCTCAGAGCCAGCTTTATCAGCAAGCTCCACCTGAAGATGATTATTCGTTCTTACGAGATCCACTGCTTCAGAAACCTGAGTCCAGTTCTCTTCCTTGCCTTTGTCAAACGGAGTTTTCTGACCGCGAACAATAGCGAAACCGAGCTCGCCTCTGGTCTCCAGAAGCGTTTTTCCATTATTATCCAGAATTCTCATTACAAACGGCTTGCTCTGAACCTCAGCGCTTAAAAACCGGCTCATAATGGAATTTGATTCGGCACGGGCAACGCCTTTGAAGCACAACGCCACCAGAAAAATCAAAGTTAAGCTGATTACCTTTTTCAATCTCATCCCTTCTCCTTTCTATGCAAGAGATTTTACTCCCAATTCCTTAAGCTAAGAGCAATGCGCTAACCCAATAGCTTTATTGGCTTTCAGCTTTTTTGATCAGATCCTCGCGGGTTTCTTTGTCCAGTCCTAAAATCCATCCTGCTGGGTCTATGTCTGAAAGCAAAACCTCTCTGGTGAATTTCCTTTCTAAATACTCAGCAAACCCTACCGCTGATTTGAGTTCCTCATCAGTCATATAATTGATAATTCTGTTTGCCAGGTTCAAATAATCTGTCTCTTTAAGCATCCGCGCCTTAAGCCCGAACTCCATCATTATATCTCCGGGCTTTAAGTCATAAACCGTTGCAATCACCTGTTCGGGATTTATCATCCGCAGAATCTCGTGGGTCTTTTTCAGGTCTTCCAGCGTTTCGGACGGAAAACCGATCATCACATAAATGCCTATTTTAAGACCAATAGACCGGAGCATTTCAATACCTGCGCAGATGGCTTCATCTTCAATATAATTATTCATTTTCCTCCGAAGCTTGGATGACCCGCTTTCAATTCCAAGGAGTATGGCCGTTCCACCAGCTTGCTGAAAAGGGATGAGCCAGGATTTATCCAGAAACTTGAAATGGCTGATTCCTATGAGCCGGGCAGAATTATTAAAGGACGCTATTTTCTGAAAAATCTCCGCGCTATGAGAAGGATTCATTCCCAGACAATCGTCATAGACCACTAACTCATCAGCTTTGAAATCCTTAATCAAGGTTTTAGCTTCCTCAACCACCCTTTCTACTGGATGAAACAGCGCCTTTTTCCAGAGCTGTGAGCAATAATTGCACCAGAGCTTGCATCCGCGGGAAGTAATAATATAGGCGCGTTCAATTTTTTCAGCGCCGACCTGAGCAAAGTATGACCTGAATTTGAGGCTTGGCATTTTAGAAAGGTCAAGATTGATGATAGCGCTGGAATTAGTTTTGACCTGGTCAGCCTCATTTATCCAGCTTAAACCTGGAATCCTGAACCTTGCAACGCCTTTGCCCTCAAGATTATTAACAAGCTCAAGAAGGGATTGCTCTGCGCCTCCTTTAAGCACAAAATCCAGCTCAGTTCGGTAAGCCTCCAGCATTGAGCTCCATAGCCTTGTAGGATGAGGTCCTCCGAATACGATTTTTGTGCTCGGGGATTTTTCCTTGATCTGCCCTGCCAGCGCAAGCGATTCCTTGCGCAAAGGCGTATAAACAGAAATCCCGGCAAGGTCAAAACTTTCCTCCAATAAAATGCTCAAGCCTTTGGCAAGGTCGTTTTCCGCTCCTTTGCCAGTGAGCATCCAGTTGGACAGATTATCCAGCACAAATGTCTGGTGTCCAGCGTTCTCCAGAATTTCCGAGAGCAAAATGAGAGGATAGCTTGGGAGAAGATGTTTATTGAGTTGTTCCGGGTTTTGAGCCTGTCTTTGATAGTCCGGCTGAATCAGAAGAATTTTCAAATCATTCTCCTAGAAGCGCATATATGGTCGCGCGCATACAAAAACAATAATTATCATTCATTACTCCTGGGACTGGATGAGGCGATTGCCTCTTGATAAAGGTCCTTGAGCTTCTGGCAATGGTCATTGAGGCTCTCAATGGGCAATTCCTTTTCCATGAGTTTATCCGCTAACTCAGGCTTTTGCGCCAGCTTGTCCATCATCTCTCGCAGTTCAAGCACATCTCCAGCAGGAAATAATAAGCCATTCTGTTGATGAGCAATCGCCTCCTTAAATGCGCCAATATCCGAGACAATAACAGGTCTTTTGGCGCGGAGCGCCTCCCGGATGGTTATTCCAAAGGATTCATACCATCTGCTTGGAAGCACAACACAGTCTATCTGCGAAAGCACCTGTGGGAGTTCCTCTGGCTGATAAGCGCCGTGAAAAAAAACCGGCAATCCGCTTGCCATTTCTTTTAAGCGCTGGTCATAATCATAAAGACCATGATAAGGCGCAGATTCTCCGAAGATATGAAGCTCGCATCCCCTTGTCCTCATTTTCTTGAAAGCCAGAATCAGGTCTTCCACTCCTTTGGACGGGATCAATGTTCCCAGGTATCCGAATTTGCGGACTGGCTCTCCTTTAGGTCTGTCTGGCACATTTTCCACCAGGCTCAAATCCAAGCCATAAGGCATTACAATGGTTTTTTTTGAGTCTGCCCCAGCCTCAATTATTCTCTCGCAATGAAACTGGCTTGGGCATATAATCTTAAACACGCGAGAAAATTGTCTCTCTATTTCCTTATGCATCTCACGGAGCTGGTCCAATCCCCTGGTTTTCGCAAGCACATACATTGCGAGCTTTGCAGGCAGATTCAGACCAACGGTCTGGGGCTTTAAACACTCCAGGCATTCGTCAAGCACGATCTTATGGCAGATGCGTTTATCATTCCGGATGCGCTGTCCGCGCGGACAGAATGGATGATGATCGTGCGAAGTCAGGATCACAGGAATTCCGAGCTCGTCCGCCATTCTGATCATTCCAAGACTTAAACCCCCAAGATGATGAATATGAATTATGTCCGGCTTTCTCTCCAGAAGATAGTTCCTGAAAATGATGTCAACCTCATCGCGTTGATAAGTAGTGCGAAAATCCAGAAGCGCTCGCGGGTCTATCCTTAGCTTTGTCACCTCTATACGGTCTTCAACATCAACCTCGCTCTCAAGATGTTTCCGGCTTAATAGCTTCGCGCGTGTGAAAATAAAAACCGTTTCTGTCTCCGCCATTTTGCGCGCAAGATTCTTAAGATATACCTCTACCCCTCCGACATTTTCCGGTGGATAACCCTGCGATACATAAACTATCTTAATGCCTTATACCCCCTTACCAATCCATTTATCTATTTTATCATACCATTGATATTTTTCCTTCCAACGGTCAGCCCAACTTCCCATATATTGCGCCAGGTTCTGGCTCACAACAAAAACCGGCGCATACAGGCTCCAGCCCAAAAATGAGATTAGCGATTCGTGTGGCATGCCTTCTTGTGCTCTCAGTTTCCATAACTCTTGAATCATTCTCACGCTACCTCTAACACTCGCGCCGAACAACTCTCTTTTCCGATTGAAAATCCGGAATTGTCCAACCTGCCACCAGTTCTGATGGTCAAGATAAATCCGTTTGAACTCATACCAGAGCGATTTGTTATGAGAATGAATCACCACAGACTCAGGCTCATAAACCACTTTCCATCCCTGACACAAAACCTCCCTGCACCAGCCAATATCCTCTGCAAACCTCCGAGATGGAAACTTTATCTTTTCCCACACAGACCGCCTTATCATTGAGCTAACATTATCAAAGCTGAATGTCTCTATCACTTTCTTAATCTGCTCCGGAGTAAGTTTTAGAGCTTCATTTGTTCTAGGCGCGCAGGCGCTCTTGCCTGTGAGTTCTTGAATCCTTCTTTCCCCTCCTCCAGATGCCCAATCCAGAAGCCTAATCCGGATCAACGGATTACAATCCGGTCTCGGAACCTGTCTGCTGTATGCGCCTGCTACCATCGGGTCATCAAACGCGCTTGCCAGGCTGGATAGCCAATGCCTGTTGCTGGGCGTGGCGTCCTGAACTAAAAGCGCAATCAATTCTCCAGAGCTCTTTTCAATCGCGAGATTACGCGTTTGACCGTGATTGAATTCCTCTTTTCTAATTTGCAAAAAAACATCCGCATATTTTTTCCCAAGCTCAGCAGTGCCATCCTCGCTTCCTGAATCCACAATCACAAGCTCAAGCTCTGCGTCAATCTCCTGAGCCTTGACTCCCTCAAGCACTTCGCGGAAAAGCTCTCCAGCATTGAGCGTGGGAATAACTATGGATATTTTCATTTTCCCAAAGGCTTTTCTCCAATAGCAATCAGATAATAATACCAGTGCTTATCAGGCGGAGTGAACGCATATTTCTGCTCCAGCCTCTCCAGATGACTTTTATCCTCCAGAATCCTGAAGCCAGCCTCGCTAACAAATTTCCTGACCTCGTCCGAAGTGTAAAGCTGAACCCTGCCTCTGAGCTTACCACCCAGCTTACGCGAAAGCTCCACTGCATACTTAAACTCCTTAAATCCATCAGGATGTAGCAGGTTATAAAACTGAAACCAGGCTTTGCCACCAGGACGAAGCACCCGGAAGGTTTCGCACAAATAATGAAACGCATCCTCCCTGTCAAGATGAATCAGCACTATCTGGAAATAAACCTTGTCAAAGCTGGCTTCAGGGAACAACGACAGGTCACTCTTTGGATGATGGATCAGCCGGATATTCTCTTGAGCGCGCAAGCGCTTTTTTGCAAATTTGACCATCTGTTTTGAGATGTCAATTCCAGTGAAGCTCCTGCATTTTTTCGCAATATGTCCTGCTAATCTGCCAACCCCAACTCCAACCTCCAGAACATCATCATCCCCGCCTATTTCAAGGGTCTTGATGATGAGCTCCGCAGTTTGCCTTCCGTGCTCCTCTATGTTCTCATCAGTCGGATTTTCTCCGAATGGAAGTCCTGCCACTGCAAAATACGCAAGTTGCTTTGTCCGCGCCAATCTGTCCCAGTACCTCCCATAACTGCTCCCAAGCTCAAGACGGAAAATACGCTCCGTGACCTGTGGGTCTTTAAGGTCAAGATTCTCTTCCTGGCGCAAAAGCCTTTTCATAATCCGGTTTCTTATTCCTTCTAACATTTCTATTAAACTATCATCACCTTGTTGCTCTCGCAAATAAGCAGATTACAGGCGCTTTTATCAAGCTATGATTCTATTTCATCTTCCTTTTCAGCCCTGATTATTTTTCAGAGTCAACTGATGCTGACCTGCGCTCACTAACAGGGAATCTGTCTGCGCTGGAACTTGGCTTCAGGCTGGGATATAATCAAAAGAAGATATTTTGATGATGAAATGGTTTGGCTATACCGGAAAAATTCTGGACATTGATTTAACTGAGGGAAAGATAGAGAGAACAGAGCTTGACCCCAGGATTGCAGAGGACTATCTTGGTGGAAGGGGATTAGCAACTAAATTATTTTTTGACGCAATTGACCCGAAGTGTGATCCGCTCGGACCGGGAAATGTGGTTGTGATTGCAACCTCGCCTCTGATCGGAACCAATGCTTCAACTGCTTGCAGGGGCCATATTGTTTTTAAAAGCCCGCTTACAGGGATGATAGGTTCCTGTAATTCTGGCGGGACCTGGGCAAACGCATTCAAGGCAAGCGGATATGACGCGCTAATCATCAGAGGAAAAGCAAAAGAGCCTGTTATGATTGAAATATCTCCACAAGAAGTAGAGCTAATTCCCTGCAAAGAGCTATGGGGAAAAGATGTTCATCAGACAACTGAATATCTTGCTGAGACCAAAAATGGATTTAAGAGCCTTTGCATTGGTCCTGCTGGGGAAAATCTTGTCAGGTTTGCCTCGGTGATGAACGACAAGAATCGGGCGTATGGCAGAGCTGGGCCAGGCGCTGTCTGGGGAAGCAAGAATCTAAAAGCGATTATAGTTTCAGGTAAAGAAAAGACCGATATTCAGGAGCAGGAAAAATATCAGTCCGGACTAGACCAGGCTTTATATCTTATCAAGCAGGCGCCAATAACCAAGCGTTTATTAAAAGAGCTAGGCACATCTGGATTAATCAAGCTGATCAATCTGATTGATATGCTTCCGCATAAAAACTTTCAGGATGTCTCGCATTCTGAAGAAGACCTGGATAAAGTTTCTGGAGAGGCATTGCGCGACAGGATACTTGTAAAGCCAGGAGCCTGCTTTCGCTGTCCTCTTGCGTGTCAACGCCATACAAGGGTTGGAGATAAAAAAGGAGAGGGTCCAGAATATGAGACTATGATTATGCTGGGACCGAATTGCGGGATTTATGACATAAACGCGATCACTAAAGCTAATTATCTTTGCAACGAGCTTGGAATGGACACGATCAGCTTTGGAGGCACTGTTGCGTGCGCAATGGAGTTATTTGAGCGAGGCGCAATCACAAGAGAGGACACTTTTGGTCTGGAGCTTAAATTTGGAAATGCGGGAATTCTGGAAAAACTTGCGGAGATGATTGCAAAGAGGCAGGGAATAGGAGATAAACTGGCTGAGGGTTCAATGAGTCTGGCGAATTTTTTTGAGCATCCGGAATTTTCTATGAGCATCAAAGGTCTGGAAATCCCTGCTTATGACCCTCGCTCGTCCTTTACTCAGGCGCTTGGTTATATGACATCTCCGACTGGCGCGTGTCATTTAAGGGGAGGATACGCGGTCTCGCTTGCGTTTTTTGGAGGCACTAGGGAAATCCCGCGCTTTTCTCTTCAGCAAGCAGGGGTTGCGGTCAGAAATCTTCAGAACCTGGGAATTTTGCAGGACAGCTTGGGAATCTGTAGATTCACAGGATTTGCTTTTTCACTTGACCCATGGGCAAGAATGGTTAGTGGAGCAACTGGTATGGATTTTTCAACCAAAAAGCTGGAAGAAATCGCAAACCGAATTGCTGATCTGGAGAGGAGATTCAATATCTTGGCAGGAGCGAAAGCTGAGGATGACACTCTGCCTGAGAGGTTCAGCAAGGAGCCAATTATAGTTGCTGGAAAAGAGAGAGTATTGAGCAAAGAGGCTATTGAGCGCTTGCGAAGGGATTATTATGAGGTGAGAGGATGGGATGAGGAGGGGAATCCGCGAAATCGCGACTAAAGCCCTTTGTGCGAAAATGATTCGCGAGCAAGCTCGCTCGCGAAATTTTATTGAACACGGATAGAAAGATGAGCGATAAATGGCAAAAGAGTGAAGAGCTGGTTCGGCTGTTTCAAGCTATTGGCAGAGCCTCGCTTATTTACGACATCCAGGACAGCCATAGCGGAAACATGACAATGAAGGTCAAAGACCAGAGGGGCAAAGACCGGATGGTTATCACAGCAACCGGCTCCCAGAAAGGAGACCTTGAACCAGAGCATATCTGTATCCCTGCGATTGACCAGGCTGATTTTGGTTATTACAAGGCATCCTCTGAATCTGACATTCACGCACGCATCCTTGCGCTTCCAGGCGTGTTCGCGTCTATGCACGCTCATACCAAGGAACTCACCATTGCTACTCTGGAAGATACTGAGATTCCTCGCCAGCCAAAAAGTTTTATTCCAGTTGACCCGCTCGGCTGGTATCATCTTAATGGAGAAATTCCAGTTGACTGGTTTGCTGTTCCAAGCGGGTCAATAGAAATGACTGAGGGAGTTCCAGCCAGACTTGCCAGGCATCCAGTTACAGCTATTCAAGGACACGGCGCTTTTGCGCGTGGAAGAACTCTTAAAGAGGCATTTTTTCTGTTATGTATTGCCAATAACTCTGGCTATATTGTGAATCTTTGCCAAAGGCTAAAAATTGATGTAGAGGCGTTGCGCGAGCAAATTAAGCGAGACCCGGATGCTCATTTTGCTTATCCTCTCCCGGAGTTTAATCCAGCAGGGGATCAGCTTTGTGATTTTGCTGATGATGAGGAGATGGTAAAGGAATTCAAAAAAGCTGGAAACCGTATCTTTGAGTCGCGGTTATCTCCTTTCTTTACTGGCTCTATGTCCCTGCGCGGGGTCAGGACTATGTTTTATGCGCCAAAAGCATCAATGCCGCGCGACCTTTCCGGACCTTTGCTGGAAGTCCCGCTTGCCTGTCCGGGGTCAAATGATGATGAGCTTAATATACATCGCGCGATTTATGCAGAGAGCAATTTCCAGACCGTGATGCACTGCTATGTTCCAGAAGCAGAGGCTTGCAGTTATTTTGTTTATCCTGGAGAGGATGAGCCCAACGAGCGGATAATTCCAGTAGATGCAGAAGGAAGTTTTTTGTATCTGGTTATCCCGATCCTTCCACCAAAATTTGACCTAGATAAACTGATTCAATTGCTTCACGATTATAAGATGGTTATTATTCGCGGTGGCGGAGTCTGGGCAGTGGGCACGCAGTCCATTTCCGAGGTTCTTCATCACCCATCATCGCTCCGGGAGATATGCCTGTATCGGATCGGAGCCTTTGAGCGAGGACTGGATTTGCGCAAGATGGAGCCAAAAAAGGCTAAAAAGTGGTGAGCGAACAAACTATCCGAAAATTTACCGAGCGCGCTGGTTCTCTAGGCGCAAGGGTTTTTCAGTTCACAAATTTATCTGAGGCAGAAAATTTTCTGAGCAAGTTCTTTAAGGAAAGAGATATTAAATCTGTGCTTGTTCAAAAAAAGCTGGAGAAGAATTTTCCAGCGCTTAATCAAATTTTTCAGCCACCAGTGTTAGATTTTGCCGAGGCGGAAAAAGCTCAAGCTGGGTTTATGCTTGCGGATTTTGGAATAGCAGACACAGGGACTATTGTCCAGTTTTATGAGAATGACCTTGAAAAATTGCCCGGAATACTGCCTTTGGTTTGCCTGAGCCTGGTTTTCAGCGAAAAAATCGTAGAGAGCGCAGAAGCAATCTCGGGATTTATTTCCAGGCATCTCGCGCAGGGGAAACAGGTTGCGCTCATCTCTGGTCCGAGCAGGACAGCGGATATTGAATGCAAGCAGGAGATCGGGGTTCACGGACCTGCTGAGCTTATAATAATTCTGATTGAGGGAAAGAGCGATTGAAAAAAATTGACCCATACTTAAAAGCGGTGCTGGACAATTTTACCACCAATTATTTTGCCAGCAGGGACAGGGCTTTTTCTGGACTGGATTTTGAGAGCCTGAGACAGGAGCTGGCAGAAATCAGGGAACAATCTCTGGAGCGCAATCAGGAATTGCTCAATCAATTTATAGCGCAGGCAGAAAAGCTGGGCTCAAAGGTTATTCTGGCAAAGGACAGCGAAGAGGCTAATCAGAATGCGCTTAACATCTTGAAAAAACACAGAATAAACAAGCTGGTTAAGAGCAAGAGTATGGTTAGTGAGGAAACTAGACTGAATGATTTTTTAATAGAAAACGGGATTGAGGTTCGGGAGACTGACCTTGGAGAATGGATCATTCAACTGGATAAAGAGCATCCCACGCATATGGTTCTTCCAGCTATTCATCTGACCAGGAAGGATGTTGCGAAAATTTTTTCAAAAAAACTTGGCAGAGAAATTACAGATGACCCGGCTTTGCTTGTGCGCATAGCCAGGGAGCAATTAAGGAAAGACATTTTTGAAGCAGGCGCGGGCTTGACCGGCGCTAATGCCTTGATCGCTGATACAGGCGCAATGATGATGGTGACTAATGAGGGAAACGGAAGACTGGTATCAACTATTCCTCCGGTTCATATTGTTTTTACGAGCATAGAAAAACTTTATGCAAATTTGAGTCAGGTATTTGTCCTGTTAAAAATGCTTCCGCGAAACGCGACAGGACAGGTTATCACGAGCTATGTCAGCCTGATCGCTGGTCCGCATAATCAGGCGCAATATATTATTCTGGTTGATAATCATCGCTCGGAGTTGATGGCGGATTCGGTTTTCAAACCGGTTTTGCGTTGTATCAAATGCTCTGCCTGTTTGAATATCTGTCCTGTTTATCGGCTTTTGGGCGGAAAACAATACTCTCATATTTATATGGGCGGGATAGGCACTTTGCTCACTGCCTGGATTCACGGTTTGGAGCAATCAAAGGACTTGGCTGGTCTATGTCTAAATTGTCATCGCTGTGATGAAATTTGCGCGGTGAAAATTCCTATTGCGGACTTAATAATTGCATTGCGAGAAAAGCTGAATCTGGAACTGGGAAAACCGGTTTTCAAGGAAATGATTTTTGATCTAGTTATTGCGCATCAAAATTTGCACCAGACATTGTTCAAAATGGCGAGAACAGCAAGACCTTTGCTCAAAACCAAAGATAATTTCGCAAGAAAACTGCCTGCGCCTTTTGGGAAATACGAGCGGTTCCGTGCTCTGCCTTTGCCAGCGGAAAAGTCTTTAACAGAATTATGGAAAACTCAATCAGCATCTACCATCAAGGAACAGGGTTTAGAGGTAAAAAAGCTACAGCTTTATCCTGGCTGTTTGGTTGAACATTTTTATCCGGAGATAGGTATAGATGCGGCAAAAGTTCTTAACAGGCTTGGCTATCAAGTGGATTTAATAGAAGCTGGCTGTTGCGGATTTCCTGCATTAAACGCTGGATTCAGAGAAGCAGGAGAAGGGGTATTGGCTCAATTGATGAAAAAAATAAAAGCAGAGAATACAATCATCACCCTGTGCCCCACTTGCACCTTAATGCTCAAACGCGCTGGCGAGAAACTTTCAGCTCAGGTTTTTCCTTTTAATAAATTTATTTTTGAGAAAGAACTTGGGAGCATACAAAATTTTGTGCCAGACAAAAAATTAAATAAAACGATATGTTATCACGAGTCCTGCCATCAGAAGCATTCTCTAAAGGCAAATGAGGCTTCGCTGGAATTGCTTAAAATTCTTGCTGGAGAAAATTTTATTGCGCTTAAAAATGCGGATTCGTGTTGCGGGTTTGCTGGCTCTTTCTCGCTAGACCATCCTGAAATTTCTGAGGCGCTCGCTATGGATAAAATATATTCCATCAGGGAGTCCGGAGCAGAAGTCCTTGCTCTTGATTGCCCGGGATGCTTATTACAGATTAAGGGAGCGTGTTATAACTCCGGGCTAAAAATTCAGGTTCTTCATCTCGCACAGGTTCTTGCCAGCTATTTATTATAGATTCAATTACAATCTTGGTTTGGGGATATGAATTGCCATTCCCATGCCAGCTTCTCCTGCTTCCATCACAGCTTCGGATAAAGTCGGATGAGCGTGAATGGTATGCGCAATATCTTTGATGGTCGCATTCATCTTAAGCGCAAGCGCTAATTCGTGGATGAGTGCGCTAGCATCTGGTCCAATTATGTGCGCTCCCAGAAGTCTCTGGCTTTCTTTTTCAAAAACCAGTTTGACCTCTCCAGCAATCTCTCCAATAGCCTGCGCCTTACCAAGCGCGCGAAACTGAAAGGATGAGACTGCGTAATTTATCCCTTTTGCCTTTGCATCTCTCTCTTTTAAGCCAACGCTTGCCAGTTGAGGAGAACTGAAAATGACTGAGGGCACAACAGAATAGTCCATTTCCTCTCTTTGCCCAAGCGCATTTGCAACAGCTACTTTTGCCTCTGCGCTTGCCTTATGCGCTAGTAGCAATCCTCCTGCAACATCTCCTGCGGAAAAAATTTTCCGCGCAGAAGTCTGCATCCGGGAATCCACTTTGATAAATCCTCTCCCATCGGTTTCCACACCAGCGTTTTCCAAGCCAATGTTCTGGCTATTGGGAACCCTGCCAATGCTGACAAAAATTTTTTTTACCTTGAGCTCCTCCCCGGATTCAGTCCGCGCCAGAATGCCATCTGAATCTTCTTTAACCTCCAGAATCTTCTCTCCGACCAATGCCTGAATCTTGCGCTTTTTCATTTCGCGCAGGAGCAATGCGCCAAGCGTCTCATCCTCAGCTGGAGCGATTTGGGGAAGAAGCTCAATGATGAAGACCTCTGAGCCAAATTCCTTTAAGATAAAAGCCCATTCACATCCCATTGCGCCAGCGCCAATAATCAATATGCTTTCAGGAACTTCAGTTAGCTTCAGCATTTGGTCTGAGTTGAGGATTTTTTTGCCATCAACAGGAAAAACAGGAATCTGCGCTGGAGATGAGCCAGTTGCGACAAGAAAAGCCCCAGCAGAGATTTCCTCTCTAACCTGACCTGACTCCACTAAAATTTTCTCCTGACTTAAAAATTTTGCCTCTCCTTTTTTTACGGTAATTTTCCAGGATTTAAGTAGACTATCAATGCCCTTGACCAGAGTTTTTACAACCTGGTCCTTACGAGCCATTGCTTTTGCAAGGTCAAGAGAAATATCTCCAGAGATTCTTACGCCGAACTCCTCTGCATCCCTAGCTTGCGCCAGAACCTCCGCGCTTTTAATCAAGGTCTTGGTCGGGATGCAACCGCGATTCAGACAAACTCCACCAAGATCATCTTTTTCAATAATACATACCTTTGCGCCAATCTGCGCGGCTCTGATCCCGCCTACATATCCTGCTGGACCTGAGCCAATAATTACCAGGTCATAAATTTCCATTTCCTTAACCTTTCTATTGTGCAATTTTTTCTATAAATGGCAATTTTTGTCACTTTTCAGCCAATTTTTGTAAAAATTTTGAAAACCATATTTTATAACTATTTGAAAAATAATCATAATTCATAATTAAAAGTCTGGCATACAAATTGCTTACTATAATTAGTGAGAGCAAGCCATCCAGCCGGTTAACCAAAAAAAATTCCTCTCATTCCCCCATCTCCCATAACCGGCGGGATGGTTTTTTCTAATGCCCTGTTATACAAAGAACCTTTGCACAAGCTCAATAACCTGTTCCTTGCGCTCCATTTTACTCAAGCTTTTCCGGAGCTCAACTGCCTGGCTAATTCCTCTGGAATACCAACCCAGATGTTTCCTCATCTCTACCACTGCCTTTGCCTCGCCGAAATGCTTGCTCAAAAGCTCCAGATGATAAAGCGCAGTTTCCGCTCGCTCCTGAATGCTCGGAGAAGGCTGAGAGGGGGTCTTGATCTGAGAGAAAATCCAAGGATTGCCCAGGGCGCCTCTTCCGATCATCACGCCTGCGCATCCGGTTTCATTTAACATCCTCTCCGCATCTTCCAGTGTCTTGATTCCGCCATTGCCGATGACCGGAATTTTAAGCGCATTCACGCACTCCCTAAGCCCTGAATAGTCAGGTGGACCGGAAAAAAGCTGTGCTTTGGACCTGGCGTGAATAATCACTGCATCCGCTCCTTCTGCCTCAGCGATCTGGCATAACTTAACCGCAATGCCATCCTTGTTCTTAAGCCCGGTCCGCATCTTGACAGTAAGAGGCACTTTACCAATAGCTTTTCTAACCGCACGGATGATCTCACCTGCGCGCGGCAGGTCCCGCATCAGCGCAACCCCAGCTCCCTTCTTCACCACCTTTGCCACAGGACAGCCCATATTAATGTCAATTACATCAGCATCCGTCTCCGCGAGCATCCCAGCGGCTCTTGCCATACATTCCGGGTCAGACCCAAAAATCTGAAACGCAACAGGCCGCTCCTCAGGATGAGTGTATAGCAGTTTGAAAAAATAAACCCTTGCCTTGCCCTCTGCCCGAACCAAGCCATCTGCGCTGATCATCTCTGTCCAGACCATTGACGCGCCATTCCTTCGCGCAATCCTGCGCGTTGGACTATTGCTTATCCCGGCAAGAGGAGCAAATACAGCAAAGCCATCAAGTTCAATCTGACCGATTTTGAGAGTTTTAACCATTCAGATTAGATATTGAACTCAAATAAATAGTTTTTCCAGAAAACAGGGCAGAGTCCTGTTTCTCTCCATATTCGTAGACTTATATCTGCGCGCTTGAAAAATAGTTAGATGTTGAACTCTATCCCTGCCTTTTTCCAATCCTCGGCAAATCTTTGTATGCCAATATCTGTAAGCGGGTGTTTGGTGAATTGCTCAATGACCTTGAAAGGAACTGTCACAATATGAGCGCCAGCAAGCGCTGACTCAACAACATGCATCGGATGACGAACAGATGCCACAATGACCTCTGTTTCAAATCCATAATTATCCCAGATGATCATCAACTGCTCAATCAAATCCATTCCCCTCTGTCCTATGTCATCCAGTCTGCCAATAAACGGACTCACAAAACTTGCCCCGGCTCTAGCCGCTAGAATCGCCTGAAGTGGAGAAAAAACCAATGTAACATTGCACCTGCATCCCTCTTCCTCCAAAACCTTCACAGCCTTTAACCCATCCTTTGTCAGCGGAATTTTGCACACTATATTTGGATGAAGCTGATGAAGCTTCCGCGCCTCCTTTAGCATCCCTTCATAATCCAGACTCACAACCTCAGCGCTTACAGGTCCTTTTACTACCTCACATATCTCTAATAGCAACTCCTTAAACGGCTTTTTCTCCTTAGCCACCAGACTCGGATTAGTGGTCACTCCGTCCAGAAGACCCAGCTTGGCTGTCTCCTTGATCTCGTTCAGATTCGCTGTGTCAAGAAATATCTTCATTCTCTCTCCTCCATTATGTTTTACTTAAAACCTGGCACTCAAAACTTAAAAGCAAAGACAAGACTCCTTATTTATCTCTAGCCTGGGATAAAGAACGCTTCCAGGCACCAAACTCCGCAGAGTGTTTTCTGCTTCTCTCAAATCTTCCTCTGTAAGATGCGCCAGCTTGAGCGGAGATTGGTTCTTATAAAAGTCCCATTCCTCCCAGCTAACATCTTTTAGTAAACCCTGCTTCAAGGTCTCAGTATGGAGATATGTTCCGGGCGCAGGCGTGAGCCTTGAGATGGTGATGCTCTCCGGCTTGAGCCTTTTTACAAGCTCAATAGTCATCTGCAAATCCTCTCTGGTCTCCTCCGGAGCGCCGATAATGATAAAACAATGAGTCCCAACCCCGAGCTGATGGCAAATTTCAAAGGCTCTGACCGAATCTTCAACTTTAAATTTCTTGTTGTAATAGTCAATAATTTTCTGAGAACCGCTCTCAACCCCAAACGCCAAGCCAACCAAACCTATTGCCTTTAATTCCTTAACCAGCTCCTCGCTAACATCGTTCACACGGGTCTGACCTGAGCAAAAAATTTTGAGATTGCGCTTTTCCATTTCAGAACGCAATTTTTGAAACCAGGAAAGACCAAGGCTCGCAAGGTTATCATCTCTAAATAGAAAGAATTTATGATTAGTTAGCTTAACTGCCCATTCAATCTCCTCTGCCACATTCTCAGGACTCCGCTTGCGCAATTTTCTACCGAAAATTAAATCCTGCATTGGCTTGCAGAACCTGCACTGAAACGGACAACCGCGCGATAAGCTGATCCCAACCTGGAGCATCCCGTTTTTTAAGTAAGTGGTATAGTCCAGAAGGTCGCGCGCAGGGAATGGGATGGAGTCAAGGTCTGGGATGAAGGAGCGAAGTGGTGTTCTGAAAATCTCATCTCCCTTTCTCATCCACACTCCATCAATTCCAGAGCCATCCCTGCCTTGCGCAATATTCTGGAACAATTTTAATCCGCTTACCTCGCCCTCTCCGATCACAATGTAATCAAACCCGGCTTTCAGAGTTCCCTCAGGGTCAGCGCTCGGATGTGGTCCTCCACACACCACAGGCAAGTCCGGTCTTAAGCTCTTGACCTTTTGTAAAATATAATGCGCGCGGTTAAAGAGAACGCTGGATGTGGTCAGCCCAACAGCATCTGCCCATTGAACTGCTTCTGACAATTTGTCAAGGCTCTTTTCAAATGTGAAGTCAAGAAATTTTATCCCAAAACCATTATTCCTGAGAACAGACGCAATATAAAGAATGCCCAGAGGCTCCTGTGTCTGGCCCATCTCCCGCCATTGATACCGGGGGTATATCAAAAGGATATTCATCTTCTAGTTCCGCCTGCTAGAATCTAGCAGAATCATCGCCCGCCGTCAAGGAATAAAGAATCGCGTATAAAGCAGTTAGCACATTAAGCGCAATGCGCGATTCAAAGGGTTGCATTGTCTCACAAGAATATCTATTGTCTCGCTCCTTTTGCGCTGGAGAATTTTTCCAAATGGCGGATGTTGTAAAAATTGTAAGCAGAGATGCTTTTATGCAGGAGTTTGTGAACCTTTTGCAAATGCTCCTCTGCCAGAATATAGCTTACAGCCTGAGCCTGTGCGTATCTCACAATCCGTGCGGGATAATCAATTGGGAAAATATACCAGTAATTTCCGCTAACTATTGGCGCAGGCAGTTGATTTTTCCCGACCCTTGATACATCAAAGCTGATTATACTTATTGACCTGGGTCTCCACCAGCTTCTGAATCTCCGAAAGCCGATTTTCGCTCTCTGCCTCAAACCTCATCACAAGCATTGGCTGGGTGTTGCTCGCTCTGACCAGTCCCCATCCGTCTGGAAACTCCAGTCTCATTCCGTCCGTGTCAATCACTTTATAACCGAGCTTCTTAAAATGCTCCCTTACCTTTGCCACTATCTCAAACTTTTTTTCATCCGAGGATTTAATCCTGATCTCCGGAGTATTTACAGCAGGAGGAATATCAGCAAGTAGCTCTGAGAGTTTTTTGTCGGTCCGGGAAAGTATTTCTAAAACCCTGGCAGAGGTGTATATTGCGTCATCAAATCCAAACCAGCGATGCTTGTAAAAAATGTGTCCGCTCATTTCTCCTCCAAGTTGCGCATTGGTCTCTTTCATCTTAGCCTTGATCAGGCTGTGTCCAGCCTTCCACATAATCGGCTTACCGCCCTTTGCAGAAATATCATTATAAAGCCTGTGCGAGCATTTAACCTCACCTATAATAGTTGCGCCCGGAACCTCCTTAAGAAGCGCCCTGCTTAAAAGGATCATAATAATGTCTCCCCAGATGACATTGCCCTTCTCGTCAATCAATCCAATTCGGTCCGCGTCTCCATCATAGCCTATCCCGATATCCGCATTGAGCCTCACAACTGTATCCCTTAATTCCTGAACATTCTTTAATACTGTTGGGTCTGGATGATGATTTGGAAATGTGCCATCCATATCGCAATATAACTCGGTAACCTCACATCCAAGTCCGCGAATAACCTTAGGCGCAACCGGTCCCGCAGTGCCGTTCCCCGCGTCAATCACCACTTTTAAAGGCCTTGCCAGCTTGATGTTCTTGACAATATAATCAATATACTCTGGGTTCAGGTTATAATTTCTAACCGCGCCATTCCCATCTGGAAAATCCTTTGCATCTATAATTTTCCTCACCCTTTGAATTTCCTCTCCCCAGATCGTGTCCTTGCCAATACAAATCTTGAACCCGTTCTGGTCTGGTGGATTATGTGAGCCTGAAACCTGAACACCGCCATCAAGGTTTAGATGAAACAGACTGAAATATAACATTGGCGTGGTCACTATCCCGAGGTTGAATACCTCCAGCCCTGAATCAATCATTCCCTTGAGCAAAGCATCAGAAAGGGAAGGAGAGCTTAACCGACAATCTCTTCCAAGCGAGACCCTAGTTCCGTTCTTCTCCTTTACAAGCCTGGCAAAGGCTCTGCCAAGCTCGTATGCAAAAGATTCATCAAAATCTTTTCCCGGCACACCTCTGATGTCATACTCCCTGAAAATCTCTGGATTAACTTTCATTCTCTACCCCCAATAGTTTATTCTCATCATAAACATAATAAATAATTTATAGCTTTGGGGTCAACTCAAAGGAAGATTTGGGGACAGGTCTTTTCATAAAATAGTGTCAAGTCTTGCGGTAAAAATTGAATTTTTGATTTGAAGGTAATAAACGCGCTCAAGGTTTTTGGAATAAGCGCCATCACTGGGGGCACGGTTTATGCGCTTCTGGGCATTGTTATCGCTATTTGCGGTTTTTATCCTCATAATAGGCGGTATGGAGGAAACCGAACCGCTTAATCGCAAATTTGTCCAGTCCACTAAGGCTATCTCTGACTTAAGCTTTAAGCGAATTCCCCTCATTGATTTGCGCCCTTCAGATAGATGAAAGGATTTAACCATAAGTCCTGATTTGCTCGCAAGGCAAAATCGGCTAGACTGAAAACATATGACTGCTATCGCACTGAGCATAGCCGCGTCGGACCCGTGTGGCGGAGCTGGAATAGAGGCGGACCTCAAGGTTATGAGTGCGCTCAAGGTTTTTGGAATGAGCGCCATCACCGGGATAACGGTTCAGGGACCAAGAGGAATTGAGAGGATCTCGGCAACGCCCGGGAATGAGCTTAGACGGATCCTGGAAATAATGGCTAATCAACTCAAGCTGGATGCGGTGAAGGTGGGAGCTTTGGTGAACAAGCAGATTCTTCAGGTCACGCGTGTTTTTCTCGCGCATAAAAGGCTCAAATCTGTTTTAGACCCTCTGCTCCTCTCCAGAACCGGCTATCCGCTTTTGCAGAAATCAGCCTGGAAGGATTTAACTTTACTTTTTCCGCTCGTGAGTTTGATCACACCCAATATCTTTGAGGCGGAGACCTTGAGCGGAGTTAAAATCAAAAACTCGGACGATATTTTAAAAGCAGGCGAGGCGCTGATGCAAAAGGGAGCGGAAGCAGTGCTTATTAAGGGCGGACATCTATTTGAGAATACTGAGTACGGCAAACGGCGCAAGGAGAGCGATAAAAAAATTACAGATTTGGCGGTGAATGATTTTCTTTTTGTTGGAGGAAGGGTTAGAAAGTTCAGCAAGACCAGGGTGGCTGGAAAATTTCATGGAACCGGTTGCGCGCTAAGCTCAGCGATTGCCGGCTATCTGGCGCTGGGCTCAGAACCGGGGGAAGCGGTTGAGAAGGCGGAATCTTACATTGAGCAGGCGCTTGCTTCAGCGGTGGAAATTTCCGGGGTAAAATATCTGAGCCATATAAAGGGGTCAGGTCTTTACTTTTAACTTTTGGCAGTTAAGTTTTAAGTCAAGGACTGCCCAACAAGGACAAGGAGGAGAATTGGAAAAGGGAAAGCTGATAGTTCTGGAAGGGATTGATGGGTCTGGCACGAGCACTCAGGCGAAGCTTCTATACGAGGCGTTGCAGAAGAGGAATTATCCTGTGGAGTTGACTTCTGAGCCGAGTGATGGCGCGATCGGGAATTTGATTCGGGATTATCTCAAGGGAGAGCAGGTTTTTTCAGAGAGGAATCTTGGCGCGCACAGTTTGGCGTTGTTATTTGCCGCGGACAGGCTGGACCATCTTGGGAGCCGTATTCTTCCGTGGCTTATGAGGGGCAAAGTTGTGGTCTCGGATCGGTATTTGCTGAGCAGTCTGGCTTACCAATCTCTGGACTGCGATCTTGAATGGATTAAAATTATCAATCGTGAGGCTCCTCCACCGGATTTGACTATTTTACTAGACCTTCCGGTGGAAATCTCACTCAAGCGAGTTTCTCAGAGACAGCTCTGGCCCGAGCTGTTTGAAAAAGCGGAGATTCAGAAGAGGGTTAGGGAAAATTATTTGAGGCTGGCGCGAGAGCTTTACTCTGACCAAAGGATTGTGGTGATAGATGCTGACAAGTCCATAGAAGAGATTGGGGCGCAGATTTTGAAGGAAGCGCTGAATTACCTTCAGTTTATTCCGGGAAAAAGCGGATAAAGGGCAGACAATCGGCTCTGCCCTTATCATTATAAAATTTTTGCGTTTTTTACGGTGAATTTATGCCGGACAGGAGTGTCCAGTCCCCTAGAAGAGCGCGTGCGTCTCAATCTATTCGCTTTTCGCTAATTTCTGGCTCAACGGGTTTTTAGTTCGGAAATTAGATTCTCTATCTGGGATTTAAGGTCTGACTGAACTGGTTTCAGGTTTTTGAGGGAGTTTGCCAGAGCAATGCTCGCAATTTTCTTTTTGCTCAAAAGCGCGCTTCTGAGAAATAGCGCCAATAAAACTGAAGGCGCAAACAGCGCTGGATAAAACGCGCGCTCTGAAACTCAAGAACCTCTCTCACCATCTCCCGCGAACAATTCTTCCAGTTATACATCCCGCAACAAGCAGAGCAAGATGCGCTCCTTAAATCGCAAGGCTGGCAATATACAAATTCTTCCAACAATCAAATTCTAGCTAAATTTTCACAATTGCGCCAGCAGAATTTGTGCGATAGTGAATAAATTGACAGCATATATCTTAATGCTAAAGTAAAACTCCGATGAAAAATAAGCTGATCCTCTTGATTGCTAGTGGACTGGGGCTTGGATACGCGCCTCTGATTCCCGGAACCTTTGGCACTTTGCTCGGAGTTCTGATTTATTATTTCCTGGGACAACGCCAATGGTGGCTGGTTATTCTAATCACCATCCTTATTTTCCTTATTGCGGTCTGGTCTTCTCATCAAGCGGAAAAAATCATGTTCACACGCGACCCTCAGGTTGTGACCATTGACGAGGTTGCTGGATACCTTGTCACAATGCTCAGCTTTCCAAATAACTGGAATTGGCTCCTTGCTGGCTTTGTTCTCTTCCGCGTGTTTGACATCATTAAGCCCTGGCCTGCAAGCTATTTTGATAATGTGTCCAGACGCGGCTTCGCGGTTGTGATGGATGACATTGTTGCTGGAATTTATGCGAATATCTGCTTGCAGATTGTGAGGGTGATAGTCAAATGAAGATTTGCTTTCTAGCAATTGGAGATGAGCTTCTTAACGGAAGGATTTCAGAGGCGAATGGAAGGTTTTTGGCTTCGCAGGTTTCAGCGCTGGGCTTAAACTTAAACTATCTAATGATGGTTGGGGATGACGAGGTTGAAATTGTCCGGGCGTTTGATTTTCTTTCGCAAAACTCAGATGCGCTTATCTGCACAGGTGGTCTTGGACCCACGCCAGATGATCTAACCACTGAGGTTTTCGCCAAATTTGCAGGGCTGGATTTGGAATTTCATCAGGAGATTCTTGAGCAGATAGAAGCACGCTTCAAGCTCCGGGGTATGCAGATGCCTCTCACAAATAAAAAGCAGGCTTTAATTCCCAAAGGGGCAAGAATCATCCCAAATAATTTTGGCACTGCGCCTGGATACGAGTTTGAGAAGGATGGCAAACACTGGTTTTTCTTTCCGGGAGTGCCTTCTGAATTTCAGCAGATGGCAAAGGAGTTTTTGCTCCCGAGATTGATGGAGCTTGAAGGCGCAAAAAAATCAGTAAAGGTCAAGACCCTGCTGGTTTATGGCATACCGGAAAGCGGGATTGCGGAGAGGCTTAACAAAATGACATTTGCGCCAGAGCTAAAGCTAGCTTATCTGCCTGAGTTCCCGCGGATTCATCTGCGCTTGAGCGTGGTTCTTCTGGATGAAACGCGAGCTGAAAAAATTGTCAGTGAGTCTGCGCAGATGATCAAATCCGCGCTCGGTGAATATGTGATTTCGGAAGATGATGAGCCATTAGAAAGAACGGTTGGGAATTTGTTAAAGACGCGCGGGCTAAGGTTGGCGACTGCGGAATCCTGCACCGGAGGGCTGGTTGCAAAAAGGCTCACGGATATTCCTGGCTCTTCTGATTATTTTCTTGGAGGGTTTGTAACTTATGCGAATGAGCTAAAGATAAGGGAGTTGGGAGTGAGTGCGGAGTTGCTTAAAGAAAAGGGAGCGGTTTGCGCAGAGGTTGCGATAGCAATGGCAAAAGGAGCAAGGGAGCGCACAGGCTCTGACATTGCTATTTCCACTACTGGCGTTGCGGGACCAACAGGAGGGACAAAAGACAAGCCAGTGGGAACAGTGTTTATGGCGCTTGCGGATGATAAAGGAATCTGGAGTCAGAGGTTTCAATTTTTGCCTATCAGTCGTGAGGCTGTTCGGGCGCTTAGCGCAGAGACAGCTCTGGAGATTATCAGGAGAAGGCTTTTGAATTTAAGGATGCCTGGGGAAAGGAAAGATGGAGACAAACAATTTTAAGGATGAGAAACTTATCCGCTCCTTTATAGCTGTTTCAATTCCGGAGCAGATCAAGTCAGAGATAGGAAGATTTCAGGAACATCTAAAACGGACTGGCGCGGATGTTAAATGGGTGAGACCAGAATCAATGCACATAACACTCCGGTTTCTTGGCAATCTCAGTCCAGAAGAGATAGAGCTTGCAGGAGAAGCTGTTTGTGTTGTTGCGGAAAAATTTTCACCGGTTCAGGTTGAGATAAAGGGTTTTGGAAGTTTTCCAGAAAGAAAAAGACCGCGAGTTATCTGGGCAGGCTTGACGCGTGGGGAGGATGAGCTAAAAGAAATTTTTCAGAGTTTGGAGCAGGAGCTGATTTCAAGGGGTCTTGGCGAGGCTGACCGCGGCTTTGCGGGTCATTTGACCATTGGCAGGGTCAAAACTGGCAAAAAGCTGGAATATCTACTAGAATATCTAAATAAGGAATCAGAGAGGAGCTTTGGGATTTTTGAGGCAAAAACTATATGCTTATTCCAGAGCCAGCTAAAGCCTCAAGGCGCAATTTACACGGCATTGAGGCAAGCGGTTTTGGCAGGCAGGAGCGAGGGGAAGAAATGAGCAAAGAGAAAAAGGGAAACGGAGAAGAGAGAGAAAGAGAGAGAGAAAAAGAGAAGACCATCAAGCAGGCGATAGAGACGATAGAGAAGCATTTTGGCAAAGGCGCGATTATGCGTCTGGGGGCGGACACTAAAATTCCGGAAGTGGAGACGGTTTCTACAGGGTCTCTTGGGCTGGACTTGGCTCTTGGTGTGGGCGGAATGCCGCGCGGGAGAGTGCTGGAGATATTTGGACCAGAGGCGAGCGGCAAGACCACGCTAGCGCTTCATCTGATTTCAGAGGCGCAAAAGCTTGGAGGGATATGCGCGTTTATAGACGCGGAGCATGCGCTTGATGTGAATTATGCTCAGAAGCTGGGAGTAAAGGTTGAGGATTTGCTGATCAGCCAGCCGGACTATGGGGAGCAGGCTTTAGAGATCGCGGACACTTTGCTTAAAGCTGGAGCAGTGAGCGTGATCGTGGTTGACTCTGTGGCGGCGCTTACTCCCAAGGCGGAGCTGGAAGGAGAAATGGGAGACTCTCATATGGCGCTTCAGGCAAGATTGATGAGCCAGGCGCTCAGGAAGCTGACCGGCAATATCACTCGTTCCGGAACCATTATCGTTTTCATCAATCAGATAAGGTCAAAAATCGGGGTGATGTTCGGGAATCCAGAGACCACCACGGGCGGAAACGCATTGAAGTTTTACGCCACGGTCCGGCTGGACATCCGCAGAATCGGGCAGTTGAAACAGGGCACACAGATTATCGGGTCGCGTGTGCGGGTCAAGGTTGTTAAGAATAAACTTGCGCCTCCGTTCCGGCAGACAGAATTTGATATAATGTATGGCGAGGGAATCAGCCGGGAGGGAGAGGCGCTTGACCTGGGATATACACTTGGTGTACTGGAAAAAATAGGCGCATGGTATGCTTATAAGGGAGAGAGGCTGGGACAGGGCAGGGAGAATTCCAAATCGTTTCTAAAAGCGCATCCGGAGGTTAGAGCTGAGATAGAAGCCCAGATCAAAGAGCGATATAAAGCGGAATTACTAGGACCAGCGGGTCCGGTAGAGGGAGAAGAATTCTGAGCTAAAGGAGGAAAGCAATGACACAGATGCCTGGTGGAGGAAAACCTCCTCAAAATCCGAATACAGCAACTACAGGGGCGCCTGGTGGAGTTCCTGGGGTGGTAAAGCCAGGTGGAGTTGACCTTAATGAGATTCTGACGGTTGCGATGAAAGCTGGCGCGAGCGATATTCATATAAAGGCTGGATTGCCGCCCATCTTCCGGATTGATGGTCAACTTTATCCTTATAAGGAAGCCCCACGCTTAAGCCCGGATGTGGTTAATAAGATGGCATTCGGGATTATGACCAAGGGACAGCAGGACAAGTTTAAGGAGGCTGGCGAGGTTGACCTTGCATACGGAGTGCCAGGTCTTGGCAGGTTCCGTGTGAATATCTTTCAGCAAAGAGGGACCATTGGAATAGTGCTCAGGGTAATTCCATTCACGGTCAAAACTCTGGAAGAGCTTAACCTTCCGCCAATCATTGCCAAGCTGTCTAATGAGCAAAGAGGATTGATTTTAGTGACAGGAACCACGGGTTCTGGGAAAAGCACCACTCTCGCGGCAATGTTAGACCTAATCAACTCCAGCAGAACCTGCCACATCGTGACCATTGAGGACCCGATAGAATTCTTGCACCGGGATAAAAGGAGCATTGTGAACCAGCGCGAAGTAGGCTTTGACACAAAAGGATTTGCGGTTGCGCTCAGGAGCGCGCTTCGGGAAGACCCGGATGTGATCCTTGTTGGAGAAATGAGGGATTTTGAGACCATTGAGACAGCATTACTCGCGGCAGAGACCGGGCACCTTGTGCTGTCAACATTGCATACTCTGGACGCTACAGAGACCATCAACCGAATAGTGGCGGTATTCCCGCCTTATCAGCAGAAACAGGTTCGGCTTCAACTCGCCGCGGTCATCAAAGGCGTGATTAGTCAGCGCTTGATCCCGCGCGCAGACGGCAAGGGAAGAGTGCCAGCAGTGGAAGTAATGGTGTCATCCGCACGCATCCGGGAGTGTATTGAGGACAAGGACCGGACAAAAGAGATCAGAGACGCTATTTCTACCGGATATATAGCTTATGGTATGCAGACCTTTGACCAGTCTATTCTGCAGTTATATCGGAAGCAGTTGATCAGTCTGGACGAGGCGCTGAGACAATGCAGTAATCCGGATGACTTCAAGCTCAAAATATCAGGCATCTCAACCGCCAAAGACGCTGAGCAATGGGACCATTTTGACACAGAGGCAGGAGCAGAGGGTGAAAAATCCAGCGCCAAGAAAAAAGATGATTTTCAAATTGAAAGATTCTGATTAGGGAAGCTGGTGAAAAAGGTAAAGATGATAAATTTGGTAAAATTCAATTTAGTAACTTTACCAGTTTAATCAATTTGACCAAATTACACGGATAGATAATAGATAGCAGATGCGTGTTAGCCATCAATTATAGAGTGGTCATAGTAATAAATGAAGCTAGACGAACTCAGAAGTAAATTCCTGGGCTATTTCCGAGCACACGGGCACACGGTTGTCAAATCATCCAGCCTGGTGCCGGAAAAGGACCCGACTCTTCTTTTTTCAAATGCAGGGATGAACCAGTTCAAGGATGTGTTCCTTGGTCTGGAAAAAAGGGAATACACTCGTGCGTGCAGTAGCCAGAAATGCTTTCGCGCCTCAGGCAAGCATAATGACCTGGAAAATGTGGGGTTCACTGCAAGGCATCATACTTTTTTTGAGATGCTCGGTAATTTCAGCTTTGGGGATTATTTTAAAAAAGAGGCGATTGCCTTTGCCTGGGAGTTTATCACAAAGGAGCTTGGTCTGGACAGGAGCCGTCTTTGGATAACTATTTTCCGGGAAGATGAACAGGCGTTTGACATCTGGCGCAAGGACATTGGAATTAGCCCGGAGCGGATTGTCAGGATGGGCGAGTCGGATAATTTCTGGAGTATGGGCGAGACAGGTCCGTGCGGACCATGCTCGGAAATTATTTTTGACCAGGGAGAGAAGGTCGGTTGTGGAAAACCGGATTGCAAGGTTGGATGCGATTGCGACCGGTATCTGGAGTTATGGAACCTTGTGTTTATGCAGTTCAATCGTGATGAAAACGGGAAACTGACTCCACTTCCTAAACCGTGCGTGGATACTGGAATGGGACTGGAGAGGATCACAGCAGTTATGCAGGGCAAGCTCTCAAATTATGATACAGACCACTTCCAGAGCATTATTGCAAGAATCTCCGAGCTCAGCGGGAAAAAATATCATCAGGACGAGCATCTGGACAATTCTATGCGTGTGATTGCTGACCATTCCCGGGCTATGACTTTTCTTATCTCAGACGGAATCCTTCCTAGCAATGAAGGAAGGGGATATGTGCTTCGGAGAGTGATGAGGAGAGCCTTGAGGCATGCGCGTCTATTAGGCTTTGAGAAGCCTATCCTGTTCAAGCTATGCGAGCGCGTGATTGAGCTTATGAGGGAGCCATATCCGGAGCTGGTTGACCGGAGGGATTATATTGAGGAAGTGATCAGGAATGAGGAAGAGAGGTTTTTACAAACCCTGGACAATGGCTTACGGCTCATTCGTGAAGAGATTGAGAAGCATAAAAAGGAACAAACTCCCTGGACTCTGCCTGGAGAGATAGCATTTAAGTTATATGACACATATGGGTTTCCGCTTGACCTGACACAGGTTATTGGCAGGGATGAAGGGTTTGTGGTTGACCTTCAGGGCTTTGAGCGGGAAATGGAGAAGCAAAAAGAGCGGGCAAGGGCGAGCTGGAAAGGCTCAGGCGATGAGGACACTGAAACGCTTTACAAACAAATTCGTCAGCAAGGCATAAAGAGCGAGTTTAGCGGATATGATAAAACACAGGAGCAGGGCAGAGTCATTGCTTTGATTGAAAAAGATGTTGCAAAAGAAAAAATATCCGGCGCTGGAAAAGAGTTTCAGCTAATCTCGGACAGGACATGCTTTTATGGTGAGACCGGAGGACAGGTGGGAGACCGGGGATGGATTAAGGGAGAAAATTTTGAAGCTGAGGTTATAGACACCACTCGTCCGATGGAAAACCTAATCGTGCATCATTGTAAATTAACAAAAGGAGAGGTAAAGCTGTTTGACCTGGTTGAAATGAAGGTGGATTCGGAGCGTAGATGGGACACTGCGCGCAACCATAGCGCCACACACCTTCTTCAATCCGCTCTCAGGAAAATACTCGGGACTCATGTCCAGCAAAAGGGCTCGCTTGTTAGCCCGGACAGGCTTAGATTTGACTTTACGCATTTCTCTCCACTTTCGGAGGAAGAGATTAAGAAGGTTGAATCTCTGGTCAACCGGATGATAAGGGAAAACGCTGAGGTCAAGATTGAATACCTGAGTTATCCAGAAGCGCTGGACAGGGGAGCCATTGCGCTGTTCGGGGAGAAATACGGAGAAGTGGTCAGACTGATCACAATGGGAGATTTTTCAAAAGAGCTTTGCGGAGGAACGCATTGCTCAAGAACCGGGGATATTGGCTTATTCAAGATAGTCTCTGAGGCGAGCGTTGCCGCAGGAGTGAGGAGGATTGAGGCGCTGAGCGGAAGAGGCGCAGTGGAATATATTCAGAGCATTGAAAAATTGCTTAACGATTCTGCGGGGCTTTTAAAAGCAATTCCAGAGGAACTTCCGGACCGGATCAAGAGGCTTCAGGAGGAAAACAAAAAGCTCAAACAGGAATTAAAGCATAAACAGATGGAGCAGGATGCGCCTGATGTCATAGTCAAAAATGTAGATGGAGTTCCTGTTGTGCTTGTTGAGATGGGAATAACAGAGCAGGAATATGTTTTGAATTATTCAGATAAAATTCTGCAGAAGCATAAAACAGGCGTGTTTGTTTTTGGGAGCAAGGACCAGGAAAAGGCATATCTTCTTGTAAGAGTGAGCAAGGATTTAAGCAAAAAATTTGATGCAGGGAAATTGGTATCAAGACTTTCCGAAATAGTTGGAGGCAAAGGCGGAGGCAGGGCTGAACTGGCGCGAGGCGCAGGGAGTAAGCCTGAAAAACTTAAAGAAGCGCTAGAGGCTGTTCCTGGCTTGGTCCAGGAGAGGAGCTCAAAAGGCTGACGGCTTAATAATGGCAAGACTGTATTCCATCAATCCTCCTGACCTGATCAATCTGGAATTAAACCGGGACATCATTAAGATCGGGCGGCTCCCGGACAATGACATTGTGCTCAATGACATCCTTATATCAAGGCGACATTGCGAAATAAGGAGGGAGGGGGAACGCTGGAAAATAGTTGACCTTGGCTCCCTCAATGGTATCTATGTGAATAACCTGCGCGTGTCAGAGGAATTCCTTGCAAGCGGAGATGTAATTGTAATAGGGAACAACCAGTTTGTATTTGAGGAATTAAGTGGCGCTCCAAAACCTATACTTCAGGGCTTGGACCAGGAGCTTGTCAAGCCGGTCGCGGATTTGGGAAATGAAATCGGGATCAGCGGAGACCCTCTCGGGGTTTATCAAAAGATTAACCAGGCAAAAGAGGGGAAGTATTTTTATACACTTTATCAGATCGCTCGCGCGCTTAATTCCGCGAACAGCCTCCAGGAGTTGATCAAGCTGAGTCTGGAGCTAGTTTTCCAGGTTATCAATGCGGAGCGCGGAGTGATTATGCTCTTGGACGAAAAAGGCGAGCTTCAGATCAAGGAGGCGATGGTTCGCGGGAAAAGCGTGGAAGAGAAGATGGATGTTATGGTTAGTCAGACTATAGCCAGAAGAGCCATTGCTGAAAAAGCCGGGATAATAACCTCTGACGCCAAATACGACCCGCGCTTCCGAGCCGGAGCCAGTGTCATCGCTTACAACATCAGAAGCGCGCTCTGTGTTCCTATCTGGGACCGCGATGAGATCAGAGGCGTGATTTATCTGGACAACCTGATGCAGAGTTATGCGTTTAATGAGGATGATATGAGATTGCTCACTGCGATCGCAAATCAGGTCGCGATTGCGCTTCATCAGGAGGAGCTTCAGGAGCAGATGAGGCAGGACGCCATTTTCCGCGCAAATCTTGCGCGCTTCCACTCCCCGGATGTGGTCAACCAGATCGCACAGCAGGTCAAGCTGAACCAAGAGCTAAAGCATCAGGTCTCAGAGCGTGAGGTCACAGTGCTCTTTGCAGACATCTGCGGATTCACGCCTTTAAGCGAAAAAATGAGACCAGAGGAACTTGCTTCTCTTCTTAACGATTATTTCAATCAAATGAGCGAGGTTATATTCAAAAATAAAGGCACAGTGGATAAATTCATTGGAGACGCCATTATGGCAATTTTTGGAGCGCCTATTTCCTATGGAAACGACGCGGAGCTTGCGGTCTTTACAGCAATAGAGATGCTAAAGAAAATGGAAGAGTTTAGAGCGAGCGTTTCAGAATCAAAACGGTTCCATATCCGGATCGGCATCAACACCGGGATCGTGGTCGCAGGATATATGGGGTCATCCCTGCGTATTGAATACACAGTGCTAGGAGACCCGGTCAATGTCGCATCCCGCCTCCAAGACCTCGCGCTCCCAAATTCCATCTACATCGGAGAATCTACCTACAACCGTGTCAAAGGATTATTCCACATCAAAGACCTGGGGCTTTTGTCCGTCAAAGGCAAAACCCAGAAAATACACACATACCGAGTCCTGGGTTTTCAAGACCAGTCCAAGGCTCCTTTTGCCAATCACATGGAACCGCCTGAACTGGAAAATTAGAGCCAGAGCTTCAGGCGTGTTGCTCAAATCATTTCCCAAAGTAATTTCCTCTCCATTTAAGAGACTGTGTCATAATTCAACGGGCATGGATTTAAGAAGAATAATAAATTTTTTGGGGTCTCAAAATCAAGAAGATGTGCTAGAATGGTAGAGCAAAGGATGCTGAGATGCTATATCGGTATGGAAATCGGAAGCAGATAGAGTTGTCGCGAGCGAGCATAGATGATAATGTTCCGGAGGATGACCATAGCTGAGTTTCGTGGGAGGCATAAATCCGCGCTGAGGAAAGTTTTGAAGCAGTGAGCTCGTTTGTGCCTGGAGTTGGATTTGGTTGATGGGAATATTCTATCTCTTGACAGATGAGATGGAAAAGTTTATCTTTAATAATATAAGCGGGAGTAATTCAGTGGTAGAATGCCAGCTTCCCAAGCTGGACGGCGCGGGTTCGAACCCCGTCTCCCGCTCTCTCTTTTCTCGGAATTTCTTAAATCAAACGCCTCTGATTTTGGAGTTCGGTTTTTGAGATGAGTTATAGGCTTTACGGTAACATATCCGGGTTAAGCTCGCAGGAGACCAGATTATTAGAGCGGCTGTATTTTCGTAAAATAGAGAGGAATATGGTCTCCACGCATGCGTTAAACCGCGAGCTTTGCGAGCTCTCGCATAAAATTGGAAGAAAACTCGGTGTAATGGTCAATCGCAAAGGCGAAGTAGAATTTGTAATTGTTGGCGAGGACCAGTTGATTTTAATTCCGGACTTGAAGCTCAAAGCCATTGCCCCTGGGCAGTTCCGGGGATTGCGTCTGATTCGGACTTTTTCCAGAGGAGAACCTATCTCCAGGCAGGACCTCGCAGACCTTGCGCTTCTCAGGCTGGATTTGATCCTGAAGGTTGAGATCACAGAAGAGGGCTATGCTGGCAGGAATTATCTTGCTCATCTAAAGCCTAATAATCTTGAAGGCGCTGGGTTTGAATTTTATGCTCCATTTCCAGCTGGTAAGTTGAATCTGGATTTTGAGGAGTTGATTCGGGGTTTGGAGGATGAATTTGCGCGCGGGCGAGAGGCAGTCAAGGCAAAGGAACAGGAAGGCGTGATCCTTGTCAAGGTTGTTTTGAGCCGGAAAAAGGGTGCGCGCATAGACAGATTTCAAATAGAGCAGGAGATGGCTGAACTTAAAGCTCTTGCTCAAAGCGCTGGGGTGATTGTTCTGGATGAGATGGTTCAACATAGGGAGCAGTATCATTCCAAATATTTGATCGGAAGCGGCAAACTAGAGGAACTCACTGTCCGGGCTATGCAGTTGGGCGCGGATACCTTGATCTATGATCACGAGTTGACTCCTGCGCAGGTTAGCGCGATTGAGGACTACACGGGTCTGAAGGTAGTTGAGCGGAGCCAGTTGATCCTGGATATTTTTGCCCAGCGCGCTCAGAGCCGGGAGGGTAAAATTCAGGTTGAGCTGGCTCAGTATCGGTATATGTTGCCTAGGCTAGTTGGCAAGGGCATTGAAATGAGCCGTCTGGTTGGCGGGATCGGCACGCGTGGACCCGGTGAGACCAAACTGGAGGTTGACCGGAGACGGATCAAGAACCGAATCGCCAATCTGGAGCGCGAGCTGGAGAATGTTCGTAAAAGCAGATTTCAACGAAGGCAATTGCGCCAGCGCCGTGATGTGCCTATCGTAAGTATCATTGGTTATACCAATGCAGGAAAAAGCACGCTTCTAAATGCGCTGACCAATAGCAATGTTCGTGCGGAAAATAGGTTGTTTGCCACACTGGACCCGTCCAGCAGGCGAATTCGTTTCCCGCGAGAGCGTGAGCTGATTATCACAGATACAGTCGGATTTATTCGCAATCTTCCCAAAGAGCTTTTCCAGACCTTTCGCGCAACGCTTGAGGAGTTAGAGGACGCGGATTTGCTTTTGCATATTGCAGACGCAAGCAGTCCTGAACTGGAGTTTCAGATTCAAACCGTGGAAAAGATACTTGAGGAATTGGAGCTTTCTGGCAAAGCCCAGCTTCTGGCGCTTAATAAGATAGACCTTTTGGACCAGGCGAGTCGGAACTTGTTGCAAAAGCGCTTTCCAGAGGCAGTATTGTTCTCGGCGCTGGATCAAAATACTTTTCTACCCTTGCTATTGGCTATTGAGGAAAAGCTGTGGTTCAGCAGAACAGAAGAAAGGGAATCATGGCAGGCGCTCGGCTATTCAGGAAGGGCTTGAGCCGCGTTCATAATATCATCATAATCAAATTCAACATTAGAAAAATTGATCCTTCTCCACCGAACCTCGTTTTTGAACCGGAGGAAAAGCTCTACATTATGCCGAGGGATTTTAGTGATGTCTAATTTCTCCGGAAAGTATTGAACATTTCCCGGCTCTTCCTTATACAAGCCGAGAAGCTGGCAAAGCCGTTCCCTAGCTTGTATAAGCGAATCCTTTTCCTCAGGTCTAACCTTGCCACTCTTTAACTTCTGATTAACTGCAAAAAGCGATGCCTCCCAGAGGCGCTTGCTTACCCAATCAAATTCCGGCTCAGTCATTTTAGCCTCTGCCAGTCCCTCTGCCTTACAAAGCGTATAAACAATGCCAGCTTGAGAATACAAAGCAATGGCTCTGCCAAATCCTCTCGGAATTTGCGATATATAGTCTTTTTTATAGCTCCGTATCTTCTCCCAGCAATGCTCCACAACCTGATAATGCCGATGAATCTGGTCCTCTGTTAAATGATTATTCTCCGCTGGCTCAAACCGCTCAAGCATATTTAACTTTTTCTGAATCTCTCTATAAATCCGCTCCGAATCGGTTATCTCTTCTTCAATCGCAACCGCCTTCTCACCATACTTCTTGCCAAGCTCTATCTTCTCCAACTCGCTCATCCCGGACCGAACCGGATAATGTAAAATCAGGTTAAACAGCAAGACCATTCCCATCAAGGAAATAAAAGAAAAGCCGAAAAACCTTAATTTCTCAGTCCTGCTCAGCATGTTCTATATATTATGTCTACTAACAGCTTTTGCAAGTTCCAGAAAAACGCGCTTTGGGGAAAAAGATTTTTTCTTTACAATAGTAGGCAATGGCAGAGCAAAAACCGAGTTCAGGAAATAAATTCAGAATTTATATCCTTGCAACAGGACTGATCCTGGCGCATCTGATTGTTTCCTATACAGCTAGCCAGAGAATTTCCGCAGTGGTTGATGAGCCTTATCATATCTCCAGAGGAGCAGGTCTGGTTTTTTTCCACGACTTCACATTTGCAGTATCTCATCCACCTCTAATCAACTTCCTCAATGCCCTGCCCCTTCTGAGCATTTCGGACCTGAAACTGCCTGACTCAACCCTGGTCTTCAAGTCCAGAACTATGGACCCATCAGACCGGCGCAAAGCCTTTGCGCAAATTCTGCTTCAAGAGCTTAATACAGACACCAGAAAAATCATTAACCGAGCAAGAATACCAACAATGTTCCTTTCCGCAATTTTCGCCTGGCTCGTGTTCATCTGGGCAAAGCAACTCTTCGGAGAAAAAGCAGGTCTTGTCGCACTTTTCCTGTATTGCATTGACCCGAATATAATGGCTCATTCTAATCTTGCCACAAATGACCTTGGCGCTTCTTTATTCATCCTGCTCAGCATCTACTTGTTCCTGAATCTGCTCAAGCATCCAAACGCCTTAAACCTCGCTCTTGCATCCCTGTTTCTTGGTCTTGCTCAACTAACCAAATTTACAGCCATACTGCTTTATCCACTTTTCATAATCCTCTGGCTACTCAATCTGCTGATTAATAAAAAGCAAGGCAAAAGTTTTTCCTGCCTGACCATCCATCCGCCTCAACTATATATCAGCATCTACTCCCTCGCTATCATTTTCGCGCTTTCCCTCGTAATCATCTGGGCTGGATACGGCTTTCAGCAAAACCTCAAATGGAACTTCCTATATCTATATCGCTCCCCCATCTGCGAGCTTCCACAGCTAACCGCCCAGCTCAAATGCAGGCTCGTGACAATCCTTGCAACAATTCCCATACCTCCTAGAACCTTTTACTACGGACTTGCCAGAACACTGCTACTTACAGAACAGCACGAAAATCTCCTCTTCTTCCTCGGTAAAACCAGTCAGACCGGATGGTGGTATTACTATCCTGTCCTTTTCCTGATCAAAACACCCATCCCTGTGCTCATACTCTTCTCTCTCGCTCTGCTTAACTGGAAGAAGTTTCAAACTCAAAACACACTCCACAAAACCTTCATCATCACTCCTATAATCTGGTTCTTCCTCTGCTTCCTGATTTTCAACCGCAAGGAAATAGGAATCCGCCACATCATCCTCGTCTATCCCCTGAGCTTTATCCTGATTTCCGGGTTTATCACGAGCTTTTTCAATTCCTTTCGGAAAAAACTTTTTATCTATCTTCTATTCCTCTGGCTCGCTATCAGCTCCCTTCTCAGCTTTCCAGATTATTTAACATATTTCAACGAAGCAGTGCTTAGAAGTAGGGGAGGATTGAAAATTTCCGTCCTGGGAGAGGACTGGGGACAAGGCATAATGGCGCTGGCTCAATACCAGAAGAAATATAAACTCTATCCGCTCTACTATCAACCCTATGGCATATTTAATCCAGAATCCTACGGACTAATTTCCGAAGAACTCAATTGCGAGCCAGCTAAACCAGGATTTTACGCAATTCATCTCGCGCAAATGGTCAGACCATTAAAAAACCCGGAACTGAACTCCTGTCTTAAAATGCTCAAGCCTTTGAACCCGGATTACAAAGTCAATGGAACAATAATGGTCTGGAAAATCACTCCCCCAAAATAGCACAAGCCAGTTTGAATTTTGTCCCCTAATTGCCGCGCCTTGAACGCAGAGGTCGCTAGATAAAGCGCCCAGTGCGGGTTTAAAATTCCCCATTTGCTGAGTTCATTTTCTGCCGCTAACATTCCTGTCAAACCCTGGGATCAATGGCTGGTATTCCTTCATCTCACTCCGGACCGCGCCTGCTAAAAGCCACAGGCTCACAAGATTCGGCAGAGCCATTAATCCGTTCAGGATGTCGCAAAGGTTCCAGACAAGGTCTATCTTGATGCTTGCGCCCACTAAAAGGAAAAAGCAGAATACATACCGGTATGGAGTCACAGACTTGAGCCCGAAAAGATAGCTGAAGGAACGGTCTCCGTAATATGACCAGGATATAGCAGTGGAATATGCAAACAGGATTACGCCGATGCTCACGATCAATTTTCCAAAAAATGCAGTGTTGATTATTCCAGAGAAGGGCGCTAGTCCTTGAGAAAAAGCAACTGCGGAAAGCTCTGCTCCTCCACTCTCTTTTGGACCGGTCCAGGCGCCGGTAACTATAATCACCAGACCGGTCAGAGAGCACACAACAAGGGTATCTATAAACGGCTCCAATAATGCAACATATCCCTCCCGGATGGGATAATTGGTCTTGGCAGTAGCATGAGCAATGGGCGCAGAGCCCATTCCGCTTTCATTGGAAAATATACCTCTCGCCACACCCATTCGCATCGCGTAAATAAAGGATGCTCCCATAAATCCTCCAGTTGCGGCAGTGCCTGTGAACGCATCGTGGAAAATCTGCAAGATAGCTGAAGGAATTTTGTCAAGATTCGCAAAAAGAATCACAAGCGCGGCAATAACATAAAAAGCGCACATAAAAGGCACAAGTCTGCCAGTGACCTCGCCTATCCTCCTGATCCCGCCGATTATCACAAGCCCGGTCATAAGCGCAATGACCAGTCCTGCGCCTACTTTCACCAGGTCAAAGTCCCCAGCTGGAATAGTTTTTCCAACCAGATGAGAAAAACTGCGCGCCATCTCGCCTGCCTGCGCCATACAGCCAACGCCAAACGCGGCAACGGATGCAAAACTCGCAAACGCAATCGCAAGCCATTTCCATCTCCTGCCCAGACCATTCTCTATGTAATACATTGGTCCGCCAGACACGGTTCCATCCGGATTTTGTTTTCGGAACTTTACTGCGAGCGTGCAACAGGTAAATTTGGTTGCCATACCTAAAATTGCAGTCATCCACATCCAGAACAATGCGCCAGGCCCGCCTTTTTGAATAGCAATGGCAACCCCTGCGATGTTTCCTATGCCCACAGTCGCGCTGAGCGCAGTTGAGAGCGCCTGAAAATGCTTCAAGTCGCCAGGGTCATCTGGCTGGTCATACACGCCTGCGGTCAGCTTAACCCCGTGCCAGAAGCCCCGAACCTGAATCAGACGCATCCTGAGCGTGAGATAAATTCCAGTGCCTAAAAGAAGCAAAACCAGAACATAGCTCCATAAAAAATCGTCAATCCTGCATAATACCTGATTAAAAACTTCCATCCTGGTCTTTCGCGCCTTTGAAATTACCACATCTGAACCACCATCTCAAGCAGACTGGTTATATAAAAACATAATCAGATGCCTGCCTAATTCCAGTTTCGCTATTCTCTTCTTCTCTCTTTAGTGAGCTTAAAGAGTTTTATCCATAACTAAAGCGTCAGTGCCATCTGGGTAATAGCATTTTGCTACTCCCCGCAATTTGTAGTCAAATTTAAGATAAAGAGCTATCGCAGGCTTATTATTGACTGCGGTTTCCAGAAAGATGCGCTTGAATCCACGCTGTTTGAGAAAATTATGCGCAAACACCAGGAGACGCTGGCCCAGCTTCTTGCGCCTGTGTTCCGGGCAGATGTCCAGAGTGATGATTTGAGCGAGTTCATTGTCCCGCGCGCAAATAATGATGAAACCAAGCAATTTATTATTTTGTTTGATCCCAAAAGATGCGCAATCCGGAGAGGTCAGGAAATATGCGAAGAGGTTTTTTGGAAAAGCTATTTCTGGAGAGAAACATATCTGGTCTAGCTCAAAGACCTGCTTAAGATCAGAGAGGTCAAGTGGTATGATTTGCGGGTCAATCTCTGCCGAGTTTTTTCCGGACATCTGCGGAATCAATCGTGATTTTTTTGCCCTTGAGTGAAGGAGCCTCAAACATCAATTCCTGCATCACTTCTTCAAAAATAGTCCTTAGCCCACGCGCTCCCAGTTTTCTGCGCTTAGCCTCTGCCACGAGCTCTCTCAGGGCTGATTCAGTGAATTCCAGATGTATCTCATCCATTGCCATAAGTTGCTTATATTCCCGGAGGATACTGTCCGGCGGGTCAGTGATGATCCTCATCATCTCCTCGTCTGTTAGTTCATCCATCTCCACCACGATGGGAATTCTTGCGAGGAATTCTGCAAGCATTCCATAGCGCAATAAATCTTCAGTGGTAATCCTCTCTTCAATCGGCTTTGCCGTGCTCGCCTTTGGTTCGCGCTTGAAGCCAGGTTCTCTAGCTCGTCCTCCCCTGTAGATGTCCGTGAAGGTCCCAGCGCATATAAACAGGATGTTAGATGTATCCATCTGCACAAAGTCGTGCTTGTTCCAGTGTTGCGTGATATTGTATGGCACAAAAATTTTAGAGCCTTCAAGGAGCTTTAGCAGAGCCTGCTGAACACCTTCTCCGCGAATGTCCCTTCCTGAAGCGCCATCCTTCATATAGGCTCCCCGACGCGCAATTTTATCAATCTCATCCACAAAAACAATGCCTCTCTCTGCGCGCTCAACATCCATATCCGCTGAATACAGAAGCTCCCCAATCATCACCTCCACATCCTTGCCATAATATCCAGCTTCTGTGTATTCAGTCGCATCAACTACAACAAAAGGGACATCCAGAGCCTGCGCTAGATTTCTTGCCAGATGCGTCTTACCGCATCCAGTAGGACCTATCAGAAGAAGATTGGACTTCTTTAGAAAGGGCAATTGATAGCCTTGACGGCAATGCCCATGGTTAAAGGTGATCCTCTTGAAATGGTTATACGCGGCAATCGCTACTGAGCGCTTTGCTCTTTCCTGACCAATCACATACTGATTAAGATAGTTGTAAATCTCCTTGGGAGTAGGAAAATCTCTGGTCTGCTCTATGGTTTTCATCTATTTTTTAAATCCTGAATTTACCATTTCTCTGGAGCAATTTCCCGTCCAGATATATCTCTCCGCCACTTCTCAAATCCTTTATCATATCCCAGTGCACTGCGCTCTGGTTCTTCCCTCCAGTCTCCGGATAAGACCTCCCAATAGCAAGATGAACCGTTCCTCCTATCTTCTCGTCAAACAAAATGTCCTTGGTAAACCGGTTTATTTGATAATTCAACCCGATTCCGAGTTCCCCGATCCTTTTTGCCCCAGCATCGCTCTTGAGCATAGACTCTAAAAATGCCTGGTTCTTCTCAGCGCTAGCTCTGACCACAACACCGTCCTTGAACCATAGCCTGACCCCGACCACCTCTCTACCTCCATAGATTGCCGGGAACTCATAATAGATTTTCCCATTAGCGGAATTTTCAACAGGTCCTGTGAAAATCTCCCCATCCGGCATATTAAACTCCCCTCCGCCAATGATGAATTTCCGTCCCTTAATCCTGAGCTTTAAGTCCGTGTCCTTGCCCCGAATCCATAGCGTATCCCCTTTTTCCAGAATACGCGCAATCCTCGCCATCTCTTGCTTCTTCTTCTCCCAGTCCAGAAGGCACGCACCATAAACAAAGTCCTCATACTCCTCATTGCTCATCTCAGCTTCCTGCGCAAAAGCTGGACACGGATAGTTAACAATCACCCAGCGAACCTTGCTCGTAATCCATTCATTGATGGGCTTTAATGTCCGATACCGCTTGACCATCCGGTTTGGGTCAACTCCGCTCATTGCCTTGAGATTAAGCGGAGACGCAATAGCAATCATCGCCTGTATATGCTTTGCCTCGTATAGAGATATTTGAGGAAAATGAGTAAGCTGTTTTTCGTTAGCATAATGATAAAAAATCTCATTAAGCTCATCAAAGCTAATGGACAATCTCGGATGCGCGCCTGCTTTGATAACCTCTTTATAAACTGCCATCACTAACGGCTTTGCAAGGTCATTGCCGCGGATCAGAACCGTTTCCTCCGACTTTGCCTTTACTGAATAATGAACTAAAATCTCTGCCAGTTTTTGAACTCGTTTATCCATAATTCAAATCTTACTCTGTTTAAGCAGATTATCAATAAGTCTGCACTTTTTTACAAAGAACCTTTGTCTTTCCACGCGAACTTCAGCGCTTCAACCTTAACTGCGCCATTGCCAGCACTGCTCGCTCCGGTGTCGGGAAACACGGAAGACCCATATCCTGAACCAGTGCTACTGCAGAGTCCTCGCGACCAGCAAAACTGCTTGTGACAATGGGCTTGCCTGTTAAGCCTGGAAGCTCTGCCAGCTTCTTAAAAATAGCTTCCATCCATTTCTTCATTTCTTCAAACGGAAATTTGATCGTGTTATCCTGATTATGGCTCAACTGGTCATACCAGGAGCCTCCGCCAACTCCGTGTATGACCATGCCATCAACCTCTCCGGATTCTAAGATCAAAAGCGGGATTTTATAATAGGGAACCTCCAAATCAACCGAATAAGTCATATCCACCGGGTTTTTAGCCGAGCCTGTTGGCGGAAGCATCTTCCGAATTTTTTCCTGAAGAGATGGAGAAAATTCCGGCACCTCTAACCCAGCTCTCTCTAAACCATCTGCCAGGCTCGTTGCTGGACCGCCTGCATTGGTGCAAACAGCAATGCGCTTGCCCTTGAGCCCTGGCTGATGCGCAAGTGTGAACGCCCATTCATAAAGAGACTGCATATCTGGCGCCCGGATGATTCCAGCCTGCTTAAACACGCCGTCATAAATCTCATCCTTTCCAGCCATTGCCCCTGTATGGCTTCCGCCCGACCTGGCGCCCGCAAGCGTGCCTCCAACATAAACCGCAACAATCGGCTTCTTTTTGCTCGCGCTTTTCGCCACAGAAAGAAATTCTCCTGGCCTCCGGATGCCTTCTATGTAAAGAGCAATACTCTTTACTGTCTCGTCCTCTGCAAAATAGTCAATCGCATCCACAATGTCTATGCTCGCCTCATTGCCCAGACTCACTGCCTTCGCGTATCCGATCCCGAATTTCTCCAGATAAACCAGAGACTGGGTCACATAAGTCCCGCTATGAGATGCAAGACCAATCGCACCGGGACGCATCCGATAGGGATACATTGTGACATTGAGCGGATAGTAAGGATTGATTACGCCAATGCAGTTAGGACCAGTAAACCGTATGCCATATTTTTTCGCTACCTTAACCAGCTCCTGCTCCCGTTTCCTTCCTTCTTCCCCGACCTCCTTGAATCCGCCAGAGATTACTATGGCGCGCTTCACACCTGCTTTTCCAAGTTCTTCAAAAACCTTAATAACAGCCTCTGCGTTGATTGTGAGCAAAGCCAGGTCTGGAACCTCTGGCAGGTCCAGAACACTCCTGTATGCCTTAAGCCCCTGGATACTTTCCAGTTTCGGATGAATAGGATATATCCTTCCCGGATACCCAATGCCTTTTAGATTCAAAAGCTGATATGTGCCCATAGTGGTCAGCTTCTCGCTCGCGCCATACACAACAATACTCCTAGGATGAAAAATATCTCCCAGCGGATTATTACTTTTCCCTTTCATAATTCTCCTTCAGAAACATCCTTGCGCTTAAATATATTTTAAGACCGACTTTTTTCCAAATTCCTTTATCTCAGGCATAAGCTCCAGAGCCAGCTTCTGGCAAACTTTAAGAATTTTTCTCTCCCTGTCCTTTGTCTTTAAATATGGAATCCGGCTTAGCACCCTGACCCTGCCAAATTTCTCAATCAACTCTGCATTCAGGAGTTTTGCAGGAACCCTTCCGGGCTTTGTCTGATTGAGAATAACACCCAGAATCTGAAGCCCGCGAGACCGAGCAGATTCTATTGTGAGCAAAACCTGATTTATCACCCCCAGCCTGTCTTCTGCTACAATTAGAACCGGAAGATTCATAGGCTTGAGCAAATCCGCAAAAAGAAAATTGTCATTTACCGGAACGAGTAAGCCACCAGCGGTTTCCACTAACATCAATTCAAATTCTCCTGCAAGCTCGTCAAACACCTGAAAAATCTTCTCAAAGAGAATCTCTTTGCCTTCTGCTCTTGCCGCAGATAGAGGCGCGGCTGGAAGTGAAAATCTATAAGGCGCAACCTCATCCATTTTTAATCCTGCACCACTCGCCTGAATCAGCCTCTGCGCATCCTCTCCAATCAGCATCCCTCTATGTTTCTTACACCCGGTTTCAACTGGTTTGAACACGCCAACTTTGATTCCCTGCTCCTTAAACGCCCTTGCTAATCCGCATCCGAGCTCGGTCTTTCCAACACCTGTGTCAGTGCCAGTTATTGCTAATCCATAATAGATCATTTTTTATTATTCATCTGTACGGGCAGAGCCGTGTCTCTGCCCTTGGATACATCTTTAATGCTTTCAAAAGTTATCTCCATCAGCTCATCAAGCTCGCTCTCCGAGATAATCAATGGCGGCATCAAAACAACGACATTTCCGAGTGGACGCAAAATCGCTCCTCGCTTCCGAGCCGCTCTTGCCACCTGAAACCCGATCATCTCCTCTGCAGGAAATTCCTCCAGAGTTGTTTTGTCCTTCATCAGCTCTATTCCAGCAAGCAGTCCAAGATGCGAAAAGCGAAAAACCGTCTCAAGTTGATTGAATTTCGGAACCCATTTTTCAATCTGTTTTGCACGAGCCTGGACATTGTCCAATCGCTTTTCATCCTTCATCAACTTTAGACCCGCAATCGCAACCGCACAGGCAAGCGGATTCGCAGTGTAAGTATGTCCGTGGAAAAAAGTTTTATCTGAATGATGCTTACCCAGAAACGCGGAGAAGATTTCCTCTGTCGTAAGCGTCGCGGCAATAGGAAGGTATCCTGCTCCAAGCGCTTTTCCTAAAACCAGAATGTCAGGCTGGATAAAGCCCAGTTCAGACGCAAACATTTTTCCCAGCCTTCCCAATCCCACTGCAACCTCATCTGCAATAAAAAGAATCCCGTATTCCCTGCAAAGCGTTTCAAGAGCCTTGAGATAGCCCTTTGGCTGAATAATCATCCCTCCAGCGCATTGAACCATCGGCTCTATAAAAATCCCAGCAATCTCCAAATTATGCTTATCAACTATCTCTTTCAGTTTTGCAAAGCATTCCCACTCCTGGTCCTTACAGGACTTCTCTTCCGGACACCTGTGACAAACCGGCGTTGGCGCGCGCAAAACCTCAAACATCAATGGCTTATAAATCTGGTTAAAAATTGAAACCGCACTTAAACTCATCGCGCCAACCGTGTCTCCATGATAGGCATTTTCAAAACAGATAAATTTATTCCGCTGTTTCTCGCCCTTTTGTTGCCAGTACTGGAAAGCTATCTTGAGCGCAATCTCCACAGCGCTCGCTCCATTCTCAGAATAAAAAACCCTGCTAAGTCTCTCTGGAGCTATCCTGATTAATTCTTCCGCTAACTCTATTCCGGGTCGGTGAGAAAGCCCGAGAAAGGTTGAATGAGCGATTCTGGAAAGCTGATCCATAATTGCCTGATTCAATACCGGATGATTATGCCCGTGAGCAGATACCCAGAGTGAACTCACTCCATCAATATATTTATTCCCATCCAGATCATAAAGATAAACCCCTTCTCCACGCTCAATAACTGGAAACTCTTCTCTCTCCCACAAGTTATGTTGCGTGAACGGATGCCATAAAACCCTCCTATCCCGTTTTCTCCATTCATCCCCCAAACTCATTTTACCTTTGCCCTTTCTCGTTTCCGTAATCGCATTCTCAATAAAAATTTAATATATGCCGGAAAGCAAATCCGAGCAAGCAAAAATAAGGTATTTTAGCTAGGCGAATTATGAAAAGCTCTTAAAATTTTTATTGGCTTTCCCAAAATTCCGCCAAGGCATTTGCCAATGATGAGATTTGTTTGGGAGTGTGAGCCGCGCTTAAGGTGATTCGGAGGCGGGAGGAATTTTGAGGCACACTCGGGGGCCTGATTGCCTGGACAAAGATGCCTTTTTGGAAAAGTTCTTGGCTGGCGCGGAGCGTGATTTCATTACCCCCGAGGATGACAGGGATGATCGGCGTCGGGTCAGGTCCGGGTTTAATCCCGATTTTTTTCAGGAGCGCGCGGGCAAAGGCGATATTGCTTCTGAGCTTTTCAATTCTCTCCGGCTCTTCTTCAATGACCTCCAGAGCCTGGAGCGCCGCGGCAACTGAAGCTGGGTTCAAGCCAGTGGAGAAAATGAAACTGCGCGCAGTGTTAATCAAGTAATCGCGCATCCTTTTTGAGCAACAAATAAATCCGCCCTGACTCCCGAGCGCCTTGCTTAAAGTTCCCATAAGAATCAAGTTCTTCGGAGGGGTTGCTATCCCAAAATACTCAAGGCATCCTTTACCGCGCTTTCCCAAAACGCCAGTGGAATGCGCCTCATCCAGATAAACCATTGCGCCAAATTTTTCCGCCACCTCCAGAATCTCCTGCGCCAGCGTGATGTCTCCGTCCATTGAATAGATGCCTTCAATCACGATCAGCTTTCTTCGCCGGGACCTCACATTTTTCAGCTTTCTCTCCAGAGCGTTTATGTCCGAATGCGGAAAAATAATGACCCTTGCCCTGGAAAGCCTGCACGCATCAATCAGGCTCGCGTGATTAAGCTCGTCAGAGAAGACCAAATCATCTCTGCCGACCAGTGCCCTAATCGCTCCCAGATTGGCGAGGTAGCCGGTTGGAAAGACAAGGCAAGCCTCGGTCTTTTTAAATTTAGCCAGCTTCTCTTCCAACTCAAGATGAAGCGAGAAATTTCCGGAAACCAGCCTGCTCGCACAAGCGCTTGCGCCCCATTTGCTCAAAGCCTTTTGCCCCGCGGAAATCACTCTCGGATCATTCGCGAGTCCAAGATAGTCATTACTGCAGAAATTACTAAGCCATCTATCGCGGATTTTTATTCTCGCCCCGGATTTTTTCTCTATCTCCGGGAGCGAGCGTAAAAGTGACTGGCGCTTGATTTGCTGAAGTTCTTTCTTAATCCATTCCATCGGATCTTATGTTCCACCTACGCTCTAAGCCCAAGCCCGAGGTCCTGAAGCATTTTCAAATCCTGCTCCGGGCTTCTGCCTTTTCTCGTCAGGTAGTCGCCAATAATGAACCCTGTAGCGCCACACGCGAAAATCCAGGACTGAAAATCTCCCAGGATTTCCTCACGACCGCCACAGATGATTATGTCGCTCTCCGGAAGCGCAAGCCGGAATATCATTATAAGCTTGAGCGCATCCAGAGGACTAAGCCTTGCCTGATTTTCCAGAGGTGTGCCCGGAATCGGGATCAAAAAATTGAGCGGAACAGAATCAGGCTTCAAACTGCTTAATTGCATTGCCAGTTCCGCTCTATCTGACCAAGCCTCGCCCAGACCGAAAATTCCACCACAACATAGCTTAAGCCCAAGCTCCTTTGCAGACTTCGCTGTCTCATAAGACTCCTTCCAGCTGTGCGTTGTGCAGATTTGAGGAAAGAATTTTTCAGAGCTTTCAAGATTATGATGATACCTCACAAGACCAGATTGTTTCAGCCTAACCAAATTTTCCCGACTTAAAATCCCTAAAGAAGCGCACGGCTCAAGACCCAGAGAACTAATCTCTTTAACCGCCTCACAAATCCTTTCCAGCTCCGAATCATTCTTAATCTCCTTACCACTGGTCACAATGGAAAATTCCCTGGCGCCATTCTTCTTTGCCCTGACCGCCGCATCAATAATCTCTTCCTTTGACAAAAGCCCATAACTCTCAACACCGGTTCTCCAGAATCCGCTCTGAGCGCAGAATTTACAATCCTCGCCGCATCTCCCGGATTTAGCGTTGAGAATACCGCACAACCTGACCTCATTTCCAAACTTTTCCTCCCGAAGGCGATTAGTGATGGGAAGCAATTGCATCAACTCGCTCCATCCTAACCCCGAGATCTCCTCTGCCTCAAACTCGCTAATGCCTATTCCAGCCATCAGGGAGCTGACTATCGCGTCAATCAGGAAGTTAAGCTCCAGTTCCATTCAATCCTCCAGCATCATTTTAATTTGATGCTCTTGCCTGTCAAGATATGTCCTTTTTCCGGCTTCCTCGGATCGGACTGGACTTTTCCAAAGGATGATTATGATATTCTTAGATTTTGGTTATAATAATCTGCAAATTGTGGAATTCCACGCGGCAAGACCGGGGAATTTCAGAGACAATTTAGCCGGGCACAAAAAGCCGGAAAAATTGTCCAAAAAAAGCAGAATTAAAAAGGAGGACAAGAAAATGAAGAGCAAAAAATTAGGATGGATGATTTCAGGGGTGATGATTCTGGCGCTGGTTATTAGCGTGGGATGCAAAAAGCCCAAGGAACAGCCCGCTCCGGAGCCGACAGAGGAGACGCAAGCGCAACCGGCCAAGGCGCCTGCGGAACAGCCCGCAACTGCGCCAGCGCCTGAGACCGCGCCTGCGGTAAGCACTGCGCCGATGAAGATCGGAGACCCAGCAAGGTTCATTTTCTACAAAGCTGACCAACCCACTGCAGGAAAGGAATACCAAACGCTGGATATGAAGGTTGGGGAGGAAATCACTATTTCAGTACAGGCATTGGACAGCAACGGCATAGACACCTCCGCCTGTCCGGTAAAATGGGAAGCTGATAGCGCGCTTCTGAAAATCACATCCATAGAGGGCAATTGTAAGGCGAGCAAGGTTAAAGCACTGAAATCCTCCGGAGCCGTGACCCTGAGCGTGGTCTATAAAGGCGCCAAAGGAAATGACATCAAGGCTGACCTGAAAGGCTCCATTAAATAAATAATCAGCTGATATAATCTCCTGGCGGGGCTGGACAAGCATCCAGCCCCGTTTGTCATCCTCATATTCGCTTAAAAATTTTTGAGCGCGCCTCCTGGAAAGATACGCCTAAAACCTATTTCAGCTTCCTCTCAGCGCGCCTCAGCATCGCATCCTCAGGCGCTATCTTCAGTCCCTCGTCCAGATACTTCCTGCCCAATTCCTTCAAACCCATATTCACGCCAGTCTCAATCGCCAGGTTATAATAAACCCGCGTCCAGAATCCCGGACCCAGACTCGCTTCATAAGAACTAACAATATCATCATACATAAGCTCCCAGTTCTCTGGCAGTATGAGCCATTGATCCCTGTTGAGCCTTTGCAAAATCTCCTTTGCGATCAATGCCTGCGCTTTAATTTTTGGATGACAATGGTCATAAAACAGATTGTCCCCGGGAATGCCTCCCAAGCTCTGCTCCTCAAAAACCTTCTCAATATCAACCACCCCGGCTTTGCCTCTAACAAGCTCCCGGATGCTCTCATTAAATTCCGGCAACGCCCGAACCTGCCAGGAATCATTTACCAGCGCCTTCACAAAAGCCCCTTTTGCCTCTTCAAACTTCCCCTCCTCATAAAAGCATTGCCCCAATAAATACCATGCTTCTGCATATACCTCATCCGCCTTAATAATCTCCTGCAAAACCGGAATCGCCTCTCCGCAACGCTTCTCCTGCATCAGCATCTTCGCATCATCAAACCGCTTATTCCATGTCTTCATCTCCGCATCTGTCATTCCTGCTCTGTGAACCGAATGATACGGCGCAAAATCCTTGAGATTGGACGCAGAGGTCAGAAAAAGCAAATCAACCTTTTTCTCATCAGCCAGTCTTACCATTTCCTTAACATTGAACCGAAAATGCTCAATGATTTTCTCCCTTGTCTCAGAATCAGTGCTCATCTTCTCCCACTTTACATCCGTGCCTATTAGTCCCTGCTCTCTTGCCGGTTGAAGCTTGAGAAACATAACCTTGAGCAAACAATACAGCTTTAGCCCGCTCAGCCTCTCCTGAATCCAAATGAATCTAGCAGACCTCCTGTACTCACGCTTCTCCAGAAACTCGTTCTGTCCCATCATAACCACTATCAAATCCGGCTCGTAATTCAATACCTCCTTGAATACCCGCAAAATCCGATAACTCGCAAAACCTTTTGCGCCAAAATTCACTACCTGATACCGATGACCAGGCTCCAGTTCATCCAGACCCAGCTTCAAAAACCACGCATAAGACCCGTGCTCCAAAAATGGAAAACCCAAAGTGCTGGACTCTCCTAGAACAAAAATCCTACGCACACCTATAGCCTTGCTTTTTGGAAATGCTATCGGATTAAAATAATCCCTGAGCCTGGGATTCAATGAAAGCCATTTCTCGCCAGTGTACTCATTTTCAATCAGAACAGGAACGCTCTCCTTAAAAGTCAGATACGGGTCAAACTCGCAAACCGGACGATGAAACTTAAAAATCCATAGACCAAGCTCAAGCAAAAAAATCAGCAAAATCCCCAGACCAATCCCAAATAGATTCTTCTGCCAGTTCCTCATCTCAAACATCCTATCAAATTTTATCCAAATTAACATCACCAATACCACAGAACACGCGTGTAAGGTCCGCAGACGCTCTTGCGAGGGACGCAGGCACTCCTGCAAGGGACGGAGTCCCTTGACTAAGGGTCGTAGACCCTTAACCCACTTTTTAAAAAGCAAGGCTCTGCGTCTCCCATATCCGGTGCAGGTGAAAACCTGCCAAAGACCAATTCTATCAGTGCCGGGGGCTGGTAATTAGCAGGTTTGCATTTCTAAAATGCTTCTGCTGTTCCGCTTACTCCACTGTTGAAGCCCAAGACCGGAAGCGTTGACCTCCATCAAGCTTGCGCCCGAACCGCATGATGTTTTGCTGTGAACCGCTCCTGAATCTAATGGTCCTTGAGGCTTGAAAACCGTTTCAGAAAGAAGGGAGGTTGAGCCGAAACGCGGTGCAGACGATTAGCCTGCCTGGCGTTAAGTCTCTTCCTTCCAAGCATTCAGAACCGGTTAAGGGCTGTGCCCTTACCTTGGCTCTATCTTGCATCGTTGTATCTGTGAGCTTCTCGCGCCGAGGTCCCAATAACGCAAACCCAATGAGTCGCTTCTGACTTAAGTCAAAAGCGAACAAGGGCGTAGCCCTTGACCATTTCTTATGATCAAAGGCAAAAAACTTATGTCTGATTTTTATCATTCTTCAGATCATCTGCAGGTGAAAACCTGCAAGGTCGCAGACCTTGACCAATTTTTAAACCGCACCATATACAAACCTTCTTTTCAGCTAAACCGAATACTCTTAAAAAACCTCACATGCCCTCCCATTAATATGTAGATAATTTCATCTATTTTTATCCCTAAAAACCTCGTTAATTTATTGATTTTATTCATAAATCTTCCCAATCCTTCTCATTATTCAGATAATTGAATTCAGGCTGTTTCTAAAAATCGGCATAACGCATTGATTTTGAAGCTAAAAAAACGAATCTGGTCAAGGGACTGCGTCCCTTGTTCGGATGAAGCGAACAGACTTTTTCCTGCTAACATATTGAATTAAAAAAGAAATCGGTCAAGGTCTGCGACCATGTTTGGTTGGGACAAACACTTTTTTGGTCTGGAATTTTTTATCTTAAATTTCAATACCTTATTGCAACTGACGAAAACAGGCTCGCCTGTCATTTTTTAAATTGCGTGCAGGGTTCGCCCCTTGTCAAGGGGGAGACTAGTTCCTTCTTTTTTAAAAAGTGGGTCAAGGGACAGAGTCCCTTGTCAAGGGTGAAAACCCTTGGGACTAATCCAGAAACTCTTTTTAAGAGTGAGAGGCTCAGCCGCGATAATTTTCAATTGGAAAATGTTGAGAGAGATGTCTAATGTCCTGGTCTGTCCCAGGATGTAATAGGAAAAAGTTTGCAAAGAATTTAAAACTTGCTAAAATATAGCTTATAAATGAAGCCTAAAACCTCTCAAAGAACTGCGATAGAATCTGTATTTAATCAATCTAGCCAGCCTCTGTCTGTTGATGAAATTCTTGCAAGGGGCAGGGAGATGGTAAGCACATTGAATCAGTCCACTGTGTATCGCAACTTAAAGCTACTAGTTGAACAGGGCTGGCTTAAACAAATTCACCATCCTGAGCGAGGGACATTATATGAGCGGAGGGACAAAACTCATCATCATTTATTTCATTGCCGTGTCTGCAATCGGGTTTTTGATCTTCCGGGTTGTGTTTTAGACCCTTCTAAAACACTGCCATCCGGTTTTATTATTGAGGAGCACGAGGTTTTTCTTTCCGGTGTTTGCCGGGATTGCTCTGATTGAAATTTATGAAGAGGATCAAATCAATCCTTTCCAATCTCAAAAGAAACGCGCTCCGGCTTATTTTTCAATGGGCCGCATTCTTTGGGGTTTTAGCTGGCACATCCTCTAATTGCCCATTCTGTGGCAGACCTGCGTGCCCCACAGGTATCGCGGGAATTGGCATAGTTGCTATGATTATGTCATTATTAACCGGCTTGCTCCGGAGAAAAGACTCTACAGAGGAAAGCCATGGACATAATGAGAAATGCGAGCATACTAATCAAAACCATCATCCTGATTTAGCCTCCCATCCTAAATAATCTCTTCCTGAGCAGAGCTAAGGCATTACGAAACCTTCAAAAATCTGGATGCTTGAATCAGGTGTTTGGCTATGTTATTTTCAAGGGTAGATGAGCTTAATCCTTGGTATCAGTGCGTTTTATCACGATAGTGCGGTGTGCCTGATAAATGATGGAGATATTGTCTGCGCCGCGCAAGAGGAGCGCTTTACAAGGCGGAAACATGACCCTGAATTTCCGGTTAATGCTCTGAGGTTCTGTCTTGATGAGGCTGGTATAAAGCCATCGGAGCTTGACCTAGTTGCTTTTTATGACAAGCCATTTATCAAGTTTGAGCGACTTCTATTTACATATCTTAGCTATGCTCCTTTGGGGATTCAATCATTTCTTCAGGCAATGCCTTTATGGCTCAAGCGCAAGCTCTGGCTCAAGAGCCTGATCCAGGAGGAGCTTAAAGGATATACAGGTAAAATCATTTTCCCGGAGCATCATTACTCTCACGCGGCGAGTTGCTTCTATCCTTCTCCGTTTGAAGAAGCCGCATTTTTGACAATGGATGGCGTTGGCGAATGGACCACGACAAGTTATGGCATTGGCAGGGCGCGGGACTTGAAAATTTTAGCTGAGATCAAGTTTCCTCACTCGCTCGGGCTTCTTTATTCAGCGTTCACATATTTCTGTGGGTTCAGGGTTAATTCCGGGGAGTATAAATTGATGGGGCTGGCTCCTTATGGGGAGCCAAGATATGTGGACATCATCAAGCGTGAGCTTGTTGACATAAAAGACGATGGGTCATTCCGTCTCAATCTTAAATACTTCAACTATATGGTTGGCTTAACTATGACCAATCAGAGGTTTGCAAAACTTTTTGGTGGACCGCGTCGCAAGCCCGAAGACCGGATAACAGAGCGGGAAATGGACCTTGCGCGGTCAATTCAGGCAGTGACCGAGGAGATTATGCTCAAGCTGGCGAACACTGTTCATAAGGCAACTGGAATGAAAAACCTGTGTCTTGCTGGAGGGGTTGCGCTGAACTGCGTTGGGAATGGAAGGATTTTACGGGAGGGACCTTTTGAGGATTTGTGGATTCAGCCTGCGGCTGGGGACGCTGGGGGAGCGATTGGAGCCTGCCTTTATGCCTGGCATAAATATCTGAATAAGCCACGCGAGCCTATTGAGGAGCGCGATAGACAAAAGGGGAGTTTGCTTGGACCGGATTTCTCAGACGAGGAGATAGAATCAATCCTCAAAAAATATCAGGCGCGTGCAATGCGTGTTTCAGAGGATGAGTTGATAAAAAAAGTTGCGCAATTGATTGCGGAGGGAAAGGTAGTTGGATGGTTTCAGGGAAAAATGGAGTTTGGTCCGCGCGCCTTAGGCGCAAGAAGCATACTTGGAGATGCCAGGAACCGTGAGATGCAGACAACAATGAACCTTAAGATCAAATACCGTGAATCCTTTAGACCTTTTGCGCCAAGCGTGCTTCTTGAAGATGCGCCAGAGTATTTTGAGATTGACAAGGAAAGCCCGTATATGCTCCTGACTGCTTATGTGAAGCCGGATAAGAGAAACCCGGTTTGCAAAGAAGATGAAAATCTGAAGGGCTTGGAAAAATTAAAACTGCCGAGGTCAAAAATCCCAGCAGTAACTCATATTGATTATTCCGCAAGACTCCAGACAGTAAAGGAACAGGACAATCCGATTTATTATAAATTGCTTCGGGAGTTCAAGCGCTTAACTGGCTGTCCGGTCATAATCAATACTTCGTTCAATATCCGGGGCGAGCCGATTGTGTGTTCTGCGGAGGACGCCTATAAATGCTTTATGAGAACAGAAATGGACTACCTGGCGATTGGTTCCTATCTTCTGGACAAGAAATCCCAGCCGCAGTGGCACGAGCCCAGAGAGGTATGGCAATCCCAGTTTCCGCCTGATTAAAAGCTTGATTAAGTGGTAAAGGTCCCTGGTCGGTTGAAGCGCAGACCTTCGCGTCCGGGTTTCTAGTTCCTTAAGGGCATATACACGGGTTTACCGTATCTTTTCCCGCGGGAGCGCTCAGGCTTGACAAGGCTTACTAAAACGGCTATCTTAGGACAGGAAACTTAAAAAACTGAAATGGTTTTTATCGTTTAGCACAAAAGGAATCGGGACTAAAGTCCCTCGCACATTAAGGGCGGAAAGAATGAAGAAGGAGAAGGAAATAAGAGAGAGGATTCTTGAGGTTTCGCGGGAGTTGTTTTTCAAGTTTGGTTTCAGCAGGGTTAGTATGGATGAGCTTGCTGAGAAGCTGGGGATGAGCAAGAAGACGATTTATTTTTATTTTCCGAGCAAAAAGATGCTGATAGATGAAATGGTTAATCAGATGCTGGCGCGGTTGAGCGTGGGTGTGGAGGGGATTGTGAATGACCGGAAGATGGACTTTATAGAAAAGCCCAGGCGTTTGCTGGGATTTATCGGGATGCAAATGGCAATGGTCAGCCCGGATTTTATTATAGACCTCAGGAAGAGGGTTCCGGATGTCTGGAAAAGGATTGATGAGTTCAGACGGGAGAAGATTTTGATGAATTTCGGAAAACTTTATCAGGAGGGGGTTAAGCGCGGGGTGTTTCGTTCTGATGTCAACCAGGAATTTCTGGTCCGGATGTATGCTAACACTGTGCAGAGCACTCTCAACCCGGATGTTTTCTCGGAACTGCCCGTGTCTCCCGCAGACGCGTTTTCAAGTGTGCTCAAGGTTTTTTTTGAAGGGATTCTTACGGACAGAGCCAGAGTCCGAATTTCCCGCGCTATGACTATTCCGAAGAAAAAAGAGATAAAGACAAAGGAGAAGGATAAATGAAGAGAATTATGATTATGGTGTTTGGGTTTGCAATAGCTTTTGGCTGTTCTCATAAAAACAGCAATGAGATTATTGGCAGTGGCACAATAGAGGCGGTTGAGGTTATGGTCTCGTCAAAAGTTAGCGGGAATGTGTTGAGGTTTTTTGTGGACGAGGGGAGTAGCGTAAAGCAAGGAGATACAATTGCGGAGATAGATGGGACTATTTATGAGCTTCAGTTAAAACAGGCAAAATCCGCGCTCGCTATGGCGCAGGCGAACTTTAAGGTTATTGAGGACAATTATCAGAGCACTCTCAAGCTCTATAAGCAGGGGACTGCGACTCAGAAGCAAAAGGAGGAATTGACCACGCGTTATCAGGTTGCAATGGCTCAGAGGGATCAGGCACAGGCAACTGTGAATCTTGCGGAGCAGATGCTTTCTTACTGCTGGATCACAGCCCCGGTTTCCGGGATTATCACACATAAATTAGTTGAGACCGGGGAATTGGCAGGACCTGGCACGGGCATTGTCACAATTTCTCAGATGGACAGGGTTAAGCTGACCATTTACATCACGGAGCAGGAGCTTGGTCTGGTCAAGATTGGTCAGAGCGCTGATGTGAAGATTGATTCCTACCCGGAACGAGTTTTTCCGGGCAAAGTTATTTACATTTCGCCTGAGGCTGAGTTCACTCCCAAGAACATTCAAACCAGGGATGAGCGAGTGAAGCTGGTTTATGGAGTGAAGATAGAAATTCCAAACCCGGACTTGATTCTCAAGGCGAGTATGCCAGCGGATGCAGTGATCAAAATAAAGGATTAAATAACTTAATGAATTATGAGTGATTTTATTATAGAGACTAAAGCGCTTGTCAAACATTTTGGCTTGATAAAAGCTGTTAACGGGATTGACCTAAGAGTGCGCAAAGGAGAGATGTTCGGGATTATAGGTCCGGACGGGGCGGGAAAAACCACATTGATGAGAATGTTATGCGGAATACTTGAGCCAAGTTCTGGAGACGCAAAAATTCTGGGCTTTGATTTGCGCGGGGAGATTGAGGAGATAAAAAAACGGATTGGATATTTTTCTCAGCGGTTCAGCCTTTATGGAGATTTGACGGTTGATGAGAACCTGGAGTTTTTTGCGGAGATTCACGAGGTCAGGGATTATAAGAAGCGGAGGGATGAGCTTTTAGAGTTCACGAGGCTTATTCCATTTCGGAGGCGATTAGCGGAGCAACTTTCAGGCGGAATGAAGCAGAAGCTGGCGCTTGCGTGCACATTGATTCACACGCCTGAGATAATTTTTCTGGATGAGCCAACCACTGGAGTTGATGTGGTGTCGCGGAGGGATTTCTGGAAAATTCTTTCGGACTTATTAAAAACCGGGCTCACGGTTGTGATGACAACACCTTATCTTGACGAGGCGGAGCGGTGTTCAACCGTGGGCTTGATGAATAAAGGGGAATTTATGGTGATGGACTCTCCGGGGCGTATTAAGTCTTTGATGAAAGACAGGGTGATAGAGCTTGTTGTTGATGAGATTCGCAAGGGGTTCAGCTTGCTAAAAAATTTAGCTTGCGTGGTTGAGGTTCAGGCAATGGGAGACCGGCTTAATGTGGTGGTGAGGGATATAGATAAGGATTATGCGGAGATTGAGCAGGCGCTAAAGCGGGAGGGCATAAAAATAGTTTCTCATCGGGAGGTTCCAGCGTGTTTAGAAAATGTTTTTATATCGCTTTTGAGGTCTGCCTGAGGAAAAAAATATGAGTGAAGAGGTTATTGAAGTAAAGAATCTAAGCAAACGGTTCGGGAATTTTGTTGCGGTTGATAATGTGAGCTTCAATGTGGAGAAAGGGGAGATTTTTGGTTTTCTGGGCGCAAATGGAGCAGGGAAGTCCACCACTATCCGGATGCTCTGCGGGCTTTTGCGCTCAAGCTCTGGCAGTGCAACTGTTGCTGGGTTTGACATAAACAGGGAGCCGGAAAAGCTCAAGCGGAAGATCGGGTATATGTCACAGAAATTTTCTCTTTACGAGGACTTAACTGTTGAGGAGAACATAAATTTTTTTGGCGGGATTTATGGGTTGCGGAATTCGGAATTAAGGAAGCGGAGGGAATGGGTGGTTGAGATGGCTGGTTTGAAGGGAAGAGAGAGGAGCCTGACGAGAGAGCTAGCTGGAGGATGGAAACAGAGACTGGCGCTTGGATGCGCTATTCTTCATGAGCCAAGGATTGTTTTTCTGGATGAGCCAACTGGCGGGGTTGACCCGGTTTCTCGGAGGAATTTCTGGGAGTTAATTAATTTTCTTTCGGAGCAGGGAACCACTGTATTTGTGACCACACATTATCTAGATGAGGCTGAGTATTGCAATCGGATTATGCTGATTCATGGTGGAAGGATTATTGCAGGAGGCAGTCCTAGGGAGTTAAAGGATGAGCACATTAAGCATCCGATTCTGGAGGTTGAGGTTGATAAGCCAGTAGAGGCTCTGGAGCTATTACGGGGCGAGCCATTTGTTCTGGAGAGCGCTATTTTTGGCGCGTATCTTCACATCAGTGTTTCTGATGATATTGAAGCGAGGATGCGTATAAGGAGATTATTTGAGGAGCATAAATTTAAGGTTCTGAGGATAGAGAGGATTATGCCTTCTCTGGAGGATGTGTTCATTTTTCTAATAGAGAACTATCAGGGTGGTTTGGAACAGGAGACGAGATGAGGCTGGCGCGTCTAAAGCCAATTGTAAAAAAGGAATTCCGGCAGATTGTGCGTGACAAGCGCACTATCGGGATGCTGGTTATTCTTCCGGTTTTTCTTCTAATGATGTTCGGATACGCGCTAAATTTTGATGTTAAAAATGTGTCCCTTGCTGTGTATGACCAGGACAAAAGCCAGACAAGCAGGGAGTTTATTAACTACTTCCTGAATTCAGAATACTTTAAGCTCAAATATCATCTTAGCGGACACAAAGGGATTGATGAGCTTCTGGATGAAGGCAAGGTCACGGTGGTGATGATTATTCCAGAAAATTTTTCCAGAAACCTCCTTGCTGGAAAACCAGCTTCGGTTCAGATATTGATTGATGGCGCTAACGCGAGCCAGGCAACAACCGTGGCTGGATACGCAAATGCGTTTATTCAGGGATATTCCCTTAAAATCATCGCAAATTTCTTTTCCCGGCGTAGCGGGATGACGCTATCATTACCAATAGATTTTCGTCCGCGCATCTGGTATAACCCTGAGCTTAAAAGCGCTAGGTTTTTGGTTCCGGGATTGATCTCCTTTATCCTGATGCTTACAGCAGTGATCTCAACCTCGCTCTCGGTTGTTCGCGAGAAGGAGCGGGGAACTATGGAGCAGATTCTTGTTTCGCCAATTCAGCCTCTGGAGCTTATTCTGGGCAAGACCATTCCTTATGTTTTTCTATCACTGCTCAGCGCTTATCTGATCCTGTTAGTTGGGTATGTTTTATTTGATGTCTCTATCAAAGGCAGTCAGGTTCAATTGTTTCTTGTAACCATTCTATTTCTATTCGTGGCGCTTGGAATGGGTCTATTTATTTCCACTATTGCTAGCAGTCAACAGGTAGCGTTTCAGCTTTCTGGCATTATTGTAATGCTTCCATCTTTCCTCCTGTCCGGGTTCGTGTTTCCGATCAGGAATATGCCTGTCGCGGTTCAAATTTTCACTTATTTTATCCCTGCGAGATATTTTCTGGTTGCGCTTCGGAGCATTATTCTAAAAGGGGTTGGCTTGCGCGGCTTCTGGAGTGATGTTTTATTTCTGTTTTTATTCGGGATTTTGATGTTGAGCCTGAGCTGGGTAAGGATGAGAAAGAAGAAGCTGTAAGATGCAGGCGATTTTACATATTATCCGGAAGGAATTTCTTCAGCTAAAGCGAGACCCTCGTCTTCTTCCAATTATTTTTATCGCGCCTGTATTTCAATTATTGCTTCTTGGCTATGCCGCGAATCTTGATGTAAAGAATATCCGAATGGTGATTTGCGATCTTGACAAAAGCGTAATGAGCAGGGAATTGGTCTCGGAATTTAAGCAATCCGGATATTTTGTGCCAGTGAGCACAATCTCTGACCCGCGAAAAATAGACCCTTATCTTGATTATGGCAGAGCCTCAATGGCGCTTGTTATTCCAGAGAATTTCGCAGAGCGTATTCAGGCTGGGAAAAGCTCTCAATTGCAAATTATTGTTGATGGCGCAGAAGCCGCTTTTGCCAGCTCCAGCCTCCAGTATGCCAGCATTATCATCAGTCGCTATTCTCAGGGTATTGTTTTACAAATCCTTAAGAAAACACGCGGAGCTGGTTTTTCAATTCCGCGCGTTAATCCTGAAATCCGGCTCTGGTATAACCCGGAGCTAAAGAGCAGGAACTTTTTTATCCCGGGAGTGCTTTCACTTCTTTTGATGGTTATGACCATGCTTTTAACCTCGCTTGCCATTGTGAAGGAGAAGGAAATGGGAACAATGGAGCAATTGATCGTGACACCGATTAAGCCATATACCCTGATCATTGGTAAGCTGGCTCCGTTTGTAATCATTGCTATCATTGACACTATCCTGGTTCTAGTGGTCGCTGGCTTCTGGTTCCGTGTTCCTATTAAAGGCTCTATTCTTCTCCTGTTCGGATTGACCATTATATTCCTGATGACCACGCTCGGACTTGGCTTGTTCATATCCACAGTGTCTAAAACCCAGCAACAGGCAATGATGACCGCTATGGTCTTTGTAATGCAACCAATGATTATGCTCTCAGGTTTTGTATTCCCAATTGAGAATATGCCCAGAGCAATCCAGCTCCTGACCTATTTACTCCCGCTTAGATACTTTATTGTCATCATCCGTGGCATATTCCTAAAAGGCGTTGGCTTTTATGAACTCTGGGACCAGGCGCTTGTATTGTTGCTCTTCGGAATTGGCATACTGTCCCTGAGTGTATTCAGGTTTCGGAAAAAGGTTCTCTAAAAGATTGATGATTGCCTGAAAACAAGCTCAGCACTTGACAAAAATTATGGCGCAGATATAATTTCTTAATAAGAGCAGGAGTAGCTCAGTTGGTAGAGCATCACGTTGCCAACGTGATGGCCGCGGGTTCAAAGCCCGTCTCCTGCTCCATTTTAGTCAAGAATATGGAGGGTCCTATACGACCTAAAATATAAAGGCGGCATAGCCAAGAGGTAAGGCGACGGTCTGCAAAACCGTTATACACCGGTTCAAATCCGGTTGCCGCCTCCAACAGCCGCAGGCTGTCCTTTTTCGCTTGACCCGCCTTGGACGAGTAATTAGAGAGGGCTTCTCTGCCGGAGCGAGCTGATAAGCGGAAAAAATATCGGACAAAAATTATTTAATAAGCTTCAGATAACCCGAGTGGGAAAATTCTTGAAGGTCAAGATCCTTGAGTTCCGGCTCCAGTTTCAGGGCTTTTTTCATATCTGCCTCGGACTCAGCAGAGTCGCCGAGCAACTCATAAACCAAACTGCGCATCAGGTAGGATACGGCTTGTTCAGGAGCTAGGGCAATGGCGCAATTTAGGTCTGCTAGGGCACATTCATTTTTTTTATTCCCAATCCAGGCGCAGGCGCGATAAAAATACGCCAATCCATTGTTGCCATGTTTTTCTAAGAAGCAACTGCCCAGAGCAGAGTTTGTTGCTTATTCGCGTCCAGCCTGCTTATCATCCCTTATCCAACGGGTTTATTATTCATACGACATCCTAGCATATTCCGGCTTCAACTCCACCGCCTTTTTGTAATCCGCATCAGCCTTTAATTTATCGCCTTTCTTTTTATAGCACCTTGCCCTTTGATAATAAGCATCCGCATCCCTGGGACTCAACGCAATCACTTTAGTAAAATCCGCAATCGCTAAATCCAGCTCGTTTCTCCGAAAATGAACAAGACCGCGATTGTAATAAGCGCGGAAATGAGCGGGATTAAGAGCGAGCGCCTGCGTATAGTCCTTGAGCGCCATCTCCCATTTGCCCTTAAAAGCATAAGCGTTTGCGCGATTATAATATGCGGAGTCATCTTTAGGATTTATCTTGAGCGCCTGAGTATAATCCTTAATCGCTTGGTCTTGATTGCCCTTGCTGGAATAAGCGAGTCCACGATTATTATACGCCTCTCCAAGATCAGGCTTAAGCTCAATCGCCCTGTTATACGCCTGAATCGCAAGCTCGTATTTTCCCTGGTGAAAATAGTCGTTTCCGGTTTTTACAAGCCCCTCTGCGGTCTCAGGCGCAGATTGAGCCATCAGCGCAAAAACCGCAGAAACCAGAAATAAATTTCCAAAAACCATCCTCCCCAATCCTGGATTCATCCGAGCCTCCATAATTCATTTGGAAAAGTTTTCAAAAAAAACGCCAGGCAAGATATAAGCCGGGTTCTGTTTCCGCATAGCTCCTTTTCAGGAGCTACGCAGAATGGCGATCATTCCTCTGGGAGCGATGTTGCCATCGCACTCAAGCGGCCTACCCGGGAACTCGGCCGGGACCAGCCTCAAGCGTTCCCCTATTTGGCCTTGCTCCTGCCGGGGCTTGCCGTGCCAGAGGGATCACTCCCTCTGCGGTGGGCTCTTACCCCGCCGTTTCACCCTTACCCTGATAAAACAGGGCGGTTTGTTTTCTGTGGCGCTTTCCAGCGATTACTCGCTCTGGCTATTAACCAGCGGCATGCCCTTTAGAGCCCGGACTTTCCTCAGTCAGGCTTATGCCTGACCGCGACCGCCTCTCTTACCTGGCGCCTCTACTTATAGTATAGGCGCTTTTTCTAGTTTCTGCAATCGTTTTTTCAGAATCCTTAATTTTATTTGCTTTCAAGGGATTCTTGTGCTAAAAGTCATAGCGATGAAGTTCTTTACTGTAAAAGTACCAGCCCGGATAAATATACTGGGCAATCCGAGCGATGCGAATGAAGGCGCTCATCAGACCATTTCCGCGGCAATAAATATCTGGGCAGAAGCTAAAGTTGAGCCAAATGAAAAGATCATCTTTGAAAAAGCCATCAAGCGCCCCTCCAGAAAAACCGAACTGATAGAACTTGACCCGAGCAGAGAATTAAAAATAACATACGGTACAGAGTTTGACCTTTTACTCGCCAGCCTGAAAATGCTCCTTCAATTCAGCCCAGAGCTTTCCGAAAAGATCAAACAGCACGGCTTCAAAATTTCCTTCTCAACTGAAATCCCGCGTCAGAGCGGTCTTGGGGGCTCAACTGTGCTCGCGCATCTCGCTCTGTTAAGCCTGGTGCATTTTTACCGTCTGGACCGGAAGAAGCATAACCTGTATTTTCTGGCGGAATTGACCCAGCGGATAGAGGAAAAGGAACTGGGAATAACCTGCGGTTTTGCAGACAGATATGTGCCTCTGCTTGGAGACCTTGCGTATATTGACTATCGGGGCAAGGTCTGGCATCTGCCGATTAAGGATGAGCCGTATTGTGCTTATGAAAAGCTGGGGGACTATGTTGACTATCCGAATCTTGTGGTGGTGTATTCAGGTTTGGAGCATCAAAGCGGGGATGTGCATAAAATTATGCGCGGGAAATATCTTGAGGAGCTAAAAGGCTGGGAGGGCTTTTACGAGAAAGGACCTTTTATGGTCCGGCAGATGAAGCTGATCGGAGACACTGCCTGGAAGGGAAAAATTGCGCTCCTGGAATCTGACTGGACAAGATTCGGAGAACTGATGAATGAGAATCATAAGCTCGTGAACGAGATGATGAGATACTGCGGATTTGATGAAGGCGCTGGTGAGGTGAATAACAACTTGATTGAAATAGGGATGAAACTGGGAGCGCTTGGAGCAAAGCTGACAGGCGCAGGCGGAGGAGGCTCTGTGTTTTATCTATTAAAGCCGAATGATGAGGACAGGTTTATTTCGGAATTGATGCCAAAGATAAAAGAGCTTAATCTTCATAATGCGCAGGTCTGGGTTCCGAGCATTGTGCGTCAGGGCGCTGTGATTATTGACAGATGAAAAGAAAGCCTGACCAGCTTCAAGCGGTGATCCTTGCCGCAGGCAGGGGAAGAAGACTTGAGCCTATCACGCTCACTCATTCCAAGGCAATGACCCCTATCATTGGAAAGCCAATGGTTCAGATCCTGATTGAAAAACTTTATGCAGTTGGCTTGAGGAGATTTGTTGTAGTAAGGGCGCCTGATGACCGGGATATGGAATCTCTGCTCAAGAGCCTGAACTCAAAGCAAGACCTTGAGATCAAATCCTGTATCCAGCCTGAGCCAAAAGGAACCGCTGATGCGCTCCTTTGCGCAAGAGACCTGATTGAAAACGATTTTATCCTCTCTTCCTGTGATAACCTCTATCCGCATTCGCATTTTCAGAGTCTTGTGCACACTTATCTGAATGAGCATCCAAGCGTGATTATGACCCTTTGCAGGATCAAACCCGGAGACCTGAACAAAGCCGCTGGAGTCAAGCTGAACGGGAAACAAGTTATTGAGATCAAGGAAAAGCCTGGAGAAAATTCCGGGTCCTGGGATGCGATTTCCAAGTTTTTGTTTGCGCTGGACAAAAGGATTCTGGAATTTCTGGACAATGTGCCTGAGTCAAAGCGTGGAGAGAAAGAGGCGCAGGAGCCTATTAAATGGCTGATTGAAAAGCTGAAGCCAAAGCGAGTCCCGATCGGGATTTTTGTTGAGCATTATCTTCACCTGACAACTGAGCAAGACCTTCTCAAAATCCACGAGCATTATTTAAGCGAGCATAAGCCATTCACGATTCATCCAGAGGCTGTGCTTGAAAAAAGCGTTGAGCTTAAAGAGCCGGTGATGATAGAAAAAGGAGCAGTGATCGGAGAAGGCTCTGTTATTGGTCCTATGGTATATATCGGTCCCAACGCAAGGATTGGCAGGCAATCAAAACTCCAGAGGTGCATTGTGTATCCGTGTTGCGCCTTAAGCGACCGGGCTTGTTTAAGCGCAGAAGTGATTATGAATAAGCAGATGAAAACTTGAAGAGCCAGACACAAGAGAAGCTAATTTCAGCTTTTTGTCCCTTGCCCTCCTGATTTTTCTTATTCGTATCTGAGCGCCTCAATGGGGTTAAGCAGAGAGGCTTTGTAAGCTGGATAAAATCCGAAGATGATTCCGACCAGGGCGGAGAATCCGAAAGAGAGGAGGATGGATACAGGAGAGATGATGATCGGGAAGTCTGAAAAGAGGGTTATGAGTTCTGACGCACCGATCCCGAGAGCGATTCCTATGGCGCCACCAACAAGGGACAGGGTCACTGCCTCAATGATAAACTGAAGCCTGATGTCCCAGATTTTTGCTCCAACCGCCATCCTGATACCTATCTCGCGGGTGCGCTCTGTGACGGATACGAGCATAATGTTCATAATACCTATTCCACCAACAAGCAGAGATATAGATGCGATTGACCCCAGCAGTATGGTCATAATACTTGCAACCTTCTGCATAGTCTCCAGCATCTGGGTAAGATTGCGCACGGTGAAATCATCATCCTGTCTGGGACCTATATGGTGGCGCTGTCTGAGCAATTGAGTGATCTGGTCCTGGGCTATGTCCAGGTCTTTCTCGCTTTTTGCCTGAACAAGGATGACCCGGACCGAGCCTGGAAATTTTGTTCCAAATAGCTTTTTCTGCGCGGTTGTGATCGGGATGAAAACCGCGTCATCCTGGTCCTGCCCCATAATGGATTGACCTTTGGACGCAAGCACGCCAATGACCTTAAAAGGCACATCCTTGATCCTGATGGTCTGTCCCACAGGGTCCATATCTCCGAACAGATTATCCACCACGGTTTTTCCCAGGAGCGCCACTTTAGCAGAGGTCTTGGATTCCTGTTCTGTAAAGGCTCTTCCTTCGGCAAGAGCCCAGTTCTGCACAGTTAGTATGCTAGGGGTTGTTCCTGTGATCTGGGTTGCCCAGTTTTGATGGCTGAAAACCACCTGTGCCCCTCCTGGATGGATTGGCGCAACATTTGCCACAGCTGGGCAATTTTTCAGGATTGCGTCTGCGTCATCTATGTTCAAAGTGGACTGTGTTCCAGAACCGAGCCTTACACCGCTGGAGCTAGTGGCTCCTGCAAGCACGATCAGGAGGTTAGAGCCAATGCTCTGTATCTGTCTGGCAACCGCTTCTCTGGCGCCTGCTCCGACCGCAAGCATAGCAATGACTGCCATTACTCCGATAATTATTCCAAGCATGGTGAGTCCGCTTCTCATCTTATTTACCCGGAGCGCGCGGAAAGAGATTTTGAACGCAGATGGTATGTTTATCATTTTTTTATTGCCTCGTCTGAAATAATTTTTCCATCCCGGAACCTGACGATGCGCTTGCTGAATGCGGCGATGTCTGGCTCGTGCGTGACAAGGATGATGGTTATGCCTGATTCCTCATTAAGTTTTACAAACAATGTCATTATTTCAATACTGGTTTTAGTGTCCAGGTTCCCGGTAGGCTCATCTGCTAAGATAATCGGCGCATTGTTCACAAGCGCCCTTGCAATAGCAACCCTCTGCTGTTCTCCGCCGGAAAGTTGATTGGGATGATGCTGTTCCTTGCCTTTAAGCCCGACTAAAGAGAGCGCATCCATTGCTTTTTGTTTTCTTTCTTTTGAGGAAATTCCATTATATAACATTGGCAGTTCCACATTCTCAAGAGCGCTTGTCCTGGCTAAAAGATTGAATCCCTGAAACACAAATCCGATTTTTTTGTTCCGGATTTCAGCGAGCTGATCGCTATTCATCCTGGACACATCAATCCCTTCCAGCAAATATCTTCCCTTAGTTGGCTTGTCCAGACAGCCAATGATGTTCATAAAGGTTGACTTGCCAGAGCCAGAGGGTCCCATAATTGCGACAAATTCCCGGGGCTCAATCGCTAATGAAACCCCATCAAGCGCGGTTAGACTGATATTGTCTCCGAGCGAGTATATTTTGGTAATTTCCTGGATTTCTATCAGCGCCATTTTAGAACATCCCTGGTCCGTGAGGTGGTGGAGCCGCTTTTGCTTTAGTTGCCTCGCCAATAATTACTTCCTGTCCCTCTTTAAGGTCGCCGGAAACGAGTTCAGTCCAGGAATCATCACTGATGCCGATGGTGACGGGTATTCGCACCGGCTCCTGGTTCTGGATTATCCAGACGCCGTATCCTTTTTGTAGTTTTGGAGAGGTCTGTTTTGGAGGAACGAATCTAAGGGCGGCATTAGGTATTCTCAAGATATTGTTTTTATAAGCGGTGATTATAGTTGTGTTTGCGGTCATTCCCGGCTTGAGCTTGAGGTCTGGATTATCCACTCTAATCACCACATCGTAGGTGACCACATTGGACACAATGATCGGAGCGTTTCTGACCTGATACACCTTGCCCTTAAAGGTTATCTCCGGATACGCGTCCACTGTGAACTCCACTTCCTGTCCAACGGTTATCTTGCCGATGTCTGCCTCGTTGACATTTGTGTCAATCTGCATCTTGGTCAGGTCTTGCGCGATCAGGAACAAAGTGGGGGTCTGGAACGATGCGGCAACAGTTTGACCTACATCCACATTTCTTGATATGACCACTCCATCAACTGGCGAGACGATGTCCGTGTATTTGAGATTGGTCTGCGCGGATTTCAAGCCAGCGCTTGCCTGAATAAGCTCTGCGCTAGCCGCGGATAAATTAGCCTTTGCAGTTAGATAGTTTGTTTCTGCGCTATCCATCTCGCTTTTAGCGATCAGGTTTTTGCTCCAGAGTTCGTTTGCCCGGTCAAACTCTCTCTTGGCATTGTTCAGAGATGCCTGCGCTTTTTCCAGATTGGCTCTGGCTAAGATCAAGTTTGCTCTTGCCTGCTCTAGCTGAGCTTCAAAAATTGAAGGGTCAATCTTGGCGATCAGTTGTCCCTCCTTGACCGGAGAATTGAAATCAACATAAATCGCCTTAATCCTGCCAGAGACCTGAGTCCCGACCGAGACCGTGGTGATCGCGTTAATTGTTCCGGAGGCAAATACGGTTTCCTGAATGTCGCCGCGGGAGATTTTCTCAGTTTTATACTGGATTACATTTTCCCGTGAGCGGCTGAGCAGGAATGCTGTCAGACCTGCTCCAAGAAGCGCAACCAAAATTAAGATAATGACTATTTTCTTCATTTTTCCCCCATTGCTTTTATCAGGCTCGCCTGCGCGATTTTGTAATCGTAAAGCGCCTGAATGTAATTAAGCTGGGCATTTGCGTATGCGACCTGCGCGTCTGTGACCTCAATCGGGCTACCCACCCCGGCTGAGTATCTTGCATTTGCCAGCTCCAGATTTTCCTCTGCACTCTTCACAACGAGTTCCGCGGCAGGAATGCTTTGCTCCGCGGCTTTCAGGTTCAAATACGCCTGCTGGACCTCAAGAAGAACACTTTGTTTGAGCAGTTCCTGGTTAGCGCGTGCGATATTAAGGTTGGCTTTGGACTCGTTCACCTGATGCTGGGTCAGAAACCCGTTGAATATAGGAAAGTTCAAATTCAAGCCCACACTCCAGCCATCATCCATTGGCAGGTCTTCTCCAGCCCATTGATAAGCCGCTGTTCCGCTTAAACTAGGCGCGTATCCTGTCCATGCAAGTTTCACTGAATTCTTTGCCGCATTTTCTTTTGCTAAAGAGGATTTCAAGTCCGGACGGCTCTCAAAGGCTTTACTCTTTGCCTGCTCAAAATTGATCTCATATCTCTCAAACTCTAGGTTGTCCTCAATAGAAAAGTCAGGGCTGTCTGGAATACCCATTGCGTTTTTAAGGTTGACCTTTGCAACCTCCAAAGCGTTCTCCATTTTAATCAGATTGAGTTTAGCGTTGCTCAAGTCAACCTCGGCTTTAGTGACATCAAACTTGGGCTTTTTCCCAGCCTCATAAAACCCTTTTGCCTGCTCAAGATGTTGTTCAAACTGCTTCACTGTTTCCTGCGAAACCTCTAAATCTCGCATCGCTACCAGAAGCTGATAATATGCCTGTTTAACATTAAACGCCACCTGCAGAGTGATATTCTCCAGGTCCATCTTTGCAGACTCCAAATTATTGCTCTGAGCCTTTGTCTGAAAATAGGTTTTGCCAAAGTCAAAAATGGTCTGGCTAACGCCTAGGCTCGCGCTATATCGCTCCGAGATTTTATCAACAGTTTCTGTGGTGGTGCCAAAAGGCGGAACGGGATTGGGCTTTACCACCTCCACGCTCTGCTTGGTCTGGTTATACCCAGCTGAAAAACTTGCCTGCGGAAAAAAACCTGATTGAGCCTCGCCAAGACGGCTCTCCGCGGCTTTCACCGAGTTCCAATACGCAACTATGTTCGGCTGATTCTTTAGCGCTAACTCCAGACAACGCTCCAGGCTGAGAGTCTCTCCAGGCTTGAACAATTCCTCTGACTCTGCTTTGCTGGAAAGAATCAGCACAGCAAGCGCCAAAAAAAGAAGCGTGTTTTTCATATTCAAAAATGCCTCCTTTTTATTTCTCTTCAGACCAACAGTAATTCAATTTGTTGCCTCTGTTATTATATCATACGCTCCAGCCATCGCCTTATTTGAATTTATGTTCATTTTTTGAATTTATATTCATATTATATAATCAAAATTCAATTTGTCAAGTTTTTTCTTCGCCTGAAAATTCAGAATTGTTAAATTTATAAATTAAATCAATATCTTATAATTAAGAGGTCGGCTCAAAATAATGATGACTGTTTATCCATAGGCTCGCAGAATTCTTTAAGGTGGCTATACCTCTGAATCATTCTCTCTGGCGCTCTTTGGATTTTTCCAGTGAAGAGAAATTTCATCTCCAGAGCGTTTGCCAGTCCCTTTGCCTGAAAATGATTGTTATTGATGACATAAAGCTCCTGGCAATGCTCAGCCATTCTCTTTACCCTTTCCAGCCAGGGCAAAAGCTCCTCCCGCTTGTAAAGATAATCATAGCGCTCCCAGACCTTAGCATCTTGTTTGAACCAGTTCTCGCGGTTTCTTCCGTGGAGCCGGACATATCCGATCTGGGATGTTATAATTTCATTTGGCTCAATTGATTCATCAAAGATCGGCTGGTCAATGTTTGCAAAACCGATTCCTGCTTGTTTAAGCCAGTCCAGAAACCATTGTTTCTGCCAGGAGCGATGCCTGACCTCCACTACCAGATTGAATTCTCTGAAATATCCCGCGATTTTTTTAACTTTGTCAAAGCTCATATCGCTTGCGCGAAATGACTGGGGAAACTGAATGAGAAGGCAGGCGAGCTTTCCAGAAGCCTGAATTCTCTCCAATCCTTTTTTGAAAGTCGTTATATCATCCTCACGAAATTCTGGCTTATGTGTAAATTCCTGCCACAGCTTTACTGTAAGGCGGAAATCAGGGAACTCTTCAACCAGTTTTGTCCATTTATTTGCGGACCTTGCTGTAACAGGCGCGTAAAAGCTGGAATTTATCTCAACGGTATCCACCATTTGCGCAATGAGGGAAAGCGGCTCAAATCCTTTGGGCTTTGGCTTGGGATAAACCACACCAGCCCAGTCTGGATAACTAAAGCCAGCTATTCCGAACCTGATGATTGCGCTCATTTTGTTCAGAATAAGATAATTACTGATTTTTGACAAAGCCAGCTAAATTTTTAGCCGTTTTTACGGAGGTTAGGAAAAATCCAAAAGAATCTGAGCGGAAAGTTGTTTAAGAAAGCCAAGAGAATGGGCGTGGATTTGGTCTCAGAGATTAACCTGCTCCTCTCTCCGGAGTTCTGGGAGTACTGGCAGAACCTGAACACCGGAATTTTTTATTACTGCTTTGACTGCCTTAATGCCTGTCCAGTTGGCAAATAAAGAGCCGCACGCGCTCTTGCGTGCGGAAATTTATTTAAAGCTCACAAAGATCGGATTGGTGTAAAGCAAAGTTGCGTTGGATAATTCCATTGGTCCCTCTCCGATCAACTGCACCCGATAATAAACCGGGGTTCCCAGCTTTTGAGCCTCTGTGTCTGTGAATTCAAAATTGGAGCTTTTCCCTGTATAAATAACCTTTCCGTTCCGGATCAGCCTCGCCTCTTTAAGTTCCACTTGCTGATTGAGAGCAAATCTGACCACAGGCGCGGCGTTCAGCTTCACCCACTCACCAAGCATAACCTTGCCAGGAACTGCTTTTTCTCCAACCGAAAACTCCGCAACATAAACCTCCTGGAAAAGCTCGCCCATCAGCGCAACCATTCTGCCTTTTTTCATTGCGTCATAAACCTGGTCAAGTGTGTATTCCTTGAGATAAAACAGAGTTGTTCCAATCCTGAGATTATTGTTCGGATTCTTCGGGTCTATGCAATGAAAATCCGCTTCTCCCCAAGCCCAGAGCGGTTCCTGCCTGTATCCCGCAAGATACTCCATCAGTGCCACATCCCATACTCCGCCGGGACTGCCTGCGCTGAAAATTCCATCTGGAATCGGTGCGATGCCTGTTAGCCTTGGAAGCTGAGCCGCAAGCATAGTTGGCGCATCAGTGCGCGCTTCTGCAATGCCATAGTCAGAGGGATTGATCCAGTCTGGATGCGCCTCAAATACCATTCCGCCGTGATCCACTATATAATTCACAAACACATTATACGGCTCGGGTCCCGGGTCAGGCTGGGGCTTGGTGGTGATATTGCGGGTAACCGGCATCTGCTCAAATACCTTGGGGTCTGTAATCCAATACACAGTGAAGTGCCTGCTATCTCCTTTGAGCAATGGCTTGGGAGAACGCTCGTTCCAGAAATAAGGAGCGACCTCCATTCCTGGAATAATGAGCGGATTCTGGCTCTGGCTCTGTAGCTCAAGAAGAGTCTTGAGATATTTTTCAAAACCGGTTTTAGGAGACTCAACCCCGCCAGAATCCACACAAATTTTCTCATTTATACAAAGCTTGCCCTCGCGATGGTCAGTTATAGCTAGAACAGCTATCCCCTCATTCCGCGCCTGCTGAACTAAATCCTCTGGCTTGCGACAGCCATCCGAGAAAATCGTGTGATTATGAACAGACCCGCGTGCAATCAGCCACTCCCCATATTTATAAATCCGCGTATGCAAGGGAGTTGATAGTGTTTCAGAAAGCGGCACAGGCTTGCCCTTAACACCGCATCCCGTTGCCAGAGCAACCAGAAGAATCAAACCCAAACTCAAAGCCAGCGTCTTCTTCATTGCCATTCCTCCTTGTTTTTGCTTTTAATCTGCGAGCAAATTCAGGCGCAATTCCTTTATCTCCAGCTAACAAAGACCGGATTCGTGAACAGATGCGCCTGTCCATCTCCCGCAATCACCTCTACTCTATAAAAAATTGGAGCCTTCTTCAAACCAGATTCCTCATCCCTGAATTCAAATCCAGACGCCCTTGTAGAGTAAATTATTTTCCCATTACGAATCAACCTGCTCTCTTGCCCTGGCACATCCTTATTCAGAGAAAACCTGACAACAGGCGAGGCAGAAATAGTGACATTTTGTCCAAGCATAATTTTTTCCGAACCGGCTTTTCCGTCTCCAGCAGAAAATTCCGAAACAAAAACCTCCTGAAACTCCTCTCCCATCAATGCCACCATTCTACCTGAAAGCATCGCATTAAACACTTCCTCCTGAGAAAGCTCCTTGAGATAAAACAAGGTGGTGCCGTTTCTCAGGCTTTCCCCGGGGTCAGGACAATGAAAATCAGCATCTCCAGTTCCCCATAGCGGTTTTTCTCTAATGCCAGCAAGGTATTGGGCATTGGCTCTATCCCATTCCCCGCTCGGTTGAGCCACTTCATTCAATCCGCTCGGGACAACTGCCACGCCCGTAAGATTCAGTAATTTTTCCGTCAGATGCGTGGGCGTTCCGGATAGAAGATAAACCAGATTGTAATACCGCTCGTAATTCCCGCTTTCCGGATGCGCCTGAAAAACTATTCCGCCATTTTCAATCACATAGTTGACAAAATCCCGATAAGGCTTGAGACCAGGGTCTGGCTGAGGCTCTGGCGCAATTCCCCAGGGAGCAGGCATCCGGGAAAAAAGCTCTGGCGTGTCTATTTTATAAACCGTGAAATGCCAGTGAGTAGCCTTGAGCGTTAGCCATGGAAAATATCCCTCGTTCCACATATAAGGTCCAATCTCAAATCCGACAAGAACCACTGGCGATTCTGTTTCTGAAGCCAGGCGTTTCATATACTCAAAGTATTTTTTGCTCCCGACCTTTTTGCTGTCAAACCCGCCCATATTCACGCAGATTTTTTGATCCTTGCCCACACAGGTCCTGCCTTCACGATGGTCAGTGATTGAGAGCACCGCAATACCCTCGTTCCGTGCCTGTTGAATTAAATCCTCTGGCGTGCGACAGCCGTCCGAGAAAGTGGTATGATTGTGAATTGAGCCACGCGCAATCACCCAGCCAGAGTTATTCCAGACCGGGGTATGCTCAGGCGTGCCCCTCTTCTCGCTAACCGAAATCGGCTTCTCATTGATATATCCGCATCCTGCCAAAAAAATCAGCGCAAAAAACCAAATAAAAACACATTGTCTCTTCATAAGAAAATCTCCTTCTCTCCTGCTTATTTAATCATCCAAACATTATTCTATCTGTCAAATCAGCTAAAAGGGTAAAAAAGGAGGTCCGCAAATAGTAAGTGAATGAACAAGGATGGGGAAATATCGTGTAATTGGGGTTAGTTCAATTCCATAAATGATTTGCGGGCATAAGTTTGCGATAATCAGCGTGGAGCTTTTGATGGTAAGGCTTGAACTCGCCTGGCAGATAGCGCAATTGGGGTCCGGCTTAAGCAAGTGAACCGGGTCATCTGCCGCGCACTCAACGCTGACAAGGATCAACGCGCCAATTGCCAGCAGAGCTAAAATTGCTAGAAAGCTCTTCTTATTCACTATTTGCTATTATTGTGCATATTCAACTAATGTCAATCTTTATCATTTTTTATAAATCCAGGCTACCTTTTACATCTCCCATCCGCGCAAGGCGGAGTTTCACAGCGCTCCTCTCTTCCACAGCAGGTTCTTCCTCCCTGAGACCCTATCATCTGTCCGCTCGTGGAAATAAAACTTCTGGATAAAATTTTTTCCAGATTTTTGCTCCCGCAATGCTGGCATTTAATCTCATCGTCCTCTTTACCTACCCGGATCATAAACTCGCTGATTTTACCGCAATTTTTACACCGGTATTCATAAATAGGCATAAGGTCCTCCTTTCTAATCTTCTAACAGGAAATCTGCAATTGCCCGGTAAAGGGTGCTAACTGCTAAAATCGCGCAATGTTTATGCTCTTCCGGCAGTCCCTGAATGCTCTCCTTTATCAATCTTGGAGAAATCCATAAAGCATCATCAATGGATTTTTTATGCGCCAGATGAGCGGTCAGAGCGCCACACGCGCGGGTATATCCGCACCCCTCTGTATAAAACTTGATTTCCTTAATCACGCCATCTTGGACAATCAAATAAAACTCCATCTCATCTCCGCAAAGTCCTTTAAGATAAGCGGAGCAAGAAGGGTCATTCATTCTCCCAAAATATCTATCAATGAGTTCTTCCAGAGAGAGCCCGGAGGGTTTTCTTTCCTTTTCTTTTTTCATTTTATCCTGGCGATTGGACCTGTTTTTTATCTTTTAGCCCCAATGTTTTCAATGGTCACAAACATTGTCTCCCAGTTCCAGTTTTCCATTCAGGTAATCCTGGACCAGCTTTCTGGGCTCAGCAGGAGAAGCTCCCAGCAGGACTTCAATCCCGAATTCTCGGAAGAAGTTCTGCGCCCTTGAGCCCATACCGCCGGTAATTACCATCTTAACCTCTTTTTCCGCAAGCCATCTGGGAAGCAGTCCTGGCTCGTGCGGTGGAGCCTGGAAAAATCGCTCACTTAAAATTTTTTTCTTCTCCGGCTCCACTTCAAACACCATAAATCCCTCGCTATGCCCGAAATGAAGACACAGCTTGCCTTCTGCAACCGGAATCGCGATCTTCATAGTTTTTCTCCTTTCTTTTCTTATTTTTTTCCCAACTCAAAAACATCCAGAACCGGCTCCAGCGCTTTTTTAAACGCCTTCGCGGTTTCAGCCCCGGCAAAATGATAAACAAACGGCTTTCCCGAATCGCCGGCTTCAACAATTTTTGGCTCAAGCGGAATTTTCCCCAGAAACACCACCCCCATTTGTTTAGCCATTCTCTCGCCTCCTCCGGTTTTAAAGATTTCCGTTTTCTTCCCGCAATGAGGGCAGACAAATCCGCTCATATTCTCAATCACGCCTAAAACCGGAATTCTCAACTTCCTGCAAAATCCAATTGACCTCTGAACATCTATAATAGAAAGCTCCTGCGGAGTGGTCACGATGATCGCGCCATCCAGATGCTCAATCAGCTGAGCCACGCTCAAAGGCTCGTCCCCGGTTCCGGGCGGAGAGTCAATAATCAAAAAATCCAGTTCTCCCCAGTAAACATCCTTTAAAAATTGCTTGATCAAAGCCATTTTCAGAGGACCTCGCCAGATCACCGCATCATCCGGCTCCCGAAGCAAAAATCCAATGCTCATTACCTTAAAATTTTCTGAGAGCTGAACTGGCAACAGACCATTTTCATCTCCCTGAATCACAGCGCCCTCCAAGCCCAGGAGTTTGGGAATGCTCGGTCCGTGAATATCCACATCCATCAATCCCACGCGATATCCTTCCATAGACAGCGCCATTGCCAGATTAACCGCGACCGTGCTTTTCCCCACTCCGCCCTTACCGCTTAGCACCATAATTTTATGCTTGATCTGACATAGCCTCCTCTCCAGCTCCTGCCTTTCTTTAAATTCCGCTTCGGTTTCCTCTGGCTTCCTTGACTTGGCAGAGCACTCCTGGTTCTGACAGCTTTCGCAGGATTTATTATTTTCAACCATCTTCTTCACCTCTTTTCGGTTTCAAACTATTTTAACAAACTTTTTAAGTTCTCCCATATCTGCTTTATGATTTTTGAACTCGGGCTGGAATTGAATTCCAGCAGGCTCTTTCCTTGAACCATTGCCCTGGTAAAATCCGGCTCATAAGGAATCTCACCGAGAAAATCGGAATTGCTGATTCCAACGATTTTTTTTATCTCCCCGCTAATCCCGGGATTCAGGTCAAATTTGTTAATCACCACGCCGGCTGGAATGGAAAAATGCCTGCACAGCTCGCTGATGCGCTCAAGGTCATGAATTCCGCTCGGAGTGGGCTCGGTTACCACAATTGTATAATCCACTCCTGTAATGGATGCGATAACCGGACAGCCTATCCCAGGGGGACCGTCAATTAAAACCATTTTCCTGTCCCTTTTTTCCGCCAGTTCCAGCGCAGTTTTGCGAACCTGGCTTACCAGCTTGCCTGAATTTTCCTCGCCAATCCCCAGACGGGCATGAACCATTGGCCCAAACCTGGTCTCTGATATATACCATTCCCCTGCTTTGGGCTGGACCATCTTAATTGCGCGGGAAGCGCAAAATTCAGCGCAACTGCCACAGCCATCGCAGGCAATCGGGTCAATCCAGTATTTTACCGGTTGAGCAGAAGCGTCAAAGACCACTGCATCAAATCTGCAAACCTGCTGGCAGACTCCAGTGCGTTGACAGCGTTCCTGGTCAATTTCAGCTTTGGCTCCGCCATAAAAATCCTGTTTTTTCAAAATAAGTGGCTCAGCAATCAGATGCAGATTAGCCGCATCAACATCGCAATCAGCGATTACCATATTTGAACCAAGCGTGGCAAAACAGGCAACCAGGCTGGTCTTGCCAGTGCCGCCTTTACCGCTCACTACTGACAACTGCTTTACAGACATTTTCTTTCACCTGCAAATTGATTTTTTTAAATAAATCAAGGAAAATTTTTTTATATTCAGGAAAAGCCTCTGCAAGGCTTTTACCCCGTGAATAAGCCTCGGCAATTTTTCGCTCTTCCGGAATCTCTAAAAGAATCGGCAAATTTTGCTCCTGGGCATAAGTATAGACCTTTTTATCGCCGATTCCCGCCTTGTTGATGATTAAGCCAGCTGGAATAGCAAGCTCTCTCGTAACTCCCACTGCAAGGACCAGGTCATTAAGCCCGAAAGGCGTTGGCTCGGTAACCAGAAGCGCATAATCGCTTGCGCGTAAAGTATGAATTACCGGGCAGGATGTTCCTGGAGGAGCGTCAAAAATAATGATTGAATCTCTTTTTGCAGAGCATCTCTTGAGCTCCCGGATAATCGGAGTCGCCATTGGTTCTCCGACCTGGAGACGACCTTCAATTAACTCCAGCCCGTTTTTAATCCCGAACCTGATTTCGCCGATCTTGCGCTTTTCTTCTGAAATTGCTCTGCTCGGACAGACCAGAGAGCAGGCTCCGCAGGAATGGCAGAGTTCTGGAAAAGTTAAAACCTGGTCTGCTAGAACCGCGATTGCGCCAAACCTGCACACGCGCTGGCATTCCCCGCAAAAACTGCACTTATTCAGGTCAACTTTGGGAAAAGGCAATTCCACATGCCTGGTCAATTGCCATTGTGGACAGACCAAGAGATGCGCATTCGGCTCCTCTACATCACAATCCACCAAAACCGCTTTTTCCAGAGATAGTGCCAGACTGGTCGCGATCAGGGTTTTTCCTGTTCCGCCCTTTCCGCTTGCAACAGCAATTTTCATCTTTTCCCCCTCACCAATGGCTTTCTACATCCGGCGCAGTAATCTCCTTAAGCGCTCCCTTTAAATAATCCTCAATCGCTGTTTTCACCGTGCCTTTGGCACTGGTATAAACTTTCACTCCGCCTGCTTTTAGAGTGGCATAAGCCTTGGGACCGCAATGACCGGTGATTAAAATTTTTGCGCCTGATGCAATAACCTTTTGCGCGGATTGCACCCCCGCGCCCTGCATTGCCTGAAGGTTCTGGGTATTATCCAGAGCTTCAAATCTTCCTGTCTCGGTCTCATAAATAATGAACTTCTCTGCTCTTCCAAATCGCTCATCCACCATACTGTCAAGGTCCTCTCCCCTGGCAGTGATACAAATTTTCATTTTAGCTCCCTTCTTAAAAAAATCCGGGGCAGGTTCAAAGCACCTGCCCCCCATTCATTCACTTTTCTTCCTGAGGCTTTTTCTCAAGCTCCTCCAGCCGTTTCCGAAGAGAATTCATTTCCTCTTCAAGAAGCCTCAGCTCTTCCTTTAAAACCGCTTTCTCCTGCTCTGGAGCATAAGGCGCATTCCATCTGGGAGCATAAGCAGGAATTGGAGGATATGCCCAGGCTCTGGCTCTCCACCAGAATCCTCTGCCTCCTCCAAAAACCCTGCCTCTTCCGCATCCCCAGGGAATTCCGCCTCTACCTGCTCCATATCCAGGCCAGGCATAGCCCGGCATCCCATAACCAGCGCAGTAGCCCATACCTCTACCGGTCATAGGACCCATTCCCAGGGGACCGGTTCTGTCTCCTCCTGGCATCTCTTTTCACCTCCTTTCTTGAGATTTCTTTTAATTACAATTTAAGCTACTCACTCGTCGTTGCGCCGCCACATTTAAAATTGCCTTGCTGTTTTTATTTCTTGCTGATTTTTTTCATTATTTCCTCTTTGGAAAGCTTCTTCGTGCAAAAGAACCAGTCATAACACTTGATATCTCCCTTGCCTTCCATCCGCTCCTTGGCAACCCCGCAAGAGCCCGCGGGAGGAACGATAACATCATCGCCCGGGCGCCAGTCTGCCGGCAATGCCACTGAGAAGGCGTCCGCAGTCTGCAGAGCCACGAGCGCCCTCTGCAACTCGTCAAAGTTGCGTCCCAAGCTTAGCGGATAGTAAATGATTGCCCGGATGATTCCCTTGGGGTCAATGATAAATACCGCGCGAACCGCCTTGGTGTTGCTCTCTCCCGGCTGAATCATTCCGTATTTTTTAGCAATTTCCATCGTGATGTCCTCAATCAAGGGGAATTTTACCTCTACATTCTTCATACCTTTGTATTCAATCTTCTCTTTGATCGTGCGGAGCCAGGCGATATGACTGTAAAGCCCGTCAACGGACAAGCCAACCAGTTTGCAATTCAGCTTGGCGAACGATTCTTCCAACGAGGCAAAGGTAATAAATTCCGAGGTGCATACCGGGGTAAAGTCCGCAGGATGACTGAAAAGAATGACCCAGCTTCCAGCATATTGCTCCGGGAAATTTATCTCCCCTTGTGTGGTTATCGCCTTAAACGAAGGCGCTTTGTCCCCTATACGGGGCAGGCTCACAAATTGTTTTTCATCCATAGATTCCATCAGTAGTCCTCCTTCTTTTCATTCTCTCATTTTCCGAGCCCCAAATGCGGCTCAGTCTATTGGTTCTTTTTCCCAAAACCACCTCGCTGGCCCTGGCTCTTTCCGCCACCTTGACCCTGACCCTTTCCTTGACCCACGCCCTGGCCCTGACCCGGTCCGGCTGGCCGCGGAAAACCTTTTCCTCCACAGCCCCCCATTCCTCGTCCCGTTCCCGGACCCTTGCCTAAGGGCCCAGTTCCATCACCTCTTGGCATCTCTTTTCACCTCCTTTCTTTTGGTTTTAATAAAAATTATTCCCGTATCATCCGCGTCCCGCATTTAGGGCACTGCAAGGATGAGCAGGGAACTCCCGGACTATGCGCCACTCGCTCCCCGCAATTGGGACAAACACAGATCCCCGCTGGACCAGCTCCCATTCCTCCGCCTCTTCTTCCTCTACCCATCCCGGCTCCTCCGCAACCTCTGCCTCTTCCTTTTCCTCCACCACCACAGCCTCCAGCTCCCTTTCCAAAACCTCCGCCTCCTGATTGTTGAAACATAATTTCACCTCCTTCTATTCTTAACGCCTTACCATTCACTAGAGCATCCGCAACTTTTTTATGCGCCGAATCAATAATCCTTCCAAAAGTCTGCCGTGAAATCCCCATCTTCTCAGCGGCTTGCTCCTGATATAAGCCCTCTAAATCCGCAAGCCGAATCGCCTCCATCTCATCCAACCCCAGAACCACCTCTTCCAACTCCGTAAGCGCAACCCCCCGGGGCTTGAAATATCTCACTCCCGGCGCAAAACCTATTCTTCTGCAACGACAAGGTCTAACCATTTTTAGCTCCTTTTGCTCCTAATTATATTATTAGCATATGCTCATAACTTGTCAAGCCCCCTGAGCGCTTTTCTGGAAAAATTTTGGAAATTAAACAAACGAGGAGCTTTTTAACTTCTGATTAAGAGAGAATCTCTAATTTCAAAGCCATTGAGCGCACACAGGCTATGTCAATAATGAGGAATGATTAAATATGCGCACAAGTTTAATAGCAATAGGGTGCACAGACACTTTTGTCTGTGATCATTATTTCCAGGCCACGAAGATCGGGTTAGTAAAAATCCTGCTCCTTGGCTCTGGTCCAACAACATCCACTCTATAAAAACTTTGCATTTTATCTTTAAGCGCGTCCTCATCCCTATATTCAAAATTGGTTTTATTGGTTTTATAGATAATTTTACCATTCCTTATAAGCCTGATTTCCTGGACTGTGATTTCTTTACTCAGAGCAAACCGGATCACAGGCGCACTTGAAAGTTTGAGCCTTTGACCGAGCATAATTTTCTCCGAAGCAGGCTTGCCATCACCGATGGAAAATTCCGAGACATAGGTCTCCATCATCGGCTCTCCAGACACCGCAATCATTCTTCCGGATTTTATTGTGCGAAAAACCTCATCCCTGCTAAACTCCTTGAGATAAAAATAGGTATTGCCATAATTGAGCGGAGTAGGGTCGCAATGATAGTCAGATTCTCCCCAGCCCCATAGAGGCTCTTCTCTAAATCCTGCCAGGTACTGGATATTTCCCTGGTCCCACCATCCACCTGGCTTTGCGCTCTCCTGCATTGCGTCTGGAACCAGCGCAACTCCAGTGAGCCTTAGCAATTGCGGGATCATAAAATTAGGCGCAACTGCCTTGTGATGAAGGATTAACCTCCAGGAATCGTCCGCAATATCAGCGTGCGCAATGAAAACCAGACCACCATTGTCCCGGATATAATTTACCCATTTCTCATAAGGCTCTACTCCGGGATTCTTCTCAACCTTCCATTCCATTATTTTGCGCGCAGGCATCCTCTCGTAAATTTCAGGGTCATAAATGCCCCAGCTCGTGAAATGATTATTCGCGCCAGAACCAAGCACAGTGCCAAATCTTCTCTCAATCCAGATATAAGGCGCTGTCTCTATTCCAAAAAGAATAATAGGGCTCTCGCTTTCCTGTGCCAGAGCGCTGATATGCTCATAATACTTCTTATACCCAACCTTTTTGGAATCTACTCCACCCACAGGATAACAAAAATTTTTACCAAGACACATCTCGCCTTCGCGGTGGTCGCTTATTCCCAGAACAGCTATGCCCTGATTTCTAGCCAGCTGGACCAGGTCTTCTGGAGTGCGACAACCATCGCTATAAGTAGTGTGATTATGCATTGTGCCTCTCGCAATCACCCAGCCTTCATAATTCCAGACCGGGGTATGGTCCGGAACCGCTTTAACCTCATTAAGCGGAATTACTTTTTGAGAGAGGGATAATTGTGCACAGCCAAAGCCAATAGATAATAACAGAATAATTGCCCAGACAGATTTTCCTTTCATCTCTGCCCTCCTGAAAACTTTTTGCTATTATAGCATATACCTTCCACTTTCAAACCATTTCGTCAGGCTGAATTTTCTCATGGTGAAACAGACTGGGACCCAGTCATGCTTGACAGGGTTCACAAAATATGATTAACTGGTGTCTAAGAAATTGGGGCTATATATAAAAAAACCGGCTGTGATACAGAGATATAAGGAGGCAAAGATGAAAGACAAAGCTAGGCGAGGCTGGTTTTTATTCCTGATTTTGTTTTTTGCTATAGCTGGATGCGATTCTAATGGCGATTCAGACAGTGGAAAGAATTATCCCCCGGAAATAATCTCCTCTCCAAACACCTCAGCGGTTACCGATGAAACTTATAGTTATATAGTCAAGGCAATTGATCAGGATAATGACCTTTTGACTTACGAGCTGAAAAGTTTTCCCAAGGGAATGACCATAAATTCCATAACTGGCGAAATTAAATGGACTCCGACCTATAAGCAAGTGGGGAACCATTGGATTGAGTTGAGAGTGAAAGACCGGGAAGCAAGTGACTCCCAGAAATTTGCCATCAGAGTGAGCCCTGTTGATAATGGCGTTGCGTTTCAACGCGGTTTTACACTGGTCTCCTGGTGGAATGATGATTATCTTCAGCCTCAAACTGAAAACACACTTCGCCAGATGAAAAAGGATGGCTGTGAATGGGTGTCCATTCTAGTCACTCAATATGTTGATACCACAGATTCTCCTTTTATTCATCCCACGGTTCAAACCCCTTCAGATAAAGCTTTGATCCATGCCATCAAAACCGCTCAAGCGCTTGGAATGAATGTTGTTTTAAAGCCCCATATAGATGTCCTTACAGGGGACTGGAGAGGAAACATATCTTTTGAAAATGAAGCTGACTGGCAGACATGGTTCCAGAATTATAATGAGTTCCTTGGACATTATCTGGAGCTGGCAGAGGCTCATAATGTCAAGATCGTCATCATTGGCACAGAACTAAAAAAGACCGAAAACAGGGAATCTGACTGGCGGAATACGATTGCTCTGGCGCGTACCAAGTTTTCTGGACAATTGACTTATGACACCAATTGGGACTCTTTATATGTCCAGTGGTGGGATGCGCTGGATTTTATTGGCTTCAGCGCCTATTTCCCGCTTACAGATAGTTATTCTCCCACTGTGGAAGAGCTTAAAAGCGCCTGGGCAAGTAATATAGAGCCCTACCTTAGAGCTCTGTCTGCTTTTTGGGAAAAGGATATAGTTTTTCTGGAGATCGGGTATCAGAGCTTTGACGGCGCCAATACCAGACCCTATGGCGCTCCAACCACAACTCCTGACCTTCAGGAGCAAGCGGACTGCTACCGTGCGGCTCTGGAAAGTGTTTATAACGAGGAATGGTTCAAAGGGATGTACTGGTGGGCTTGGTATTGGGACCCAACCTTGGACATTATGGGCTATGATATTTACCATAAGCCTGCAGAAGATATTATCCGCAAATGGTATGCAGGATATTAAAAAATCAGGCTTACTGATGAAATAAAAATACTTAGTATCATCAAAACATTCCAATAGTTGACAACTCAAGTGTGGTGAGCTATCATCTAATTAAAAGGGAAGTTCAACAGCTATTAGATAGCGCTTTAATTTTTAGATTATGCAACTTCAACTTAAGAGCGCATCCAGGGTTATTTACGCATCCTGGTTATTGTTGGGCGCAAGCGTGATTGCCAGCATAATAACCATAGTCGTGGTGTTGGCATTTGATCTGGACGGTTACAAGAACCAGTGCGTATTTTTTGAGCAATTATCCCATACGCGGATAGTTTTAATCCCGTATATATCTGGAATCATCTGCATAATCATTGCGCTGACTTTGCCAGCTATAAAAAAGCAAGATGGCTCTAAAATCGCGGCAATTGGAGGGTTTCTGGCAATCCTGTATTTCTTCGTGATTCCATATATTGTTCCCGGGTCATCACAGCAAGATTTTTGCTATGAGCAAGCCCCTGGTCTGGAAATCAAAGCCGCGTTAAAATAGTTACATCTGGTAGTGCGAATTTTTTTTGTATCAGAGGTAAAATATTGTGACTCCTTTTCAAAAATTAAAATCCATAAAATCAAAAAATCAAATTCTCCTCTTCCCGCTTACCCCCTAGATAAGGTCATCCTAATCTATCTTTTCCTGCCATTCGCTCTTGGCTGAAAAAGCTGATTTTTGCTAAAATGTTATCCGGATGAACGATCAGGTTTTAATTATCTTTCTTGGCGGAACTTTGTTTCTGCTCTACGGAGCGAATGTCGCGGGGGAGGGTTTGAAGAAAGCCTCAGGCAGGCGATAATAAAAGAATTAGGTATTTCTTTTATTTTTGAGAAACTTTATCGTTGTCAATAGAGTCAGCATCCGGCGATAATGAATCCAGAGGGTCCAGTCCGAAAAGTATTCTCGCCAGATGGATAGCGAGTTGACCTTTCTGGTTTCCAGATAAAAAGCGGAGATTCAGAAGAGGGTTAGGGAAAATTATTTGAGGCTGGCGCGAGAGCTTTACTCTGGCCAAAGGATTGTGGTGATAGATGCTGACAAGTCCATAGAAGAGATTGGGGCGCAGATTTTGAAGGAAGCGCTGAATTACCTTCAGTTTATTCCGGGAAAAAGCGGATAAAGGGCAGACAATCTGGTCTGCCCTTATCATTATAAAATTTTTGCGTTCCTTGAGTCTTTGTTTTGAGAAAATTTTTTTCAGGGGATTCCCAGCAGGCTTTTGGCTATTTCCAGAACATTTCCTGCTTGAATCGGCTTTGTGATATAAGCATTTGCGCCAAGCGCAAGCGCGCGCTCCCTGTCCTCAGCGCCTCCCTCAGTGGTGATAATCATAATCGGGATATTCCTATATTTGACATCCCTGCGCACCAGACCGATCAGCTTCAGCCCGTCCATCACCGGCATATTGATGTCCGTGATAATCAGATCAAAAGTGTCCGCGTTCAGCTTCTTCAAGCCCTCAACCCCGTCTCCGGCTTCCACAATCGTCACATCCTTCAGCCGCTTGAGAGCGAAGCTGATGAGCTGTCTCATCGTTGGCGAATCCTCAACTACCAGAATCTTCACTTGCTTCCCCCTAATCTATATTTTTATTTCTTTTCAGCATCGGCTTAATGAGTCAAGAGTTCCATAAATCCCTTGATAGTGGTTAATTTTCTCTGCGCCTCGGTGTAAAGCCTTGAGGAAAAAATAGCTGTTGCGGCGTGTCCTGCAAGGAGCGTGAACAATTCATAATCAACATTAGCGAATTGTGTCTTCTGTGGCAATAATTTATAAAGCACGATCACGCCAATGACCTGCTCCTTGATCTTCAACGGAATACATACCAGGGGAGAATCCGGAGACCGAGGCTTTTGCGTGTCTGCAATGTCAGGCGCATAATAGTTCTGTCCTGTCTGAGCGGAATGCCCGATGACGCCTTCTCCGAGCGGGAAGCTGGGCATACTATTGATGTCCCTGCCTTCCATTGCCACTGCCTGAAGTTTATGTGTTTTCTCGTCCAGCAGGAAGATGCCGAATTCCTCGGCGCCGATCAGGTTGATGATGATCTCCATTATTATCTGGGTCACCTCTTGGAAATCCAGTGTGGAGTGAAGTTGATAGGAACAGACATAAAGATTCGCCAGATTATTGTTCTCCTCCTCAACCTCCACATAGCGCATAGCGTATTCCCGGTTCTGCGCCTCAACCTTCTGATACTCAGACATAAGTCTCTGCTTCTCCATCTCCAGCCGCTTCAGTTCCTCCTTGAGCTTTTGCTGAAGCTGTTTCCGCTCCGAATACTGAGAAAGCTCCTGAAGCTCCTCCTGCAATTGCACCACCCGGAAGCGCAGGCGCTCGTTTTCGCTCAGGAGTTCTTTGGTGAACTCCATTCCCCGATTGACCATCTCCAGAATCTCTTCGGCTTTTTCGCCAGTCGCAAGCTTCTGAAGCGCTTTGATTTTATCTTCTTTTTCCTCTACCATCCTTAAACTCCCAACTCAACAGAATTGCAGAATTTCTCCGGAAATCTGCTCCAGATTCGCCACCCGGTCAACCAGATTCGTCTCAATCGCCTCTCTGGGCATTCCAAAAACTATGCTGGTTTTTTCCGATTCCGCAATCACAAATCCTCCCGCGGACTTCACCGCCAGAATTCCCTCTTTGCCGTCCGAGCCCATTCCGGTTAAAACCACCGCTAGCATACGGGGTCCATAAATCCCTGCCGCGCTTTTAAAAAGTTTATCCACGCTCGGAACATACCGGTCGGTTTCTGTCCGCTCCTCAATTTTAGCTATTACTTTACTGCCCTGTTTGGCAAGAATCAAATTTTTACCCCCCGGGGAGACCAAAACCAAGCCTTTCTCCACAACATCGTCCGGCTCCGCCTCTTTGACCTTGAGCTTGCTTATCCGGTCCAGACGCTCTGCAAACGCCCTTGTAAATCCCGGGGGCATATGCTGGCTGATGGCGATTCCCGCGCCGAGGTCCTCCGGGAATCGCGAGATGATGCTCTGGATGGCGCTTGGACCGCCAGTGGATGCGCCGATTGCGATCAGATCAACCTTGCGCACCGCGGCTTCCGCGGGCTTCACCATAGGCATCACTCCCATTTGCGCCACTGCTTGCTGGCTGATCCGGCGTTGTATATTGCGCATCCGGATCTGACTCGTCATTGCGAGTTTCTGTCTCAGGTCTCTCTGGAATTCCTCCACAGTGCAAATCTTGGAGTCAGGCTTGGCGACAAAATCCAAAGCGCCAAGCTCCAGCGCCTTGAACACATTGCGGTCTTCCGCAAGCGAGCTGACCACCACAACTGGCGTGGGCATACTTTTCATCAGGATTCTCAGGAAGGTGAATCCGTCCATATGAGGCATCTCCAGGTCAAGCGTGATCAGGTCTGGCTTAAGATCAAAAACCTTTTTTAAGCCCTCCTCGCCGTCCCTTGCTATTCCGATCACCTTGGCGAACCCGCTCTGGTCTATGATCTCGCTCAGCACCCGGCGGTTATACGCGGAATCATCTATAACTAAAACCCTGATTAAATCTTGCGTCATCATCATTTCTCCAGAGGAGGTTTTTGATGAACCAGGTCGTGCTTGAAATGTCTGAGCGTAAACGCGCTTGAGAGGTTAAGCAGGCTCTCCGAATGTCCTAGAAGCAAGAACCCGCCCCAGCGTAGAGTTTGATAAAATCTGTCCACAAGCGCCCGCTTAGCCTCCAGACTGAAATAGATCAAAACATTCCGGCAAAAAATCACATCCAGATTCCGAAGATAAGACGGATAATTGAAATTCAAAAGATTGAACTGCTCAAAATGAACCTTGTCCTTAATCTCATCCAGAATCCTGTACCTATTTCCTACAGGCGTAAAGTATTTCTTCAAATAGTATTCCTCAATCACGCGAAACGAGCTTGACCCATATACCCCCTCCTTTGCCTTATTTATCATCTCCTCGTTCAAATCCGAGCCATATATTTCCACTTTTAGCCCCGAGAGGTCCTTCCTCCCCGCGATAAGCATTGCGATGGTATAAGGCTCTTCTCCGCTTGAACAGCCCGCGCTCCATATCTTGATCGTATCCCTTGCTTCCTTGTGAGCTCTATCAATCAGCTCCGGCATAATTTCCTCGCTAAAAGTCCGAAGCTGGAAATCCTCGCGGAAGAAATATGTCTCATTATTAACCAGAGATTGAGCAAGGGCATTCAACTCCTCCTGACCAGAAACCGGGCTTCCCAGCCGAGCTAAATAGTCCGGAAATCTCCGCAAACCCAGCTGGCTCATTCGCTGAGCGATTCTTCGCTCCACAAGATATTTCATCTCCGGGTCAAAATATATTCCATAGCTCAAGCTGATCCGGTCTCTTATCTCTTTGAACTCTTCATCGCTCAGCTCCAGCTTGGCTTCCGCTGTCAGAGACAAAATCCCCAATTCTTCCTGGAGAAGACGCTTGACCGCGTCCTGTATTTCTTTCTGCTCCTTATCCAGATGCCTCTTGAACCAATCAGTCCGACGCCGATGCAATCTCTCCAAGACCAGCGCAAGGTCATCCGAGATGGAGCTGTCAAGGCTGAGCGAAAATAGATAGTGCAAGACCTCTGCATTATCCAGGAGGGAGAGAAGCACCAGAGCGTCTCTCCTAATATGGGTATGATCCGTCTGCATAAACTCCATCAAGAGATGCAGATTTTGATTGTCAATAACGGTTTTCAATTTTCGCTCAATCCGCTCGCGCAGTTCGCCGGAATCGTCTTTCTCATAAATCTTCGCAAGAGAATGTATTGCGGCTTGGCGCGCGCTTTTTGCGCTGTCCGTGATTCCCTGCATCAGAAAATTTACACTCTGAACGCTTAAACTTTCTCCCAGAACCTCAAAAACCGCTCTTCTAAACATCCGCTCCTTGAGCAGGCGCTCTATCATTTCAGCTGGAAGCGGTCTTCCGGATTTGCCCAAGAGATGAAGGGCACTGAACCGCATCACAAGATCGCTTCCGGAATTAACCAGTTCCATCAATTTCCGGTCTGCCTCGGGACCCCCGATCTTGCCCAGAGCCTCCACCGCGGCAAGCCTCACATTCTCGTTCTCATCCTCAAGGCTCTTCAGCACGCATGGAATAGCCTTCTTGCTCCGAATCTCCCCTAGAATATCCATAATGAACTTGCGCACATCCGGATCATAAGTTTGAGCCGCAAGCGTCAGGTCATCCACAGCCTTCTCCCCGATCCGGACCAATGCCTCAATGGCGCTGGTGCGCCTGCCTACATTCTCGTTGTCATACAAGGCATTAATCAGAATTGCGAGCGCGGATTTGTAATCCGGATAGCCCACAACGACATCAATAGCTGTCTTGCGAACTCGCCAGCTTTGATCCCCCAGTCCCTCGCTGAGCAGGAGAAGATTTTCCTCCCCCGCCTTTTGAACCAGCCCCTCTATCAATCTCCGCCGAGTTTCCTCCTCCGGATGATAAAGACGCTGGATAATCTCTTCCTTTTTGCTCAAGCTCCTAAGAACCTCCTGAAGCTTAATCCAACCCGAGCTTTTTCCTCTTCTTCGCAATCAGGTCGTCCAGAGCCATCTGGAAATAATCAGCAACCGCCATAATCTCTGGACCAACTTTACTCTCAAAATGCTTTTTGCCATCCTCAAGGTCTTTCTGAAGCAGTTGTGCAAGGTTCCCTTCCCGAACCCCACGCTCAACCAGGTCCGGATTATAGAGAGCAATATCCGCGACAATGGTTCTGGCAAGCCTCGCCGCCTTCTGATGCTCTGGACTGGCTGGCACCGCTTTAGCCCAATCCACTCCCACAACCGGCTTTGCCGGAGCAACATCAGGGCTAGGAACTGCCTTTACTGGCTCAGGTGGCGGAGGCGGAGGCGCAACAGGCTTTGGAGCCGGAGGCGGAACTGGTCTAGGCGGAGGAGGGGGTGCAACTACTTTTGGTGGCGCTGAAGGAACTGGCTTGGGAGTAGATGGCGGAGACGCAACCGGTCTTGGCTGTGGTGGCATTGGAGCAGATGGTGTTGGCGTGGCAGGATGCGGAGGCGAAGGCTGAACAGGTCTTGGAGTAGGCACTGCCTGGGGCGCTGGCTCGGGTTTCGGGCTTGGCGCTGGAGCCGTTGCAACCGGCGCTGGGGAAACCTGCGTTTCTTCCTCAGAAGGAGCAAGAGATTCTTCTTTGGCAAATCCCAGCAACACCTCAACCTTTTTCAATACCTGTTTGCCATTATGATATTTATCCACATATGCATCCGCGCCATAAAGGGTGGTGGGGGCTCGCCTGAACCTGTTTTTCTCAAAAACCGATCCGACAAGAACCAGCTTAACAGAGTTTGACAGTTCCTTATCCGCCTTGACTTTTTCACATACCTCAAATCCGAACAGTCCGGGCAACAGCACTTCTATAATCGCGACTTGCGGTTTTCTTTCTTTGATGAACTTAAAAGCGCTCTCGCCATCCCTGGCATACCAGACCATATAGCCGGCATCAGTTAATTCGTCTCCGATCTTATTCAAAAAGGATTCGTCCGCGTCCGCTAAAAGCAGTTCCGCTTTTGCCGCGGTTTTGGGCATAATGGGTCCGGAGATAGCAGGCGGTGGCGGAGGCGGAGCAGTGATTCCAGGAGCAGGAGCAGGCGCGGGTTGCGCTGGCGCAGGTGGCGGAGCAACAGCCGCTTTTGGCGCTGGCGCAGGGGGCGCCTCTGGTCTGGGAGCCGCAACAGGGGCTTGCGCAGGAGCTTTCATTGCGACCTTGAAAATGGTTTGACACTGGGAACAGCGGAGCTTCACCCCTTGAGGTCCAACTTTGGTCTCATCTACCCGGTATTTGGTTTTACATTTCGGACATAAAACTATCATTTTAACTCCTTTCCTCGCTCTCTTCGCGAGGTTTTTTCATTTCCTTCAGGCTTACTTTTTCCTCACTGGTCAAAATCTCATCCATACGCAGGATCAACAGGATGTCATCCTTGCCAGCTCCTGCTGGGCACGCGCCAGAGAGGAACCGGCTGGGAATACCGCTTAAGCGAGGCGGGGGCTGAATCTGGTCGCTGGATACACTGATCACCTCGCTAACATCGTCCACCACTATCCCCACCACCTGCTTATCCACGCTAACAATAATCACCCTTGGCTCTTTATCCGGTTTGATCTCCAGTCCAAATCGCTTCCTTAGATCAATGATCGGGATCACGGCGCCGCGAAGATTGATCACGCCTTCCACGAACATAGGAGCTTCTGGAAGCGGACGGATTTTGGTCGGTCTGATGATCTGGCGGATTTTCATAATGTCTATTGCATAACTCTGGTCCGCCAGAGTAAAACAAGCTAGTCGTATCTCCTTGGGCTTTCCTTTAATCTCACTCATCTTTCCAAAGCCTTTCCTTCATCAACTTTGCCGAAAATCACCTGTTCTATATTCAGGATAATCAGCATCTGGTTTTTATGCCTTGCGATTCCCTCTAGGAATTCTCCCTCCATACCCCCTGACCCTGCGCTGAAAATTGCGTGCGGAGCCTCAATAGAGCTTTCAGAAATGCGTGCCACTTCCAGAACCTGGTCCACATATAGTCCTGTAAGAACATTCTCCCGCGCCTTAATGATAATTATGCGGGACTGCCTCCCGGGCTGAGCAGGCGCTAACCCAAGCCTTCTTCTCAAGTCAAAAACCGGAATGATCATTCCCCTCAGAGAGATAATCCCGAGAAGATAATGCGGGGCACCGGGCACCAGTGTGATTGGACGAGGCTTGATTATCTGCTGAATTTTAACCAAAGACACCGCATAAATCTCGCTTCCGAGACGGAAACTCAGGAGTTCAATCAAATCCTTTTCCTTATCTATAGAGCCGTAGCCATATTGGACAAGGTCCTCAACCACCAGCTCGTAAAAATCCTTTTCCGCATCCTCTTCTAGCGTAACCTCCTTTGAAGCTTCTGTCTCAACCGGCTTAGGCGCCTGCGCTGGTTTTGCCAGCTCAGCTACCACAGCTTGCTTGGCTTCCTCCCCTGGCTTTTTCTTTTCAGCCATCTTCTCGGCTCCGGTTTCCAAAAGCGTTATTTCTTTATCCTCAGTCCGCACATCCGGCAAATCCTCTCCAAAACTCATATCCACAAAAGCCTCTTCTTTCTGCTCCATCGGCTTCAATTCGTTTTGAGCCTTTGCCACTTCCGTGTCTGTTTCCGGCTTTGCAGGCAATTCTTCCCGCTTTTCTTTTCTTGCAACCGGCTCTTCCTTCTCTGTTCTCTTCTCACTTTTTGCTTCTAGCTTCCCGCTCTTCGCACCTGCCTTTTCTGCCTTGTCTTTCCTCTTTGGTCTTTGGTCCTTTGCCTCCTTGCTCTTGGCTTTTGGCTCTTCTTTTTTTGCTTTTGTTTCTTGCTTCTTGCGGACCGGCTCTTGGCTTTCAGGAGTTTCTATTTGGGAAGGCTTTATCTCCACAGTCTCCTGCTGTTTCTTCTCAGCCAACTCTTTTGCTTTTTTTCTTGCTTCCACCAAATCCATTGTTTTATCCCGCTTTCCTCACCGGGGACACCTCTTTCTCTTCTGTTTTGTTCATCGGCTCCATCCCCAGGTCTTTGACCACATCCTCAATTATCCTTTGATTGATCTGTTTCGCCTCCCGGGCAAAACCCTCAATCAGGGCATTTGCCGCGATGTTATTGATCCGGCGGGGAACCCCTCCGGAATAAATCCAGATCATCTCAATTGCATCAGGAGTAAATACCTGCTTATCCCTTCCTGCTTTCTTAAGCCGGAAATCCAGATAGTCTGAAAGCTCATCACGCTCAAGCGCGGAAAGGTGATACCGGATCCCGATCCTCTGCTTAAGCGCCTGATAAATCGGGTTTTCAAGTCTCCGATTCAATTCCGGCTGTCCAATCAGGACCACGCTCATCAGGTTCTCTTTATCCATCTGATAATTGGTCAGGAGTCGTATTTCCTCAAAGGTCTCGCGAGAAGGAATAAGATGCGCCTCGTCAATGATCAGCACCGGACAAATACCATTCTGATAATGCTTAAATAGCAGGTCAAAGGTCTGCTCCACCAGGTCGCTCTTGAAATACCTCGGCTCCTCTGCTCCCAGCCTCCTCGCCACTGTTCTGAGCAGTTGATTCGGGCTTAAACGAGGATTGATGATCAGGCATGGCTTAAAATTCTCTGGCAGTCGGTCAATCAACACCCTGCTCAAAGTGGTTTTACCACAGCCTATCTCTCCTGTAAGAAGCAGAAGTTCCCTGTCCTCTACTGCCTGCTCCATCCTTGCCAGGGCTTCCTCGTGACGCCGGGACAGGAAAAACATCTCCGGGTCAGGGGTCTTCCCAAAAGGTCTCGTTTTCAGCCCGTAAAATTCAAGATACATTTTGCGCTCCTGCACTTACCCTTCCGCCCAGACGCACGCTTGTGGATTCCTCAATCAAGCCCACCACATCCAGCACCAAAATAGTGCGCTGGTCTCCCAGTTCCGTGGCACCTGCAATCCCCCTGAGACCAGAGAGCACCTCTCCAATGGATTTGATCACAATATCCTGTCTGCCCAAAAGCCTGTCCACCACTATCCCAAGCCTGCGCTCAGCGATTCCAACTGTCACCACATAAATCTCATCTTGATTTGTCTGAGCACGGGAATTCAGCTTGAAAAACTTATCCAGCCTGAGCAAGGGCAAAGTCCGCTCACGCTGTTCAATCACTTCCCTGCCCTCAATAGTCTTGATGTCTGAAGGCTTGATGGAAAGCCCAGAGGACACAGAATTAAGAGGGATGGCAAAGGTCTGGTCTGCAACTTCCACTATTAACGCCTGTATTATTGCCAGAGTAATGGGCAGAGTGATTATCACTTTTGTTCCTTTGCCAGGCTGGCTCTCAATATCTATAGCGCCGCTCAAAGCGCTGATATTGTTCTTGACAACATCCAGACCAACGCCTCTGCCAGAAATCTCGCTCACCTTCTCAGCAGTGCTGAAACCAGAAATAAAAAGAACCTGAATTAAATCTTCCTGTTTAACCTCCTGCTCAGAACCCAACAGACCCATCTCTATCGCCTTTTTCTTGATCCGGGCAAAATCCAGACCAGCTCCGTCATCGCTTATTTCAATCACCACATGGTTTCCACGCTGGAACGCACTCAGCTTGATCCTTCCCTGCTCATCCTTTCCAGCCTGTAGTCTTTTTTCTTTTGGCTCTATCCCGTGGTCAATGGCGTTCCGGATTATGTGCATCAACGGGTCCGCTAGGTCTTCTATAATCAGCTTGTCCAGCTCGGTCTCTCCACCCTCTGTGATGAAGACCACATCCTTGCCAGTCTCCCTAGCCAGCTTGCGCACATTCCTTCTCAGCTTGTCATAAATCTGCCCAATCGGCACCATCCTGACTTCTAGCACGCCCTCCTGAAGCTCCTCCAGCTTCCGCTCCAGATTACGGTTCGCCTTATATAGCTCAATCGCCATTCCGCTGAACCCGAGTTGAGCGCGTAGCTTTTCAATCAACTGCGCAATCACATTCTTGCTAAGAACTAACTCGCCCACGATATTCATCAGGTTGTCCAGCTTGCTTATGTCCACCCGAACCGTGCGAGTTAGAGAGCGGACCGTGGCAATCTCCTCTTCCTCAGACTCGCGCTCGCCTTCCTCGCTCTCCACTTTACCCAGCTTTGCCCCCTCCTTCACCGGCTTCGCAGACCTCTCTTCTATCCTGCCCCGCTTGATCACTTTCAGAGAAACCGGGTGACCACTAAGTTGAACCTCTATCTCCTGCTCCGAAATGTCCGTTCCCAACAGCAAAAAGAAAGTGATCTTATCATCAGTGCTTGCCTCAGCGCTCGGAAGCGTGGTGATCAGCTCGCCATGCTCCTTTAGCAGTTTTTGTAAAACCGTGAGGTCTTCATCAAAGGTATTCAGGTTCAAGCTCGCTGTGATCTGAAAGATGTTCTTTCCCTCTTTCAGGTTCTCCACCAATCGGTGCTCCTCATACTCGGTCAGCACAGAAAGTATATCGTCGGAAACTCCACTCTCCTTTAGCCAGTCCTTGGCATCCTCTTCCTTTGTCTCCCCCTCCACGCGTTTTAGCCTATTCTTCAAACCCTCTATCTCATTCTTTTGTATCTCCGCTCCATTTGCCTTCCGGCTGATGATAGCTCTGAGTTCCTCAACCACCTCAAACATCGTGTCCAAGCCCTCAGCGGTCAGCTTCAGCTTGCCCAGCCTCAGCCGGTCCAGAAGGTCTTCCATCTTATGAGCTATCTCGCCAACCTCCCCAAAGCCGAACATCCCGCAGATGCCTTTGAGAGAATGCGCGGCGCGGAAAATATCATTGACAATTGCAGGGTCCTGCTTCAAGTTCCGCTTGACAACCCCGTCCAGCTCCAGAAGACCGTGATTAAGCCTGTCCAGAAGGTCCTCTGCCTCAGCAAGAAAATCTGAAAGATTGATCCCGCTCAATGCTTCCTCCTAGAGCCGCCCCTGCCCGACTCGTTCAAACCCAGATATTTCCGGATCAACCCCTGAAACTGCTCCGGGTCTATTGGCTTGACCAGATACTCATCCGCTCCTAACGCAATCCCCTTTTCTCTGTCCCGCGGCGAGCTTTCAGTGGTGACAACTATCAATGGGATATGAGAATACTCCGGATTATTCCGGATAAAGCTGATCAGCTCCAGACCGTTTATGTCAGGCATATTGATGTCCGTGATTATCAGGTCAAATTTCGCCTGCGGAAGTTGTTTGAGAGCCTCAAATCCGCTTGCCACCTCAATGATGTTCATCCGCTCAGTCAACTCCTCAAGAGTGCTCACCAGAAACGCTCTCGTGATTGCGGAATCCTCCGCGATCAGAATCTGATAGTCTTCTTTTTCCATGTTTCAATCAGCGCGCTTTTCCCGCTCGCTTTCCTCCCGCTTCATCTCCATAAGTCTTCTCTCCAGAAGCGCCTTTTCCATTGCCAGACCCACCTGGACCAGAAATATCTCCAGGCTCTCAGTGTCCCCGATTTCCTTGTCTTCCGGAGCATTATCCCCATATAATATCGCCGCGACCTTCCCGCTCGTGACAATCGGCGCCACAAATACCTCTTTGGGCGTAATCCCGCCCAGCTTTTCAATCAGATACTGGTTCCATTTATTCGGCTTCAGTTTCTTCTTGAGCGGAATCCGCTTCTGAATTACTTCCTGAAATATGCTCGGCTCGCCCAGCGGAATACGCATTTTACGAACCTGTCTCTCCGGGTCTTTGCCGTCCAGTTGAATCCCGAACTGACCCAGCCCAGCCACATACTCCTTCGTCACCACAAAAATAGCCGCGCGGCTCATCAGTTCCGACGCAAACCTGAGCACTAGCAGTGTCATCTGTCCGTTTGAACTAGGATCATTCAATTCCTGGATCATACTCCGGAGCATCTCAAGACCACGGCTCTTTCTGACCTCCGGCTCAGGAATGAAAAAGTCATCGTCTCCAAGCTCCTTCCGCAATTCCTCCGCCAGGTCAAACAACTCATCCTTGTCAGCTTTTTCCTCTGCCCGCGCCTTCACCTCTGCTGTCAGCCTCGGAATGGTCTTGAGAGCGTTTTCTAGTATCTGCAGGAAATTTATCAACTCCGGACTTGAGAAGGTCTCATCCAACTGCGAACTCTTAGGCTTGAAGAAAAAGTAATTCGCGCCCAGCTTCTCCGCCTGCTTCTGCGCTGGCTGATTTTCATAGTCAGTGGTCAAAATCACAGGGATACGCGCATCCAGCTTTTTCAACTCTCTCAATAGATCCAGACCACCAAGAACAGTCTTCTCATCCAGACCAGGCATAATCAAATCCGCAATAACAATCGGAACCTTGTCCAAGCCCCGGAGCTTTCTAATCCGCTCCAGCGCTGAACCTGACTCTGAAAATTTTTCCACCGCAAATCCCACGCCCTGAAAATGACGGGCTATCGCCTCCAGCATCAATGCCTCGTCGTCCACCGCGATCAGCAATGGACCAGATGGCGCATTCTCCAGCTCCTCCGCACGCGCTGATTCGGCTACAGAAGCCTGATGCTCTGCTGGAGATTCAACTCGCGTCTCAGAACTAGCCTGAGCCTGATAAGGGAAAACTATCACATTAGACTCCGACTTGGGTCCCGGAGCAGGCTGGGCTTCCAACTTTTGAGATTCCTTCCGCTCCTTTTCATATTGCTCCAGAAATTCGCTTACCGAGCCAAAATCCTCTTCCCTGCTCAAGCGCTCCTCTTTGAATTCCTCGTCCTTGATCTCAAAGCCCGGCTCGCCCGGAAGCGGACCCACAGCAGGACCACTTTCCATCCGCTTCCGCTCATCCTGAAGCCTGGTCCCCTCCATTGCCAGATATTGCGGGCTTAAACCATTATCTAAAACAAACTGCCTCCAGGGATTCTTGAGAGAATTGATCTCATCCTCTATCTCCATCAGCTCAAAGCTGAAATTCCCCTCCTCCCAGCCGAAAAAGCTGAACACCACCTCTTTGACTTCCTTCTCTATGGTCTGGTCCACCTTCATACGCGGAATGTTAAATTTATCGCTCAGGAAATCCTTGATGATAAACCCGCGCTCCCCTTTTTGCTTTGCCTCTGCAAGCGCCTCCTCTAAATGCTTCTGGCTGATAACCTTGTCCTCAACCAGCAGGAGCCCGAGGTTCTTCTTTATCTCGCTGGAAAGCGCGGTAATCACCAGACCGTCTTTAAAGATGATCTTGCCCTTGGTCTCGCCACTGCTTAAGTTAAGCACACCAGACTTACGGGCGAGACTCACGATTTGCAGAATATCGCCTAACCCTAGGTCCTCAAGGCTTCCAACTAAACCCATTTATATGCCTATCCAAACTTATAAATTATCATATCAGTTTTCAAAAGTAAAGCCCTGCCCATTCTTTTATCATCGCTTGCCTTTTTCCACTGAAATTGATATAATGCGCATCCAAAATGGAGCATCCTAGGGATAAAAGAAAATACGAGCGGATCAAAATAGATTCTGGAAAAATTTACGACCTTTCCGAGGGAGGAATCTATATCCAGACCACAGAGCCTAAACAACTAGGAAGCCTGATTGCAATGGAAATCAAACTTTTTGAAAACGATAAGCCTCTTCTGGTCAAAGGCAGGGTTATTCGGATCATTTATAAGAGTGGCGCTCGTCAAAAATTTCCTCCTGGAATGGCGGTGCAATTTGAGGGGCTATCAGAGCAGGATAGAGAAAAAATACGCGCCTTTCTCCTGAGCAAAAAATCAGCCAGCTAAAGCCTCAGACGCTTCCCTCAAGATGTTGCTTGCCAGCGATCGGATAAGCGATATTGGTGATATAAGAATTGATCCGCTTCAGGTTGGAAAGCACATCCAGATGAATCCTTGAAGTTTCAAACGACTCTGCCAGACCCCGCTCCAGCCGGTGAAGATGGTTCTGGTAAAATTCCTGCTCCATCTCATTTATCTTCTTTTTGTTCCCGATAACCTGTTGCGCTAAAAGCTCCTCACGAGTCGTGAACGCGCTCATCGCCAGAATGAAATTATCATAAATCCTCTGGTGAAACTCCTTTAGCTCCTTCTCTCCCTCCTGAGAAAAGCTGACCTCCTTCCGACACTTCTTCTTCGCCAGCTCCATCAGGTTCTTGTCAATCACATCCCCGATGTTCTCCAGGTTATGAATCAGATGAAGAATCTCCATCTGCCTCTGAGCCTCTTCCCCGGAAAGAGAACGACGGGAAAGCTGGGTCAAATAAAACCGGATGTCTCTGTCAAGAATGTCAACCTTGTTGTCCATCTGCTCTATGTCCTCTATGGACTCAGGCGCAGGACAGCTTTCCAGAAACGGCTTAAGGCACAACGATAGCATATCCTGCACTATCTCAGCCATTCTCATTGCCTCGCGCGTTGCCGCGGCTACTGCAAGAGCAGGATTGTTGAAAAGCTCCGGATTAAGATACTTGCTCCCAAACCGCTCCGGCTCCTGTTCCTTGACAGCAGGCGTGATACGCTTGACCACTCGGTAGAAAACTCCGGTAAAAGGCAGAAACGCAATGGCAATGATGCAATTAAACAAAGTGTGCGCATTAGCTACCTGGTGAGGAAGAGCAGTTGCGGTCATCTCAACCAATCTCTGAAACTGTCCCAGGAAAGGCAAAAACAAAAGTGCGCCAATGAGCTTGAAAAAAATATGCGCCACCGCAACCTGGCGCGCCTCGGTCTTGCTTCTTAAACTCGCTAACACCGCTGTGCTTGCGGTGCCAATGTTCGCGCCAAGAACGATCAGGATCGCTGTATCCAGACCAATAAGATTGTTGATAGAAAGACTGATCGCCAGAGCTATGGTCGCGGCGCTCGCCTGAATAAGACCGGTGAGAAGCGCAGATAAAATTATGACCGGGACCGGGTTCTTGCCCATTGCAAGCAGAATCTCCTGGAACAAACGGTCATCCTTGAGAGGGCTCATTGCATCGCTGATCAAGCCGATGCTTAAGAAGATCAGCCCGAATCCGAATATTCCCTGTCCAAACGCTTTTTTGTTTTCATCCCGGGAGAGGAACATAATAAGAAGCCCCAGACCAACAATGCCCATTGCGTAATTATGTAGCCTGAACGAAATCAATTGCACTGTTAGCGTGGTTCCTATGTCCGCGCCCAGAATCACGCCCAGGCATTGCGTAACCTGCATCATTCCAGTGTCCACAAAGCTGACCAGCATCACCGTTGTCGCGGAACTGCTCTGCAGAAGAAAAGTGATAATGATTCCCGTTAACAAGCCCAGAAACCGGTTGCGCGTCATAGTTGAAAGCGCGTTCTTGATCTGCCTGCCCGCGGCTTTCTTCAAGCCCTCCCCCGCGACATTCACTCCGTATAGCAGAAGCAAAGTGCCGCCAAGAAAGATAATTAAAACCTGCTCGTTCATCCGGATAACATTTTAGCAAAAATCAGCTTTTCAGCCAATTTTTTAATTCTAGGGGGTCCAATTCTAGTCGCGCCCGGGCACTCTTATCAGCATCAACCAAGATGCGCGCAAGGGTCGCAGACCCTTGACTCAATTCCTATCGCGATTTTTTTAGAGGTTATGTCAGAGGATCAGGCACATTGGCTGGGAGTATGCAATACGCCACTGAATTTTGCTTTTTAGCCCGATATGATAAGCTATTGTGCTAAAGAATGTGCGCTGGAGTAAAGGAATGGTTAAAAAGTTAGAAGCGGAGAGTTTTGGAAGGAAGCTGAGGAATTTACGGGAAAAGCTGGGCTTGAGTTTAGAGGAGTTGGCTCATCAGTTGAGCCTTAAGCCGGGCTATCTGAAAAAGCTGGAGGATGACGAGGTTCTGCCTCCGGTTGGGGAGATCATTACCATAGCCCGTCATCTTTCGGTAGAGCCTTCAACCTTTATGCAGAGCCAAGCTGAAAAGCCAACGGCTGAAAAGCGTAGACACGCTCTTGCGCAGAGGACTCGGGACTATGCTTATCAGCTTTTGACTCGCGGCACAGAGGACGACCATTTGATGGCTTTTTTAGTGACTATTGACCCGGAGAGTTATCATCGCAGGGTTGCGTATCAACATTCTGGGGAGGAATTCATTTATGTTCTTTCCGGCAATCTGAAGATAACAGTGGATAAAAAGAACAGCTTTTTGAAGACTGGGCAGAGCATACATTTTGACTCTGGCAAAAGACATTTTCTTAAAAACCCTGGCAAGGACCCTGCGCGGCTCCTGGTTGTTGTCTATCATCCATAAGGAATTAAGATGTATTTCCCTTTGACGCCGGAGCAGGAAATGATCAGGATGGCAGTGGAGCAGTTTGCGCGCAGGGAAGTTGCTCCTGGTGCGGATAAACGAGACCGCACTGAAGAATTTCCTGAAGAGCTGGTCCGGAAGATGGCTCAACTTGGTTTGTGCGGAATGATGGTTCCTTCAAAATACGGAGGGTCAGAGGTTGGCGCGGTTGCTTATGTTCTGGCGGTGATGGAGATCGCAAGGGCGTGTGCATCAACAGCAGTGACTATGAGCGTGACTAATCTCTCTTGCGAGCCTTTAGTTATTGCTGGAACTGAGGAGCAAAAGGAGCGCTTGCTCAAGCCGTTAGCCTCTGGCAAGGTTCTTGGAGCATTTGCCCTGACCGAGCCTTCTGCTGGTTCAAACCTTGGGGAAGTAAAATTACGGGCAAGGAGAAAAGGGTCAATTTATGTTCTCAACGGGTCCAAGATGTTCATCACCAATGGCGCTTATGCTGGACAGATTTTTGTTCTGGCAAGGACTGGCGAGGGTGGTGCACGGGGACTTACTGCTTTTATGGTAGAAAAGAAATCTCCGGGACTGAAGGTTGGAAAAGCGATAGAAAAGATGGGTCTTAGGGCAAGCAACACCGTGGAGCTTATTTTTGAGGACTGCGAGGTTCCGGAGGAGAACCGGATTGGCAAGGAAGGGGATGGAATGGCGATTGTGACCCGGGCGCTTGCCTCGGGAAGAATAGGGATCGCGGGGCAAGCGGTGGGGATGATTAAGGCTTGCCTGGAAGAGGCGAAAAAATACGCAAGTCAGAGGGAGCAATTTGGCAAGCCTTTATCCGGTCATCAGGCTATTCAATGGATGATTGCAGATATTGCCACAAGCCTGGAAGCCGCGACTCTGCTCACGCTCTCAGCCGCGGCATTGAAGGACCAGGGAAAGCCGTATATGAAAGAGGCGTCCATCGCCAAGCTCTTTGCCACGGAAAGCCTGAACCAATCCGTTTATCAGGCGCTCCAGATTCACGGCGGATATGGCTACACCAAAGAATTCCCGATTGAGAGAATTTATCGCGACGCCCGGGTCACCACAATCTACGAGGGAACGAGCGAGATTCAGAAAATGCTTATTGCGAGAGAGACTTTGAAATAATCTAAGAACGAGCGCATTTTTCAGGTAGAGGAGAAGGAGATGATGGCAGGAAAGCGGATTATTATTGTGGGTGGGGTTGCTGGAGGGGCATCTGCCGCGGCGCGAGCAAGGAGGATGTCAGAGGATGCTGAGATCATAATGTTTGAGCGGGGAGATGCGATTTCCGCGGCAACCTGCGGGTTTCCATATTATATCAGTGGAGTGATTCCGGAGCGGGAGCATCTGTTTGTTCAGACCCCTGAGAGAATGGCAAATAGGTTCAAGATAGACATCCGAACCGGGACAGAGGTGATAAGGATCAATCGGGAAAGAAAAGAGGTTGTTGCACGGGATCTGAGCACTGGAGAGGAAAAGGTTGAGCGGTATGATGTTTTGATTTTAAGTCCAGGTGCAGAGCCTATTCGTCCAGATATTCCTGGAATCAATAGCTCTCTGGTAATGAGCCTTCGCTCGGTTGCGGATACGGATAGGATCAGAACTTTTATTGACGCAAAAAATCCGGAGCGGGCGGTTATTCTAGGCGGAGGGTATATTGGTCTGGAGATGGCAGAGGCGCTGGTTGAGCGCGGGGTTAAAGTGTCTCTAATAGAGCTTGCTAATCAAGTGATGAGCCCTCTTGACCCGGAAATGGCTTATTATATTCACGAGCATTTGCGCAATAAAGGAGTTGATCTCAAGCTCAAGAACTCTGTTAAGAAAATATCTGAAACTGGAGATGGGCTTTTGCTTCAGCTTAATACAGATGAGACCATTGCGTGTGACTTGATGCTTCTGGGAATTGGAGTAAAGCCAGAGGTGAAACTGGCAAAAGAAGCTGGTTTAAAGCTCGGAATAACTGGCGGGATTCTTGTTGATGAATTTATGAGAACCTCTGACCCGGATATTTACGCAGTGGGAGATGCGATAGAGGTGACGCATCTTGTTGGTGGATTTCCTGCTCTGATTCCGCTTGCGGGTCCTGCGAATCGTCAGGCTAGAATTGCCGCGACTAATATCTTCCGCGAGCAAAAGCTCCGATACAAAAACACACAGGGAACTGCTATTTGTAAGGTGTTTGAACTTTCATCTGGAGTCACTGGTTTGAATGAGAAGAGCTTGAAGAGGCTAGGGATGGCTTATGAAAAAATTTATCTTCATCCGGGAAGTCACGCCAGCTATTACCCGGGCGCAATTCCTCTGCGAGTTAAACTGCTGTTTGAGCCGAGGAGCGGAAAAATTTTAGGCGCTCAGATTGTGGGCACTGAGGGAGTGGATAAGAGGATAGATGTGCTCTCGGTTTGCATACGCGCTGGGATGAATGTATTTGAGCTTGAAGACCTGGAGCTATCTTATGCTCCTCCTTATAACTCTGCCAAAGACCCGGTGAATATGGCAGGATTTATAGCATCCAATATATTACGCGGAGAGGTTGAAGTATGCCATACAGAGGATGTTATGAATCTTAGGCAGGAGCAATTTCTCCTGGATGTGCGCACGCGGTCTGAGTTTCAAATGGGAGCGATTTCTGGTGCGCTGAATATCCCGATTGACGAGCTTCGGATGCGTATTCAGGATGTTCCGAAGGATAAAGAAATTCTGGTTTATTGCGCTACCGGGTTGCGAAGTTATCTTGCCTGTCTGATTTTGAAGCAGAAAGGATATAGATGTAAGAACCTGAGCGGAGGCTATACCACTTATCTATCTGTGAGAGAAAGCCTGTCTTAATTATGTTCCCGTGAGTCTTCTGTTTTTGAATTAGAATTTTGGATGATAATGCTCTGAATGTCTGCATAAGCAAATGGAAGCGCGAGGATGCCAAAGAGGGCGCGAGAGAGATAAGTCGTGACTGGCAGGGCGATAGTAAAGGAAAGGAATGCCTCTGGTGAGCCATAAGGTTTGAACAGGGTTTCCCATGCAAGAGTTGTTGTTCCCAGTCCAGCAAAGGCAACTGGAAGCGCAGTGATAATTTCCGCGATCGGGAGTTGAATAACCAGTTCGTGGAGCGGGATTTTCAAGCCAAAACTTAACGCACATAAATAATTGTTCACAACTCCGAGTCCTGCAAGAAAAAGAGTGTAGCCAGCAATGATGATATACTGTTTGGGACGCGCCTGAATAAAGATATTCCATAATGGACGATGCTTAATTTCTGGTTTAAATCGTCTGTAATAATAAACCAGAGCCAGACATAAAAACATGCTTGCCCAGATAACGCTGATTCCAAGAATAATTAAGCGCAACCCCAGTGGCGAAAAAAAATTGTATCCGAGCGCAAGACCGAGAACCAAAGCCAGAGTTAATCCGAAATTAATGCTCCAGACAGACCAGGCAAGACGGAAAATGACCAAGCCTGCCAGGTTCTCAGCGCGAATTTTAGCCTTGCGCATCAGGTATAAAAACATTCCACCGTTGCTGACCTGGATGTGGATCAGCGCGAGAAGATAAAGTGATGCGCGCGCAAGCACAACATCTTTAAGCCTGATGGGCTGATGAAACCAGTCCAGAAGAAGCTTCAATAGATAAGAATCAATCAGCAGAAAAATCAAAAGCGGAATCAACCGGGCTGGAATAAATACGGATAAACGCGCATTATGCATTGCCTGCGCCAGTTTATACCAATCAACGCGCTTAAAATAAAAATATAAAATAAGAGCGGATACAAAGAGCGGGAGCAGACGCCTTGCCAGCAGATACCAGTTTTTTAGACCAGACAATTTTTGTTTTAAATTATTTTGCAACATCAGCTCTGATTTATTTCCTGTTTTTTATTCATCTCCCCTGGCCGGAATTATCATATTCAGACCCAAAATTTCTATAACTGGTTCCCGGCGCTTGACATTTGAACTAAAATCATATATAAAAGTTAGAATTTGTAAAGGAGGTTTTTTAAAATGGCAAGAACGAAGAGCGGATTGATTTACAGTCTGGCAAAGTTGCCTCAGGTTTTGGAGAAGAATTCAGAGTTGGAGAAGCGAATTGCCAGGCTAGAGAAGATTATTTTAGGAACAACTCCGGCAAAGCGCGGTCCCAAGCCGGGACGGAAACGGGGACGCAAGCCGGGGAGAAGAGGCAGGAAACCGGGACCGAAGCCAAGGGCGAAGAGGCTTTGCACGGTTCCGGGCTGTGGCAGGCCTCATTACGCGAAGGGGCTATGCGCCAGCCATTATCAGACTGCGCTGAGAAAGAAGAAGCTGGCGAAAAAAGCTTGAAAATAAATCAGGTCGGATTCAGCAAAAACTTAGTATCTGCTCAGAAGACTATTATTCTGAGCGGAAAATGTTATATATTTTGTGAAGTTGTTGTCTGTTATTTTCTAAAAAGTCTTAACATTTAACCGGCTGATAATAAATTTTTAAGATAGGAGGTCCGGACATGGCGACGCTAAAAGAAATTCTACAAGGAACGAGCGCATCTTTGGAGGATGTCAGTTCGCATCTGGATCGGCTTGAGCACGAGGAACGGATTAGACAGGTAGTTGCGATCAATAAGTCGGAGCAGATAAGGTTATGGGAGCTTGCTGAAAAAGGAGAGGCTTTAACTCTGGAGTATCTTGTGCCCAAAAGCGCTAAGGCTCTTCAACTATTTCCGTTTGAAGGGAAAAACTCTCTTCCAATTTATACTCGGTTTCAAAAAGTTTTTTATCGCTTAAGTGATGGTAGTATTGGAGGATATAACAATTCTCCAGCAAGATGGCTTGTGGGACCGGGGTATTATGTGGCGGAGATGAGCTGGAAGAATCCTAAAGAGATTGCGGTAAATTATCTTAAATTGCCAAAGGAAAAGCCTGCGGATTTGCCACCAATAAAGGACAATATGTCTGGCTTGACCAGATTTGTCTATGGAGGAACTGTGGATTTTCTCAGATGGGTAAGTAAGGATGTTGTTATTGGCAGAGCATATAAACAGGGCGAGAAGGAGATGCCAAACTGGTTTGTTCTCTGCAGAAAAATTCCGCGCGAATGAGGGATATATTATAATGAAGATAATAAAAATAAATTTATTATTATTATCAGTAGTATTTATTTTGCTCATAGCAGGTTCGGCGCAGGCACAGCTTAATTATCGTGAGGATGCGGTTGTGGTGAGAGCAGATATGATTCCAGCAATAAGTGGGACTGCAATAAATGTTCTCAGTTTGATGCGCTTTAATGGGAAAAATTTTGAGCCCATTCCTTTTCAGATTGATGAGAAAACTAAAGATAATAACTTTGTTTATACTAATGGGCAGAAAAAAAATCCTCAGGACGGGAATAATAAATTTGATGGCAAAGATGAATTAGTTTTTATGGCTTGGGACTCAGGAGCGCTTGCGCCTCCGAACACTAAATTTCCAGAGAACTCCATATCCGGAGTGCAGATTCTTCTTACAGATTATGTGCGAAACAATTCTGGCGCAGTATATCTTTTTGTATTTTCAGCAAATCCTCCTCTGTCTAAAATTGATTATGTGCAGAACTTGACTGAGGAAGGCAGGAATGTTGTCAAGACAGAGCGTTACTATTTTGGGGAGCCGATTGGCAAGGGATATTTTGACCGGCTAGCGCTTATTGGACCAGATGGCAAGGTTGGTCCCAATCTGGTGGACAGGATCAAAGGGAGAGGGCATATTCAATCAATGGGCGTGCTCAAATTTAATGCTGGAGAATATAACACACCTGCTCCGTTAGTTGCCTGGATTGACGGACCCGTGCGAGTGATCCGTAGGATGGAGGGAGGGGTTGAAATTCTCGGGTTAAAGCTCAAGCTCTCAGGTGGCTCGGATAATGTTTTCTATCGGAATTATTTTTATACCCCGATTTTTTTCAGCCTGCCACCAGGGTTAAGCTCTCTTTTAAAAGGCTCTTATATGATTTATACAATTGACTTTAACAGCAAGTTTAAAGGCTCTTATTATTTTGACCAGGTGAACAAAACGCCCACCATCATTGACGGGAAGATGGACTCGCAGGAAAAAGCTCTTGATACGAAAACCAATCATAACTGGTACGCTGTGGGAGGGGATAAAGGTAATCTGATTGAAAGGATGATTGTTCCTGCCCAGTGGCGCGATTATGTCAATATGACAACTTTTTATATTGACGATGACAAAGAGCAGGACCCGCCTGAGGACGAGCCAGGAAGGCATCAATTTGGCTTCAAGCTAGAAGGAATGTTTGAAGCTCCGGCTGGTAAATATAATTATTATATATATTATATGGTGCCGGATAAAAAGGTTACTAAAGAAAATGTCTCGGTCTGGCTGGATATACTTGATCATCCTCTAAAAATACAGGTTCAGCCTTTGGTAAAAGAATAGAATAGGAGATTGAATTTGAAAAAAAAGCCATTTGCCTTTTTCTCATTAGTTTTATTTTTATGTCTCTTAAGTCTTGCTGGAAAAATCTCAGCCTCTGATAGGCCTTTACTCATTGCGCATCGCGGGGCGCAGATTGAAGCAGATGAGAATACCATTAAGGCTTTTGAGATAGCTATTCAGCGCGGAGTGGATTATATAGAGACAGACCCACGGCTGACCAAAGACGGGGTTTTTGTGATGATGCACGACTCAAGTGTGGCTCGCACCACCAATGGAACCGGCGAAGTGAGCAAGATGACGCTGGCAGAGATAAAATCCTTGCGCACTAAAAACGGGGAGCAGGTTCCGACTTTAGAGGAAGTCTTTCAATTTGCGCGTGAGCATAATATCGGCGTTTATTTGGACACAAAGGAAAAAGAATTGTCTGCAATTAAGAAATTGGTGGAGCAGGTTATAAACGCGGGGATGACTGACAGGGTTATTCTGGGCTTGTGGCAATTGAACCATCTAAAATGGGTAGAAAAGCATCATCCGGAGATCGTGACCTGCATCTCCTGGCCTATGCCTCCGGTGAGCCTGAAGCATCTGAAAAAGATTAATGCGGACTGGGTAGGAACTCTGGTCGCGTTTGCTAGCAAAGAAATGATTGAAAAAGCTCATAAGAGAGGTCTGAAAGTCATCACGCTGGAGATCAATGATGCGGATACGATCCGTAAAAAAATAGAATTCGGAATTGACGCAATTTTGACAGATGACCCGCGTTTGACCGCTGATATAAAATAATGAGGTTCAGATGTCTGAAATAGAAATTAACAAGCCAATTGCCTTGATAGGATATAGAGGCTCTGGCAAAAGCACCATTTCCAAAATACTGGCGCAAAAGCTCGGATACAAGTTGTTTGAGCTGGACCACTTGATTGATGAGCGCGCTGGAGAAAAAATACCGGAGATAGTGGCAAAATTCGGATGGGAAAGATTCAGACAACTGGAGACTGAAATTCTTACGGAAATTGTGAAAACAAAAAATGCGGTTCTGGACTTAGGCGGAGGCATAGTGGAAAAACAAGAAAACCGAAAGCTGATCCAAGAAAATTGTAGAGTGGTCTGGCTAAAGGCAAAACCAGAGATACTGATTGACCGAATCAAAGGCTCAACTTACCGCCCAAGCCTGACCGGGAAAAGCATAGTTGACGAGGTCCCGGAAGTGCTTGCGAGAAGGGAGCCTTTATATCAGGGGCTTGCTGATCTCAGTCTTGACACCGGGGAATTATCTCCTGAACAAGCGGTTTCAGAGATCATAAGACATTTTGGACTGAAGCAGAAAACTTGATCTTTATTCTGGAAACTTGAATGCACGAGGTTAAGGTCAAATCAATAAGAAGCGGCAAGGCAACAGGAATTAGTGTGCGATGGGATACAGGTCAATTCACATTGATCCTGACTGAGCGTGGCATTTTAGGTTGCGGAATTTTTGACCCGCAAATTATGGAAGAGTTTAAGATGGTAGGAGCGCTTTGTCGGGGCACGCCAGAAAAACCTCTGGTTGAACCTGAAGATTTGCTTCCAGCAAAGGTTCAGGAGGTCTCTTCTCGCGCGAAAAGGCTAGGCATTAAAAAAGGAATGACCGGGAGAAAAGCTCTGGAAAAATTGATCAGATGACCTGATAGACCATTACGCCCTCAGTCTGAAAAATCGGTTTTAACTGAAATTGATCCCAGAATTCCTGCAAAGCCTTTGATTGAATTTTATGATGCGAAGATAATTCATCTAACGCAGGACCTTGAAGAGCCTCGCTTAATACATAAACCGGTTTTCCTTCCATCAGTTTATCCTTAATAATTTTTCTCAGATTCTCAGGAAATCCTTTTCCATCAATTCGTCTGCTCAAAACCCAGTCCAGAACAATGGTATTTCTTTGCGCAAAATAAGGAATATATATTTTCTGGATATTGTTCCCGGACCGAGCGCCTGAAATAACTATAACCCCGTTGTTTAAAGTTAAATCCCTGAGCATAAGAGCCAGCTTTAGCTCACGGTTATTTTCCGGATTTGCTCCCGGGATAATCCGGGTTTGTAAATTGATAATAAATAAAATCAGAAACGCCAGTGCAAAAATAAAAATAGCAAATTTCTGATTCAGCAATGAGCCCAGTTTATCAAATCCAAGAAAAGCCATCATCCATAGCGCGGGCAAAAAATATAGTTTATGCTCATAATTGGCTGGCTCCCATAAAATTGTGAAAAGCGCTCCAGGAATAAGCCAGAGCCAGATCAAATTAGATCGCAAATCCCTTTTGCCCCATTCCCGCAGATAAAAATAAATGTAAGCTAAAATGCAACTGACTAAAACCCCAAGAGAATATATCCTGAGGCTATTAAGCCAGAGAGCGCTTTCAGCCAGACTATCTTTTCCCCAGAAACAACTCCAGATGCCGTCTAGCCATTGCGGGAACGCGCTCAAGCTCAAATTCCAGTAGCTCTGCTCATAGCCATACGGGGTCTCGGAGAGCGCAAGCCCGAAAAACCATTTCATAAATTTCTCCGGTCTGGCGCCGCTCTGCGCCTGCGCCAGAGGATTGAGATGAAAAGCGAGTAGATAAACGCTCGCGCTTAAGACAAAAGCCAGAGTAAGCGTCATCAGCGCTGGATAAAATTTCTTGAGCCATTTTCCGGGAGAAACCCGGGCGAGGAAATAAATCAGCGGAATCCAGAATAAGCTATAAGCCAGATGACTGAACAGGCACAGGCTTGCCAGCAAGCTGAGCCATACCGCGCACTGGGAGATTCGTGTGGAGGAAAATGACCGGAGCATAAAATAAAAAGATAAATTCAAGACCAAAACCGCGAGAATATAAACCTCCGGCTCCACTGAGAGGAACCACCATCCCCAGCAGAACCCAAGCCCGAGCGCAAAAAATAGAGCGGAAAATTTTCTCTTCGGCTGAAGCAAGACCAGGTTAAGCGCAAACACTGCCAGGCACAGGCTTGAAATCGCAAGGTCAAAAATTTCAAGCGCCAGAAATGAGCGTATTTTTAGCCCGAAAAGCCAGAGCAAGTTCCAGAATAAATACCCGAGCGGCTCATAAAGCAGATGCCGTGGATGCAACAGCAAACCAAAGCTTCCGCCAGCTTTGACCATTTCAAGATGAAGGCTGAAAACCGTGCCATCAAAATTATATTTCGCGGAGAGCAATCCGAGATTCAGCAGGAAATAGAATATCGCTAAAATCCAGACCGCTCTTTCCGGTTTTATCATCAGGCTCGTGAGTCTGAAACTATCTGTCCACTTAAGAGCCGGATCACCCGCTTCATCCGCTTTGCCAGATTTTCATTATGAGTAACAACAATCAAGGTGATGCCCTTTTTCCGGTTCAAATCCAGAAGCAAATCCTCAACCTTCCTCCCGGTCTCAGCATCCAGATTTCCGGTCGGCTCATCGCAAAGCAACAAACTAGGCTCCAGCATCACTGCTCTGGCAACCGCAATTCTCTGCTGTTCCCCGCCTGATAGCTCGCCAAGCCGATGATACCTGCGGTCCGAAAGACCAAGCTCATCCAGAATCTCGCTCGCGCGCTTCCGTGCCTCAGACTCATCCTTCCGCGCGATCAACGCTGGAATCATCACATTCTCCAACGCATCAAATTCCGGAAGCAGATGATGAAACTGAAAAACGAATCCGATGCGCGTGTTCCTGATCTTCGCCAGCCGCAATGGGTCCAATTGAGAAAAATCGGTTCCCTCAAAAACGACCCTGCCGGAACTCGGATAATCCAGACCACCGATCAGATGAAGAAGCGTGCTTTTCCCCGCGCCAGAAACGCCAATAATAGCAATACTCTCTCCCGGCTCCACCTGAAAGCTGATATTTTTAACCGCAGAAACAGGTCCGCGCGGATGCGGAAAAACCTTTTCTACATTCTTCAACTCCAGAATCAGATTTTTACTCATATCTCAAGCTCTCCGCAGGATTCATCTTCGCGGCTTGACGCGCTGGATAGATAGTGGAAAGAAAACTGGTCAGAATCGCAAACGCAGAAATCCAGGCGACATTCTGCCATTCCAGCTTCATCGGAATCGCGGCAAATTGATAAACCTCCGGATTGATCCGCGCAATCTGATACCTGATCTGAAGCCAGCACAGAAGCGAGCCAGCAATCACTCCCAGAATCGTGCCCACAATGCCAATAACCAAACCCTGATACATAAAAATTTTCATCACGCTCCGGTCTGTCGCACCCATTGACTTTAAAATCGCAATATCCCGATACTTTTCCATCACCATCATTACCAGAGTGCTTATAATGTTCAAGCCCGCGACCAGAAGGATCAGCGCCAGAATAATGCTGAAAGCCATCTGTTCCACTTTCAACGCCGCAAACAAAGGCTTGTGCGCCTCTATCCATGTTCTTGCCCAGAACGGAAACCCGAGTTTGCTTTCAATTTCTTTCGCTACAAGATTGGCGCGATAAAGGTCTTTTAGCTTGACCTCTATCCCGTCCGCCTGGTTTGGTGCGTGAAGAAAGCTCTGCGCCTCTTGAAGAGAGATGAAAACAAAACCGGAGTCAACCTCGTAAAATCCGAATTTAAATACCGCCACTATCCGAAACCTGCGTGCGCTCGGGGCAAGCCCCATTGGGCTTAAAGCCCCAAGCGGGCTGATCACGCTCACCACATCTCCGTATCCTGCTCCGAGCAAAGTAGAAAGGTCCTGTCCAATTGCTATTCCTGGCAACTGCTCTTCTCCTGCAAACGCGCCCGGCTTCAGATAGTCCAGCTTGCCAGAAAGCATCTGCGCGCCAATGGTGGTTGCCTTGAGCGCAGAATCCGGGTCCACTCCACGAATCACGGCTCCAACCACCTGCGCCCCGGATAACAACATCACCTGGCTCTCAATATACGGGCTCGCGGCTACAACCTCCGGAATCTCCTCAATCTTCTTCACCGCGTCCTGATAATTCTCCAGCCGACCTTGATAGCTCAAGACCGTCAGATGAGAGTTAGCTCCGAGTATCTTTTCCTTAATGTCCTCTTGCGCCCCAACCATCACGCTGATCACCACAATCAAAGCCGCAACTCCAACCATCACTCCCAGAATGGAGATCAGCGTGATCACCGAGATAAAAATCTGACGCCGACGCGCACGCAAATAGCGCAAAGCGATCATCCACTCATAGCTCATTCTTCATTCCCGCTCTCTGGCTTGAGCCTCCCTTTATAAAGATGCCGTTCTAAAATTTGATGATAGCCAGTGAATTCCTCTGCCCGATTTAAGTCCGAATCAATCGCATCTATAACCATATTTAGTTTGGCGTCAAGATTATCAATATGATGAATCAGCATGGCTTCCGGGGTTAATGGAACAACTGGCGAGCCCCATTCTAACTCGCCGTGATGACTGATTATAATGTGCTCCAGATGAAGGCGCAGTTCTGAAGGAAAATCCTTTATCTCCCGGAGCAATCTTTCTAACAATTTCAGCCCCAAAACAATGTGTCCTTCAAGATACCCTGCACGGCTAATGCTTATTACCGGAGTTGATTCCAGTTCCAGGAGTTTGCCCAAGTCGTGAATGAAAGTTCCAGTGATAACCAGATCATAATTCAAGTCCGGATAAACATCCTTGACTAAAGCCTTTGCGGACTTGAGCATCCGCCAGATATGCTCCATTAGCCCTCCCAGATACGCATGATGAACATTCCGCGCCGCAGGGCACTGTTTCAGCTTTTCCACTAATTCAGGCTCATCAAAAAATTTTTTAATCAGATTCTGCAAATCCTTATTCTTGACCTCTGCCAGAATCTCCCGAATCTCTTTCTCCATCTGCTCAATGCTATGTCTGCTCACTGGCTGAAGCGCAGTCAATTCTATTGCATCCTCTGGTCTGGCTTTGCGCAATCGCTTGACCCTTACCTGAAGCTGTTCCTTGTATTCCTCAATCACCCCTTCAACCTTAACCACATCCCCGCGCTCAAATTCCGCCTGATACTTGTCAACATCACTCCAAATCTTGGCGTTGAGCGAGCCAGAGCTGTCCTGAAGATCAATGTCCAGATAAATAGCGCCCTCCCGTGTGGTCTTCACGCGCTTGGACTTTATCAGATAAAAGCCCATAAAGCTCTCTCCAGCTTTCAAATTCCTCAACTTTCGCTGATTCAAGAGCCTGATACCTCCACTCGGAAAATTTCAGGAAAATGTTTTGTCAACTTCTCCACTGTATTTTCTCCAGCACCTTGATTATCCAGAACCAGTTGATAAGCTCTTCTGCCAGCTTCCATCCTTTGCGCATCATCATCCAGAAATAGTTTCAAGCGCTCATAAAGCTCCTCCGAATTCTTGACAACAAATCCCGCGTTCCGTCTAACCATCTCCTGAGCCTCAATGGAATTCCTGATCATAGGTCCAAATAAAACGGGAATCCCAAATCCCGCTGGCTCCATTACATTATGAACCTCCTTGCGAAAACTTCCACCCACAAACGCTATCAGAGCTAACCGATACAGCTTATACAATTTGCCAACAGTGCTGATGATTATAACCTTGCTGTCCGCAGGAATACCTTGCCGACGGGACTCAATCTCCCATAGTAATACAGGCTTGATTCCAATCCGTAAAAATTTCTCCCGCAAATGCTCAATCTTTCTTGCCCCGACCTCGTGAGGGGCAATGATGACTTTTAAATTCCTCCCCTCCTGCCATAGCCTATCCAGCGCAGGAATAATCACATCATCATCCTCCTGCCATGTGCTTCCAAATACAACACAGTGGTCATTGAGATAGGATTGAATCAATTTCAGGTCAGGGTCATCTTCAGGAATAGCCTTAATCCGCGCAACCGTCTCATCAAAACGCGCATTGCCAGTGGTGATAATTTTATCCTGAGCAATGCCAAGAGAAATCAGCGCCTGTCTATCCTGTTCAGTTGCAGAGAGGATTAAATCCAGTTCCTGATACAGCCTCCTGAACCACCATCTGACCCCTTTGCGTAATTTGCCGGAATTATCCGCGAGACTGGCATTGATTAAAGCCAGCTTTATCCCTCGCTCCTTGCAAAGCCAGATCAAATTGGGCCAGAGGTCGTAGCACGAAAAAATCACAAGTTCAGGAGCAACAATATCCAGGAACCGAGACATATCCTTTTTTTTATCAAACGGAAGATATGTCGCAATGTCCGCCTCAACACCTTTATTTAAAAGCCTGTCAGCAGATGGAGAGAAAAAACTCAGACAGATTTTAATAGTCGGAAATTTCCGCCGAATCAATCGCACAATCGGACGCGCTTGCAGATACTCGCCTACGCTGGAAATATGAACCAGAATCCTTGCGCCCTCTCCAAGATTTCTGAGCCCCTTCTCAAGGCTGGAAAATAAATTCGTGCGAAGATTGAAAGCCAGCCTAGCCTTTTCATCAAATAAAGAATATGCCCGATACCCGAGCAATCCTGCTGGAAAAATTAGATTATAGAGCTTTTTCTCAATCATTTTCATTCCTGCTTGTGCGAGCGAGTTCATCCGTGATATTCATTCAGTAAATCCCTTCCAGCATCCACCGCTTGCTCCGGAGAAATTTTTAACATACATTCCAGATGTCCCTTGGGGCAACTCTCTTCTCCGTGCAGGCTACAGGGTCTGCATTCCAGACCCTTCACCTCCAGCACCCGCGCCTTTTTGCTATATGGGAAAAATCCAAACTCTCGCGTGGTTGGTCCAAAAATAGCCACCACTGGAGTCCCAACAGCTGTTGCAAGATGCATCAGCGCGCTATCATTGCAAAGCAATAGCTTCAAAAAACTTATCGCACACGCGCTTCCTAAAATACTAAGCCTGCCAGAAACATTACAGACCTTGCTCACTCCTTGCGCCTGAAGCTGATTCGCTAACTCCTCTGCAATCCCCTCATCAGCCTTGCCTCCTAAAATAACCACTCCAGCGCCAGAATCCCTTGCCAGAACCGCACCAGCCTGCGCAAACCTCTCCACTTGCCAGCGCTTTGTAAATCTACTTGCCCCTGGAGCAATACCAATTAAAGCCATACCAGAAAGTCCAGCGGATTTTAAAATCTCACGAACCTCAATAAGCTCCTTATCTGAAAAATAAATCTCCGGACCTGTTCCATTCGGCTTTAGCCCAAAATCCTCCACTGCGCTGAAATATCGCTCCGCTACAGGAGCGCTCTTTTTTAGTAAATTGATCCCCCATTTCAATAATCTTCTCTCAAGGGAATACTTGAGATAGCGCCTCTGCATACGCGCTGAGGAAAAATACCGGAGAAAGATACTCCGTGGGTTAACCTGAAGGTCAATCACAAGGTCATATTTTCTTGCCCGAATCTCCCGAAGAGCCTTCATCAAACCGTGTAGTCCGCTTTCAGGCTCAAAGCCTATAACCTTAACTAGAGGATGATGCTCAAGCAGAATTTTGTACTGGCTCTTGGTGAAAAAATCCAGCTCCGCATTCGGGTAAGAGTTTTTTAGCGCCCGGATCAAAGGCGTGGTCAAAATAATATCTCCGAACGAGCTGGTGCGAATAAGCAAAATCCGTTTTATCTCAAAATTATTCAAAGCCATTGCTCATTGATTTTACCAGCCCAAACCCTCAAATCAAATTCCTTTTTATAAGCGCTCAATCTCAGATAAAAGGCTGTAACGCCAGACATTTTACTCAGAGGCTAAATAACAGGGTATTCCTGTCAATAATCCAAGTTCCACAAAATCCAGCGCATCTACAAACGCATCATACACCAGAATAACCGCGCAAGAGGGACAGGATTGTTCGCAGGCAAGAGTGCCTATGCCCCTTACACTTGTTGTCCTGTACCATTATGTGATTAGCGGGTTTCGGGATAAACCTGTTTCCCGCCCACAAAGGTATAAACAATTTTTATGTCTTTGATATTTTCTGGCTTGGTCTTAAGGATGTTCTGGCTCAGTACCACAAAATCCGCAAGTTTGCCTGGCTCCAGAGTTCCTTTGTCCTTTTCCGCAAACTCCGCATACGCGCTTCCGATAGTATATGCGCGGAGAGCCTGTTCAACTGTAAGAGTTTCTTCTGGATTAAGCGGTCCATCTATTCCGTTTTTGCTTTTGCGAGTCAGTGCGTAATAAATTCCGAGAAGGGGCTGATAGTCAAGCTCAGCAGGGAAGTCAGAGCCAAAGGAAAGATGAGCGCCTGCATTCAGAAGACTTTTATAAGGATAAGCCTGTTTCGCGCGATATGCGCCGAGAATCCTGATGTCTTTTTTGGGATTGGACAGGGCAAATGGCTGAACGCAGGCGAGCACATTGAGTTTTTTAAATCTTGGGAGGTCATCAGGAAGAATCATCTGAATATGCTCCAGGCGGTTGCGGAGTTGCTTGAATGATGGGTATTTTGATTCAGCTATTTCAATTGCGTTCAGGGCGGAATGAACCGCCTGGTCTCCGATGGCGTGAATAGCTACCTGTCTCTGGTTATTAGCTAGTTCTGTGATGAGCAATTCCAGTTCTTTTGGAGAATGACGGGGGATACCGAAATTTTCAGGCTCTCCCTCATAAGGAACACTCATCCAGGCGGTTTTTGTTGAGAAGGCGCCATCAGCGAAGATTTTTACAGGACCCAGCTTGATCCAGTTTGGGTCGTATCTTGCTATGCGCATCAATGTAGAGCCGTACCAGTATTCACCCATAGCCCAGCATGAGAATCTGCAGGTGAGTTTGCCCTGTTGTTTTAGTTCAGTAAGTGTCCATATCTGGCGCGGGTCATAGGTATTGTCCTGGACAGATGTTATTCCTGCGGAGCGATAAAGCTCAAGGGCTTTAAGGATCGCTTGCTTTCGCTTTTGCTCTGATATTCCCAGCAAGACTTTTGCATAAGCAGGCTCAGTTGCCTGGTCCTGTAAAATTCCAGTTGGGTCTTTTTTCTCGTCCCTCTCTATTTTCCCTCCTCTGAGGTCAGGGGTCTCTCGCGTGATTTCCAGTTGCTTGAGCATAAAGCTGTTCACCCATACAGCGTGTCCGCTGTATTGACTCAAGAGCACAGGGTTCTCTGAACTGACCTTATCTAACAGCTTGCGGTCAGGATTGGGACAGAACTCATAATCCCAGCTATGTCCCAGCACATATTCTCCAGGCTTAACCTTTTTAACCTCTTCCTGGACAATTTTAACAATCTCCTGGCAGGACTTGGCAAAGAGATTTGGTGAAAGATAAAATAATCCACCTTGAAGGGTATGAGTATGGTTGTCATTGAACCCGGGAATGACCGTGAAGCCATTTAAATCCAGCATCCAGCATTTTGGTCCGCAGATTTTTAGCGCATTATTTTTGTCGCCAACATAGATGATGCGCTCTCCTTCTATCACCATAGAATCAGCTTGCGGGATTTTGTCAGAAAGCGTGATGATATTGCCATTAAAGACCATAAGGCGGAATCCGCTTGTAAGAGGCGCTTTTGCGGAGCTTGCAATAAGGAATAAGATCAAAACTGTAAAAGCGCGTAATCTCATTGTTTTATTCCTCAATTATAGCAACAGCTCTAACCCAGCCAGCGCTGGCGTTTTTGATTTTAATTGGGAAGCAGATTAATGAGAATCCGAATGGAGGAATTTTATCAAGATTTGTTAGCTTCTCAATATGGCAGTATCCTTTTTTAATTCCAGCAAAATGGGCTTCCCATATAATCTCGGGTTGATGTGTTTTCTCAAATTCTTGAGCAATGGCGGTAAGGGGTTTATCCCAGCTCCAGGCGTCTGTTCCCACTATGCGTATCCCTTGGTCTAAAAGCCAGAGGGTTGATTCTCTGCCAGCTCCGCATCCCTTGCTCATATATTCTGGCTTGCCCCAGTAAGGACCTGCGCCACTCTGGATCAGGACAATTTCTCCGGGCTGTAATTTATGCTCAATTTTTTTCAGGGCTTTTTCAAAATCCGGGACCTCCAACCTGTATCCATCAGGCTTGTCTGAAAAGTCCAGTTTAACCCCTGGAGCAAAGCACCATTCTAGGGGGATTTGGTCAATGGTTAGAGATGGCTTACCTTCATCCATTGTTGGATGATAATGAAAAGGCGCGTCAAGATGAGTTCCTGAGTGGGTGCTTAATTTAACATTTTCAACTGCCCATCCCAAGCCATCCGGGAGGTCTTCTTTTTTCAGTCCTTTGAAAAATAGTTTCATCTGCTCCGCGCCTTCTTGATGGGTAATGTATTCTATCTGCGGGATCATTCCTGGCGGGTCAGAGGGAAGTCCAGGCTCTATTGCAATGCTCAGGTCAATAAACTTTCTTTTCTTAATGTTTCTCACTGGTTCTGGTCTTTAGTTTTGGATTTTGGCTCTTGTTTATCTTTTTCCTGCTCTTGCTTTTTTCGGTCCTGAAAAATGGATTTTTTCCAGAACGGCTGTATAACCTTTTCTGGCTCAAGCGAATTTTCAATCTGAATATCCCGGATGCGTTTGCGGAAATCATCCAGACGATTTGAGACCAAAGAATTATTAGTCAGGGTTTTGGGGATCATCGGAAACCACCACCAGCCGATATACTGAAAAAACCTATATTCCGCAAGGGTTCGGTCTTGATTGTTGCCAGCTTTGAGCGGAATCAGTTTCCAGCTACCATAATACCTGGCAAAATCGCCTTCCTTCATCTGGAACTTCACTGCGCCTGCTTCTCTGGATTCATCAATCTGAATGAGCAGGTCATAATCCGGAAATGGCCAGAGGTTTTTGAGCTTGAGCCTGAGCATGGTCTGATTCGCTTCCTTTTTTTCAATCCTGACATCCCTGACATCTGAAAGGAATTTCGGATAAGAAGCATAATCTGTAATCACCTGCCACACGGTCTCAATGGGCGCTGGAAAGATGACCCTGCCTACTGCAATCTGGTCTCCACTGGTCGCGTCTTTTTCCGAATGAACTAAAATCGCTCCTTTTTCCAGGCGCTCCATATCCTTCTGATTCAACTGGGCAAAAGCATTTGCACCAAGAACCGAGAAAAAGATCAGGCTGAAAATTATGGCTCTTTTCATCTCTGATTGATTATCCTTTTCTTTTTCTCTTGTTTCAAATTCTTGCCAAAGCTTGTTCAAAATCCTCTTTGATGTCCTCAAAAGCCTCTATTCCCACGGAAACGCGTATCATTTCCGGTTTGATCTCAAGCGCCTGTTTTTCCTGTTCCGGGAAAGAAACATACTGAGTGGAATAAGGGTGAATGACCAAAGTTTTAGCGTCTCCAAGATTTGCGAGATTAGAGCAGAGCTTCAAATTCCGGATCAGGTTAAAGCATTGCGTCTGATTCTTAAGCCCAAATGTTAAAAGCGCTCCATAGCCTTTATTCTCAAATAATTTCTTCGCGGTGCGATGATATTTACTGGAATTAAGCCCCGGATAGTTCACCCATTTGACCTTTGGATGCGCCTCCAGAAATTTTGCCAGCTTCATCGCATTATCCAGATGTCTTTTCATCCGAAGCGCGAGTGTCTCAAGACCGATTAAGGTTAGATAAGAATGAAAAGGCGCCTGAAATCCTCCGAAAATAATAAGGTATTCTCTCCAGAGCTTGTCTGAAAAAGCCAGTTTGCCAGCGCGCTTAACTGCATCCGCAAAATCCGGAAAGCGTTTTCCTCGCCAGTTGAATTTGCCAGCGTCTATGGCAACTCCTCCCACTGCGGTGCCGTGGCCGTTCAGGAACTTGGTGGAGGAATGGAGCACAATGTCTGCGCCAGCTTCAATGGGCTTAAACAGATAAGGCGTGGCAAGAGTGTTGTCCACCGCAAGCGGTATTCCCTCATTGTGAGCCAGCTTACAAATAGCCTTTATGTCCGGAACATCCATTCTAGGATTGCCAATGGTTTCAAGATAAATCAGTCTGGTCTTGGAATTGAGCTTTTCGCGGAAATTCTCAGGGTCATCAGTTTCCACAAAATGAGTTCTGATTCCGTAGCGAGGCAGAATGCGGGCGAAGAAGATGTAGGTTGATAAGAACAGGGAATTACCACTAATGACCTCGTCTCCGGCACGGGTCAGCGCGAGCACGGTATTAGTAATTGCTGACATCCCGCTTGCAAAGACCAGCGCTTTTTTTCCTCCTTCAAGCTCCGCGATCCGGTCTTCCAGAACCCTGCTGGTCGGGTTATGCATCCTTTGATAAATAAATCCGGGCTTTTCCCCAGCAAAACATTGGCTCAATTCCTCTCCAGTGTCATACCTATACGCGACAGACTGATAAATGGGCACCTGAGACGCGCCCAGCCAGTCTTGGCAACGGTTGCCAGAGTGAATCGCCAAACTGTCAAATCTCCAATTGTTCCGTTTCATCTCATCCTCCTGCCAAAGTTTAATGCCTTATTATTTTAGCCTTAACTTGCCGGAATAAAAATAGACGCGCTTTAAAAAACAACCTTTTCCAATTATTTGACCGTAGTTAAATTCAAACCTAGAATAAAGAGGCGTTTATTAGGTAGAAAAATAAGGCAAATGAACAAGCTGATAAACAAGGGCAAGCTATTTTTGGAAAGGAAGAAATTGAGTTATGCGGGTAAAGGAGTGCAGATTCATTATTCCGTTAGATTGAAAGGCACTCGTAGTATCAGCTTGGGGGATGAGGTTAACATAAGCAGGGGGGTTAGCCTCTCTGGCAGGATAAAGATCGGGGACAGAACCTGTATTCAGGATTTCTGCATTTTCCAGACCTGGGGCGGAGAGATTGGGGTTGGAAAGGATTGCACTTTTAATCCTTTTTGCGTGATTTATGGGCACGGGGGTCTAAAGATTGGCAACGGAGTGAGAGTCGCTACCCGGGTGGTTATCGCGCCGATGAATCATATATATAAAGACCGTCTAACCCCGATCTGGAAACAAGGCATTGAGGCAAAAGGCATCGTGATAGAGGATGACATCTGGATTGGGGCTGGCGCTATTATTTTGGATGGTGTTCACATAGGCAGAGGAGCGGTTGTAGGAGCTGGAGCAGTGGTGACCGAGAATGTGGAACCATATAAGATAGTTGCTGGAGTGCCGGCAAGAGTGGTCAAAGAAAGATGAATAATTTCCCCGGGGGGCTTTGCGGGGTAAATTCCCGGTTTTATAGATGAAGATCAACTGGCAAGGAATACTATCCCGCGTAAAAACCAGCCTCTTAGGCAAGGGCAGAACCGTGGTCACGGACAGTCTGAGCATTTTTTCCTTTGACCTGCTCGTGTTCTTCTTTGGTTTTATCAATAGCATTCTGCTCGCCCGCTTTTTCGGTCCGGAGGGAAGGGGGATTATCTCTATTTTAACCTTGATCCCTATTATGCTTTTCACTTTTTCCGACCTCGGTTTGAGTCTATCGGCGACTATTTTCCCCGCCCGAAAGCCGGACCAGGCGCGCCAATATCTGTTCACGCTTTATCTGCTCTCAACACTCTTCAGCGCGCTTTTGGTTCTTACAGCTTTTCTCAGCTTTGAGTACTGGTATAGATTTTATCAAAGCTATCCTGCCCAGTTATTTTTTCTTGCCCTTCCCGCCAGCTCCTGGCTGTTATTGCTCGCGGTTTCCAGGTTCTTCTTCCTCGGCATGAAACAAATCTTCTTTTTCAACCTGATAAATCTTCTGCAAGCAACTGGCAATTTATTTATCACGCTTGTGGTCGGGCTATTCCTTAAGAATAGTTTGTCCTGGTATTTTATCCTGTTCCTCTCCAACCTGGTCCTGATTCAGACACTCGTTTTGTTTTTTCTGCGAAAAAGCATTTCCGGAACCGCCAAATCTCACTCGCTGTTTTTGGCGGAGATCCTGAAATATGGAATCAGAATCTATCCGGCAAGCGTTCTAGCCGTCCTCCGACTGAGGATAGACCAGTTGATCCTGGGATATTTGCTCGCGCCTGAACTGATAGGAATTTACAGCATCGCGGTTTTTTTGACGGAAAATATCTTCCGGCTTCCAGCCGCGGTTCAGGAAGCGCTATTTCCTCAAGTGAGCTCCGCGCAGGGACCGGATAAATATCTGCTGGTGGCAAAAACCTTGAAAATTACCTCTATAATCATCGTGGCTCTTGCCGTCATTATGATTATCATCGGGTATCCACTCATCTGGGTCCTCTATGGCAAAGCCTTTCTGCCGGCTTATCCTGCTTTAATAATTCTCGTTATGGGAATCATTATGGACAGCATCTGGAAGGTGGTCGGGATTCTGTTCGTGGCTGGAGGGAGGCCCGGACTGGTTTCTATTCTGGCTTTTATCTCAACCGCTATCAATTGCCTGCTCAGCTTCTCCTTGATTCCACTTTTCGGAATTTCCGGAGCGGCTCTGGCGCGATTTTTATCTTCTCTCGCTATCTCCGGCGCTGGCTTGATGTTTTTTCATAAGGAAAGTAATCTGAGCTGGAAAGAGATTATTATTCCAGGCAGAGAAGACTATCTTTTGATTAAAAATAAAATCTGGTCCTGGATTAAATAATGGGTTTGGCGCATTCTAAAAAAGGCTTAAACAAATAAAAAGGGAGGTGCACAAAATGAGGGGAAAAATTATTGTTGTTTTTTTAACGCTGATTTTTGGCGGATGCGCTCTGGTAAATTTCCAGCCAACTCTTGGAACAATTAAGCGCACGGAATGGATTGATGGCAAGGGAAGTGGCTATCCTCTAAAGCAGGGAGTGGAGATTGTCCGGGATAAATACGGGGTCCCTCATATACGGGCGAAAAATGATAAAGATTTGTTCTTTGCGCTTGGATATGCAATGGCGCAGGACAGGTTTTTTCAGATGGACATATTTCGCCGGGCTGGTAGAGGAGAGATTTGCGACTTATTTGGAAGAATCAAGATATGGAAAATAGATATGCTGATTATGGACAAGGTTTTTCGTGCTTTGAATTACCGGGACCGCGCCGAGAGGGGCTATGCTGATATGCCAGCAGAAGGCAAGGAATTGCTGGATGCTTTTACCGCGGGAGTGAACCGGTATCTTGCGGATGCTGGGGATACAATTCCGCAGTATCATTTTTTCAAGACCAAGCCAGGTTTATGGATGCCAGAGGATAGCCTGGTCTGCGCTGAGCTTTTTGGATTGAGCATGAGTTATGGTCAACTAGGGACAGAGTATTATTATGCGAGAATTCTGCGCGCATACGGGTATGAAAAGGCGAAATATCTTTTGCCAACATATCCGGAATCTGCGCCAGTGGTTGTAGAAGATTTACCAGTTGTAAAAGCAAACGATGGAATTGAGAACCTTCTGCTCAGCTTGAAATGGGTTTTGAATCTAGGCGGCGCAGGCTTGGGCAGTAATAACTGGGTGGTTGGTCCTGAAAAATCCGAGTCTGGTTCCGCAATCATCAGCAATGACCCTCATGTTCCGGTTTATCCGTTTCCTACCTACTGGTATCTCTGCCATCTGGATGGAGGAAGTTTTAATATCGCTGGAATGATGTTTCCAGGACTGCCTGCTTTTGGAGCCGCATACAACGGAGACATTGCCTGGGCATTGACCAATGCCAGTATTGACCATATTGACCTTTTTCTGGAAAAGGTTAATGCGGAGAATCCGCGCCAGTATTTATATAAAGGAGAATGGAAGGATTTTAGCATTCGCAAGGAACTCATCTCGCTTCGTGGGCAAAAGCCATTTGAGTTTAGCATCCGGGAGAGCATTCACGGACCAGTGATTGATGACACGGTTTTGGGACAAAATCTTCCAATCACAGACCCTGGGCAGGTTTTTACACTAAAGACCGTGGATGTTGAATTAGGTAAATTTTTCCAGGGATACCTTGATATGGCGCGGGCAAAAAACTGGGAGGAATTTCAAGCTGGTTTGAAAAATATGAGCCTAGGACCAGTTGCCTGGAATCATTTATTTGCGGACAAAAACGGAAACATCGGATACTGGCTTAGTGGAAGAGTTCCTCGGCGAGCTGATAATCAGGGCTATATTATCAGGAAAGGCTGGACAGGGGAGCAGGAATGGACTGGCTATATTCCTTTTGAGGAACTACCGCATATTTATAATCCAAGGCAGAACTATCTCGCAACTGCTAATAATCGCAATTTCCCGGATAACTATCCTTATTATTTAGGTATGGAATACTTTGTAGAACGGATCAGCAGGATTGATGAGGTTCTTCGCTCCAAACAAAAATTTTCAGTCGCGGATATGGAGAAACTGCAACTGGATACTACTGTGTTTTTTGCCAGAACCTATGTGCGGATCATTATTGAGGACATATCTGGAGCTAATGATGAAAAATTAGAACTGGCGGTCCGGATTTTAAGGGACTGGGAAAAGCAGGGATTTCAAGCCAGGATTGATTCCATTGGCGCAAGCCTTTACGAGGAAATCCTGAATAATCTGGATGCGCTGACTTTTAAGGATGAGTTTAAGAGGATGTACACAGGCGCATCTCTGTTCTCCATATCAATGTTTGCTATTCCAAATATAATGCCAGACCCGGATAATCCATGGTTTGACAATGTTGACACTTCTGAGAGAGAGACCCGAAGGGATATTATCAGAGCTTCAACCCTGAAGGCGCTCAAGGACCTGGAGAAGCGATTTGGAAAAAATCCTGAAAACTGGCAATGGGGCAAGTTGAGTTATTCGTATTTTTATACTCCAATGGGCATATTGCCCGGCGCCAAACTGCATAGGATTGGAAAATTTCCGCGTGAGGGTAGAAGCGGAACAGTTAATGCTAATGAAGGAATTTCCTTAGGACCACTTGGACATATCTTTGTTGTGGGACCAACGACACGGATGATAGTGGACTTCTCGGACCCCGGACATTTTCATTTCACTGCTACCACAGGCAATTCCGAAAATATCCAGAGTGGAAGATGCGGAAATCTCACTGAGAACTGGGTCAAAGGAATTTACCAAACCTTGAGTATTCAGCCTGAAGAGTATGAAAAAGACGCAATGGGGACATTACTGCTAATGCCCTGAATTCATAGGGGCGTATCGCTTATTAGCAATACGCCCCTACAATCACTCCGCTCATCACCAAATTGAAATTGCCTGGTCTTTTCAGACCAGGGCTGAACGAATGAACTTATTTCTTCTTCTTTTTTGCTTTTTTCTTTGCCTTTTTATGTGGTTTTCCGCAAGACATAATACTCCCCCCTTTCTTTTTAATTGGTTTCTTCCCATCCTCTTTGATAAATGTTGGTGATGAGTGGAACGCCTGGACTGAGTATATAAAAAAAGCCGGGAAAAAAGAATCCTCATCCTTTTTTCCCGGCAATGTTTTTGCCTCAAACTCTCTTTTCAATCCCTATATCCTCTCCCCACCACCTATAGGGACCTTGTATTATCTATATTAACATATTTTTTTAATTTGTAAAGTAAAAAATGAATTGGGTTAAAATTTTTTTATTATTGCTTTAGTCTCGGGCTGAAAAATTCTGGAGGGCGATGCCGGATTTGAACCGGCGACCTACAGCTCCGGAGGCTGGCGCTCTATCCACTGAGCTAATCGCCCGTTGACAATTTTCTATTTTAAGTCCTTAATAGAGCGTGTCAAGGCAAACGAATAATGATAAGCGCAAAAGTATTCTGCATCCTTTATACTTGGCGCTATTCCGGTCTAAGAAGCGGGAATGGGATGACTTCACGGATGGATGCGGAGTTTGTCAGGACCATAGTGAGCCGGTCAATACCGATTCCTTCACCAGCGCAAGGGGGCATTCCGACCTCCAGACTCTGTATAAAGTCCTCATCAATCGGATGAGCCTCTTCATCGCCTCTGGCTTTTGCCCGCGCCTGTTCTTCAAAGCGTCTTCTCTGGTCAGCAGGGTCGTTCAACTCGCTAAACGCATTAGCAACTTCTTTTCCAGCAATAATCAACTCAAATCTATCCGTAAGCTCCGGGTCTTTTTCATTCCTTCGGCTCAGAGGAGAAATCTCCACTGGAAACTGCGTGATAAAAGTTGGCTGAAAAATCTCTGGCTCAATTGCTTCTTCAAAAACATAAGCAAGCGCCTTTCCCCATCCATCAGTTTCCAATAGCTTGATGCCTTTTTGCTTTAGCCAGTTTTTACTAACATCTCCCTTCCGTATTTCTTCCCTTGTCCATCCCATTTTTTTTGCAACCGCTTCTTCCATTGTTATCCTGGCAAAAGGTGTGGCGAAATCCAGCTCTTTTTCATAGAGAGGAATTTTCGTTTTGCCATGAATCTGGTTTACAAGAAAAACCATTAACCCCTCTGTCAGCTTGATGAGGTCTTCATAATCCGCATAAGCCATATAAAATTCCAGCATCGTGTATTCCGGATTATGCCAGGTGCTTATTCCCTCATTTCTAAAGCATCTTCCAATTTCATACACCCTCTCAAACCCGCCAACCACCAGCCGTTTAAGATGAAGCTCAGTGGCTATTCTGAGGTAAAGATTTATGTCCAGAGCGTTATGATGGGTGATAAAGGGACGGGCAAGCGCTCCTCCTGGAACTGATTGCAGAATAGGTGTCTCCATTTCAACAAATCCTCTATCCTCCAGAAACCGCCTCAGAAGGCTGATGATTTTTGCGCGCGTAAAAAGAATTTCTCTTGCTTTTGGATTTGCTATCAGGTCAACATATCGCTGACGATACCTGATCTCAACATCCTTTAAGCCGTGCCATTTTTCTGGAAGCGGTCTGATGGACTTGGTGAGAAGAACAAAGTCTTTCCCATAAATTGTAAGCTCATTTGTCCTGGTTCTGAACGCGCGACCATAGGTTCCAATAAAATCTCCCACATCTAGTTGTTTTAATAGCCATTGTTTATCCTCGGTTAAATCATTGCGATTGAGATAAACCTGAATTTCTCCAGTCCGGTCACGGATTCCAAGAAAATTCACCTTGCCCATAAAATTCAGGCGCACAATCCTCCCTGCCACAGAGAACTCATCTTCTATCTTCTCAATCTCTTCTTTGCTTAAAGAGTCCAGACGATCCCTGACCTCTGCTATTTGGTGCTTTGGCTTAAACTCATTTGAATAGGGATTAAACCCTCGCTCCCGAATTCTGTCTATCTTCTCATAACGCTGGCTGATGATTTCCTGTTTTTCCTCATTCACTTCCGCTCACTCGCCTCCTTTTGCAAAACCGCCCCAGCAGTGGCGCCTTCCTTCTTTGCCTCCTGCTTCAGATACGCCAATACAAATGGCTCTAGCTCCCCGTCCAGAACAGACTGCACATTCCCGGTCTCGTATCCAGTGCGATTGTCCTTCACCAGTTGATACGGCTGAAGAACATAACTCCGGATCTGGGAGCCCCATTCTATCTCCTTTTTGCCAGAGTGGAATTCCTTTTCTATTTGTTCCTTTCGCTCCGCCTGCTCCTTCTCATACAGCCGTGCTTTCAAAATTTTTAAAGCCGTGGCTTTGTTCTGATGCTGAGACCGCTCATTCTGGCATTGCACAACAATCCCTGTTGGCAAATGAGTGATGCGCACCGCAGAATCGGTTGTATTAACCCCCTGTCCTCCCTTGCCCTGACTGCGAAATACATCTACCCTCAGGTCCTTATCGTCAATCTTGACCTCTACCTCCTCCTCTATGTCCGGCATAACAAAAACCGCGGCAAAACTCGTGTGCCTCCGCTTATTCGCATCAAACGGGCTGATCCTCACAAGCCGATGCACTCCAACCTCAGAACGAAGCCAGCCATACGCATACTTCCCCTTAACCATCATCATTGCATTCTTTATTCCGGCTTCCTCGCCCGGCTGAAGGTCAACGATCTGAGCGCTAAAGCCCATCATCTGGCAATAACGCAGATACATCCGCAAAAGCATACTCGCCCAGTCCATTGCCTCTGTGCCCCCAGCCCCAGAATTGATTGATAAAAACGCATCCTTAGAATCATGCTCGCCCCTGAATAACTGCTCAACCTGCCATCTCTCAAGTTCCTTCTGGACCCTCTCAACACCCTCTTTTATCTCTCGTTCCAGACTCTCATCCTGTTCCTCTTCAGCCAGCTCAAGCAAAACCTGGAGGTCCTCAACATCCTTCTCCAATTTTTCAAAACCCTGGATACGCTCCTTGAGCCGAGCAAATTCCTTGTTAACTCTCTTCGCCTCCTCAGTATTCTGCCACAAAGATGAATCCTTTAATTTTTCCTCCAGCTCATCAGCCCTGCTCCTCCATCCATCAAGGTCAAAGAAACCCCCGCATTTCATTAAATTGTTCAGTTATCTTCTTCACAAGCTCCCTGTATTCTTCAATTATCATTGCTTTCTCCTTATCTTATCCCAAAAGCCTTTCACAAGGATAACCGCAATCATCAGCATCGTCAAGACCGCGCACAAAATTGGAAACCAATCTCCATATCTTGAATAAATAGTCCTTATTGGAGAAGGCTTCACTACCCCCTCAAGAGCCGCAATTTCAAAAATTTCCGTCTGCTTCAAAATCCTTCCCACAGGGTCGCAGATACTGCTGATGCCTGTGTTTGCCGCACGGAGGAAATAAACGCGATTTTCAACAGAGCGAAGAGCTATATTGGAATTATGCTGATAAGGCGCGCTCGTGGGACCAAACCAGGCGTCATTAGTGATGGTGCTCATAATTTCTGCGCCAGCTTTTGTGAATTTTCTGGTCAGATTGGGAAAAATCAGCTCATAGCAGATAACGCAGGAAATCTTGAATCTTGGAGTTTCAAAAACCGTCACAGCCTTTCCAGGGCTTGTGTTTCCAGTGTTCCCTCCAGCAATCGCATCAACCCAGAACAAAATCTTCTGCATCGGAACATACTCTCCGAATGGGACTAGATGCATCTTGTCATATCTTCCAATCATCTCCTGAGCAAATGGGGATAAAAGATACGCGCTATTGAAATTTATCTTTTTATCACCCTCATATTCTCGGCTAAGGCTTCCAAATAAAAAATAACTATCAAAATCGCTGAGCTTTTTCACCACATCGCTTTCCTCTTTATGCTCCCAGCTCAGGTTGAAATAATCTGTAATCGCGGCTTCAGGCCAGAGCAACAGGTCTTTGGGCTCTTTGAGAAGAGAATTACTGATCGCAATATGCCGGGACATACTGCTCCAGAAATAAAACGGATTCCATTTTACGCCCTGGTCTATGTTGCCCTGGACAATGCCAACTTTAATTTCTGGCTGTTTAGAAAAAACCCTGTCAACCTGACGAATCCTAATCTCGCCATAAATAATCGCACTGGCGAAAATTAGCAATGAAATAGCGAATTCCATCAGGCTCTTTTTCTGAACAGGCTTTTTAAGAACCACAGCAATTCCAGAATTAACCAAAACAATCAAGCCGGACACAAGATAAACCCCTCCAATATCCGCTATTTGAATCACAGGAAGGAATTTATATTGAGCGGTTCCAACTAAAGCCCACGGGAATCCTCCAAGCGGGAAATAAGTCCGGACATATTCCAAAGCCACCCAGAGAATCGGAGCAATTATTAGAAGGCTGAGCTTAAAATGCTGTTCCGCAAGTTTCACCAGCCAGAAAAAAACCGCAATATAAGATGCAAGCAAAAGCGCAAGAAGCACCAAGGCAAAATAAGCGATCAGTTTAGACATACTCGCGTAAATGATCATACAATATGGTATCCAATAAAAAATCCCAAAATTAGCGATGAAACCAGCAAGCATTCCTAACCAGAACACGCGTTTAGAAGAGGCTTTACGGAGCGCAATCAACAAAGGCACTAAAGCCACCCAGGCAATTGGCGTGAGCGTGATGCCTTTTGCCATAGGAAAACTCAAAGCTAAAAGAATCCCAGAGCCAACCGCGAGCAGAATCTGGATTAAGCTCTGGCGCTCTATTTTGAAGGTCGGTTTTTTAACTGGTTTTTTCATATTGAACTTCAAATCTCAAATTTCAGTTTTCAAACTTTTTCAGAAAATAGCTTCATCACTAATTCATCATTTTCCTTTTCCAGCTTCTCAATTCCTTTTTCAACAAGAACCACCTGAATTGCGTCATCTGCGGATGATTTAGATTTTAGCTCATGACATTTTTGAGAGATTTCCGAGAGTTTTTGATGGAGCTTGTTTTTAGGGTCAAATTCAGGAATGCCAATATGCTCCATTATTGACGGAGTTCCGAAACCATCAGCTAGACTATCAGCTAGAGTGGCAAAAGATATTTTATTTACAGAATCAGGGTTCATTTTTTATACTATAACACCAGCTTAAATCATCTCAAACTGGCTAATAGTTCCCTTTCCTTAGCGCGCATTTTGGATGCTTGCTTGCCGCCGAATTCGTGCTCATATCCGAGAAGATGAAGGATTCCGTGGATGAGAAGGATGTCCAGTTCCTTCTCAAGGGAATGTCCTAATTGTTTAGCCTGACGCTCTGCGGTTTCCACAGAGATAACAATGTCTCCAAGTATGGGGTCTTGCGGGTCTGCAAATTTACCTTCGCGTTGCGCAAACGCAAGCACATCTGTGCCGCGGTTTTTTCCCCTCCAGCGCTGGTTCAATTTTTTTATATAAAGGTCGTTGCTCAGGACTATACTCAGTTCCGCTGAGTTAATTCCCAAGTCGTTTAATAACTTCCTTGCTTTTTCCGTTATTCGCTTCTTTATGATTTTTTTCTTCTGAAGGTTCGCTAACAGTATCCGGACTTGCGTCTTTTTTCTTGGCACCTGGCACTCCTTTTTCCACCGGCTCCGGATAATCCGGCCGGGTATGATACATTGCTCCTAAAATTTTGGTGAAAGCCTTAGCGATCTCGTGCAGGTTCTTAAGGGTCAATTCGCATTCTTCCAGCTGTCCGTCCACAAACGCCCGGTTGATCAGGGTCTGGACCATTCCCTGTATTTTCGCTGGAGTAGGCTCACGCACGGTTCTACTAGCTGATTCCACGATGTCCGCAAGGAGAATGATTCCAGCCTCACGGGTCTGGGGCCTAGGACCAGGGTATCTGAAGTCCTGCTCGTCAATAGTGTCAATCTCCGGGTCCTCGGTCTCCTTTGCCTTCTCATAAAAAAATTTGATCAGGCTGGTTCCGTGATGTTGCTGGATGCCGTCAATGACCTCTCTGGGAAGATTATATTTTTCCGCCATCTCCACGCCTTCCTTCACATGCTTGATCAAAATCAGTGCGCTCATCGTGGGCTTAATCTTCAGATGCGGATTTTTTTCGTCCCACTGGTTCTCCGCAAAATACTGTGGCATCTCCATCTTGCCGATGTCGTGATACATACCCATCACCCTGGCAAGTATGGGATTGGCGCCGATGGCTTCCGCAGCCGCTTCTGCAAGGTTCGCGGCAAGAAGCGAGTGCTGATGAGTGCCACTCGCTTTGACGCTTAGCTCCTTAAGCAGGGGATGCTCCTGGTTCAATAGCTCCAGTAGTTTGATATTGGTGGCGTATCCAAACACGGATTCTATAATCGGGGTAACTCCCGTGACAACTATAGCCGCGATGATTCCACCGAAAAATCCGAACAGAGAGTTATAAATCAACATCTCGCGGTCCCGAACCGTGTTCTGAGTCATTGAAAAGGCGATGGCGAGAATAAGGCTCACCAGTCCAAGATAAATACCAGCCCGAAAAATACTTCCTCTCTGCTCGCAGGTCCCAACCTCGCTTGCCGCCACGATGGAGCCGAGCAGAAAATAAATCATCGCGTAAAAGTCAAATCCTGTGACAAGACCGCTGAAGCCTCCCAGCAAGAAGGAATAGACCATTGCTGTCTCGCTATTCAAAACCATTCTCACAAGCATTGCCGAGCCAGCGATTCCAGCAAGGTAGTAAAAATTGATCCCATCTGGCAAACTGATAGTCTCCTTGAGATTGCTTCCCAAATACTCTGCCAGCTTTAACCCGAGCAAGCTCACGATCAACATCAGACTCAAAAAAACAAGGTCCCGAGAATTCAGCCGGAATTTCCGGATGTTCTTCTCCGCAAAATGATAAATGAAATACTGGCTAAGCCAAACCAGCATAAACAAACCAAGCACTAAAAGCCAGTCCTCAAACGGAGTCCGTATATTCTGGATCGCTTCTATTTTTTTCCACTGCTCCTCACTGATACGGTCGCCCCTGCGAACAATAACTTCTCCCTTCTTCAACTTGAAATACACAGGCTTGACCGCGGCAACCGCCTCTGCACGCGCCTTTTCGGTTTCAGGCTGGTTATAGGTCAAGTTAGGCTCCAAAAGCTCGGAAAGGATTTTATTCATTAGATTTTTTAGCTCTGCTGGATAACCCGAAAATTCTTTTTGAATCTTTTTACTCAAATCCTTTTTTGCCCCAGACAGGTCCTGAATGGAATTAAACTCCGTAAGAAGTTTTTTCTCTCCGGTCTTCAAATCCCGGATGACGATCCCCCTGCCCGCGGCTTTTTCCAGTAGGCTCTTGTCAATCACTATTCGCACATCGCTCGGCTGAGTATAAATTTGCTCAAGAATTCGCTCGGCTTTGTCCAAAATCTCCGCGGAGAAACGAAACTTTTGCAACAACTCTATATCCTGCTCCGAGAGATCCACTCCCAATTCGCTGATGAGCTCCTCCTGGCGCTCCTTGCGGAATGCTGGCGGAACCTCAATGGCTTCCTTAGTTCTCGGCGAAAGCTGATAAAGCTCGCGCATCTGAGAGAAAAAGTCCGAAAGCTTCTGACCAAGATTGCTCGCCAAATCCGGCGCAAAATCATAGTATTCCGGAGTCTGCTCCTCAGCTGATTTCTGGTACTGCCTGGTGGTGACCATATCCTGCACTTCCAAATCCCGAAGAATCCGAATGGTTTTTTTTGCGACCTCTCCTACCTGGTATGTTTTAGAGGAGATATATTGGCGAGGATAAAAAGTAGTAATGATTACCAAAGAGCTCACAGCAAAATAAACCAGTCCTTTTACCAAAGCTGGCCTGGTCCGGTAGAAAATCTGGAGATGTTTATCCCAGTCTAATCTCCGGTTAAGCTGTGGAAGTTTGGAACTTTTCTGACTCATCTTAAAAGCTTAACTCCGGATTAACTCTTGCGGGTTCTTTTCCGCTCATCCTCGTCATACGCCCGGAGAATCTTCTGCACCAATGGATGTCGGACCACATCCTGCTCAGTGAAATAGCTGAAATGAATTCCCGGAATGTCCTTCAGGATTTTTGACACATGGACCATTCCGCTTTGCCCCGGGTCTGGAAGGTCTATCTGGGTAATGTCCCCAGTAATAACTGCCCGGGAGTCAAATCCAAGACGGGTAAGAAACATCTTCATCTGGAGGATAGTGGTGTTTTGCGCCTCATCAAGTATCACAAACGAATTGTTCAAAGTCCTTCCTCTCATAAACGCCAGAGGCGCAACCTCAATCACTCCCCGCTCAATCAAACGCTCCGCTCTCTCAATATCCATCATATCATGCAAGGCGTCATAAAGCGGTCTCAAATAAGGATTGACTTTTTCAAATAAATCTCCGGGCAAAAACCCCAGCTTCTCCCCAGCCTCCACTGCAGGACGCGTCAGCACTATCCGGCTAACCTCACCCTGAGTCAGCGCCTGAACAGCCATTGCCATTGCCAGATAGGTCTTGCCAGTTCCCGCAGGACCTATTGAAAAAACAATGTCATTCTTCCGCATCGCCTCAAGATATTCCTTCTGAGCCAGGCTCTTGGGAATAATCGGCTTTCGCTTTCCAACAAAGGCCATCCCCTCGCGGTAAATCCGCTCCAGATGCATCTCCGGGTTCTGGCTCAGCATCCTCACCGCAGGCTCTATGTCATTTTCCGTAATCGCAAACCCCTTTTTCAAAAGATGATAAAGCTCAGAAACCACCCGCCTCGCAACCTCTACCTCTCGCTCCGCACCCAATATCCGCAATACATTGCCACGAGTATTAATTTGAACATCAGTAAGCTCCTCCAGACGCTTCAAATTCCGATGGTGCTCCCCGAACAATACCCTCGCGAGATTTAAGTCCTCCAGAACAAGGTCTATTGAACTGTCCATCCGTTTGTTCATAAATTTATAGCCCGGACCGGTTATAGACCCAGGCTTTGAAATTGATATCCCCCTTCTTCCTTATAGTATTTATATTTTTTGCCAAATTTCAAGTCAGATGTCCCTAAAATACCTTTCCGCATCAATTCTGAAACCTCTTCCGGATATGACCCGTTCTCAAGCCAGTATATCTCCAAACCCTGCCGAACTCGTTCCTCTCTCCAGGATTGCTCATAAGCAGGCTCCACAGAACTCCTGCTGAACCGCTCTGCGTAAATTCGTATTCCATTCCCAAACAGCAAAAGACCAGCCACGATTACAATCCAGAACCCTGCTTGAGAAACAACCTTCGCCATACCCCCTTTCCTGGATTCCGTTGCTCCACCAGGACTCTTTGCACTCTTTGCCTCAATCCTGCCAAGCCGCTTCAATTCCGCCAGCGTTTTTATAGTGTCAAATCTGGTCATCTCCGCTAGAACCGCTATCTCCGCTATCCCCCTTCTCCCGTTCACTAGATCATATACCTTAGCCTGCTCCCCGGATAATTTTTCCGACAATCCGAATTCCCCTGGACTTTTTGAGAAAAGACTATCTATAGAAACCAGCTCCCGAATTGTCGGACCCCACTCGTCCTTTACCCTGTACCCGTCCATCAATACCTGCTCGCTATCTATCTCTACAGCATAAAAAGGATGATAATTTACAGGCTCTGCCTCAAACTCATATTCCCCATCCTTTAATAAAAATAGCTGATAAAGCAAATCCAGATTCCGAAGAAAAATATACCGCTTTAAGTCCAATGCTGAAATAATCTCCAGTCCTACAAGAACAGACTCCAGAGGCTTTAACTCGCTCCTTGCCTTTTGAATCGCTAACCTGAGTTGATTTTCAGAAACAAGATTGGAAAGCAACAGATAATCAAAAAGACGCTCATTCTTCCCCTCTGGCTTCTTCTCAACCCGAACTATCCTGCCAGAGTTGATCAGAACCTCATACTGAGAACCCTCAGCCTCTACAGAAAGCCGACCAGTCCGCCTCTGCCCGCTGATCAACTGAAGAATCTCAGCAATCCCGAAATCTCTCAGAGACCCTTTTAATCCCATTTATCTTCTCTTCTATTCTTGATGCTGATACTCTTGTCAGCACATCTCTGTAATTTGTCATCTCTAATCATATTCAGCCCTCCACCGAGGTCAGCTTTACATAAACAAAAATCCCGAGAATGCTCATCATCAAATAAATCCCACCTCCAAATATCAGCCATTTAGTCCATAAATCCATCCCCGGAACAAGAACACCAGGCGCCAATTCCTTAAGAACAATGCTCGCTATAAAAATCAATGGAAAAAACATCAAAATCAATCCAGAAAATAGCCTTTCCTCAAAAATCAGACCAGACCCAGGCAAAATCAGATTCAACCCAAGACCTATTCCAGCCATTATTCTATGATACCGCCTCACAATGTCCCTCTGCTCCATCTTCAAACGCTGATCAACTGCCTTGCCTGAATAAAAAACCTGATAACACGGCAAACATAACTCAGGCTCCTGACTCTCCGCAAGACATCTCGGACAAATTATCCTGCCACAATACCAGCACACACGCGTCTTGTTCCTCAAACCAAGCCCCACCAAAATAATCAACCCGAAAATAAAAAATGCAAACACAGATTTCCCACTTGAAAAAATCAAAGACCAGCTACGAATAGGAACAATCTCGCGCTCCAGAACCCTGGCAGGAACAAGCATCCGCACCGGAAGAATCTCAGCGCCCAGCAAGCGTTTCCCCATATCAAACCTCGCTACAGACTTCTCATCAACCTCTCCAGCGCGCCTGTACGCATTATCAGATTCATCATACCTGCTGACCGCGCTGTATGCCTGACTCAGATTGTAATAAACCTCCGCAGATTTCTGGGACAAAGCCAGTGCGCCTTCCAGAACAGAAACCGCTGAGTTAAAATCATTGAACTCAAGATAAAGCGCGGCTAGCTGATTCCTTGCAATCCAGCCAACATCCTTATCATCCACAAGCCCTAACAATAGCTCACTGCTACGCTTGGCATTCCCTGCTCTCCGCTCCGCCTCTGCCAGCGCAATAATCAAGCCCGGAGAGCCAGACTCATCAGCATACCGCCTAAGCATCTCCAGGTCATTTCCATCAGCTACCCCTATCTCAACATTCAACTGACTCAAAAGCGCGCTTTTATTCAAAGGAATTTGCACATCCTTTGCCTTTTGCTCAAAAAAACCGCAAAAGCCAGATGCAAAAAGCAATACCATAAAAACAACTTTGACCCGAGCAGGCGCATAAACCAGACAAAAAATAGCTGGAAAACAAAAAACAACCCAAAAAGGCGCTCCGAAAAAAACAGGACTTAATAAAACCAAAACCAGAGCCGGTAGCGCAAGCCTTTTGTAATCCGCTGGAAATAAATGACCAAACCAGTGAGAGAGCGCCCGAAAATACCTCCCAATAATCAAGATGCTCAAAACAAAAACACACAGCTTGAGCAATTCCGATATGCCCTTCCAGAAAAATCGCTTCACACACAAAAGCATCATCAGGTCATAATCCAGCAAACGAAAAGCACGGCTAAACTCTAAAAACGCCTCTGCCAACGAAAAATGACCAGGGCTCAAATAATAAAACCCTTTTGCAAAAGCGCATTCACTGCAATGCGGCGCAAAATAAACGCTGTATTCCAGAACACGGCTCGCAACTGAAGATGGAAGAGCATTGCTATCAGCAAGTCTCAGCAACGCAATAGAATAAGCGGGCAAATCCTGAATCTGATACCTCCACAGACCAGATAGCGCTGAAGCCAGACTCGCAAACCCAGCTTCATATTGACCAGACCTGATCTGCTTCAAGCCTGTCTGGAAACTCATTCCAAGAGAAGGCGCCTCTTTGTTCAGCAACTGATAGTCAGGCAACTGCGCCTCCAACCTGAAGCTCGCTGAAATCAAGCCCGCACCCAAAACCAGATATAATAACCGCGTGAACATCTCTATAGCCATTATCAGCATATCATAATTACAGGCTATTTTTCAATCTTAAAGTCTTAAACTAGCTTCCAGCTTTCGCCTTTCACAAAGACCAAGTCCCTTGACCCACTCTTTAAAAGAGACACTGCTCTCCGGAGCTATTGTTGATACTAATCCTGTCGCGCTAACACTATGACCGCACAAAGTGGTTAAAGGCTCTGCCCTTATGACTGAAGTCAGTGCGCACAGCGCGTAGTTAGATATACTTTCCGATGATGATTTTGAGGTCTTTTTTGATTTTAGGAGGAATTTTTTTGGGGTCTGTTATGATGGCGTTTTTCAGCGCGTCCTTACAAAAGCAGGTTCTGGCTTTCGGAAGATGAGGCAAAGCCTCTTTGATGATTTTCTTCCAATTATCTGTGTTTTGATGCATTATTTGTAAAATTTTATCAATTGAAAATGGCGCTTCCGTTTTCTTCCAGCAGTCATAATCTGTGCAGAGCGCAATAGTGGCATAACATATTTCAGCTTCTCTTGCGAGCTTTGCCTCGGTGAGATTGGTCATCCCGACCACATCTGCGTTCCATTCTCGGTATAGGTAGGATTCGGCTCGGGTGGAAAAAGCTGGACCTTCTATACATACATAGGTTCCTGCGCGGTGGACTCGGAGTCCGAGCTTAAACGCGGTGTCATAAAGAATCTGTGCAAGGTTCTGACAAACCGGGTCGCTGAAGAGGGTATGCGCCACAATTCCATTTCCAAAAAAGCTGTCAATCCGGTGCTTGGTGCGGTCAATGAACTGGTCAACAATCACGATGTCTCCAGGATGAATTTTATTTGAAAGGCTTCCACAAGCCGCGCTTGCGATGATGAATTCACACCCAAGTTTTTTTAGAGCATAGATATTAGCACGGTAATTTATCTGAGATGGTATGATAAAATGCCCTCTGCCGTGTCTTGGAAGGAACGCCATTTTCACTCCAGAGAGTTCTCCGACTACTATCTTATCGCTGGGCTTTCCAAAAGGGGTATTGATGGAAACTTCATGCGCCAGCTTAAATCCGGGCATTTCGTAAAGCCCGGAGCCTCCAATTACACCTACTATCCGCTCTGACATTTATTTACTCCTGTATATTATATTTTAATCAGGTCAATGGTTGGACCGGTTGCCATTTCAATTGGTTCCTCGGTCTCGTAAATCTCTCCGTCAATCATATACCTCATATTAGCCAGGGGCGTGATCAAAACCTTATCTGTTATATAATTAAAAACTTCAGGGCTAGCCACATCCCTTCCGAGCCAGAAGTTATGCAGATTTCTTATTATGAAAAAAGGACCGGCATTTGTGGCAATAAACTGGAATTTCCCGGGCTGGTCATACACATGTGGGCAGAATGTGAAACCGAGACCGATTTCTTTGATGGAACACCCGAGAAACGCTACAAATTCTCGTGCAGGGAGCTCTTCATTATTGACTTTGACAATACATTTAGCCGGCTCAAAAATGAACTTGATATAAGGACCCTGAACAAAAAAGGACAGAATGGCGCGGACAATGACTTTAACTGCTTGAATCGGACCTGTGCTGGTTCCGGAGTAATAAGCCGCGAGAAAGTTGGGAGGAACTCCAGCTCCTGTCATAAACCCGTATTTATCATTCAGTCTGACAAGATGTTGCTTCAGATATTCAAACTGTGCGCCGGAGCGATACTTCTTGACCAGCTTTTGCGCAATGTTAATTGTGCTACCTTTAAGCCCCACAGAATTAGGCATAGTGTTCATTGTGCCTCCACGCAGGGCAACGATTTTTGGAAGAGGCTGGTCAGGCATTGCATTGATAAAGGCGCTCAATACCAGATGCATACTTCCATCTCCGCCGTTCACGCCCAGGATGTCAAAGCCCTTTTTGACAAAATCCTTTAGCGCATCCGGAAGCTCCTCAATGCTCCGGGTCTGAATCACCTCGCCAGAATTGCCCAGAATTTTCTTAAGATCCTCTATGATGGCTGGTCTGCGGAGGTTCCCTCTCGCAAATGGATTATGAATTATTCCAATCCCTGGCAACTATTTCTCCTGTGTGAAAAAAATATCTGATTAAAGCCGGATAGTCAAGTAAAGACACATTGCCAAGGGCTCAGGCGCTCCTGCCTGCGGAATGATAAGCTCAACAATTCTTTCTCCGCAACGCTGTCCTGCCTGCAAGCATCATTATCTTCAAGGGAGGTTTCTTACCAGTGAATAATCTGAACTGCTCTCCTGCCTGGCGAACCAGCATCTCTAAACCTCCGATGACCTTTGCGCCTTTTTTACTCGCGTCTCTGATTAGCTTTGTTCTGAAGGGATTATACACAATGTCAAAAACCGCGAGGTTTTTTCTGAGAAATTTTGCAGGCACAGGGCTATCATTTATCCGCGGGAACATCCCAACAGGCGAGGCATTGATCAGAACCGAGCAATCCTCAAGCTCCTTTTCCAGAAGCTCCTGAGCCATTTTCACAGAACGAACATTTGCGCCAATTTTCTCGCTCACCTCTCTGGCAAGCGCCTCAGCGGTTTTATCCCGGATATCCATCAGAACCATTTCTCCAGATTTCCTTTTACTCGCAATGGTAAAAGCAATAGCGCGCGCGGCTCCCCCTGCTCCAAGCATAACTATCTTCCTGCCTTCAAGCCTGATGCCCGCGGATATTAAGGACAGATACGCGGCCTGTCCATCAAAGTTATACCCGACCAATTTGCCATTCTCATTCACTACCGTGTTGACTGCCCCAATCCATTTTGCCAGCTCTGAAAGCTCGTCCAGATACGGGATAATCGCAGACTTGTGAGGTATGGTCACGCTCGCGCCTCTGATCCCAAGCGCGCGAATTCCATCCAGCGCACTTTTCAAATCTTCTACCCTGAAAGCAAGATAAACATAATTCAGCTTGAGCGCCCTGTACCCTGCGTTATGAATCTCTGGAGAAACAGAGTGCTCAACCGGATTCCCGATAAGAATGCATAACCCCGTATGAGAATTGATCTTAAGCATCCTGAAATTTCTCCCTTATTCTTTTTATAAACTCTGGTGAGCTTCCACAACAAGCGCCAATCGCATCCGCACCTGCATCAAAAATCGCTCTGGCAAATCCCGCGAATTCCTCAGCGCTTACTCCATAAACCTCTCTAGCATCAACCAGCTTTGGCTCGCCTGCGTTCGCCTGCGCCAGAACAGGTTTGTCCGAGACAGATTTTATTATTTTAACCAGCTCAACCATCTCCCCAGGACCGATTGAGCAATTGGCTCCAACAATGTCCGCACCAGCCTTAATCATTTCAGGAATCGCCTTTTCCGGGCTTACTCCCATAATAGAGAAAAATCCCCGAGAGGTCTTTTTGAAAGTCATTTCCGCGGCAATCGGGATTTCAGGAGCAGATGATTTGAGCGCACGAATCGCGGATTTTATCTCCTCAAGGTCAAACATCGTCTCAATGCTGAACAAATCCACGCCAGCCTCTGCAAGAATTTCTGCCTGTTCACGAAAAATCTCCTCTGCCTGCTCCGGTGTAAGATTGCCCATTGGAGCCATCATCTCTCCAGTTGGACCTATATCTCCTGCAACTAAAGCCTTCTCTTGAGCCGCTTCTCTCGCAATTTTTACTGCGTTTAAGTTTATCTGATATAGCTTTGAATCCAGTCCTGCGCTTTTTAGCTTGAGACGGTTTCCTCCAAAAGTGTTGGTCTGGATCACATCTGAACCGGCTAGCACATAGTCCCTGTGAATCTCTTTAATAATCTCCGGCTTTTCCAAATTCCATAACTCAGGCGCCTGACCAGATAATCCGCGCGCAATCAATTGCGTGCCCATTGCCCCGTCCCAGAAAACCGGCTTGCCCTTCTTCCGAGCCTCGTTCAATCTATTTAATATGTCCATTTAATTCCTCTTTGTGCAGGAGACTTTAATCTCAATCATTTTTTTAAACAATCTCTGAAAAACTCCGCAAGCGCGTTCTCAACCTCTTTAGGCTTCTCCAGATTAACAATATGTCCAGCGTTTTCAATCTTGATAAGACGGGAACCCTTAATCTGGCTATGCAAATAATCCATATACTTGGGAGGCGTGAGCAAATCCAGATTCGCAGAGATGATAAGCGTTGGAACCGAGATGTTTTTGACATCATCCATCCGATTAAAATTATCACAGGCACGAAAATCAGCTTCCACTACAAAAGGCTCTCGTTGCGAAAGGTCTTTAATTGCGAGCTTCAAGACAGAATCGCTGACATTCTGTGAAAACGCAAATTTAGGAAACATATCCATATACATTTTCCAGTTATTCAGGATCATAGTAAAAAGGTCTGGCATAACTTTTAGCCTGGCGCCAGTGCTCATTAAGACCAGCCCGATGAGTCTCTCAGGTGCGGTTAGCGCAATCTCCTGAGATATAGCCCCTCCCATAGACAAGCCCACGAGAAAAAACTTCTTCAGCTTAAGCTCATCCGCAAAAGAGAGCACAAACGAAGCATAGTCAGAAATCCGGTCACAGCCTTTTCCAGGAGAAAGCCCGTGCCCCGGAAGATTGACCGCAATAGGGTGATAGTCATTTTTAAACGCGCGCAGTTCAGAAAGCCACATCAGGTGAGACCCTCCAGCGCCATGCACAAAAATAATCGCAGGCTTGGTGTCATCCACAGGATAATTTCCAAACCCTGCTCCAAATTTTTCCCTCAGTAATTTTTCTATCATTCCGCTCAGCGCTCCTGTTCTGAAAATTTTAGAGAACTATTGTAGCATAATCCAGTGCGCTTTTAAATTACTCAAATTTGCGAGAAAAACTGGTTCGGGTTAAGATAAAAAATTAAGATGGAAGTTGAAAAGATGCCAAAGAGCTTTGGCAGGTACCAGGTGCTTGGGGTGCTTGGCAAGGGCTCTATGGGCGTGGTTTATAAGACCAAGGACCCGGTGATCGGGAGATTAGTCGCGGTTAAGAGCATTCCTGAGAGCCTGGGCTTGGACACTGGCAAGGAGCAGGAGTATATCCGAAGGCTGTTGCAGGAGGCAAAAGCCGCGGGCAGTCTTCAGCATCCGAACATTGTCACCATATTTGACGCAGGGGAGACAGAGCTGGGACCATTTATAGCAATGGAGTATCTGGACGGCGTGACCTTGAAGGAGGTTCTTGCGAGTGGAAAAAAGCTGACGCTTGCTCAGATTACAGAGATTGTGAGGCAGGTAGGAGATGGTCTGGATTATGCGGCACAGCGCGGAATAGTTCACAGAGACATTAAGCCAGCGAATCTGATGATTGTGGAAAACAATCTGGTGAAAATAATGGACCTGGGCATTGCGCGGCTTCCATTCTCGGATCTGACCCGCGAGGGAAGGTTAGTGGGCTCTCCCAGCTATATGTCTCCGGAACAGCTCAAGGGCGAGAAGCTGGATGGAAGAAGCGACCTGTTCAGTTTGGGCGTGGTGATTTATCAATCTGTGACCGGGAAGAAGCCATTTCCGGGACAGAACATTCAGGAGATTTGTTATCGGATCATCAACAATGATTTTGTTCCGCCATCGCATCTGGAGCCTTCTCTTTCAGAGGACTTTGACAGGTTTATGCAAAAGGCGCTTGCAAAATCCAGAGATAAGCGTTTCCAGACAGGCAAGGAGATGTTTGAGGCGATGCGCAGGATATTGCTTGCGAAAGAAGACACCAAGATCAGCCGGACTGAGGAGGAGCGCTCAAAGGAGCGGGAAATTCCGACTGAGGTGGTTGCCCAGGAAAAATCTGTTTATGATGAGAGCGGGTCAATTTCTTCAGGATCAGAATCAGCAATTGATGATATTTTCCGCGATTTGACCCTCACGCATCGCTCTCTTAAATTATCTTCGGAAAATGAGACCAGGCTATGGCAGATCGCGCTTGGGTTAATAGCGGGAATGGCGGTCATCGGTATTCTGGTCTGGTATTTAATACGGGGTTGAAAAATGATAGTTAAATGTCCGGGTTGCGCCTCACGCCTAAGTTTAGGGGAGGACTTGTTTGCGGAAAAAGTGGTTGTGCGCTGTCCAGAATGCCTTCAGGTGTTTATCGCAAGGCCTGGCGATGCGGAAAATGGAACTGATGCCACTGGAGACGCCACTTTATTGATCAGCGACAAGCCCCAAGCTAAAAAAGGAGAGGTTCTATGGCAGAGTCATTCACCGAGTCTGACCATTATCCGTGGACCTGACCAGGGGGTTCATCTCCGGATAAAAAAAGATGAGATGGTGATCGGAAGAGAAGAAGCGGACCTGATCCTGACAGACCCTGCGGTTAGCCGATGGCATTTCCGGGTCTTCATACACAAAGGCAAGCCCTGGATAGAAGACCTAGGCTCTCGGAACGGAACTTTCTTAAACAAGAAACGGATTCAGAGAGCGGAGCTTGAGCATCTGGACGAGATAGAGCTTGGTCAGACCTTGATCGTGTATTCCGAGTATGGTCAGAGCCAGGAGGTAAAAATTGAGGACTTGAGTCAGGAGGTTGACAAACTGCGGGATGAAACCAGAAGCGAGAAAAGAGCTGGAGAGCAGGAATTACCAAAGGGACGCGAGTATTATTTAGAGGTAATGAGTCATTTGGGCAAAGCGCGCAGTTTCCAGATCAAGCGTCAAAGCCTGATTCTGGGAAGAGGCGATGAGGCGGATTTCAAGCTGGATGATGAAGAGGTCTCGCGAAAACACGCAGTAATAGAGATTTATAGCAAGGACAATGTCTATCTCACGGATTTGGCAAGCGCTAACGGCACTTTTTTAAATGGCGCACGCATCAAGTCAATGAAGCTAAGGCACGGCGACAAAATACGGCTGGGGCAGACCATTCTCAGTTTTGTGGTCAAGGACCTTCCGTGATGAACGAGGTTGAGAAGAAAAAAATTCTCCGGGGCTTTGCGCAAAAAGACCGGCTCAGTCTTGCGAGAATCCTGACATTGGTTGAGGAAAATTCTCTGGAGAACCAAAAAATTCTTTCCAAAATTTTCTCAAAAGCGCGTGGAATAAAAAAGATCGGTGTCACGGGTCCTCCCGGAGCAGGCAAAAGCACTTTGATCAATCGCCTGGTCAGCCTTTATAGAAAACAGGGCAGAACTGTTGCCTGTGTTCTTGTTGACCCGAGCAGTCCGATTTCAGGAGGGGCTGTGCTAGGAGACAGGATCCGGATGCAGGAGCATTTTCTTGACCCCGGGGTTTTTCTGCGCTCGGTTGCGAGCAGGGGAGAGCACGGAGGCTTGTGTAGAAGCGCGATAGAGATGGCGCTTGTGCTGGATGCGTTCGGGATGGATGAGATTATTATTGAGACTGTTGGAGTGGGCCAGAGCGAGATAGAGGTTGCGAGCATTGCCGAGACTGTGCTGGTGGTTCTCACGCCAGAGGCTGGGGACGCGGTGCAGGTTCTGAAAGCCGGGCTTATGGAGGTTGGAGATATTTTTGTGGTAAATAAAGCAGACCGACCAGGCGCACAGGCTCTTTATTATGAGCTTCAAGCAATGTTTGAGGATTATTACTCAGGCGCAGGCGAGCAAAGGCAGGTTCTGATGGTTTCCGCAATGGAGAATCAGGGCATTGCAGAGCTGGCAGAAGCGATCAAACAGCACCGCTTATATCTGGACCATACTGGAAGGGATGGTAGAAGGTCTCTTAGGAAACGCCTTTTCCTGGAGTTGGTTCTTTCCCGTGTTCGGAAAGAACTGGAGCAAAAGCTCTTAAAAGAGCATCCGGATTTACTGGAGCAAGTATTAAACGGCGCTGTTAGCCCTTATCAGGCGCTAGACCAGTTGGATTTTTTATTTAGGGAAATCCTGAAAAAAAATCCTTGTAGCTGAGCCAAATTACAAACCGTTAGCGGATAATTACTCAGGGTTTCAGTGTATATCCTTTTGAGGGGGATGCTTACAGAATTCAGTTTGGAAAATGTAATAAGACACCGGGCTTTTTCTAAACCTGGTGGCAATGCCCTGATAAGAATCCCGTGCCTCAAATACAGGCTCCAGCTTTATTCCCAGCCGATTCGGGTCTCTTGGTCCTAGATAATAAACCACCACATAATCAACATTCATCTTGCGGATAAATTCCCCTGCCTTTCCCTTCCTGCGATACTGAAAAAAGTATTCCGGAGAATTCACCAGACCATCAAGGTTAACAGTTTGCCTTTCACTGAAATAAGCAACCGCGCCGCTGGACCAAGCCGCAAGCCGGGCATTAGCTGGAAGATTTTGTTTAATCCATAAAACCACTTGATTTTGAAGACGGATAACTGATTGGCTCCGGGGATAGGTATAAATCATAAAACCGCAGAGTATCCAGATTACGGCCAGCAAAACCAAACCCGCTCCTTCTGCTTTGCTCATAGATTTTTCGCCCTGCCATAGCTGGCTCAAAACCAGCGCCAGAGCAGGAATGAGCAGGAGCAGAAGCGGAGCATAATACCATAAGGCAATGGCAAAAGTCGGGGTAAGAAGGTAATAAAAGATGATGCTGATGCAGAACTGTAGTAAAGGGAAAACTGCTTTTGGAAAAATCTTCGGTTTGCTCCGGGATTTGAGATGAAAATAGAACACTCCCGCAATGCTCAGGAGATAGAAAGTGGAGATAGCGAGCAGGTAGATATAATTTTTGGAAAGGTAGAATGATTTTATCCTTCCAGAGATCGGAACCGGATGACCGAATTCATACCAATTATACAATAAATATGGCAGGGCTAAAATGAGAAAGCCTGTTGCCAGTGAAAAATTTTTTTTCACGAGCTGACCAGGGCTTTCTTTCCCCAGCAAAAGCATCACCACAACCCAGAAGGCGAAAATTGCGCCGTCCAGCCGGGCAAGGAAAACCAGTCCCAAGAGCAAGCCGCAAAGAAACCATTTGAACATTGAATTGACCTGCCTCTCCTCAAAGCGGATCAAGACCAGTACCGCAAGGATGAGCAGAAAAAAGTACAGGCTGGATTCAAGACCATTGATCAGCATAGACAGCGGAAGCGGATTGAAAAAAATCAGAATGCTGGAAAGCCAGAAAAATTTTTCATTCTTTTTGGCCCGGGAAAAGATTGCTGTCAGGACTGCGATGCCTGCTCCAGCGAGAAGGATTTGAAGGAACAGCGTGGCAAACACAAGCGAAGAAGGGGAATGAAAAAATTTTGCCATTAGCGACAGAACAGAGAGCCAGAGCGGATGATAGCCATTGGTCGGATTGATGCCATCAAATGTTGCGCCCAGACCACGGCTTATATTCCGCGCAATCTGTAGATAATAAAAAGCATCATCCGGGAACAATAGCAATATAAAATCAGGCACCAGCAATCTGAGAATCACTAGAGGCAGGCTCAAAATCAGGATAGCGCAGGCAAGCCGTTTCGCAAAACCTATTGCCATAATTTTATGGATTCAGGTTATCCGCTCCGCGCTTAATTGTCAAAGAATAGCCTTCACAATTCCAGAAAAGCTTTCCACCTTTAAACTCGCGCCTCCAACCAGAGCGCCATCTATGTCCGGCTGTTTCATCAGCTCTGAGATATTCTCCGGCTTAACTGAGCCACCATATTGAATCCGTATAGATTCCGCAAAATCAGCGTCATAAAGCTTTGAAAGCAATTTCCGGATAAAGCCGTGAACCTCTTGAGCCTGCTCAGGACTAGCGACCTTGCCAGTGCCTATTGCCCAAACCGGCTCATACGCAATCACCAGAGGCTTTAATTCTGTTTTAGAAATACCCGAAAGCGCTCCCTTAACCTGTCTCTCAACAACCTCCAGAGTTTTCCCAGCCTCTCTCTCCAAAAGCGTCTCTCCAATACAGCAGACCGGAACCAAGCCAGCTTTCAAAGCAGATTTGAGCTTTTTATTCACGCTCTCATCTGTCTCTCCAAAATACTGCCTCCGCTCAGAATGACCAATGATTACATATTTACAGCCCGCATCCTTAAGCATTGTTGCGCTCACCTCTCCTGTGAACGCACCAGATTCCTCCCAGAATAAATCCTGACCAGCAACCCCGATGTTAGACCCGGCTAAAACCTTACTCACCGCTGGAATTACAGTAAAAACCGGCGCAACAGCAATCTCAATTTTCTCAATGCCCTTCAACTGCTCCTTGAGCTTGCTCGCCAGCTCAACCGCTTCTTTAGTCAAAAGATTCAACTTCCAATTACCTGCTATAAATGGCTTACGCATCGTCATTCTCCTGCTCGGAATTAGTGAATTTCTCTGCCCTCCTGACCACTACCAAATAATCATTATGATTTTTCCTTTTCTGGTCTGAAGCCAAGGCTTTTCTTTTCACAAAATTAACTCTCCAGCGCCGCGATGCCCGGAAGTTTTATCCCTTCCAGAAATTCCAGTGATGCGCCTCCGCCAGTGGATATATGAGAGATTTTGTCAGCAACCCCTGCCCGGTTAACTGCGGAAACCGAGTCCCCTCCGCCAACAACGCTCATTGCCCCAGACCCAGCAACCGCTTTTGCAAGCTCAATCGTGCCCCTGTCAAAAGGCGCTGTCTCAAATACACCTGCGGGTCCGTTCCAGAAAATTGTCTTTGCCTTCTTAATCTCCTTTTTGTAAAGCTCTATGGTCTTGGGTCCAATGTCCAGACCCATAAGCTCAGCTGGCATCTTCTCAGAAGTCACGCTCATTATCTCAACATCTGGCTCCGCGGCTTTAGCAACAATATGGTCAACTGGCAGAAAAATTTTTACGCCCCTACTCTCGGCTCTTGAAAGAATTTCCTCTGCAGTTTTTACCTTGTCCTCCTCAGTCAAGCTCCTGCCAACAGAAAGCCCCCTCGCGCGCAAAAAAGTGTATGCCATTGCCCCGCAGACCAGAATCTCATCAACCCTGCCGAGCAAATTCTGGATCACGCCTATCTTGTCAGAAACCTTTGCCCCTCCTAAAATCGCAATAAATGGCTTCTCTGGATTCTCCAGCAGTTTCCCGAGATACTGTATTTCCTTTTCCATCAAAAAGCCCACGCCCTTGTCCTTTACATATTGAGCCATCCCTGCTGTGCTTGCGTGCGCCCGATGAGCAGTGCCAAACGCATCATTGATATAAACATCACATAAACTCGCGAGCTTCTCTGAAAAAACAGGGTCATTCGCCTCCTCTTCTGGATGAAACCGCAAATTCTCAAGAAGAACAACATTACCCGGCTCCATCTCCCTCACTATCTTCTTCACGCCATCTCCAACGCAATCATCCGGGAAAATCACATCCCGCTTGATTAACTCCTGCAACCGCTCAGCAACTGGATAAAGAGAATACTCCTTTGTCACCTTGCCCTTGGGCCTTCCAAGATGAGAAGCCAGTATCAACCGCGAGTTTTTCTCAAGAGCGTAATTTATTGTAGGAAGAGCCGCACGAATTCTTGTGTCGTCCTTCACAGCAAAGGTTTGCTTATCCTGAGGAACATTGAAATCCACCCGGATAAAAACCCGCCTTCCAGAAAGCTCAAAATCCCTGATTGTCTTTATAGCCACTCTTTCCCCCTTCTTTCTCAGAAAAGAATCTTGCAGAGGTCAACCAGCCGATTGGAATAACCCCACTCATTATCATACCAGGCAATGACCTTAACCATATTCTTATCCATCACATAAGTGCTTTTAGCGTCCACTGTGGAAGACACGCTCGTATGATTAAAATCAATAGACACCAGTTCTTCCTCAGTATAAGCTAAAATGCCTTTTAGCTGTCCCTCTGATGCCTCTTTTAAAGCCGCATTGACCGACTCTACAGAGACTTCCTTTTCTAGCTCCGCAACCAGGTCCACGCAGGAAACATTCGGGGTCGGAACACGAATCGCAAGACCATTCAGCTTGCCTTTCAGGTGCGGAAGAACCTCGCCAACTGCTTTTGCCGCGCCGGTTGTGGTCGGGATCATAGACATTGCCGCGGCGCGCGCTCTGCGCAAATCATCGTGCGCAAGGTCCAGAATCCTCTGGTCATTCGTGTAAGCATGAATAGTGGTCATCAAGCCACGCTTAACCTTGAATTTATCGTCCAGAACCTTTACCACAGGCGCAAGACAATTGGTGGTGCAGGACGCATTTGAAAGGATATGATGCTTATTTTTATCATAGCTCTTGTCATTCACGCCCATAACCACCATCAGGTCAACCTCTTTGGCAGGAGCGCTAATAATAACCTTTTTTGCGCCAGCAACCTGATGCTTTTTCGCATCAGGCCCCTTCTTCGCCCTACCTGTGCTCTCTATCACAACATCCACTCCCAGCTCCTTCCAAGGCAATTTGTCCATCTCCTTAATCGCCGTGACCCTGATCTTCTTTCCGCCTACAATGATCCCATCCCCTTCAGCCTTAACATCAACATCCCATTTGCCGTGAACCGAGTCATACTTTAATAGATGCGCCAGAACCTTTGCGTCAACAAGATCATTGATCCCAACAACCTCTAGCCCGGAATTCCAAGCAATCCGGAAAAAGCATCTCCCGATCCGCCCAAATCCATTGATTCCAACCTTCATTTTTCTTACCTCCCTTTATCAGATTTTTCCTATCTGAATTTTACTCGTAGAAAACCATTGAGACATCCCCGGTGTCCTTATCATTTCATAATAAGGCAATTCAGACCCTTGTCAAGAATTGCCTTCCGCCCCGATTATATCAACTATTTTGTCTCAGACAAAATTTTGGAAATCATCAAGATTTTTGGGCTTCTGCGTCACCAGCCGGGACACTGCTAAGAACTCCGCGCGAACATGCTCCCGCAAGGGACAGAGTCCCTTAGGTCAAGGGTCTCTGACCCTTGGGTGCAGGTTTAGGACCCTGCTTGTTCCGTGAGCCCGAACAGGCTAGCCTGTCTTTTTTTAAAAAATCGGGTCAAGGGACTCTGTCCCTTGGGTGCAGGGTTACGACCTGTCAAAGACCAATTCTATCAGTGCCGGGGGCTGGTAATTAGCAGGTTTGCAAATATAGGACTGCAGGCGCTCTTGCCAGGGGGGCAGGCACTCCTGCCTGCCTTTTCTGCCTATCATTCCTTAATCTGCTTCTGCTGTTCCGCTGACTCCACTGTTGAAGCCCAAGACCGGAAGCGTTGACCTCCATCAAGCTTGCGCCCGAACCGCATGATGTTTTGCTGTGAACCGCTCCTGAATCTAATGGTCCTTGAGGCTTGAAAACCGGTTCAGAAAGAAGGAAGGTTGAGCCGAAACGCGGTGCAGACGATTAGCCTGCCTGGCGTTAAGTCTCCTCCTTCCAAGCATTCAGAACCCGTCAAGGGCTGTGCCCTTACCTTGGCTCTAGCGTGCATCGTTGTATCTGTGAGCTTCTCGCGCCGAGGTCCCAATAACGCAAACCCAATGAGTCGCTCCTCATTCAAATGAAAAGCGAACATTGCTGTCAAAAGAACCACTGGATAATATACGATTGAAAAAGCATTTTTCAAGGGTTTTGTTCAGTATAGCCGAACAGATTTTTATTGTTTAATATCAATAAGTTATACAATAAACCGGGTTTGATTAAAAAAAATTCAGTCAGGAGAAAGAGACTTATGTTTAATAGACTTTGTGTGTTATTAAGGGGAGCGAGAGCCAGAACAGAAAAAAAAAGAGCAGGTCTGATGTGAATGTGAAAATTGACAGAAGGCTTGTTTTGGTGTATCTGGAATGCAGAGAAAATGATGCTGAGGGACCCATATTATTTATTGTTGTTTCTTCCGGTGATGTTATTTTCGCTGTCGTTTCATGAGTGTATGCACGCGCTATCAGCGTATTGGCGCGGGGATGACACTGCGGCAATGATGGGAAGGGTCTCTCTGAATCCGTTTCGTCATATAGACCCAATAGGTCTGATAGCTTTTTTTCTCATTGGTCTGGGCTGGGCAAAGCCAGTTCCAATCAATCCCAATCGGATGAAAAATATCCGGTGGGACCCGGTAATTACAGCATTATCAGGACCTGCAAGCAATCTGTTTTTATGTGTGATATTTGCGCTGATTTTGAGGCTATTCTGGGAGCCGATTACTCATCTGGACAGGACTTTATCTGAGGCTCTAATTACATTCCTTGTGATTGGCGCGCAGTTAAATGCGGCGCTGGCTTTTTTCAATCTGATACCTGTTCCACCTCTTGATGGCTCTCATATTTTAGTTGCGATTCTTCCGGTATCTGCGCTTGAGAAGTTTGAACGGTTTTCCAGATATGGATTATTGATTATACTTTTTATAATGTTTTTTGGAGGCGGGCTTAAGTATGTGATCGGGATTCCGATGACTGCGCTTTTGCATCTCTTATGGGGAAACGAATTAAGCGCGGAGATTTTTAGAATACTAAAGATGTTTTAGGAGATAGGAATGACAAAGGAGAAGTTAAGAATTTTGAGCGGGATTCGTCCTACAGGACCATTGCATCTTGGGAATCTATATGGAGCGCTCAAGAACTGGGTCAAATTGCAGGATGAGTATCAATGTTTTTATTTTATTGCTGACTGGCATGCCCTGACCACTGAGTTTGAGCATACAGAGATAATAAAGCCAGCTACTCGCGGGATTATTATAGACTGGCTGGCAGTTGGGCTAAATCCTGAGAAGAGCGTTTTGTTTATCCAGTCGCAGGTAAAGGAGCATGCGGAGCTGGCTTTACTTCTTGGGATGCTTGTCACTTTATCTCAGCTGGAGAGGGTTCCTAGCTACAAGGATTTTCAGCAAGCCACTGGCAGGGAGCTTTGCAATTACGGATTTCTGGGATACCCGGTGCTTCAGTCCGCTGATATACTGATGTATCGCGCGCACGGGGTTCCGGTTGGAGAGGACCAGGTTCCGCATATAGAGCTTACGCGCGAGATTGCGAGAAGGTTTAACAGGCTTTATGGAGAGATTTTTCCAGAGCCAAAAGCTATTCTCACTCCCACGCCGCGAGTGCCCGGGACAGATGGCAGAAAGATGAGCAAGAGCTATAATAATGCTATTTATCTTTCAGACTCGCAATCGGTTATTGAGCAGAAGCTAAAAACAATGATGACTGACCCTGCCCGGAAGAGAAGGAGTGACCCTGGAGACCCTGAGAAATGTCCTGTGTGGGACTTTCATAACATTTACAGCGATGCAGAGACAAAAGAGTGGGTTATGAAGGGATGTAAATCAGCCGGGATAGGGTGTCTGGATTGTAAGGGCAAAATTATTCCTAAAGTGATTTCTGAGCTTGAGCCGATCCAGAATAAGCGCCAGTATTTTGAGAAACATCCTGATGAGGTTGATGAGATTATAGAGGATGGGCTAGAACAGGCGCGTAGTTTTGCAAAGGAGACCATGAGCATGGTTCGGGAGGCGATGAAGATTTGAGTCAGGAGTTTAGCGAGAATTATCGGGTTCAGCTTCCTGTTTTTGAGGGACCGCTTGACCTGCTTTTGTATCTTATTCGGAAGAATGAGGTTGACATTTACGACATTCCGATCAGCCTGATTGTTGAGCAGTATCAGCAGTATCTGGACCTTATGCGTTTATTGAATCTGGATGTTGCAGGAGAATTTCTAGTAATGGCCGCGACACTTTCTCACATAAAGAGTAAGATGCTATTGCCAAAGGCAGAGGAGGAGGCAGAGGAGGAAGACCCTCGGAGGGAGCTGGTTGCACGCTTACTTGAGTATCAGAAGTATAAGGAGGCGGCTAATCTATTATTGAATCGTGAGCAGGCTGGCAAGGATGTATTTGTTCGGGAGTTTATGGAGGAGCGCGTAAAGGAGCTGGCTGAAGATGTTAGTCTGGAGCGGATGGAATTTGAAGAGGTTGACCTGTTCCATCTGATAGATGCTTTTCAGGAGCTTTTTAAGAAGAGGAGTCTGGAGGATATTCGGAAGGTTGTTGTGGAGCGTGTTCGGGTTGTTGACAGGATTGCGTATATTCTTGAGAGGCTTAAGGAGCAGGAAGCGATTAACTTTGAGGATTTATTTGCCGGGAGCAGGACACGGACAGAGCTGGTTGTGACTTTTCTGGCTCTTCTGGAATTGATCCGGCTTCAGGTTGTTAAGGCGTTTCAGGGCGCTAATTTTGGACCCATTCAAATTCGCAGGGCGGTTGCGCTGGATGATGAGAGAATGAAAAGTGATTATATAACCGGTCTGGTTGATAAGGAGGATGATTTTGGAAAAGGAGAGAATCCGGTCAATAATTGAGAGCCTTTTGTTTATTTCCGGGGAGCCGTTGTCTCTGGAGAGGATTTCTCAGGTTGTTCGGGAGGCTGAGCGGAAGGAATTGCGGGAGGCGCTTGAGGAATTGCGCAATGAGTATGAGAGCGGGGGGAGAGGTTTAAGGATAGCAGAGGTAGCTGGCGGGTATCAACTGGAGACTGCAAAGGAGAATGCGGAATATGTTGCGCGACTTGTGAAGACAAAGCCCTTGCGCCTTACAAGGCCTTCGCTTGAGACATTAGCGATAATAGCTTATCGCCAGCCATTGACAAGAATAGAGATTGACCAGATAAGAGGGGTTGATTCAAGCGGAGTTGTTAAGACGCTTCTGGATTACGGGTTTATCCAGGTAATGGGCAGGAAGGATGTTCCTGGCAGACCGCTGGTATATGGGACAACAAAGAAGTTTCTGGAATTTTTCCGGCTGAAAAGTTTGTCAGAGCTTCCGAGCCTGGAGGAATTTTATGCGCAGGCAGAGGAGCAGGCAGGCGCGCAAGGGGAGCTATATTCAGGAAAATATGAGGAGTCTCAAATCTCGGATGTTAAATCTGAGTCCGCTGATGCAGGAAGCGATGTTTGCGGGGAAATGAAAAAAGAGTCCGGAGGGGATGAGGAAAAGTGAAAAGGTATTTTTATTATGTTTTAGCGGTGATGCTTCTTGTGCTATGTTGCAATGCGTTTGCAGACCCACTTGAGAACGCAAACTGGAGGATAAAGCAATATCGGACTCGGGAGGTTAAGCTGAAGCTTAGGGACTTTCAGGGACGGAAGCTCAAGGATGTGAAGGTTAAGATACAGATGCAGAGGCATCAGTTTTTATTTGGCTGTAGCATATTCAGTTTTGGAGCTTTTAAGACTGAGGAAGAGAATCAGGGGTATCTGGAGCTTTTTTCTGGATTGTTCAATTATGCGACTGTTCCGTTTTATTTCCGAGCGGCTGAAAGAAAAGGCGGAGCTAGGGAGGCTGAGCGGAATGAGGCGATAATCAAGTGGTGTGAGGCAAATCACATAACAATGAAGGGACATACCCTTATCTGGCACGAGCCAGCAGGAAATCCGAGCTGGCTTTCTGATGACCCTTCTGAGGTGGAGAGGGCTTTGCGCAAGAGAGTGGAGACGGTTATTCGGGAATATAGATACGAGATAAGCATCTGGGACTTGTTGAATGAGCCTACGGTTGCCTGGGGTAAGGATACGCCAGTGGCAAAATGGGAGAACAAGATTGGACCGGTCAAGGCGTGGGAGCGAGCATTGAAATGGGCAAAAGGCGTTGACAGGAGCGGTGTGTATTTAGTGAATGATTTCAATATTGACGCATCCTCTGCGTTAGCTGGCTTTATCTCGGACCCGGAGCGTATCTGGAAGATGGCAGAAGACCCGGTAAAGCACTATCCGGTTTCGTATAAAAATTATATTGAAGCCTTGAAGCGGGAAGGGGCTAAGCCTGATGCGATTGGTATTCAAGCTCATATGCACAAAGGGAATTGGCCCCTCTGGGAGGTATGGCAGTTATGTGAGACCTATTCAAGGCTGAATATACCGATTCATTTTACAGAAACCACGGTTTTGAGCGGGGAGCCTAAAGACAAAATCTACTGGCACGAGCCTGAAAAGAACCTTCCCTGGCCCAGCACTGAAAAAGGAGAGAAGGAACAGGCGGACTATGTGGAAAAGTATTATAAACTTCTTTTCAGCCATCCTGCTGTTGAAGCGATTACCTGGTGGAATCTCTCGGATTATGATGCCTGGCTCAATGCTCCTGCTGGGCTGGTGAGGAGGGATTTAAGCAAGAAGCCTGCTTATGAGAGGCTTGAGAGGCTGATCAAAAAGGAATGGTGGACAAGTCTGGAAGAAAAGACAGATGATGATGGTGAGATTGAGTTTCGGGGCTTTTGCGGGGACTATCAAATTATTCTCCCGGAGCAGGGAAATTATTCCACATTCAGCATTGATTGCGATAAAAAGGATGGGCAGAAGATAGAGGTGCGGGTTCAAAGAAAATTCAAACAGGTTCAGGAATAATTTTTCACTGCCGTTGCCTGAATTTGCTGAAGAACAATTTTAAGAATGGAGGACAAAAATGCTTGCGCAATTCAGTATAGTTCCAATCGGAGTTGGCGAGAGTCTGTCCAGATATGTTGCGGAGATCGTGAAAGAGGTTGAGAAAAGCGGTCTTGACTACAGGCTGACAGCAATGGCAACTATTATTGAGGGCTCTGATGATGAGGTTTTTGCTTTACTCAAGCGCTGTCATCAAAAGGCAAAGCGGTTTGCGCCAAGAGTGCTTACCACGATTATTATTGACGATAGAAAATCCGCGAAAAATCGCCTGACAGGAAAGGTTCTGTCTGTTGAAAACAGGTTAGGCAAGCGCGTAAAGAGTTACTAAATCAGCCTGTCTATTTTCTGTTTTTATATTTACGGCGATGATGCTGGTCCTGATGGGGCATAAGAGAATGTGGCACTTCAAGATTGTTCTCTTCCATTAGTTGATGATTGCCAAGAATTTTCTCTGGCTCTCCCTCGGCAATGGCTTTTCCGTTGTTGAGCAGAATCACCCGCTCTGCTAAATCAAGGATCATCTCCAGGTCATGTCCGAGAATAATTCTGGTGTTTGTTAATTGCGAGAGTTTATCAATCAGCTCTCGTCTGGCTTTGAGGTCAAGATTAGCGCTTGGCTCATCAAGGATCAGAACCTCAGGCTCCATCACCATCACGCCAGCAAGGGATGCGAGCCGTTTCTGTCCGCCTGAAAGATGTCCTGGAAATTTATGCGCCATCCCTGCCAGACCTGCTTGCGCAAGAGCTTTTTCAACCTTTTCCCGAATAATATCTTTATTCAGCTTTTTCTGGACCAATCCAAAAGCGACATCGTCAAAGAGCGAGGGCATAAATAGCTGGTCATCCGGGTTCTGAAAAAGCAGTCCGATACGGGAGCGAATTTGTTTTAAGTTATTTTTATTAAGCTCTATTCCATCAATTTTAATTGAGCCACTCTGCGGTAAAAGAATCCCTGTCATACAAAGCGCTATGGTTGATTTGCCAGCGCCGGATGGTCCCACTATTCCAACGCATTCTCCTTTGAGAGCCTGGCAGGAAAACCCGTTAAGGGCTTTAGTTCCATCAGGATATACATAAACAAGGTCTGCTATTTCAAGCGCTAAATTCATTATGTCCTCACCAGACTTGCGAGCAATTGATTAAGCGGGAATAGCCTGAATAACACAGAGAGAACAAGCACTGCGCATAAAAACAGGCTATCCTTGGCTTTCCATTTCATTTGCTGGCTCGTGAGTATATCTCCTTCAAACCCGCGCGCCTGCATTGCATTCCAGATGGCTTCTCCGCGGTTAATGGTGCGGATCAAAAGGCTGGATAAGGCAGAGCCAGCAATTGCTATTGTGGGACGAGAATTGCCAGAGCGGAGCAGAAAAGCGTGATTAATTTTTTGCGCCTCACCAAGCAGGACAAAGAGATAACGATAGAGTAGCATCAATTGAACCGCAAACGCAGATGGTATTTTGAAAAAACGCATAGCGTCCACCAGGCGCGGAAAGGAAGTTGTGGCGATCAGAATAACAGCAGAGGCTACGCAGAGAGCGCCTCTGAGAAGGATTGACATAAAGCTAAGCCAGCCAGCATTGATTGTAAAACTATTGAGATGAACCGGGGTGCGGTCAAGGAATGGATTGAACAGTCCGACCAGGATTATAAAAGGAGACGCAAGAGCCAGCTGACGAAAGAGCAATTTTGCGGGCACAAATCCAAAAATAGCCATTGTCATCGGGAAGAGGAAAAAAGGAAACAACTCGCCAACAGCATATTTTGGAAAAGAGACCACGGAGATGATAAAGAACATAGTTGCCAGTAGTTTAGCTCTTGGGTCTAAGCGGTGAATAACGCTGTCCTGATAAGCGTGCCGGTCAATAAGGTCTGCATCCAGAATTGACATTTATAGAATGATTATCACTTTTTCTTGCCTCCGCGCAACCTGAACATAACTATTCCAGAAATAACCAGCAAACCGAGCACCAGGATAGAGCCAATAATTCCAGAAACACTTGTGCCTGTGGAAATTGCAGGCCAGGATTCTTCTGATGATCCAGCCTCAGCCTGGCTTTCTGGCTCAGATGGCTTAAACCCATAGTCAGGCAGAAACGCAGTTTTTTTCTGAATTTTAGATAGAAATCCATAAATCCCGGTTTCTTGCCCGGGCAACTCTTCCTTTCCATAGGTTTTAGAAACTGACCATTCCAAGCCGTCTGGATACGCGGATGCAAACCAGGAAAGCGCTCCGCCTGTAAGCAAAGCAAGAACCAATAACACTATGAGCACAGGCTTATATTCCGCTGTGCCTTCCTTACCAGACTCGCTTAAGCCCAGGCTTTGTTTAACAAGCTCAGGCTTAAGCTGATAAACAAAATTTACAACCGCCATTGTGACCAAGCCTTCTACAATTGCTATGGGAAAGTGAATCCCGAGCATCAAGCCGCTAAACTTATCAAAAGGCAATTCGCTGATACCAGAAGCCAAGGTTTGAAGAACAACCGTAAATGCTCCAAGCTCCAGCGCAATAAGCGGTCCCACCATTGCGGAGATGGAGATACGAGTTCGCGTTGGATTTTTCCCCGCAATAGCCCGATAAATCAGCCAGCCAATAATACAGCCGTAAAAACCCATATTCCAGATATTACAGCCAAGAGCCAGTAAGCCCCCGTCTGCAAAAAATAATGCCTGAACCACTAACACTGACGCAAGCGTGATAAAACCAGCCCAGGGACCAAGAAGCATCGCAAGCAACATCCCGCCTCCAAGATGCCCGCTACTGCCTGTGCCCGGAATACTGAAATTGATCATCTGCGCCGCAAAAACAAACGCGCCAAGAACCCCCATTAAAGGCACCCGGCTCTGGTCTCCTTGGTCACGAAATTTCTTCGCAGAAAGCGCAAGAGACCCTCCGCTTAAAACATAAAAAGTCCCGCCAACTGCTGGTGAAAGTAAAGCATCTGCCATATGCATTTTATTGTCCTCCCTTCTTTTACCATCCAATTAGAGTTCCAAAAGTCAGCCGAAAATCCGGGCTATCCGGGTCAAGACCAAATCCTGTGCCAGCGCTAAGCGTAAGCCAGTCATTTGCCGAATATACAGCGCCTATCAAACCTTCTAGCGTATCCTCTGAGTCCTTTCCCTTAAGTTCAGACTCGCCATAAAGCTCCACGCCCACCGCCAGTTTCTCATTGACCGAATACTCCAGCATCGCTCCCAAAAGCCAGAGCGCATCCTGATGCGCAGGCGTTGTTGCGCCAGCATTCACTATCAAGCGCACAGGCTCCTTGCCAGCAGTGCCAATCAAAAACAATGTCGGAACAATATCATCCCCTTCAGATAAACCCTTGTCAGACTCTCCAGAAGGCAATGTGAAAATAGCTTCAAGCCCCGCATTAAAAGGACCATCCCCATCTCCGTAAAACCTGTACTTCAAACCTATCTCCGCATCCCCAAATCCTGATGGCTCTCCGTAATCCTCATCTCGCCAGTAAGTAAATGTAGGCGCCATGTCCAACTCCAATCCCTTTGCAAGACCGCTCTTGACCTGAAGATAGCCGGATAATTCATCAAGAGAGCTATCTTCAAAAACCCCATCATTCCCCCATTCCAGCTCAAAATGCCGGAACTCAACAGTGCCCGGGTCATCAGTGCTGAAAGGATGATACCCATAGACCGAAAAAAAAGGCAATAACAAACCCAGTAAAAATACCAGAACCCTTGACCTCATTATTTCCATCTCCTTTCTGCCCAAAGGGAAAATCCTTTGGTGCTACTTTTTAATAAAAGATAGCACAAAATTCGCGCTTTGTCAAGAAAAAAATGTTTAGTTAAAAATTTTTAATTAAGCGGAGAGGAATTCTTTTAGAAAGAAATCCGGGCGAAAATTTCGCTCAATCCCGGTCCAGATGAAATCTGCCTTTTTCGGTCTCAATTAGCCAGGGTTTTTCCAGCTTGAGGGCTTTTCTGGTCTTGCTGGCTTCCACGCAGAATAAAACAGGAAGAGGGTCTCCTTTTTTATGATAAGCGAATTTTAGCCGGGAAATCTCAAGTCCTGCTTTTTCCATTTCAGAGACCAACTCCCACATTCTTTCAAACGGATAAATCAAGGCCAGTTTTCCTTTTGGCTTAACCAGATAATTGCAAATCGCTATCAGCTCGCTCATTTTCATTTTAAGCTCATATCGTGCAATAGCTCTCTCCTTGTTCGGGCTTATCATTCCGTTTCCGAGCTTTCTGAAAGGCGGATTTGAGATGATAACATCAAAGCTCCCGGGCTTGAATCTCCTTGTTAGATTTTTTGCGTCCATGTTAATAATTTCTATCCGATTCCTCATCTTATTAAGCTCAACATTTCTCTTCGCCATTCCTGAAAGGGATTTCTGAATCTCCACTCCTATAATTTTTTTCGCGCTGGAGCGCCTTGCTAAGATCAAGCTGATAACCCCAGAACCACAGCCTATCTCAAGTATATGGTCATTTTTTTTGATCAGCGGTAAAACAAAATCAGAGATTAAAAGCGCGTCCACCGAGTAGCGGACGCCTTTTCGCTTCTGGATCAGCTTCAATTCGCCGAACAGGAGATCGGAGATGTTCTCGTCGGGATAAACTTTGAACTTCATATAAATAATTATAGCTCAGGAGATAATAAAATGAATCACCCTCTCCCTGACCCTCCCCCATCAAGGGGGAGGGAATTAAAGTTTTGAGAAAGTCTGATGAAACTGGCTAAAAAAACAGACCGCCGGGAAAGTTCCCCGGCGGTCTGGATTTAGTTGTATATAAAACTCTTACCACATACCGCCACAACCGCTCCTATTATATTCAACCCTGATAGAATCTGCCCAGCCTTCAAAATTCGGCAGTTTAGGATTTGTCCTTTTATTCCGGACCTTCAGGGTATAGAATCCAGCTGGTTTGCGCGGAGCGTTAAACCAGATATAGTCACTAACACTACGGTCTCCACCCAGGGTATGATAATAAGTGCCGTCTAAAAAAATCTCCGAGTATATGGAGTCATAGGGAGTGATGTCAAAGTTAAGGTCAGTGCTATAGATATATATGATATCACCACCATCCGGGCAGATCGGGTCTGGCGATATAGAGCTTATTTTCGGAGCTTTATACCACCAGGCTTTAGCAGTTGCTTGCGAGTAATCGCAACTGTCCTCTACATGCACAATGTCTGTACCGCCATCTCCAAGCCCTCCAGGGCTCGCGTAATAATCAATCTTGGTTCGGTGGGTATCTCCCCAACTAACAGAGCCATAAGAGAATTGATCGTTCCAAATACTAAAGTATCCTTTAATCCATCCGCCTTTTATGTCCAGGGTTTGCTTAAAAGTAGTGTCTCCGTCTTTAACCGGAAAGTTATTAGGAACAATCTCTAAAGGCTGATACCCGGTCAGGATGATGCTCCGGTGAAGCTCAGAGGAAGGCTGATTGGGAAGTGTAAAGAAATCAGAGCTTCCCTGCCAGCCTGATTCCGGATTGGTTACAATAACCTGATAGGTTCTGTTAACAGGAATACCTCCAAGAGAGTATTCTCCGGGAAACCTAGGCGTTTCCATATCCAATAAAGCCGGACCCAAAACCAGACCCGGGAATTCCGGGTCAACAAGAAAAGCCCTTAAAACAATGCCATAACAATTTGGGACATAAACATCCCCAGATGGGGTTTTCATTATTAAGCCCGGATAAGTGATTGCGGAGACGCTGACCCCGGGCATTTTCGCAGGCGGCATTGGGGGCGGACCACTCCCGGAGCTGAGATAGCCGGTTTCCGAGTAGGTCAGTGGTATAGCGACATCTATAGGTGAGCCGGTTAAGTCATAAGTGCGCTCTTCTGGAGGATTTGACGGAATATACATAGAGAAATTGAAATAATTATAAGAGATACTATCAAAGACCGTATATTCTATCAGCTCAAAAGTTCTTGCGGTTCCATTTGGAACAAGAACAGTCCATTGAGTCCCTGGTTGATAATCCGGATTAAGAAAAATGAGCGGTTCGCTTAAGTCAGGCGCTGTGATTTTTAGAAGAAGATTATATGTATATTGAGATACCTTTTGCTCACTTTTGTTTATGCCTTCTGGCACACGATTAAACTCTCCGTTCATTATTATCTTGACCTCTGTTGAGCCATCATCGCGTTTCTCTCCACTGCACGCGTTCAGGATTATCACACTCAGGATTAAACCGTAAAATAATATACGCTTCATTTGTTCCTCCTTCATAGCTCTGGTTTTACTTTGCAACAAAATCCTTTTCATTAACTATGATATTAACCGCGGTAAATCCAGGCGGTTCCTGAAAGATCAGGTTGCTGGGATTAAACCGGTCGTTTTCCTCCGAAGACGGTATGACCAGCACAAATTCAATAGGACCTCCTTCTTCTCCGCCGTGATGGTCAGGTATGAACACGATCTGAAGGATCATATCCTCCCTGTCCGGTCTTGAGCCAAAGCTGAATCCCAGTCCTTCCAGAATACCCATCAAGAGCTCCTGGGTCAGCGGTTGAGGACTGCCCGGAATAGCTCCATTCAAGACCTCCAGAAAATAATTCGCAGGCACAGAAACCTTTTTATCCGGATGGTCTTTATCCCAGATGGTTAAAGTTCCGGACAATCCCGCGAACAACGCGCTCATATCTGCGCCAGAGCCTCTTATCTCAATCACGAATTCAGTCCCTCTAACTCCAGCGACCGTGCTTAACGCCTTGATCTGATAGTCCTGCTCCGGAGTCTTAGAGAACCATCCGCTCACCATTGCCCTGGCTTTGCCCGTAACAAGCGTGAAAATACTCTTCCGCCTGGTCCCGGGCTGATACTCAAGAGCATCCACACGAAACCGGCTGTTAGGCGCTAAAGTAATCACGCTTTCATCCTTGAACCAGATTCTTGCCCGGGAATTGGCTCCAGTGATTATTTCATCTCCGGCTAAAATAGCGCTTCCAGTCCTTGCCACGCTTTCCACTCCAGCGCGAATGATTTTTACCTGCCCCTCCAGCTCCGTGACCTTGCCTGCCCAGTCCTGAGCAAAAACCGGACCCGCAAGAATTATTCCCAGAATCAAAACGCTCAAAACTTTTATTACCTTCATCATTCCTTCCTCCTCTTTTAATCCGCAAGCGCGTTCACGCCGCGAACTTCTGAGCGCAGACACTCTTGTCTGCGCACATCTTTAATAGCTTGCCCTTATCCCTGCGCTATATATCTCCCGCTCATAATCATAATTCTCTATATTTGACTGATAATCGCTATAGCTTGCGCCTGCAAATATAGCCAGATACTTCCAGACCTGATACTGAACCTCAAGCGACCCACTATAAACATCATCCTCCCGGTCATATGTGCTGTCAAAATAGTCCCGATTATCATAATCAAAATAAATCCAGCCAGAAAGTTTATTCCATTCAACAAGCCGCGCCATTGCCCTTGCTCCCCACCGATTCGCATCATAATTTTTCCCGTCCGCCAGAACCGCCCGATACCTTGCAAAAACGCTCAGGTCCAGCCTGTTGTCCCACACATAAAAATGCTGTCCCAGCATTACCTGATGCGAGCTATTATCCCGGTCAAACTCACCCTCTCCAGGCTCATCAAAAACCTCATACTGATACTGGTAATTAAGCTCTGTGATCAATGTTTTGCTCTCCGCAATAAACCAGGCTAGATTAGCCCGATGCGTGGTGCTGTAATAATCGTTATCCTCGCCAAGACCAGCGTATTGATACATATATTGACCATAAACTCTGGAAGGTATGTCCAAAATCTTGAAATTATAAAACCCGTTCAAAGCGGCTTGCGCAATCAACAAATTCAAATCCTCTTCCTCAAAATGCCAGCTGTCATAAAACCTGGCTTCAAGCGCTATCTCGCCTGCATCCCTTATCAAAGGCTTATATCCTCCAATCAGCCAGACCACTGTGCGGGAATCATCCATATTGCTCACCTGCTCCGGAAGAGCGTCTTCCTCCGCAACCGGAACAATGTTGGAATCATATTGGTAGAAAATATCCGCGCTTACAAAAAACGGCTTTTTCTCTGAAACAAAAGCGCGCGCCTGTTTTGCCCGGTCCTCCCAGTATGTCCCCGCGCCCGCGCTTATTGCCTGGTCAAACTGCTTCTTCGCCTCTTCTGATTTTCCCTCCTGAGCCGCACACACTCCCAGATAATAGCTTGCCTGAGCCTTGTATGCGAAGTCCACTTGTTTCGCGCGATTTAAGTCCTTATCTGCGGATGCGCAGTCATTCATCTGAACACTGCTCACCCCTCTAAGAAAAAGCGCCTTTGCATTATCCGGGTCCTTTGCAAGAACCTTATCCAACTCAGGCTTTGCAAGCTCTGGTTTATTCTGATTAACCAGCGCAAGCGCAAGCGCAAGCCGAATATGCAAATCCTCAGGCGCCTGCTGAGACGCTGTTCTAAGGAATTTTTCCGCAGAATCATTCTCTCCTCTGGACAGCTTGACCAAGCCCATATAATAGTTGACCTCCCATTCCCCGGAATGCTCCTTGAGCAGTTCCTCAAGAATCTGCTCCGCATCTGAATACTGCTTCTGGTCAAGATAAACCTTTGCCTGCTCCAGCTTGACCATCCAGTCCTCCGCGCCAATCGCTATCCCTGCCATAAACACAAAAAACAAAATCCCGATTACAAATTTTCTCATCATTTCCCCCTTTGCGATTTTATCTGCCTTTATAACCTTGCTCACCAACCTAGCCCATTTCCAAAAACCTGTCAAATAATAGACGCCTGAGCTTTTTTCGCCTATCCACTCCTTTTTTTGGAAACCCAATAAGCTCATTCTTATAGCTTTCCTACTTTCGGGTCATTAGCCTAAAATCCCCACTTAGTCCCAATTCGTTTTGCACTGCAGGATCGTTAGGGTTAAGATTCGGATCATTGGTCTGAAAAAAAGTGCCATTGCCATTAGTCCAGGTTTTATCATAACTTGAAATTAAAGTTCTCACTTCTCCGGTCTTGGGGTCAACAAACTGGGCTTGGTCTGAAAGCTCTAAACCTATTGAGCGCGATATTTCATCGTTAACCATAACTCTATTCTTATACATCCGGTCTTGAATCTCCAAAATTTCCTGTTGATAGCGCATCCGGATTTCTCCCCTGACCTGTTCAGCTCTATTAACAGCCAAAAGCCAGTTAGGATTCAGCTGAAAAGACGCCAGTGTAGTCATTAGTATTGGTTCAACCTCACTAAGTTTTTCCTTCAAGGCGCTGATCTGGACAATTTGTGTCTCCCATACGATATCTTGCATTACCGGAGTGATTAAAAAATATACAATAAGCCGGTCAAAATATGTCCGACCATTTTTAGTAGTCTCCAAGCTTAATTCCGCAACTTTTACCTGTGGGATTATAATACCGATGAGGTCATAAAAACGCTTAAGAATTTGCGCTACCTCTGGTAGCTCCCTTGCGTTAATTTCTTTTATTTGGCTCCCAGGGTATAAACGAGGCACCACCAGATTTCTTAAATAGGTAATAGGCTCCATATAAGGCATATAAACATTACCATATTGATCAACTGAGCCCGGCGGCCTGAACTGATTAATGGGCATATAGCGTGCGCCTGGAATATACTGGATATAAGCCCATCCCTCAGGATGAGCGACACGAAGGTCTATTTTAGGGCTCTGAAAGAGCGCCTCGCTGATTCCACCATCAACCTTCCAATTTGTGGGCACTAAAAGCCAGAATGCCCCTCTGGTTTTTTCCAAGTAAAAATTATAGACAATAATCTTTTCTTTATTCACAGATGCTTTTTTAGACGGCTGTTGAATGGTTTCTATATTATGACCTTGGGCAGATTCTGAACTATCCTTGCAAGGTTGCGTTTTCCCATCGCCAGCTGTTTTGAAGGTTAGCACATATGGCTCCGCAGGGATTCCATTTTGTCCCACAAACCCTTTTCTGGTTTGACTATTTATGCCTAAAGAATAAAGGGTATTAGGTTTTAGCTTTACCGGAATAATACAGGTGTATGCATCCCTAAATTGGGGATTACCCGTAATATCAGGTGTTTCGCCTTCTCCAGCTTCAACAATGGAATATGACTTTATATTCATAGGGGAATTGAATTTAATTTTAATTTCCAGAAGATTAGGTGAAACATCTAACTGGTTATTTAGGGGATAGGTCTCTATTACTTTTATAATTTCTGCATTTCCAGTTTGAGCAAAGTTAGCGCTTGCTACCAACAAAAATATGGCGAACAAGCAAAATAGCCTTGGATTCGGGCTTCCCATGCTCATCCTCCTATTTTGGTATACTATTTATTCTTACTTTTCTAGGTTTATTAGCTAGCATTTTTCCCTAAACCTGTCAAGCGCTGATTCAAATGAATTTGTTCAGGTCAGATCCCAGTGTCCTCGGGACATCCTTTACATTTTTTAATTCCCTTACCCTCTGTCCTCTTTAATCAGGTCTCTTTTTTATTGCGATTTTATCTGCCTTTATAACCTGGCTCACCAACCTAGCCCATTTCCAAAACCCTGTCAAATAATAGACGATCTCTAATGCCTTTTCTTCTAAAAGATAATTGTTTCCCTTCCCTAATCCTTATTTTTTATTCAGGATTTCCCTTACCTTTTGCGAAAGAGACCTGATAGAAAAAGGTTTAGCAACCAGACTTGAACCCGGCTGAAGGATTTTCTTGTCCAGCAGATAGTCCATAGAATAGCCAGAGAAATAAAGCACTTTCAAATAGGGCTTGAGCTTAAGCGCTTTCTCCGCAAGTTGCGCCCCGGTCATAACAGGCATCTCAACATCTGTAAGCAACAGGTCAATCGGCTCAGGATATTGTTCTAAAATTTGAAGCGCCTCCCCCGGATTATTAGTCTCTATAACCCTGTACCCGAGGTTTCTGAGAATCCTGACAGCTAAAGACCTCATATTATCGTCATCCTCTACTAAAAGGATTGACTCCTTGCCTCTGGGCAACTCTATTCCAACTGGCTTTGGCTTCTTAACCTCAACCGGCTTACCGCTCACTGGTAGATAAATCTGAAAAATCGTTCCTTTCCCAGGACCGCTCTCAACCTGAATATGACCATTATGCTGAGTCACAATTCCATAAACCTCTGCTAAACCAAATCCAGTTTTGCCCCATTTGGTTGTAATAAACGGCTCAAATAGCCTTTCCTTCAACTCCGGCTCCAGACCAGGACCTGTATCCGAGACCGAGAGAACAACATAATCCCCGGGCGACATAAAAGCCAGAGGACTTGACCCGGCCGGAGAATACTCAATTTTGGCAATAGAAGTGGCGATTGTAAATTTCCCGCCTTCAGGCATTGCCTCTCTGGCATTGAGCGCGAGATTCAGGATGACTTGCTGAATTTGCCTGGGGTCTGCTTTTATGGTGGGAAGGTTTTTGCTTAAAATCAAAATCAGTTCTATTTTATCAGCCAGCGTCCGTTTTATAGCCTGAGTCATCTCCCGAATGCTCTTGTTCAAATCCAGTATAATTGGCTCAAGAACCTGATTCCGGCTAAAAGTCAAAAGCTGATTCGTATAAGCAGACCCGCGCTCAATAGCATCCGCTATCTCCAGCAAATCCTCCCGAAAAGAAGCATCTAAATCAACCTGCTCAAGAATCAGGTCAACATATCCCCTTATTATGCTTAAGGTATTGTTGAAATCATGCGCAATCCGTCCAGCTAGACGCGCCAGACCATCCATCTTCTCCTTCAACCGAACCTGCTCCTCTATCCGCTTCTGCTCCGTGACATCCGAGCCCAGAGCCAGCACAGCCCTGACCCTCCCGGATTCATCCTTTAGCTGATTCCCGTGCCAGGAGATGACCTTTTTACTGCCGTCCCTGGTCACAACCGTGTTTTCATAATTCGCAAGCTTCTGACTCCTAATCAACTCCTCCGCTTTTTTAAAAATCTCCTCACGATAAGCAGGCTCAGGATAAAGCCATTCCCATATCTTATTGTTCCCAAGAACCTCCTTGCGCTTATATCCCAGAACCTTTTCTGCTACACGGTTCCAAGATAAAATCCTTGCCTGATTATCCACAAGAATAGCTATGCAGGACAAGCTGTCCTGAATTTTGCTGTATGAGTCATATTTACGGATTAGCTTAAGAGTGGATTTTTTAGCTTGGGTAAGGCGGTTAACCTTGCGGACCTTATGCTTTTCTTGCGGGAGCTTCTTTTTAACTAAGGAACTCCTGGTTTTGCGTTTTACACGACTCTTGGGCCTTGCAGTCATTATACATATAATTTAGCGCTAAACCGAGAATCTGTCAAAGCGAGTTCCTATTCTTTCAAATTCTTGTCTCAAGAAGCCCTCTTGCCACGAATCAGGCGCTTCAACAGCTTGATGATAAAATAAATAATTGCAATTAAAACAATAATCAGCGGAACAAAAAACAGCGCATAAATCGCAAGCACAACCAAGCCGTGAAGCGTTGCTCGGAAAGCTCGCCAGGCGCGTATAAAACTGTTTTTCAACGACCCAGCTTCATATTGCGGAGGCAGGGGCTTGGTGCTCAGGTTTAAGGTCAGTGTAGAATAACTCGTTTGATGCTCTAAAAACCTCAACTCTCCTTGAATCTGGTCTATCTCTGTCCGAACTCTCGCCAGTTCCCGCTCAACCTCTAAAATATCCGCGAGCTTGCCACTCCTCTCCAGAAGCCTCGCTAAAGCCTCTTCCTCCCTCTGCAGGTTCTTGATCCGAGCCTGAGAGTCTATAAACTGCCTTGTCACATCCTCAGTGGTCTTCTGCTCATACCTGACCTTGCCCAACTCTCTGAGCTTTGCTAATGCCCTGTCCAGATTTTGAACCGGAATCATCAGAACCAATGTCGCGCTCTCGCTGGTCTCTTCTTGATAAATCCGGGAATCAGACACATACCCTCCAAACTCCTTCGCAATACCCTCTGCCTTAATCACAGGGTCTTTGATCTTCTCAACCTCAAGCGTCAGAGAAATTCTTGCAATCAGCTTTCGCTCAGAAATCTGCGCGGATATAGGTTTGTCTATTGCCTCATCAGCATCCACTGAGCCTGAGGAAGGCTCTGACGCAAAGTCTTTTTCTCTTGCATGTTTTGCAACAAGCGTAAATGGCGCTCTTGATTCATTCCTCTGACATTCAGCAACTGTAATTATTAGTCCTAAGACCAAAACCAAGCTAAAAAGCATTTTTAATTTATGGCTCTTCATTTTCCCTCTCCTTTTTGTGGCTTATTTTTATGCGCCTTTCTTCAGCCATTACCACCGAACTGATCATTTTCCGCTCTATCCTTTTGACCTCTTTTAGCCTTCCTAGTTCCGATTCCAGATTTTTTATAGCGGCCTCTAAAAACTCCCTTAAACTATCCTCATCATCCATACCAGCATCCTTCATTTTACTTCTCATCCATTTCAGGAATTCATCCTTTAGCCCCAAGTCAATTTTTCTAGGGATTCCCGGGCTCATTGCCTTGTTAATGAATTCACTCAACTCCTCTTCCCGGATCGGCTCAAAATCCGGCTTTGCTCTAACCACACCGCTTACAAGCAAACCAGCTAAAATCACCTGAAAATTCAGCTCAAACGGATATATTGAGCACAATTTCTTTAGCTTTATCTCATCCAGACCTAAAATTTCAAAAAACAATTTCGCGCACAACTCAGCTTTTGCCACACTTTTTTCCGCAAGCCATATATCCTTCATTGAGCGAAATTCCCTTAACTCAAAGGCTTTTTCCTCAGAATAAAATTTAGGCCTGCCTTGAATCAACGCCTCAATTCTCCTGCCATCAACCTCTCCGAATAGAGAAAACCGCTTGCCTAAACTCTTGAACCAGTTTTGCTCGCAAATCCTTTGCGCCCTGAACCTGAGCCTGAGCACCTGTGAGAACCCTGCCTGGAAAATATATTGCAACCATTGTTTTTGCAAAAGCCCCTTTGCATCCTCTAAATTTCCTTTAGACCAGCTTGACAATCCTATCTCCAGATACCCATACACCTTTTCCACTGCGCGCTTCACATTTTCTAACTCGGTTAAATCCATAGAATCCGCCACCATAACCTTATTCGCCAGCATTGCAAATTGATGATAAAAATCCTCAAGCTCCAGAGAGGTCATCTGGCTCAAACAACCCCTGAGCAATGATGGCACATCCTGTCCAAGCATAACTGGATACCTGACCACAGGCGTTTTTGGCGGAAAAGGCTTCTCTGGGTTCTCCTGAAGCTCTTTCATCTTCTCAGGAGATAAATAGCGATAAATTTCAAAAGCATCATCAAAACTATAAAAGCCATAATCCTCAAGCCTTCCCTCACGAACCCGGTATGCTGTGTCCTCTAGCTCTAATGGCAACTCCATCCGAACAGAGTCCATCAATGTATAGAACTGCTCCGCGTCTATGTCCCTGAGATAAATCAGGGTCTTCTCAATTATATTCCTGTTTTTCTTATCCAGTGGCTTGAAATAGTATAGCTCATCAAGCGTAAAAATATCCTCGTAATTTCTCCATTCCTCTGCGCCTAGATTATCAGGGTCAGCCACAAACACCTGAACCAGTTTCTGTAAAGCCAGAACCAATAGCTCCGGGTCTGCTCTCTTTAGCCAACTTTGAAGCTGGTCCTGGCTAGCCATCCTCAATAATTCCAGCCATTTAATCACTCTTGCAGGGCTGAGAACATCCTTATCCCAGAACTCCAGGTCAAAAATATATGTAAGCTGTTGATGGCTCGCAAGCGCTAACAGCGGAAGAGCCTCTTCCTCTCCAATCTCCTTAAGAGTGAGATAAAGCTCCTGAGCAGGCAAACTCCGAACCAGAGCCTTATCCTTATGAGAAAGCAAAATCAATTCCATCCGCTCCCTGCCCCTTCTTGCAAGCGCCAGCTTTAATTGCTCCTTTGGCAAAAGCCTGTTAAAAATCTTCTCAGCCGCGCCCGGATGTTTCCGGATAAATTCCGGTTTTAAATCCAGATCAATCCTCTCTAATGTCTTATCCTTTTCCTCTTCCTCTGTCATCATCTTAATTTTAACCTGTTTTTCCAGCTTGACCAGATACCACCCTAGTTGAAACTTTTAACAAATCTGCTTGATTATCTTTTTTGCCGCGGCTGATATAAAATATAAATGGAGGATTCTGGGAATGAAGGGAATTATTAAACAGACCATCAAGGCATTACAAAAGCATGGCTTTGAGGCAAAATATATTCCGAGCAAGAAGCAGGCTATAAAATTGCTTTTGCGCGAGATTCCAAAAAATGCAGTGGTGGGAATTCCAGGAAGTAAGAGCGTTCGCGAGCTCAGCCTGGATGATGCATTAAGGACGCGCGGGAATGTTGTTTATGACCACTGGGTTAAAAATTTAAGCCCGGAACAATCTCTTAAAATACGAAAGGCGCAACTTACCTGTGATGTTCTCATTACTTCAGCAAATGCGATTACCGCGACTGGAGAGATTTACAATATGGATGGCATAGGCAATCGCGTCTCGGCTACTATTTTCGGACCTGAGAGGGTTATTTTTGTTGCTGGTCTGAACAAGCTGGTCTTGGATTTAGAGTCCGCAAGGGAGAGAGTGAAAAAAATTGCCGCGCCAAAACGCGCTCAAGAGCTTAAAATAAAAGTGCCCTGCGTAAAGAAAGGCGAATGCACGGATTGCAATTCGCGAGAGCGTATTTGCAGAGCTGAGGTTATTCTTCATAGGCCTCCAAGCCTGACAAAAATAGAGGTATATATTATTGGAGAAGAGCTTGGAAACTGAGCAAATTATAAATGCGCGCAAGCAAAGCGAATACACTTGATATCCAGCCCTGAAATCTGGATTAAGCTAGGAGCAAAAAATGAAATTAAAAGAGATTGCGGAGAAGATTGGAGCAAAACTGCTCGGAGATGGAGAGATTGAGATTAAAGGGGTAGGCTCGCTTAAACATGCTCGTTCGGACCAGCTCTCGTTTGTTAGCGGAAAGCTATATCTGGAAGAAGCAAAGCAGACTAATGCAGGCGCGTTGATTGTTTCTGATGAAACTTGGCTTGCTGGTAAGCCTGGGCTGTTAGTTCCGGACGCTTATCGCGCTTTTATCTCGGTTGAGAAAATTCTTCTCGGGGAACCAGAGCAGTCCTGGGGGATTGATGACCGGGCAGTGATTGGAGAAAAGGTTAAGCTTGGTGAACCTGTGTGCATAGGTCCGTATGCAGTGATAGAAACTGGAGCAGAGATAGGAGACAGAGTAAGGATAGATGCGCATTGTTATATTGGAAAGAATGTTAGGATAGGAGCTGGCACAAGGCTATATCCGGGCGTGAAAATTATGGAGCGGTGCGTCTTGGGACAGCGATGTATCATTCATTCCGGGGTTGTGATTGGCTCAGACGGATTTGGGTTTATTCCGGGGAAAGATGGTCATGAGAAGATTCCGCAGATTGGCATAGTGGAAATTGGAGATGATGTGGAGATTGGCGCGAATTGCGCAATTGACCGCGCAAGTCTGGACGCGACTATCATCGGCTCTGGAACAAAGTTTGATAATCTGATTCATATTGCGCATTCAGTAAAGGTTGGAAAGAACTGCATCATTCTGGCTGGAACAGTTGTAGGAGGCTCAGTAGAGATAGGAGAAGGATGTATGGTATCTGGAAATGTGGTGATTAAAGACCATACTAGGCTTGCTCCGGGCACCCAGGTAATTGGCGGAAGCGGTGTTTATGAAGACACTAAGCCCGGAGAGGCTGTGATGGGCTATCCAGCTATGCCTTTCTCGCAAGCCAAGCGGGCATATTTAAGGCTCAGGGATTTGCCAGAATTATTCAAACGGGTGAAAAAGCTGGAAGAAAAGCTGAAATGAAACTATCTGCACACAACTTTTGAACAAAGACCTCACACTCATAAGTTAAAGGTCAAATGATATAGACCTTAAGAAGCGCGCGCCTATTTGGGAAGCAGATTTTCCAGGACGATAGTGAGAGTTGTTGCGTAGGTTTTTCCGGTTTTTTTGTCTTCAAATATAAGCGGTAGTCTCAGGGTGTTTTTGCCCACGAGTTGTGGTCTGTCCCATTTGATCAGAGCCAGTTCCGCAGGCTCAGGATTGGCAGGCAGGGGCGCTTGCCCCCCTGCTGGCGCAGGCGCGGGTTTTGCCGTGACCTGAGGAGTTGGCGCGGGCTTTGTTGGAGTGGCAGGGATTGGTGTTTGTGCTGGTGGAGTTGGCGCAGGTTTTGGAGCTTGAGGAATAGGCGCGGGTTTGGGCGACTGAGCTTGAGGCGCAGGAGGAGTTTTTGCAGACATAAGTGTCTGGGGTCCTGCTGGAGCTTGCACGGGTTTGGCAGGAGGCATAGTTGTGGCCGCTTTGGGCTCTGGAGATGGCTGAGGTATTGGAGAAGGAGGTTTAGCCAGACCAGCTTTAATTTTTTCAGCTTCTTCTCTGCTCATCACGATAAATTCATCTGATAAACCATAAGCTTGGGGTGGACCTGTTTCCACTTTTTGCGCGAGTTGAGGCTGTTCCCTGAGTTTTTTCAAGACCATTTTGGAAATAGTTGTCAGGGTTTCAAGCACTCCTTTTCCTTTATTAGCGACTGCTTCAAAGAAGGGCGCATTATATTTATTGATCTGCCTATGAAGGTCTTCAAGGCTCTGAACTTCTGGGAGGTCTCGTTTATTATACTGGATAAGATGAGGAATCTCTGCGAGGGTTCTTCCCTGCTCCGCCAGATTCTCCTCCAGGTTCTTGAAGCTCTGGATGTTTTCCTCTTTAACCTTTAGCTGGGAATCAGCCACGAAGACTATTCCATCAACATCCTTCAGGATTTCCTTTCTAATCTGGTTATAGAAAATTTGTCCGGGCACTGTATAAAGGAAGAACCTTGTGTTATATCCTTTGACCTCTCCTACTTCCACAGGAAGGAAGTCAAAGAATAGTGTGCGATGTGTTTTAGTTGAGAGGGTTTTTAGTTCACCGCGGTGTTCTGGCTTGAGCTTAGAATAAATGAAATGGATATTGGTGGTTTTTCCGGACAAAGCTGGTCCGTAAAAAACTATCTTGGCATTCACTTCCTTTTTTTCCTGGTCAACAACAGCCATTTATTATCTGCCTTTCCTCATTTTTTTAATGATGCTTTTTCTTCTGAGCGCCTTCCTGGCGAGTCTGGAGAAGCTTCCTTGCCGCGACCACGACTGGTTGCGGAACATTTTTGCTTTTCGCTACTCCAGCTAGGTCTTTATCCCTGAGATGATTTAAAAATTTAAGCGACTCGTGGATCGGGGTTTTTGAATTATTCACGAGATTGACTTTTATGTTATAATTTTTAGCCCACTCTTTATTGTTGGCAATCAAGCGGATGACTTCCTCTGAAACCGAGTGAGAGCGGCTCACTGCTTCAACCTCAGCCTCAGTAATTCGCGGGCTTTTGAGCACAGCTGTTGCGACCAGCTTATTGGAGTCGCGGATCAGAATAGAGCGCGCTGAAAGATTTCCCACTAATGCGAGCTTGATCTTCTCTGAAATTTTCATATTGGAAATTTTTTTGCTCAGATTTGCTTCTTCTGCATCTTTTTCCTCGTTGGTCTTGAATTCCTTATCCGAGAGCAGTTCCTGCGAATATGTCAGGTTTGCCCAGGCGTTTTCCACAAATTCACCTTCCACAGTGACAGGCGCCACTTCCTGTTCTGTTACCGGGGCAACCTCTTCTTCTTCAGGCAATTGTTCAATCTCTACTTCAATTCCTTCGCCAGCTGGAGGTTTTTTCTCAATTTTTTTGTAGATTTTGGCTTCCACTTCCAGGAACTTGATTATCCTGTCCAGCATAGCTGGGCTTGTAAGCGGGTTTTCTGAGAGAGCGTCCACTATCTTTGTTGATCTGAGGAGACGAATCTGGTTATTTGAGATGATGTCAACCAATTTTTTATTAGTGAGAGTTGCCTGAAATGCTATGGTCTCGTCATCAGTGGCTTTGTTAAGAGCAATTGTTTCTTGAAGCTCAGAATCCTGAGGCAGGTTTCGGGCAAAAAAGTCCAGAATAAGCGGATGCGCCTTTGGGTCAGCAAGCACTGGTTTTAGAAGCGCGGATGGCATCTTGAGAAGTGTTTCTCGTGCTGATTTTCTGATCTCATCATCCGGGTCTAGTGTAAGGAAATAGACAGCGGTAACCAGGTCTTTTGGAGGTAGAGGCAGGGTTCCACGCGATGCGTTCAGTCGCATTTCGCGAGGAACTTCCTGACCCACGAATTTAACGAGTGGTGCCGGAAGCGCAAAGGTTAGCTGGCTAAGTTTGCCCAATTATCTCTCCCTGACCAGAACTGGCTTAAAGTCATTTGCTCGGAGTTGATTCAAGACTTTACGAGCGTCCGCCTGAGTTGAATAAGGTCCGATTCGGATTTGATGAAGAGTCACAGGAGCGGTTTTGGTTATTATTTCAGCAGGTCCGAGTCCAGCCTGCTCAACTTTGGCTTTAGAGCTTTGCGCAATGGAACCAGAGCCATAACTATAGACTATGACCCGGAATTGATTTCCAGTTTGCTCAAATCTGGGCTTGAATCCAAGCTGAACAAGGCCATTCATTTTTTGCTCTGCGGTCTTGTGGTCAAAAGAGCCAGTGAGGTATAGATGATAAATTTTCATAATTCTGGTAGTATCAACATAATATATATTGTTATAGCCAAGAGCCTTCAACCGATTTACAGGTCCTTCCATACTCTCCGGAAGCATATCCGCTTCTACCTGGCAAGCCCATCCATTGCTGGATGCAGAGGAGGGCAGAGATGCGAGGATGGATACTGTTTGGGGTTTAATAGGGCTAGGCGCTGGAGTTGTAGGTTTTGCAGAAGATTGCGTGGTTGTAGGCTTGGTTGGAGTGGGCTGAACTGGTGCAGGTTTGCTCGGGGAGGGCTTGACGGGTTGCGGAGTTAGAATCGTGGGAGTAGCTGGCGTAGAAGGTTTAGTCGGGGTTGAGGGAGTCAAGGGAGTGGGTTTGGTCGTTGGCTCTTCGGTTGGAGGAGTTGGTCCTGGTTTTTCCGGCGTTGCAGTTGGAGATGGTTGAACAGGCGCAGGCTCGGTTACTGGCTTAGCAGGCTTTGGCTTGGTGATAGTTTTGGTAATCTCTTCGGTCTTTTTAATGAATTTTTTATACAGGAAAGTTCCACCAAAATATCCGCCAGCGGCAAGCACCAATAGAACCAGAATCGCGATCAGGATGATAAGCAGGGTTTTGCTCCCTCCCTTAGATTCGGCTTTGGTTTTTTTCAATTTCAGCTTTTTTGCTGGCTTTTCTCCCTCTGGTTTCGTTTCTCCTGCAGGCGCCCCAGCGTCTTCCTCTGGCAAATCCTTCAAGTCAGAAACCTTGTCCTTATCCACTGGATAATACTTGTGCTCCTTGTCCTTGCTGACCTCATCCTCGGTTGGCTCAAAAAACGCATCCAGGGACTCCTCTTGCCCTTTTCCTTTCTTATCTTCCGGCATTTTTATCCCCCTTACTAATGATTCATAATATAGCCCAATATCCCCATTTTATTTTATCTTAAAACAGAACTTGTGCAAATTCAAACCTCAACAAGGTAGTTTGCTCCCAAAATGTCACATTGTTCCGAAAAAGAGATTTTCTTTGGGATTATTTGTTCTTATGAGGATAATGATTTATAGCTTGCGGAATTGCTGGGCTTAAATCTACGCTTAAGCTCCAAATGTTAGCATCCTGGTGCGAAAGAGGGGATTTGAACCCCTATGGCTTTATCAGCCACTAGGTCCTGAGCCTAGCGCGTCTGCCAATTCCGCCACTTTCGCGCCCGGAATTTATTTTATCCAAGCTTATTTTTTTGTCAAACTCCGGGTTTGGCATCAGGCTTTGAGAGTGTATTTATTCCAAGGATGGTATATAGTCCGCAATATCCCACTAAAGCGGTTCCAAGCGGGAGAATTGCAACTAACCCCCACCAGCTATGGAAATAAATTCCAAGCCCTGCAATAATTAACCCGATAATAGCCCGAATGATCCTGTCTGTGGTTCCAACATTCCTCTTAAACATTTTCCTGCCTCCTTTCTAGGCTTTGCCTTGAAATCTGTCTATAAAAGCAGACTCTTCAAAAGGCTTTCTTACTGGTCTGGCTTTTTCCGCTTCTATCTGTTTTTCCGAAAGAACCGGATTTATAGTCTCAGATTTTTTGCCAATAATAACCAGCGTAATCACGCGATATTCAGGAGGAATACCCAGCGCCTCTTTTACCTTGGCTTCATTGTATCCTGCAATCGGATGCGCCACAAGCCCCAGCTCTGTAGCCCGGAGAATGAGAAAAGCTGTTTCTGTCCCAGCATCATAAAGATAATACTCCCTCTCCTCCACCAGGCAGGCATCCTGGGCGCGAGAAAACACTGCAACAATCAAGCTGGCTGATTTTGCCCAGGCATTGCCCGGATAAAGCGCTGATTTGACCTTTTCCAGAGCATCCTTTGCCCGAACGAAAACAAACCTGGTTGGCTGGTTATTAAAACATGTAGGGGCTAATGATGCAGAATGATATAAATCCCGAAGCAGTTCATCGCTTACCTCAATCGGCTCAAGAGACCTGTAAGCCCGCCTCAACTCTATTGCCTCTTTTACATTCATCGTTTCTCCTTAAAATTTATTAAGCCAGTTTCTTGTCTGGTCTTTATAGAAAATGTAGCTATCTTTATAGCATAGTCAATGGTTTGTTGAGAAATTTTGAGAGAATTAGACCATTCTGCTCGGTTATCGCAAAATTTTGTCTCTTGGTTTGAACAAAACGAAAATCAGGGTACACTATCTTCTAAAGATAGGAGAGGGATGATGAACAGAAAAATAGTTTTTATCAGTCTGGTTTTGCTGGCGTTGAATACGCTGGTATTTGCGAGCAGTTTTCGGGAACAGCGCAACAAGTTCCGCGAGGAGATCAATCTGAAAATAGAGGAGCCTCTGGGCAAGAGCGGGCTTTACAGCTCTGTGACTTTTAAGAATGAAAAAGCCTGGGATTTTCATCTCAGCGCAACTGAGGCGGAGCGGATAAAAAAGGAGCTCAAGAATTACTTCAGCCTGAATGATGATGAATTGCTTAGAAAAATGGTTTCAGAGATGAATCGCGGAAGATTTATAGTGTATAAGGAATTTTCCAGTGAAGCAGATGGCGTGAACCTGAAATGCGCGTTCCTTAGCCCAAAGGTGCCTTACTGGAATGCTCTTACTAACATCAATCAGATAGAAAAGCTGTTCTATGTTTATAACTTCAGCGTAATGTTCGGGAACAAGAGTCCGGTGGACACTTTTGTTGTGCTCCAGACTCAGGGAAAATTTATGGGATTCACTAAAGCTGTCACTCTGCCTTTATTATTCACAGCAGACTATCCCGAGCGGGTCTTGAGCTGGCGCATGCCTACTCAGAAGGAATTGAATGAGGCAATCAATCAGATGCCTGGCAATGGCTCTCCAAAAGAGCGCTTCATAGCACTCGCACGCTCTCATCCCTGGTTTCAGGACAAGGACGCAAACGGAAATTATATGGTAAGCGACCAGGAAATTTTGAAGATATATGACCAGGCGATTGTGAACAAGGACAAGAAATGCGATGTTTATGAGTGCGTGGGCAGATGGAAAATTGATGAGAGCATCTCTGATAAATACAATCTTGTGACATATTCCCTCCGAACACAGGTGAATATCCAGGCGTTTATCCCTCCAAATCTTCCTCTGGTAGGGTCTATGTTTAAAAAGGTTGCGCAGACGGTCTCGGATGAAGTGAGCGCAAAATATCTTCCACTCTCAATGAAGAACTTCAGAGACCGAACCGTGGAATGGTCTCAGGGAAGTAAATAAAGAATGACTGAAATAGACCTTGCCTTTCTCTGGCATATGCATCAGCCCTATTATCCGGACCCTCTCTCAGGTGTGTATCCAATGCCCTGGGTCAGACTGCACGGAATCAAAGGATATTATGATATGCCATCCCTATTAAGAGAGTTTCCTGAAATCAAATACACCATCAATCTCACCCCAAGCCTCATATATCAATTAAAGGAATATCTGGATAAAGGTGTCCGGGACAAATACTTTCTGCTCAGCGCAAAAAGAGCCTCGGATTTAACACAGGTGGAAAAGGTGTTTCTGTTAAAAAACTTCTTCCTGTGTCGGAAAGAAACTATGATTCAGCCAAATCTTGGCTATCTACGCCTTTTGAATAAAAGAGGCACGCGGCCTGGAATAGACATGGAAAAAGCCTCTAAAGAATTTTCCGACCAGGAGTTCCTTGACCTGCAATGCTGGTTCAATCTTGCCTGGTTTGGATTCAGCGCGCTCAAGGAATATCCGGAGCTGAACGAGCTCAAGCGCAAGGCAAGAAATTTCAGCGAGGACGACAAGATGTATCTGCTAAAACTGCAGATGGAGATTTTATCAAAGCTGATTCCGCTCTATCAGGATTTATGGAATCAAGGAAAACTGGAAATATCCACTACGCCATTTTATCATCCTATTCTTCCCCTGCTCATTGATACTGAAATCGCCAGAGAGGCTTTACCAGGAGTGAATCTTCCTCCCAGATTTTCCTGGCCCGAGGATGCGCGAGGACAACTAAAAACCGGCCTGGATTTTATGGAGCAGGTTTTCTCCAGAAAGCCAATTGGGCTTTGGCCCTCGGAAAATGCGGTTTCTGACGATGCGCTTAAAATCATTGCAGAGACTGGCTTGCAATGGACAAACACCTGCGAGCAGTTGCTCAAGAAGACCAAAAAAGGAAGAGCGCGTCCGGACTTGGTTTATCATCCATATCAGTTTCAGGAAAGCGAGCTTAAGATAGTTTTCCGCGACCAGGAGCTATCTGACCTTATCAGCTTCAATTATTCTCAGCTGGAGCCAGAGGTTTCTGTTACGGATTTCACTCGTAGATTGGACGGCATTCGGATGCAGGTTGAGAAGCTTGGGAAAAACCGTGCTTTTGTCCTGGTGGCGCTTGATGGAGAGAACCCATGGGAATCTTTCCCTCAAAGCGGATATAGATTTCTATCTCTTTTGTTTCAGGAGCTTTCACGCAAGCCAGAGGTGCATCTGACCACTGTGTCTGAGGCGCTGAAGAATTATTATCCGGAAAAGCTGGAGCATCTTTCCCCAGGAACATGGATCAAAGGAGACTTTGATATATGGATCGGCGCAATGGAGGAAAACAAAGCCTGGGACTATCTAGGAAGGGTGCGCAAGGATGCAGAGGAGATGTTTAAGACTGCGGACCCGGATACGAAGAGAATTGCGCAAAGCGAGCTATTTGCGGCAGAAGGCTCTGACTGGTTCTGGTGGTATGGGGACGATTTTTATTCAGACCTGGATACAGAATATGATGAGATCTTCCGCACTCATCTCCGGAATGTGTATCTCGCGTTAGGGAAAATTCCGCCTTTGTTTCTGGAAGAGCCTGTTAAGTTTGACCATCCTGTCAGGTTGACCTGCCAGCCAGTTGGATTTATCTCTCCAATTATTGATGGCAGAGAGAGCAGTTTTTACGAATGGCAGGAAGCAGGTTGCTTTGATGTGCTGAAGGTCTCCGGAATCCGCTCAACCGAAGAGCCAATTTTTTCCAAAATACACTTCGGGTTTGACTTAAACCATCTCTACCTCCGCCTTGACCCGCATCAGCCAGTCAATAACAATGAGGACTTCTTTATTGAGATACATTTTGAAAAACCTCATCCAAGGCGCATTAGCTTTCCTTATCATCTGGAAAAGAACCCAACCCAGAGCTTTATGCTGGCTCAGCCCGGAGAATGGGAGGAAATCGCTCTGGAGAAAAATAGCATCCGCAAGGATAAAATTTTTGAACTGGCAGTGGCTTTCTCTGAACTCGGATTTGCCCCGGGAGACGAAATTCAGTTTCAGGTTTATGTCCTTCTTGCGGGAAATGTGATCGCTACCTATCCTAGAGACGGGCTTATCAGTCTCAAAGTTCCGGACAAGGATTTTGAGAGCAGGATGTGGACGATTTGAAGCAGGACTTGTTCAGGCTTTTTCAAGGCAAGCCGAGTCTGTTGATTTTGATTCATCCGGACCCGGATTCCATTGGAAGCGCGCTCGGATTGGAACGGCTGGTTGCGCGGAGATGCCGGAGAGTGGTGATTGCTTATGATGAGGCGATCAAGCGTTTGCAGAATCGCGCGATGGTCAGATTGCTTAAGATCAAAATGCTTAATGTGAAGGATATTCGTCTCAAGGATTTTGATCTGGTAGGAATCACGGACGGACAGCGGAATCATTTCCCGATGCTTGCCCGGAAGAAGGTTGACCTCTGCATAGACCATCATCCGATTACTGCCAAAGCGGATTATCGCTTCGCGGACATCAGACCTGATATAGGCGCAACCTGCTCCTTGCTCGCGGAGTATTTGCAAAAAGCCGGGATCAAGCCTTCTAAAAGGCTTGCAACTGCGCTCTGCTATGGGATAAAAACAGACACTGACAATTTCTCCCGCAGGGTTCATCATCTGGATGCGATTGCGTTTTCCTGGTTGTTTCCGCTTGCTGACTATTATCTTCTGCAGGCAATTGACCAAGTGGAGATTCCGTTTGCGGAGATAAAGTATTTTCAGCGTGCAATGCAACGCTTGAAGCTAAAACAGAAAAGTGTTTTTCTGCATCTTGGCGAGGTGCCAAACCCGGACATTCTGGTCATCATTGCTGATTTTTTGATCCGGGTGCAGGGAATTGAGATGGTTGCTGTGAGCGGGTTTGAAGCGAAAAGACTAATCGTGATTTTCCGGAGCAGTCATCCTCGCCGGGACATTGGAAAGCTCGCGCATCTGGCGTTTGAGCCTCCGGGCATAGCTGGAGGACATAGGTTCCTTGCCCGGGCGGAAATCCCGCTTAACTCTTTGCCGAAAAGTTTGCTTGAGGCAGACGCAGAGGTTCTTGAGGATTGGCTTTCTCAGAGGCTCAGATTTGCGGAGCGTAAAATGAGGTCTTGTTGCGAGAAAGCGCTCTGACCCTTCCTGCTTTGATCTCCTGAATCATCGCCTGGACGCTTCGGACATCTTTTTCAAATTCGGTCATTGCGAGTCCGAGTTCATCCAGGAAATGCGCGTCTGAGCCTCCGACCTGCGCCACTCCCAATCTCTCCGCCAACTCAATTGCGTTTTGATTTTCTTCTGGACGATTCCCTCCATTGATGGTTTCTATGGCATAAAGATGCGGAAGCTCGGAAACGCGTTCCCCCATACCCATTGCAAACATTCCTCGGAACGGATGCGCTGGGATGACAATGCCCTGATGCGCCTCTACCTCTTTTGCCAGCTCAATTGGATCAAACTTTTGCTCAAAACCAATATGGCTCATCCACTTCTGGTCCGGGCAGAAAACCAACAGATGCCCCCATCTGGTCTCAGCCTCTACTCCTGCAAGAACCACTACCCCGTATCTTTGCGCCAGAGAATGATAATCAAACTCCGCAACAAATCTCCGATGCTCACAGAAAGCAAGACCGTCTATGTGAAAGCTCTTGCGTAAAGCAAGCAGATGCTCAAGATATTCCTCCGGCTGAACCGGGCTGTCCACAGAAAAAACCGAATGAATATGTAAATCCAGGATCGTGCTCATTTATCTTTCACCACAGAGAGACGCAGAAAATACAGAGAATTTTCATTTATGGTTTATGCTCGCTGGTTTATTCATCATTCATAATTTGTCCAGTTCATCTGTTCCCCAGGGAGACAAAGGTTGCCTGGGGCTTGAACGCTAGGGAGCTCCATTTCAGATTTTCCATATCCCGGACAAGAATCTGCCTCGCTTGATTAAAGCCATCAATATCCTTGACCGGATTGCCTTTTTCCGAGCGGACTCTCGTCGGATTGACCTTTTTCCCAGCGCGGATTACTCGGTAGTCCAGATGAGGACCCGTTGCCAGACCTGTCATCCCAACATATCCAATGGTTTGTCCCTGCTTCACCCGAACGCCTTTTTTTATTCCAGAGGCAAATCCCTTCAGATGCCCGTAGCAAGTGGTAAAGCTCATACTGTGCTTTATCTCCAGATAATTTCCAAAACCGCCCTTCCAGCCAGCGAAAATCACAACGCCATCTGCCGCGGCGCGGACTTTTGTGCCTGCTGGCGCCGCGTAATCTACCGCTAGATGCGGAATGCGCCGATGCAGAACCGGATGATAGCGGTGATAACTGAACCCTGAAGAAATCCTTGCTCCGGCAACAGGCTTGATGAGATAAAATCCTTTGAGCGCGTATCCCTTTTCATCATAATACCCTGCGCCAGTGGAGTCCTTGTAATAATAAGCCTTATACCATTTTTTATTCGCCTCAATCTCCATCGCCAGAACCCGCTCGTCGCCCTCAGGATTGGTCTCCGTCATTACCCAGAACTGGTCTCCCCTACGCGTCTGTCTCTCAAAATCTATCACTCCCCAGAACAGATTTGTCAAATTCATAATCAGCTCCGGGTCCATCCCCGCATCCATTCCCGCCTGATAAAAGCTGGAAATGACCTCGCCGTAATAAAGTCTATGGTCTCTGGCGCTGAACAACTGCTCATCCTCTCCCTGCAGGGAACGGGTTTTCATCTCCGCGACAAATCCAGACCCCTTTTCAGAAATTACCAGCCTTTTACGCGAACTAACCCCCAGCTCAAATCCCCTGACCCTGCCATAATCTCCATATCTTAGCCACATCTCCTGACCAGCCTTGATCTTAAGCAAATCGTAAAAAGGCTTTGCAAGTTTTACCCATTCTGAGATGGTCTGGTCAGGGACACCATAATCGCGTAAAACCTGATAAAAGCTATCACCATACCGAAACCGATAATGAACCTCTGATGGAGCGATAGTGGCTGGAATCGGAAATGAGTTTTGGTTTACGCTCTCTTTCGCAAAAGCGTCTATGTCCGGCTGATTGAGCATAGACATAGTTTGAAGATAGTATCCGGAGCAAACCCCGATAAAGAAGCTTGCGGCAAAGCTCAAGGCAAAAATTCTTACCAGAGCTTTTTGTTGAAAGCTCCTTCCAGTCATCCTTAGGCTGGAAATCCACTCTTCCACAATTAAACAAAATTATATCTAAATTTTAGTTAAAAGACAAATAAATTTTTATAATTAGTGAAAATGTTTTACTGGAGCGTGGAGTAGCGAGATTTTATCCTTGACGCTTTGGTGGGCAGGTGTTAGCATAATATCAGGAATGCCTGAGCTGGTAAAAAAGGGTAATTTGAGTGAAATATCGTTTGCGCGGGTATTTTGCTCCATTGCTTTCAGGGGCAAGACCGGGGTGCTTGCTCTACGGGATGCAAAGGATAATTTGCTTCGGAAGCAGATTTATTTTTTGGGAGGGGATTCCGCGTATGTGGAGCATGGGTCTGTTGATGAGTCCCTGGGACAGATATTGTTGAGGGAGAAGAAGCTGACTGAGGAAGAGCTGGAGAGCATTTTGGATGAGCATGCGACTACGGATAAGAATGTTGGGGAGATAGTTGTTGAACGGAAGATTTTAACTGCGGAGGAGTTGAAGCAATGGCTTTCTCATCAGACGGAGCTTAAGCTGATCAATTGCTTTGCGTATCGTGATGGCTTGTTTGAATTTAATGAATTGCCTGTGAGCCAATTTCAGTTCCAGGTGATTGTTCACAAGATCAAGCCGGAGCGTGTGCTCTATGTTGGGGTGAATAAGTATTATGATTTGAAGAGGCTGGAGTCTGAGCTGGAGGGCTTGAAGGACAAATGGCTTAAGCTAAATCCGGAATTTGACAAAAACGGAATGCGCTTTGATTTCAGCGGGAATGAGTTAAAACTGGTTAAGAGGCTTTCATCGGGTCAGGCGTTTACGAGCATAGTTGCTCAGAGCGATTTATCTCTGGGGGACACTCTTAAAATTTTATATACACTGTTGATTAGCGGGATGCTCTCTGTAGAAGACCGGAAGAGCGTGAAGGAATTTGAGGAGCCTCCGGTAAAGATTCCTAAAAGGAAGCGGATTATAGAGCTTGAGGATATAGAGCCGGAGCTTGCGGCGAGAGAGTTAAATCTTGAGCTTTCGCAAACGCCTGTTGGGGAGGGAGAAGGAGGAGAAATAGATTTAAGCCTGAGTTCTCCGGGGATAAAGCCAGAGGCTAGACCTGTTTCAGCGTCCGCGTCAGCGGCTGTGGCAAAAACAGCGTCTGCCCAAGGACAGATTGAAGATGAGCATGCGTTGGTCAAGCAGAAGGTTGCTGACATACTTTTGTCCAATCTGCGGGACGCGGTTGACGCATATCTTCCGGGCAGAACCGGCGGACTGAAAGTTGGGGAGCTTCTGGTTCAGAATAAAATAATTGATCAGCTTCAGCTAAATGAGGCTCTGCGCCGGTCGCGGGAAAAGGGTGGAAGCCTTTTAACCACGCTTTGCGAGATGGGCGCGCTAAATGATGATGACCTGAGCGAGTTTTTGAGCAGGCATTATAAGGTTCCAGCGGTCAATCTGAAAGAGATGGAATTGGATCAAGAAGTGGTTTCCTTGATCCCAGAGGAACTGGCAAAAAAATACAAGGCGCTTCCGATCAATCGCACCGGGAAAACTTTGGTGGTTGCAATGGCTGACCCGACCAATCTTCAGGCAATAGAGGAGATAGAGTTCCTGACCAACTACAAGGTTGAGGCAGTGGTTGCGACTGAGAATCAGATCAAGGATGCCCTGAATAAGTATCATGATTCCTCAGCGATGCTGGACGAGGTAATGACCACTTTTGACGATTCTGACATCAATCTTGCGGATATGAGTGAGGAAGAGGTAAATGTCTCGGAGTTAGAGAAGGCGAGCGAGGACGCTCCGGTTGTAAAGCTGGTAAATCGTATCATCGCAGATGCGGTTCAGAAGGGCGCGAGCGATATTCATTTTGAGCCTTATGAGAATGCGTTTCGGATTCGGTATCGTATAGATGGGGTTTTGTATCCGGTCTTGAATCCGCCTGCCAAGCTAAAGGCGGCAATGGTTAGCCGTGTGAAGATTATGAGCAAGCTGGACATAGCGGAGCGCCGGATGCCGCAGGACGGCAGGATGAGCATTCGCGTTGGCAATAAAAAGCTGGATTTCAGGGTAAGCACCCTTCCCACTATGTGGGGAGAAAAGCTGGTGCTGAGGATTCTGGATAAGAGCAGTCTGGAGCTAGACCTGACCAAGCTGGGAATGGAGCCTGACCAGCTGGAGTTGTTGAAATGGGGCATTGACCAGCCTTATGGGATGGTTCTGGTCACGGGACCGAGCGGATGCGGAAAAACCACTACTCTTTATTCCGCACTTCTGGAGTTGAACAAAAACACAGATAATGTTTCCACTGCAGAGGACCCGGTGGAATACTATCTGGAGGGCATCAATCAGGTTCAGATGCACGATGATATTGGCTTGAATTTCGCGTTCACGCTTAGGAGCTTTTTGCGTCAGGACCCGGATATAATAATGGTTGGCGAGATCAGAGATTTTGAGACTGCGGAAATTGCGATCAAGGCGGCTTTGACCGGGCATCTGGTGCTATCCTCTGTCCATACCAATGACGCGCCCAGCACTGTGAGCCGTTTATTGAATATGGGCATTGAGCCTTTTTTGCTCACTGCGTCCCTTAATACAGTTGTCAGCCAGAGGCTGGTGCGCAAGCTATGCCCACACTGTATGGAACCTGCAGATGTTCCCAAGAAGACCTTAATTGAAATGGGGGTCAAGCCAGAGGAGGTGGACAGCTTTGTGCCTTACATAAGTAGAGGCTGTCCAGAGTGCTCCAACCGAGGATATAAAGGCAGGGTTGGTTTATTTGAAGTGCTGACCATCCGGGGGGAAATCTCAGAGCTGATCCTTGCTGGAGCCACTCCTGCGGAGCTAAAGAGAGAGGCTATACGGCTCGGAATGAAAACCCTGCGCCAGGCTGGCTTGAACAAAGTCAAAAACAAAGAGACCTCGCTGGAAGAGGTCACTAGAAGCACTATGCCAGATTTTATCAAGGGCGCAGTGGATTTTGAAGATGTGGGCTGAATCATTCCTCTTAGATTATCAGCTTAATAACTGGTCGGGATGGAGGGATTTGAACCCTCGACTTCTTGGTCCCGAACCAAGCGCGCTACCCAGACTGCGCTACATCCCGATAGCGCTTATTATAATCCTTATTTTATCCTTGTAAAGCCTGCCTAGGTAGAGGACTGTATCGCACCCAATTTCTTGGACACTAGTTAAGCACATTTTGCTAATCCTGTAAAGTAGTTTTCCCGTGCCTGTTTTGGGCTGAGAAATCCCAGCCTCTCAATGCGCCACTCCTGATTATATAGCTTAATGAACTTATCTACGGCAACTTTCAAATCCTCAATCGTCTCATAAACCCTACCGTAGATAATCTGTTCCTTGAGGGTGCGGAAGAACCTTTTCACCACTCTCAAGACCAGCTCTTGTTTCCGCTGAGGACAAAAGCGTCGGACCCCGGCGGGGTCAAAGGGGCGCGCCCTGGCGGATCGTGCGCCTTCAGCGCGGGGCGCAACTTCGCTCGCTCCGTTGCGCGGCCTGCTCCCTGAGCCCTATCTTCCTTGTTCATGCTACCTACCTCCTTATTCTCCAATTTAACCTAATTTTGTGTCCAAAAAAATCTGTGGCAACTCATAAATCAGAATTCTAAGCCCAGAATTCTGAAAATTTTGTTCAGGATAAGCGAACAATGTGGCAAAAATCAACACATAAGATAACATATTGAAATTTAAGGGAAAAATTTTCAGAGCAAAAAAGTGTTTGTCCCCACCGAACAAGGTCGCAGACCTTGACCGATTTCTTTTTTAATTCAATATGTTATCAGGCAAAAGTCTGTTCGCTTCATCCGAACAAGGGAGGAAGTCCCTTGACCAGATTCCTTTTTTCATATTCAAAATCAATGCGTTATGCCGATTATTAGAAACAGCCTGAATTTAATTATCTGAATAATAAGACTGAATGGAAGGAATTTGCAATTAAATCAATAAGTTAAACTTGGTTAGGGCGCTATTTTCTGCTGGGACAAAATACATATATATGGGAGGGCTAGATGATTTTTTTAAGCTGTTCGGTGGTTGGGAACAGGAAGTTTGTGTGCGGTGCGGTTTAAAAAAATTGGTCAAGGTCTGGAATCTTGGGAGTGAAGAAAGGAGAAAGAATGCTTGGAATCGGGAAATGGAAGAAGCGAGCAAAGGAGCTTGAGCTTGCGTTGAGGAAGTCTCAGGAGTACATCACGGACATTTTGAGCTACAGGGCTGGAGAGAAGTCGCAGAGTTTGTCTGGCTCTCCGAATCCATATGACACAAGGGAAAGCCTGGTTGCGGAGCTTGTTCGGAAGTATAAGGGCTATGCGCGCTGGGGGAATCAGCTGATCCAGAGGATAGTTGACACAAGAGCGGCGTTCACAATGGCAGGTGGTCTTAAGGCAGTATCCAGAAATTCAGGAGAGAATTTAGAGGAGCTTAAATTTATTCGGTCTTTTATAGAGTTAAACGAGCTGGATGGTCAATTTGGACAGCAGTTAGCTGTAGAGAAGGAGCTTGAGGGACAGGTTTTACTGGCGCTTGAGTGGGATGATGATGTTGAGAATGTGCGCGTGAAATTCATTTCCTGGAACGACACTCATTACGAGGTTCATTATGAGGATGATTTTTACCATCGCATAGAGCTGATTAGTTATAAGGACTCTGATGGGGCTGATGTTGAGATTCCAAGAGAGAGCGCGGTTTTCATCAAGTTCAATTCCCGGATAAATTCGCGGGAGGGTGTTCCGACCTTGAGCGGGCTTCTGGTAGAGGCAGAGGATATAGACCGGGCATTGCGCGACTGGCGGAGGTTGAATCAGTATTTTGCGTCTCCCACTCCATATTTTCGGACACAGGATTTGCAGGAGGCAAAGGAGCTTTACGAGCAGTTATTGGGTCCTGGTGTTAACTGGAGAATCGGCAAGGTTTTTGCTGGTCCTGCTGAATTTTCTTTAGTTGAGATGAGCGGTGCAGGCGCGGAGAGCATACGCCAGGAGATAGAGACCAAGCTTAAGATTCTAGCAGGGGGCTCAGGTGTTCCTGTTCAATTTCTAGGTTTTCCGGAGTTTATGAGCAATCGCGCGACTGCAGAGAACACAATGGAGCCTGTTGCTCTTGTTTCCATCAGCGAGCAGAGGAGCTGGCTTCGTGGCTTCAAGGAGCTTTTTGACAAGGCGATTGTGCTCAGGAATCAAATGGTCTCTCCATTAAAATCTCGTCTTTTAACCGGAGTTATAGAGCCAAGGATGACTTTCATCACTCAGGCTCAAGTTGATAGATTGATCCAGATTTACTATCCGCTGTGGCAGGCTGGGGGGATAAATTTGAAGACCTTGCTGGGGCTTTTGCCTGACATTGACCCAGAGCAGGAGCAGGAGCAGATGGATAAGGCTGAAGAGGGCATTGAGGGGCTGGATGAGGGGTCTTCTGAGGAAAGCGAGAAAGGAGCGGATGATGAGAGGGAATAGGCTGGTCTTGAAAAGCGGGAAGATTCAAGAGATGAGTGCGGCTCAGGTTGAGGAGCTTATAGGGAGGGAGCAATACCATCTGATTAAGAAGCGAGATGCTCATCCGTTTTTTGTGGAGCTGTTGGTTGCGCACGAGGGGGTTAGCAGGGGGAAAATTCTGAATGGGTGCTTGAATGGGTCAGCGAGGAAATTCTGGAGTGCGGAGCGGATTCAGGAGCTTGTTTCAAAGCTGTCGCGAGGTAGGGTGCCGGTTTATTTGTTTCACAATTCGGACAATAAGCCGAGGCAAAGGGTTGGAGAGATTTTGAGTGCGTATGCTGGAAAGATTCAAGGTGCTGTTTCAGCGCTTGCGCTCGGGTATATCTGGGATGGGCAGGTAAAGGAGAAGATTAAGAAAGGGGAGCTGGACACCTGCAGTCTGGAGGCTGAGCTTGTTTTTGAGGAGAGAAAAGGGGAGAGGGGTGTTGGTGCGCCTGGAATTTATGACTGGATTGTTAATGCGATTGAGAAGGTTAGCGGAGTGGCGCTTGGGTCAAGGGAATTTTCAAAGCCTGGATTTGCAGGCGCATCTGTTCTGGCTCAGGTAGAGGAATTTGAGACTGATTTGAATGTGAATAGTTCTGAACTTGAGCAGAGGCTCAGGGAAAAGGAGCAGGAGCTGGCAGACCTAAAAGAGGAGCTAGCTGGGTATAAGAAGGAGCGAGAGAACGCGGAGCGGAGGCAGAGGTTTAAGGAGATTCTGGAGCGGAATTTGAGAGGTCGGAATTTGAGGAGAGAGGAGGAGAGGCATTTAGAGGATGAGGTAGGGGAGAGGATAGAGCTGAAGGATATTGGTCTGGAGGAATTAGAGGATGCGGTTAAGGAGGAGATGGATAAGGAGCTCATCCGTCTTGCTGAGTTGAAGAGGGCGTATCAGAGGGCAGAAGGTGTCAAGGTTGCTCTTGAGAAGGAGAAGCATAAGAGCGGGAATCCATTGATTCCTGGAGAAGAGTAAATTTTCAAAAGGAGGTAAGCAATGGTTTTAGAAACAGGATTGAAACTCAGGACCAAGCTGGAAAGTGCGAAGAGCTTGAAGGCAGAGACTGGAGAGGGAGAGAGCTATAGCGCGGGCGAGATGATCAAGGTTAATGACACTATCGGGATTGTTGTTGAGGATGCTGGGGAGAACTCTGAGTTTGTGCTTGTGTATGAGGCTGAGAAGGTAATTGCGCCAAAAGCCACAGGACAGGGGGTCAGCTTTTCTGCTGGGGATAATGTTTATTATGACGCAAACGCGAAGAAGGTCACGAACAGCGCGAGCGGGAACACGCTTTGTGGCAAGGCGCTGGAATCAGCAGGGGACAATGATGATGAGGTTCTGATGGACCTGATGGTTCTGGCGTGATTTTTTAAGGAGGAGGAGAGATGTTGAGAGATAAAATGATTTCAGATTGGGCAAAGGTTGAGTTGAACAGCTCTCGGGGTCAGAGGCAATTTTTAGAGGCAGTGGAGCATTTTCTTAGGAAGCCTGAGCGGCTTGCTCGGAGGATAAGGGCAAAGGCTCAGGAGTTCACGGTTGCATCTGATTTTCCGCAGAATGCGGTTGATGCTATTGCGAAGTTTCATCAGATTGACGAGCCAGACCTTGGCTGGGAGCAGGTTTTTGAAGTGATTGACTTCACTCAGAGCAATAAAAACGGGTTTGAGATTCTGGATGTAGGTTCGGGGCTTTCTTTCCGGGCAATCAAGCCTGGAGAAAAGGCAGAGGTGTATAAGGTATCTGGCGAAGTTATTCAGGTGAGTTTTGACCTTTATGGCGGGGCGCTTGGGTGGTCAAAGGTATGGTTTGACGACCAGGAGTACTGGAAGATTGAGGACACTGCGAGAGAGTTTCGGGCAAAATGGTATGCGAACAAGGCGCAGGCGCATTATGACCTTTTGAGCGCAAGCAGGCCGGACAATGATGTTTCCTGGCAGGGCTCTGCAAATGACACTAAAGCTGTGCGGGACGCAGAGACCATCAATTACGCCTGTGCGGAGATTCTGAGCGACCTTTCAGGGCTGGGATATGAAGTCAGCCCTGGCGCAGGCTTTGTCATAGTTGCCCCGGTTCAACTCTGGGCAAGGCTAAGAAACGCGTTGAACATCTCGGCGCAGAATAACTCTGAGAGCCAGATCAATTTCAATGTAAGCCTGGCAGTGACCACAAGGCTAAAGAACCAGGGGCTCACTCAGGCGGACACTACTCATTATCTAGTTTGTCTTCCTGGCAGAAAGCTCAAGAGCGGTCTCAGGATGGACCTGACCATTTTGAGCGAGCCGGACATACTTGCTTATGCTGAGACAGTTGCTGGATGGGGAAGATACGGCGCGGCGGTTGGAGAAGTTAAGCAATTAAGGCGTTGCGCTATTTCCTGAGTTTGGTCTGCAGGGGCGGCTTTTTGGTCGCCCCTGCAATTGAATCAAGAGAGAGAAAAATGAAAAGAACCATAGTTTTGGTTGACCATCAAACAGGAAAGAAGTTTAGGATTATCATTGACCCGAAGCCATCGTGTCAGGATTGTGGCTTATCCGGGTCAGGGCTTCAGGAGACTCCGTTTGCAATGGGCTTGAGAGAAAGTTTTGACCGGGAACTGAAACAACTACGAGTCATCTGCGCGAGATGTGGAAAAGAACTTGGCGTTTATCCCGCGGTGGAGGTCTGAGATGTCGGGTCTGGAGAAATTTATTCAATACGCTGATGCGGTTCTTGAGCCAGGAGATGAGCTGGAGGTTTTTGATGGCGGGAATAAAATTCGGCTAAAGCCTATTCCGGGGTCTCTTTGCCTGCTCTGTCACTTTGACAGCGAGATCGGCGCCAATTTATTTTCAGGGGTCAAGGAGGAGATATCTCAGGGCAAAGGGATAGGTTACGGAACAGTATATTTTGATACCGGTATAATTTCTCCTCCTAAATTTGGAAACGCCAGTTATTTTCAATATGGTCTTATAGGTGGTGGCGGTGTAATGTTTGCTCCTGAGGTTTTGTTTAATGCGGACAGATTAACCATAGACTACTGGTATAAAACTGATTCTGGGGTATGCGTAAATGAAATTGTGAGCCGGTGGGGTGTTCAGAATATCTGGTCGCTCTGGCATGATACCACTCATTTGCGCTTCTCCATTGTCACGAGTGATGGAGAGTTTAATTTTATCGCTCTTGACACAGTGATTCCAGGGGAGTGGCATCATCATCGGGTATCTTTTAATGTCCAGACTGGCGCTGTGAAAATGTTTGTGGACGGAATTCGGGTTGGTTTTGAGGATGTGTTTACCGGTGCTCTTCTTCCAGAAAATTCCAGCGAGCAGAATCAGCAATGGATTCTAGCGCTCAATAATCCGAACGCTTTCCGAGCGAGCTGGCTGGATGAATTGAGGATTTTTAAGGAGTATATGCCAGATGAGTTCACTCCGCCCACAGAGGCGACCAAGCCTTTTAGCCAGAATACTCCCAGGGCAAAACTCAGCCTGGACAGCGGGTTTAATAATGCCAGATGGTTCTTGAGTGAACTAGGTTTTCTGGATGAAACCGATTTTTTAAACCAGGGGCTTAAATTAAGAATTGACTCGGACAATGACAATTCTCCGAATTTCACTGGCGATTTGCTCAGCCTGGACTATGTGCGCGGTATGCCTCCACGCGTGGGCAGATACCTTCATCTGGAATTTAGCTTCATCTCGGACGGAGACACGCAGAGGGTTCTTTATCCGGGAAGGATTGTAGTTAAACCGCAAAGCCAGATTTTGATTCGCCAGGAGCCGGAGATACTCCGGAGGTTTTAAGGAGGAACTATGAGCTCTATTCCGAAATATGTTCAAGGAGACTTTGGAAGATTTGACTTCCGTATTTCTGATGGGCTTGGCTCGTATCTGGAGCCGGACAGGGATGACCCGTATTTGAAAGTGGAATTTTATGATGGTCAGGGTGTGCTGAGATTCACTGCGACAAAGACCAGCAATCCAGGGCTTGGGGTCAGCGAGGATGCTTCTGGCAAATTTATTTTTGTGCAAGGCATAGGTCTTTCTGAGTTTGCGCCTGGAATATGCGATGCGCGTATTTACTGTAAGGTGAATGGCTCAGAGGTTCTGCCTTATCCCACAATTATTCCAGCGTTTCAGGTGATATCTGGCACAGGTGCTGAGCCGGTTTATACCACGGTGGAAAAGGTTAAAAGCGAGCTTCCAGACGATATTCCGGATCAACTCACAGACCTGGTCATTGAGCAATACATTTATGACGCAAGCAGGAGGATTGACGCTTTTCTTTATGGGTTTTACGCAGTGCCTTTTCCGGGCATAGAGGAGAGCCCGCAGACACCAGCTTTAATTGAGAGAATCTGTAGAAGGCTTGCGGTTTCAGATGCGTTGATTTTTCTTGGCACATTCAACCAGATGGAGTTAAATCCTGCTTCTGAACAAAGAATGATTGAGGAGCTTGAGCGCTTGCGAAAAGGGGATTTACAAATTCCGGGTTATGATGGTCCTCTTTCGGTTTATCAGGGCTGGATTTATCAGGAGGATTATCCGGGAGAGGTTCTGGATTTATAAAGGAGCGCGAGATGTCACTGGCGGATGGAGATTATTTGATTGTTGCGGAGAAAGTGGTGGAAACCCTGATGGCGGACACTGGGGATGGAGGTTTGAGGGAAGAGCCAAAGCCTCCTGTGAAAACCATTGAGCCGAGGATACGGAAGGAAGCCAAGCTCTATTCCAAATATGAACTGCCTTTGATCGGAGTGGAGGTTGTGCGGAAGAGAGAAGAGCCATCAGGTTCAAGCCAGTTGCTGGATAAAATTTTTGAAATTGAGTTTTTGATTCTGTGTCGGGGAGGGGACAGGGAGATAGAGTCTGAGCGGGCAAAGAGGATCGCGGGGAGGCTGGAGAAGGTTTTAAGGGAGCAGAATCTTGCGGAAAAACAATTTTCTGGTCTGGCAGGTTTAATTGATGCGAGTCAGGGTGTGCTTTTATCGCGAGTGAAGGAGAGCGGTTTTGAAAGCAGGTTTTTTGAGGATGCCAGCGGAAAGAACCCGGAGGTATCAGCAATGGTCTTTGCGGAGATTGTTGTTCCGTGCAGTATGGTTTTGTGAGACAAATTACAACAATTTTTTTTCAGGGGCAAATGCAGACATGGAGGTTTTAAATAATGGCAAAGAATTTTCTGGAGCAGTTTGGGAAAATCGCGTTATTTCGGGAAAAGGAGCAAGCTCCTGGGGAGCCGCAGACGAATTCCGGGGTGAGTATGGAGTTTGACTTGGGCTCTGGTTTGAACCTTTCAAGGGCAATTGAGGATGACCGAGACCAGATTCGTGGGGTGGAGTTTGCCACGCGCTTGTATTTTGCGGGTCAGAGCGTAAGCGGGAAATTGAGCCAGAGGCGCGCGAAGCCTGATTTTTTGACTCTGACAATGGCGTATTTTCTGGGAGAGGTGATGAGCGAGGAGCTTGGTAGCGGGATATATCAGCACACCATCACAGCTTCCAGCGCTCTTTCCCCAGCCAGCTTCACTTTGCTCCAGCGCAGGGGGAATTCTATTCTGAAAGAAAGATTTGCTGGAAATATGATTGATGGATTTAGTCTGGAGCTTGGAGATAGCTGGGTGGGGTTGAGTGCGGACATAAAAGGGCTCGGAAAACGAGATGTTAATTACTATCACGAGATTGTGAAAGCTCCGGCTAACTCAACCCAGATCAGTTTGAGCGAGAACGGCATTGAGGGCGCAAATGAGGCTGAGCGGATAGAGAATGTGTTTCGGGTGAGAGCCAGAGATGCTGGTTCTCAGGTATGGAAAGTATGCAAAGTCATCAGCGTTAGCCAGGGCGCTCCTGCACTAATAACTATTGAAGAGCCTGTGGGACAAAGCGAAGAGATGATAGACTTTCACATTGATTATGTCCCGATTGAGCCAGCCTGGTGCGAATTCCCATCAGAGCTTGATGAATCTCCACTTCGGCTTGTGGATGCAAAAGTAATTGTGGACGGATACTTCAATGGCTCTGAGGTTCTTGGGGGAGAGCTTATATCTAACGACCTGTTGAGCTTTTCTATCCAGGGGAGGAATAATCTGGAAATCCGGAAATTAGCGGATGGCTCTAATCATCTCTGTGCAAGCGATGCTGTTCGCGCGCAAAGAGAGGTCAACATTAGACTCTCGGAGCGACTCAGAAACACGATCCGGCAATGGCAGGCAGAGCATCCTGAAACCGAGCAGATAAGCGTTTATTTGAAAATTCGTGGCGCAGAGATAGTTCCGCAAAGTGGTTATTATTTTGGAGCGGATTTAGTTTTTCCAAAATGCGGGATATTGAACTCGGCAATCGCTGTGAATGGCAAATTCCTTGCTCAGGATGGAGACCTTCTGGTGATGGATGATGGAACTTATGGAGGGGTATGGGTTCGGACCTGGAATCAGGTTAGCAACTATCTCGGATAAGGAGAGAGCGATGCCAATTGAATTAAAAGAGAGACATAGTGTCAGGTTTTTTATTGATGGAGAGGATGTTGAGGTTTATTTCCGAAAGCCCAATGCATCAGAGATGGTGAAGTATCTTTCATCCACGCTCTCTGGCAAAGGCGCGGAAGGAATGAGCCAGATGCTTTCCGCAGGAATAGAGCTTGCGCTTTGCTGTATCCTTGGGGTGCGGGAAGGGGACATTGTTTTGATGCAAGGCGAAGATTCACGCGTGTTGATTACAGACCCTGAGCGGAGTGGTTTTGACGAAAACTGGAAGGCTCTTTTGAAAGAGAAATTACCCGGATTGCTTTTGATGCTTGGCAATCATTTAGTCAGGAGTTCTCGCGCGGAGCTTGAGGTTCGGGAAAAAAACTGATGAGGGCTCTGGACTTATTGTTGAGTAAGGACATAGCTGATTGTGATGTATGTTCTGAGAAAAGGAGTTTATATCGGGACTGGACTTGCTCTCATTGTCCGGAATTAAAGCTGGAGTCAATAGGTCCAGAGCTTGTTTCAATGCTGGAATTAAGGCGTCTGCAAATAGCAGGATTTCCTTTTGAGCAAAACCAGCTTGATTATGAGAGCTGGATTTTGCTTTCCGCGCTTAATGAGCGGATTGATAGGGAGCAAAGAAAAAATGAGACCAGGAGGGTTTATGAATAATTACCGGGAAAAAGATTCTGAGGAGTTTCTGGACCAGCTTCGCAGATATAAAAATGAGGAGTTAAAAATTGTAGCAGAGGCAGAGGCGCATAGGTATGAGCTTGAAAAGCAATACTCGGAGCTAACGCGCAGGTTAAAGGAGCAGAATCTTATGGCTGAGCTTAAGGCATATCAATCCTCGGTTTCTTCTGTGGCAAAGCTGGTGGGAGCAGGGATAAAGGAGCAGGCTTTGATTATGATCCCGTTTGAGATAGCTGAGGCGACCAAAGAAATGGCTGATTTTTTTGCTACCAAAGACCCGAGTCATCTCGCGGCAAGCCTCAAGCACGCTCTGGCTGTCAAGCAGTATGCGGATGCGGCAAAGACCTCAGCTCCATCCAGCAGTGGCGGAGCATCAGGAGGCTCAGCAAGCGCTCCGAGCGCGGAACCAGAACGCGGCCAGCCAGAGCATCACGCCCGGGTAGTGGTCAATGTAGGAGATGGCGTGGTTATAAATCCCAAGGAATTCACAAGGCAGTTAGTAGAGGGCTTGAACGAGGCGTATCGGGATAATGTCAGGATTGAGTTTGCCTGATTGTCTGCGGGCAAGACTAGTAGCAATGTGGAGAGAATATGAACGCAAAGCCAATAATTTTATGGGACAATTTGCTGGCGAAACAGGGCGTAATTTTGAGCGCAACCAGTTCTCATCCAGACCATCCGGTCCAGTATATTGCGGACTGGCGGGAATACTTGAGCTGGCAGGCTGGCTCAGCTTCTATCCAGAGCATAGAAGCTGACCTTGGTTCAGAAGGCTCGGCAAAGGCGCTTGCGATTTATAAGCATAATTTTCATTCTGCTGGTATCTCCAGCATAACTTTATACGGCTCTGACAACGGCGCTGACTGGATAGAGATTTTAAGCCATCAGATTGAAACCGATGCTCCAATCCTCAAAATTTTTAACCAGATTTTTTATCGCCATTTCAAATTAACGCTAGCTCAGGGCTCCATCCCTGTGGAGATAGGAATTCTTTTCATTGGAGAGTATCTGGAATTTCCTTGCTGGCCTAGCTCAGGCTTTGACCCGGACCAAAAGGAGCAGGTTATTGAAAAGGCATTTTCAGAGCAGGGCTTTGTTCTTGGCGCAATAGAAAGATACTCAAGGCGCAAAATTCAACTCAGCTTTTCTCATCTCACTGATTTGTGGGTAAGGGATTATTTTATTCCATTCTGGGAAAGCCATATTCCAAAGCCTTTTTTATTCGCGTGGGACTATATAAATCATTCTTCTGAGGTATATCTGCTGGAGGTGTCTGAGCCACGGATTTCTCTGCCATATAGCCCTGTGTTCAGGTCATTGAGATTGGAATTAGAGGGAAGGGTTTAATGAGCTTTGAGAATTTTCAAAATTCATTAGTCCGCAAGCCGGTCTGGCTTATTAAAATTCATCTGGACCAGTGTTCTCATACCTTTGGAGTTTCTCCGTGCACTGGGACCGGCACTCCTTGCTATTACACCTACAGCACCTGCAAGGACCGTCCGAATTATGAGAAAGCTGAATATATCTGGAAATTTACAAGCAGGGACCACCAGATTTCAGGCTCATTGCCTTTGGTGGAAAAGGTCAGTTATATACCAATAGAGATTGATGCTAAATATAATCTTGCCCGGCGCGGGGAGATGATTATTGAGATGGCTGATGACCATCCGCTTTATTATTCAAATCCAGGGAAAAGCATAAGCAATAAAGAATTGTCCGGTAGTTTCTGGAAGAATGTTATTGCGCGTAATCCTAATTATTATCATCGTCTTGCTGAGGTTTATCTTGGGTTTGCGGGTCTTGAAGAGCCTGAGTTCCGGCTGTTTTTCCGGGGACTGATTGAGAAAATAGAATACAAAGAATTCGGCATAACGCTCAGCGTCAAGGATTTGCTAAAAAACCTTGATAAACTATCTCATCCGAAAGCAAGCGATAATTGTAAGCTATCGCAGGATTACACCGGCGGGGCTAATGTTAAGGTTTATAAAGGTAATGAGCTTCTGGATTGGGGCATAATAAAATCTGAAGGTGGAAAGTATATTAAGTATTCTGGCAAGAGCGGTCCGGATGCGAATGGAATCTGGACTCTTCAGAATGCTAGTTTTTGTTTTGGCAGTTCTGGCACTGTGCAACAGGGCAAGATGGTCAAGCAGGTTCTGGTCTATGCCAGGGACAATAGCGGGATCAGCGATGGATTTTCTATTGACTGGATTCTGCTGGATTTGATCTGCGAACGCGGAAGAATCAGCGCAGACTATCTGGAAATGATTGATTCCGGAGCAACTTTAAGCTCTGGCATTGACGCGGATGACGAGGCGCTCCCTGTGTCTGATGCCAGTTTATTCCCGGACCAGGGAGTAATCAAGATAGATAACGAGTTGATTATCTACAAAGGCAAGAATGGGAATAATCTTGTCATCTCTGGAACCGGTTCTGGAGCCCCAGTTCCTATGTTCTATTGCCACTTTCGCGGAGCTTTTCGCACAACTGCAGTAGGTCATAACGCAGGCGCTAAAATTTATCTGCCCCGCATCACTTACGAGGCGATGAACTGGCTTTTAGGCGCGCGCTTCCGGGCTGAGTTTGAGGAGCCGAAAAAGACCCAGGAGATTCTCAATCAGATTTGCGAGCAGGCGCTGGTTCAGTGCTGGCAGAATGAATCATCTCAGATAACATTCCTGGCTATTACGCCTCCCAGACCCGGAGAGGCAATTAAGGAGTTGAATGACCGGGAGAATTTAGTTGAGAGAACGGTTTCTGTTTTAGATGACCGGGAGCTCCAATCAAGCAGGGTGATTGTGTATTATAAGCCTCTGGAGGTGGACCCGGAGCCCAAGCCCGGGAGCTATCAATCAGCGCTTGTTGAGGTTGAGGAGGACATAGAGAATGAGAACTGGCTTGGAGAGGGAAAGCCAAAGGTATTTTTCGCCAACTGGATATATCAAGCCACAGAAGCCACGGCTCTCGCAAGCAGGTATTTAATGAGGTATAAGCAGGGAGCGCGTCAGCTAAAATTTCATCTGGAGCTTAAAGACCTTGACCTGGAGGTGGGAGACCTTTTCTGGGTAAAGACAGGAAAAATTTTGAATGAGCGAGGAGAAGAGAGCAGACTTCTTTTTCAAGCCCTTCGCAAGCAGTTCCGCTCCGGAGGAAGAATTGAGATTCAAGCTCTGGAGACAAAACTGGATTTGAGATATGCCTACATTGGTCCGGAGAATCCGGTTTTGAATGAAGGCGTGAGCTCTTTAGCAACCACCATCAAGCTGACTCTTACTGCGAACACCTATCAGAATGATGATTTTGCGAACAGCGGTCAGATTCAGATTGAGGACGAGAAAATCAGTTATGCGAGCAAGAGCTATAACAGCCAGACCGGAATCCTTACTTTAAGCGGATGTGTGCGTGGGATTCTCGGGACCACGCCTTTACCGCATAATGCTGGAGTGGATTCTCGGCTTCTTTATTGCGGGGCAAGCCAAATCGCAAGAGACAAATACGCCTGGAATAGTGATGGTCAAAACCTTCTGGATGATGACGGAGATGGAAGGAACGAGCTGGAAGGGTATTACATTTATTAAGGTGAACGGTAAGCGCTGAAAGGTGAAAGGTTTTAATGTGGACAAAGGAGGTAAGAAATGTCCTGGCAGGAAATCGGAATCGGAGATATTGACGCAAACAGCCCTGTGAGCACAACCCTGATGGGCAAGCTCAGAAATGATCTTTACTGGCTTTTTCAGCAGTTCTCTAAAGCAACACTCTTTAACAACACGGACCGCTCTGTGCCATCCAGTGGAGAAATTATCCAGAGCTCCAATCAGTGGCAGACTGTAGAAACCATCAAGGTTTATGCCCCGGATTTTGTTAAGAGCCTGAAAATTCGCATCCGCGCAAAGCTCTCTTCTGGCTCAGACAGGCAGATGCGGGTGCGAGAGCCAGGGAGCGGAAATAACAGTGATGTTTATAGTTTCTCTGGAACTGATTATGAGGAGATGACTTTAACGCTCAACAATCCAGCTACAGGATTGATAGACCTGAATATACAGGCAAAGGCGACATTTAGCAGTGGCAATCCAGTATGCTTTGTGCACTGGTCATTGATTAGGGGTGAAGACGCAAAGTGAGGGCTAAAATGGAATCTGTCTGGATCAATATCGTTTTTTCGTTCTCAATTGCGGTTCTTGGTCTGCTCTGGCGAGAGCTTAATAAAAAGGTCAACAACGCAGTTCAGCGAGAGCTATGCGAGGAAAGAAGCTCTGGAATTGCGCATCAGCTTGAGCGTCAGGAGGAAATTTTACTCCGAACTGAGCAGAGATTGATCGGGATTGAGAAAAAACTCGCTTATTTGAATGGAGAGGTTAGAAATGTCTTTGATCGTGATTGACCCGGGACACGGCGGAGAAGACCCAGGCGCGGTTGCCAATGGGATGCAGGAAAAAGAGCTTAATCTGAACATAGCTCTGGAAATGAAAAACCTTCTGGATAAAGCAGGCTTATCTGTTTTGCTCACACGCGAGCAGGATGAGACTCTGAGCCTGGGAAAAAGAGTTGCAATCGCTAATAATGAAAAGGCATCGCTCTTTTTGAGCGTTCATTGTAATGCTTCTACAAACCCTCTGGCAAATGGCTTGGAGGTGTTTCACTACCCTCAAAGTTCTTCAGGAAAAAAATTTGCTACAAGTTTAAGCGAGTCGCTTTTGTTATTAGGCAGGAAAATGAGGGGAGTTAGTGAAGAAAAATTTTATGTGCTCAAGCATAGTCATATGCCAGCCTGTTTAGTGGAATGTGGATTTATCACGAATCCCGAAGAGGGGGTCTGGATTAAGTCTCATATTAGCGAGATTGCGGAGGCGCTGGCGCAGGGGATCAGGAACTGGGAATTCATTTAAGCCAGAATGCTGGAGGGAAAAAATGAATCACTGGTTATTTAGCAAAAAAGGTTTGCCGTCAAAAACTGCGTTCTGGTTCTCAACTACAATGGCGACCACTTTAGCGCTTGTAATCTGCATTACAATTCGGTTTTTAGTTAAGCCGAGCCCGGAATTTACAAACGGTTTAACTGGAATAGCGGTAGTGCTCGGAATACCAAACGCTATTCTCGCAACCGCTTATACCTGGGGGAAGAAAATTGATCAGCAAAATTAAAGTTACAGTCTCTATTGTCTTTTTTCTAATACTCGCAACTCTGTTTGGACTTTATAGTTTAGAGAGGAACAAGAATTTTTCTCTGCGCAAGGAGCAGGCGCGTTTGCTGGAAAAATTACGCCTGGCAGAATTGAAAAAGGAAATCAGTGAAACCCCGGTAAAAGAGATAAAGAGTCTTCACCGCAAAGACGCGAAGAGCGCAAAGGATGAAAAAAATGGTTCAGGGGTCTGCGAGGCTTGTTTTCAGGATTACCAGTATAGGGTTGAAGTAAGGGATGAGGACGGCAGATGGATTTTTTCAGATGACAATATCTTTGATGAGCGTCCAGGGAGCCTAACGCTTACCGACAAATTCTGGGAGCAGGTAATGCCTGCGGAAAAAACACCGAATGCTCTTAATCTGCGAGGGACTTCAGTCCCGACTTTGCCCCGTCTCAAAAACAGAGTCCTCATCGCCGCGGAGCTGGACCAATATAAAATTGAATACGCTTATTCTCCTCTTGGTCTCCAGACCAGCAAGCTGAACTTAAACCTCGCGATCTATTCCTCACTCTCTATGAGCTACACATCCTCTCCCCTTGAAGCCAGAGCAGGAGTTGGGCTGGAGATAAGGTTTTAGAAATTGTGGTTCAGCCCGGTGGAATGGCAGACCGGGGAGATAGCATATTGAATGCCCAGTGCAATTTTCGTTTGGCTTTTAGGAACATACTCCTGGACATCGCATCAGGGTCAAAAAACTTTAAGCAGTTTGAAAAATTAGTTGAAGCCTTCTTTAACGCGACCGATGGAAAAGATGAAGAGGAATGGAATAAAGCCAGAGATTCAATCAAATCTGGAAAGACAATGATTCCAACGGAACTTTGCTTTTTAAAGAAAGAGTCAGGAGCTTTTGATAGCAAAATCAAGGTCATTCTTTTGGATAAGAATACCAAACTTGGCATAAAGAGGAATGCAAATCTTCCTAAGATTGATGTAACATTACCTTCATATGCTACTGCGGCGCGAGATTCAATTGAGATGGTTTCAAAAGGAACTGCGCCTCTAAAACAGATTTTTGAAATGCTGGATCATTGTGCCAAGGGGTACCATGCCATTGAAAAAACGCACAATTGGTGGATTTTATATAATGGCAGGATGATGATGAAGAGATGCGCTTTTTTGCTCTCCGCAAAGCAATTTTTCCGCAGAAGTGCTGGATTTTGGCGCCCGAGAAGAGCTTTGATGCTTTTTGGGAACGATTACCTAAAAACCATTCGCCTCTTCTCATTACAACAGAGAATTATGACACAGTCTCTTAAGCAAGAGAAAGACCCATTGGTTGCGCATATGGGATTTCAAGTTTGAAGCTCACCGGCTCAACGATGCGCGCAAGGGTCGCAGACCCTTGACCAAATTCCTATCGCGATTTTTTAGAGGTTATGTCAGAGGATCAGGGACAAAGGAGCCTGCGCGGATAGAGGCAAGATAAAGGCAGAGCCCTTAACCGCTTTTGAGATGAGATAAGGAAGAGAGGCAGTGATTAGAGGCGGTTTTAAATCCTCAAGGACTTTTTGGTTCAAGATAGACTATCATCTAACATCCTGTGATCCTGAGTGCGGAATAGATGGGGACAGCGACAGGGGTTTCACTTTTGAGCCACTTCTTTGGGACTCCTGGCATTGATTGAATTGCTCATTGACAAGTTAATAGCCAGTCGCGATCAACATCGCTGGCTCTTTGAAAATGGAGGAAATAGAAAGATGCCTGATGATGAGCGGGACATCGTGCTGAAAATAAACGCGCTTAACGAATTGCGGATGCCTCATCAAGCGTGGAGAGAGAACAGAGGCGTATTTTTTACCAAGCTCCATATCATCTGTCTCAAGGACTAGGAACAGGAACGCGAGCGTGCCGAAATTTCTGGACGCATACTCGTAGGTTTTCACCTCAGGCGAGTCCTTGTCCAGAAGGTCCAGGAAATTCAAATGCAACCCGAGCCTTGAATAGCAGAGCCCCATAAAAATACTGATCAAAAGACCAGCGACCAGAATCCATTTATAAAACCGGTGAATAAAATCCGCAACCGCTCTTAAAACTCTCTCCCGCATCTTTTAACTTCCTTCTTAACCGAACCTTTTGGCTCAGTCAATCTATCACAAACCGGCTTAAGTTTGAAATCTGGCCCCGGCTGGAACATACAAACTATTTTGTGTCAGGCAATAGATTAGGGCTTGGTTATAGTTATTCTGAACAACACCGAGAACATAATCCGCTCCAAACTCTGCCCTTCTCTTCCCGCGCGGTTTTATGCTGAATCCTTTCGCTGGTAAGATAGAGCAGGATGGCAAAGGCGTTTTTAAGAATATCCTTGCTGGCAGTTTTATTGCCCAGCTTTTTATCCTGTAAGCATGACCGGCTTTTGCCAAAGCCAGGAGAGATAGTGGTTGGCATAGAGGCTAGTCCGAGCAATCTTGACCCTCGTCTCGCCCGGGATGCTTATGCGGTTCAGATTTTGCCTCTGGTTTTTCCCGGATTGTTTGAGATTGGGGATAATTATGAGCCTAAGCCGAATCTTGTCTCGGAATATGCGCAATTGAGTGATACCTCTTACATATTTCATCTCAAGCCCGGAATAAAATTCTCCAATGGCAAACCCCTCTCAGCCCAGGATGTTAAAGCCACTCTTGAAAGCCTCAAACTTCCAGGCATCAACTCTCCTTATGCGGAGCTTATGGACAGGATAAAATCCATAGAAATTCTTGACCCGCTCAGCTTAAAGCTGGAACTAACAGAGCCTTTTGCCCCGATTTTAGTTCAGCTCTGTATTGGAATTCTCCCAGCGGAGCTTGCGCAAAATCAATCATCTCCGGGAATTAAGGACCTGATTGGAGCAGGTCCTTTTCGTGTTGAAAGTTTTGAACCCGGCTCAAGGGTGGTTTTATCACAAAATCCTTTTTATACAGGACCAAAACCATATTTTGAGCGTATAGAATTTCGGGTCATTCCAGAGGACACCACACGGATTTTGAGTTTAGAAAAAGGAGAGATTCAGCTTTTGCAGAATCCGATTCCGGTTGATGAGCTTGCCCGGCTTAAAAGCAATCCTGCGCTCAGGGTTCTTGAGCGTGAGGGAGTCAACTACACATATCTTGGTTTCAATTTTCGCGACCCTGTTCTAAAAAATATACTGGTGAGAAAGGCAATTGCCTATGCTATCAATCGCGATGAACTCATTGGCTGTCTTCTCAAAGGCACTGTCTTCAAAGCAAATACGCTACTCAGTCCGAGGCACTGGGCGTTTGAGCCAGATGTTATTACATATAATTATGACCCTGAGCTTGCGAAAAAATTACTTGACCTGGCTGGTTATCCGGACCCGGATGAAGATGGTCCCAAACCGCGCTTTAAGCTGATCTACAAAACCTCTATGAATCAGCAAAGGATCTGGATTGCACAGGCAATCGCAGACCAGCTTAAAAAAGTCGGAATTGAAGTTGAGGTTCGCTCCCTTGAATTCGGAACATTATTTGCGGACATACAGGCAGGCAATTTCCAGATTTACACCTTGACCTGGGTGGGAGTGATTGAGCCGGATATTTTCTACAACATATTCCACTCCGCAAGTGTGCCTCCAAAGGGCGCTAATCGTGGAAGATACTCTAACACGCGCCTGGATTCGCTTCTTGAAAAGGCGCGCAGGGCAAAGAACAGAGATGAGCGGAGAATGCTCTATGCTGAAATCCAGAAAATTCTAAGCGCAGAACTCCCTTATATCAGCCTCTGGTATTCCAATGACCTAGTAGTCTCTGATAAACGCCTCGTTGGATTTGAGCCTGGACCAGGCGGAGAGTGGACCGGGCTTGAGAATGCGAGGTGGAAAGAATGAAAAGTTTTATTCTCCGCCGTCTTCTCTGGTTCTTTCCTGTGCTTCTGGGTGTAAGCCTAGTTGTGTTTTTCTTCATTCATTTGATCCCTGGAGACCCGGTTTTGATGATGCTCGGAGAATCCGCGCAATCCGCTCAGGTGGAAAACTTGAGACATCAGCTTCATCTTGACCTTCCGCTTCATCGCCAGCTCATTCTGTTCTTCACTGACCTTTTCCAGGGCAAAATGAAATCCATATTTTTCCAGAAACCTGTTTTTGAAGTGATTTTGCCAAGGATAATCGCAACCCTTGAGCTTGCGCTCTTTGCAATGCTTATCGCTATCCTGATCGCGCTCCCGCTTGGTATTTTCTCCGCGTTAAAGAAAAATTCCAGCTTTGATTTTCTCGCCAGAATCTTCAGTCTGCTGGGCGTATCAGTCCCAAATTTCTGGCTCGGTCCTTTGCTTATTCTGCTTTTCTCCATTCAACTTGGATGGCTTCCTGTCTCGGGCAAAGGTGGGCTCTCGCATCTAATACTGCCTAGCCTAACGCTTGGACTCGCAATGTCCGGTTTTTTAAGCAGGATGAGCAGAGCCTCAATGCTGGAGGTCCTCTCCGCCAGGTATCTGGAAAGCGCGCGCGCAAAAGGTTTGAAAGAATCTCTTGTGGTCTTGAAGCACGCGCTCCGAAATGCGCTTATTCCGATCCTGACTGTTATCGGACTCCAGTTCGGAGCTCTTCTTTCAGGAGCAGTCATCACCGAGACCATTTTTGCATATCCCGGAATTGGAAGGCTCCTTATCAATGCCATTTTCTCGCGAGATTTTCCGCTTGTGCAGGCGTGCGTTTTAGTCATCGCAACATCCTATCTTGTGGTCAACCTGCTGGTGGACATCGCCTACGCTATCGCGGATGCGCGCGTTCGGCTCTGGAGGGAACAATGAGACGCAGGATAGTTCTTGCAATCCTGCTTATCGTCATTGGCTTTTTTGTTATGAGCGCGATTTTTGCGCCATTGCTCGCTCCTTATTCTCCAGAGCAACAGAATTTATGCCAGGGGCTTTCCGGTCCCAGCAAAACGCACTGGCTAGGTCAGGACAAGCTGGGAAGAGATGTGCTCTCCCAGATGATTTTCGGAGCCAGAGTATCGCTTCTGGTTGGGCTGAGCGTGGTGCTTATATCGCTATTAGTAGGATTCAGCATCGGCGCTCTCTCTGGAGTTTTTGGAGGCGTAGTTGACCAGTTCATTATGCGCATCATTGACCTTTTAATGGCTTTTCCTGGAATCCTTCTTGCAATTGCTCTTGCCGCTGTGCTCGGACCCGGAATCAGAAATGTGATTTTTGCATTAAGCCTGCTCGGCTGGGTCGGATACGCAAGATTGGTTCGCGGGCAGGTTCTGGTGGAAAGAGAAAAACCATATTTTGAGTCAGCAAGAGCTTTAGGAGCAGGATGGCTCAGAATAATCTTCCGCCATCTGGTTCCAAATCTTGCTGGTCCTGTTCTGGTTCAAGCAACTTTTGGAATCGCAGGCGCAATTCTCGCAGAAGCATCCCTCTCTTTTCTTGGACTCGGCACCCAGAAAATCCCATCATTTGGCTCCATACTTGCTCACGGAATCAATTTCCTCAGAACCGCACCGCATCTAACCATTTTCCCGGGTCTGGCTGTTTTTATCCTGGTCATATCCTTCAACATTCTTGGAGATTTCCTCGCAGACGCCTTGAGAGTGGAAGAGAAAAAATAAAAGCTCATCATCCTGCTAAAGCAAGCGATGATTAGCCTGATGGCTATTTCGTAATTCGCCTATTGGCTTTTATCTTTTTGAATGTTTTTCCTTTATCCAGCTTTTCCAGATAGTCCCATCTCGGCGGAGAGAAGCAATCATAGGCAAAAGTCTTTTTTATCGCCTTAGCTCCGTGCTTCATATTAGAAGGTATGAGAACGCCCTCTCCTGCTTTGAGCCGAAACTTCTTGCCATCAAGCACGAACCCCAGTTCGCCCTTGATAATCAATGAAACCTGCTCTTCCTTGTGGCAATGAACAGGAATTTCCGAGCCTTTTTCCATATCCAGAAGATTGACCATCAGTTTTCCCATCCCGACAGGCAGAGCATAAATACCCTCTGACATTTTCATCGGCTTTTTATCATCCAGCTTGAACCTGAATTTCATTTTTTATCCTCAGGCTGATTTGAGAGAAGGTCAATCAGCTTGGTGTCAAGAGAAGCGGGCCTTGCGCGAGTTTTTGCCCAGTTGCGTAGCTCATCAATCTGCTCCTCCATTGTCTCGCTCAATGGCACGGTCTCAGAAAGCGCCTTGAGGATGTCATCAGTATTAACCTCTCTTCCCTCAGTGAAAGCCTCATACATTGCGGAAATAATGCTCTGCTCAATTTCAGACCCGCTGAATCCCTCACTCTCTTCAGCAAGAATCTTCAGCGCAAAATTTTTAAGGTCGCGTCCACGCTTTTTCAAATGTATGGCAAAAATTTCCTCCCGCTCGTGAACCCTGGGCAGGTCCACAAAGAAAATCTCGTCAAACCTGCCTTTTCTAACCAGCTCTGGCGGAAGCTCACTAATGGAATTCGCAGTGGCTATAACATACACAGGCTTTTTTCGCTCCTGCATCCAGATGAGAAAGCTGGCAAACGCTCTCGCAACCGGTCCGCTTCCTTCTTTACCAGAAACCAGATGAGCGCTGAAGCCTTTTTCTATCTCATCTATCCAGAGCACGCACGGCGAGATGGACTCTGCAAGCTGGGTGGCTCTCCGGATATTGACCTCAGGCGGAGCCTGGAAGCCTCCGAGAACTATGCTCGCATCAAAACGCAAAAGCGGTAATTTCCATAGATTGGACACAGCTTTTGCGCAAAGGCTTTTACCGCATCCCTGAATTCCGAGCATCAGAAGACCTCTTGGCTCAGGCAAACCGTATTTTCTCGCATCCTCGCTGAATGCGCGGGAGCGCTTCTTGAGCCACTCTTTCAAAAGCTCAAGCCCGCCAACCTCATCAAGATTCTCGCTCGCCTGATAAAACTCCAGAAGGTTCTGCTGGCGGATGATCTGTTTTTTCTGGAACAGAATAGAGTCCAGATGCTCTTCCTTAAATTCCGGATGCTCAATCAATGCCCTGAGAAAAACCCTTTGCGCCTCTCGCTCAGTCAAGCCCAGACCAGCTCTAACCACTTTTTCTTTAAGCAGAGGCTCTATCCTTATGGGCAGTCCTGTTTTCTTTCTCATTCCCTCAATCACCAGCTCCAATTGCTGGCTCAACTCTGGCGCTTCTGGCAGAGGAATCTCAAGAGTCACAATGTCCTTTTCCATCTCAAGCGGAATCCTGAGCAAAGGCGCTACAATAAAAATATACTGATGCCGTTGCGCCAGAAAAGGATATACCTCCCTTAAACACCGAATTATATATGGGTCTCCCAGATAATGATGAAAATCAAAAAGAATAAACCATACAGGATTCTGTTCCTTTAGCAAGTCCGAGAGCGCAGAGCCAGGGTCTCGCTCTCCTCCGCTTGCTCCCTGGAGAATTCCACGCGCAATTGACCAGCTATTGGTCTTTGACTTGAACTCCTGCGCCAGCTTTTCAATCAAGCGCTTTGCCCGCTCTTCTTCATAAGTCAACAAATAGATGAGCCGATGACCAGACTGGACCAATAATTTTAACTCCTGCTCAAGTTCTTTCATTTGGTTTAATCTTACCATTATTCCGGGCAGGAATTCAATTGCGGAAATTTTGACATTGGAAATTGAGGGGACGAAAGTAGCGCAGGCAGGAGTGCCTGCGCCCCTGACTTTGGACTTGAAGATTTTTCCCGCAGGTATATAAAATAATCGTGTATTACAATGTATTTGACCGAGAAGGAAATTTTTGAGCAGTATTCAGCGCTTGAAAAAACTTATGACTATTTTATAGGACAATCTGAGCGGATTCATAATTTTTTTCAAACGCATAAACGCAAGAGCCTTTGCTTTATCGGATGCGGGTCCAGTTATTTTCAATGCCGTTCTGCGGAATTATCAGCAAGACTGAGGCTAGAGATTCCAGCAAGCTCTATTCCAGCAGGAGACCTTTTGATAAATTTTGAGTCTTATAAAAATCTTCTCAAGGATTCTATCATCATTGCTCCGAGCAGGTCAGGCGAGACAGGCGAGGTGTTGCTTTCAGTTAAAAAGGCAAAACAGGAAATGGGATGTCCGATTGTGTGCATCTGTTGCAGGGAAAACTCCAGTCTTTCCCGCATGGCAGACCTGAATTTAGAAATCCCCTGGGCATTTGACAAAAGTGTTTGTCAGACCAGGTCTGTGACAAATCTTTATACCGCAAATCTTTTGCTTATCGCTTCCATAGCCAGAGATAAAAAATTGACCGCGGAGATAAAGAGCGCAATCAGAAGCGGAGAAAAATTCCAGAGCCGGTATAAGACAATGCTGAAGCAGATAGCAAAAAAGAAATGGGATCAGGCAGTGATACTTGCGGACTCTGAGCTGGAGGGCATTGCGAGCGCAGGCGCGCTTTCAATAAAGGAGATTGCGCTTACACCTTCGTTTTATTATCATCTTTTAGATGTCCGGCACGGACCGATTTTGCTTATTGAGCGGAAAACTTTAGTGATTATGGTCTGTTCTGCCTCTGGCATTTCGTATCAAAAGGATTTGCTGGAGGATTTAAAGAAGAGAGCGGAGATAATTGTGGCTGTGAGCAATTGCGGGAAAAATTTCCAGAGCGCTGATTATCATATTTCCGTTCCAGCATTTAAAAATTTAGGTGCGCTCGGTGTTCTGTTTATATTTATTCCGCAGGCGATTGCTTTTTATAAAGCCCTTGAAAAGGGGCTTAATCCGGACACTGCGCAGGGGCTTGCCCCCTGGATAATCTTAAAGGAGAAGAAGTGATGAAGAAGAGTATAGATGTTTTGACAATTGGAGATTTATGCGCAGACCTGGTTCTTAACGGAAAGGATGTGGTCCCTGAATTCGGTCAGAAGGAGAAGCTGGTTGAGAATTATGTTCTGGAGATGGGCGGGTCAACCCCGATCTTTGCCTGCCAGACCGCAAAGCTGGGACTGAAAACGGTTTTGATCGGCAAGGTAGGTGAGGATGCTTTTGGAGATATGATTCGCGACACGATGAAAAAATCTGGAGTGGATGTAAGGTATGTGAAGAAAGACCCAAGCCAGAAATCTGGCTTGACAGTGATGATGAACACTGGCAAAGACAGGGCAATGCTCACTTATCTTGGACATATTGACGGAGTCACGCGCCAGGACATACCAGACCATCTATTAAAATCCACGCGCCATTTTCATATCGGCAGTTTCTATCTGACCAGAAAGGTGCGCTCTTATTATCCAGCAATGGTTGAAAAGCTGAAAAAATTTGGCGCAACCATCAGCCTGGACACGAACTGGGACCCTGAGGAAAAATGGGATTCTGGTTTATGGGAATTGTTCCCATATCTGGATATTTTTATGCCAAACGAAAACGAGGCATTGAATATCAGCGGCGAAAAGAGCGTTGACCGGGCTGGAGAGAAATTGCAGAACTATGTTCCAATCGTGGTGATAAAAATGGGGGAGCGGGGCGCAAAGGCTTTTTCTAAGGGAAAGAAATATCAAGCAGAGGCGTTAAAGGTGAAAGTGGTTGACACGGTTGGAGCTGGAGACAGCTTTAATGGAGGATTTGTCTGGGGATTTTTGAGAGGAAAGAGCATTGCTGAGTGCCTGAAAGCTGGCTGTATCTGCGGAAGCCTGAATGTAACATCCTCAGGAGGGACTAAAGCACAGCCTTATCTCAAAGACCTGAATAGATATTTGAATAGCAATATAAGTGATTGATTTATAATTATTTTTAGAGAAAAAGATTTTCTTTCATTGATGGTATGATGAGAGATTGATAAATTGAATTTTAGCTTGAGATGTCTGGATAGTCTTTTTGCTCAGAGGTTGGTTCTTTTATTTTCCTGAACCACGATTTTCTCTATAGCAGGGTCGGTCTGATTGGGACCGGATTTAGGTCTGCGCGATAAATTTTTCAGTCCCGCGGTTCCATCTTTTTCCCAGCGCTTTTTCCATTTCCGAACCAGATTGGTTGAGGTCTGCCAGAGCTTCGCTGTTCGGGATAGACTTTGGGTCTCTTCCAAAGTCTTCAGCAATTCCTTCCTTGCCTCAACCGGGTCTATATTGTATAATCTTTGGTAGGATAACTGAAGGGGGAAGGCATTGGATTCTTTAGCTGGGTTCATTGCTTTCCTCCTGATTTTTCCCCTCATTTTACCAGCCCGGCTTAACTATTTCATTTAAAACTTTTAAGTTGGAGATTCCCAGGGTGGGTAAGGTGTTTTGAATGGCTTTCTGGGCGAGTGCTTTGCTCAGGGTTAGGTCTGGGAGTTTGAATTGCCAGCCTGGTTTGTTGGTCAGAGGGCAACTGGAATTTGGCTCAGGCAGATTTCCTACGGAAATCTGGGAATGTTCTCTTTTCCTGCCCCTCCCCTGGTAACGATGTCCCGGCTCCTCTACATTTTTTACTTGACAAACCGATAAAAATGTGTAACATATATAATGCGTCGAGAGCGCGTAAGCGCGTTCGGGAGTAGTCCCGACTCGGCGTTTTTTTTATGGCCAGAATTTCAAACCATCCCTTTTACCGGCATGAGGCCGTCCCGTGATCTTGCCTTTGATGATGTCATAGAACTCGCTTATGCGCCTTTCCTTCCATACATAAAACGCGCCTACTACAAAATCCGCGAATTGGATTCCAACGCTAAAATCAGATGGAGTGAGAAATGCGCATTCTATGATCTTAGGGAATTTAGTCCAGCGAGTTCCTCTTTCAAACATTGACTGGAAGAAAAGCCTTATTCTCTGATCCTGCTGGCCAGTGCGGCTGTCTAAGATCACCACCCCAAATTCCGACTTGTTATTAAGGAAATACTGAAATCGTTCCATCAAGTGCATCAAGCCCTCGCGATAAAGGCTCTCCGCATCCGGAATTTTGCCTTTTTGATAGGCTTTCTCTTTGTCTATAATCTCAACGATGATTCTAGAATTTGCCGAATCCCCAATGATCCCCAGCAAGGCTTTGGCAAATTCCCTCCGTGCATTATCATTCAGGTTCTTTAAATCGTCCCTTGTGGACTCGTATCTCTGTCTTTTGCGAACATCCCTCCATTTCACCTCCCGCATCGGGGCCAGACCATATTTGGCTTTTAGAGATTTGAGCTTCTCCGCCAAGCCCCTCCATTCCCTTTCCGGAATAATAATCCCGCCCAACACAAGAATCCTTGTGCAATCACAGGCTTTCGGATTGCCCGGATCCCCGGACTCATCAATAAAATAAAGGAACATCTTATTTCTTTCTGTATCGCACCCGATTTCTCGGACACTAGTTAAGCGCATTTTGCTAATCCTGTCAAGTAGTTTTCCAGTGCCTGTTTTGGGCTGAGAAATCCAAGCCTCTCAATGCGCCACTCCTGATCATATAGCTTAACGAACTTATCTACGCCAACTCTCAAATTCTCAATCGTCTCATATATCTGGATATTTTTATGCCAAACGAAAACGAGGCATTGAATATCAGCGGCGAAAAGAGCGTTGACCGGGCTGGAGAGAAATTGCAGAACTATGTTCCAATCGTGGTGATAAAAATGGGGGAGCGGGGCGCAAAGGCTTTTTCTAAGGGAAAGAAATATCAAGCAGAGGCGTTAAAGGTGAAAGTGGTTGACACGGTTGGAGCTGGAGACAGCTTTAATGGAGGATTTGTCTGGGGATTTTTGAGAGGAAAGAGCATTGCTGAGTGCCTGAAAGCTGGCTGTATCTGCGGAAGCCTGAACACAACTGCCTCGGGCGGGACCAAGGGCCAGCCTTATCTCAAAGACCTGAAAAAGTATCTTGAGAATAGAAAATAAAGTTGCTTCCGCGCATACGCACACAAAGGTAATCGCGCGTGCAAAGAATAAATTTGCAATTCTTCCCTAAATAGATTTTACCGCATCCCTTGCCGCGATCAGAATCGGGTCTATGACTGGCGAGAATGGAGGAGCATACGCAAAGTCAACATTAGCGAGCTCATCAACGGTCATTTGATTATAAAGCGCAACTGCAACCGCATTTATCCTCAATGCCGCACCTTCTCTTCCCGCAAGTTGTGCGCCAAGAAGTTTATGGGTTTTTTTATCTGCAACTAACTTCACTATTATTTTTTTGCTCCCGGGCTGTGCATGAGTGCGGGACCGATGCTCAATAACATTTGTAAAAACATCGTAGCCAAGCCTTTTGGCATCCGAAGCCAAAAGACCTGTTGCGCCAACCTCCATCTCAAAGCACTTGAAACTCCACGACCCTAGAGCGCCCGGGTATATAATGTTTCCTCCCGCGGCATTCTCTCCAGCGACCCAGCCCTGTTTGTTAGCAATATCTCCGAGCGGCGTATATGTTGGCTCTCCGCTCACACGATTATATGTCTCACAGCAATCCCCTGCCGCATAAATCCCGGGAATACTGGTCTCCATTCGTTCATTCACTGCAATGGCGCCAGTCCTTCCCAGCTTGACCCCAGCAGATTTCGCCAGCTCAACCTCTGGCACAACCCCAATACTGCAAAGCACCATGTCTGTTTCAAAATCCCCACGGTCCGTTACAACTCTGGTTATCATCCCAGAACTATCTTTCACAAACTCTTTAATTGTAGTCTCTGGCTGACATCTAACTCCCTTTTCCTCCAGAATGGCTTTTACCTCTTTCTCAATCTCCGGCTCAAGCCGACCCCCTACACGATTGCTCCTATTGATAATCGTGTTCTCAATCCCCCGGAGATGAAACGCCTCTGCCATCTCCAGCGCAATAAACCCAGCGCCATAACTAACTGCCCGCTTGGGATTTCGCTCATTTAAAAATCTGTAAAGCGAGAGAGCCTGCTCATAAAATTTTAGCTGGAAAAAATTCCGCGCATCCGCTCCCGGAACATCCAGAGGCCTAGGCTTTGCCCCAGTCGCGATGATCAAAGCATCATAGCTGAACCTTTCTGTCTGAGCGGTGTTTAAATTTTTCACTAAAACTGTTTTCTCTTCTGGAATTATCCTGACAACCTCGTGCCGGAGACAAATATCTATATTCTGCTTTTTTCTGAATTCCTCCGGGCTCCGGACCAGAAGTCGTTCAGGCTTATCAATCACTCCCCCCATAAGATAAGGCTCATCACAAGCCCCATAAGAAATATATTCGCCCTTCTCAAAAAGCACTATCTCAAGGCTCGGGTCAACCCGTCTTGCACGGCTCGCCGCGCTCGTGCCAGCGGCTACTCCACCAATTACTATTAATCTCTTCGCCATTTAATATCCTTTCCCCTTTTTTATTTGCCTCTGCATCTAGTCCTGGCAAGTTTGAACGCGCAATAAAAACCTTGAACTAATTCCCTGTGTTCTTCATTCAGCGTTTTCCAACAGGAACCAGCAAGAGTGTCTTGGCGTTTTTGTCTATGCCCATCAGCTCCGAGACTTTTTTGTCAGTGAACCCCCCAACCGGGGTGCAACCAAGACCAAGAGAAACCGCAGTGAGCATTAGATTCTCAGATGCCATTCCTGCCTCTAAATCAACATACATCCACCCGGTTTCCTTGCTCATAGCAGTCATAAAAGTTGCAGAGCCTGTGAACACAAATGTCACATCGGTCTGGCTCACCCATTTATTGAAAAAAGGCATATCCCTGACCATTTGCTCATAAAAATCTCCCTTCTTAATAAGCTCCAGACTATGCTCTTTTGGAGCATAAAGATAAACCCCGGCTGGCAAGCCGCTCACTCCACCTTGTTTAACCACCACATACAGCTTGAGAGGATAAGATGCAACCGCGCTGGGCGCGGCGCGATGTCCGCTCTTCGGATCAGTGATCCCCTGCGCAGACCAGCATAGTTGAGAAAGCTCAGCCAGACTGAGCGGTATCTCCTTGAATTCTCGCACACTCCTCCGCGCCTGAATAACCTCATTGATTGGCATCCCGCCCCTGGTTTCAGGGCTAGGCAATTTGACCAGTTCCGCAGAATAAATTCCCCCGGCAAATAATAATCCCATTAAGACCAGACCAATTAAAGTCTTCTTCATCTTTGTCCTCCTTTGCTTTTCGCAAGATTATCTGCTCTCTATCTATTTTTGTATATTTTGAGAACTGCTTCCACCTAATTGAACAGATTTTGCTAAAATTTAATCTTATTCAACCAATGCTGTCAAGCTTTTCTTCCTCCCTAAATCCGCGATTGATTTTTTAGGTAGATAACAAAACCTCGTTTAGAGTCATGCAGGGCTCAGGTCTAAACTTTAAGCTTAAGCGAATTGGTCTTCTTCTCCAAATCCAAATCCTCAAGCATCAGCTCATTTAATCGCCTGGCTCCCTGGGATACCCCCATTAAAGCCGGAAAGGGACGGACTCGGAATTTTTGGGCTCGCTCCTTTCACGCGATGTTCTTTCCGGGTTGTCCAAAAGCAATTCCTTCGTATGCGAAAAATCTAACATAAATCGGGCAAAAAGTTGTCCAACGAATTGGGGCAAGCTCACTAACCTTCTTCCCTAACAGAAATGTATTAGGTATTATTAAATGGAAGGGTTGGGAAGGAGCTGAAGTGGAAGAGAAAATTCTGGAGCTATCCATAAATAATCCTATGTGGGGCTGTGTTCGGCTCTCAAACCAGTTGCGATTGATAGGCGTCTCGGTTTCCAGACCAACTATCCAGATGATTTTGATTAAGCATGGGATGGGGAGTAAATATCAACGGTTATTGAAGCTGGATGAGCTAGCCCTGAACAAGGAGATTGAATTAACACCTGCCCAAAGGAGAGGCATATTGAGAGTTCAAAGCCTGGGGAGCTTCTTGGTCAGGACACCTTCTATGATTGGGGACTTAAGGTCAATGCGCTCCTTACTGACAATGGGAGAGAATTTTGCGGAAGAGAATATCATCCCTATGGCCTCACCAGGGATATCGCAACCGAGGAAAAAGAGCGTTTGACACTATAAAGGAGTTTGTAGAAAATATCAGGAAAGAAGGTTGATCTTACAAAAGATAATATGCCTGGACTGGATGAGATAGAGTTGGACCCGATTTATCTATCGGATGAGGAGAAGAGGATTATTGATGAGCAGTTAGCAGGCGCGCAGGGAAGGGATTTGGAGCCTTTGATTGCTGACTATGTGCGCGCCATCAATAAATTTCCATTCATCTCAACAATCCGCAGTTGTGAGGGACACGGATTTCCGGGTCATATTTCCTTTCGGTTCAAACAGGGCTGGCACGAGAGGTTTATGGAAACCGGGATCAAGCCATTGATTGAGAAGAGCCTGTGTCATATATACCTTGAGGTTGGCACCTGGCTAAAAACCCGGACAGGGCTTTACTTCCGCTGGAACGCAAGATTCAGGGAGGATAAACGGGACGAATTTTTCAAGGAGTTTATAGAATGGCTGAAAAAGCAATAACCTTTTGCTCTGGATGCCTTCCTTATTAGGCTTTTAGCCTTAGACTTGGGTCGGGGTCATTTTTTCTATATAATCAAGTCCGCTCTGAGTCAGTGTCCAGGCTTTTTTATTGTCCTTTTTCTCTGTAGCCTCCATAAGATACCCATTCCTGATCAGCCCGGCAAGATATGTCCCAAAATTTTTAGTTCTTGGCATTTTAGCACCGGAATAACATCTTTCAATGTCGTCCAGATTAAATGAATTCTGGTTTTCAAATTTTTCTAAATAATATCCAAAAACTAACATTTTATCTCCGTGGGTTTTAGGATTTTTGGCTTTAAGAAATTCTGATAAAGACTGCCTTTTATGTTCCCCTCTCTGCTCTGGAATAGGCGATGAGAGATGGTTTTCAACAGTTGTTATTTGCGCAGTTTTTTTTATTTCAAGCTCAAGCAATTCTATGAATTTCTCTTGTACAAATTCCTTATCTCCCTGAACCTCAATTTCAAGGTCTCCCTTTTTGTACCTCATTACATAGTTTGTTTCCAGCATCTTTTTACCTCCTTTTATTGTTTCATAGGTTCTGAATAAATTTTCTATCAATGTGATAATCGCCGGATATACTTGATCAAAATCAGGCGGATTGCCGGTCTGGCGTTTAATGCTTTGGGACCATTGGTCTTTCAGCCTCAATATACTTTCATTAATATCGTTTGGGATTACAGGGTTTAATTTTTTGTATTTACTCTTTTTTATGTAGATATCCATAACCTTTTCAATATCAATGAACCTTGCCCCCTCTTTCAGAAGACGCCATAAATCATAAATATCTTTTGACCAACATCGCTGATGAAGAACCGTCCTAATTTTCTCCGCTAGGATTTCTTCTAAGGAATAACAAAGAATCATCGCATCTCTTGGCAAATCCGGATATGTATTTAAGAGTTGTTTTCTTTTCGGTTGGTCTATCAGCTTTTCATCGTGAGTGATATCCAATTTTATGGTGGGGAGATCACCGCCTCTCTGTTGCCTAGGCCCGATATATCCAATTTTCGCTTCAAACAGCCAATCTGCCTGCTCATCGCCCTTCCGCTCTAAACTTTTCAAGCTGAGGCGAAGCCCGGACCGGTCCGCAACCTTTTCGCATAAAATTTCAAGAGCTTCTTTTAACACATTTTCCTTCATTTGAGAAATGGTTGTAAAATCCAGGTCTTCAGAAAATCGCCAATCCGGGAAGTAAATTTTATGCAAAGCAGTGCCGCCTTTGAATACCAGATTGCCACCCAAGCCTTGATGCTGTGCTATGCCCCAGAGGACCCAGTCCAGCACATAATCTTTCTCAACGATGAAATCAGCCACCCCTTTTTCTGCAGAAATCTCTTTTATTGCTTCATATGTCAACATTTTTAGGTCCTTCTTATTGACAAAAGTTCGGAGGTCTTAATGTTGACCAGCAAATTCCACCGAGTATTGTATTTACCGTCTCTCGGCAAAAGGGGGTCCAGGCTGGAATAGCCTTTTTTGAGCATTTTTTCCAGCTCATTTAAATCTATTTTATTGCCCAAACCAAAAAGCTCCAGAATAAACCCAAGTCTTTTTGAGATTGCAGAGTTCTTTGATATTTGCGCATATTTTAGAAGCTTTCCAAAATCTATCTCATCCCGAGCGTTCCAGAGAGCCTTTGCAGGCTCTACAATCCCCCCGCAATACTCCGGGTGATCAAGGCAGTCCAAAATGGTCTTTTCACGGTCTGATGCGATTATCCGAATACCATTGCTTTCAATTTCAGTAGTTCCAAACATCTTTTGCGGAGTAACCCTGATAAACCTGTAGGTCACACCTGAAAAACTCAGTGGCTTTTTCTTTTTAGTGCTGGCAATAAAAATCGTGTTTGATAATTGCTCAGTAAAACCATAATAGTTGAGCATTGTCCAAAAGCCCAAATAATACGGCTTGATTAGCTTGGAGGCTATGGAAAAAGAGGATTCAACATAAGCACGGCTAGAATCCACCTCTAACGGCACCAGATAATACTTCCCCCTTTCAATCCTTCTAATCCATCCCTTCCTGATAAAATTATGCAATAAATTTTTAGCTTCTAATATATCTCCCCCCAACGCTTCAACAGCTTCTTGGAATGAAAAAACCCTCTTTTGGCTCCTGGTCAGCTCTGTAATCAGTTTGGCTCCCTTTAAACCTAAATTTTTATATAAATTTTTATCTTTTATTATATTTTGAGTCATTAAGGTTTTCTCTAAACAATCCTTATTACCTTAAAATATAACATATCCGCTGTTTCTTTTCAAATTTTATTTATTTTTTTATTTTAGCCAAAAACCAACCTCAGTAAAAAAGGAGGACATCGGTGTCCCATTTCACAAGGGGCAGAAACCTTAACAAGGGTCAGAGACCCTTGACAAGGGGCAGAGCCCTTGACCTAAGGGGCAGAGCCCCTTAACCCAAGGGTTTTCACCCTTGACCCGAGTTTTTAAAAAAAAAGACAGGCTAGCCTGTTCGGTACCCCCGAACAAACTGACAATTCTAGTCAGTTGGAATAACATATTGAAATTTAAAATAAAAATTTTTAAGCCCAAAAAGTGTTTGTCCCCTCCGAACAACAAGGGTCAGAGACCCTTGACCCAATCCTTTTTACCTTAAATATCAAAGTGTTAGTCATCAAAAGATCTGTTCCGCCAGGATGAACAACAAGGGTCAGAGACCCTTGACCCGGTTCTTTTTCTTAAAATAATCAATGCGTTATGCCAATTATTAGAAACAGCCTGAATTCAATTATCTAAATAATAAGACTGAATGGAAGGAATTTGCAATTAAATCAATAGGTTAAACTGGGTTGGGGCGCTATTTTCTGCTGGGACAAAATACATATATATGGGAGGGCTAGATGATTTTTTTAAGGTGTTCGGTGGTTGGGAACAGGAAGTTTGAGTGGTGGCGCTATTTAAGAAGCTGTCAAGGAGTCTGTCCTTGTGAGACTGGAAGGATAATGATTAAGTATCGGATTTCTAAGCGGGTCAGGTCTGGGTGATGGTGGCTGGTGGTTGAGGCTGATGATGCGGGAAGGTTTCTGGGTTATGAAGCTGGGTTGACTGAGGTAAAAGATGCGTGAACAGGGAGAGAAAGAGGTTAATGAAAAGAGGGATGCGCTTGCGGAGCTGGAGCGGGAGTTAGATTTTATCAAGCGGACATTGCTTCGTGAGATTGTAGAGGGCACGCGTGGCAAAGCAGAGCTGGATGATGACTGGCTGAAAAAGGTTTCCGGATACTTGAAGGTAGCGGAGAGCCTTGCGGATATGATTCAGGCGCGTAAAAAGGACCCAGAGATAGAAAATAGTCCTTCAGTTCGTCTGGTCTGGGAGGTTTTGAAAGAGATTCCAGCAGTGAACTCTTTGCTTTCAGAGCCCAGGATCAAGGCGCAGATATTGAAGCAAATCCGCGCAAGGCTGAAACAGGAGAGCGATGCTCAGTCATAAGTGCAATTACAGGTCTGACCTTCGCCCGGGAACCCCAGGGCTTTGTGCATTTTCTCGGTTTCCTTGCATAAGCCGATGCGCGCTAAAGGCATAGCGGATTTCAGAAGGGAGATGATATGCTGATACATTTCCAGCCTTTGCTCAAAAGGGATGCGCATCCTTCCGTCCGGGTCCATTTCATCTATTGCAAAGCTGAACACATCGGATTCCGGCGCGTGATTTTGAAGGGTTGGAAAAAATCTGAGAGAGCCGATTGTGATGGTTTCAGGCTGAACCTTTGCTATCTCTTCAACAAGGCTTGCGTAAGAGTCTCGCCATCCCTGAATAGGAATAATCGGGTCAAGCCTGAGCCTGATTTTCCAGCCAAGGTCTTTGAGCCTTTTTGCGGACATAAGCCTGGCTCTAACTGGCGGGGCTTGCTTCTCATATTTTTCCGAAACCCTTTCAGCATTGACGGACCAGCTCACAATCACCTGAGGCGTGGCAGGGATTTTGAGCAGCTCCGAGATGTTTGCTGACTTGGTGAGGAGGAGCAGTTTATGCTTGTTCTGGATAGAAAAGAGCGGGATGAGGTTAGCGGTGAGGTTGATCTGGGAGTCCCAGACAAGGCTATCGGACAATTCTCCTGCATTAAGCACAGAAGGGTTTTTAGTGGAATAGAGCCAATCGCGAATCTCCTGAAACATACGCGCGGTGTTGGAGAAAACCGTTGGCTTGGGCCAATGCCTGAGAGTGAGATACAGGTAGCAATAATCGCAATTGAACGGACAGCCGTTGGCAAAAGCCAGGATATAGAAATGTGGACATATTATTCCAGGAGGGGTTTTGTCAAAGTAATGGATGAAGCTGGTGTGTCTTCTTCTGAGAACAAATCCGAATTTGCGCTGTTTCTTTTTGTTCACACTGAAGAGAGGCTCGGAATCTGTTTGCTCTTGAGGTTGTTTATGCTTGGTGTAAGTGCCCATTGTCTTATGAGCTTTCCAGGCGCGGATGGTATGCTCTCTCAACCCGAATTTCTCAGCAACCTCTGCCAGAGTCAACTCCGGGTTCTCGGAGATAAAATTCAAAACCTCTTCGCGCAAAGACCCAGCTATCTTCTGGTATTCCTTTTTCAGAACCCCTGTTTGAGACTCCTTAAGCTCCTCTTTTGCGCGCTCAGAGTCAAGCTCAAGACCAGCGTCCGAAGGAATTTTATTCAGATTTGCTCTCTCGCTATCCGTAAGGGTTTGTCCGGTTCTGTCTTTGTTCCGCTTTTTTACCATTGCAATTTATTAAGAGTGTAAATCCTGTTTAAGGACAGGTCAAGCGAAAATGTTTGAAACTAAAACAAAGGATAATTCAAGCCTGTATTTGAAGGTTCTGCTCCGGAGAAGTTTTTTAAATCTCGGAGCAGTTGAGAAGAATGTTGCTCTGGATTTATTTAGTGGCAAGGGAGAGATAGCAAGCAGGGCTTATGCGGAATTTAAGGAGCTTCATTTAGTTGAAAAGGATTCCCGTCAGATAAAAGGGCTTAAGGAAAAATTTTTAAATTCTGAGCGTGCAAGAATCTGGCAAATGGATAATTTGAAGTTCCTTCATAAAAAACTCAGCGGGTTTTCTGAGCTCAATCTGGTTGACTTTGACGCTTATGGCTCGCCCAATCAGCAGATTAAGGAATTTTTTTCAAACTGGAAATTAAAGGCTCCGCTTCTGGTTTTTGCCACAGATGGTTTTGCGCTCGCAAGAATCAGGGGTGGTCCTTTTTGCCCTGAGATGTATTTTGCAGGCGCGGACAAAGATGGCGCTTATGGGTATGACAGTGTGCTGGCAAAAAATTATGACAGATTGATCAGGGGGTTCTGGGAGGAGCTGAGTAAGAGGCATAAGTTCAGGATTGAGCTTTTTAAGCTGATCTGGAAGAAAGGGGGTCAGGTGGCTTATTATGGAACGCTTATTAAACCGGACTGAAAACAGGGATAATCCGCGGGCAGAGCGCGGGATTGAGTTCAAATGGATTGAGACAGAAAGGCTCAAGCCCAATCCCTGGAATCCGAACCGGATGAGCCCGGAAAGAGCAGGGAAACTAAAAGCAGAGATTAAAAACGCGGGAATGATTCTGCCGATTGTTGTGAGGCATATCCGAGCAAATGACAGACAAGAGTGTCTGTCTGCCCTTGAATATCAGATCATTGACGGGGAACACCGCTGGCTAATTGCAAGGGAACTCGGGATGGGTTTTGTGCCGTGCATAGTGGTTGAGCTGGATGAGAATGAGGCAAGGATTAAGACCATTCAATTGAACCGATTACGAGGGGAGGATGAGCCGGAATTGCTTGCGCGTTTATTAAGGGAGCTGGAGATTGAGCTTGGTCTGGAGGAAATCAGCGCACGGCTTCCGTTTGATAGAGTTGAGATTGAAGAGAGCCTTGAGCTTGTTGAGCTTGAGACAAGCGAGGAATCCCGGAAGAAGCTGGAGAGGGAGATGAGCGAGATGCTCAAAGACAGAATTTTTTCAATCATCGTGAGCGAGCAGGAAAAAGCAAGCATTGAGCGCGCGATTAATCTGTTTAACTCTCGCTCTGAAACCGGGCTCAGACCAGGAAGCGCGCTGGCGAGGATTTGTGAAATCTATATGGAAAAGGCTTAAAAAGGAGAAAAACTGAAATTGAGCCAAAATCCCTATCTATTTGATATTAAAAATTTTTCCTAGAGAAGCGGATTGAAATTCAAGATTTTCTTGATTTTTTGCTTGACAAATGGGATAAAAATGTGTTAAAATAAAGATAACCAAGATAGGAGGATAAAATGAGAAGGGGAGAGGGGACTATTCTTTCCATTGGGAAAAGGATCAGGGAGCGGAGAAAATTATTAAATCTCACTCAAGAAGATTTAGCAAAAAAATGTGGTTTTGCCTCATCCCAAATTGTTTCACAATTGGAAAAGGGTGAAAGAGATATTAAAGCATGGGAGTTGGCGAGGATAGCGGATTTGCTCAAGGTGGATTTCCAGTATTTTTTCCAGAGGGAAAATCCATTAAGGCTTTCGCCGATTCTTTGGCGAAAGGAGCCTGGGCAGGATGTAAAGCAAAAAGAAGCTGAATTCATTCAGGTTTGTGAGCGCTATTATCAAGTGGAGAAGCTATGTGGGGAGGAGCCTGAATGTAAATTACCAAGAAGGCAGATTGATTGGGCAAAGTTCAATTTCCCGGAGGCTTATTCCCTTGCCAATGAAATTTCTCGCTTTCTCGATCTTGGGAGCAGGCCGTCATCTTCACTAACAGAGGTTCTTGAAAAACGGTTTGGGGTAAAAATTATTTACCAGGACTTGGGCAAATCCGGCTCCGCGGCTTCAACTTGGGGATATTTTGGACCAGCTATCTTAATGAATAGCCGAGAAGCTCCTTGGCGAAGAAATTTTAATTTTGCGCACGAGCTCTTTCATCTGATTACCTGGTCAGATGATCTGAACGATATTAAATTCTCCAACGAGCCTCTTTTTAGAAGAATAGAGCAACTTGCCGAATATTTTGCGTCGGTTCTTTTACTGCCTGCGGAAGCAATTGAATTAGAGTTAAATAAAATGACCAAAAAACTCACTTATATGGATGTTGTAAATATCGCCAGAGATTTTGATGTTTCAACATCTGCGCTCCTTTGGAGATTAGTTTCTTTAGGACACATAACTAGAGAATCGGCAGAAAAAGCGCTGGATGATGAATACTTTAAGCAGTTGGATAAATCAACGATGTCTGAAAAATGGTGGCATTATCCTTATTCATTGCCAGAAAGGTTTGTCCGCTTGGCATTTCAAGCTTATCAGAAGGGGAACCTATCGCGGATGCTCCTGGCGGAATATCTCAATACAAGCCTGATTGACCTGGAGGAAACTCTTGCGGAATACGGGTTGAAAGAGGAAGAGGAAGCTGTATATGAAACCCCAATTGATATTGCTTGATGCCGATATAATTATAGAAGCACATGAATTGGGAATCTGGGATGAAATAGTTAAAAAGGTGGATATTTTTATCCCTTCTATAATTATCCAGGATCAGGCAAAATTCTTTTACACAAAGCATAGAAATAAGGTAAAAATTGATTTAAAATCGCAGGTTGAGCGAGGCTTAATTAAGGAACTCCTGACCAGTGTGGATGAGTTAAAACAATTGAGCGAAAAATTAAATAAAATGGTTCTTGATATTCACCACGGGGAAAAAGAGGCGTTGGCTTTCATATTTTGCCATAAAAATGAAAATTATTGCTTTTGCACGGGCGATAAGTCTGCCATCCAAGCACTAGCAATGCTTGATATGAAAGAAAAAGGAATTTCTATGGAAAAATTATTAAAATCTATTGGATTAACTAAAAAACTCAAACATCATTTTATGGATAAATATTTTAATGATTGGTTGAAAAAAGGCGCGATCAGGGCAATTCAAGAGCAAGGATTGTCTAAAAATAAATATTGACCTCAAATGCTTTTTCCCGAAACTAGATTCTTCTGCTATAAAGAGCCAATTTTGAACATTGCCTATCTTCTTGGAATTCCGACCAGATGGCACAGCCGGAGACCGAATAAAAGGGATGCGCTGATTGAAAAGCTCAAAGAAAAGTATATTCTTGTTCCGGTTTGTCCGGAACAATTGGGAGGAATGCCCACGGCAAGGACCAGCGAAAAGTTGCTAGGCAAGGATTTTGGCGCAAATGGTCTGGACCAAGGATTGCGCATCATCGCTCCCGAGACTGGAGAATATGTCACAAGGTTTTATATCAATGGCGCGGATTATGCTCTGGAAATCGCAAAAATTATTGGAGCGCGCCAGCCGTATCATAAGGCTGGAAGCCCTGCTTGTGATCGGCAAGGTGTGACTGGAGAGAAACTCTCTCGCTGGAATCAAAGTAATCCGAATCAATTAAAATAATTCACAGCTTAATGATTCTGGTGGAAGACTTTAAGAGATTAAGACAATGATAACAGTCATCAAAACCAATCGCAAAATCGCGTCAGCAAAATCTATTTCAAAAAAATTGACAAAATTATTTTGGCTTAAAATAAAATGAAATTATTTGATAAAAATATCTCCGAATATCATCTCCCCTCGGATTATATTCCGCGCTGGCCCGAGATCTTGAAAGTAGATAATATCTTTCTGGCAAAAGGGAGTCTGGACACCTCTGAGCGCCAGAGGTTTGTGGAAAAAATTTGCGCGCTCTATCCAGAGGCAAAGATAATTGAATGCCCGGACATAGCACATAACAGGATTGATTTTCAGGAAAAGGATGAGCTCAAAAGGCATCAACAGGGCAAGCGCTCTCTTGTTTTTGGCGTGCATAAAAGCGCGGTGCGGTTTAGCGATGAAACAGGAAATGCCTGTCCTAATTACTGGCATTTTTCTCCGTATGGGTTTTGTTTTTATGATTGCAGGTATTGTTATCTCGCTGGCACGCCGAGCTTCTGGCATTCTCCAGCAGTAAGGATTTATTTGAATATAGAGGAAATGCTTATAGAGATTGACAGGATCGCAAACGCGCTTTTAAGACCAAGCGCGTTTTATCTTGGCAAGCTCCAGGACGGGCTATCGCTAGACCCGCTTACTGGCTTTTCCAGCATATTTATCCCGTTTTTCGCAAAACATAAATTCGCAAGGCAGATACTCCTGACAAAAAGCTCAGAAGTGGAGAGGCTTCTTCATCTTGAGCATAACCAGCGCACCATACTTTCCTGGAGCTTGAATCCTCCTGAGATTGCGGAGCGCTTTGAGGAAAACGCGGCTTGTGTGGAGGACCGAATACAGGCAATGAAAAAATGCGCGCAAAAAGGCTATCCTGTCCGCGCGGTTCTTATGCCAGTAATTCCTGTTGAGAACTGGGAAAAAATTTATGAGGATTTTGTAGAAATGCTTTTAAGCTCAGCGCCTGTTCAGCGCCTTACCATTGGCGGGATTTGCATTTATCAGAACGCCAAGAAGCTGATGGAATTAAAACTTGGAAAAGAAAACGAGATTTCACAGAATATAGATACGCGCGCAAAAGCTGGGGATGGCAGGCTAAGATACCCGGTTTCTCTAAGGCTGAAAATGTATTCTCACATAATCAAAACCGTGCGCAGGCTCAAGCCTGAACTGGAGCTCGCTCTATGCCTGGAAGAGGCGCGGGTCTGGAAGGAAACCGGGCTTATGAGCCAACTCGGACACTGCAACTGCGTATTATAATATCATATCTAAGATAGCAAATTATAAATTATTTAATATAATTATGCTAAATTATCATCAGGGCTTTGTCTCTAAAAGGGAGGGAGAAAGTGGGAACAAATGTTCATGGGATGCTGATTGAATGGGAGCGTCTGATCCAAAAAGAGGATGAGAAGCCAGCGGAATTAGTTTGTCCTGAGAGTTTTATCAAGGATGTTCTGGGCTATAAGCTGGAGGGGTTTCATAAGGAATGGCTTGATATTCAAATTCAGAATAAGAAGAGCCTTATCCTTGCCCCGCGCGGACACGGCAAATCAACCATCTGCACCATCGCTTATCCTCTATGGCGGCTTCTCAATAACCCGGACCTGAGAATACTTATTGTGTCCAATACATCTGCTCAGGCGTGCGCGTTTCTGCGAGAGATAAAGGCGCATCTGCAAACCAATCCCTTTATCCGCAAGCATTTTCCAGACCTTGCAGGCGCTCCCTGGTCTGAGAATGAGCTCAATCTCTCAATCAGGCGCATTAAAGCAAAAGAGCCAAGCATCACTGCGCTTGGAATACTCGGTCCGGTCATCTCCAGACATTATGATCTCATCATACTGGACGATGTTGTTGATGAGCAGAACTCCGCAAGCCAGAATCAGCGCGAAAAACTGGTCCTATGGTACTACAAGGCGCTTCTCCCATGTCTTGAGCCTGATGCCGAGCTTCATATCATTGGAACCCGCTATCATTATCTTGACTTCTATGGTCATCTCATTGCAAACGATTTTGCCAGATCTCACTGGATATATCGCGCAATTGATAATAAAAATGGATACCGCGAGTCCTCGCTATGGGAAGAAAAATTCCCGTTGAGCCTTCTTCTGGAAATACGGAAACAGGCAGGCTCCACAATTTTTAACTCGCAATACCAGAACGATATTGAGTTGATGAAAGGAGCAATTTTCAAACCAGAATGGATAAAATACTATGACGCGCTTCCGCAACGCCTGGAAAAAATTATAGGAATTGATCTCGCAATCAGCGAAAAGGAACACGCAGATTTTTTTGCGATTGCTGTTATTGGCTTGGAGCCAAAAACCGGAAAAATTTATGTGTTAGATATTTTCCGCGACCGGCTCTCGTTTAAAAACCAGATCCTCTCCACCATCCAGCTATTCCAAAAGCATAATCAAGAGGATTCCCCTGTGCTCAGGGTTTGCGTTGAGAATAATGGTTATCAAGAAGCCTTTGCTCAGGAGCTTAGACGAAAAGGTCTGCCAGTAAGGTCTGTGCCCCGCATCAAAGACAAAATCTCCCGCGCGTATCAGCTCCAGGCAAAAATAGAAACCAGCATAGTCATGTTCCCGCGGCAGAACACAGACGCGTTGATTCAAGAGCTAATCCTGTTCCCTGAATCCGAGCACGATGACCTGTTTGACGCGCTTGAACTAGCAGTGTCTCAATCCAGAAACTTCATCAAGCCTTTTCCAAAATCCCTTCCCCAGGTTGACCCAGAATGACTAAAATCCCAACCGCCTAATCTCATAGCTTCCTAGCAAGTCAGCAAAAAATTTCAACTTGACTTAAAAAGGCAGTAAAGATAAAGTAAATAAGAGGGAGCTTTAAGCAAAAGAGATGGAGGAAAGCCAATGAAGAGCCCGGAAGAGATAATCAAGGAATTGCCTCCGGATTTACAGCAGGAGGTGCTGGACTTTGCGGAGTTTTTGCTGAATAAAACAAAGCCTCCAAAACAGAAGCATCTTCGGATGAGCTGGGCAGGGGCTTTGCGCGGCTATCGCGATCAATATACATCTCTTGAGCTTCAGAAAAAAGCCCTGGAGTGGTGGGGAGACTGATGTATCTGGTTGATACCAATGTCTGGCTGGAGAGCATTTTAGACCAGCAAAAAGCTGGTGAGGTAAAGGCATTTTTTCAGAAGGTGGAAGGCAAAGACTTGGCTCTAACGGAATTTTCTCTCTATTCCATCGCGATTATTTTATGCCGGCTCAAGCAGGAGGAGGCGTTTGCGGATTTTCTCTCCGATACCATTGAGGATTCCGGGATCAAAAGAATCCGGCTGGACATTTCGGATTTGAGGCAGGCGCTTTTGGCAAGAAATAAATTCAAACTGGATTTTGACGATGCTTACCAATACACTGCGGCGGAGAAATTCAATCTGACAATTATCAGCTTTGACCAGGATTTTGACAGGACAGAGCGAGGCAGAAAAACCCCGGGACAGATTTCAGAGGGATAATCATATTAACAGCCTTCTCCAAACCTGAAAATAAGTTATGAGAAAATATAATTGCACGACAAGAAGACAGACCCAGAATGACTAAAATCCCAACCGCCTAATCTCATAGCTTCCTAGCAAGTCAGCAAAAAATTTCAACTTGACTTCATAAGGCAGTAAAGATAAAGTAAATAAGAGGGAGCTTTAAGCAAAAGAGATGGAGGAAAGCCAATGAAGAGCCCGGAAGAGATAATCAAGGAATTGCCTCCGGATTTACAGCAGGAGGTGCTGGACTTTGCGGAGTTTTTGCTGAATAAAACAAAGCCTCCAAAACAGAAGCATCTTCGGATGAGCTGGGCAGGGGCTTTGCGCGGCTATCGCGATCAATATACATCTCTTGAGCTTCAGAAAAAAGCCCTGGAGTGGTGGGGAGACTGATGTATCTGGTTGATACCAATGTCTGGCTGGAGAGCATTTTAGACCAGCAAAAAGCTGGTGAGGTAAAGGCATTTTTTCAGAAGGTGGAAGGCAAAGACTTGGCTCTAACGGAATTTTCTCTCTATTCCATCGCGATTATTTTATGCCGGCTCAAGCAGGAGGAGGCGTTTGCGGATTTTCTCTCCGATACCATTGAGGATTCCGGGATCAAAAGAATCCGGCTGGACATTTCGGATTTGAGGCAGGCGCTTTTGGCAAGAAATAAATTCAAACTGGATTTTGACGATGCTTACCAATACACTGCGGCGGAGAAATTCAATCTGACAATTATCAGCTTTGACCAGGATTTTGACAGGACAGAGCGAGGCAGAAAAACCCCGGGACAGATTTCAGAGGGATAATCATATTAACAGCCTTCTCCAAACCTGAAAATAAGTTATGAGAAAATATAATTGCACGACAAGAAGACAGACCCAGAATGACTAAAATCCCAAGCGCCTAATCTCATAGCTTCCTAGCAAGTCAGCAAAAATTTCAACTTGACTTAAAAAGGCAGTAAAGATATAGATAAAGGAGAGGGAGATTTAAGTAAATGGCAGAAGATAACAAAAAGTTTGTGGAACTGGTCTGGTATGGAAAGTATGATGATTCCTGCATAGACCAGCTAAGGAAAGCTGAGAAGATTCCGTTTGAAAAACCTAATCTTCCGTTCCAGTCTGTGGAAACCATCAATGAGCCTAGGATAAAAGAGTTTGAAACCGGACTCGGAAGACAATTCTTTCCTAAAGCTGAATACCCGGAAAATTATCCCAAAGACTGGAAAAATCTTTTAATCTGGGGAGACAACAAGCTGGTAATGAGCAGTCTCATCAAGCAGGGATGGGCTGGAAAAATCAACCTCATCTATATAGACCCTCCTTTCTTCACCGGCGCAGACTTCACGGTCAGAACCAAAGTCGGAGATGAGCCAATAGAAAAAGAGCCCTCAGTCATTGAAGAGCGCGCGTATAAAGACACCTGGTCCGGCGGAATCGCCTCTTACCTCAAATATATGCACGAACGACTGGTCCTGATGAGAGATCTTCTTGATGAAAAAGGAACAATATGGGTCCATTTGGATGAACATGTAGGGCACTATATAAAGGTAATGATGGATGATATATTCGGGTATGAAAACTTCCTTAATGAAATTGTCTGGCATTATCCAGATAATTTTCAGGGATGGGTCAGCAGATATGCCAATAATCATAATATTATATTGGTTTATTCGAAGATTCATGCTACGCCTATTAAGAGAGTAAAAGAAAAATTAGATGAGACTATAAAAAGGCCGACGCGAGTTTGGGACAAAAAATCAGGAAAATTAAAAGTTGAAAGAGATGAAAACGATAAAATTATCTATAAGGAATATGATGAGAAATATTTGGATGACGTTTGGACAATCCCTCAAAGGCCAGTAGTTGTTCCAAAAGCTGAAGAATATGTAGGTTATCTAACCCAAAAACCTGAGAAACTTTTATATCGCGTTGTGATTTCCGCTTCCAACCCTGGCGATATAGTCGCTGATTTTTTCTGCGGTAGTGGGACTACCTTAGCGGTTGCAGAGAAGCTGGGACGGAGATGGATTGGGTCAGATTTAAGCAAGTATGCGATTCAGGTAACAAGGAAGAGGCTATTGGATATACATAATAGTAAGGATTTGAGGGATGACAATGAGAAGGGATGAAACCTTCACCCTCTCCTCTATCCTCTCCCCTCAAGGGAGAGGAGGATTTGAAAGGAAGCGGTTATTGGATATACATAACAGCAAAGACCTGAGGGAAGGCAAGGATGAATAATCGGGAACAGAGGAGTCTTGAGGAGATCAAGGCGGAGATATTGAAAAGCCTTGAGCAAATGGGTGTGGAGACAAAAAAGATCATCCTTTTTGGCAGTCGTGCACGAGGGGATTTCTCAAAATCAAGCGATTATGACTTTCTGATCATTACTGCCAAAACTTTTAGCATAAAAGAAAAGCGGGAAATTGCGGCCGGGATCAGGAAAGTATTGGTAAGTTTTTATATTGCGAGTGACATCATCATCAAATCAGAGGGCGAGGTTGAGTATTTCAGGAATAAAATTGGAAGCGTGGTGAGACAGGCTTTAAAGGAAGGGGTTGCTCTCTGATGGATGTGCCATCACTGGAAGAAGCCAGAAGGTCTTTTGAGAACGCGGTTGAGGTCAAGGAGTTTGTTTTTAGAAAACTGGGAATCAAGGATGAGGATTTAAAAAATGGCTGAGAAAAAATATGGCAAACCTGCTCGTCCGTTTGAGATAAAAAACATTGGCAACTATGAGATGGTTTACTGGCAGGAGAAGCAGGATGAGTATCTGGTTTTTATGCTAAAGCTGTATCAGGCTGTTCCCAAGACCGGGTGGAGATATATTCACGGGGTTAAGGGACAAAGAGCGGTTCATATTGGACCTTTGAACGCTCCGGTGACAATGGAGGAGATAGAGAAGCTGATTATTGAATGTCGGGCGAATAATTTTGACAAGGCGGATTGTCTGGGCTGGGAATGGGCTTATGATGTGAATGAGCTTGCAAAAGAGATGGCGAAGAAGAGCGGGGTGGATTTGAGGCTAGTTCAGATTCCGAGCGTGAACGAGATCAAGAGCGCGCTTGTTGGGTTTGATCTGCAATTGCTCAAGATTCCGAATGAGGCGATAGAGAAGGAACTGCTCAAGCATATAAAATTTTCAGAGCTGGCATATCTTGAGATAGAACCAAAGGTTAAGGGCAGAAGGGCTATTTTAAGGATTACTGATTTTCAGATTCCGCCCACAGGTGAGCTGGCAGAGATTGAGGAAAAGGTTAAGGACTCAAGGGAGCTTATTGACTATTGGGCAGTTGACTGGGACTACAAAGGAGACACCTTTCATAATCAGTGGCAGTCGTTTCGGACAAAGAAGGAGTTGAAGGTGGATTATACTGCTGAATATGAGTATCCGGAGCCCGGGGAGTATCAGATTATGGTCAAGGTTGTTGATGTATTTGGGAATGACACGAATAAGGTTTTGAGGCTGAGAATTAAATGAAGAGAAGAGCCAGAAGATTAAAGCTGTATCTTGACACTTCGGTGCTCTCCGCGCTTTTTGATGAGAAATGCGCGGAGATGAACTATTGGACTGGCGAATTTTGGAGATTTCTGGGTGAATAATGAAAAAGATATCCAAAAACCATCTGCGGGAATTGGAGCGAGAGGTTAAAAGAGAATTTCCGAACAACTACGGACTTCAGCAGGTACATCTTGCCCGGTTGATCATTGAAGAAAAGACCAAAGGTTTAAGCCCGAAGGAAATTATTAAATTTTATCGGAAGTATGGTGAGTTGATGAAAGAAAGGGATAATTTTAGATAATGAAACCATCTGATATTCTTCATCCTTCTCAGCGCAGAGCCAGTAATGCCTATCTGGTAAACAAGCTAAGGGAAGCGGTTTATTCCTGGCGGGAGGGAAAATATGATGGCGCTACAGATACGAGCAAAACCCTTCTAAATTTCTGGTTTAATGAAGACCATTTAATCAATAATGAGCCGTTTGAGTTCTGGTTTGCGCAGAGAGAGGCGATAGAGACTTTAATATATGTTTATGAGGTTTTGAAAAAAAGAAATTTTATAGACCTGGCAAGGGAATTTGGTTCTGGTCCCATCTATAGTTATGACCCTATTTATGACCAGTATCCGCTTTATGCATTTAAGATGGCGACCGGTTCAGGCAAGACCTTTGTGATGGCGTTTGCAATAGTATGGTCATATTTCAATCATCAGAATGAAAATCCAGAGGACTACACATCCAGATTTCTGTTAATTGCGCCGAATGTAATTGTTTATGACCGGCTGAAAAAGGATTTCGGGTATAATCGTATTTTCAAGGAGTATCCTTTTATTCCGCCGGAATGGCGGGATGGTTTTGATCTGAAAGTGATTTTGCGGGAGGACCCGATTCATCTGATTCCGGAAAAGGTTTTGTTCCTGACCAATATCCAGCAATTGGAATCCACTCGGTCGGCAAAGGAAGAAGCTGGGGAATATGTGAACGAGGTTCTGGCGCTGGAGGATGTTAAAAAACAGGAGATTTATCAGCCGAATCGGATTAGAGAGATTTTGGACAAGTGTCCGAACATAATGATCCTCAAAGATGAGGCGCATCATATTTATAATTTTGAAAAAGCCTGGAAGAAAATCCTGGTGAATCTTCACAAGAATTTGTGCGCCAGTCATAAAAAGGGAATTCATTCAGAACTGGATTTTTCAGCTACTCCAAAGCAGGAAAGCGGAGCGTATTTTCCCTGGATTGTGGTTGATTTCAGCCTGGCAGAGGCGATCGGGATGAATATCGTGAAGCGTCCGATCAAGGGAAAGGTCAAAGGCGCGGAAGAGATCGCGTCCAAAAAAGTCTCTGAAAGATACCGCGCCTGGATTGATGTAGGAATTAAGAGATGGCGAGAATATAAGAAACAGCTTGAGCGTCTTGGCAAGAATCCGATCTTATTTATTATGTGCGAGGACACGGAGTCAGCTGATGAAGTTTTTGAGTATCTAGTCAAAAAGAGTGATTTCAGCAACAAAACCTTATTGATCCATACCAACCTGCAGGGAGATGTGATTCAAAGGGATTTAGATGAAGCCCGAATCGTAGCGCGGCTGATTGACACACCAGAGGCTCCTGAGATCAAGAAGCGTTTTCCTCAAGGATTAAACGCGATTGTCAGCGTGATGATGCTGAATGAGGGATGGGATGTAAGGAATGTCAATGTGATTGTGGGACTGCGCTCTTACACATCCAAAAGAAAGGTTCTGCCTGAGCAGGTGATTGGAAGAGGCTTAAGAAAAATGTTTCCAGAAGAGCCTGCAAACATAGAGCAAGGGATCAATGCTCTGGAAGTAATAGGTCCTCCGGGGCTTACTGATATTATTGACGAATTTGCTAAGCAGGAGGGATTTGAAATCCCGGAATTTGATGTAGATAAAAAATTAAATATAACGACTATTTTCGTTGATGAAGATAAAATGGACAAGGATATTAAGATACCCATCCTCAGTCCTTTAATTTTAATCAGGGAATTTTCTCTTGATGATTTTGATTTTGAAGCCTTGCCTGCGATGGGGATCAAGCTGGAGGATAAAACTCTGGAAGTAGAGTATTCTGGTCTGGATATGCTTACGGGCGTGGAGGTAATCAAGGACAAATGGATTTTGCCGGGTCCAAAAAATTCCAAAAGCGTGATTGCGTATTACACAGACCAGATTCTGAAACTACTCAAAATCCCGGGCGCGTTTGCAGATTTTTATCCGCTGGTTAAAAAGTATGTATCTGAAAAATTATTTGAACAGCCGGTTGATCTTGATGACCCGCGCGTGCTTTATAAATTAAACTCTCCAGAGGTTCAGAAAAAACTGACTGATCTTTTTGTTGAAAAATTCAGGGATTTGACCTTTAAGGAAAGGGAGCCGGAATTGGGAGATTTCATCATGCTTTCTAACACGGCTCCATTTGTCTGGTCAAAAGCGGTTTATCCTGCGGATAAGTGCATTTTCAATTATGTGGCTTGCGACAACGAGTTTGAAGTTTCTTTTGCGAAATTCCTGGACAGCGCAGAGGATGTTTTAGCTTTTACAAAACTGGTTTACAAAATCGGATTTTCTGTGGAATACCGGGACTCGCAGGGTTTTCTCAGGTCTTATTTGCCGGATTTTCTGGCATTAACTAAATCCGGGGAGCATCTGATTTTTGAAACTAAGGGACTAGAGGATGTTGAAGTCAAACTAAAGGATGCGAGGATAAAAAAATGGTGTGAAGACGCTCAATCCTTGACCGGGCAACCCTGGAAATTTTTCCGCATAAATCAGTCTGAATTTGAGAAATTTACATTCAAAAGCGTCAAGGACTTAATAACATTATTTTGAGATGTTAACGCGTATTAAAAACAGACTTATTGATTTTATTGCAAAACAAAGTGTTCGGTATTGCCGAACAAAGTCTTGAAAAATGCTTTTTCAATCGTATATTATCCAGTGGTTCTTTTGACAGCAATGTTCGCTTTTCATTTGAATGAGGAGCGACTCATTGGGTTTGCGTTATTGGGACCTCGGCGCAAGAAGCTCACCGTCACAATGGTACTCGGAAAAATCGCAGGCAAGAGTGGGACACGCGTGTCCAGCGCCCCAAAGGGGGACAGCCACTCTTGGCTGTCATTCAAAAGATTCAGGAGCGTTTCACAGCAAAACATCTTGCGGTTCGGGCGCAAGCTTGATGGAGGTCAACGCTTCCGGTCTTGGGCTTCAACAGTGGAGTAAGCGGAACAGCAGAAGCAGATTAAGGAATGGGAGGCAGAAATGGCAGGCAAGAGTGCCTGCCCCCCTCTCAAGAGTGCCTGCAGTCCTATATTTGCAAACCTGCTAATTACCAGCCCCCGGCATTGATAGAATTGCTCTTTGACAATTTAATACCCAGGCAGGGTCGTAACCCTGCACCCAAGGGACAGAGTCCCTTGACCCGATTCCTTTTTCATCAGGCTTTTCAGGCAAACCGAAAAATTGGTTCCTCCATACCGAACAAGCAGGGTCCTAACCCTGCACCCAAGGGTCGCAGGAACAGATAGGGCGATTTAGACTACGATGCAGGTCGTAACCCTGCACCCAAGGGTCGCAGACCCTTGTGGACTTTGTTATTATTTAGATGCTGAGAGCGTGAAGTATTCGTAGTTGAAGTTGAGGCTCATTTCCAGTTGTTCAATTTTTCCGATGAAGTATTTTTGGGACGCGTGCGAGTTTATAGCGAGCATTTTCAATTTTTTGAATTTTCGGACATCAACCTTGATGGTGGCTGGAATAGGGTCTGGCTTATTGGGGGTTAATGCATAGGCGCGATAGATTGGATATAAAATTTGAGGGACATTCACATAATATAATTTTTGCGCATTGCTTTTTTGAAATGCGATTTGAGTTGCTTGAGAGCCTGCAATATGGTCTGGATGACCGGTGATGCCTTCTGGACCATAGCCAATAATGATCTCCGCATCTGTTTGATTCATCACTTCAAGAATTTTTTGAGCAAGCTCGTTTTTGTCAATTTGTGGCAAGCCCTGGTCGTGATAGTCCCATCTTATAAGCGAGTCTGCTTTTAGAACTGTGGCAACCTTCTCAATTTCCTTGACTCTTATCTCAGCCATTTTTTCAGGGCTGATCCCAAGCGTGTCTTTTGCTGGAGAGAGCTCGCCCATTGTCATCACGAGGAGATGAATTCTCACGCGCGGGTCGGTTTTCATTTTGAGCAAAGCGCCATCGCAATACATCTCATCATCCGGGTGCGGGAATACTGTGAGGACATCTATGTTTCCATTCTTATCTGGTTTTACTCCTTCCAGCAAATCTCCGGCTGGAACAGCAGAAGCAGAAAGAGCAAGTAAAACCAGGAGAAGCGCTAAGGGTATAAAAAGTTTTTTTCTCATTATTGTCTCACGCAGAACTCTTTTTTCTGAGAGCAGGGCTGGTTCTTGATGTAATCGTAGAGCGCGCGAACCTGTGGCTGAAGAATAGGGTCATAAAGAGGCATCATTACTCCATTATAATCCATCACTGCAATAGCCTCATCTGGAGTTAAGCCCTGATACTTCATCTGATAGTATGCGGAGAGCCTGCCTGCGCGGTGAGAGCCGCTGGTGCAACGGAGAAGAATTCCGACATTGTCCTTTCTTGCTTTTTCAATCTGGGCATCAAAGAATTTAAGGAACTCAGACGAGAGGGGTTGTTCCGGAGTTTGTTTTTCCGAATAGATGATTTCAATATCCGGGCAGATGCCCTGTTTCTGAAAAGCGCGTTCGTTTTTATCTGCGGTGCCTGCTAGGTCAATCACTCGCTTAATTTTATACTCGGAGCACCATTTGGCAAAGGTCTCCTTTGAAGGCACTCCGGAGCGATAGACGCGAAAAGCCATTGGAGCATCTTTCCCTGGCGGGGGTCCTTCAATAAGATGCAGATTATTGTCAATTGTTGTCCAGCCTGGGCCTGAGAGAAGCTCTGGCCTGACATTTTTTTTGGTTGCGCAGGAAATTGAGAAAGTAGTTAAAATGATTATAAGGTAAAGCCAATTTTTATTTCTTTTCATTTAATATCCCTCCTGCTATAAAATTTATATAATCTGTTTTTTCTTATGGTCATCCGTATAGCCATATTTCTTTATAAGTTCTTTTTGTGGAATAGGAAGCTCGCTTAAGGATATTTTTTATCTGAAGTATAGGTGGATATTTAATTTGATGTTGTGAATAATATCTAAGAAGCGTTTCCATATTTTTCTTGACAATAGTCTTAAAAATAGAAAGTGTAGGAATCAAGCAAGGCTGTTTGCGTCTAAATAATTTAAACTCATTTGGTCTCGTCCATGATACAGCGCGCACAGTTTCTGAAAATGAGACCTTAAATAATTTTCTTGCCTGCTCATTCTTAACTGATTCTATTGCCGCTATAAGCTTAGAAAGAGAAATTATTCTTTCTTGAGAAAACCAGAAATTTATATTTTTAAAATCCGGTTTCAGAGGGTTTATTTTATTGTATTGAGAGAGAAGATAGTCTAAATTTTTTTCTAAAATTTCTTTTGTAACCGGTGTGGTGCGAACCTGTGCGATTAAAACAGCTAATGGATTCAAATCAAAGCCGAAGAACCTTCTTTCGCTTACCGATGCTTCCACCGCAGAGACGCCTGAGCCCATAAATGGGTCCAATACATTTTCTCCTTTTTCTGAATAAATATTGAGATAGCGCCTAACTAAGCGGGGATGAAACATCGCTGGATAAGAATGGATAGCATTAACCCCTTCGCTGGCAGGGATACCCTTAAAATCTAAAGATTCATCCCTCACGCGGAGGTCTTTTGAACACGATGAAATTTTATATAAAAGCTCTGAAGTCATTCGGCTTCATCCGTATCAAAAGCATATCACTTTTTCTTTAACAATCAAACTACAAGCCAACGCTTTGAATGAGAAAAAGGAGTTAGTTTTGAAACGCTGGTCGTTTCTTAGTTTCCGGCTTTATGCTCCCTGATTTTCCCTTCACGCTTCAGCCGAAAATAATGTCTCCAGCCAGTGATAAGGATTATGGGTCTTTCCCAGGCTGGAATGTCAATTTTCACTCCCCAGGTTCGCTCCAGCTTTGCTAAAAGTTGCTCAAGCCAGTTATCAACCGTGATGATCATCTTGGGCCATCTTGCCTTGAAGCGTTTTCGGCTTTTTATTAAAAACAGGTCTAGCTCAGCGCGCTGGATCGGGATTTTTTCCGGAACGATTCTAAATTCATTCCCAGCTATGCGTGCGACCAGCTGTCGCTCCACAAAGCCATCCAGAATCAATTGATAAACCGTTTGATAAAAATCCAGATGCGCCTGATAAATTGATTCAATCTTTCGGTCATCTTCCAATCTCGTCTCTGCTAAATAGCTCAGCCTCATCACCGCCTTAATGAATTGCTCCAGATTGAATTGCTCCAGAAAAGCGAGCGCAAGCTCAGAAGCTCTTTTCATCGCGCTCTCTTGCGCTTTGGCTATTTGCTCAAAAATTTCCGGGTCGCGCTGATAAATCACGGCTATTTTCTTGGATAGCCTGCCAAGGACATAAAGGTCTTTAGCGCGCTCGCTAACCGCGTCCAGAAGCTGTTTCAAAGTGATCAGGTAATACTTGCACTCGTGCTTTTTGCCCTGCTTTTCTATCTCAAGATGAAACAAATCAGGCGGAAGAATCCAGTGGCTGAGCCACTTTACCGGGTTTTTGCTGGTTCTACGATATTTATCAACGATGACAATGAAATCCTTGAAGCTGGTCTCGCTCTTGCTTTTTTCCGATAAACATGACCCGAAAAATATCACCGCGCAAAGGTTTTTCCCAAAACGATTTTTGAACCAGCTTGAGAAAAGCTCAATCTCTTCGTCAAGCGGATACTGTTTTAGAGAATCCCGGATAACTTTACCCGGATCAGAATCGGCTCTACCGCTCATTGCTATCCCCTATAAGGAAATAAATCGTAAAGAAGGTCCTATGTCAATTTTGATTTTCAGCCTTTTCCCAACACTGAATAGCTCCCCGTCCAGAACATAGCCAGTGTCGCATTCCACTTTCAATTCATCTGCCTTTGATACCAGATGCTTGGCGTGATTGCTTCTGCCAATAAACAGGTCAAACATATTCAAAACAACCTCCGGATTGGTCATCGCATTTGCCAGATAATGAAATTGCGGTCTCCCATTCAACTCCGGTCCAAAAGGCTTCCACCAGAGAGTCGGGCTTTCCAGAGTGCTTACAGCCAGCACCCTGACCTTGCCACTCATAATCTCCCCGGACCTGCCCTCTATTTTCATCTCAACAGGCGAAAGCAAACTTTTTGCCCAGCCAGGACGAAACGCGCTCGTAAAAAAAATCTTCAAAATAAGTCTGGTTGCCGCGCCTACTCCCGGATTTTTATAAGAGTAATAAACCTGAAAAATTTTCGGAAAAACGCCGTTAGCAAAAGTAAAACCATACCGCTGAGTCATCAATCCATTTTCATCTTCAGTGACCCGAATCAGATGCTTGAAAAACTGCGTGGGATGCGCTCTGGAAATTCCAACAACTTTTCTCAGGGTCTCCTCCGGAGAATCCTTGGTGCCGATATTATTGCAGAGCGCATTAATCGTTCCTCCCCGAAAAGGCAGGATTGTGGGAAATTTTCCCGGGCTTAATTTCATAAGCTCATTCAAAACAATATTAACAGTTCCATCTCCGCCCAAAACGCCCAGAACCTCTACACCTTGCTCCAAAAGTTTTTTCAGCGCAGAACCAGTTTGATCTATGCTCTCTGGAACCTCATACTGCTCAGGCTTAAGAAAAGCCTCCCAGAACTTCCTCTGCGAAAGTATATACCGCTTATAAACGCCCTTTGCCCGCGGGTTGATAACCAAGCCAAATTTTTGTTCCCTCATTTATTGCCGCTCCTCGTTAGAAAGTCGCTCCTCCCGATCTCTTCTCCGGCTTCAGCTTCCTCGCACGCAAGCCCTCCACTAGCATCCCCACGATCTCCTCTATCTTCCTCTTCAACTCCTTCACACTGATCCCCTCTAATAAACTCCGGTCCAGAGCCGTAATAATGCTCGTCAAATTACCTGCCAGCTTCTTACCATCCTCAAACGCAAACAGACCCTTGTCCCTTCCTTTCTCCAGAATGTCCCTGACCATCTCCTGCTCCTTGCGCAAGAGCTTTAACTCCTCCTTTTCCAAACTCTCCCAGCGCACACTCTCCCCTGAAAACTTCAGCCACCGAAGATTCACCAAATCCGACAAACTCTTCACTCGCTCCACAAAAAACGCCTGCAACTGATGAACAGGATTCTCATACTCTGAAATAGCCCCCCGTATCCGCTCCAGAAGCTCGTTCGCCTCATCCTCTATCACCCTCAGAAAAATGTCTTCCTTGTCCTCAAAATAATAATAAACCGTGCCCTTGCCAACCCCAGCTTCTAAAGCAATCTCATCCATTGTGGTCTTCTTCGGACCAAATCTCGCAAATAGCTTCTTCGCACTCTCCAAAATGCTCTCCTCTAACTCCTCATCCCGCTTCCTCGGCATTACTAATCCTCCTCTTTATTTCCGACTAATTCAGTCAATTCGTCAGTTATACTATTATAACCAGTCAAATTAAGCTGTCAAGCCACAGTAATTCCGAGAAATAAGGGCACACCCTTTAACCTTCTTGTGAGCGCCAAATTCAGTCACACAAGGGACGCAGTCCCTTGCAGGTTTTCACCTGCACCGAATCTGGGACACCAGGGTACCAGTGCCTTTCTTTTTAAAAAACGGGTTAAGGGTCTACGACCCTTAGGTCAAGGGTCTGCGACCCTTGGGTGCAGGGTTAGGACCCTGCTTGTTCGGTATGGAGGAACCAATTTTTCGGTTTGCCTGAAAAGCCTGATGAAAAAGGAATCGGGTCAAGGGGGACACGAGTGTCCTTTTTTTAAAAAGTGGGTCAAGGGGACACAAGTGTCATTTTAAGGAGTGGGTCAAGGGGCACGCCCCTTGTCAAGGGACTCTGTCCCTTGGGTGCAGGGTTAGGACCCTGCCTGGTTATTAAATTGTCAAAGACCAATTCTATCAGTGCCGGGGGCTGGTAATTAGCAGGTTTGCAAATATAGGACTGCAAGCACTCTTGCCAGGGCGGCAGGCACTCTTGCCTGCCATTCCTGCCTATCATTCCTTAATCTGCTTCTGCTGTTCCGCTTACTCCACTGTTGAAGCCCAAGACCGGAAGCGTTGACCTCCATCAAGCTTGCGCCCGAACCGCATGATGTTTTGCTGTGAACCGCTCCTGAATCTAATGGTCCTTGAGGCTTGAAAACCGGTTCAGAAAGAAAGAAGGTTGAGCCGAAACGCGGTGCAGACGATTAGCCTGCCTGGCGTTAAGTCTCCTCCTTCCAATAATTCAGAACCGGTCAAGGGCTGTGCCCTTACCTTGGCTCTATCTTGCATCGTTGTATCTGTGAGCTTCTCGCGCCGAGGTCCCAATAACGCAAACCCAATGAGTCGCTTCTGACTTAAGTCAAAAGCGAACAAGGGCGTAGCCCTTGACCATTTCTTATGATCAAAGGCAAAAAACTTATATCTGCTTTTTAGCATTCTTGCAGATCATCTGCAGGTGAAAACCTGCAAGGTCGTAGCCCTTGACAAGGGGCGTAGACCCTTGACCTAAGGGGCAGAGCCCCTTAACCCGTTTTTTAAAAAGCAAGGCTCTGCTCTCCCATATCCCGTGCAGGTGAAAACCTCCTTTAGTATCAATGTCGCAGACCTTAATCGCTTTTTAATCCGCACCATTAAACAAACCTTCTGTTCAACAAACCAAACACTCTTAAAAAACCTCACATGCCCTCCCATTAATATGTAGATAATTCCATCTATTTTCCCCCTCAAAAACCTTGTTAATTTATTGATTTTATTCACAAATTATCCCAATTTTTCTTATTATTCAGATAATTAAATTCAGGCTGTTTCTAATAATCGGCATAACGCGCTGATTTTGAAGCTAAAACAAGGAATCGGGTCAAGGGACTGCGTCCCTTGTTCAGTTATAGCGAACAGATTTTTTGCATCTAACCTGTTGAATAAAAAAACAAATCGGTCAAGGTCTGCGACCTTGTTCGGAGGGGACAAACACTTTTTTGTTCTGGAATTTTTTATCTTAAATTTCAATACCTTATTGCAACTGGCGATAATTGTCAGTTTGTTAGGTCTGAGCGAATAAAATTTTCAGTTTGAGCGAAAAAGTATGCTCAAAAATCGGGTTAAGGGACTCTGTCCCTTATGACCGCTTCTGACATTACCCTGTGCTATAATCAGAACAAATGAAAAGATGCATTTTTTTTGTCGTGCCAAAGCGAAAATGTCATAGTAAAACCAAAAGGACAATATCATCCCCCAGTCCGTCCCGAGACTTGTGTCATAATTCAATAGAGCATCTCGGAAAGATGGCAGAATTTGTTGCCAGAGTATTCTGTCATCGCCAACTCAATGATCGTCTCATTGGTTGGATGCGGGATCGCGTTCCAAGGTTTGCGAGCGGTGTTTTTATGAATCACGGCCCAGAGCGTCTTCTTTCATCTTCCCAACCCCCTGAATCAAATAAGCTAATTTTACCCCCAGTGGGTGACATTTTCGCTTTGGCAGGACAATTTGATTCTGTCAGGCTTGACAGGATTGCCCAAATGTGCTTAAATTTTGGAAAGGCGGGCAAAATGCGCTTACATTTTGACAAGATGGGCACCGGAACGGCTTCTAAACTCAAAAAGCTGGGTATTTTTTAGGAGAAGAAATGATAACGAAATCTGAAGAAGGAGGAAAAAAAATGAAACAAAAAATCGCTAATTACATTTTGATTTTATTTATGGGGGTCTTTTTGCAAAGTTATCAAAATGCAGACAGCGGATTATATAAATATGTGGATAAAAATGGTGTGGTCCATTTCACTGATCAGCTCAGTCAGGTTCCCGAAGAGTATCAGAATCAGATCAAGCAGACAAACCCTGAACAAGGTCCGCTAGATTATAAGGAACTGGTAAAAAAAGTTAAGCCAGCGGTGGTGTATATTGAAATATATGATAAGGAAAAACAAGCTTTGGGTAGTTGTAGCGGCTTTTTTATAAGCTCCAATGGTGATGTTATTACAAATCGGCATTGTTTAGAGGACGCATATTCTGGGATAATTAAAACATCTGATGGGAAAATATATCAGATAAAGCAAATTGTAGGGGTAAGCCAGAAGGGGGAAGACATTATCCGGATATCAGTGGATATCCCCCCCTCTGATAAGGTTAAATATCTTAGCTTTAATCCTTCCTTACCCGAGCAAGGAGAGCGAATTCTTGTGATTGGCAATCCATTGGGATTGGAATCCACACAATTCACAGCGTCAGATGGCATAGTTTCTGGTATTAGAGATTCCTATACTTGCACCTTTTCAGAAGAAGAAGATAAACGAATTCAAATTACTGCGCCTGTTTCTCATGGCTCAAGTGGAAGCCCGGTTGTAAATTTAAAAGGTGAAGTGCTGGGTGTTGCAGTCAGTTCAATTGAAGAAGGGCAAAACTTAAACTTTGCTGTTCCCAGCTACCATATAAATAAATTACAACCTGTTAATAAAAGCCTTTCTGAGTTGGCAGGCATTATCTCGGCAGAAGAGAGCTGTTATGATGGTTTACAGTATATATATATATCTATATCTAATGGACCTAATGGCAAAAACTATTACGAAGAAGCTATAAAAAAATTTAAGTCCGCAATTGATTCCAAACCAGACTATGCTGAAGCATACCTTCTGATTGGGGTTTGTTATTATTTCCTTGGAAATTATAAAAAAGCGGCAGAAGCATATAAGAATGTGATCCGAATTAATCCGGAATTATATGTTGGTCATTTCTATTTAGGCATGGCTTATTTAGATCTCGACCAGGTTGATAATGCGATAAAGGCTTTTAATAATACAATTCGCATTAAGCCCGATTATGCTAAGGCTTATATATGGTCAGGAGCTGCACATCAGATGTTGAAAAAATATAAAGAAAGTAAAGATTTAGTAGAAAAAGGTATCAGCATAAAAATTAATGGCAAATCCCCGCTTTCCGATGATGACCTTCAAGGTGCTTATCTTTTTTTAGGCGAGGCAAATTTAAACCTTTCCAATTATCAAGAGGCGGTAAGCGCATATAAGCAGGCGATCAAGCTTAATCCTAAAAATCCTTATGCGCATTTTGGCTTGGGAAAGGCTTATATCAGTTTAGGGGATGTTAAGTCAGCTTTGGCTGAATATAAGATTCTTAAAGAACTGGACAAAAATAAAGCGGAAGAGCTATTTAAGCAGATATATAAATAAAATGGAGAAAAGTTTAGATATAAAAAAAGTCTTATGAAAAAATTGAGAATAAAATTTTTAATTATACTTTTATTAACTTTGCTATCATTTTTAGCATCATATAAATTTTTATTGCATATTTATCCTAAGAATCAAAGCGCTAATGTCACTCAGGTTACGATCAAACAGGCTTTGAGTCGCGTAACTGGTTCTGACCAATGGGTTTTGGCAAAAGGCTATTATGGAATAGTCGTTTATGATCCAGATGATGAAGATAAAGAAAGGCCTGTTTATTTTGGAGGAGTGGTGATGGTGGGTATTAATGTCAGCGAGATTGAGGCGCATCAGGCAGGTCAGGAATTGACCATTCTTTATCCTTCCCCAGGGTTGATCGGGGTTGATCTCAAGGAGCACCGGTATTTTTCAGACGAAAATGATCAGCGTTTTTATAATGAAGCTTTGATGGAAGCCAAGCCCAAGCTATATGATGAGGCGATCAAGGAAGGAATTTTAACAGAAGCCGAACAGAGACTGGAGACTGAGTTGAAACTCCTGGTCCAAAATTTAGCTCCCGACAAAGTTATCACCCTTATGAAAAAGGAGCCATCCAAATGAAATTATTTATCCAAATTTTTATTGCACTTTTAATTGGAATTTTGCTGGCTATGATGATGCTACTTTGGAGAAATCAGAATACGCAGATTGAAATTAACAAAACTGTTGAGGATTTGAGTCTGAAATCGCCGGAACTGATCACGGTCCGCTACACGATTCATACCCTCTATGAGGTAAAAGAGGAAAAGAACCGGTTTCAATTCGGTCCTTTGGGTTTCTGGAAAATCAAAGCCATGGGTTGCTGGAGACTAAAAACGGATGTTTTAGCCGGATACAGATGGGATAGCATTAACTTCAAAAAGAGTGGGAATTTACTGGTAATCAGCGCGGGTCAGCCAGAAATTTTGGCAGTAGATTATAGAGGCTCTGAACTGATTTATCAAAGGTATTGGTCAAAGCTGAATCCCGAAGAAAAAGAATTTATAAGTCTGGCAAGAAATGAAAGCATTAAAACAGCCAAAGAACTCGGCATCCTCCAAGATGCGGAATCAAGATTAAACCTGGTAGGAAAGATCCTGGCACAAAAGTTGGGACTTCAATATAATCAGGTCAAAATAGTTAAAACAAATTCAAATTTTTAAAAACCGGCTGGCACAGAGGGGGTCAGAGCCGAATGGCGCTAAATTAAGATATTTTTTCTTTTCCCCGATGCGCTAATTCCTAAAAGAGATGACGGGGTTTAATCACCATGGGTCTGGTCTAAGGTTTAGAGATAAGCGGATTGGCATTTCCCAATAGATTTAAATAGGCATATTTGTTCACAGAAAAAGTGGGACACGCTTGACCTGCGCTCCTAGAATTGTATGCGTGCTTTGGAGACTTTGCGGTGAAGATTGGGTTGAATTTGGATTCGCAGGCAGGGGTGCCTGCGCCCCTATTGCGGCTGAAGTGGAAGTTCGGAATTCGCTATTGACTCTCGTCTCTTCCCGGTTTTAAAAAATCGGGTCAAGGGTGACACTGCTGTCCTTCTTTTTTTAAAAAGTGGGTTAAGGGGCTCTGCCCCTTAGGTCAAGGGACAGAGTCCCTTGACAAGGGGGAAAGAAGGGTTCTGGGGTGCGCTTATCAATTCGCATCCACAGAGGTCAGCCCTTGAGGATTGGTTTCTGCTGGCATTTGCTCAAAATGGCAGGGATTGAGCAATCAGAAATCTAATCCAAATTTTTCTCTCGCATCTTTTTCCGGATAACTGGATTGTTTTAAAAGTTTCTCCAGACCAGAGCTCAATTCCTGTTTTCGGCTCGCAAAATCCGCTTTTCCAGCTAGATTATTTTTCTCTTTTGGATCAGACTCTAGCTCAAAAAGCTCCTCAGGGCTTTTGTTGCCAGCATATTTAACAAATTTTTGAGTTCCAGTCCTGATAGCGACGATGTCCGGAACCGGATATGGTGGGTCGTAAAAATACTCATAAAGGAAACTATCACGCCAGTTTAGAGCTTTGCCACAAAGTAAAGGCTTGATGCTCATTCCCTGCATAAATTCCGGAACCGGCACATCTGCCAGATTTAACACACTGGGTCCAAGGTCTATATTCAAAACCATTTCCTCAATTAAAGCCCCTGGCTTCTCTATTATCCCGGGCGCACGCACCAGAAACGGAATGCGTATGGATTCCTCATAAGCAAACCTCTTGTCAATCAAGCGGTGCTCCCCCCATAAATGCCCATTATCCCCTGCGAAAATAATCACAGTCCTGTCCAGAATCTTCAGCCTCTCCATCTCCTCAAAAAGTCTCGCAAGGCTTGCATCAAACGCCTCAATGGTCTCATAATACTTCCTCATCTCATCTTCCATCGTGGTCTTACTCAAAAGCCCGGACGCTGGATGAAGCGCGGAGAATTTGAAATTCAATCCATCTTTGAGATATTCAGGCGGAAGCTCAATCTGCTGATTTTTATACTTTCCTGCAAAAGGTTCCGGGCTCTGGAACGGCGTATGCGCGGATTTGTGAGAGAGATACAGACAGAAATTTTTTCCCTGAGCCTCGCGGAAAAAGTTTATCGCAAGCTGATTAAGAACATCTGTAATATAACCTTTACTCGGGATGCGTTTCCCATTTTTTATAAGCGGACAATCCCAGTACACACCCTGTCCCCCAACTGCAGTAAACGAGATAAACTCATCAACCTTAGACTGGGCATAAAGCTCAGGCAAACCTTTCCCAGGCATATGCCATTTCCCGATAAAGCCTGTATAGAACCCAGCCTGTTTCATAAGCTCCAAAAAAGTGATATTGGTCTCGTGCCAGGGAGTGAGATTGTTCAAGACGCGATGCAGATGCGCGTATCTTCCGGTCAGGAAACTCGCCCGGCTAGGAGAGCAAAGAGAGGTTGTGACAAAGGCATTGGTGAATCTCGCTCCGGTTTTAGCGAGCCAGTCTATATTCGGAGTTTTCAAAAACGGATGACCAGCGCAACCCATTGCGTCAGAGCGCTGGTCATCAGTAAGGATGAACAGGAAATTCAAACGCTCTAAAGGCTTTGACTTCAAAATCAGGGGGCTTAAGCTAATGCCTCCTGCGACAAGTCCAGCGTGCTTAAGCGCTGAGCGGCGATTTAGTTTCTTCATATAACCCTATGCTATCAATCCACTCGTGAAAAGTAAAGTGAACTGAAAAATTTTTTATGCAACCTTTAAAACCGAGCCTGCATCTAACCTGACAAATATCCCGGCTAATTTTTAATAAGGGTGGTGGCTGGAAATAATGAGTTAATCAGGGGGAGCTAAAATGGAACAAGATTTATTTAAGTCAATGAATATGGGATACTCCTGTTATTCCTGTTCAATTGAAGAATCTCTGGAAAAACTTCAACCTGGGTCTCATCTCAGCATGATTTATGACACGGAGCAAGAGTGGAGGTCTGCTATCATACCTTTTCTCAAGATAGGATTAAAGCGGGGACAGAAATGTATTTATATTATTGACAGCCGAAGTCCAGAGCAGATTTTGAATTATCTCAGGGAACAGGGCGTGGACACAGACCAGGCTCTTGCAAAGGGACAGCTGTCTATAGCAAGAATAGACCAGCTTCTTTCTGGAGCTGGCGCGTGCGACCCTGAGCAACTGCTTGAATTTTTAGACTCAGAGACGAATAAAGCGCTCTCTGAGGGCTATCCTGCACTATGGGTCACCTGCGAAAAGACCTGCTTTTACAGTGTTTTTGCGGATGAGAGCAGGCTATTGGAATTTGAGGCAAAACTTAATCGCGACTTTTTCGGAAATCATAAATGCGTAGCGGTTTGCCAGTTTGAGCGGAAAAAGTTTAACCCGGAGATTATTAAGGGCGTGATTTTAACTCATCCCTTGCTCATTCTTGGCAACCGGATTTACAGGAATTTTTATTATGTTCCTGCAGAGGAGTTTTTAAGTCATAAAGAAGGTGAGCGCCAGGTAATGCAATGGCTGAGCAATATAAAGAGCTTTAATCATCAATTTTATTTTTTGCAGGAACTGATAGATTCCATTCCAACACCTGTTTGTTATAAGGATAAGAATGGTGTTTATCTGGGATGTAATCAGGCGTTTGCTGAGATGATGAAATTGCCCAGAGAGAATATCATTGGCAAAACCATTTCAGAGATTCTGCCTGATGAATTAGGCCTGCAATTTGATGCAATGGACCAGGAGTTATTCGCTAACCCAGGCACCCAGACCTATGAATGGAAAATAGAATATGAGGATGGCTCATTCCGGAATATAATTGTGAATAAAGCCCTGTTCCATAACCCGGATGGAGAGGTTGCTGGACTTGTGGGAGTTATTTTTGACATCACTGAGCGGAAAAAAGCTGAAGAGGCGCTTAGACAGAGTGAATTAAAATATCGGTTATTGATTGAAGACGCGGCAGATGGAATTTTCACTTTGAATCCAGAGGGCATAGTAATAGATGCCAATCCCGCAGGATTAAAGATGCTTGGCTATTCCAGGGAGGAGCTTCTGGGAAAGAATGTTCTGGAGTTTGTAAAAGATGACCGAGAGCAGATCAGGTCACGGATAGAGTCTGCCGAGAACGGCGCCCAGTCTATGTTCCGGACCAATCTCTTAAAAAAAGATGGGTCTATGATTCCTGTTGAGATCAATGCCCAGAAACGGCACGACAAATTTTTCCAGTCATTTGTGAGAGACCTTTCTGAAAAGATAAAGATTGAAGAGGAGCTTGCAAAGATAGACAGGCTGAATTCTCTGGCAATGCTTGCAGGAGGCATAGCTCACGATTTTAACAATATCCTGATGGCTATTCAGGGGAACCTTTCTCTGGTCAAGATGAATTTAGCTCCTGATAGCCAGGCGTTTGAGGATATTTCTGATGCTGAAAAGGCTTGCGAGCGCGCCAGGGATTTGACCAAACAGTTATCAACATTTGCAAGAGGTGGAGTGCCTATAAAAGAGCTTACTGGAATCGGGAATCTTCTTCGGGAATCAGCGAATTTTGTCTTAAGAGGTTCAAACTGTAAGCCAGAGTTTCAAATAGCCCAGGACCTCTGGTCAGCAGAGCTAGACCCAGGACAGATGAGCCAGGTTATTAATAATCTGCTGATTAACGCGACTCAGGCAATGCCTCAAGGAGGGACCATCAAAATCAGGGCGCAAAATGTAAAGTTGACAAAGGAGATGATAGAGTCAGGAATTCCTTTGAGCGAGGGAGACTATATTAAGATAGAGATTCAGGACCAGGGAGAGGGGATTGCTGAGGAAAATCTTGAGAAAATTTTTGACCCATTTTTCACGACAAAGTCTGGGGGAAAGGGATTGGGATTGGCAGTATGCTTTTCTATAGTGAAAAAGCATAATGGGTATATCAAGGCTGAATCCTCGCCTGGAAAAGGCACAACTTTTATCATATATCTGCCTGCTTCTGCTAAAAAGGTTGAGACAAAGGCAGAGGATATATCAGCCCCGGTCAAAGGAAAAGCAAGAGTGCTTTTGATGGATGATGAGCCAATGGTGAGGAAGGTTGGAAAGAGGATGCTGGAGAGCCTGGGATATGAGGTTGAGGCAGTAGAGGATGGCAAAATTGCGCTGGAGTATTATCAGGTAGCAAAGGAGGTTGGCACTCCTTTTGATCTGGTGATTATGGATTTGACTGTTCCGGGCGGGATGGGTGGAGAGGAAGCGATTAAGAAATTAAGAGAAATAGACCCGGAGGTTAAGGCGCTGGTATCAAGCGGATATTCAGACAAACCAATTATGGCTGACTATCAGCGTTATGGCTTTTCTGGCGTAATCACCAAGCCTTATGAAATTAAGGGCTTAAGCGCAGTGATGGATAAGCTTATGAACCAGAATTCAAATTAAGCCCATCCAGAATTGCTTGTCTATAAATTTTTCCGCCAGGCTTCTCAGACCCCGGAAACCCTGAAACTGTCCTTTAAGCTAAGGTCTTTTGCGCTGGAGGATGGTCCCACTAAAACCGTGTATTCTATTTCCTCAATCTCCCATCTGTTTTTCTCAACATCCCAGTATGCAAGGTCTGTGGCATTGAGTTCCAGCTTCACGGTTTTTGTCTCACCTGGCTGGAGCCCAACTCTCGTAAAGCCTTTAAGGTCTTTGTTTGCACGCTCAACCTTACTGCCATTATAGCTAACATAAAGCTGAACCACCTCTTCGCCAGCCATTTTCCCGGTATTGGTGACATCCATGCTAACAACGATCTTCCCGCTCTTTCCAATCTGCTTTTTATCCAGTTTAAGATTAGAGTATTTATATGAGGTGTAGCTTAAGCCATATCCAAACGGGAACCTTGGCTCTGAACCATTATGCTCAAACCATTTATACCCGAGATAGTATTCCATCTTTACTTCTCTGGCTTTTGGGTCAAATGGAGGATACTGCTCAAGGGTTTTGCCAAAAGTAATCGGGAGCTTACCAGAAAAATTCACATCCCCGAATAACAAATCCGCAAGAGCATTCCCACCCTCCATTCCCGGATACCAAGCCATAACTATCGCGTCTGCATCATCAATCCAGTTCTCCATCAAAACCGCGGCTCCAGCCTCCAGAACAACTATCAATCTATCAGTCAAAGGACCAATCGCCTTAATCAGTTTCTCGTCCTCTGAATGAAGATTTAAATTAAGCCTGTCTCCAAAACCATATCCGCCCTCTCCCTCATCAGCCGCGGTCATTCCAGCAACTATAATCACAGCATCCGCGCTTTTCGCAATCCTCTTCGCGGACTCCAGGTTGGCGCCACTCTCATAAACTACCTTGACCTGAGCCCCTGCTTTATTCTTAAGCCCTTGAAGAGGAGTAATCACATAAGGAGGCGAAACATCGCTTGAGCCATGGTCTCCAATGTTCGGCTTTGACGCAAGTTTTCCCAGAACCGCAATAGTTTTTAGCTTGCTTTTATCAAGAGGAAGCGCATTTTTCTCATTCTTCAAAAGAACAATTCCTTTTTGAGCCGACTCGCGCGCAAGCTCCGCATGCTCCTTACCCCCAACCTTTGATTTGTCAAATCCTTTGAAAAAATCCGGAGTAATAAAGCTGTATTTCATTCTCAAAATTCTTCTTACAGAATCATCTATAGCCTTTTCTGAAACCTTGCCTTGCTCAATCGCATTTCTCAATTTATGAACATTATAATGCTCTCCCCGTGGCATCTCTATATCCAGTCCACCATTTGCCGCAAGAACCGTGTCCTCAACCGCATTCTCCCAGTCTGAAATTACAAACCCTTTAAATCCCCACTCGTTTTTCAGAATGTCAACCAAGAGATGCCTGCTATGCGCACACAGGAACCCATTTACATCATTATAAGCGCTCATCACAGACGCCACTCCCGCATCAACCGTCATCTTGAAATGAGGCAGATAAACCTCTCTTAATGTCCGCTCATCTATAATCGCATTTACATAAAATCTTGAGCCTTCTATATTGTTTGCGGCATAATGCTTACTGCAAGCCATAACATATTTCTGTGTTCCAATAACAAACGCGGAGCCCATAACGCCCAGAAGGACAGGGTCCTCTCCATAAGTCTCCTGTGCCCTGCCCCAGCTTGGATGTCTCAAAATGTTGATGCACGGCGCAAGCAATATATTCGCACCCTCTGCTCGCGCCTCATAGCCCATTGCCTCTCCTATCCGCCTCTCCAAATCCGCGTCCCAGCTAGCTCCCCTCGCCATCCCCACCGGAAAAGCAGTTGCCAGACCTTTCCCTACCCCGCGCGGACCATCTATACATCTTAACCCCGGAATGCCCAGCCGTTTATTGTCCGGCGTAGTCCAAACCTCTCCAAGACGAGAATCCAGCATCTCCCCTACTGCCCTCAGCATCCTTGCCCCAGAGACCTTCCCTGCCATCTGCTCTACCTTTTCCTCAAATGTCATCTGCGCAAGAGTCTCTTGAACCCTCTTCTCTATCTCTGACTCACTCAATCCCGAAAGCGAGCTGAACAGATTGCTGGAAAATCCCAGAATCAAAATTATTGACAAAACCAGATTCCTTAAATCCTTCCCTCTCATCGTTAGACCTCCTGAAAAATTTTAGCTTTTAATTATAACCCGGAAAATTAGCAAAGAGAAAAATCATAAAAACACAATTCCAGAATCCTGAATCATTAAACCCTGAATCCAGACAAGATTCAAGTTCCACTAAATAATCACTCTTCTGGTCAATTCCTTGATCAACTGGTCCGGGTCGTCAATAATGCTGAATATATTCATATCCTCAGGCGAGATATTTCCGCTCCGGAGCACAGTGTTTTCAAGCCAGTCAACCATTGGCTTCCAGTAATTAGAGTCAATCAAAAATACTGGAAACGGCTTGATCTTCTTTGTCTGGATCAATGTGATTGCCTCAGAGAGCTCGTCAAGCGTGCCAAATCCGCCCGGCATAATGATATAAGCCTGAGCGTATTTAATGAACATCAGCTTTCTTACAAAGAAGTATCTAAAGCTGAGCCGGACATTCGCATAAGGATTGGGCTTTTGCTCAAACGGAAGCTCTATATTTATCCCAACTGATGTTCCTCCTGCCTCTGCCGCACCCTTATTCGCGGCCTCCATTACACCGCCACCTCCGCCTGTGATCACAGCGTATCCAGCTTGCGCGCATTTTTTCGCAATAAGCTCCGCCTTTTGATAAAGCGGGTCCCCAGGCGTTGCCCGTGCGCTTCCGAAAATACTCACCGCAGGATAAATTTTATGAAGAGTCTCTATGCCCTCAACAAACTCCGAGATGATCCGAAACAGCCTCCAGCTCTCTCCTAATTCCCACGCATCTATCAGATACTGCTTTTCATTCATTTGTTCTCTCCATAATAATTTTTATTGTTTAATATGCGAGCGCCTTTAACGCTTTAATTGCGCAAGCAAACTTGCTCTCGCTACTTTCTCTCAGTCCACTTGCTTATCCCGATATGCGCCTGCGCTCCTGCAAATTCCAGGTCAGCCTGGTCCTGTAGCCCCTTTCCCAAACCAGCCATCCCTACTCCGCTAACCCCCAAATCCAAAGCCCATTTATCATCCAGCATAAACTCCGCGCCAACTCCAACCCGAGCCTGAACCATATCCATTGACCGCCAGTCTATCTCAAATATCGCATCCTCATCATCCTCCTTATTCCCCTCTCCCTTAAACTGCCCCCAGCCGACTCCGGCTCCGAAATCTATATACGGTCTAACCTTTTTATAATCCTGCTGATATATCCTGTCCGAAATCCATAAATGCATCCACCATGCGTCAAAATCTCCCTTTCCATCATCAAACTCAAAATCCGTTCCCTGCGCATAAGCAAACTCAAGAGACACGCCATAATAGTTCTGCCAGTTCTTTGCCTGCGCGGATTTCTTGGATTGAGTCAGATAGAAAAACTCCGCAGAACCAACATAGCCCGGCGTGGTCAGGAGATAATTATACCCCGCAGAAACTCCAGCAAAATCCTTCTTGCCATAAAAAGCCTCAAAGCCATCATCCTCCTGCGCTCTCACACAAACCGACCACAGAATCATCAAAACAAGCATTCCCACTATCACAATAATGTTTTTCATCTATTCCTCTCTTTCCAGCTTGGTCATATATCTAATTATAAAGGCAAGCCTGATTAAAACCAAATTTGTAAAAACGGCGAGAAAAATTTTTATGCGAATAAACTTGTTAAAGACTCTTCTTAAAACCATAAATTGATGAGCACATCCCCTAGCTGAAAAATTCTCTTGAAATTCATCCCAACTCTGAAGCTGGACAGGTTTATTTGTGTTTGTGTTTTTTCCCTTTGTTTTTATCTTTGTCTTTGTCCCGGTCTTTATCTTTATCCTTTGCTTTGTCTTTGTCTTTTGCTTTGTCCTTGTCCTTCTCTTTTATTGCACTGGAATCCGCTCCGAAATCGTTTTTGCTTTGCTTATTTTTCCCTTTTCCCTTGCCCTTGTTTCTGTCCTGTTCCAAATCGTTTTGCTGGTCCCGCCCCTGGTCCGGAGCAGGCTCAGGTTCCGGCTCCATAAAACCATCATCACTATAGCTGGAATCCTTATTCTTGCTCTTGCCCCTATCTTTTCCTTTTTCCTTGATGGCAAGCACGAGGTCCACTTTAGTATTTCTCCCAGCGGCTACATTCACCTTATTTATAGTAACAGCCATGTCTCCTTTTTTTGCTGTGATTGAATATCCGGTCCCAGCAGGCACGCCTGAGAACATATAAAATCCTTTGCTGTCAGTCTTGCCCTCTATTTTGTTGTTCTCACCAAGCTTGAGCAAGACCGTGGCTCCTGATGATGCGCTAAGGTCTGGCTCAAACACCCTCCCGGATACAGTGCCGGTTTGAATTCCATCTTTTGCTTTCTGAACCGGGGTCAAATCCTCAATAGGAAAAACTCCGCTATTCAGCAGAAATGCGCTCAGAATTAGACACACAGTTAATTGGTATTTACCCCTCATAGTATATATTTAGATATAACTCCCCGGAATTATCAAATCTCACACGGATTCATTGCTAAGCCAAGCCCCTGATTAAAAAATGGTCTTCCTTTCCACTACCTTGCCAATGATCTCAAAATCCTTTTTCTTGCTCAAAATCATGTCCTCGTATTTCGGGTTAAGAGGCTTGAGAATAACCAGATTATTCTTCAAAACCAATTTCTTAAAAGTGACCTCGCCCTCGCCTTTGATACGCACAATCACATAGTCCCCGCTCTCCGGCTTGAGATTGGGGTTCACTACAATAATGTCTCCTGGATGAAAAATAGGCTCCATTGAATCGTTCTCCACCCGAAGCGCAAATAAATTCCTGCCTTTAATGTCCGAATAAATATAATCGTCCGCATTCATAGGACCAAGGTCTCCGGTTTCGCTCGGAGCAAATTTCCCAGCCTGAACCCAGCCTAAAATCGGAATCTGCTTTCCCGGACCCAATTGCCAGGGCTGAACATTATCAAATTGCTTTTTCTGCCGTGAGGAACCGCTATCCTTGATAAAAATATCTTCAAGCAAATATCTCCGCGCATTTTCAGGCGCAGACTCGTAATGCGCCAGCTTCAGCGCCAGACCAGGGTCCAGCCTTAAAACCTCTGCCAGCTTAACCAGAATCCCATCACCAGGTATACGCTTCCCGCGCAAAATCTTGGAAATATACACAGCGCTTACTCCAACAGATTGCGCAAGAGCCTGATAATTCATCCCCAGAGCCTCCCTCTGCTCATCAAGCCATTCAGATAATTTTTTCATCCGAGGCATCCCCCCTGAATTTCCCCTTTATTTTTCAACCTGTTATCCTCTAAAATAGCCCATCCTGTTCGCCCTATCCGAACAAAAAGTTTGTCTTTAATCATTTTTCGCTTGACAACAAACAAATTGTTTGTTATAATCATAGACAAACTGTTAGTTTAAAAATATAGAATTTTACACGGTTTGTCAAGGGGCATGGGTCAAAAAATTAGAGGGGTTCGGGAACAGGGATTGGGGATAAAGTTGCCCCTGTAATTGAGGAATTCCTGGTTCCGGGCTCGGAAAGGGAGGTAGAAGGATGAAATTCAGGTGTGATCGGATTCGGGAATTGAGGGAAAAGCATAACCACTCTTTAGCAATGACCTGTCGGTTACTGGAGAGCAGATGCAATTTTGTTGCGAGGCGGAGCACTCTCTGCGGGTGGGAGAAGGGGAAAGCCACAATGAGCCTGAAGGCTTTAATGGCGCTTTGTGAGCTGTATGGTGTTGAGCCGAACTATTTTTTTGAATGAATAAGAAAACAAACAGTTAGTTTGCAGGAAAGGGGGAAGGGGTGGCAATGAGAGAAAGGGATGATGACCGGAAGAGCGAGATGTCTGCTGGCACAGACATCGGGTTATGTCTTCTGAGGGAAGCGGGATGGCTATTTTCTCTGGCAGGCGGTTTTAGAAAGCCGTTTGGTGTGGTTGATTTATCTTGCGCTTTCTGGCTTTGCGAGCCAGAGGGGATGTCCGGGTCAAAGCTGGTTATTTCCGGTAGAAAGGAGAAGGGATGATGCTATGCGCTGAATGTGCGAAGAGGAAGGGATGTAAGGAGCCGTGCCAAGAGCTTGAGCAGGAGCTTGAGAGGCTGGAGGGGGAATATCAGCCTGATGCTATGGTATCTCTTGATGGATTATCGGAATTTAATGAGGGTTATTCAGGGATTTTTCCGGACAGCCCTTTGTATTTATTGACAGAGATGATTGACTTGAATTCAATGGTATCCAGCCTTGGAGAGCTTGAGAGGGCAGTGATTCAGGGATATTTCTGGGAGGGGAAGAGTTTGAGGGTTTTGAGTGAAGAGATGAAAATTCCTCGCAGAGAAGTTTTTCGGATTATGAAGGGTGGTATAAAGGTTTTGCGGAAAGATATTCGGAAGATGCTGAAAAGCAAGGGTCTATCTTTTCTTGAAAAGTTTGGCTATAATAAGAAAGAGCTAGATGAGTAAGAAGAAAAAAGCGAGAAAGAGACAGAAATCAGTTTTGAAGAAGCGGACACAGAAGCCTGATTATCATTTGGAGCCTGATGTTCGGGTTGAGGAGGCAGAGCCTAAATTAGAAATAGCTTCGGAGGGTGATGATGCCCAAAAGGGCTTGAAGCCTTCTATTACTGGGGACAGCCTGGCGGTTTATGGTAAGCCTGGCAAGCTGGAGAGGATTTCACCGATTCAGTATTATTTGATGGAAGCCAGGCGGTATCCGGTTCTGGCTCAGGAGGAAGAAACCGAGTTAGCGAAGCGATACAGGGAGAAGGGTGACAAGCGGTCTGCGCAAAGGCTGGTTCTGGCTAACTTAAGGCTGGTGGTTAAGATAGCGCTGGAGTACAAGCGGCACTGGATAGACCTTCTGGATTTGATTCAAGAGGGGAATGTTGGCTTGTTGCAGGCAGTGAGGAAGTTTGACCCGTATCGTGGGATTAAATTCAGCACTTATGCCTCGTTCTGGATTCGGGCGTATATTTTGAAGTTTCTGATGGACAATTTCAGGCTGGTAAAGATCGGGACTACGCAGGCGCAGAGGAAGCTATTTTTCAATTTGAAGAAGGAAAAGGAGAGACTGGAGGCATTGGGTTTTAAGCCCACGGCAAGCCTTCTGGCAAAGAACCTGGACACGACTGAAAGAGAGATTAGGGAGATGGAGTCTCGCTTGAGCGCTCCAGAGGAATCTCTGGAGAATCCTGTAACTGATGATGGCAAGCAGACCTTGGGAACAACACTCTCGGATGAAGGTCCTAGTATAGATGATAAGCTGGCGGAAAGCGAATTTCAGGATTTAATCAATCAGAAGCTTAAGGTTTTCAGACAAAGGCTTGTAGAGGCGAAATCTGACAAGGAGCTTTTCATATTGGAGCATCGGCTGTTGACAGAGAAGCCGATGACCTTGCAGGAGGTTGGGGAGAAGTTCAACATCAGCAGGGAGAGGATTCGGCAGTTAGAGGTGCGCCTATTGAGAAAGCTGAAGGAGTTTTTAAAACAGGAACTTCCGGATTTTGAAGAGTTTGATTTCCTGAAAAAATGAGCGCTTGATATGGAGTCAAAAAATCGCGTATAGCTCAGCGAATCTGGAGCAAGTCATTCCTTTAAGATCAAATGGCAAGGTTTGAACTGATAAGCGAATTTAAGGCAAAGGGGGACCAGCCTCAGGCCATTGAGTCGCTTGAGAAAAATGTTAAAGCCGGGGTCAAGGATCAGGTGCTTTTAGGGGTCACTGGCTCTGGCAAGACCTTTACGATGGCGAATGTTATTGCCAGGGTCAACAAGCCGACTCTGGTCATTGCGCATAACAAGACCCTTGCGGCACAGCTATTTGGAGAGTTCAAGCAATTTTTCCCGAATAACGCAGTTGGATTTTTTGTAAGCTATTATGATTATTATCAGCCTGAGGCATATATTCCAGCAACTGACACTTACATAGAAAAGGATGCGAGCATCAACGAGGAGATAGACCAGATGCGTCATTTTGCGACCTATTCGCTTCTCTCGCGTAATGATGTGATCATTGTCGCAAGCGTGTCCTGTATTTATGGTTTGGGCTCGCCAGAGGCTTATTATGGTCTTCTGGTTCAGCTTGAGGCTGGCAAAGAGTATCCCAGAGATAAGGTTTTGCGGAAGCTGGTTGAGATTCAATATCAGCGGAATGACCTTGATTTTCATCGGGGAACCTTTCGGGTTCTGGGCGAGGTTTTAGAGATTTTTCCTGCTTATGAAGAGGAAAAGGCGATTCGGGTGGAGTTTTTTGGAGATTTAGTAGAGGGGATTTATGAGATAGACCCACTGAGGGGGAAAAAATTACGCGCTTTAGAAAAGGCAGTGATTTTTCCAGCAAGCCATTATGTTACTTTTCAGGAGAACCTTGAGCGGGCTCTTTATTCAATTAAGGAAGAGTTGGATGAGCGTGTTGCGGAATTAAAATCTGCTGGGAAATTGCTAGAGGCGGAGAGGCTTACACAGCGGACAATGTATGACCTTGAGATGCTTAGAGAGACCGGTCATTGTTCTGGTATAGAAAATTACTCAAGGCATCTGGCAGGAAGAGCCGCTGGAGTTGCTCCACCAACCCTGATTGATTATTTCCCTAAGGACTATCTTCTTTTTATTGATGAGAGCCATATGACCATTCCGCAACTTGGAGGTATGTATCGCGGGGACAGGTCTCGTAAGGAGACTTTAGTTGAATACGGGTTTCGTCTTCCGAGCGCGCTTGACAATAGACCGCTCACCTTTGAGGAATTTGAGCAGAGAATAAATCAGGTTATCTATGTTTCTGCGACTCCCGGGGAGTATGAGCTAAAGAAAAGTCAGGGGCTGGTGGTGGAGCAGATTATAAGGCCTACGGGTTTATTAGACCCGGAGATAGAGGTTCGGAAGGCAGAGGGTCAGGTTGATGACCTTCTTGAGGAGATACGGAAACGGGTAAAGAACAAGGAGAAGGTTCTGGTCACGACTCTGACCAAGCGGATGGCAGAGGATTTGACTGCTTATTATCAGGATTTAGGCATTCGGGTCAGGTATATGCATTCGGACATTGCGACCTTGGAGCGGTATGAATTGATAAGGGATTTTCGGATGGACAAGTTTGATGTTATCATCGGGATAAATCTATTGAGGGAGGGATTGGACATACCAGAGGTTAGCCTGGTCGCGGTTCTGGATGCGGACCGGGAGGGATTTTTGCGTGGAGAAAAGGCGCTGATTCAGACTGCTGGACGCGCGGCAAGGAATGTGAATGGTAAGGTGATTTTGTATGCGGATAAAATTACAGAGGCAATGGCTATCTGCATCAAGGAGACGAATCGGCGACGGAAGATTCAGGAGAGATACAATCAGGAGAATGGAATCACGCCTGAGACAATTAAGAAAAGCGTTCTTGAAATACGGGAATCGGTTTATGAGCGGGATTATTTTACAGTGCCTACTCCCGGGGAAAAGGCTCTGCTTAAAGAGATTAAGGACCTAGGAGAGCTTGATGATATGGTTAGGGCGCTTGAGCGGAAGATGAGAGACGCGGCAGAGAACCTGGAGTTTGAAAAGGCGGCTGAATACAGGGACAGGATTAAGGCGCTTAAGGAGATTGAATTGAGTTTTGGCCTTCGCAGTGCAGAGGGGGAATAAATTGTTTATTAAACCATTAGAGGGATTGAAGCCGGTAAAGGAGTCTGGAAAAATTTTTCTTGAAGCAGAACCTTCAGAACTGGACAGGTTGCATCGGAGATGTCTTGAGGTTTTTCCTCAAAAAGAGATCGTGAGCAAGCCTTCGGAGCATTTTGCTTTATGGTCTCAAGCTGGTTTAGAAGGATTATCGCTCATTGCCCGAAATTTCTCCGAGCAAGCAAAAGGCTTGAGCATTGATGTAAAGAGCCAATCTTATATTTTGAGCGCAGAGGATGAGCGGATTTCAATATATGCTGGAGGGGCTTCTGGGCTTTATTACGGAATGCTGGCTCTTCTTGAGCTGTTTCAGAAAAATGCTGGTGCGCGCGATTTTTTTTCCCATCCGGTTTATCCCCGTCGGGGTTTTCTTCAGGATTTAAGTCGCGGACAGGTCTTGAATAGAGCTGGCTGGGAAAGATTGGTTGAGGCGCTTAGTTTTTTTCGGTTTAACTGGCTTACTTTTAATCTTGAGCATAATTTCGGGTATGAGAAGCATCCAGAGATCCCGGATGAAGATGACCAGTTGACCAAGGCAGAGGCAAAGGCGCTGTTTGAGCTTTGTAAGGAACATTACATAGAGGTAGTTCCTATGCAACAATCATTTGGCCATTGCAGGGGGATTCTCTCAAGGGAAAAATACCGGCATCTGGCTTTTGATGAGAAACTGCTCTGGAGTCTTGACCCGCGCAAGGATGATGTGTATTCACTTCTGGAGGAGCTTTATGAGGAGCAGTGCGAATGTTTTCCAGGAGATTTTTTCCTGGTCGGATGTGATGAGCCGTTTGACCTGAAGAAATTTTGGAAACCGGAAACTGGAGATGGTAGAAGTTTTCCTGAGATTTATCTTGCGCATTTATTGAGATTGCACCAGACCCTCTTGGGGCTGAAAAGGCGGATGATGGTCTGGGGGGACATTTTTGTTGAGCATCCGGAATTGCTGGCGAGGATTCCAGACGATGTGATTATCATCAACTGGCAGTATGGGACTTCCAATCAGGAGAATGAGGATTTTTATCTTGCAAAGTCCAGGAAGATTGCGGATTCTGCACGGGAATTTTATGTTGCGACCACAACCTGGAGCTATGCGCGGCTGTTTCCGGAAATCCGAACAATGGAGGCAAACAACAAGCATTTTCTCAAAGCTGGCGAGAACCTCTGTGCTAAAGGGGCTTTGCTGACCAATTGGGGAGACCTGGGACATCTTCAGCTTCTGGGATATATCGCGCCAGCGCTTGGGTATTTTGGTGCGCAAAGTTTTAAGCCAGATGAACTATCTCTGGATGACTTCGGAAGGGATTTTAGCCAGTGCTTTTTTGGGGATGAAAGCGGGAACTCAGCGAGGTTCTATCTTGTGCTGGATAAGATCAACGAGGTGGTTTCTCCGGGAAAATTTCTAGGCTCTTCTGCTCTGTTTGTTCTACTGGATGATTTGTTCAGCGGACAGTATATTCCTGCTTGCTCTTTGAAAGGGATTAGCGACCAGCTTTTAGGGATAATCAAGGATGTTGAAGCGCTAACCAGCGGGATAAAGAACCCGGCGAATCCAGAGTGGCTTTTGGACCTGAAGCCTGTTATTTATGCCCTGGGTATATTATTTTCCAAATTTCTGGTTCAGGAAAACGCATCGCTTATGTTTCAGGATGCGTCAAAAAGAGAGGAAGCCCTGATTTTATTTGGTCATTTGTCTGCGTATTTTCAGGAATTTGCAATAGCATTAAAAGACCGATGGATGAGTCAGGCAAAGCCCAGGGGACTGGAGAATAACTTGAGGCGTCTGGTTAAGGTGATTGAAGGGTATCAGAAACGGCTGGAGCAATTAAAGCAAAGCCAGGGACAAAGCTGGGAGCAGTTCAGGGACTCGCCTGAGTTTAGTGAATACAAATTTAATCTGATAAAGGAACTTGGTCTGGAGGGGCTGTTGTGAGAAGCGCAGGTTCAAAGCCATTGGTCCAGTTAAGAAAAACTGACCCGAGCTGGAGGTCTACATTATGGCTGATTACGCTGAGCCTGATTGCGGCTTGTGCATGGGCGTTGGTCTTTTCAAGATATTTCCTAGAGCAAAAGCCGCGTTTGGCGGGCGGATTGAGCGAGGTCCAGCTTCAGGGCTTGACCGAGCAGTGGCTGGGATTTTATCAAGGGGATAGCCCGATTGGATACAATCATCTTGTGATAGAGCCACGCGGGAACGAGTATTTTATGACCGATGAGATGGTTTTGCGCGTGAATCTTCTGGGACAGGTTAATGAGATGCGCCTTTTTATGAAGGGAAGACTGGACATGGACTGGACGATTCAGAGCCTGGATTTTGATTTAAGCTCCGAGGGCTTATCATTTTCCGCAAGAGCACAGCGGGTTAATAACCTGATGAAAATTATTATACGCACCGGAGGGGAAAGGCTGGAGAGAGAGATTTCTCTCAATCAACCGCCTTATCTTTACACGGAGCCTGTTCTGGCAGAGAAATTGCGCCAGCAGGGGATCAAGCCTGGGCTAAAACTGAGCGTGCCGGTTTTTGAGCCATTGACCCAGAGCTTTGACCTGGTCAATCTTGAGGTCCAGGAGAAGGAAAGGGTGAAGCTGGCAAAAGGAGAGGTTGATGCGTTCAAGGTTTCTGAGAGCTTCCGCCAGCAGACCGAGTATCTATGGATCACAGAAACCGGAGAGGTTGTTAAGGAATGGCATCCGAGCGGATTCACTGCGCTGAAGATAGACCGGGACACTGCGCTTAATCTATTGACCTCTGAGGGCACAGGCTTGAATCCGGATTTGATCAGCGCGCTCTCGGTCCCAAGCGATCGGTATATAGAAAATTCCCGGCAGGTAAAATTTTTGAAACTCAGAATTAAGGGAGCAAAGCTGGATGGATTGGACTTAGATGGAGATGGACAAAAGCTCTCTGGAAGGACTTTAGAAATCCTGGGCGCAGAGGTTTCAGAGTCCAGTTATGCGCTCCCTTTTTCCGGAGATTTGGACATGGAAAAATATCTTAAGCCGGACTGGCAGGTTCAATCGGATTCAGAGGGAATCGTCTCGCAGGCGCGGGAGATAGTGGGCTCGGAAAAGGATTCTGTAAAGGCAACTGCTATGCTGGTTCAATGGGTGAGCAGGTATGTAGAGGATTCGTTAGTAGTGAGCATACCGAGTGCGCTGGAGGTTTTGAAGAGCAGGAGAGGCGCTTGCAAGGAGCACACTGTCCTTTTCACAGCGCTTGCGCGCTCAGCCGGGATTCCAGCTAGGATGGTTGCGGGTCTGGTTTATTCGGACGCTTATCTGATCAAGGGTTTTTATTATCATGCCTGGGCAGAGGTATATCTTACAGATGAGGATGGTAAAAATGGGAGATGGGTGAGGGTTGACCCTACTTTCAATCAATTCCCTGCGGACGCTACTCATATTCGGCTCAAAATCGGGAACCTGGAGGATATGCTCAGTCTGATGCAGGTGGTGGGACAAACCAGAATTGAGGTTATTGAGTATCAATGAGGTATATTTAAGGAGTCCTGAATGATAAAGACCGAGAAGCTAAATAAGAAATACGGAAATTTTGTGGCGGTTAAGGATTTGAGTCTGGATATTCCTGCTGGGCAAATTTACGGTTTTCTGGGTCCAAACGGCGCTGGCAAAACCACCACTATCCGGATGCTGATCGGACTCCTCAAACCCAGCTCCGGCAAAATTTTTATATGCGGATATGACCTTGAGAAGAATCCAATTTCCGCAAAGAGCCTGGTCGGGTTTATACCGGATAGACCTTATATTTACGAGAAGCTTACAGCGCGAGAGTTTCTGCATTTTATTGGAGGGGTGTATGGGATGAGCGAGGATGAGGTTGAAAAAAAGGCTCCAGCGCAGTTGGAGTTTTTTGACCTCTCGGACTGGGCAGATGAGTTGATTGAAAGCTTTTCTCACGGGATGAAGCAAAGGCTCATATTTGCAAGCGCGCTTCTGCATAGCCCTAAAGTAATTATTGTGGATGAGCCAATGGTGGGAATGGACCCTAAAGGCGCGCGTCTACTCAAGGACGCTTTTCGTCATCTGGCTCATCAGGAAGGCAAAACCATTTTTATGAGCACGCATACTTTGGAGATTGCGGAACAGGTATGCGACCGGATCGGGATCATCAGTCACGGAGAGTTGATTGCAGAGGGCACAATGGAAGAATTGCGCGGGATTGCGCGTGAAAAAGACGCGAATCTGGAGGAAATCTTCTTAAAACTGACTGGAGGGGAGGAAATCCAGGAACTGTTGCAGAGCTTGCAAGGGTAAATCGCGAGCAAGCTCGCTCGCACAATCATCGCGACTTAACACGCTCGCAAATTAAAGCTGTGTGCTGACACGAGTGTCCGCACAAAGAAAAAAACCGGCTGGTCCGTTTCAGGACCAGCCGGTTTCATTAGCAATAGCTCAGATTAAAGCGTATTTAGCTCAACATTGACCGCGAGTTCCCAGAGGTTCGGATAGCTTACTCCATCCGGCTCCTCGGGATTCTTAGAGAGGTAATTGATTCCGATGGTGGTGTTGTCGTTGATCAGGTAGTTAACACCAAGCGCCCACCAGTATTCGGTGTCAATATCCTCAATACCAGCGATGTCATCATCGCTCAGGTCTGAATAATCAACCCAGTCATATCTGCCCACGACCTCAATGGAGCTGAAGCGTCCACCAGCCAGGACATACATTCCTTGCTGGGTATTGCTCTTATCCATTAAGGTATCTGTGGGGTCCCAGGTAATATTGGAATACTCAGCGCCGACAAAGAAGTTATCAGCATTGTAAAGAGCGCCAAGTCCCCAGCCGGTAACATCGGATGAATCCGGCTCGGGTCCCGCAATGTCTGATTCCTCGCTGAAGTAATAAGCGCGAGCCGCTAGTTTGCCAGGACCTACTTCGCCATTGTATCCAATCGCGATGTTTCCGCCCTTGCTCTTGTCATTCTCGGTAGCGAGGTCATTTCCGCCCGGCATCGGCGCAAGCCCAGCCAACTCACCATTATAGATTGTGTAGTTGAGATTCACGCCGCTGAAATTGACATCAATGCCCAGACCAGTCTGATAGGTCGGAAGTGGAATATAAGGAAGCCCACTTGCCATTGCATTATATCCCCCGGTGAGCATCAAGGGCACGGTTGCCAGATGATGCACTTTGTTCATATGGGGAACATTCGCGAGCGCGGTTGGAACCAGTTGCCGACCAACAATCAATCCGAGTTGGTCAATAACCATCCACTCCACATTAGCATCCAGCAGAGTGGCAGTGGGAACGGTTCCCAGATCAAACGCCTCGTTGATCTTCCAAAGCACCTTGTCGCCAACCTTGCCTGATAGACCCAGAATCACATTCTCCGCGTTAATGGTGTCATATCCAGGCCAATAAACCTCGTCCGGATCCGGGTCTTTGTTGTCCTCAGGTGAATACCGATAAGCCGCATCAATGTGTACTCCGATTTTCACGGGGCCTGCTCCAGCCTCTACCTGGGCATAAAGCCCGACTGGAATCGCTAGAATTGTCAGAACTGCTAAAATTGTCATAAGTTTCTTCATTTGCTTAATCCTCCTTCTTTAACTTTATTTTTTTCTCTTTTTCTCTTTTCTTCCGTTACCTTTCTTTACCACCTTTGAACTTCTACCTCAATATCTATCTTCAGCTGTCCCTGGCAATCTGCCATTCCCCAACAACCTTTTCTCTTCCTCATTTACGAGGCGCATCCCGTTTATTCCCGGTGTCTGCGCTTATCGTTTTTGCAGATTGCCCTCGGAAACAGGATATCTTCCTGTTCCGGTCCTTCTTCTAAGAACCAAATAATTTTTCCCTTGCCATATCTCACCTCCTTTTTTCTATTTTCTACATTCTATCATTAAATCAGCATAACATCAAAATCAGATTTTTTATTTCCCCCGTTTTACCCTATTTTCGCTATATTTTAACAATTTTTTCAAATTTGTCAAATGCCAAACCCTTATAATGGAAACCTTACCTTAAAAGTTGTTCCACTTTCGGGTCCGACCCTGGATTCAACCTCTATATCCCCATTATGCGCATTTGCTATTTGTTTGCAAATGCTCAATCCCAAGCCATATCCTTTGCTGACCAATCTCTTTGCCTCACCTCCGCGATAAAATGGTTCAAATATATAAGGAAGCTCCTCTGACGGGATTCCAATACCCTGATCCTTGACGCTCACCCAAGCTTCCTTTTCTGCCCGCTTCAAGCCCAACTCAATCCGCCTCCCACTAGGTGTATATAATATAGCATTTTCAATTAAGTTTGCAACTAGCTGTTTAACCCTATTTTCATCTATTTTTAGAAAAATACCATTTTCCGCATCTATTGTCAAGTGAATGCCCTTTTTGGAAGCCATTTTCCGGTATTCGGCATAAAGCTCCATCATCAGCTTGCTCAAATCCGCAAGCCGGAACGCCATTCTTAAATCCCCGGCTTCAGCCTTGCTCACTAAAAGCAGGTCTTCAACCAGCCGACTGATCCGGTCAACCTCTTCTAGGTTTGACTCCAGAATCTCCCTGTATTCCTCCGGAGTCCTCTCCCTGAGAAGCGCAACCTCCATATCTCCCCTTAAAATCGTGAGTGGAGTGCGGAGGTCATGAGAGATTGCGCCAATCAGTCTCCTCTGTTTGAAGAGCCTATCCTCACAGCGGTCCAGAAGCTGGTTCAAAAGAAAGCCTACCCTGCCTAGGTCATCCTCTGGCGCGTCAAAATAAACCCTTGTCCTGCTCTGGTCCTCAATCAAACCGGATAAACAATGGCGTATCTCTTCCAGACCACTCTTCTTGATTAGAATAAGCGCCTGAACCCCGGTCAGGAGAAATCCCAGAAACAACACCCCAGCCAACAGCTTAACCCACCATCCGCCCATCCAGAACAGAACCCCGACCCCAGCACCAGCGGCTAATTCCATCAAAACGATAACAGTAAGCAAAACCCGAGACCGGTTCAAGCTCAGGCTTATCCTGCCCAGCTTGATTCGCCATAAGCTGGAAAGCATAAGTCTGGAGTCAGCTTTTTCCATTGCCTTACTGATTCAGATGTATTTACTATTTCTTATCAGCTTGCTCAGGCTCTTTCGGAACCTTGAGAACATAACCGATCCCGCGAACCGTATGGATCAGCTTTGGCTCAAAGTCCCGGTCAATCTTGTTGCGCAAATAATTGATATAAACATCTATAACATTGGAAAATGTGTCAAAGGTATAATCCCACACATGCTCAGAAAGCTGTGTCCGGGATAAAATTTTCCCAGCATTCACCATAAAATACTCCAACAGCGCATATTCCCGATTGGTCAGCTTGATCTCTTTACCAGCTCGCGTTACCTCTCGCGTGACCGTGTCAAGCGTCAGGTCTGCAACCTTGAGCTTAACCGGTGTCAATGACTCCCCTCTCCGGAGCAATGCCCGCACCCGCGCCAGAAGCTCATTAAAAGCAAACGGCTTTGCCAGGTAGTCGTCCGCACCAGAGTCTAATCCCAAAACCTTATCATCCACTGAATCCTTTGCGGATAAAATCAGGATCGGCGCCCGAACCTTAACCTGCCTCAGTTCCTTAAGAACCTCTATCCCGTCTTTTCTCGGAAGAATCAAGTCCAGTATAATCAGGTCGTAATCCTCGCTCTCCGCAGAATAAACCCCTTCCTCGCCATCCTTTGCTATATCCACAGAATAACCGGCTTCCTCTAAACCCCGCTTGATGAAGCTCGCTACCTTCTTCTCATCCTCTATGACCAGTATCCTCATCTTCCTCACTCTTTTTTACTAAATCACTTCTAAAAAGTCAAATCCATACCTGTGAGAACGACTTTAGTCGCAATTCCCTGCTCCCAATGTGCGAGGGACTTTAGTCCCGACCTCCTGCTCCCAATGTGCGAGGGACTTTAGTCCCGACCTCCTGCTCCCAATGTGCGAGGGACTTTAGTCCCGACCTCCTGCTCCCGATGTGCGAGGGACTTTAGTCCCGACCTCCTGCTCCCAATGTGCGAGGGACTTTAGTCCCGACCCCCTTTGAACCTTTCAACCTTTCAACTCTTCCAAGTATCTTACCAGCAGTCTCATTCCCTTTCCAGTGGGTCCCTTTCCCAGATACGGATGAGCCTCATCGGCCCAGTCCACACTCGCTATATCAAGATGCGCCCAGGGGACATCCTTCACAAATTTTTTAAGAAAAATCCCGCCCACAATGGTCCCGGCTTCTCTAGCCCAGTTTCCGTTCTTAATATCCGCAATATCACTTTTGAGCAGGCTCATATATTCATCCCATAAAGGCAGAATCCAGCAACGCTCCCCAGCGAGCGCCCCTGCCTGGCTCAGCTTGCTCATAAGAGCTTCGTCATTCCCCATCAGAGCGATCGCATATCTGCCAAGAGCTATCTTACACGCGCCAGTTAGCGTGGCAATGTCCAGAACCTGTTCTGGCTTGAACAGCTGACAATGATAAAGCGCATCAGCCAGAATAAGCCTGCCCTCTGCATCCGTGCTTATTACCTCCACAGTAGTCCCATCAGCCATCCGGATAACATCGCCCGGACGCTGTGCCGCTCCCCCGGGCATATTCTCAGCCAATGGAATCACTCCTATAAGGTTCAATCCCAGCTTGAGCCTCGCCGCACACCGCATCACGCCTAAAACCACTGCCGCGCCAGTCATATCCCCTTTCATCTGCTCCATACCCTGTGCGCTTTTGAGAGAAATCCCTCCTGTGTCAAAAGTAATTCCCTTTCCCACAAGACCGACCCAGCCTTTGCTTGCGCCCAAAGCCTGATACCTTAACTCCACCAGCCTCGCTGGCTTCCTGCTCCCCTGCCCAACACGCAGAACCCCATTATATCCCATCCTCTGTAAAGCCTTTTCATCATAAACCTTAACCTTAAGCCCATATTTCTTCGCGGACCGTCTTGCCTCTTGAGCAAATTCCTCAGGTCCTAAATCCGCACCTGGTTTGTTAATCAAATCCCTGATATAACAATGCTCCTCACCAATAACCTCAGCTATGCCAAGCGCTTTCCCTATCCCTCTATCCCCTCCCAAAACATAAACCTCAGAAGCCGCGCTCCAGTCACGCTTCTTATATTCCGAATACTGATAACTCGCCAGATAAAAAGCCTCTCCAACCGCTCTAGCCTCCTCCTCTAAAGAAAAACTGTTATCTAAAGGCTCAAGAAGTTCAACCTCTATTCGCTTAACCTTATACTGGGAAATCCGCTTCAGTCCCGCAGAAACCGCTTCCCGAAAAGCCTCTCCATTCAAATCCTTACGCTTTCCAGCTCCAAGCAAAACCGCTAATCCCCATCTGGCAGAAGATAAAACCAGAAGCTCGCAATCCCTACGCTTTGCCTTAAAGCCCATTTCCAGAAGCCGGGATATCCCGTTCCCGCTTAAACGCTCAACCTCTTTTGCAGTCTTGCTTAAAACCTTCTCCCCTTCGCAAAAGAACAGAAAAATCGCATCCGCCTTGCCTTTACAGGTTCCAGCCAGTAATTTCATCTTTGCCTCCTTACTTATTATGTGAACGATTTTAATCCTCTATATTTAGAGCCTCATATTGTTAATAAACCTGTCCATAAACTCCTGACTTGTAAACAATTCTATATGTTCAACCTTCTCTGCCAGCTCGCAGGCAAACTCAAACGCATCCCTCGCAAGCATCATACCCGCTCCCATCCCCGCGGCGTTCGCAATGACCTTAATCCGCTCCTGTGGAATTTCTGGAATCAAGCCTAATTCCAGAGCGTCCCTGACATTGACCCTTGCGCCAAACGACCCTGTCAAAATCATCTCTTCCAGGTCCTCATCCTTCAAATTCAATCTCTCAAGCAATACCTCAAACGCCGCGCGCACCGCAGATTTTGCCTTCTGAACCTCCCGAACATCTGACTGAGAAAGATATACCGTTTCAGTTAGAAAAATCCTGCCAGACTCAAGCCTGCCAGTTGAGTCAATTTTGCCTTCTTTTCTAAAAAAATTCACCAGGCTCAATAATCCCGAGCCCGCAATGCCTTTAGGCTTGCCCCCTCCAATCACTTCCAATTCCAGAGGCGCAGACACTCCTGTCTGCGACTTCTCCGCAATACTCACTGAACAAATAGCTCCCTTGCTCGCTCTCATCCCGCACTCTATATTCACGCCCTCAAAAGCAGGACCAGCCGCTGTGCTCGCAACAACTATCTTGTTTCCATCCGTGACCATCACCTCGCCATTGGTTCCAAGGTCAATAGCCGCAATCCGCTTGCGCCTGGTTGCGAACCCTAGATAAATCAGGCACGCAAGCGCATCCGAACCTACAAACCCTCCGATCAAGGGCGGAACCCATGTCTCAATCTCCTGGCTTAAAATGCGTATATAAACCTTTCTCGCTTCCCGCTCAACCGGTTGAAATGGCAATTTCATCAGGCTCTCAACTGGAAAGCCTAAAAATAAATGATGCATCGCGCTATTGCCAACAACAATTGCGCGCTTTACATCCTGATACTGACTTTCCTCCAGCCCAAGCCCCGAAACAGCCTCCTGTATGCTCGCCTCTGCCAGTTTTTTTAATTCCTTTGACTTGCTCTGATGACTGGATTCCATCCGGCTTATCACCTCTGCGCCAAGCGCACTCTGCTGATTCAATACAGCATTTCCTTTATGAATAAGCCCATCTTTTAGTGTGACCAGAAAAGCCGCTACAGTGGTGGTTCCAAGGTCAATTGCTATCCCAAAAGGACCCTTCAATTCCCTGAGCGGATACGCTCCTTCAAAGATCTTGTCAGTGAACACCGTTCTGGAAACAATGGCTATCTCCGCATCTCCAAGAATTTTCGCCTGGCAGGACAGCCTAAATCCAGCCTTCAAATTTTTCTGGCTTAATAGCTTTAACTCAGCTTTTGTCGGCTTACTCAGCTTTCCCTTTGCCCTGACCCTGCATTTTCCGCAAGTTCCTCTACCCGCGCACGGATGCTCCATAAAAAATTCCGCAGACTGCAACAGCTCCGAAATAAGTGTTCCCTTGTCAGCGCTAAATTCAAATGTCTTATTTTCAGCTTTGATAATAATTTTCACCATTGGCTCCGGGGAGATTTTATCCTAATCCCGAAAATAGCGCAAAACTAAAATGATGATGAAAATTGAAGGTTATTCTGGAAAAAAGGAATGACGCTTGACATTTCAGATAAAATAAGTATAGTAATAATGTCCGCGTGAAACGGTTGATATATAGTTATTGTGCTCGACAAACCCGCCCTTTGTTCGAGAGGGGGTCAATTGACCTGAATTTATCCGAACATTTCTCGGAAGAAGAATTCTAGGCGAAATTCCGATAGTTCCGATCAGATTGTTCGCAGGAAACGAGGAGAGAAAAATGAATATCTATGTGGGAAATCTGTCGTATGAGGTGACTGAGGACACTTTGCGTCAGGAGTTTTCAGCTTTTGGCGAGGTGGACTCAGTGAACATCATCAAGGACAAGTACAGCGGAAAGTCCAAAGGCTTTGGTTTTGTGGAGATGAAGGACGACACCAAGGCGCAAGCCGCTATTGACGCTCTGAACCAGAAGGACCTGATGGGCAGGGCGATCAATGTGAGCAAAGCAAAGCCACGCACCGAGAACCGTGACCGCAGAGGCGGAGGCGGTTTCCGCGGTGGCGGAAAGCGCTGGTAAAAAAGAGCGCTGAAACCAAACAGCCCCTTCCGGAATGCCGGAAGGGGCTGTTTTTTTGAGATTTTCATCCGCCGATCCGCGGAAGCGGATATCCTGACCTCAAGTAAAAATCCCGAAAAGATTTTTTGCGCTTTTCGGACATTGACTTTTATATTTTTACTGTTATAATATATTTCAGCAAATGTTGAAAATACGAAATATAATGAAAATTAAGCTATTGGGTCACAAGGCAGAAATGGAGCGCCGCGCTGAGGAGGCGCTCCGGCAATGCCTTGGCGAGGTGCCCTTTATGAAAATTAAGAAAATTACCAGGGAGCCTGGTCAGGGAATCGTAAGACCTGATTTACTGGTTGAAACTAATGAAAAGGTTTTGGTGGTTGAAGTCAAGTCCAGTGGACAGCCCCGTATTGCTCGGGAGGCGGTCAATCAGCTCTTGCGGTATCAGGATAGTTTTCGGGGCGCCTATCCGATTTTTGTGGCTCCTTATATCAGCCCGGCATCTGCGAGAATTCTGGAGCAGGAAGGGATCGGGTATGTGGATTTGTCCGGGAATTGCCGTCTGCAATTTGGGAAGATATATATCCGGAAGGAAGGCAAAGATAATCAATTCGCGGTGAAAAGGGATTTGCGCTCGCTCTATTCCCCGCGTGCGAGCCGGGTGGTCCGGGCGCTTTTGGAAAATCCGGGCCAAAAGTGGAGACTTCTGGAGCTTGCCGAGGAAGCCGGAGTTAGTGTGGGTCAAGTTTATAATGTTAAAAAGCTTCTCCTGGATCGGGAATGGGTCGGTTTTTCCAAAAAAGGCCTGACCCTGGTCGCACCCGAGCCTTTGCTCAAAGAATGGTCGGAGAATTATTATTTGGAAAAAAGCCCTAGATTTGATTTCTACTCTATTCGTTCCCCCCAAGAAACCGAACTAGACCTTGCGGAGTTTTGCTTCAAGAATAAAGTTCCTTTCGCCCTGACCGGCTTTTCCGCCGCGGACCGGTATGCGCCTTTTGTCAACTATCTAAGGGCAATGGCTTATGTTCAGGGAGACCTGGAAAAAATTGCTAAAAGGCTAAAGCTAAAGAAAGTTAGCAGTGGCGCCAATCTCAGCCTTTTCCTGCCTTATGATGAGGCGGTATTTTATCACGCGAAAAAAATCAGGGGCGCATTAACCGTGTCCGCCTTGCAAGCTTATCTGGACTTGATTCATTTCGGGGAGCGAGGCAAAGAAGCCGCGGAATTTTTATTCCAGGAGGTGATCAAGCCCGGATGGTGACCAAATCCCAGTATCGCCGGGAAAAAACCGATGCGGCAAGAACCGTTTTTCTGGAATCCTTGCCGATTCTGGAACCGGTTCTTAACCAGGTCATTATTATTGGAGGCTTGGCGCCAGGTCTGCTTTTGCCAGACGCGCCAGAAAAGCATATCGGCACCATTGATATTGATTTTGTTTTGAAACCAATGAAAACCATGAGAAGCAAGCGGTATAATCTAAAGAGAAAATTTCTGGATGGCGGTTTTACTTTGGATCATAAAGAGCCCTTTTCCTTTCTTAGAAAATCAGCTTTTTTGAAAAACCATAAAGTCCAGGTGCATTTTTTAACCGGGGAAAATCCCCGGTCTCCGCGGAGCGAAAGTCAGAATATTTTAGGCATTGACGCCAGAAGCATTCCCGGACTGGAATTAGCCTGCGAAAATCCGGTGAGGATAGGAATTGCTAACCCTCTAAAGCCGGAAGTGGAATATGAGGTTCAGGTAGTAAATTTGCCGACCTTTATGATTTTAAAGGGCTTGGCGATGAGAATGCGAGTAAATAATAAAGACCTATATGATCTGTATTACTGTTTGAAAAATTTCTCCGGCGGCGACGATGCATTATTGGAAGAGCTTGAATTGATTGACCTGGGAAATAAAAAGGTCATAGAATCAATCCGCCAGATGACAAGGTTGTTCTCATCACCGGAAGATGATGGTCCCACAGGAATCGCTGATTTTCTTGAAATCACGGATAAAGAAGAGCGGGCAATCATCCAAAGAGATGCTTTTGAAAAAGTTCAGGATTTGATTCGCCGGCTGGGAATAAAATAAAAAGACCTTTAGAGGTTCTTGCTCAGAACCGCAAGCCCCTCCCGGAAAAGCGCATACAACTCAAACCAGCTTTTTACCCGCGCAATTCTTGAAAGCAGGTACCCGGGTCTTAAATAAAAATCCAGAACCGCTTTCTGCTTGAGCGCAACCAGTTCCTTTTCGCTTAAAGCGCGGGTCTTGAGTGAGCCAAAACTTCCTGCCTGATCCATCTCGGGCTTGATTGCAAGACCCTCTGCTAGAACTTTCTTCCGCAAATCTGTTAGACTGCGCGGAACTGCCAGATTGTATGAGACAAAATCAGGCTCAAGCTCTCGCAGGAATTTCATTGTTGCCCTGATGCTATCTTCCGTGTCCTCAGGCAAGCCAATGATCACAGTAGTCACAACTCTTAATCCAGCTTCCTTTGCCCTCCTGATACCATTTTTGATCTCATCCCGGTTATACCCTTTGGAATATGTCTTTAAAATATCCTCGCTCGCGCTCTCAAGCCCAACAATAACCGTATGGCATCCACTCTCCTTTAAGTTTTTCCAGAAATCATCCCCTCCCTGATCAGGTCTGACAAAAGCAGTGAAGGAATTTGCATACTTCTGGAACAGGCTCATCATTTTTCTGCTATGCTCTAAAACCGCGCCAAAGCTCTGGTCTGCAAGGAAAAGCTCCTTAACTCCAAGCCATTTCAAATAATCCAGCTCTTCCTCAACCTCGTCCGCGTTCCGGCGCCTATACCCGATTGCGCCCATTATACAGAATTTGCACCTAAAGGGACAGCCAAAGTCAGTGAGAAAGGTCGCAAAACGCCGATGTTTTGCAAATGAGAAAAAATAAGCTGGATACTGAAAAAGCTCCTGCCTGGTGCGACCAACCGAGTATTCAGGCTCCTTGCTTGCTGGAAAACTTTTTATCTCAGAGCCGTTCCGCAAGACCAAGCCCTCCGGCGCTTCATTACTTATATATTGATGCAGGCCATGGCTCACAAATCTAAGCAGAATTCCATCTATAAAAGTATGAGCGTTTAACCATTCCTCTGAGTCCTCAAGAACCGGCTCCCCGGTAAGAAAAATTTTGCAGTTTGAAAGCGCGCTTTTGAGCGCCTGATAAAATGCCAGGTCTTCAGTGTATCTCACAGCAGAGACCAAGCCTAAAATTAGCTCCGGCTGAAAAGATATTATACGGGCAAGACATTGTTTCTCTGAGATCCCCTCAGCAACCGCGTCAATCACAATCAACTCATTATGCCTTGCGAGCAAGCCACTCTGCATCAATAAATCCACAGGCGCGAACAAATAAGTGCTCTTGCTGGTCTTACTGCAATAGTAGTCGCGAATGAGCCGGACTCTGGAAGGGGGGTTAAGTAGAATGATTTTCATCTTAAGCGTATTTCAAAGCTCTAATAGTTGACTAAGATTTCTGTAATTTAAGGAACTCTCATAATATCTTTCTATATCCGAATAAGCGATAAAATGGCATCTGTCAGCAATAGTTTGAAAGGCTGATTTTGAAACCTCGCGCTGATACTTTGCTTTTTTCTCCGCAGAAGCGACCATGTAGAATAGTGTTCGGAAATCCTGCAACTCAACGAATTTTACAAACGAGCCACGAAAATCAGTTGAGTCCTCAACCTCAAAAATTCTTTCTGGAAATCCACGCTGATTAAACCAGACTACATCAAGAAATTTAACCGCGCGAATTATCCGGGGGTAAGTGAACTCCGGAAATTTTTTCAAAGTAACAAGGTTGCCAAGTCTTTTATTCGCAAAAATTTTGCTTTTGTCAGGCGTATAAGTGTCAAAACCTTTCATATTGCCAATTTCAATAACCATTCCCTGTATTTCCGTATGCTTGTGCATAGCCTTTTGTGCGTTTGTTCTGGGCTCTGTTATACGCGGAAGCCTATCTAGGTATCGTGTAAGAGCATAAACACCAAATCCAATTCTAGTAAACCTTTTGTCTCTTTGCACACGCTCCTGTATGGTTTTAAGCGGGGTTAGTCCGGAAAATGGACGGTGTTTTTCAAATTCTTTGTAAATCAGTTGCAACGGCGCGTAATAGCCGTTTTCAATCATCACTTTTTCAATGGCATCTGAAAATGTTAGACCTTTTCTCATAGTATTTTTCGGTAATTCCTATTTTCGGGCTAATCCCTGAAAAAATTATGAATCAATTTTTTGATCGCGTCAAACTCTGGTTTAGAGGCGCAAACTTCATTTATTTCCGATTTCCGAGCACCTCTCTCACCGCGCTAAAAGCCTCTTCCGGGCTTATTCCTGCCACGCATTCCGGGATTTTGCGGATACAGCGCACGGTCTTGGCATTATAAACAGTGATGCAGGGGGAGCAATCAATTTTATGATACAAAACCTTATGCCCCTCCCCAAGTGGTCCATAAAGCATAGGGGTTTCCGGTCCGAAAAAACTCACGGTTCTGGTTCTTACAAGCTCTGCGATATGAAGAGGTCCTGAATCATTTGTGATGAGAATCTTGCTCGTCCGGATAAGCTCAATCAATTCTGCAAGGTCTAATTTACCCGCAAGATTTATAACCCTGTCTCTCGCATTTAATCCTTCTCTTAATTTTTCCACAAATTCCCTCTCGTCAGGTGCGCCAATGAGGATAAGCGTTCCCAAATTTTCAGCCATCATCATCTCAATCAACCTCTGAAAATGCTCCGGAGGCCAGCGCCTTTCCAGAGCAATAGTGGACGCATTCGGGTTGATCAAGACCAGCGGTTCATCCTTTCCTGCCCCTGCATCAGCGAGCTTTTTTAAAAGCGTTTCCTTTGCGGATTGATTTGCCGGAAGCGTGAAATTAAATTCAAAAGGAATGTTCTTGCCAGTGAGCTTTCTCACGAGATTGAGGAAATTGTCTGAGGCGTGCCAGTATGGATTAAATGGAACACGCACATTATGAAGCTCTCCTCTCCAGACATCCCAGGAATGAAATCCAACCCGTTTCTTTGCGCCTGAGAACCAGGTTGCGAGCGCAGAGAACCTGGTAAGATATTCCAGGTCAATCACCACCTGCGGAGCAAAACGCCTTAACTTTATAAAAAAGGAAATGATGTTGATAAAAACTTTGAGCGGATTTGAGGAAAGGTAAAGATATATTTGCTGGTCTGAGACCTTTAGCATCTCTGTAAATTGCTGGTTCCTCTCAATAGTGGCAAAGCCAATGATCGCGTCTGGATAATTTTCTCGCAAAGCCTTGAAAACAGGAAGCGCCAGTACCATACTTCCCATTCCCCAGAATTTAATCACAAGCACTCGCGCAATTTTTTCAGGCTCTTTTTCCGGAATAAGCCTGTTTATTTGGCGCAAAATCCAGCAAGCTGGGATTCCAACCCAGCGGTCAACCCATTTCATCGTTGATATTTTCATTGAGCCATCCACCCCTGAAATTCACGCGAAAGTGAGAATAGATTTTTCAATCCGCCCATTTTTAGCCCGATCTTGATAAAGTTTAACATCTTTTTCGGCGAATAATAGAAACTCCGATACGCATCAGCGCGAATTTTAATCAGCTCCTCTGCGCTCAACTGCTGTGTGCTCAATACGCAGAAATTCTGCTCAAACATCGTCCAGTCATTGTTTATAATCCAGCCATGCTTTTTCGCCTCTTCATATAGCTTTGAGCCAGGAAAAGGCACTGCGCAATAAAACTGCGCAAAATCCACAGGTTCTTCAAGCGCAAATTTTATGGTCTCCTGCGCGGTCTCTCTGGTCTCGCCCGGAAATCCTAAAACAAAATGACCTGTGACCAGTAAATCAGCTTCCTTTGCCCACCTCACCGCATTTTTATTGTCAGCCAGCTTGATGTTTTTGCCCATCAGCTTGAGCATCTGCTCTGAACCGCTCTCAAGCCCATACCCGATCATCCAGCAACCTGCTTGCCTCAGTTTCTTTAATAGTTCAAGATTAACATTATCAGGCCTGCTGTTTATAACAAATCTGATGTTCAATCCTGCGGAAATGATCGCATCACAAACCGCGATAGTCCACTCGGTTTTTATAGTTGAAGACTCAGCCCAGAAAAGGAATTCCTGAATCCCGAATTTTGTTTTGACCCAGTCCAGTTCCCGGACGATTTTAGCTGGAGTTTTTGTCCGGAGCTTTTTCCCGTAATAAGTTGCGTCCGCGCAAAATTCACAGTTAAATGGACATCCCCTACTCGTGCCTATCATCAGGAACGGCTTATTCAAAATCGGCATTCTGTATTGTTCTGTCTTGATGAGATGCCAGGCTGGGAAAGGAAGGGAATCCAGCTCTAATGGCTCTGGAGATGGATTCTTGTAAAAGAGCAAGCCTTCCTTATAGCTTATTCCAGGAGCGTCTTTCCAGTTTTTGTTATATCTGATCGCGTTTGCAAGCGAGAGAGCAACCGCCTCTGGCTCTCCCCGAATAACCGCATCCAGACCACGACAACTATCTAGGGTTTCCTCTGGAAGAGCAGTAGGATGAATGCCAATAACAAAAATTTTAGAACCGCGAGCAACCTTTTTAAGCTGATTCACCGTGTCCAGGTCAGATTTAATTGACCCAGTCGCAGTGTTCACTATCATCATCTCCGGATGAAACTCTTGCGCTTCTTTCAAAAGACCCTGAAGAGATACCTTCTCAACTATGCAGTCCCGAATACGGCATTCATAACCATTGCTTTCAAGAACAGATGCAATAGTCGCAAGGCTTATTGGTGGCCAGACCGCTCCCCAGGCTGAACGCCTCTGCATACATCTGCCCTCCCGGACCATCTCCACTCCGTCCGATGCCGGAGGATTGATCAGGAACACCCGCAAGATTTCCTCCGTAAAAGCTCTTTCGCAAGTCTCCAGAGAAAAATATGCGCTTTTCTGAAAGTGGGCAGTTTGCTCTTTCCGCCTTTTCGCGCATACTCGTGAGTGGGCACTTCTCCAACCTTGTATCCTGCTTTAAGCGCCTTTATCACCATCTCGTGCTCTATATCAAAGTCATCTGCGCTCAAATTAAGATGCAGGGCAACCAGACGCCTGAGAGCGCGGAACCCGTGAAGACAATCGGTTATCTCGGTTTTGAACCATTTACTTATGATGATGCTGAGCAGGTTTCCACCAATGTCCCGAACCAGATGATTGAAATTCGGTTTGATGTCATCAGACCCGCCTCTCCAGCGAGAGCCAATCACCAGGTCAAAATCTCCTTTCAAAATCGGCAAGCTCAGCTTCGGGATGTCCGAAGGGTCGTGAGAGCCATCCGCATCCAGAAAAACCGCAACCTCTCCCTTTGCCTCTGCCAGTCCTACCCGGTATGCGTCTCCTTTGCCCCTGCCTCTGTCCAGAACCACCCGCGCGCCTGCTTTTTCCGCAAGCTCCCTGGTCAGGTCATGAGAATGACCATCAACCACCAGAACCTCATCCGCAAATTGCTTTGCCTTTTCAACAATCGGCGCAATGGTCTCTTCCTCATCCTTTGCCAGAATCACTGCAGAGACTTTTATATTCAATTCCTCAGGGTTCATATCTAAGCAAAACCTCCTGAGCCGGCTTCTTCAAACCAATAAAACCAATCGGGTCTCCGGGAACTTCAACCCGAAAAAGCTCACATTCTGGCTCAGGCTTAAATCCAGCAAGCCAGTGCATCTTTATGACCACAACCCCATTCTCAGGTTTTAATTCCTTTAACTCAATGTTATCATAATCCGCGGACATAAGCCCGTTGCCAGCAAGAAACCAGCTGGACAGAGACTGAAATTCAAACACCTCCAGGTCTTCAAATCTAGCTCTAGGAATCGCAAATTGAAATTTTCTCAATCTGTCCTTTGACTCCTCGGTCCAGGCAACTGCCCAGTGGATATTGTAAAGCTCAAGTTTTTCTTTTAGCTCTTTGTCAGAATAATCTGCTAGTTTTTTATCAAGAAAAATTCCATCATGAAAGCTCGCATAATGATGCTTGATAAAAGCATTTGGAAGAGGACCTCCGATCAAAAACCTGGGAGTGAACGCGGGCAGAAATCCGACAAATCTGCTCGCTCCATAAGGAGCGGTTTTTCCTTCCCATTTATTTATATCTTCCATCATAATCCTGGCGGACATATCTGTGTTCTTTTCTATCCAGTCGTGTAAATCCAAAACTTTTTTCGGCAACTCGCTTGTTAAACGCGCCACTGCGTAAAATCCCCGGAAGCTAGGAACAAATTGCAGTGCAAACAGCAAACACCAGAAGACCGGCACAATAAATTTCCGATTAAGCCGTGTGCGTAATTCTTTTAATCCGAATCCAGCAGAAGGAAGGAGAAGAAAAAATAATGAGGTCAAATACCTATAAGGCTGAAGATGGCGCAGAATCTCTGAAAAAGACCCAAAATAAACAAATACAAAAAAAACCAGGCAGGATAAAAATATAAAACGGAATAACTCTTTCATCCCGGAAAATTTGCGCATCTGCATTAGACCATAAATACCCGGAAGCAAAATCGCGAGCCTTCCAAGTTGAACCCCGGGATAGATATATGGAATCAAGTCAGCAAGAAATCTCCAGACAAGCTGATTCTGGAAAAAAGTGGTGCTGGGGTCTTCTATCTTATTGGGCAGATGTTGAAAAAACGGGACAAGCCAGAAAAGATTGAACACAAGCGAGATAGTTCCTGCAAAAGCAAGTCCGAGATAATTTTTGAGCTTCAATTTTTTTACAAAAATGATTACCAGGATTAAGCAGGGCAGACCAATGAGCACAAAAAATGTTTTATGAATAAGCACAGATAGAGTGAGAAGAAGAATGAAAATCACTAAATTTTTTGTGCCGCCATTTTTCAGATAATTGAACAATTTTGCAGACACAAGAAGGAAGAAATTCAGGATCAAAGCGCCGGAGAGCATTCCCCAGTTGCCAAATAAAGCGTTCTCTCCAAGCCAGAAATAAGACACTCCCAGAGCAGAGCCTGTTAGAGACGCGCTTTTGTCAAGACCAAAATTTCTAAGCGCAAAATAAAAAATAAAAGGAGGTAGGAAAAAGCTGAAAACAAAAAACCATTTAATAACCAGCCCAGGCGGGATGGAGAAAAATATGATATTTAATACCTGAACCGGAGTAGAGGAATTGAAGATAAAATCCAGAGGATACCCTGCCATATAATAAGGGTCAAAGCCCCAGAGCCTGTGAGATTCTGAAAAAAATTTACGCCCGGCATAGCTCCAGTAATACTGGGAGCACCAGTCAATATTAATGATTGGCTCAGCCCTGAAAAGCTCCAGAGGGGTTTTAAAGCAAATAAGCGTGCTTAGAACCTGAAAAAGCGATAAGGCAATTAACCCTGAGATCAGCCATATATTTCCATTCTGCCTCTGACTATCCAGCAAATTCTCGCCCTCATCCAAAATAATGTTGCATCTTCCGATAAAAGCTCAGCCGAAAAATAAATTTGCCTAAAGAAGGCTCTGCTATAAAATCTTTAGCAAGATTCTTTAAATTATCTTTGAACACAAACCATCTCCGCTTTTTCAAAATACGCTCACGCGCTAAAAGCACATCCTGATAACTAAGCCCTGGAAGGGATAGAGGAAGTTTATCCGAACTGGTCCTTTTCAAATAATAATCCATATCTGAATAATCATCCACACCAATCCATCCTTTTTCTTCTGCTTCCTTTGCCAGTTCTGTCCCGGGCAGGGGCGTGCAGATACTTATATGAACCGTGTCCGGCTTTAAGTCATCAATCATTTTCTCTGTTAAAGCAAGCGTATCCATACTCTCTCCCGGACCCGCAAGAATGATATAAGCATGAGTCCTAAACCCAAATTTACGACAGAGCCCAAACGCCTGATACGCCTGCTCAACCGTTGTGCCCTTTTTCATCTGATCCAGAACATCCTGACTACCGCTCTCCAGACCGAACAGAACATAATAAACACCCATTTCCCTCAAAAGCTTCGCAATATCCTCATCAAAGGTATCCACGCGAGAGTTCACCACATACCTGAACCCCCTGCGCAAATCCGCCTGATTGATCTTTTCAACTAAACCTGAAAGCCATTTTTTATTCACAGTAAAAATATCATCATGAAAGAAGAACTCCCGGATGCCATATTTCTTATTTAGAATTTTTAACTCCTCAACAACTAATTCCGGAGAGCGATACCTGAGCTTTTTTCCAAACATCAATCTTAAAGTTGGCTGACAGAACGAGCAGTTAAAAGGACATCCACGGCTGATATGAAGATTGAGCGCTCTGTTGCGTAGATATCTTGAAAGCCCTTCAAATAAATCCCTGTCAGGAATGGGCAAAGAGTCTATATCAATAGGTTCAGGCGCAAGCTCATTTAGAATTATTTGCTGGTCTTTACGAAACCCAAGACCATAGATTCTTGAAAAATTTTTATCTCCGTTAAGTTCCTGAATCAAATCTAAGAGCGCTCTCTCTCCTTCGCCCCTGACTACAAAATCCAGTTCTGGAATCTCTCTCAATGTTTGCTCTGGAAGCAGAGTCGGATGCGCCGCGCCCAGAACAATTTTTGCCCCAAGGTTTTTCCCGAATTCCACCAGCTCCTTTGACGCCATGAAAAAATCTGTAAGCGTGTAAATCCCGATTAAATCTGGCTGAAACTTTTTCAATTCCTTTTTAACCCTGTTCATGTCCGGGTCAAAACTGGAATCAAAAATTTTCACAGCCTGACCAGCATCGCGTAGAACAGTGCCAAGGCTTAAAAGCCCGAGAGAGAGCCACATCCCGTGAACCTGATGCCAGAGCCGTGGGAACACCAACGCAACCTTCATATTCATTTTAATATATCACAAGTTCAGGCTCTTCCAAAAAAGTTGAACTAAAGGCTATGGCAGAAAAAAATAAAGCCCTGTTCTTGACAAAAGGTGAAAATTGAGTTAATTTTCTGCTATCAAAATTTTTTAGGAGGTATTAAATGAAGGCAACGATAGACCAGGAGTTATGCACTGCTTGTGAGCTTTGCTCGGATACCTGTCCGGATTTGTTTGAAATGGGAAGCGATTATGCAGTGGTAAAGGTGAAGGTTATCCCAGCAAATCTGGAGGATTGCGCGCGTCAAGCCGCAGAGGATTGTCCAGTAGAAGCAATCAAGATTGAAGAATAGTTGACTATTCTGAGCATAGATATTCGCGTTTAACCCTTTTACCGAGTCGGGTGAAAATCTCATAGCTTATGGTGTGGCAAGCCTGGGCAAGTTTTTCCACCCTTAATTCGCTCCTGCCCTCCCTGCCAAAAAGCAGGATTTCGTCTCCGGGCTTTGCTTCCGGAATATCAGTAAGGTCAACCATAATCAAGTCCATTGTGACCACGCCTAAAAGCGGAGCAGGTTTTCCCTTAACCAGAAATTCAAATCCCGGAGGAGCGCTTCGGGGAATACCATCAGCATATCCAGCAGGAACAACTCCAACCCTGCTTGTTCTCTTCAAAATGGTTTTCCCTCCATAAGAAATCCTGGAGCCCTGGGGCAGGGTTTTAATCAGGGAAATCCGGCTTACAAGGCTCATCACCGGGTCTAAGTTTAGTTTTGCCAGCTTTTCCGGATAAAACGGATTCGCACCATAAAGCATCAATCCCGGTCTTGCTGAATTAAAACGAGCGTTCGGATATTTTACCATGCCTGCTGAACCAGCAAGATGAAAGTATTTGACAGATGGCATTTGAGCCTGAAGCGCCTTAACTATTAAGCTGAAATCATCAATTTGAGCCTTTGTGTATTTGACTGCCTCCGGGGAATGAGAATCTGCTGAAGATAGATGACTTAGCACGCCTTCTATTTCCAGGCGCTTGAGATGGCTCACAGATTTAAGCAAATCCGAGAAGCCTTCCGGGCAAACTCCGAGCCTTCCCATTCCAGTGTCTATTTTCAAATGAACCATCGCGTTCCTGCCCTGCTTTTGTGCCTCTTTAGCAAGGCGCTCACAAGCTCCAGCTTCGCTCACAACAGGGATCAAGCCCCGCTCAACAACAATCTTCTCCTCGCCCGGAAAAACACCGCTTAATAAAATAAATCGCGCATTAACTCCAGAATCCAAAATCTCTATCGCTTCTTCAGCGCACGCCACGCAAAAGGTCTTTACCCCCTCTTTTATCAGAGCTTTTGCGCATTCAATAGAGTTATGCCCATAAGCGTCTGCTTTCACTACTGGAAAAAGCTCCACGCTGGACCCAACCAGCCTCTGAATCCTCTGAAAGTTATTCCTCAGCCGGTTTAAATAAATCCTAGCAAAACACTGCCTAGTCATTTTTTATTCCTTAACGCCTGATTATCTTTGAAAAGCCCCGGAAGCGCAAATTGTCCTTATCTTCCTAAACTACTTTTTTCCCACTTTACAGTTCTTAAAATTTTTCTATACTTTAGCTATGGCGAAAAAAAGAAAAGTAAAAGCAGGGGGCTTGATTTTATTCCTCACTTCATTTTCAGGATTATTCCTTTGCCGGGAAATTATGAAACTTGCTTATGGGCTTCCTGTTGACGACGCCTATATCTTCAAGCGTTATGTCTTCAACATCATCAGTGGCTCTGGCTTCAGCTTTAATCCAGGCGAGCCCAGTTTTGGCTGTTCCAGCTTTCTCTGGACAGCCTGGCTTGCTGTGCTCACAAAAATTGCTGGCAAAGGGCATTACTTTGCCATTGCTCAATGGAGCGGCATACTCTTTACCTGCCTGGCGGTCTGGTATTTTCTCAAAATGGTTTCTATTTATACCAGAAGCGCCTGGCTAACCTTGCTAGGCGCTTTTCTCGGATGGCTTTCAGCAACTACTTTTATGAACGCCATCAGTGGTATGGAAAGCGGATTGTTCAGCTTTCTCGTTATGTTCAGCCTTTACCGCTTTGTTCAGATTGAAGGGGAAGATAGTTTGAACGGTTTCTTTATTGGCTTATCCTCTGCTCTTGCATTTCTCACCCGACCCGAAGGATTATATTTCGCAATTGCGCTTTCAGCTATCTGGCTTTATAAGTTAATCCGAAACAATAAATCCGTAATCATCACCTGGCTAACCTTTTTATTCGGATTCTCCATTCCATCTATACCATTCCTGGTCTGGACACAGCTACGCTTTCATCAATTTCTTCCATTTACCTATCTTGGAAAAATTTATGGCTCTGACCCGGATTTTCTCAATCGGAGTTTTAGCAGAAAATTTCAGGACGGAATAGGCTTTTTATTAGAAGGCTGGTCAAATCTCATAGGCGGATGGAGAGCTGTTGGAATTGGACTTATTATCTGTGCATTGATTGCGCTGATTTATGCGCTTTTTAAATTTTTATACAAGCCTAAAGATAATGCTCTGGTTTTAGTAAGCGCATGGATACTTCTGCCGTTTGTTTATGGATTTGCCTTTCCGGTCTCTCCTCATTTTGGAGGATACTATCAGAGATATATCTCCTCAGTTTATTTAGTGATGATTTTCCTTGGAATTACTGGCTTGAATTTACTTTTGAGAAAAGTATGGGGCAAAAGCGTAATATACTTATCTGTTCTGGTCTTAAGTATAATTTATTGTCTGCCAATAGTTAAGGCACAGATAAAGCATAGCAAGGATGTTTATATTCACGAGGTCTCGCTCAATCAGGGCATCCGGAAAGATGCGGCAGACTGGTTGAAGGAAAAAACCCCGGAGAAGGCTAAAATTCTGGTTGGACACACTGGCTTGGGAGTGGTTGGCGGAGAGTGCGAGAGATATGTCTATGACCTTGGCGGTTTGATCAATCTGGATTTGATTCCTTATCTCCAGGGGACCAAGCCTTTGACACAGCCGCGCTGGGAGAAAATCCTTAAATACATCTGCGCAAAAGAGGTTGATTATTATGTCAGCTTTGCTCCGCTTCTGGGGGTTGATCCGGCAAAGAGCCCGGGAATTAGCGAAGTGGCAAAGATTGGAACTCAGGAACAGCCTAAGAGCGCTTATGAGCAGATCATTATTTATCAAATTGAGCGGAATGCTCTTTGCGCTCAAGAAAAGGACCAGGGAGAGGGGAATAAATGAGGAATGGATTTCTGAAAAGAGCTTTTTTGGTTTTATGCTTGAGCCTTCTGCTCTTGAATAATGCGCAAGCAAAGGACAGGGATAAAAAGAAATATGAGGTCTCAGAGATGCCAAAGGCGCTTTATTTAACCGCGCCTGATTCGCCAGAAGCCAGACTGGAATTTTCATCCGCAAATTGTCCGGAGTTAAAGCCAAACGACAATAGCGCATACAGCTATCTGGGGATGCTTGTTAGCGCAGGAGAGCGGAGAAGCGGTAGCCAGGAGATGAGATGCGCTGTGGAGGCTGTGAAAAAGTTTCTGGAGAGTTTTGGTTATTATGTTGAGGTTCAGAATTATCGGTTCCCTTATTATAAGGTTGATAAAACGCTTTTTGAGTTTAAGGAAAAAGACTCAGGGAAAATCTATCCTTCCTTTCCGCTAATGTATTCTCCAGAGACCAATCCAGAAATCAGCGGTAAGGTAGTAAGCCCAGAGCGGATTGAAAAAGGCTCTATGGTTTATGTTCGTGGAGAATTTTTGGGAAGAAAAAGTCTGGGACAACAGGCAAAGGAATGGAAGGAAAAAGGAGCAATAGGACTGGTTTTAGACCCCAGGATGTTTCCTTTTAATACCAGCGGTCTTTTATTCCCGCGCTCTATTCACTCTACGAGCTGGCATTATGGCGCTCTGCCCGGAGCAGTGGTTCAGGGAGCAGAGGATTTGGTGGGAAAAGAGGTTATATGGAGGAATAATTGTAAAATTTATGCAGGACAGGGATACAATGTTATCGCGCGCAGTCCGGGAGAATTTGAGGATTATATCATTATTGGCGCTCATCTGGATTCCTGGTTTCTGGGCGCGCTGGATGATGGCTCAGGCGTGGCGGTGATGATGAGGATTGCGGAACTTCTCAAGGATGAGCCAGAAGGGAACACGGGATTTATTTTTGTGGCTTTTGACAGCGAGGAGCTTGGGCTGTTTGGCTCCCAGTATTTTTATGAAAAATTTGGCGCAGATAAAGTCAAGGCAATGCTCAATCTGGATATGGTGAGCGTAAAAAACAATTTTTTACATAAAGACCCGGCAAAGGCGAAAATAATGCCCAAGGTGATCTCTTCAGCACCAGAGTTGAAGGACATTTCCCGGCAGACATACGCGATTATCAATGCCACAAAATTTTACACTGGACTTTCCTGGTGGAGAACCATTTACGGAGGACTTCCAACTGATTATGAATGGTTCTACTCCGCAGGCGTTCCCGGAGTATTCATTTACACGCCTGATAGATACTATCATACACCCCTGGATAATATGCAATGGCAGGACAGAGCTGACCTTGAGGCGGTTTCCAGCGCAAGCGCAGAGCTTTTGAAAAAGATAGCAGGAACCAAGATGATAAGACCCGCACAACCACTTGAGATGGAGTTTTCCTTATTCCGCCAGGATGATGGAACAATTGCTTTTGATATGAAAGCGAAAAAGGGCGCAAAGTATGTGCAGGTGGAAAAGCCTCTGGTTTATTGCTATTATGAACATGGACTTGAAAAAAAGGTTGACTTGAAAAGCGCTCAGGGAGGCTGGTATCGCGGGAGTTTTTCTCCGCTTTATCGCGGGGAGTATCAGTTTGTTGCTGTGGCGGAATATAAGAAGGATGTTCGCAAAATTGTGAAATCAATGAGGATTGATGAGCCTATAAAAGAAGAGAAAGGAGACGAAAAATGAAAAAGATAATAGTTCTTATTTGTGCGCTTGTTTTGACTACGGGCTTTTCCGCGCAGGCGCGCGTTTGGCAGGAAGGCAAATGTCTTAAAATCGGTCATCGCGGAACAAGAGCGCTTGTTGACGAAAACACTCTGGAGTCCATCAAAAAAGCTGTTGAGATGGGCGTGGACGCAGTGGAGTTTGACATCCAGAGGACTAAAGATGGGGTATATGTAATAATGCATGATGAAACCGTGGACCGGACAACTAATGGCTCTGGACGAGTGGATGAGATGACCCTTGAGGAATTCCAGAAGCTAAAGACCGCAAGCGGATATACTCCTCCAACGCTGGAAGCTGTTCTTGAGTATCTGAAGACAACAGATGTAGGCATCATTATGGATATCAAGTGCAAAAAACCAGATGCGATTCCGGACATTTACGCAATAGTGGAGAGATTAGGTCTTTCAGAGCGTGTGGTGTATGAGACAAGTTATCCAAAGGTTGCCAAAGCTATTGAGGAATTCAACCCGGAGCTTATCAGCGCGATTTATCCTGCATGGCCACCATCTGCGTTTTCCTATGCCAAGAAATATAAGCTGGATTGCGTGTCCCTTTATTACCCATTTGCAAACAAGCTCGCAGTGGACAAAGCCAGAAAGAACGGATATAAAATTGTGGTCTGGACTGTGAACAAGCCTAAATTGATCCAGAAATTCAGGGATGATTTGAAAGTGGACGGAATTATGACTGATGACCCCGGGCAATTCAAAGCAGGAACAAATGACTCCTGCGGATGCGGGAAGTGAGCGTAATTAAGAACTCGGAATTGGAATTCATTCATTTCCTGATTCCCATTCCGAACCCCTAATTCCGATCTGGATTTTGCTCCGCGCGGAAATTAAGATATAATGTTTGCACGCTAATTTCCCAGACCAAGCCATCGCTATATCCTCAACGGCCCGTTTTTTATGCGCAGGTGTTTCCGGGGAAGCTTGGAGAACCTGCTGATGCATTATGTTGAAAACCCGGAGATGGCGCGAGCATTAGCCCGGATGACAACTGACTATAATTTACATTGGAGAATTATATAGCATTGGTGAAATCCGCGCGCGAATTCGGAAAGTTTCAATGACAGAACAACTATCCCTGGCGCTGATCAAGGCGCTGGAGTCAGCTTTGCCACAAACCCTCCGCCCGCGCGCATCTTTGCCTCCAGAATAGATTTAGCGTTAACTATTTTCTCGCTTCTCTCAAAACCCATTTTTGTCCGCATTTTATCCACAAGAATTACCGCCTGATAGTTGCCAGGACCAAGAAATGATAAATTTATCCGCAGGGTCTTTGCGTCTCCTCCATTGAGCACCCCAATGAACCATATTTTTCCAGACCTTCTCGCAAACCCGGCAACCTCTCCTATCTCGCTTCCAGGAAGAACAATAGTTTCGTCCCAGACTGTTGGAATGGATTTAAGCACATCAAGCGCAGGCGCGGTTTTATCATACTCAAGAAACATCTCTGGCTTGTCAGCGTAATGAGTCAGTTCAGAGAGAAACACAATTGGAGTGGCAAGTTGATGCGCAAAGCTGGTCTTGCCCATAAACCAGCGACTGAAGGTCACTGGCGTGTAATCTGCGTGCCCAGCTAGAAAGCGAGTGAATGGAAGCGTGGCATTATAGGATGGAGACAAAGTGTATATGATGCCTTTGTTATATTCCAATCCGCGAACGCCCTCTCTGGTCATTTCATTCGGATAGGTTCTTGCCTCGCCAGTTGGTTTGTTCGCGCCATGAAAATTCACCATCAATTTGGACCTTGCCGCATCCTTCAAAGCAGACTCATAAAACTCTATCATCTCCTTGCTCTCCGAGTCCATAAAATCTATCTTCACTCCAACCGCTCCGCTCTCTTTCACTTTTTGGAAGAAATAGCGCCTATAGTTTTCATCCTTCAGCTTTGACCAGTGCTTCCAGACCCATACCTTAACACCCCTGGAAGATGCGTAATCGCAAAGCTCCTTGAGCATCCCAAAGTATTCGCTCTCATTCAGGCTCCAGCGCTCCCAGCCTTCATCCACCAGAATGAATTCAAAGCCAAGTTTCTGCGCTGACTCCGCATACCTCTTTTGAGTCTCCAGATTACCAGTGCCTTCCCGCCACCATGACCAGAGCGCCCTTCCAGGCTTGATCCATAAGTCCGCATCCGCAAATAAGGTTTTGTCCGGAGCAGGGCTTAGCGCATAAACAATATCGCAGTTGACCAGTCCGTTTAGGTCCTTCGCAACCATAATCACTCGCCAAGGAGAGCTGATGGCTATATTTCCCTGCGAAGAAACCTGAAACGAGCTATCATCCGGATATACCCCTCTCCAGACCCGGTCGTTTTCGGTCCTAAGCGCCATACCGCTCCAGTTATAAACCGCAGATTCAGTGAGCGCTATGTATCCTCCATCATCTGCAAGTTTCATTGTCACAGGCATCCCTGCAAGCGCATTCACATCCTCAATCAGTTTCCGCTCATACTCACCCTCATTATTAATCATATTGGTCTGAAAATACGCAATGCTTTTGCCCGGAATTTTAAAGCTGGTTGTCTCTCCGCTCACCATGATTGAGCCTTTGCCAGGAATTAAATAACGGAATCCAAGACCATCATTGAAAATCCGAGCCTCTATCTGCCATTCGGTCTTACCGGTTTTAAGAGAAAGGATTGTTGTATTACAATAATTCCTCGCGCTCCAGTGATTGCCACGCGTAGAAATTTGCTCATAAACAGTCCTGACCTCTATATCGCCCGGCAATTGCGCATCTTTTCCAAGCTCAACCCCATCAACAATTAGCCCGAGCTCCGAGCCTTCAATCACTACGCGCTCCTTGCTCAAAAGCTCATATCTCAACCTTCCCGCATCATCCTTATAAAATACCACCTTGAGATTCCCATCCGGACTGGACAATTCTATTTTGTCTTTCATTCCCGCAATAAGCGCCAGACTAAAAAAGACCCCTACCCAGATAATAATGCCATACCTCGCAAATTGTTTGACCATTGAAACCTCCTTTTCGCAGAGCTTTGTATGAAATTGAATAACATTATTTTGAAAAATTCAAGCTGACATCTGGGATAAAGTGAACTGGATAGGAGAAGTTGGTTCGCTCCTTAGTCGCGATTACAGCCGAGACATTAAAAAGAGCGCATAAAACTGATCTCAGCTGGATATTCAATTGTCAAAGACCAATTCTATCAATGCCGGGGGCTGGTAATTAGCAGGTTTGCAAATATAGGACTGCAGGCACTCTTGCCAGGGCGGCAGGCACTCCTGCCTGCCTTTTCTGCCTATCATTCCTTAATCTGCTTCTGCTGTTCCGCTTACTCCACTGTTGAAGCCCAAGACCGGAAGCGTTGACCTCCATCAAGCTTGCGCCCGAACCGCAAGATGTTTTGCTGTGACCCGATCCTGAATCTAATGGTCCTTGAGGCTTTAGCACCTTGAATTGGGGTCAGATCTTTACTTTTAACTTAACCTGGCTCTGCCCGCGGGCGCACCCGTGTGTGCGCCCCATTGTGCACCTTGGCTCTAGCGTGCATCGTTGTATCTGTGAGCTTCTCGCGCCGAGGTCCCAATAACGCAAACCCAATGAGTCGCTTCCCGCTCAAGCGAAAAGCGAGCATTGCTGTCATAAAAAGCTCATAAACTTTTAAAGATCAGGTGCAGGTGAAAACCTGCAAGGGCGTAGACCTTGACAAGGGACGCAGTCCCTTGACCCACTTTTTAAAAAAAAGAAGGCCACTGGTGCCCCAAATTCGGTGCAGGTGAAAACCTGCAAGGGCGCAGACCTTGACAAGGGACGCAGTCCCTTGACCCACTTTTTAAAAAAGAAGGACTCTGCTGTTAAAAAACCTCACTAGTCCCCCCATTAATATAGCAATTTGTCCCAAACTCAATTTTCCGCCTAAATCATTGATAGTAAAAGATAATCCCTGATTTTCGCAAAAATTCTCTAATAATTCAGACCTATTTTTCTGTTCTCTCTTGTTGAACAAAAATCGCGATTATTTCATATTATCAACCTCTTAAGCTCTAAAAGTTTTGTTCGGCGCCACTGAACAGGCTTTTCTCTCTCATTAAAAGACACTCGTGTCCTTTGAATTTTTTACTCACCAGCCTTGAACTTTTTGAAGACCCAAACTGACACTTTTTTTCAACCTTGAGAAAGGATTATCATCTAGCCTTTCTAAAAAAAGTGGTGCATGGGACACGCGTTTCCCGCGGCCTGATGACATTTGAATCCGATAAATTTCTGTTGACTATAAATGCAGATTTGGCTAAAATTGAAAAAGAGCTAATGACTGAAAACAGCCATAAAATTAAGGTCCCGGATTCCAGCGTCAAAGCCATAGAAGATTTGATCGCGCGCTTCTCCCGGAATAAAGACCAATACCGGAATCCTGCTTACAAGGAAGACCAATGCCGGATAGAGTTCATCAATCCGTTTTTTGAGGCGCTGGGATGGGACATTGCCAACAAGCAGGCTGGCAGGGCTAAAAACTCAGGATGAGCGGGTATGGGTTGACGGAGGAGGAGATAAAGATAGTGGAGAAGGTTTAAAGGTTTCAGGGAGGAAGGGTTTCAGGGTTTCAGGGAGGAAGGGTTTCAGGGTTTCAGGGTTTCAGGGAGGAAAGGTTTCAGGGTTTCAGGAGGAAGGGTTTCAGGGTTTCAGGAGGAAGGGTTTCAGGGTTGGAAGGAGTGAAAAATGGAGAAGAAGACGGTTAATAAGTTTTGGGATTTGAATGTTTATCAGCGGGCGCGGGAATTGACGCAGGAAATATATTCGCTTACCCGAACTTTGCCTTTTTGCCGGGACTTTGGCTTGATAGATCAAATCCGGCGCGCGAGCGTTTCCGTTATGTCCAATATTGCGGAGGGATTTGAGCGGGGAACCAGGAATGAATTTATCCTGTTTCTCTATATCGCCAAAGGTTCTTGCGGAGAGGTCAGGGCGCAACTGGATGTCGCGCTTGACCAGAAATATATAGATAAAACAGTTCATCATCAACTTTATGAGAAATGCAATTTGGTCAGCGGAATGATCGGGAATTTCATATCCTATCTGAAAAAATCCAAATACTCTGGAATCAAACACAAACCTCAACTTTGAAACCTTGAAACTTTGAAACCTTGAAACCTTGAATTCTCTTCGTCCAATTATCGCGGCTAAAGCCGCTCACACATTAAAACCAAGAGATTCTTTGCGCTCTCTGCGTCTTTGCGGTGAAGATTCTTTGAATTTGAATTTTGGGCAAATGCAATTCAGCCTGACAGTCAGGCGTTTCCGGATTTTTTGCGGTATATATGCTCATTGACTTTTCTGAGAAGAAGGTTTGGACCGCTGATTTTAGTTATATAATCATCAGCTCCGCATTCATTTTTTAATTTTTGCAATTCATCTTCGTTTTTATTAGACAGCAGAATAATTACAGGTTGAGAGCGGATAGCGTTTCTAAGGATGCTGACAATTTTATCTCCGGAGAGCGCAGGCATCATCACATCCAGGAGTATTATGTCCGGGGCGAATTCATTTATCTGGGATGTTGTTCCAATTACCTGGTCGGTTCCGCTGACAGTAAATCCAGATTTTTCCAGAGCGTGTGTAAAAAGCTGGCGCGCAAATGGGTCATCGTCAATTAAAAATACTCTGCCCTTACTCATCTTTTCCCTCCTTCCTTTGGCTTGACCAGTATCTCCACCTGATTAACAAAAGCCCTTGGGCTGAACGGTTTTGGCACAATAAACTCTGCTCCAGCTTCCTTGCATAGAGTTAAATATCTTCCGGAATCCCCTGCTGTCATCATTACCACTGGAATGGCTTTTAGCTCCGGGTCGCTTTTAATCAGCCTTAGAAGGTCCAGCCCGCTCCATTTTCCTGGAAGAAAAATATCCAGGACTATAATTTTTGGTTTTAGGGCTCTGGCTATCTCAAGCCCTTTTTCCGCGTCTTCTGCGCTCGCTACCTTCCATCCCTTTTCTGAAAAGGCATGCTCAAGAATTTTCCTTATCAGATGGTCGTCATCAATAATGATTATATGCTCATCTGCCATTTTTCATTGCCCCAGAAATCCAGAAGTAAAAGGTTGAGCCTTTTCCTAAGCCTTCACTCTCAAGCCACATACTTCCCTGATGTCCTTCCTCAATAATCCTCTTCGCGATTGGCAGTCCCAGACCCGCGCCTTGAGAGTGATGCTCCATATCCTCTACCCGATGAAACTTCTCAAAAACCTTCTCCTGATGCTCAGGCGCAATACCCATCCCCTGGTCCTTAACTGAAACCAGCGCTCCCTGGTCAACCTCTTTGCTCTCAATCCAGATTTCTTTGCCCGGCTCCGAATACTTGATTGCATTGCTCAAAAGATTGACCACAACCTGCTTAATCCGGTCTCTATCAAACCAGAGTTCTTTTCCAAAACCGGTTTTAAGATGAATCCTCATCTTTTTCTGCTCAGATTCCACTCGCAGAGAATCTACCGCTTCCTCTAAAACCGGGTCCAGGGGCTGTAAAACAAAATGATAAACCAGCCTTCCAGCCTCCAGCCTGCTCATATCAAGAATCTCGTTCACAAGCCTTGCCAGCCTCCGAGCCTCCTGATAAATCACCTGATTAAATTCGCTCTTCTCTTTCTCATTCAGGTTCCCCTCTGCTAAATACTCAGCATAGCCCAGGATATTTGACAGAGGCGTGCGAAGCTCGTGTCCAACCAGGCTCAAAAAATCGTCCTTTACCTTGTCAGCCTTTTTCAACTCCTCCAATGCCTTCTCCAGGCTCTCGCTTTTTTCTCTTAGCTTATGCATCAGCTTGCTCTCTCTCATATCTCTCACTATGCCCATAATCCCGACCAGCTGATTTCCATCCCCGCGAATCACAGCTCCGTTGAAGCTGACTTCAATCTCTTCTCCAGCTTTTGTCTTCAATGTCAGAGACACTTCCTTTACAGAGCCGTATTTCATAATCAAGCCAAAGCGCCGGGTGCCTCTTTGAATCTCTTGAGGCTCATTTGCAAAGAGCTTTCCAACTGGAAGCCCTATAAGCTCAAGAGTATGGTATCCAAGCATCTCGCAAAGCGCCTGATTGGCTAAAATTAGCTTGCCCTCAATGTTGACTAGAAACGCTCCGTCCAGAATACTGGAAAATATAGCTTCCATAGCAGGAGTCATTGCGCTTTCCCAGTAATCATCGCATTCTTTCAATTCTTTATTCTCCCAGCACCAGAAGATAAAGCCGTCCGTGTTCCCGGCTTTGCGGGGAACAATTTTTTCAGGACGGATCATTGCGGAGAGCACTCTTCCTGAGTTGTTGACAAAGCGGAAATTCTTAACCAGCGCGCTCTGGTTTTCTCTGGAGTTGAGACCTCGGAACCAGCTCTGAAATTCCTTGCGGTCTTCTGGATGAATATATTGCTCCAGTGATTCGCCTGATTTGAGCGGAAAGAAGATGGTGTTAAACGCAAGGCTCTGAAATTTGACCAGCCCATTGGGGCTGACCAAAATAAACGGCTGTGCCTGCAAATCTGATAAACGAATATCCATTTCCTTATGCCTCTTATCCGGACTTCTGGATAACCTAGATGCTCATTTTACTTAAACTCGGAATAAAATCAAGTTATTCCAGTTATTATTTTTCATCCAGCGTATCTATTATTTTATCAATATCTTCCTCAGTATTTTTGTCCGGAGAGGGGGTTGGTTTTTGCTCGGGTTTAGCTGTTTTGGGTTTATCTCCAGTTTCAATTATATTGTTCAAGACATTATCCAATTCCTCAGTTTCCTCTCCCTCTGGCTTGCTCTTCACTGCCTTGCTAATTGCGCTCTCCAGCTCAGCTTCTGTGCTTTCTCCGGGTTCCTCCACAGGCTGAGCAGAAGCCGCGGGCTGAGGCGCTATCCTGAGCTTTTTCTCATTCTTTTTCATCGCGAGTCCTAGGTCTGTTGCAATCACTTTGACCAGGTTTTCATCAATAGTTTTCTGTTTTAACAGGTATCCTTCAAACAGGCAATTATCACAGATTACATTGATCAATCTAGGTATTCCGCGGGAATAAATATGAATTAAATCTATGGCTTTGGGAATAAACAACTGAGATTTAGCTCCAGAGACTCGTAAGCGGTGGCTGATATAACCCTCGGTTGACTCCCGATTAAAACTCTCCAGGCGACACTTCACAGCAATCCTCTGAGCCAATGGCTCGTCCAGATGTAAATGCTCCTCTAACTCAGGCAGACCGAAAAAGACAAAAGTAATCAGCTTGCCATCCATCTCAAGGTTCAGAAGCCCTCGGAACTCCTCCATTATGTCCTTGCTCCTGAGCATCTGCGCCTCATCCACAAGCACCACAGCCTTTTTGCCCTTGTCGTGAAGCTCAATCAGGCGATTGTAAAGCTGGTTCAACAGCTTGAGCTTTTCCGGGGGAGGATTCTCAATACCGAGCTGGCGCGCAATCCTTGTCAAGAGCCAATCAGCGGTGATCTGAGAATGTATGATCACCAACAGCGCTGACTCATACTCTGCTTCTGGAAGATTGTCCAGCATCCTTCTCGCCAGAATGGTTTTGCCAGTGCCTATCTCTCCAAGAAGCACAGCCAAGCCCTTCATCGTGTCCACTGCATACATCAGCCTTAACATAGCGCGTGAATGCTGGGCGCTATTAAAATAGAACTTCAGGTTCTGCGCCTGGCTAAATGGCTCCTCTGTCAATCCGTAAAATTCTAAATAATCCATCTTGTCCTTCTTCGCTTTGAATGTGCGAGGGACTTTAGTCCCGATTCCTTAAACATAACTTATCTTCTTGCTCTTCTTCTTTTTATCTTCCTCAGCTTCTGCCTTTTCCTCGCTGACAGGCTCTGGCTCGCTTAGCGCCGCACTCTCCCAGCTTACCTCCTCCCTGCTCGGAGCCTTTGGCATCTCTGGCTTGGCTCCGCTCAATCTCGCTTTTATCTCCTCCACCCTTGCGCCCACATCCCGGAATCCCGGGTCAAGGGACTGAGTCTTCTCAAACATCTTTAATGCCTTGTTCATATCTCCAAGTCCGAGCCAGGAATTCGCTAGCTCATAAAACAGCGCGGTTTTTTCCTTATCCGTTATGCCCGGAACACTTATCCCAGCTTCATACTCCTCAATCGCCTTTTCAAATCTTCCTCGCTCCGCATAACATAGCCCAATCATTAGATGACAATCAGTCATATTATGCCCAGCCTTTAAAGCAATCCGGAACTCCTGCTCCGCGTCATCATATAATCCCATCTCTTTATAAGCTATACCTAAATCATAATGCGTTGCCGCATCATCCTCGCTCACCACCTTGCTCACGCCGTCCTTGAACGATTTCAACATATCGTTAAATCCGTATTTCTCGCTTTCACTCAAGCCAGTGACCTGAGGCGCGGGTCCAAAATCCTCCTTTTCCAGCTCAGCCGCAAGATCAAATAGACCCTCCTCTTCCGCAGGCGCAACCGTCTCTGAAGCCTGCGCTTCCGCTGGCGCAACCATATCCGAAGATTGCGCCTCAGGGCTCTCTGCTGGCTCTGTCTGCATCTCCGGACCTAACCCAGCCTCTTCTTCAATCGGAATAACCTGCTCCTGCGCTTCCACTGGCGCAGGCTCAGAAATAGCAGGCTCTGGCTCAACTGCTGGCTCCTCTGGCTCTGCTGACATCTCAGGCGATAGCTGTTCCGGACCTTGCACAGCCCTTTCTTCCTCTGACTCAATAACTGGCTCTGCTTCTGCCTGGGCTTTTGTCTCCTCAGCAGAAAGCACAACCTCTTCCTCTATAACCTCTTCCTTCTCTGCCTTAACCTCTTCCTCTGCCCTGGCTTCAAACTCTATCCCTGTCTCAATCGGCTCAGGAGCTTTTGCCTCTGCTTTAAGCTCCTCTTCCTCCATCACCTCCCCTTCTTCAGCTTCCTCTTCCCCGGCAACCTCCTCTTCCTTAACCTCTAACTCAGCCTTGGCTTTTAACCCCGCTTCCTCTGGCTTTGCCTCCAGCTTAACCTCTATCTCCTCTTCTTCCTCAACCTCAGCCTTTGGTTCCTTGCTCGCAATAACAGCTTCTAGCTCTTTTACCCGAGAAAGCGCCTGCTTGTTCCTTGGGTCTTTCTTTAAAATCTCCAGATAAACCCTTAAAGCCTCTTCATTCAAACCCTGCTGAGCGTAAAATTCCGCTTCTTCAAAGTCCTCTTTCAGATCAATAACCGGCTCTTCCTTAACTAAAGGCTTCTCCGGTTTAGGCTTTTCCTCAACCCTCTTTGGCTCAGGCTTTTGCTCTGCTTTTGCTACCACAGGAGGCACAGTGGGCTCTGGCGCTGGCGCAAGCGGAGGCGCAACCTCTTCCTCAGCCTCTATTATCTCCGGCTCTTCAGCTACCTCAGGCACAGGCGCAGGCGCTGGCGCTGTTTTCTTTGTAAGCTCCGCATCCGCTTTTTTGAGCCAGGCTTCTGCGTTTTTATCGTCTGGCTTTATCTGGAGAATCTCTTTTGCCGCGTCCAGCAAGGATTTCCAATCTGTTTTCTTTTCAGCCAGGAACCCTATTTTTTTCAAGGTCTCCAGAGCCGCTGACTGGTTCTTGGCTTCCAATTCAATGTTCTTCAGCCGCTTAAAAGCCTCTATATTTTCCGGATCAGCCTTGAGCACGCTCTGAACATGAGTGAGAGCCTTTTCTTTAAGACCGTATTTCAGATAAACATCCGCCTCTGTGAGATGCTCCTGAATTTGTTCCGGGGTCAGCTTTTCCTCGGTCGGCTTTGGTTCAGGCTTTGTCTCTATAACCGCCTCTTCCGCCTCTTCCTCAACCACCTCATCCAGCTCCTCAATTCCAGCTTCCACTACCTCTTCCTTTACCTCTGCCGCCTCGCTAAGCTCCACCACCTCTTCTTCTGCTTTTGCCGTGGTCTCTTCTTTGGTGTCCGAAACCTCTGCGCTCCCTAAAACCTTCTTGGCAAGCTCGTCCTCTGGGTCAAGCTCCAGCACTTTCTGGAGCGCTTCTCTGGCTTTGGATTTTAAGCCCTGCTTCTGATATCCGCGCGCCAGTTCCTTGAAAAATCCAATGGCTTCTTCTTTGCGCTCCAGTTTAGCGCATACCTGCGCCAGATTGGTTAATGATTGAAGGTCATCCGGGCTTTGTTGATGAATCCTCGCCAATGCTGGATACGCCCGGTCATACGCCTTACGCTTTATATAAACCTGTGATAACTCCTTCAGGTTCTCTACATTCTCCGGGTCAGCTTTTGCGAGCTTTTCCATCAGCCGAACATAATCCTCAAACCGGTTCTGAGCCTTAAGCTCCTCTAAGGCTCGCTTAAAAGCCTGATACCCCTCCTTTTTCATACCGTTCTTGTAATAAATCTCCGCCAGCTTTGTGAGATTCATTACATTCTTCGGGTCCATCTCAGCCATCTTGCGAAAGATGTCCAGAGCCTCTTTGAGCTTGCCGTCCTTCTCGTAGTTGGACGCCACACGCTGATACTGAGCCATAGCGTCGCCAATCATTCCCAGTCGCTGGTTCAACTCCGCAATCTGGAGATATATATCATCGCGATTTTCATCAAGGGTCAGTATCTGCTTATAGACCGCAATGGCTTTGGAATAAAAGCCATCCTTGGTATAGTATTTTCCAGCTTCTAAATAGTGCTTGATCGCGGCTTCCTTGTTCTTGAGCTTTGCGTATAGGTCTCCTATTTTGGTGTGGACTTTTACATCCTTTTTGTCTATTTCAATGACTTTAAGGTATTCCTTTATCGCCTTGTCCAGTTGGCCCCGTTGAGCCAGCTTCTGGGCTGAAAGGAGCAGTTTTTCCTTTTCCTTACTCATCCAGTTCTAACCCTTGCTCCCCCATCATTCTGAAACCTACCCCTTTTGGACAAATTCCCCCATCTTGAATTATTATACTAAAACCCCATCTCCTAGTCAAGTCAAATCCTGCCCACTTATTCCAGAGTGTCTGGAGTTATGATTCAGGCTCAAAAGCATAGGATTCAGGAAAAATGCGCATAAAGTTAGCAACAAATGCAAAAATGGAGAATTTAGGCTAAAATTCTGGTTTATGTATGAGCATATTTTGAACAAATTTTTTGAGCCGGAAAAGGTGGCGCTGATAGGGGCAACGCGCACGCCTGGGTTTGGTTATGGGATACCGGGGTTCTGGAAGAGACACGGGTGGCTGGAGAAAGCGTATTTGGTTAATCCTAAAGGCGGGGAGATAGAGGGCAAGGCTGTTTTGAGGTCTATTTCAGAGCTTCCGGATGGCATAGACCTGGCGGTTTTGATGGTGCCTGCAAAAGCAGTGAAGGGAGCGATTAAGGAGCTTGGAGAAAAAGGTGTAAAGGCGCTTGTGATAGAGAGCGCGGGATTTGCTGAGACCGGCGCTGAGGGCAAGCGGGAGCAGGAAGAAATATCAAAGATAGCTTGCCAGTTTGGGATGAGATTATTGGGACCGAATTGCGTGGGAGTAGTGAACACAGAGCTTAAGTTTGCAACCATAGAGATAATGGACCAGGCGCTTGAGAAGGGAGAGGTTGGGATTATTGCTCAAAGCGGAGTTTTCGGGAACATCCTTTTGGATCATCTCCCGGCTCTTGGTATCCGGGTCAGCAAGGTTGCGACTCTGGGGAATAAAATTGACTTGGACGAAGCGGATTTTCTGGAATACTTTGCACAAGACCCGAAGATCAAGGTTATTTTGTTATATGAAGAGGGGATTCAGGATGGCAGAAGGCTGATTGCCGCTCTTAAGTATGCTACAGAGAAAAAACCTGTATTAGTGTTAAAAAGCGGCAGGACTGAGTTTGGGAAAAGGGCTACGCTATCTCATACAGGGAGTCTTTCTGGAGAGGATTTAATTTACGATGGAGCGTTCCGTCAGGCTGGAGCTATTCGGGCAAGCAATCTTCAGGAATTGCTCTATCTGGCAAAGGCATTTACGAGCCAGCCCAGTCTAAAGGGCAAAAGGATCGGCGTGCTGACCACATCAGGGTCAATGGGCGCAATGCTTTCAGATGCTTTGTTTGAGATGGGGTTTGAGCTTGCGGAATGGTCTGTTGGAACTCTGGAAAAAATTAAACAGGTTGCGCCTGGCTGGGTTAATCTGAAAAATCCGCTGGATGTTGGTCCGAGCGGTATTTTTGGAAAAGCGCTGGATGCGCTTTTTTCAGACCCGAATCCTGACGGCTTTGTGCTGATTCCGGTGATTCCATTTGCCGCGATAGAGCCCTGGAGAGCAATAGGGTTCAAGATGAGGGATTTCTTCGGAGAAATAAGCAAGCTAAGGGAGAGAGTCCCGGATAAGCCGGTTATTACGGTGCTTTTGGGCTATGAGCAATTGGAAAAAGAGATGGAGGAATTGTGCGGAAACGCTATTACAGTTGTTCATAGCCCGGAGATGGCTGTTCGGGTTCTTGCAGGATTATCAGCACAAAAACGGCTCGCAGATTAAAAGCAATTTCCTGAATTGAAAATCTATTTGAACAGACCAATCCCTCTTCCCCTGAATCAGGGGCTAAAAGGGACATTGGCGTGCGTTTTCATTTATTTGGTGAATCCGTAATAGTCGTGGTCAAATGCAACCTCTACAGCGTTCATCGCGATATTAGCATTGACCTCACGACAGCTCGGACAAATCCGATTAAAGTTGCCCTCGCTCATAAACACCCGTCCGCACCGCAGGCACTCCCTGCGTACCTTGCGCTTCCGCCTCCGCCTTTTCACTATCTTCGCCATCTTATTCACCTCTATATTCAATTGTCTCATTTTATTAAAAAACCACCTTTGCCTTATTTATCCTCTAGCACCGGCACTCCCTGATTCCCGGCTAACGCCAGAGACAAACTGCTCCAGGCTTTTGGTGGCTCCTTTCTGCTTAGTTTATTAGACACACTTAATATCAAAATGTTCCAGCCACTACTAAGCTTATTTATATTATGCATCATTTAAGCCAATTTGTCAAGAAAAATCAGCAGAAAAGACAATTTTTTTTGTTGCAAAAATGCAATTTCATTTATTTATCATATACTTATATAAGGAAGCTGGGGAGGTGGTCTTTGGGGATTAAACTGGCAGACAGGAAAAAGTTGCTAAAGAGCAGTTGGTTTTGTAGCAAAGCTCCCCGCGATTCCCAGAACTGGATTTGGTTCTGAAAATGCTCGGACACATATTACGAGGCGCTACCGCTCCTTAATCTCAAGCCTCTTGCGCTACGCCGGGCTAGGGAGCGCAGGGCACTCGTGCAGGGGCGCAGGCACTCCTGCCAGGGGGGAGGGCGCAGGCACTCCTGCCTGCCACAAGGGACGCAGTCCCTTGACCAAGGGTCGCAGACCCTTGACCCGCTCCCTTTTTCATCAGGCTTTTCAGGCAAACTGAAAAATTTGTTCCTCCATACCGAACAAGCAGGGTCCTAACCCTGCACCCAAGGGTCGCAGGAGAAGCTCCATATCTCTGAGCATCCTCTAGCAGTCCTAACCCTGCACCCAAGGGTCGCAGGGTTTCGGTTGAGAACGATGTTAATGCGGATGCGTCCTAACCCTGCACCCAAGGGTCGCAGACCCTTAACCTTATCTTTAAAAGGACACCGTGTCCTTCTTTTTTAAAAAGTAGGTCAAGGGTTTCTGACCCTTGTGTGCGTTTTAATGGGGAGAATGGTGGATTGGAGGAAGATATATTGCTGAGTTCTGAGTTTTGACAATCTGTCCAAATTTATGTCATATAAGAATTAAGGATAGTAAGGAGGTTTTTGTAATGAAGAGGGTATTATTAGTTGTGGATATGCTGGAGGGATTTTTGCGTAAGGGGTATCCGCTTTATTGCGGGGCGCAGAGTGAGGCTATAATTCCGTTTGTCAGGTCTAAGGTTGAGGAGTATGGGCGGACAGGTGAGCTTGTGATATTTATAATGGACAATCACGACCCGGATGATCTGGAGTTCAAAAAATTTCCTGCGCATTGCATCAAGGGTAGCAAGGAGTCTGAGGTAATCAGTGAGCTCAGGGGCATAGCCAAGCGGGAGGTATATATTCCCAAGAGGCGTTATTCAGGTTTTTTCGGCACAGAGCTGGATGATGTTTTAAGAAAGGAGAGGCCTGATTTAGTTGAGGTTGTAGGGGTTTGCACGAATATATGTGTGCTTTACACGGTTGAGGAACTGGCAAATCGGGATTATGATGTGGCGGTTTATCGGGACGGGGTAGCCAGCTTTGATCAGGGGGCTCACGAGTGGGCGCTCAGGCAGATGGAGAGCGTTCTAGGTGCGAGAATAGTTTAGGAGTTCGGAATTCTGAGTTCGCTAACTCCTAATTCCGAATTCCAGAGAAATTAAATGAGTTTGCAATTAGTTACAGGCGGGTCTGGTCTTCTGGGAAGGGCGGTTGTGAAGCGGCTTCTGGATGAGGGGATTAAGGTAAGGGTCTACGACATTAAGGAGCCTCTGGAGGAATTCTGCAGAAAGGTTGAGTTTCATCAGGGGGACATCCGGGACAGTGAGAAGGTTGTAAGGGCTTGCGAGGGATGCGAGGTTATATATCATCTTGCGGCGAATATGCCGCAGGCGCGTTTGAGTGAGCAGGGTTTCTGGGAGATGAATGTAGGGGGGACGCTCAATGCTCTGGAGGGTGCGTTGAGATATGGCGCTCGCAGGTTTGTCTTTGCATCAACGATAGAGATTTACGGGATACATACAGAGTTTCCGGTTCTGGAGGAATCGGAAAAGCGTTTTACTGGGATTTACAGCAGGAACAAATGGGAATGTGAGCAGAGGCTTCTGGATGCGCGAGAGAAACATAAAATAGAGGTTGTTTTTCTGCGGATGCCGATGATTTTTGGTCCCGGATTCTGGCACGAAAAAAGTATGCTTATGATGTTCAGGCTTATTCATTATGGTCTTCCTGTTCCTGTTCCGGGGTTTCCAAAAGCGCTCTGGGCGTGTGTGAGCAGTGAAGATGCGGCAGAGGCGTTTTTCCTGGCAGGCAGGGTTAAAGAGGCGGATGGAGAGGCGTTTAATATCCAGGCGGAAATCACTGGGACATATCTGGAGGTTCTTAAGGAAGTTATCAGGCTAGCAGGCTCTGGGTCTCGTGCGGTTGTAATTCCGGGATGGCTTGTAGAAAGAGCTATCAATTTGGTTGAACGATATGATTTGATTTCCACACCACCTGAATTAGTCAGGTTTGCAATGTTTGGCGGGGATTATTCAATTTCCAAGGCAAAGCGTATCCTGGGTTTCAAGCCCAAACACAGCTCGGCACAGGCGATTTATTCTGCATACCAGTGGCTTTATCCGAAAGGCTGATGCGTAAGTTACAACAGAGAATTATGACACAGGTCTCCAAGCGGAGTGGAATTAAAAACCCGGAGCTATTCGGTGTATGTCATCCGCTTCTATTTATCATACCTGGCATCTAGTTATTTTTCATTGCCTGTCTGACCCAGTTATCAATCTGTGGGTCTAGGGGAAGGTTTTGGTCTAATGGGACAAGCGCATATTTGTAATTAAACGGAAGTGTCTTAAGCTCTTTGAGTTTCCGCTCGTAGATTTCTTTTTCAACTTTCAATTGCTCATAGCGGTTTTTGGAGATGGCATCTATTTGAAGCTTTGGTTCAAGCTCCTTCATCAGGTTATTGACACGCTCCAGTTCCTTTCCAACCCGGCTTAGCTCCTTATCCATATATTCTGGTTTTTTGCCAAGATAATAATCTATCTCAATCTGTCCAAGCAATTTTCCGCCCGCGCCTGCTTGAAAGATAATGGTCTGATTCACAAGCTCAGGCGCGGATAAGGTCTGGGGATAACCGCTCACTACAATTATGTCTATTCCCGGAACATCCATTGCAATACTTTTACTCTCGGCAAGTCCGAGGTTAAATAGCCCAATAATAAGATCAACCTTCTGAGTTTTTTTCAGCCGTTTAACCATAATCTCCGCCATATTTTTTGGAGGGAGCGCGATGAGATTTGGTCCCAGATCCGGGCTTTCCCTGCATAGACCAAAGATACCGATTTTTACTCCAGAGCGCTCAACTATTTTTTCAGTGGGAAAAACAGGCTTGTTTGTATTGGTATTGACCAGGTTGGAAGAGATAAGGTTAAGCTCTCCATACTCTCTGGCTTGAGCCTTAAGTTCATTCAAAAAATCCAATCCGGCAGAAAGGTCAAATAGCCCAACATTGATAGCATCAACATTCAGCTTTGCTGAGCCTTTGGCAATCACTATTGCTTTCTGCTTTTCCTCCTCAGATGGCTGAACATTGGGCGGATGGTATGCGAAAAAGCTGTCTCCAGAGTCAACCTGAATCACCTGCTCCTTTAACTCCACAAACCTCTGGATAAACTTTGCCCTACGAGCTATCCCTCCCATTTTGCGGGAAGGGCATCCGCACACATCAATCTCTCCCTGAAGATCGTTCACATAAAACAGATTGAGCCTTGGAGGCTCCCCGGCTTGATTGGTTTTTGCCTGCTCAGGGCTTTGGGCTTTGCAGGATGCTAGAAGGACGAGACTCAGAAAAAGCGCGCTGATTTGTCTGGTCATTATTTTTTCCCTCCCAGATAAAAATTAAATTTTTTAGCTCCAATTCCTGTCCGGGCTGAGTTGAAAAGAAAATCAGACCCGCTCGGTTTGAGGACGGGACGCATTTAATAACGCTCGTAAGCTCATCTTCAGGAATAATCTCCGCATTATGAAAATCTTTACTCATTAATTTTATCACGGCTGAGCCAGAACTGGAAAACATATCCAGAAAATTCCTGCTGGCAAGCTCAATCGCAGAATTTAGGTCCTCGGCAGTAATTCGCAACTCCTCGCTCATCTGCCGATGATAAAGCATTAACGCATAAAAATCATAATTCCTCTCCGAAGCCTTTTTCAAGTCCTGGCTGAACCAGGCTTTGCCTTTTTCAGGCTTGAGCGCGGTTTCATAATAAAAATTCAACCCGAATTTTACTCCCGGTTTTTTCTTCTTCACAGCTTTCCTGAGCTCGTCCGCTAAATCCAGCAATTTGTTTATCTTCCAATCATTCCACTCCCAGAATTCAGCCGTGTAATCCTTTACAATTTTTTTGCCTGAGCTCTCAATGACCTTGAAAAACAAATCCGGACACGCGACTTTTTGTCTCTCTTTTAGATAAAGATGACTGGCAAGCGGATGAAAATCCTCATTATGCTTGAGCATTAAATCATCCTGAACCAGAACTCCGTCAATGGAATTTTTCGCGAGGTCTGAATATAGATTTATCAGCCTCTCCTGAACCTCTGGATGAAATACGCAAAGCCTGTTTTGCGGCTCATACCTTCTGCTTTCCAGAGCATAAGCCCAGGAATGAAGGTCTGTCCTGGCTTCCCATCCGTAATCCGCGCTTCTGGTGTTCATCCAGGCGTAAAATTTCAAGCCAGCTTTATGCGATTCCTGACTCAGAATTCCAACCAGGTCGCAAACCACAGGCGCGGATGTTGTCTGGAAATACACACCGCCTGGCGCCTCGGGAACGCATATCTTGTGGAACCCGTCTCCCGGATTTTGGAACACCCTGACAATGATGGTATTTACGCCTGCGGATTTCAGGTTTTTGAGCCAGTCGGAAAGCTGGTTGAGATTATCAAATTCCAGAGTGTTCACTTGAACCGCGCGTATGGGCTGAGGCTGGATTTTTGATTGTTCTGCCCGGTCAATCTCATTGACTAAGTTTCTTGCCGCGCTTTCAAAACAAAATAACAGAGCGAGCAGAATTATAGCAGATTTCCTCATTTGTTATTCAATTCTCTCAGCAAGCAGGCTTATGAGGTCGCGAACTTTTATCCCTGCCTCTTTACCACTCCGTCCCAGCATTCTCTCGCACATAGGACAGGCAGTTGCAAGAATTTGTCCGCCCAGTTGCTGAAATTGCAAAATTTTATGGCGAGAAATCTCGCGCGCAATCCTGGGATGCGAGAGCGCAAGCCCCCCTCCACCTCCGCAACATTCGGAGCGCTCTCGCGACTCATAAAATTCCTTAAAACCATTTACGCTCATCCACTTCAAAATCTCTCTGGGCTGGTCATAAATCCCAAGGTATCTGCCCAGATGACAAGGATCATGATAAACAATCCTCTCGGAAATTTTGTCCCTTAACTTGAGCTGACCAAGGCGCTCCAAAATAAATTCCGTTGTATGCTGGATTTCGCCCACCTTAATCAAACCGCTCTTAAGATAATGAGTTTTCAAAAACCAGACGCAGGTCGGGCATACCGAAATAATCTGATCGTATCCGGTGATTTTTTGTGCGAGTCTCTGTTTATGCTCTTCCAGGGTTTTCCAAAGCCCAAGCGCAAAAAGCGGATATCCACAGCAAATATCGTCTTCCGAGAGAAGATTAAATGAAAAATTTAAATGCTCCAGAACCCTGACCAGGTCTTTGAGTGTTTGCGGAAAATAATGAGCCATTGTGCAACCGCTAAAAATCAGCGCCCTGCCCTTCTCTTTTTCACAGACGCTTTTGCCAGCGAGTTCAGTCAAGTTTTTACCAAAACTTTCTCCATACGGATTGCCTGATTTTTGAAACGCGGTTCCGAATTCCAGAACCCTTTTTGGCGCAACGCCTTTTTCCACCGCAATCGCTCTTCCTGCCTCAAACGCGCCAATCACTTCAATATTATGCTCACAATAAGTCCTGCTCAGGATACAGCCAGAGCATTGATACAAAAGCTCCGCAACCTCAGCGTTGAATTCAATCACGCCGTCTTTTGCGAGTTTCAAAATAGTCATTTTTCCAGTTGGCGTGCTCGCCTCACTGCAGGTCACCTTTGCCACAGGACAGGAGAATCTGCATAGCTTGGGACAATAACTGCAGTATTCTATCTCTCTCTCATACTTCTTGAGCAAATCGTTCATTCTTTCTTCTCCATTTTGCTTGGCCGCGCAGGCGCTCCTTCCTGCGATAATTCAAGTTTTCCGGGATTTAGGATATTGTCGGGATCAATTTCTTTTTTCAGCTTTTGCAAAAGCTCGTGCCCCACTCCAAGCTCCTGTTTAAGCCATTGTGCCCTGCGAAGACTGATGCCGGGATAGTTGCTAACAGATGCGCCAATAGTTAGACAGGATTCCATCGTAGATTCCCATACCTTCTGCTGTTTCTCTTTCAGTTTTTCAGGGTCTGAATCACTCACTGCAAAGCTGAAATAAATATAAACACCTTCTCTGCAGGCGTGCGAGAAATGCGCCATTGCTATCCCGAATTTAGAAATCTCATTAACAACTTTTTCATAAAGAGCAAAGGAGTCTTTCCAGATAACCGAAACCTCAATCGTGTCCACCAGCGTGTCTGACTGAGAAACTGCTTTGCTTTGATTAAAAGGGAGCGAATAGCGATGTTCTAGCCATTTTAGTCCGGGTTCTTCTCCAAGGTCTGTGCCTCCCATTTGTTTTAACCGCTCAAATCCAAGCCTTGCCCTTAACTCACTCAATTCGCTATTCGCGGCTTCATAACCAACAACCAAAAGACAGCCAGAGCTAGGTCCTGAAAGCTTTTCCTGATTGAATTTAGTGCCCGCTGGATCAAAAAGAGTTAACACAGCGGGCGTTAATTCTTTCTGCATCAACTCACGCATAGCATCCAGTCCGGATTTAACATCCGCAAATCCAAACCCGCGATAATTTTTTTTCTCCGGCAAAGGAAAAATGTTTAGCACCGCAGATGTTATGATGGCAAGCGTGGCATCAGACCCAAGCAATATCTGGTCAATGTCCGGACCAGTGGCTGAACGCGGGGTTCTCCGAGTGCGAAAAATTGACCCATCTGCAAGCGTGCCCTCCAGAGAAATAACCATGTCCTTAATTCTTCCATATTTTGCTGAAATCTGTCCTGCAGAGCTAGTAGAAAGCCAGGCTCCAACTGTTGAATGGTAAAATGAGCCAGGAAAATGACCGAGCGAAAACCCTTCCTGATTAAGCGCCCGCTCCAAATCCTCGCACATCACTCCGGACTCAACCTCAACCGTATGATTAGTTCGGTTAATAGCCCTTATTTTTTTCATTCGCTTAAGGTCAATTATGATCCCATTATGGCTTGGCGCAGTTCCCACAAGAACCCCTGAGCCAGCTACAAACACAATGACCGGGATGCGATTCGCGCGCGCCCTGGAAATAATTTTAGAAACCTCATCAACACTCTCAGGATAACAGAGCGCTGAAGCAAGGTTCTGAATTTTGCCTTGGCTCAAGCCAATAGACCCCGGCATAAAAATCTCGCGAGAATAGATAACCATAGACGCATGGTCTGAGACCACCCTTTCCCTGCCAAGAAGATTGACCAGCAATTCAATCACTTGAGCTATTTTATTCTCTTCTGTCATATTTCATTACTGTGCTGGCGACTTTAGTCCATTCCTGGCAAAGACGCTCCTGCCTGCGCATAATTTCCCCGGATTCATTATTCCTTTCGGGTCAATTGTTCTTTTCAGCGCGAAGAGAAGCGGGTTTGCGCCGCCAGCTTCAACCTCCATCCACTTTGCCTTCAAGATTCCAATGCCATGATGATGGCTCAATGTGCCTCCAGCTTGCATACAGGCATTTAGAGCATCAGCCCAGATTTCATCATATCTTTTAAGCCGGTCCTCCAGAGTCCTTCCAGTAGCGGCAATGCTGAAATAAATAGAACAGCCCTGCGGATAAGCGTGCGAGAAATGCGCCATTACCAGAGCGTTTTTAGTTATTGCCTTTTGCATAGTGTAATAAAGGTTCTCAAGATTGTCCCAGAGCGTTGCCACTTCAATAGTGTCCACAAAAAATCCCAGGTCAAAAACCTTGCTCATTGTATAGCTAACCTTGTAACGATGTTTCCACCAGTTTTTCGCAGGCCACTCGCCTGTATCTATGCCACCGGCTTGCAGACAAATCTCTTTTGCCTGCTTATGCTCCATCTCCACTATCTCTGGCTCGCCTTCAAAGACCAGTATCAATTTTGACTTTTTGGCTCTGCTTTGAAGGAACCGGTTAGGCAGGCTGGGAGTATAGAGCCAAGGAAGGACTTTGCGCGCCAGATGAATCAAACCGCGTTTAGCGGATAAGCCAGCTTTCTTCGGCTTGGGCTTTTCTTCAATAATGCCCTGGCTTGAAAAATATGTGTCTACTGGGTCATAAAGCCTTATTACTGCTGGTCTAAGCTCTGCCTGCATCATATTCCGGATGGCTTCCAAGCCATTATGCAAATCCGGAAACACAAATCCCTGAAAGGCTCTTGCCCTGGGATACTCCCAGAGCCTTAAAGTAGCGGCAGTGATGATTCCGAGCGTGCCTTCTGAACCTATGAAAATATGATTGAGGGATAAATTAGTAGAGACTGCTGGAACAGTCCTTGTTCTTAGAATTTGCCCATCCGGTAGAACCACTTCAAGCGACACAACCATATCCTCTATTTTCCCGTATTTGGACGAGAGCTGTCCAGCTGAGCGGGTTGCGACCCATCCTCCAAGCGAACTGCAATAAATGGAACTGGGAAAATGACCAAGCGTGAATCCCTGATGATTTAGCTCTCGCTCAAAAACCTCTCCAATGATCCCTGCTTCTGCCTCCACTAAAAAGGATTCCTGATCTAAATTGCGGATTTTATCCATTTTTTTCAAGTCCATAATGATTCCGCCAGTGAGAGGAACAGTTCCTCCACAAACCCCACTTGCGGCTCCGAGTGGAATCAGCGGGATTTCATTTTCGCTCCCAAGCCTGACCAGAGCCTGCACCTGCTCAACATTCTCTGGCCAGACCACCATTTGCGCTGGCTCTGACAATTTTCCCGCTTGCATCTCTAATGTCTTCCTGGTCCAGATGTCGCGCGAATAGCTCGTAAGCTGAACAGGCATTACTGAAAAATTGTCCTCACCAACAATCCCGATGATCTCCTGAACCACTGCTTTGGGTAAGGAACTATGAGCAATTGATTTCATTTAAATTATTATAGCATCAAGCTTAAAAAGCAGGAAACCAGCTTGCCAAAAAGGAGAGAGATTGGCTCACTTGAGAATTGTTCAGGTCGGTCATAGAATTTATAGAGGAATGGAAAAAAGGGTCTCTAATTCGGATATTGCCGCGGTATTTTATGAGATTGCGGACATCCTGGACTTGAAGAATGACAATGTTTTCAAGATCCGGGCGTATCGGAGAGCCGCGCAGTTAATTGAGGGATTTGAAAAGCCTCTGAGTGAAGTTGAGGATCTGGAGGCATTGCCCGGTATAGGCAAGGAGCTTGCTGATAAGATTCGGACCTTGCTTCGGGGACAAAAGCTGGAGACACTGGAGAAGCTTCGGAGAGAGGTGGAGCCTGGTTTGCTTCAGCTGATGCGTATTCGTGGAATGGGACCAAAGCGGGTGCGGACATTGAACGAGAAGCTGGGTGTTAAGGACCTGGATAGTTTTAGAAGGGCTCTGGATAGTGGGGAGATTTTAGAGCTTGAGGGCTTTGGAGAGAAGCTGGTTGCTGATCTGAAAAAGGGCTTGAGCGAGTTTCAGGAGTATTCCAAGCGGACCAGGCTTGATGTTGCAAAGGCTCAGGCTGAGGAACTCGCGTCATATTTGCGAGGGGCAAAAGGTGTTCAGAATGTAGAGATTGCTGGGAGCTTGCGGAGGCGTTTGGAGACGATTGGGGACATTGACATACTTGTGACTGGCAAAGACCCGAGCGCGGTGATGGCGAAATTTGTGAGTTATCCTAAGGTTCGGGAGGTTTTGAGCAAAGGGGATACAAAAAGCTCCATTGTATTAGAGAGCGGTATTCAGGCGGATGTGAGATTTTTTGAGGAGGATAGTTTTGGCGCGGGCTTACAGTATTTCACTGGGTCTAAGTCTCACAACATTGCTTTAAGGACTTTAGCCAAGCATCAGGGCTTGAAGATAAGTGAGTATGGGGTTTTTCGCGGGGAGAAGAGAATAGCTGGTCGGAGCGAGGATGAGATTTATAAACTATTCGGGTTGAGTTATATAGAGCCAGAGTTGAGAGAAGACCGTGGCGAGATTCAGGCGGCAAAGGATGGGAAATTGCCCAAGCTGATAGAGTTGAAGGATGTTAAGGGAGACCTTCAGGCTCATTCGGATTGGACTGATGGCAGGAATTCTATTGAGGAGATGGCTCTGCGGGCAAAAGAGATGGGATACGAGTATCTTGCGCTCACTGACCACTCCAAATCACAGCATCAGGCAGGTGGATTGGATGAGAAGGAGTTGAAAAAGGAGTTTGCGGAGATAGAGAGGTTGAATCAAAAGCTGAAAGGGATAAAAATCCTGAAAGGAATTGAGCTGGACATTTTGAAGGACGGGTCTTTGGACTTGGACGAGGGGATTTTGAAGGAAGCGGATTTGGTTTTAGGTTCGGTGCACGCTAATTTTAATCTTTCAAAGAATGAGCAGACAAAAAGATTGAGCAAAGCGCTCAAAACCGGTTTGATTCATATTCTTTCTCATCCGACCTGTCGTCTGATCGGGGAGCGGGAGCCTATTCAAATAGAATGGTCTGAGTTGATTCCGGTTTTGCGTGAGAAAAGGATTGCGGTAGAGCTCAATGCGAGTCCTCATAGGCTGGATGCGAACGGAGAGCTGGCAAAGTATCTGAAGGAGCAAGGTGTAATTTTTTCTTTAGGCACGGATGCTCATACTGTCTCTGGCTTAAAGGATATGGAGTATGGGGTATTTATGGCACGGAGGGGATGGCTTGAGGCAAAGGATGTGCTTAACTGTAAGACTTTGAACCAGCTTGAAAAATGGCTAAAATTAAGAAGAGAAACTTAAGCCAATAAAAGTTTTCAAAATAGATATAGGGAGACAAAAATGGCTAAATTTGCGATTGTGAAAGAGTTTTTTCAGTTTTTGAGAGAGAAGAAGCTCTGGTGGATTACGCCTATTGTGGTTATACTTCTGCTCTTGGTTCTGATCATCATTCTAACCGAGAGTAGCGCGATTATGCCGTTTATTTATGCGATTTTTTGAAAATTTGCTTTTAGGAAACACAATGAGAATTTTCTTTATTTTTCAATAGAAATACGGATTAATTCATCTGCAATGTGAACTCTCTTGGACCGATTTTATTCAGGTTAATTTCAAAAGATTGGGTGTTGTTTTCCAGAGATTTGACAGTGATTTGATAGACACCGTAAAAGCCAGAAAATTGCAATTTACCATCCTGGTCAGTTTGAGCTTCCAGTCGTGTCCACCACTTTTCCTTAATCAAATGGTAAAGTGTATCATAGGCTGGTTTTGGAGATAGGTCCTTCCGGAGCAGTCCCACAGGCGCGCCAAGATGGGCTTCTCTGTCCGAAAAATCAAACCAGATGATGCCCTCCACTTCGGGACGGCTGAATAGTAATGTGTAGAATTTTTCCACATATTCTGCCTGGAGCGTTTCGCGTTCTGGCAGGGATGACCAGTTAAGGGTTTGAAATTCGCGTGACCAATTGATAATCCGGAACTCTCCGCTAGGGACTGAAATCTCGGTGAAATATAATGGTTTGCCCAGCTTACCATAGCGGGTAATTATCTCATCTGTCATCCATAGAGGCCAATAAAAAGAATACATATGGCTCTGAATTCCGATCCCGAAATCGGGCGTATTTTCTTTTGAGAGTGCGGTCAGCAAATCCAGATAACTGATAGGCTTCTTGACCTTCCGCGAGAAGATTAATCCCGGAATTGCGCCCAGATGGTAAAAAACGGAATATAAGTCTAGGAAAGGATTGGTCAGGAAGTTATTTACCAGCAGTATAGCATCTGGATTTTTTTTATGTGCCCAATCCAGTGATAGCCGCGTGGCAGTGAGGGGTCCCTTGTTTATGATCCAGGCGCCAGTCGGGAAGGGCGCCCATCCGATAGTAGGTTCATTCATTACCACCCATCCCTGTATTTCTGGAAAATTCCCTACTTCACGCTCCACCCGAGCTTTAATCCGGTTTTCCAACTCATCGCTTTTTTTCAGCCAGGGCGGGTTGCTGGGGATATTAGCATCAATTAAAGGATGACCAAAGACCCTGATACCTGCCTGCTGGAATAGATGGATCAACTCTTTGGTTTCCTCTTCCCTGGTCATACCCGGTTCAGGCTCGTAGTGTCTCCAGAAAAATGGAACCACTGCTAGGTTAAATAGTTTAGAAAATAGTTGAAAGTATTTCTGCTTTTCCTCTGGCTCCGGTATCAGGACATAGCTGTAAACCGTGGAACCAAAAATAAATTCATGCTTAACCTGTGCGATCAAGACCTTGGCGTATGGAACCGGAACACCTTTTTTATCCAGAATTTTGATTGAGGCTTTTGCCATACGGTATTTCTGGATTCGCTCTTCAGCTCCCTGGAGAGGGTCGTGGCTGAATCTGCTGAAGATAGAAGTAAAGTAAAAGAGCATAGTCAAAAGGACCAATGTTATTCCTAGTGAATATACCCTCTTATCCAAAATGTTTTTATGTTAGCATAGAAAATTTTATGGTAAAACTTATTTGCGTTAGCTGGTCTAAAAAGTAAAATAAAGATGTTGAGTTGGGATAGCCAGAAAGCGATTCGGTTGACCCAGGTCGTGACACTTGGGGCACTAACCTTTATGGCTTATTCTTCAGTTATATATGTCAGTTTCAGCTATGATGATGTTCCTCTAATCATTGAAAACCAGTATCTCAGGAGCTGGAGCGGGCTTTGGGGATTACTCCATACCGGAAGACCGGTTCGGGCGCTCAGCTTCTGGCTTGACTATCAAATCTGGGGATTAGACGCCAGAGGATTTCATTTTACCAATATCTTGCTACATATTGCTTGCGTTCTTTGTGCTTTTTATCTTGTCCAAATCATTTTCCGTAGTACACGGCTTGCCTTTTTATCTGCTTTAATATATGCGCTCCATCCTATCAATACCGAGGCTGTTACCAATGTTGCGCATCGCAAGGAGATGTTTTGCTTTGTTTTTATGGCTTTGAGCTTTATCGCGTTTAAGAAATCAAAATCCCGTAAATCAATGCTTATTCTCAGCTTTGTTTTTTATTTACTGGCTCTTCTTTCCAAACAGGTTGCTCTGGTTCTTCCTTTGCTTTTCCTTCTGGAGGAATATCTATCAAATCAACCTGACCAGCGGAGCTTAAGACGCGTGGGTTTCTGGAGCGCTGTTTATATTATGGTTGTAGTTCTGGGATTTATTGTTTCCTTGTCGGACTTTAAGCTGTTCAGCCAGTTCCAACCCGTGGATTTTTTAGACAGGAGTTATTGGTCTATTCTTGCTACTCAATTCAAGTATTTCCCAAAATACCTCTGGATGGCGTTTTTTCCCGCGCATCTGAATGTGGATCATTACATTGAATACGCTCACTCCTTCTCAGACCCCAAAGCCCTGTTCGGGCTTTTGCTGTTCCTTACCAGCCTAGCTCTCCTGAGCGCCCTGGTTCTCCGGCGCTCGCCCATTGCCTTTGCCCTGGGATGGCTTTTGCTCAATCTTCTGCCGGTGCTGAATTTCATCCCCAGTAATCAGATTTTTTCCGAGCGATATTTATATATTCCATCTCTTGGCTCCGCAATGCTAATAGCGCTGGCTTTTGATAGAGTAGGACAGGGAATGGTGAGATATATTGGTTCGGGGAGTTCTTCCAGCATTTGGTTTTTATCCGCGCAGAATTTTGTTTTCCTTACTATCTATTTTGCGGGATTTATTTATGGCTATTATGGGAAATTATGGATAGGCCTTCCAGCCTTAAATTTTAATTTCGGGAGAGTTTTTATTCCAGGAGCAGTTCTGTTAAGTTTGCCCACGAGTATTCTCTGGTTTTTCTGGAATCAGCGTGGCCAAAAAAAGCCCATTCCTATCTATCAGGAGTTGATCTTTTTTATTCTCACTCTTATGCTAGGCGCTTTTCTCTACGCGGTCATCATTACATATCTGCTTTACCACCGCTGGATTGTTCCGATTCCAGACTTTACCACTCGCTATAAAATTTATCTTTCCTGGCTAAAAGAAAACGCAAAACCTGATTCCCCTCATTTCAACCTGATCAGTCAAATCTTCCCTTATGCGACCCAGCTTTCGGAATTTATTTATACATTTGTTTTTGTTTTTCTTATCTGGGGAATTTTTATCGGGCTTATTAATCGCTTTGCTAGGAGATTTGCGGAACAGAGTTCCCAATTATTCGGGATTCTGCTTTTAAGTCCCCTGTTGATGCTTTTGATGTTTGCGCAAACCAGGATCAGAACCCATGATTGGGGCGCTGAAGCCAGTATCTGGAAAGCCTCGGTGAGGGAGAATCCAAGTTCGTTTGTTGGCTGGAACAATTTAGGAAGGGCTTATGTTCAGCGGAACAAGCTCTCCCAGGCTATGCTTTGCTTTGCAATGGCTCATTCGGTTAAGCCTTATTCTATAGAGCCGATTCTGAATCTTGGCAACACATCGCTCAGGCTAGGAAATCTTGAAGGCGCTGAACATTATTACCGCTGGGCGCTCCTGCTAGACCCCAACTCGTTTGTAGCTCAGCTTAATCTGGGCAATTGCCTAGCGAGTAGAAAAGAATATCATCAGGCGATTGCGAGTTATTTGGAAGCGCTCAGGATAAAGCCGGATTCCTTTGAAGCAACCTATAACCTCGCGCTTTGCTTCCTGGAACTTGGAGATAGGTCTCGGGCGCAACTTTATCTATTGAAAACCCTGCAACTTGCGCCTGAACATCACCCGAGCCGGATTCTTCTGGAACAGTTGAAAAAGCCTCAGCGCTGAAATTTGTTTTGTGCGAACGGCTTCAGCCGCACAAGGGTCGCAGACCCTTGACAAGGGCAGAGCCCTTGACCCAAGGGTCAGAGACCCTTGACCCACTTTTTAAAAAAGAAGGACACTTGTGTCCCCCTTGACCTAAGGGACTTAGTCCCTTAACCCTCTTCTTAAAAGGACACGGTGTCCTTTTAAAGAGTGGGTCAAGGGTGAAAACCCTTGGGTTAAGGGGCTCTGCCCTCGGCAGGTTTTCACCTGCACCGAATCTGGGGCACCAGGGCACCAGTGCCTTTCTTTTTAAAAAGCGGGTTAAGGGTCTATGACCCTTGCAGGAGTGCCTGCGGTCTAGTGTTTTTGATTTAAAAGCTGAGAGCATCCTAAGCAGAATATTTTTGAGCAAATCCAGAAATTATGGTAGTCTTTTGAGCGATGAGATACGGACTGGTTTACAGTCATGATTTTGCGCGATTTAATTATGGAGAGAGTCATCCGTTCAAGCTGGCTCGTGGGGAGCGTTTTTATCAGCTTCTGGAGAGGAATCAGCTTTTATCAGATCCTGATATAGATTTGATTCGTCCGGGTTTAGCTCCGGAGGAGCTTCTACTGGTTGCGCATAGTCCAGCGTATCTCAGGGCATTGAAGGATGCGGATAAAGGGGAGTTCAAGTTGAATATGTTGCAATATGGTCTGGGGAGCGAGGATTGTCCTGTATTTCCTGGGGTTTATCAATTTTCTCGTCTTGCCTGCGGTGCGAGTTTTGAGGCGGTTTATCGTGTGATGGAGGGGACACATAATTTTATTTTCAGCCCTGTTGGCGGTTTTCATCATGCGAAGCGGAGTTATGCTGAGGGATTTTGTTATGTAAATGATGTTAACCTTATTGCGCGTCTTCTATTGCTTCAGGGATGCAAGGTTGCGTATCTTGATTTTGACGCTCATCACGGGAACGGTGTTCAGGATGAGTTTTATTCAGAGCCGAATTTATTATTTGTGTCGTTTCACGAGAATGGGAAGTATCTTTATCCTGGCAGTGGTTTTGAGACCGAGATAGGACAGGGCGCTGGAGTTGGGTTTAATGTTAATGTTCCGTTGGAGCCGGGAGCTGATGATGAGGTTTTTCTGTATGTTTATAAGGAATTGGTTCCTGGTTTGCTGGATGCTTTCAAGCCTGATTTTGGGATAGTGCTTTTTGGGGCTGACCCTACTCTTGCAGACCCGCTCACGCATTTGCGTCTGTCAAATAATTCTCTTGCGGATGTTGCATTAGACCTGAAGGGTAGATTTAAATTCTGGATAGGTCTTGGGGCTGGTGGGTATAATCTGGAGGAGACCGCGCGGACATGGGCATTGATCTGGGCAAGTGTGACGGGTCAGGAGAATGAGTCGGATATATCAGCACTTGGCGGGGTATTTTTAGGAAGCACAGAGCTTGGCGCGTCTGGATTTCGGGATTTAAGAAACTTTTCTTCAGGACCGGAAAAAGAGCGCGCAATGGATGAAGCCAGAAGGGTTGTTGGATATATTAAGCGTAATGTATTTCCCAAAGTAGGCGCGAAATGAGCAACGGATGGCGTGAGAATTATAGGTCGCGGTTGTTGAGTGCGGAGTCTGCGATCGGTCGGATTCAGCCTGGGTCGCATATTTTTGTTGGCACCGCTTGCGGAGAGCCTCAGGCATTGACCAGGGCTCTTGTTGAAAAGGGTGAGCGGATAGATGATGCGGAGTTATTTCATTTTTTGACATTGAGTAAGGCTCCTTATGCGCAGGCGCAATTTTCGTATCGGTTTAGGCCCAATACTTTTTTCATAGGACCTGGCACGCGAGAGGCGCTAGCAGAGGGCAGGGCGGATTATATTCCGATGATGTTGAGCGAGATTCCGCGTCTGATCAAATCAGGAAGGATTAAAATAGATGTTGCGTTAGTTCAGGTTTCTGTTCCAGATGAGCACGGGTTTTGCTCGCTTGGTGTGAGTGTTGACATCACTAAATCAGTTGTAGAGGTTGCGGATTTGGTGATTGCGCAGGTTAATCCGAGGATGCCGAGAACCCTTGGAGATAGTTTTGTGCATATAAATGACCTGGACATTCTGGTAGAGGCAGAGGAGCCGATTCTGGAGTATTCTTACCCGGAGCCAGACCCGGTTCAGCGTAAGGTTGCGGAGAATATAGCCAAACTGATTGAGAACGATTCCACTCTGGAAATGGGCATCGGGACTATTCCGGATACGGTTTTGAAATTTCTTGAAGACAGAAAAGACTTAGGTATTCACACTGAGGTATTTTCTGATGGGCTTATAGGCTTGATTGAAAAAGGCGTAATCACTGGTGCGAAGAAGACGATTCATCAGGGTAAAATTATTGCGAGCTTTGTAATGGGTTCAGCTAAACTTTATGATTTGATTAATAACAATCCTGGATTTGAACTTCATCCAGCTGATTATGTGAATCATCCGTTAGTTATTGCTCAGAACTATAAGATGACTGCAATCAATGTGGCTCTTGAGGTTGACCTGACCGGACAGGTGAATGCGGATTCAATCGGGACTAAATTTTATTCCGGGATTGGTGGGCAAGCGGATTTTATCAGAGGCGCGGCGCTCAGCAAGAACGGGAAGCCCATAATTGCCCTGCCGAGCACTGCAAGAGGGGGCTCATCAGGAAAAAAGATCAGCAGGATAGTTCCCAGACTTACTGAAGGGGCTGGGGTAATAACCACCAGAGGCGATGTTCATTATGTTGTGACTGAATATGGCATTGCGTATCTTCACGGCAAGAGCATCAGGGAGCGGGCAATGGCTCTTATTAACATTGCGCATCCGGATTTTCGGGAAGAGTTATTAAGAGCCTCAAAAGAGATGAATTATGTTTATAAGGACCAACAGCTTCCCCCTCCGGGGGCAATTTATCCTGAAGAGCTTGAGACATATTTTACAACAAGAAGCGGTGTGAAACTTTTCATTAGGCCCATAAAGGTGGATGATGAAGAGGCTCTGCGAGATATGTTTTATGACCTCTCGGACCAGAGCAGATACCTCAGGTTTTTCTCTCCAATGCGCACCCTTCCTCATCCCAAGGCTCAGCTTCAGGTATTGCTGGATTATGATGAAAGGTTAGCAATCGGCGCGTTTACTGGAGACCCTCCGGGAGAGAAACTTGTGGGCGTGGCAAGATATATTCTTGACAGAAAGACAAATCTTGCAGAAGCCGCGGTTGAGGTTCCGGACCAGTGGCAGGGTCAGGGGGTAGGAAGTTTTCTGCTGAATTATTTGATTCGCGTTGCGCGCTCAAGGGGTATTGCTGGATTCACTGCGGTGGTTCTTGTTGAGAACAGAAAGATGATGCGGGTCTTGCAAAAAACCGGATATAAGCTTAAAACCAGATTTGAGGAAGGGGCTTATGAGGTTGAATTCAGGTTTGAGGAATTGGCAGACAAATAAAACAAAGGAGGGAATCAATGACGGTAAAAATAAGGAAAGTGGAAACCGATGGGGATTTAAGCCAGTTTATCAATTTAGCATGGAAGATATATGAAGGGGATCCTAACTGGGTTCCACCGCTTTTGTTTGACATTAAGAGGAGGCTTTCCCGGACTAAGAACCCTTATTTTGAACATGCGCGTGCAGAGTATTTTTTAGCGGAGAAGAATGGGGAGCTAGTTGGAAGGATAACCGCGCAGGTTGATGAGCATTATTATAAGCACTGGGGAGAAAGGGTTGGGCATTTTGGTTTTTTTGAATGCATCAATGATCAGGAGGTTGCTAATGCGCTTTTTGATAGTGTTGCAGAATGGTTGAAGAGTCAGGGACAGGTGAAGATGCATGGTCCTTATAATTTCACCATCAATGACGAGTGCGGTCTTCTGGTTGACGGCTTTGATAGTATGCCGATGGCGCTGATGACCTATAATCCGAGTTACTATCAGGCGCTATTTGAAGGGTATGGAATGAGTAAGGCTATGGATTTGCTTGCGTATAGGGCTGATGCGACAACCGAGCCAGACCCGATTGTGGTTAATTTTGCAAGCCTGTTAAAAGAAAAGCACGAGATCAAAATCCGGAATATGAGCTTTTTTGATTTTGACCGGCAGATGGACTGGTTTGTGGAGATATATAATTCTGCCTGGGAGAAAAACTGGGGAATGGTTCCGCTCACGGAAAAGGAGCTTAGGTCTCATGCGATTGAATTGCGTCTTTTAGCGTTGCGTTGGCCCAGCTTGAATTTTTTTGCGGAATCTGGAGGCAAGCCTGTTGGGATGAGCATTACGATTCCGAATTTGAACGAGGTTCTCATCAAGCTAAAGGGCAAGGTCTTATCACCAAATTTGCTCGGTCTATTGACTCATAAGTTTGAGTCCTGCCGTGTATTTGCCCTAGGAGTTAAGCCTGATTACCGGGGGTTAGGCGTGGCCGCGATTTTTTATGTGGAGACATTGAACGCGGCAAGAAAGCTGGGTTTCAAATGGGGGGAGATGAGCTGGATTCTTGAGAACAATGAGCCGATGCGCAGGGCGATAGAGAGGATGGGAGGACGCGTTTATAAGACTTATCGCATTTATGAAAAGGCTCTTTGAGAATTGAGATGGCGGATTTCTCAGGGCTTGCCGATTTTTTTCTCAACCATCTCTATCATTTCCTCAAATCCGAACGGCTTGACCAGATAAGCGTCAAAGTATTTAGCCTTTTCCCCGATAGTTTCTAGCGAAACCGCGGTTAAGGCGATGAGCGGAATTTTTGCCAGGTCTGGTCTCATCTTAATAATCTCCGCAACCTCATAGCCCTTTAGCTTGGGCATCTCAATATCCAGAATAATAATATCCGGGATACTCTTCTCAATCATCTTAAGGGCTTCAACACCATTATACGCTACATCAACCTCATACCCCTTCTCATTCAATTCGTCATAAGCGGCCTCCACAATCGTGGGGCTATCATCCACAAATAGCACCCTTTTCGCCATTTTTGATCCTTATCTATTATAAAGGGAAACGCTCATACAGAGCAAATGAGTTAAATAAATTGTTAAAGATTGAAATTTAGATTTTTTCTGTTTCAATCATTTTTTCCGCGGTTCTGGACAGGAGCGCGACCATAAGGATAAGAGGTTTGAAGCGCTCATCAGCAGTATGTCCCTTGACATATCTGTAATAAATTTGCTGAACCACCACTGCTATCTTGAACAGGGCAAAGATGACATAGTAATGTAGATTTTTTATATCCAGTCCAGTTAGCTTTGCGTATTTTTCTGCAAGCTGTTTTCTTGTATAAGAGCCTGGTTGATATGTTGGTCCAAAAGCCGCGCCTTTTAGCTCCTCTGGGTCATCGTTCTGAACCCAGTATCCGAGCGCTATTCCCAGGTCAACAAGGGGGTCTCCAATGGTTGCCATTTCCCAGTCAAGCACGCCAATAATTTTTGTGATGTCATCAGGGTCAAGTATAAGATTGTCATATTTATAATCTCCGTGCACCATAGTTGGCGCAGGGGATTGAGGCAGATTTTTCTTAAGCCAATCAATCACCCGGTTGATCTCAGGTATGTCATCGGTCTGCGAACCCACATATCTATCTGCCCAGCCATTGACCTGGCGGAAGAGAAATCCCTCTGGTTTGCCAAAATTTCCAAGACCAGCCTTTACATAATCAAGGGAATGAATCTCAGCAAGATTCCTGATAAAAGACTCACTAAGCGCAGAGGCTATCTCAGGAGAGAAATTCATCCCCTGCGGAATAGTCCTCCTGAGAATTACCCCCTTGATGCGGGACATCAGATAAAACTTAGCGCCAATAATAGACTCATCCTCGCAAAAAACAACTGGCTTGGGAACCTTGGGATAGATTGTATGAAGCGCCTGGAAGATTCTCCATTCTCTACTCATATCGTGCGCTGATTTGACCTTTGAGCCAAATGGCGGTCTTCTGAGAACAAATTCCTGGTCACCAATTTTGAGCAGATAAGTCAGATTAGAATAGCCAGACGGGAATTGAGAAATGGAAATCTCTCCAGAGATTCCCGGAATTTTATCTTTTAAATAGTTCCTGATCTTTTCTAAGTCCAGATCCTCTCCTTTTCTTACTGGACTTGATTGGTCTATAAATTCGCTCATTTTCCACTCCAGGAATTTTTTTATTTAAGGTCTTTCTGATACTTCCTCAAAATACGCTTTGCCACCACTACCTTATGCACCTCATCTGCGCCATCGTATATGCGGGAGCCTCTCTCCATTCTGTAGAAGAAGGAAAGGATAGTGTCATCAGAAACTCCGAGTCCGCCGTGAACCTGAATCGCGCGGTCAATTACCTTCATCATCACATTCGCAGTATAAAATTTTATGAGCGAAATTTCCTCGCGAGCCGCGTATGTGCCCTCTTTATCTATTTTCCATGCGGCGTGAAGCACCATCAAGCGAGCCGCGTGAATCTCTGCCCTGCACTCCGCAATCCATTCCTGAATAATCTGCTTGGTCGCTAATGTCTTCTTCCCTCCAACATCTCGTTTCGCGGCATATTCACACATCATCTCAAAGCATCTCTGCGCAATCCCAATAAACCTCATACAATGATGAATCCTTCCAGGACCCAAACGCTCCTGGGCAATCACAAATCCCTGTCCCTCTGGTCCAAGTAAATTTTTCTCAGGCACACGAACATTCTGATACATAATCTCGCCATGAGAAGCATAATCATCGCCTGCGTGTCCCATAACAGAAATGTTCCTGATAAGATGAAAACCTGGCGTGTCTGTTGGAACAATAATCATTGAGGCGCGCAAATAAGGAGATGGATTTTCCGGATTGGTTATCGCCATCACAATCGCAAATTGTGCCCCGTCCGCGGCAGAGCTAAACCATTTATGACCATTGATCACCCACTCCCCTTCATCCTTAACAGCTGTGCAAGCCATCTCAGTCGGATTAGACCCTGCAAATTCCGGCTCCGTCATTGAGAAGCAAGACCTTATCTCTCCCCTAATCAGGGGCCACATATACTTCTCCTTTTGCTCCTCTGTGCCGTATTTTGCGAGAATCTCTATGTTCCCAGCATCAGGCGCCTGGCTACCAAAAATATAAGGTCCGATCGGACTCCTTCCTATCTCCTCGCACAGGATAGCATAGCCCATAAAGCCAATGCCTACACCGCCCAATTCCTTTGGCAATTGTGGCGCCCATAGCTCCATCTGCTTAACCTTTTTCCTGGCTTCCTCTAACCTCGGCTTCATCTCCTTAAAGCTCTTCACCAGAAAATACGGCTCAAGAGGATATACCTCCTTTTTCATAAACTCCCGAACCATCTCCAGACAGGTTTGCGTCTTCTCATCAATGGAAAAATCCATCCTGCACCTCCTTTAATTATTCCCTAGCGATAACTAACCAGAGCAGGCTCTCCAAGATGCGGGATTGTATTGAAGCTGACCAGCGAGAATTTATCCTCACTATATCTGAACTCAGAGATTGAAGCATTAGCAATCATCCATCCCAGCTCCAGAGCTGTTTTGTCAGCCAGTCCAAGCGCTCTTTGCATCACAGCAGAGACCGGACCGCCTGATGTGAACACCGCGATAGTTTTTCCTGGACCCTGCTCTTTCATCACTCTTTCAATACCAAGATTCACCCTTGCTGTAAATTCCTTCCAGGTTTCCATTCCGGGAAGCCTCAATTTTTCATCAACCCATAAATCCATAGCGCGAGCAAAAATTTTCTGAAAGCTCTTTTTGTTATTCACAAGGTCAATAGGACCAGCAGAGGCAATTTCCTTAACCAGTTCCGCTATCTCAGGATTTTCCCTGATCACTGTCGCAAGCGAGCCAGAAAGGAGATGCCTGGTCTCGTATTCATTAAATTCCCTGAGAATGATTGGCTCTGGAAATGCTTTGCCAGCCTGCTCAAAAATCTCAAGAACACATCTTGCGCTTGTGGTCTGCCTCTCTAGCGAGCCTGAATAAACAGCGTCCAGATTTATTCCCCATTTTACCCAGTATTCTCCTAGCAGGCGCATCTGCTTATGACCAAGCTCTGAGAGCTTATCATAATTTGCAGAGCCAAAGCTCGCCTGTCCGTGCCGAATTAAATACAGAGTGCTCATTTTTATTACCTTAAGTTCTTAAGTCTGGAGCATTTTATTAAAAGAGCGTAATGATGTCAAAAAAAGCTGATAGCGAAAAACCAAGAGTAAAGAGCCAACAGTTAATTCCAGGTTCCAGATTCTTGATGCCTGATTGCAGAGTTTGACGATACAAAAGTTTGCGGGTATCTTTTAGACTATCAGCGACTTGAAAGGAGGCTTTTAGGGAATGAGGAATTCAAGGATTATTGGCGCGGGAATGTATGTTCCGCCCAGAGTGGTGACTAATGATGACCTATCAAAGCTGATGGACACATCAGACGAGTGGATTGTAGAGCGGACAGGGATTAAGACCCGGCATTTTGTAGAGGATGGTGTTGGCGCAAGCGACCTTGCGGTAGAGGCAAGCAAGAGAGCGCTTGAAATGGCTGGGTTAAAGCCTGCGGATATAGACCTGATTATTCTGGCAACCCTTAGTCCGGATTATTTTTTCCCTGGGTCCGGGGTTCTGGTTCAGCATAAGCTGGGATGCAGGAGCATAGCCGCGATAGATGTTCGCGCTCAATGCTCTGGATTTCTTTATTCACTCTCTATTGCGGACCAGTTCATCAAGACCGGTATGTATGAAAGGATTCTTGTAATTGGTTCTGAGGTTCATTCCACAGGACTGGATTTAACCACGCGCGGAAGGGATGTCGCGGTTCTTTTTGGAGATGGCGCTGGCGCTGTTGTTCTTGCGCCTTGCGATGCTGGCAAAGGCATCTTGAGCACGCATCTTCATTCAGATGGGGAGCATTATGATAAGCTGATGGTTTATGGACCAGCGAGCTGTCGTCTTCCCAGGATTACTCATCAGATGCTTGATGAGGGACTGCACTATCCCAAGATGGATGGTAAATTTATTTTCAGGATCGCAGTAGAAAAATTCCCAGAGGCAGTGAATGAGGCGCTCCAGGCAAATGGCTATACTGTTAATGACCTTGACCTATTCATTCCGCATCAGGCTAATCTCCGGATTTCAAATATGGCTGGCAGGAAGCTGGGTCTTCCTGATGAAAAAATTTTCAATAATATACAGAAATACGGGAACACCACAGCAGGGTCAATTCCGATAGCGATTACAGAGGCGCTTGCGCAGGGGAAGATAAAGGACGGCTCTTTGGTATGCCTGGCGAGTTTTGGCTCAGGCTTGACCTGGGCAAGCGCGCTGATTAGATGGTGAAACTGGTAAAATTGGTCAAACTGGCAAAACTGGTATCGGGACTAAAGTCCCTCGCACATTGAGAGCGTAATTGCGACTAAAGTCCCTCGCACATTGAGAGCGTAATTGCGACTAAAGTCGCACGCACAATTAGGATTTAGCCGGCTCTTGCTCTTTCTTTTCTCTGCGGGATAAGCGGCGCACCAGAGCCTTCATATCCTCTCCCACATCGTCAAAGATGGTGTAAAGCACCGGGATGATTAGCAGGGTGAGGAATGTTGATGAGAAGAGTCCACCGGTAATAGCTATTCCAAGAGGTTGTTGCATCTCCATTCCTTCTTCCATTGCGAGCGCAATCGGGAACACTCCTAGCATAGTTGTAAGCGCAGTCATAAGTATTGGACGGAGCCTAACTTTTCCAGCCTGAACAATAGCCTCTCGCCTTGGCATCCCCTGCCTAGCGTATTCAATGACAAAATCTATGAGCACGATGGAGTTAGTTGCCACAATTCCGACCAGCATAATCAAGCCTATAAAAGCAGTGACATCCAGAGGGGTTCTAGTAATGTATAGAGCGATAACTGCGCCAGTGAACGCAAACGGAATCGCGCTCATAATGGTAATCGGATGAATCAGGGATTCATATAAAGCGGCGAGCACCATATACACCAAAAGCAGAGCCACTAACAGCATTAGCATCAAATCGTGAGAGGTTTCCTGCCAGTCCTGCCATTCGCCCCCGAATTCATAGATATATCTTTCCGGGAATGGATACTTTGCAAGGACTTTGTTTATATCAGTGATTATCTCCGAAAGTGGTCTGTCAGTTTTATCCGCGGTAACCTTTGCTATCCTTTTAGCATTTTCCCGGTTCACCTGGGCAGGACCGGTTTGAAATTCAAATTCTCCTAAAGCGCGCGCTGGAAGGGTAAAACCAAATGGGGTAGTGATGGGGACCTCAGAGAGGTCTTTGATGCGTTCGCGGTTCTTTTGTTGCATCCGAACACGGATATTAAATTCATCTCCAGCTTCTCTATACATACTTGCAATTTCTCCCTCCAGAGCGGTTTTAAGAGCCATCTCCACCTGGGCTGTAACAAGCCCATAGCTTCCAAGTCTTGCTCTGTCAAAACGCATCACCTGCTCAGGATTGCCCTCATCCATAGTTGTTTTTACATCCCTGATGCCATCCACTTTTCCAATCCTCATCGCAAGGTCATCAGAGATTTTCTTTAACACTTGAAGGTCATCTCCAAAAATTTTTATCTCAATTGGTCTTCTATCCACTCCCAGCTGGGACTCCAATCCCATTCCGACCATAGTGATTTTTGCAGATGGGAAATCTTTGGCGACCTTATCAAAAAATGCTCTGACCTGGGGTAAGCGATTGACTCCGCCCTGGGACTTCTTTTTCAGGATGAAGATAATCCTTGCCTCGTGTGTTCCCTGGGAGCCTCCGTGAAAAGCGGCCATTTTGGGGTCTGAGGGCTGTCCCACAATCTCAAACATTCTGTCCAAATCTGGAAACGCCTTTTTGATCTTATCTTCCAGCTTGACCACCACCTTTTCGGTCTCTTCAAACGGAGTTCCGACCGGCAATTGCACTCTACATTCATATTGTCCCATATCCGGGTTGGTCATAAAGCTGGTAGGCAACTGAGCAATGATCACGCCAGTGAGCACGAGAAACAAAAAAGCAATGATAAGGATTTTTCCGCGATTATCTAAAGACCATTCTAAAAATTTCCCGTATTGGTCCTGAATTCTTGTCCAGAGACCTCTACGGGGCTTTGATGATTTAACCTCAGGCAGGGTTAAAAATCTGCTCGTAAGCATTGGCACAATGGTAAAAGCTACAAGCAAAGAGCCCATCAGGGTAAAAAAGATAGTTGCGGCAAAGGAGCGGAAGAGTTGAGCGGAAAGCCCTTGAATAAAAGCCAGAGGAAGGAACACGATTACGGTCACAATTGTTGCCGCGGTAATCGCAATACCCACCTCACGAATACCTTCCTCTGCCGCGACCTTGGGAGGTTTTCCTAGATGAAGATGCCGAACCGTGTTCTCAAGAACCACGATAGCGTCATCCACGAGCTTGCCGAGCGCAATAACCATTGCGCCCATGGTCATCATATTAAATGTATAGCCGGCAAAATACATACAGATGAATCCAACAAATAGCGAAAGCGGAATTGCAATGACTACAATCAAGGTAGGCGCGAGGTGAAGAAGGAATATAAATAAGACAATTGCGGCTCCAGCGGCTCCTTCATAAGCCGCGCGTCTCAATGCGTTAATTGAGTCCTCAATCATCTCACTAAGGTCAAATGTAAGGTTCAGATTCATTCCCTTGGGAAGGTCTTTTTCTATATTAGGTAGTTCTGCTTTTACCCGGCGAGCCACTTCTACCATATTTGCGTCTGATTCCTTCATAACAAGAATCCCTACTCCAAGGTGCAACTTGCCTTCTGAATCAATTCTTCTAATATCCCCTTCCAGTTCTGCAAAGGAATCAATAACCTTGCCCACATCCTTTAGCCTGATAGGATTGGTTGCGCCCTTGCCTGCGAGCGGCTCAAATCTTCCCATCATCTGCGCCATCTGTGTCTGCTGGCGCTGTGTGGGGCTGATCCCGAATCCCACCACCAGATTCTCCAGCTCCTCCAGGCTCTCAAACTCCCCTTTTGCCTTAACTAGAAATCTAGTGTTCATCTCCTTGATGTTTCCAAGGCTTAAATCAAGATTATGATAGCGAATCACATTAACCACATCTGAGATGCTCACGCCATACGCCCTTAATTTATCCGGGTCAAGCTCAACAACAATCTCCCGCTCCGGATAACCCATTACCTGTGCGCTCGCAACACCTTTAATCCGCTCCAGTCTGGGCACAACCTGGTCTTTTCCTATCTTCCCTAATTCATACTTATGTCTGCCCTCTCCAGAAAGTGAGAGAAAAGCCACAGGCATATCACTGATGCTAAGTTTCAACAAAATCGGAGCATCTGCATCAGCAGGCAGATACTCCTTCACCAGCTCCATCTTGCTCCTTATATCTCCGCTTGCCTCATCAAGGTTTGTTCCCCAGTTAAATTCGCAGGTGATGATGCTATAACCCTCTGCTGAAGCGCTCTTAACATTCTTGATGTTCGGAACAGTTTTAATAACTTCCTCTAATGGCTTGGTCACCCGCTTCTCTATCTCTTCAGGACCAGCTCCTTCATAGCCGGTCATAACTATGATGTTTGGAAATTCTATGTCCGGAATCAGCGCAAGTGGTATTTTCCATAAGGCAACCGCGCCTACCACCACTATCATCAGCATAAACATTACAGTGGTGACTGGTCGCCGGATCGGAAAATTATACATACTCATTTGCTTTCTCCTCCCTGAGTCGGTTGAGTTTCTTTAGAGATATTTTTCGCAATCTCAACCTTTACGCCATCCTGCAAAAGAGGCAGGTCTTCAACAACAACCAGCTCCCCTGGCTTAACCCCTTCCACGACCTCATACTGATTAAGGTCATAATACCCGAGCTTTAGCTCCCTCATCTCTACGATCTTGCCATTAACCACAAAAGCCACATCCTTGCCCAGGCGTTTGGTAATTGCGGATTTGGGCAAGATAGGAACCTGCTCGTGAATGCCTCCAACCAGCTCCACCCGAACATACATACCTGGTTTAAGAAGATGCTTGGGATTGGGTATTTCTATCTGAATCTCCGCAGTATGAGAGAACTGGTCAAGAGTGGGAGCTATTTTTGTAATCTTCCCATCAAACCACTGGTCTGGAAAAGCATCATTGTAAATCCGGGCAGGGCTTCCAAGCTTTATCCTGTTGTAATCCTTTTCCACAACGCTTGTGGTTATCAACACCTTGTCTATTTTTACAACAGTTGCAATCGGGAACTGGGGAGATACCATTGCCCCCGGGTCAAAACTTAATTTCGCAACAACACCTCTTGTTGTGCTTCTAACAGGATAAGGCGCAAATTCCACTCCAACCTCGTCCCGGCTAACATAAGCAATCACCTGGTCAACGCCTACCTCCTGCCCCTCTTTTACCACATTGCTCAAAAGCTTGCCAGGAATTTTGGAGATGATATTAACCTGCTCCGAGGGCTCTATATACCCGGTTACGCTGATCACATCCTCAATCGTGCCTGTCTTAACCTCACTCACCACAACTGGAATATAGACCTCTCCTATCTCAGCTGTTGTCTTCTTGCCTTTGACCCTGCCCGCAATCGCAACAGCCACAATCGCAAGCACCAGAATCCCTACCGTAATTAGAAAACCCAATGTGCTTTTTTTCATTATTTTGCCTCCCATTCAATTTTACCCATAGCATGGTCCAACCTTGCCTGGGCAATTAAATAATCAGCCACTGCGCGTAAATAGCCAGACTTTGCCTGAGTTAGCCCAACCTCTGCATCCAGAACATCCAGATGATTCACCATTCCCTCGCGGTAGCGGTTCTGCGACGCCTCAAAACTCTTCTGAGCGGCTTCAACATTTTTCTTCTCTGCATCTACCTGCTGTTTTGCGGACATTATTTGCAAATACGCCGCAGTGACCTGAATCTCTATTCCAGAGCGAAGCGCCTGCTCTCCATACCTTATCTGCTCCTGCTGACTCTTTGCCGCCTTCATCTCTCCATAAGTCTTGAACCCATCAAACAGGTCTATACTCGCGCTCACACCTGCCTGATAACCCTCTCTCCAGATAGTATCATTTGGTGGCATCTCCTGACCCATATTCCACTGGTAATTAGCGAACAGAGCCACTGTCGGAAGATAGCCCGCACGAGCAATTTTATACATAGAATCTGTCTGCTCCTTGCGGAGCTCAAGGGTCTTTAAATCAGCCCTGTTCTGTTTTGCCTGCTCAATAACCTGCTTCAATTCAGGGATTTCAGCTTCAACATATTCAAGCTGTCCCCTGACCTCAAGCTCCTCTCCCGGGTCCAGGTTAAGAACATTCTTCAGAGCAAGCTGGGCAAGCTCAAGACCATTATGAACCTGAATCTGCTGGGGCTTAATCGCGCTCAGCTTTGCCTCTACCTGAAGCACATCCAGATTGCTCACATATCCTTCCCTGTATAAATCCTTTACCTGCTTGTAATGCTTCTCCATCAAGGCATAAGAGTCATCAATAACCTTTACCATCTCCTGAGCCAAAAGCACCTGGTAATAAGCCTGACGAATCTGGAAAACCAGGTCCTGCTTGGCTTGATTAAGCTCCTCACGCGCAACCTCAAGCTCAAGCTGGGACGCCTTATAACCCTCTGTGGTTCTGCCTCCTGTATAAAGCGGATAGGTTGCCTCTATCTTAACCTGATAAATGTCTCCTTCCCTTGTGTTGGACATCTCAAATCCGGGAAACGCTATTAAATGAATATGGTCAGGTGGGAGCGGAGTGCCACTGCTATTCGCAACTGGAAAACTGGTGGGCATCATCATAGGCTCGCCTGTCTTAAATTCCGGCAGAGTGTTCAAATGCGTGTAAAGACCGCTGAGCGCGACTTTTGGAATCAGATAAGAGCGTGCGCTTGTCAGTTTGCCCTCAGCATAGCTCACTTTTGCCTCTGCCATTTTAACCTGAAGATTGTTCTCAAAACCTATCTTTATACAATCATCCAGACTAAGGCTCAATTTCCCAGGCGATTCTACCTGCGCCCTGAGAACAAAAGGCAGTATTAGCAGGATAAGAAAAATCATCCACAGCCGAGTTTTCATTCAAACATCCTCCCTTTTATTTTTTCGCAACTCCATTATAAAAAATATCCATTAAACCCTGTGCTCTATCCTTGAGAGAATACGCACGATTGGACTCAAGCCAGAGATAGATGCTACCATTTATCAATCCTATTAAACCCAGCGCCATTTCTTCTGGCTTAAATGGCTTAATAGCTCCTTGCTCAATGCCCTGCTGAAGTATGCGCGCAACCAGCTGAATGAACCTGAGATGCCCCTCGCGAATAACATTGCCAATATCATTTTTTAAGCTGGACTCAAAATCCTGATGGCTCAATGAGATAATCCGAATCGCCTCCCAGTTAGTCTCAAAATAACTGAACAAAGTGTTGATCAGCGCTTCCAGCTTCTCCCTAGCGCCTACTGTATGCTCAACTATCTCATTGACCTTTTGGGTAATCTCATTAAGTTGCTCCTTAAACAAAGTCAAAAATAAATCCTCTTTATCCTTGAAAAAATTGTAAAGAGACCCGATGCTGAACTCAGCCTCTTTAGCTATCTCATTCATTGAGGTCTGATGATAACCCTTTTGAGAAAATACCCTTAACGCCGCGCTTAAAATCTCTTTTCTCCGCGCCTCAAATTCACGCTCCTTACGGCTTAAAGCCTTCTCTGTCGTTTTCTTGACCATTTTTGAATCCCAATTCTAAATTTTGAACCAAAATTCAAAGATAGTGATTTTTTTCAAAATGTCAAGTAAAAAATTAAAATTATGGATTCGCTGATAAGCTTATAGGTAAAATTCAGAGACCAGAGCCCCGCAATATGGAGAAGCGAGAAATAGCCGGCTCCCTGCGACCCGGACAGCGCTTTTGTCAAATGAATTGAATTATTTGGTTTCCTGCTCTATGATTAGTGCATTATACTGAAACTCCTAGGAGGTATTTTATAATGAAACTATGGCTGAGCGTGTTGTTTTTTATTTTGCCGGTTCTGGTTTATGGTCAGAGCAATGTTGCAAACCATTTCCGGATAATTGACTTCAAGCTAAAAGGCAATGTTGAGAATGTTATCCCTGCAGACCTGGACCAGGATGGAGTAAAAGAACTTATGGTTATTCATCACTACCCAGCGCTTAATCCTTCACATCGCTATCTTAGCGTTTTCTGGGCTTTACCGGGCGGTAGATATGCTCCCAATCAGTCTGTAGAGGTAGAAATTCCGCAAAGGTTCACTTTATTTGATTTTGGTAATCTCCCAGCTCAGCAGGGAGAGGTTGTTATAATGCTAAGCAATAACACTGCTGAGTATTATCGTTATGAGAACAGAACATTGAATGGTCCCATACCACTTCTCAATTTTTCCAACCAGCTGATTCAGATTTCTGACCCGGAGCAATTGCTTTATTACGATTTCCTCTACGACTGGAACAATGATGGCAAAAACGAGATAATGATCTACCAAATTGGAGACGCGGACCTGTTTTATTTCCAGGATGGCAAATGGGTTAAGACCACTATAGACCTTCCGATGTCTGCCAGATATTCTTCCATCACGCCCCTGCGCAGGATTTTTCCGCATTCCGAGCTGTCAGTGCATTACAACACCCCGAGTATTTTCATAAGCGACCGGGAGGGGGATGGCAAGTCAGACCTATTTATCATTGAGGATGAGAACATCTGGATTTTCGGGCAAAATGAAAAAGGTATGTATGCGCAAAAGCCGAGCATCAAATTGAAAATGAACCTGACTGATCCAAAGGAGCAGGCAAGGAAAAGAGACCAGCTTTCACTTACGATAGCTGATTTAGATGATGACCGCAAGGCTGATTTGATCAGCAATTATCAGCACGGCAGTTTTTTTAACCAGAAAGCGGATATAAAAATCTTCTATGGAAAAGACCAGTGGACAGAGCTGGGACCTAAGGCTAAGCCGGGCAGAGCCTGGGCACTAAATTCCTGGGTTATCGGTCCTTTTGTTAAGGATATGAATGCGGATAAAAGCTCGGATTTGGTTATGCCTACCATACAGATCGGAGTCATCTCCGCGGCGCAAGTTTTAATCGCAAACAACTTCCCATTTGAATTCAAATACTATCTCTCAACAAATCATACCATTCCCGTAGAACCAACTTATGTTGACCAGGTAAGGCTTTTTATTGACTTCAAAGAAGGCAAGCTCTCAGGCGGGTTTCCAAATATATTCGGCGATTTCAATGGCGACAGAATTGACGACCTGGTTTTCAGCAAGAACGAGCAGGAGATGGTGGTTGTGATCAAGGACAGGCAGAGCAAGCGGACGGAAAAGCTGGAAACCATCAAGATTCCAACTGCTATTTTGCCTTTAGTGGAGGATGTCAACGGGGATAATCTTGGAGACATTATTCTAACTTACCCAATGGATACAGAGCGCCAAAACGAGTTCAAGCTATTGATTAATCAGGGAAAATGGTGAATCCTGGTTTAAGCGCAATGGATTCGCCCAAATTGGTTCAAGGGATTTAGTCCCTTGTTCAGCCCTTGCTACAACTGGAGCAAGAGCTTGCAGTGCAAGAAGAGCAGGATGAAGATGAGGAACTGCTTCTGAATTTTTCTCCGCTTTTGTGCGCAAACACGCTCATTTTTTTCTCAACCTTGCTGGACTTGCAGGACGGACAGCACACCTTTTCATCAGGGCTCCTGACCAGCTCCTCAAACTCCTTACCGCACTTATCGCATACATACTCAAATAATGGCATAACTAACTCCTGATTTAGATTATGAGCATTAAAAGCCCTGCTGTCAATATGTTCAGCAGGGAACTAGAAGGTCTCTTTGGTCCCATTTGTTTTTCAATCAGATGCTGGTAAATTGAAAAATATGAAAAAGAGCGCACAGAACAATTGGAAAAGGTTATGCCTGATTGCGCTTCTCATCATTCTGAGTTCAATCCCGTTCCTTCCCGGAATCAAAAGCCCTTTCTTCTATGATGACATCAACACAATCGTTATGAATCCAGCTATCAAAGCGCCTAAAAGCTATGCGCAATTTTTTCATCAGCTGGAATCTTTTTCCGCAGACCGTGCGCGGATGTTCCGCCCCCTGATTCTAATCAGCCTTGCCTTTAACTGGAAATACTTTCAGGACAATACCACTGGTTGGCATCTGACCAATCTTATCGCACATATAATCTCCGTAATTCTGGTTTTCCTGTTGATGACCACCCTTTCCGGAAATTGCCAACTCGCTTTTTTCTCCGCATTGCTCTTTGGCATACATCCTTCTCGCGTTGAGCCGGTTCTATACATAAGCGCAAGAAGCGAAATTTTTGCCAGCCTGTTTTATCTCCTGGCTTTCTGGCTTTTCCTCCAATCGCAAACACAATCCGAGAAAATCCACGAGCTCGCTTCAGGAATTTTCAGCATCTTGAGCTTCTGGCTTGGTCTTTTTTCCAAAGACATCGCCATCACCCTGCCTGCAGTGCTGACTATTGAGCGCTTTATTTTCAGGAAGCTCAATCGCAAGGCAATTTACTGGCTTTTTATTTTTTGGGCAAATGCATTGCTTTATTTTCTCTTAAGGCGCTCGCTAGGTCTTTATACATTTTTTCCTGTTGCAAGACCGCGTCCGGTTTTTGAAAATTTTTTGCTACAGGCAAGGGTCATTTTGTATTATCTTCGCTGGCTATTGTTCCCGGCGCATAACTCAGTGGAGTTAAAATTCAGCCCGGTCAGCCCTGTCTGGATTGCACTGAGCATTTTTATTCTGGCTGGGGTCTTGCTCTCTGCACTGCTCTTGCTAAGAAAAAAGCCATTGGTCAGCTTCTTTCTGCTCTTCTTCTTCATCGTGCTCTCTCCAAGCTCTTCTGTGGTTCCCTTAGTTGTGGAAGGGAATCTGATAAGGGTTTATCTAGCTGGTTTGATGGTTTTTGTTCTTATTGCGCAGGGATTTTTATTCATCAAGCCCAGAAGCCTTCGCATCAGCCTTCTGGTGATTTATTTTATATGTCTTCTGAGTTTGTCCTTAAGCTGGTCAAGAGATTGGCGCAGTCCGAGAATGCTCTGGTGGGAAACTATCAAGAATTTTCCATCTAATTCTCGCGCTCATAACAACCTTGGCATACAAATGGAGCGCTCTGGCAATTATGCGCAAGCAGAGCGAGAGTATGAGAGCGCTGTGAAGACCAATCCTGATAATGCGAACGCTCTGGTAAATTATGCCAGAATGCTCTTTGCAAGAGAAGAATTCCAGCGCGCGGAGATTTATTATAAAAAAGCCATCATACTTGAGCCATTCAACTGCCCAGCAAGAATCAATTACAGCCAGCTTTTGCTCTCAACAAATCGCATTCTTGAAGCTAAAGAAATCCTGGATGAAATAAATTTTTGTCCGGGCTATGAATCCGAGCTTGCCAATCAAAAAAAACGCATCAATGCTCTTCTCAATTCGCATCCTTAAGACCCGTCATCATCTCTCATCAAAAATCAGAACGCTCATAAATAATTTGAAAATTTACCGATTAAAATATGCGCACGCATTTAGCAGGTTTGAGCTTGTTAGCGCAGAAACCGCTCTTGCGGATTTCATCTGGATCAAGTATAAATAATGTATTATGAACAAGGAGCGGGGAAATGGTTTATGAAGTCAAACCGTGGCTGAAGGTTTATGAGCGGGACAATTTTACCACCACTCTAGCGCCTTATCCTGAGATTCCTTTATTCAAGTTCCTTGACGATTCTGCGGACAAATTCCCAGACCGTCCTGCGCTGACTTTTCTGGAGAGAAAGATGAGGTTCCCGGAGCTGAGAACAGAGGCAAATTCGCTTGCCAATGCGCTTCGCGAGCTTGGAGTAAGAAAAGGCGACCTGGTTGCAACCATCCTTCCCAATTCTCCCCAGTTTGTGATAGCTGATTACGCTATCCTGAAGTGTGGCGCGGCAAATGTGCCCTGCTCCCTGCTTCACACGGCTCGGGAGCTTGAGTATGAGCTTAACCAGGCAAAGGTTGAAACCATTATTCTGCTGGACAGCCATCTGGACATAGTCAATCAAGTCAAGAGCAAAACCAGCTTACGCAACATTATCATCACCAATCTCCACGATTACACGGAACGAGAGGTTCCTCCGGGTTTTATTCCAGGCGCTTATCAATTTCGGCAGTTGATTGCGGATGCAGACCCGGAGCCGCCTCAGGTTCAGATCAATCCAAAGGAAGATTTAGCTGAGGTTCCTTTTACCGGAGGCGCTACTGGAACCCCCAAAGGTGTGATGCTCACTCATTATAATTTAGTGGCAAATGTTTATCAGACCTGGGAGGTTATCCGGAGGTCTGACCTGGGATTTCTTATTGAAGGATATGGCAGTATCCTTCTGGCGCTTCCTTTCTTCCACCAATATGGACACTGGGCAATGCACTCCGCGGTTTTTATGGGACTCAATATGCTGTTAGTTCCAGACCCGCGTGACGCAGAAATGATGTCTTATTTGATGAAGAAATATAGGCCAATGTTCAACATCGCTGTCCCAACTCAAATTATGAAATTGCTGAATAAGGTTGACACTAATATCGGCGTGTTGAGCGCATCTGGCTCAGCCGCGCTTCCGCCTGAGCTCGCAGAAAAATATGAGAAAAAATCTGGCGCGCCGGTTGATGAAGGTTTTGGCTTAACTGAATGCTCCCCTGTGACTCATATCAATCTCACGGGCTTGACCAGTATGTTCAAAAATAAACAAGGCAAGCCTGTGGCGATTCCTAAAATAGTCCTTTCTATAATCAAGCTGATCCAGAAAATAGTTGGAGGGGAAAGGTTATTAAGAGGATTTACTCGCGCAGTGCCATATCTTTCTAAAAGGGCAAAAAAGCGGACTGAAGAACTGGCTAAAAAAGGACTGGTTCTGCGAAAAAAGGGCTCTATTGGCGTGCCTGCTGTTGACACTGAGGTCAGAATAGTTGACGAGCAGGGCAATGATGTTCCGATTGGTCAGACCGGAGAGATGTGGATAAAGGGACCGCAGGTGATGAAGGGATACTGGCCTGAGCCGGGAAAAGGATTGATTGATGGCTGGCTTCCAACCGGAGACATCGCCCGGATGGATGAGGATGGTTTTTTTTATATTGTTGACAGGATCAAGGATATGATAAATGTAAGCGGATATAAGGTTTATTCCAGAGAGATTGACGATATTCTTTATCAGATTCCCGGGGTTGAGATGGCATGCGCAATCGGGATACCAGACCCGGACAGACCAGGAAGCGAGCGGATCAAGGTCTTCATCAAACCGCGACCGGAATTCGCTGGCAAAATAACTGCTGAACAGGTGATTGAGCATTGCCGGAACAATCTCCCAGCTTACGCTGTGCCTAAATTTGTGGAATTCCGCGAAGACCTGCCCCTGACCGTGACTGAAAAAATCTTCAAGCGGAAGTTGCGGGAGGAAGAGGTGGAAAGGATGAAAAAGGCGGGAGTGATAAAATAGCTGGCATAAACTTTTCATTGGAGCTAAAATAAGAATATGAGACGAGCGCAAGCGCAATTGGCAAATAAGCAAAATGAAAAAACCGGGAGGAGGAAACCGATGAAGATATACAACTACACCATCCTCCTGGAACGCGAAAAAGGAGGCGGTTATCACGCCTTCTGTCCCACGCTTCCGGGATGTCATACCCAGGGCGATAGCTATGATGACGCAATGGATAATATCAAGGACGCCATCCGGCTTTATCTGGATAGCTCGAGCGTTCATCTGGATCCTATTCAATGCCTAGAGAAAAATGCTTGACTTTTTTGCTTTTATGATTTAAATTTTCCAAAGTCATAGGAGAAAAATGAATACTCTCGAACATATTGAAATTGATGGTTTTAAATCAATTAAGCATACAAATTTAAGGTTGGGCAAAATCAATGTTCTCATTGGAGCTAATGGAGCGGGCAAATCCAACTTTATTTCTCTTTTTAAAATGCTTAACTTTATGACCACGGAAAGCTTGCAGGTGTTTGTTTTAAGATCGGGTGGCGCTAATTCTCTATTATATTATGGATCCCAAAAAACTCCTCGTATGTTTGCCCAATTGACCTTCAGAACCGACACAGGGATAGACACGTATTATGTGCGGCTTTCAGATGCCGCTCCTGATACTCTTATTTTTGTTGAAGAAAAAATCCTCTTCCAAAGAGATGAATCAACCAAGCCAAAAGAGATTCTTCTTGGCTCTGGACATAAGGAAACTAAATTAAATGAATTTGCTGAAAGGGGTGATAAAACTGTTATTGTTATAAGACGAATTCTTCGTGATTGCCAGGTTTTTCAATTTCACGACACCTCTGAAAATTCAAGAATTAGAAAAGAAGCATATATCAATGACAACAGATTTCTTTACAAGGATGCAGGAAATTTAGCGGCTTACTTGTATATGCTTAAAGAAAGGCATCCAGAATCTTATAAAAGAATTGTTTCAACAATAAAACTTGCGGCGCCCCATTTTCAGGATTTTGTTCTGGAGCCCTCTAAATTAAATCCCAATAACATTATACTTAACTGGAAGGAACTCGGCAGCGAGTATTTGTTTGGACCTCATCAATTACCGGATGGTTTGATCAGATTTATATCCTTAGTTACACTTTTACTTCAGCCCAGGGAGAATTTGCCTGATGTAATAATTATAGATGAACCTGAACTAGGACTGCATCCATCCGCCATAAATCTGCTGGGAGCTTTGCTTAGAGAAGTTTCTCAATGTTGTCAAGTAATTATGGCCACCCAATCAGTAAATCTGGTTGATCAATTTGAGCCGGAGGATATTGTTATTTTGGAAAGAAAAAAGGTGAACAATCAGAATGAATTTTCTACAGAAGCCAAAAGACTTGATCGCGAGGAACTGAAATCTTGGCTGGAAGAATATACTTTGTCTGAACTTTGGCAAAAAAACCTTTTGGGTGGTCGGCCTGGAAAATGATTAGGATTCACGTGATTGTTGAAGGACAAACTGAAGAAACATTTGTTAATGAAGTGCTGGCGCCTCATTTTTATGATATGGGCATTTATCCTAATGCCATCCTTATAGGAAAACCTGGACATAAAGGAGGCGTCATAAGCTATCAACGCGCAAAAAATGATATTTTGCGAATCTTAAAGCAGGATAAAGAAGCTTATTGCACTACGATGTTTGATTTTTACAGATTGCCCGCTGACTTTCCAGGGATGCCTTTTCAAGGAAGTCCCTCATCTGAAAATAAGGCTAAGACAATTGAGAAAGCATTATATAAAGATATTGAGAAAAACTTAAGCAACACATTGAGGCCCGACAGATTCATCCCGTATATTCAGATGCACGAATTTGAAGCAATTCTTTTCAGCGATCCTGATGCTTTCGCCCGCGGAATTTTCAAACCGAATCTTGAAGAACAACTAAGAGAAATTAGAACCGGATTTAATACACCTGAAGATATAGACCAGGAGCCTAATGGAGCTCCTTCCAAGAGAATCTTAAAGATATTTCCCGGCTATGAAAAGGTAACCCATGGTTCTTTGGCTGCCATTGAAATAGGATTGAGAAAAATTAAAGATGAGTGCCCAAATTTTAAAATATGGTTGGGCAAAATTGAAAATTTGGCTATCGGGACAGGCTCGCCTTTTTAAAAATTCTGATGGTTGGCGAAATTCGCCCGTTTTGAGGAACGCCTTACTTGAGCTCGGCGCATTTCAGAGGAAAACAGCGCTTCTGGCATCCTAAAACAATTTCGGAATAAAGGAAATTTCTCAAGAGCGGATTAGGAAAATCAGGGGAAAGTGGTATGATAGAGGGCAAATTTTTTGAGGAGTGAATTAGATGGATAAGACGCTTGCGCTTATTAAACCGGACGCTGTGGCAAAAGGGCATATTGGAGAGATAATCACAGCATGGGAGAGAGCTGGGTTTAAAATTCTAGCGGCAAAGATGATTCAGTTCACACGGACGCAGGCTGAGGAATTTTATCGGGTGCATAGAGACAAGCCTTTTTTTGAAAAGCTATTGAATTTTATGATTGCGGGACCGTGTATGGCGCTGGTGCTTGCAGGAGAGAATGTTATTCAGAAAAACCGGAAACTGATGGGGAACACGAACCCGGCTTTAGCAGAGGAGGGCACTTTGCGCAAGAGATTTGGAACAGATAATACAGCGAATGCTGTTCATGGCTCGGATAGTCCGGAGAATGCGCGTTGGGAGATTCATTATTTGTTCACCGCGTTTGAGATTCTGGACTATCAGCACTATTTAACAGATGTCTTTGAGAAGATTGACTATCAGGACCATTGATTTCCTGAGGAATTAGTTATAGAACAAGGCATTTCTAAAATGGAAGATAAAATTGCGTTCAGGGTTTTCATTCTGTTTTTTGCATTAAGCATCTGCTTGGGGGCAGATGCTCAGGAAAAGTTCAAGCTGGGCAAATCGGCTTTGGTCCGGGAGCTGAAAATTGCGGACAGATGCCATACCCAAGGAATTGCTTTTGACGAGAAGTTTTTATACTTAAGTTGTGTTGACCAGTTGCAACGGCAGGGCTGGATTTACCGGATTGAGCGGTCTGGTATGGAATCCGGAAAGCAGATTTATCAGAAGCTGAATGTGACCAGAGCCGGGCAATATCATCCATCAGGACTGGATATTTCCGGGTCATGTCTGTGGGTGGCTGTGGCTGAGTATCATCCGTCTCCTGCGAGCTCAACCGTGCTTTGCATTGATCGGAGCTTATTCAAGCCCGCAGGGTATCGGGTTTTTGATGTTCCCGATCATATTGGCGCTTTAGCCGCGATGAAGAACTGGCTCGTGGCTCTGAACTGGGACGCTAAGGAATTTTATCTTCTGGACTACAGCGGAAAAATTCTGGTTAAAGGACCTAATCCTGGCAAAACAGCATACCAAGACTGCAACTATCTATCAGGTGATGAGGTAATCTGTTCTGGCTCATCAAGCCTGCTTTCTGGAGCTGGCTATGCGGACATCATCCAGATTCCAGACCAGAGCCCGGATAACTGGAGAGTCAAAGCCAGATTGATTGCTGAAAAAATGCCCGGGAGAATAAGTCCGCTCACCCGTGAAGGAATGGCAATCTGGGAGGACAAAATCTATTTTTTACCAGATGACCTGCCCAACCCTGCGCTCTATCAGTTTGACATTCCAGTATGGCAGAAATAGAAGCTGAAAATAAACACGATGATAGCTATGACTAAAACCAATATACTGAATATGTCCCAGCTTGAGCTTGAAAGATGGATGGCTGAACAGGGTCTGGAAAAATATCGGGCAGGCCAGATTTTTCAATGGCTCTATCAACGCTCGGTTTTTGACTTTGAGAAAATGACTGACCTGCCAAAAGACCTGCGCCGGGTTCTAAAAAAGGATTTTTATTCCAGTTTGCCGGAAATAAAAGAAATTATTCGCTCTGAAGACCTTGCCACAAAGTTTCTTTTTGAGCTTGAAGATGGAGCGCGGATAGAAGCGGTTTTGATCCCGGATGAGAATGAAAAAGAAAACACGCTTTGTGTATCATCTCAGGTTGGTTGTAGATTTGGATGCGGATTTTGCAGAACAGGAGGCATAAAGTTCAAGCGTAATCTTAAAACCGGAGAGATTCTCGGACAGTATCTTGCGGTGCGGGCAAGGCTTAAACACGGAGAAGAGATTCAACGCATGGTTTTTATGGGAATGGGCGAGCCCCTGGATAATTTTGAGGAGATAAAAAAGGCGTTCGCTATTTTCACTTCACGCTCCGGCTTGGGGCTTTCTCCGCGCAGGATAACCATCTCTACAGCGGGCGTGACTCCGCTAATTCCAGAGGTATGGTCTCTTGGTGTTAATGTTGCGGTCTCGCTTAATTCCGCAGACCCGGAAAAACGCGCAATCCTGATGCCGATTACGAGAAAATATCCGCTTCCGGATTTGATCCAGACATTAAAACAGCTTGACACATCAGGAAGACAGAAACTCACAGCAGAGTATGTTATGCTTAAAGGCTTTAATGACTCAAATGAACACGCGTTCAGGCTGGTGCGTTTGCTTTCCGGCTTAAAAATTATGATCAATCTTATACGCTTCAATTCCTTTCCAGGATGCGAATTTGAGCCATCAGAGGAAAAGCAGGTGCTGGAATTTCAGGAAAAGCTAAAGCAGTCCGGTTTTCTGGTGTTTATAAGGAAGAGTAAAGGCGCGGATATTCTCGCTGGATGCGGTCAGCTTGCAGGGAGGAAACAATGAGCCACAATCTCTATTTTTTGCTTATTCCTTTGTTGGTAATTACCGGGATTCTCTTCTCTGCATGGCTGGTTCATTCCCATGTAAAAATACCAAAAACCTTTCGCCTAAAACAGCTCTCTTCTCAAGAACTCAGCCCTTCGGAGCTGGAGATTCTGGGTAGATATGATGATGAGCTTTCTAGCCTGGGCTTTGAAAAAATCTGCGATTTTCAGGTAATAGAGATGCAGGGAGAAAATCTCCATCGCATATATCTTCATTCCAGAGACTTAACTCAGGCAATGGTAAGCGTGATCACAAGCGGTTTTCGCAAAGTTCCGCAACTGGAGTTTTATACCCGGTTTCAAGATGGATGCTCTTTGAGCACAGAGCAGGAATTGATTCCGAGTTATTTTGAAATCCCTGAAGAGCGCATCATTCAACGCTTTTCAGGTATGAATCCACCTATGCTTTATCAGGCTCATCAACAAAAATTACAAACGCTTATAAGCCAGTCAAAAACACCGATGAAGATAAGCAAGGATTCCATTTTCAAAATCATTGAGCAAGACCAGCAGGAGCTTCTAAACTATCAGATTAAAAATGGATACTTCTCTCCTGATTCCGAGAATGACTTTCTCAAGCCAACCTGGAAATTCTCTTTTTATTTTATTATACGCAATCTTGACCCGTTGCCTTTTGGGATCACTACAAAGAGGTTTATATTCAGCCTTTTAATATGCAGTGCAATAATGTTCTCTGTTTTCTTTCTGGCAAGATATGGAAATGTTCAAAAATGGCTGAGCGAATTTTCGCTTTCCGAGCGACAAATCTATTATTCTATCTGCTCAGCTGGAGCAGTAATATCAAGCCTTCTGCTCGGGCTTCTTATCCAGCGCCGTGCCTTTCTCTGGGCAGGTCTCATATCAGCTATTGGCGTGTTCATCCTGATTTTCAATCTTTTCCCAAACGCCTGGCTCATTATTCTTATGAGCGCACAGGCAGGTCTTTTAGGAAACCGCATTTATGAATCGCGTCTGAGCAAATCACCTACCCGCCTCCCATCTCAATTTCTCGTTTTGATCGCGCTTATCATCATCGGCTGGATGATGCTCAATCCAAAGTAATAATTTTTCTCTGCCAGGCGCAATTCTAGGGGTCTCAGACACTCTTGCCCCCGCATTGTTGATGCCGCAGGCGCTCCTGCCTGCGATTATTAAAACTTAAACCCTTGACCCATTCAGAAAAAAATGGAGTTCGCCCATTAAAAATTGGCTAAACGCCATTATGGATGCTTGACAGGAATTTTAAGAAGCGGCACTATTCCTATTGAGAGATCTTCTCCACTCCCGGCGGAACCTTAAATGTGAACATCTTCTCATCAATTTTCGGATTGACCTTGATCTCACTAAATTTGAGAAGATTCTCGTTTCCCAGGCTGTCCTTCAAACGCGCCTCTTTAACCAGAAAAGTCTTAGCGTCAACCGTCAATTCCAGTGTTCCTAAAACCAGTCTTTCCTCTTCCTTCTTGGGAGTCAGTATAAGATAATAATTCCCATCCTTTGCGCTCTCGGTGTTAGGCGCAAAAGCCACATTGAACTGTTCAGATACTTTTGCCATTCCGAACAGGAAGCTTTTTGGGAGCTTGCCAGAGAGCGCCTCATCTAGTTTCAACTCCATAACCTGCTTCATAGAAGGTAAATAATCCCATAAAATCTGACCATTTGTTATATACCAGTGCTCCTCTGGCTGATTATAACGCCAGACCATTTTGCCGGGCTTGGAATAAAAAACCTCGCCTGAGCCTTTTGTCAGACTTCTCCCGAATTGCTCGCTCTTAACCTCCTGCTCAAAATTCGCCTGATATGTCTTAATGCCCTCAAAATTAGCATCCAGCTTATTCACAACCTGCTCCACTGTTAAACCAGCTTTAAGTAAAAAAGGACACAAAAGCATCACAAACAAAATCAACGCGTATTTTTTCTTAAAAATTTTTTCCAACTTCTCTCCCTTTCTAATTGGAGTTCTGTGCGCCCATCATTTTCTTATGAATTCTTTGCTCCAGCCGGACAGGGTCCCATAGCACCTCCCGGGGCTTAACTCCATCCGATGGTCCCACAATACCTTCCTGCTCCATCTGCTCTATCATCCGGGCAGAGCGATTATAACCTATTCTGAGCTTTCTTTGAAGCATTGACACACTTGCCTGACGGGTGCGAACAACCAGCTCCACTGCCTGCTCATATAAATCATCAATTTCTTTCAAATTGGCTCCTGCTTCATCCTCAGAAACCGATTTGAAAATCTCATTATTATACTTCGGAGTGCCTTGCTTCTTCCAGAAGCCCACTGCGCGCTTGATCTCAGCCTCGCTCACATAAGCTCCGTGAACCCTGATCAGGTTGTTGGTCCCGGGATTCAGGAACAGCATATCACCCATTCCAAGCAGTTTTTCCGCACCCATCTGGTCAAGAATGGTCCGGGAATCAACCTTGGTCGCGACCTGAAATGAGATGCGCGCGGGGAAATTGGCTTTGATCAAGCCGGTTATGACATCCACGCTCGGACGCTGAGTCGCTACTATAAGATGAATCCCAGCGGCTCTTGCCATTTGCGCCAGCCTGCACAGGCTGGTCTCGCAATCTCTACTCGCAACCATCATCAAATCCGCCAGCTCGTCAATCACTACCAGGATCAAAGGCATCTGCTCAGCTGGAAATTTCTCAGGTGTCCGGTCCAAAACTAAGGTTGAGCCATCCTCACGACGCATCCGCTTCCCGCGCTTCTTGCTCTTCTTTCCCTCTTCTACCAATCGGTTAAACGAGTCAATGTTCCTTGCCCCATATTGCGCAAGCGTGCTATACCGGCTCTCCATCTCAGCTACCACCCATTTGAGAGCAACCGCGGCTTCTTTAGGCTCAGATATAACATTGGTCAATAGATGCGGGATGCCTTCATACATAGAAAGCTCAAGCCTCTTGGGGTCTATCATCAGCATCTTGACCTGGTCAGGCGTTGACCGATAAAGCACACTCATAATCATCGCGTTCAGGCTAACGCTCTTGCCAGAGCCAGTCGCGCCAGCTACTAAAAGATGCGGAGCTTTCCGGAGGTCTATAACAAACGGCTCGCCCAGGATATTTTTGCCCAGAGTCAAGGTCAGCAGACTCTTGGAATTCTGATAAGCTGAACTAGCAATCAACTCCTTGAAATATACTGTCTCGCGCTCCTGATTCGGAATCTCTATCCCGATAACGCCTTTGCCCGGAAGAGGCGCAACAATACGAACGCTCAAAGCCGAGAGCGCGCAAGCTAGGTCGTCCGCAAGATTGGCTATCCGGTTGATCTTAACTCCAGAAGCAGGCTTGAATTCATACATCGTGATAACAGGACCAGGAAGAACCTCAACCACCTCCCCAGCTACTCCAAAATCCAGCAATTTCTTCTCCAAAAGCCTTGCGCGAAGAAGCAGAGACTCCCGGTCAACCTGATTCCTGCTCTTGGGAACCCCGTCCAAAAGCTTTAAAGACGGAAGAACATAATGACCAGGCATAAAACTTAACCGCTCCTGAACCGGCGCCTCCGGGAGCGGAAGGACATTGGTCTTGGCAGGATTCTCAGGCGCAGGTGTCTCCATAAACTTCTCCTCTTTGGCTTCCTGAAAAGACGGCAAAACCTTCCTCTGCTCCATAACCTCCTGCTGACGCCTTCTCCTTTCTATTTGCTGTCTCACAAAATCCACTAACCAGTAAAAACCGTTCTCAAGGGCTTCATAGATGCTTCCCATAACTTTGAGAACCGAGATATTAAATCCAAGCACTGCGCCAGAAACTATTCCAAGAACGCAGAACCCGAACGCGCCAGCTGAGCTCAAAAGCTCTCGCAGGGCTTTTGCGAGCAGGAACCCGATCCATCCACCGGACTTGATGCTTTCACCGCTCCAGTTAATCTCCGGAGATATTAACGAGAGAGTCGCGGAACTGCAGACAATCAAAAGCAGAAGACCTAAGGAGCGGAGACCAAGCCAGAGCTTAGACCTCCCCTGGATCAGGTTTTGTCCGCCAAAGAGCTTGAAGCCCGCGGCAAAAAAGGCAAGGATGAAGACAAGAAACGAGCTCAAGCCAATGCTCTGGAACAACAGCGCAGACAGATATGACCCGAGCAATCCTCCGTAGTTATGAACCCCCTCACCCCGGCTCGTAAAAAACGATGGGTCATCCGCCTGGTAGCTGACCAGGATGATAAATAAAAAAACCGCGCTAAATAAAATGACGATCCCGATGAGTTCATCCCGAATCCTATTAAACCGATTTTCCGCTTCCGCCATCTTCCACCTCACTTGCCCAGATAAAAGACCAGCATCCCCACTAATCCCGCAACCACACAGTATCCCCCAAACCAGCTTAATTTTATTTTCCTAATCGCGGAAAAAACCAGCCGAATGGATAAATAGCCCACAATAAATGCAGATGCCATTCCCAGAATATATGCAAGAATTTCTGAACTCTGGAATTGCGTAATCGCTCCTCGCTCATCAATCATCTCAACTAAAGATGCTCCTAAAACCGCAGGGACCGAAACCAGAAACGAGAACCGTGCAGAGTATTGCCCTTGCACTCCGGAAAATATGCCCGCGGAAATGGTTGCGCCTGAGCGGGACAGTCCCGGGAAAACCGCGAGACCCTGAGCAGTTCCAATGATAAGCGCCTGCAATATACCCGGCTCTTTTGATTTAAGCCACCCCGGCTTATTGCGTGCAATAATATCAGAAGCAAAGAGAATTACTCCGCTCAATAGCAGAAATACGCTTACTCCAAAAGGGTTTCCAAATTGCTCTTCAGCAATGTCCTTGAGAAGCAACCCGATGATGCCTGTGGGAATCAGCGCAAGGACCATCATCCAGACCAGCTTCCAGCTCATCTGCTCCAATTTTCCGCCTTTCTCCATCTCTTCCGCTTCCTCTTTCGCTGTGCTCCTCTCTAAATGCCCAGGTGCATCTACGCGCGATTCGCTTCCATCTTTCCGCTTCGTAAGCCCGATCAGCTCTTTTTTAAAGTATACCACAACTGCCATAGCTGTTGCAAGATGCAAAGCCACATCAAACAGTATCCCGGGCTGGTGAAAGCCTTTCAGTATGCTTTGCGCAAGAACCAGGTGCCCACTGCTGGAAACCGGCAAAAATTCCGTCAAGCCCTGGAGAGTGCCCAGAGCCAATCCCTGCCACCAGTTAATCATCTAATTTAGCTTCTTTTGTATATCAATTTAGCTTAATTTTGATAAATTGTCAAATAAAATAAGTAGCCAGAAGTCAGTTGCCAGAAGCCAGGAGAAGACAATTGACATTCTTGCCTTTCCGGGGAAAAATCATTGGAAGATGGAGCGCATAACCATAAGTCTCAAGGGTTGGCGTGAAAAAGCCAAATTTTTTGCCCGATACTGGGCTGGCTTGTTTTATCGCGCGGGGGTCTGTTTCCGGAACGAGCGGATAGCTTTTCAGGCGAACACACTTGCGTATCGGACTTTACTCAACATTGTTCCGCTCTTGCTTTTTGTATTCAGTCTGTTTGCGCTGTTCAAGCAGATGGTAGGAATTGACCTTGATGAGAGGCTGAATAGTATTCTCTCTCAGTATATTCTTCCACAATCTAATGTGGGTCAATTGATTGTTGACCAGGTCCGTCAATTTTATGAAAACGCGAAGCAAAGCTCATACTTAAGCTTGATTCTTCTTTTAATCACCTCCATTTTTCTGTTTAATGCGATAGATGGGAGTATCAACCTGACCTTCAAGGTTGAGCGTCAGCGTAATTTTTTCCAGCGACTGGTTCTGTTCACAGCCATTCTGGTCTGGGGCACAACCCTGGTGGGCTTGAGCATATATTTAACAGCTAAAATTCAGTTCCAGCCTTTGCTCGCGCGTTTCTCTGAATCCACCATCATCCAAGAGATCGCGATCAAAAGTTTTATGGACCGCCTTTTAATTCTCCTCCAGCATCTCGGGACATATATGTTAAGCTTCACATTGGTTTTTTTCAGCCTATATTTTCTATACAAGGTCTTTCCTAACACGCAGGTTGAAACCAGAGCCAGCTTCCTTGGCGCGTTTGTTGCCGCTCTCTTCTGGGAACTATCCAAATGGGGATTCAGCTTTTTCACCGCCCATATGCTTTACAGCAGAGAGAAAATCTACGGCTCTCTCGCGGTTTTTCTATTGTTCCTGATCTGGGTGCATCTGGTCTGGCTGATCGTGCTTTTTGGCGCTGAGCTTGCCTATGTTTATCAGCATTACCGGTTTGAGGCGCAGGCGCAACCAATGAAGCGCACTCCTGTGAACCGGCTCTGGCTATCTTTTCAGATTTTCCTTGAACTGGGCACGCGCTTTCTCAAAGGCGAGGACGCGCTGACATTAAAGGAGCTGGGTCAAAAATTTTCCGTTGGTCTGCCGGAGCTGAAATCCGTGATCAAATGTTTGCAGGATGCAAATCTGCTCATTGCCTGCGCGTGTCCGGACCGCCGGGGCGAGGAAAAGTATCAGCCTGCTCGGGAGCTGGATCAGATTTATTTCAATCAACTGGTGCGGGCGGTTGACCCGAACTGGAACTTTGACCAGATAAAAATCAATACAGGGTCAGACGCAAAGCTTCAGTCAGAAAATCAATACCTTCACAAGCTGTTCCAGAAGCTCGGGTCTGAGGTTGACGAGTTTTTGTCCCAGAAATCCCTGAAGGAAATACTGCTGGAGGATTTGGTTTCAGTAAGCCAGGAGGGAAATAATGCAGAAAAATAAGCCAAGCCCCAAATATGTTAGCGCATTGTTTTTTGAAAATTAACCCTTTTCTTGGATAGCCATCGTGATAGGCTATGGTAAAATTCTGCAAAGAGAGGAAGATATAATCTGAGGATGGTTCTGGAGAATTATCTGACGCAAGTTGAGAAGATGATGCCTAATGTGGTAATAATAGATAGTATGAGAATGGAACAAAACCTGGGAGAGACTGTGGGGCTGTCTCTGAAAAAACTCACAGGATGTTCTTATTCCAGTAATTCTTTTTCTCTGTTGGCGCTGATTCAGGAGGAAGATAAATGGCGCTTATCAGCCGGAGCGGGATAAACAGACAGTTCTGGCTTCCGAGCGGGACCAGCCTGATTGACGGGGTGCGCTGGCTAACCAGATTGCGCTGGCTAGCCATTGCTGGAGTGCTGATAGCTCTAGGTGTAGGAGTTCATTTTCTTAAGCTTCCGCTTTTCTGGCAAGGAATTCTCGGAGTTGCATTAGGCTTGACCTTACTTAACTTAATCTACTGGGCGATTTTGAGAACACGCTTTGCGGGAAGGGAAAAGGAAGAGGGCGCTATAACTTCCGCAAACTTTTTTGCTCATTTTCAGATCAGCCTTGACCTGATTCTTCTCACGCTTTTACTTTACTTTGCAGGGGGCGTTTTTAATCCTTTCAGGTTTTTTTATATTTTTCACATCATAATTGCCAGCATCTTGCTAAAACGAAGAGATTGCTTTTTACAAGCAGGATTTGCGGTGATTTTATTTGTCGGGCTAATTTTTCTTTCCTACAGCGCCCATTTTAGTCATTTTCCTTTATATCGGGATTTTGATCTGGACACTCTTCTCAAATGGGATCAGGTTCTGATTAGATTTGTGGCTTTTGCGGTCACGCTTTTTGTCGCGGCGTTCCTGAGCAGTTCCATTATGGAGCGGCTTCGGGAAAAAGAGGAGCGGTTAGCAGACGCTTATCAGGAGGTTGTGAAGCGGGAGAAGATCAAGAGCGATTTTGCGAGAACAGTTGCGCACGAGCTTAGAAGCCCGATGAGCGCGATTATGAATTTCATCCACGCGGTTCGTTTAAGCGAAAAGGACAAGCTGTCTGACAAGTCCCAGGAGTTCTTGGAGCGTGCGCTTACACGAGGACAGGGCTTAATTGATCTTATCCGGGACTTACTGGACCTTTCCCGGCTGGAAGCCGCTGAGCCTCCCAAGCTGGAGGAGCTGGAGGAGGTTGACCTGATAGCTGAGCTGGAGCTGATTTTGAGCGTGGAAAAGACCAGCGGAGACGCCAAAGGCGTTGCTGTATATTTCAATCATCCGCCTCTGCTTCCCCGAATCCGTTATTCCCGGGCCGCAATTCAGCAGATTTTTTCTAACCTCATTTCTAACGCGTTCCGCTACACGCCTGCGGGAGGTGTTATTCGCGTGGAGGTGACCCGCGAGGACCATCAGGTGAAATGCCGTGTATCAGACACCGGCATTGGCATTCCCAAAGAAGCGCTCAGCCAGATTTTTAGCGAATTTTACCGTGCGCCCAATGCCAAGCAGTTCTCTCCAATCGGCACTGGTCTAGGATTGTCCATCACCAAAGCCCTGATTAACAGATATGGTGGCGAGATCAAGGTTGAGAGCGAGACGGGAAAAGGAACCACTTTTACAGTTATTTTTGATCTTGAGCCAAAATTTCCAGCACATCAGACAAATTAAAACATACCCAGGAGGAGTAAGATGTCAGTAGCAAGAGTGACCAAGGTTATCGGAACCAGCCCAGTGAGCTTCCAGGACGCTATGGAAGAAGCCTTACGCAGGGCATCCCGGACATTGCGCGGGATTACAGAATTGAATGTGGTGAGCCAGCGGGTAAGGATAGAAAACAACGAGATTCGGGAATATATTACGGAGATAGACATTACTTTTATGGTGGAGGATTCCCATAAGTGAACGAGAACCGCGCCGGGGCAGAGTTGAGCGAGGACGATTTTTCTCGCTTAATGCAGGCAGACCGGTTGTTCACGCTCGGACGCCTGGTAGCAGGAGTTGCGCACGAGATTGGAAATCCATTGACCGGGATTCTTACTTATGCTTATCTTTTGCGAGATAGCCTTCCGCAGGGGGACCCCAGACGGGAAGACCTGGAGATAATAATCAAGGAGACCTTGCGCTGTAGAGAGATAGTGAGGGGTCTTCTGGATTTTGCAAGGCAATGCAAGCTGAAGCGCGAAAAATTCAATCTTAATGACACTATCCGTCAGGCAGTTAAGCTGATTGAAAAACAGAAGGATTATAAGGATGTGAAGTTCATATTGGAGCTTGACCCTAGCGCAGATGTTATTGAAGGAGACCCGTATCAGATTGAACAGGTGATCTTAAATCTGGTGTTTAACGGCATAGACGCAATGTCGCGCAAGGGAAACCTCTGGATTCGCACTCGGGCTGGAGAAAAAAATTGCATAGAACTGGAGGTTGAGGACCAGGGTTGCGGCATCCCGCCTGAACTGAGAGAAGCCATTTTTGAGCCGTTTTTCACCACCAAGAAGGACCAGGGAGGAACAGGTTTGGGGCTTTCAATCTGCTGGGGCATTATCAAGAGCCATAATGGAGAGATCAAGCTGGAAAGCGAGCCGGGAAAAGGAACAAAATTCACAGTGTTATTGCCCAGAACCTGTGCCAAGTAGCCGGGAAATCTCCTGATAAAGCAGTTCCGGATTGACCGGCTTGGTTAGAAATCTTGCGACCGGCAAATATCGTTCCTCAATCTCCGGGTTAATCTCATAATCGGTCAGTCTGGGAAGATTGCTCAAAAGTATGATGGGTATTTTTCTCAATTCCGGGTCTTTGTAGAGCTGGTATGCAACCTCAAACCCAGCGTGCTTGGTCTCCATCATTATGTCCAGAATAATCAAATCCGGCTTATTAGCGCTTGCCATTATCTCCAGACACTCTGCCCCACTGATTGCTTCTTTGACATTAAAGTCCTTGATCTCCAGTAAAGCCCGCAGACCCTCTCGCAAGTCCGGATCATCATCCACAATCAGAATCGTGCGCATATTTTGTTCTTCTTTCATTGAAATTCTTTATGTTGACATTGAAATTTTTTAATTATAATACCTTTCTAGGTTTCTTCCACAATTAAATTCCTTCCAGCATTCTTGATGGTTTCAGCTTTGATAAATTTCTCAATCTCGCTCTGAGTGTAAGCATCTATTCCCAGAAACTTGATGCCCATTCCAGGCTTAAGCCCCTGCTTCTCCGCTTCCTCTACCGTTACCACCCGAACAACCTCGCCATGAAGAAGTAGCTCCTGATTAGTCTCCGGATGAACCAGTATAATAGAAAACTTCTCTCCTACATCTCTTGGCTTGGATGTCTGAATAAAAATACCGCCGTGGCTTAAGTTGTGAATGTATTCCTCCACCAGAGCCTCTTTGCTCTCAAATTTTACCCGGAGCTTAACCTCTACCCGTTGATGCTTGCGCCTGCCGTGAATATCGTTCCCGGTTTTTAGCTTTTCCGCGATGAATTTTTCTATTTTATCCTGAGCCCCAGATGCCCATTCCAGAATCTGGATACCCATTCCCGCAGGGGTTTGCTCGCTCGCTTGCTCAGGCGTTATGATATGGATAACCTCGCCCACAGCGCTTAATTCCTCGCCAGTTTCCGGAAGAATCAACATAACCTCAACCCTGTCCCTGAGATTGCACGGCTTGTTTGTCCGGATAAATAGCCCGCCCTTGCTGATATTATGCGTGTATTCATTGATAAAGGAATCCATATCCTTGAACCTGACCTTTAGCCGAGCCTTGACCCGAACCGAGCCTCTTCTTCCGGTATCCTTCAAATCCATAATTTTATCATACCAAAATTATTCCAACTTGACAATTTTCAAACCAATGTGAGCGTGTCAAGTATTTTGGCAAAAGATTTTTCCCTGGCTAGTGGATGCTGACCATTAATTTACTCTTTGAGCCGGCTGACAAATTCCTGCTCGTATCTCTGTTTTAGCTCGCGTTTTAAAACTTTTAGAGTCATCCCCATAGGGATTTCAGACTCCGGGATGATCTTGACCATTCGCGGGGCTTTATACGCGGCCATATGCTCGTGCGCCCAGTCTATAATTTCCTTTTCCGAGCATTCCTGTCCCGGCTTCAGGCAGACCACTGCAACTGGTATTTCCTTTTTAGTCGGATGAGGCACTCCAAAGACCACTGCGCGACTGATCTTTGGATGATTTATCAACTTATGCTCAACCTCAACTGAAAAGACCGAGTACCCTCCAGTTTTGATCATATCCTTTTTTCTATCCACGAAATAAATCAATCCGAGCCTGTTCTTTTTTCCCAGGTCTCCGGTATTAAGCCAGCCGTCCCGAATCAATTCTGAACTTGCCTCAGGATTATTGAAATACCCTTTTGTCACTCCGGGTCCTTTTACCCAGATTTCCCCTACCTCCCCTGGCTTGGCTAGAGTTCCGTCTTCCTTCAATACCTTGACCCTATACGGATAAACAGGCATACCAACACAGCCGCGAGCAAACCTGATTCCAGGAAGATTGAACTTTATCATAGAAATTCCAGCAAGCTCAACCATCCCATAAGCCTCCACAAACAGCGCAGGAATGAGCGGTCTACCAAAAACTTTAATCAGCCCGCCCTTCTTTCTGAAAATCTCCACATGCTCAGCAGGCATTGCATCCGCGGCAGAGCACCAGACCTTCATACTGGACAAGTCATATTTTTCAATTCCCTCTGCAAGCATCATCGCATACATTGCTGGCACTCCCACGAAAAAAGTTGCCCGATGCCTCTCTATAGCCTCCAGAACTCGCCGGGGATTGAACTTGCTCATATATAGCCCTCCCACTCCGGAGATCATTCCCATCAGAGATGCGCAGAAGCCCATTATATGAGCAATAGGCAGGGCTAGGATTCCAAAATCCTTGTTCATATTGGTTGGAAGGAGTGCCGCGGCGAATTTCTGTCCAGTGATTAGCGCCTTGCTGGTCATCAGAGCGCCTTTGGGAAAGCCAGTTGTGCCAGAGGTGTAAAAGATAGCGACTGGGTCAGTGTCAGAGATTGGAGCAGGGTCCATTTCCGGGCTTGCCCTGGCAGTAAGCTCGTCAAGCGAGAGGAATCCGTCCAGACATTCCTGCTCAGGACCGCTCATAATCCATCGTTCCACACCTTCTATGTTTTTTTTATCCTTTATGGAGTTATCAAACACCTCGCGATCAACAATAATTGTTTTTGCGCCACAATTTTCAACGATGTAAGCGATCTCGTCCTGCTTTAACTGCCAGTTGAGAGGAACAGCAACCGCGCCCATTTTCATAATCCCGAATAGCATTAGCGGAAGGTCTATTTTATTAGCAGTGCACACAGCAACGCGCTCTCCTGGCTTAACCCCTAGCTCCTTCAAAGTGTTCCCAACCCGATTTAGAAATTGATTCCCGCTTAGAGTGGATACACGCTCGCACGCAAAAGCCTTGTAGCGCATCTCATCTCCCTTGTCCAGAAACACGCTTTCCCGGTTGCCATAAGCCTTTAACAGCCTGTCGTGGATATTGGCGATGTTAAGCTCTTTGTCCCGCACCACCCTAAATTTTTCTAACATCAGAAAACCCTCCTTGCTTGAAATTGAAAATACTCAAAACCATCCCAGCACCATCTGTGTCAATCACTCCAAGACTCTGCTCCCTCTCCGCAAAAAATAAATTGCCCGGATTCAAAAGCCAGATACCATCCTTTTGATAAATCCCTGCTTTGTGGGTATGCCCGAATAAAACCAGACGCGCTCCCCGCTCCTTTGCCTCGCTGGAAATTAACTCCAGCCCCGAATCAATCTCGTATCTATGTCCGTGAGTGGCAAAAATTTTTACGCCATCCTGATTTATCTCCAGCTCGTTAGGTCCCTCCAGAAGGTCTTCGTTCCCGCGAACTCCCTGAAACTCAATCCCGATCTTCTCTGCAAGCTCTTTTCCATCAGCGTAAAAATCCCCAAGATGAATCAAGAGGTCAGCTGGCAGGTGTCTCCGGATAGCTTGTTCCGCTAATTTTAGGCTACGGTGGGTGTCGCTTATAATCAGAATCTTCACAATCCAGTTATAGCAAATTCCCAAAGGCTTTGCAAGAAATTTTCTTCGCCCGGGTTTTCTGACACATTAAGCTGGATGTTTATTCTAATCCTGACTAGAACTTTTCACCGCTAATGGAAAAAAGCACGGCTTCACGCATCAATACTGGGACCGGGCTTCCGTGGATTCGGCTCAGGCGATTGTGAAATTCTTTGACCGATAATTGAAATAGACCCTGGAATAATTATGGTCAGGGCTTTAAATAAAAGAGATTGAGCTAAAGCCTGTCACGGCTGTTCGCACGCGTGAGGACGCTCGTAAATTCCTTCAGAGTTCTATCAATTCAAATTTATCATTTCCAAGACCAGAATTTTTAGCAAGACTAAGATATTTGATTTCCTCTGGGCTTTTCCCGAACAACTTCGGCTCTATCTCCTTTAACAAGCTGAAGCCAAAATAATCCAGAGCAACAGGGTCCTCACCAGCAAACAACCATCCAGCCTTTGCTGTCTTTCCCCCGTGCCGAACCTCGTTGCTGTTAAGAAGCGTTTCTCTGAAATCAACAATAAAAATATGCGCTGGGCAGAGCTGATTTATGCCTACAATCGCGCGCTCCAAAAGACCCCTGCCCTGAAAATGCGCCTTGGCTCTATCTCGCCTAGCCAGAAATCCAAACTGGTTCTTGAGAGCGCCTGTGAGAAAAACATTGATGTGGGTCTTTAAAACCGGAAGGGATATAATAGTGTCAAATTTTCCAGCAATCGCGCTGAATTCCCACTTGTCCCCTAAACCGGTTCTTCCAGTAAGCATCTCCTCTTGATAAAAGTCGTAAAATTTTATGCCTTCCCCCTGAGCGAGCTTGTATAGCAGATGATTTTTCAACGCCTTGCCCGGCTGAAGCAAATCCGCGGCTGAGCCGTCTCCAGAGCCAAGCTCAAACCTGCCCTTGAGCAGATGGAGCAATTCCTGAAACAACTCCGGGTCAGTCGTGGTCGGATATGGCTCATCAGAAACCAGATTGGGCTTAATAAGAACTTTTCCCCGAAGCCTCTTCTCAAAAATCTCAAGAGCCTTTTCCAGAAAAGCCTTCGCGCTCCCGGCACGCGAATAATAAATTTTAGACTCGCGATTCATTCTATCATTCATCAGCATAGTCCTTGTTTTTTGAATTTGCTTTAAGGATTTCTCAATTTCCGCGATTTCCAGAGATAGTAGATCGCGGGATAAACCAGTAGCTCCATAATGAAGGATGTGATGAGCCCTCCGATCATGGGCGCGGCGATGCGCTTCATCAGGTCTGCTCCTGTTCCGGTTGCCCACATAATGGGTAGAAGGCCAATGAAAGCGGCGCACACGGTCATAGCCTTTGGTCTCACGCGCTTGACCGCGCCGTGGACAATGGCTTCTTTCAAGTCCTGCAAGGTCTGTAGCTTGCCGCGCTCTTTTGCCTCATTGTAAGACAAATCCAGAAACAAGAGCATAAACACGCCGGTCTCCGCATCAAGCCCCATCAGCGCGATCAATCCGACCCAGACCGCAATGGAGATATTATAGCCCAGCGCAAACAACAGCCAGAAGGCTCCAACCGCGGAGAACGGCACCGCCAGCATAACCACCGATGCTTTGAAGCTGGATTTGGTATTCATATAGAGCAGAGCGAAGATCAGCACAAGAGTGAGAGGCAGGACTATTTTCAGCCGTTCCTTTACTCGCATCATATTCTCATACTGACCGCTCCAGGTGAGCGAGTATCCTGCTGGAACTTTTACTGCGGTTTTCACCGCTTTTTTCGCTTGCTCCACGAACCCGCCTACATCAATCTTGGATGTGTCAAAATCAACATAGACATATCCAGAGAGCAGACCGTTCTCGTCTCGGATCATTGAAGGACCTTCCACAAGTTTGACTTCCGCGATCTCTTCCATCGGAATCTGTCCCTTGCCATCGGGCAGGGGCAGGAGCACGCGCTTCAGCGCCTCCAGGTCTTCCCGGTAGTCCCGCGCGTATCTGACATTTACCCCGTAGCGCGCGCGCCCCTCAATGACCGTGGTCTGGTTATCTCCTCCGACAGCAGTCATCACCATCATATTGGCGTCATCCACCGATAGGCCGTAACGGGCGAGCTGGTCTCGTTTCAAGACAAAATCCAAAAAATATCCGCGCGCAACTCGCTCCGCAAAGACACTGCGGGCGCCGGGAACCTGCTTCATCGCGGTCTCAACCGAAAGCGCCACCTCCTGGATCACATCCAGATCGGCTCCACTGATCTTGATTCCAACCGGAGTCCGGATCCCGGTGCTGAGCATATCCAGCCGGGCTTTGATCGGCATGGTCCAGGCGTTAGAGATACCGGGAAGCTGGAGAGCCTGGTCCAGCTCTGCGATGAGTTCCGGCTCGGTGATGCGGTCTCTCCAGGCGGTTCGCAGGACTCGCTTGAGAGGCTCCGGCGCCCAGCTGGAATACCATCGGGGCTTCTCTCGCCATTGCGATTCCGGCTTGAGCAGGATGGTGGTCTCCATCATTGTGAGCGGCGCCGGGTCCGTGGAGGTATCGGCTCTGCCGGCTTTTCCGAACACGCGGTCCACTTCTGGAAAAGTCATCAGTATTTTGTCTTGGACTTGAAGCGCTTTTTGCGCCTCTGCGATAGACATTCCTGGCTGAACCGCAGATGGCATATATAAAAGTGAGCCTTCACGCAGAGGCGGCATAAACTCGGAGCCGAGCTTGAAGTAAACCGGAATCGTTGCCAGCACGATCAATGCGCTAGCAAGAATGGTCTTTCTAGGATGGCGGAGCACAAATCTGCAGGGAGGCTCGTAAATTCTGTGCAAAAGTCTGCTGATTGGATGCCTGTCCTCGGAGTAGTATTTGCCGACCGCGATTTGCGTGGCAAGCCAGGCAAGCGCCTTGGGCTTGAAGCGGAACGGCTCAATTCGCGCAAACATCATCCGCATCGCCGGGTCCAGAGTCACAGCCAGACAGGCGGCAATAGCCATTGCCAGGTTCTTGGAATAGGCGAGCGGCTTGAAGAGCCTGCCTTCCTGGTCCACCAGAGTGAAGACCGGCATAAAAGCCACCGCGATCACGAGCAGGGAGAAGAAAACCGAGGGACCCACCTCCATCAGCGCCTCCAGTCGGACATTGTGAAAGTCTCCCTTTTTTCCATCGGCCTGCCATAGATAAATTTTATTATAGGCGTTCTCCACCTCCACGATGGCGCCGTCCACCAGAACCCCGATGGAGATAGCGATCCCGGAAAGCGACATCAGGTTGGCGTTGATCCCCATCAAGTAGAGGGGGATAAAGGCGAGCGTCACGCTGATGGGAATGGTCAGGATGGGGATGGAGGCTGAGGGGAAGTGCCAGAGGAAGATCAGGATGACAATGGAAACGATGATGATTTCCTCAATCAGCTTGTCCTTGAGGGTGCTGATCGCGCGCTCAATCAAGTCCGCGCGGTCATAGGTTGTGACCAGCTCCACTCCTTCCGGCAGGGACGGTTTAAGTTCTTCCAGCTTGGCTTTAACCCGCTTAATGACATTGAGCGCATTCTCTCCCTGCCTCATCACAACGATCCCTCCGACCACATCGCCCTCGCCGTTATAATCTGCGATCCCTCTGCGAAGTTCGGGTCCCAGGCTTACTGTGGCAACATCCTTGATCTGAACCGGGGTGCCGTGCTCGGTTTTCAGCACCAGTTTCTCCAGGTCGGAGATGGACTTCACATAGCCCCTGCCGCGCACCATATATTCTCTGCCTGAGACCTCCACCAGCCTGCCGCCCACATCGTTGTTCCCTTGACGCACGGCTTCAATTACCCGATCCAGCGACAGGTTGTAGGAGGCAAGGGCATAGGGATTGACATTGATCTGATACTGGCGCACCTGTCCCCCGACCGCCGCGACCTCTGCCACGCCCGGAACGCTCTGAATCTGGTATCGCAGAAACCAATCCTGATAACTCCTGAGCTCATCTAAGGAATGCTTACCGCTCCGGTCAACCAGCGCATACTGGAAGACCCATCCGACCGTGGTCGCATCCGGTCCCAGCTCGGTTTTCACGCCCGCAGGGAGTTGGGGAATGATCTTGGACAGGTACTCCAGCACCCGGGTTCTCGCCCAATAGATGTCGGTGCCGTCTTCAAAAATGACATAGACATAGCTGAAGCCGAAATCGGAATATCCCCGGATCGCCTTGACTTTGGGCGCGCCGAGCAATGCCGAGATAATGGGATAGGTCACTTGATCCTCTATGATGTCCGGACTGCGGTCCCAGCGGGAGTAGATGATCACCTGCGTGTCGGAAAGATCGGGAAGAGCGTCAAGCGGGATATGCTTCATCGTCCAGTACGCAATCGCCAGCGCGACAAAAGTCCCGGCAACGACCAGGTATTTATTCTCCGCGGAGAACCGGATGATCCGCTTGAGCACGGTCAATGTTCTCCCATTGCGGAAAGGGAAGCCCTTAGTTGCGACTCGGAGTCAATCAGGAAATTGGCGCGGGTAACGACCTCCTGTCCTTCCTGAAGACCGTTTTTGACTTCAACCTGGTCAGAGTCTTTGACTCCAAGTTGGACTTCCACGGGCTGAAATCTTCCCTCGCCCAGAGCAAGGAACACCACATTCTTGGTTCCGCTCTGGATGACCGCGTCAAACGGGATGCGCAGTGCTTCCCTAGTCTCGCCCTGGAGAGTCACTTCGCCATACATCCCGGGCTTGAGCGCGCCGTCCGGATTTGGAAAACTCATCCGCACTTTGGCTGTGCGGGTCTCCACATTCAAGACCGGATCAATGAACTCCACCACACCCCGGAAGGTCTGGTCCGGGATGGCGGCCAAGGTCAGCACAGCTGGCATCTTCAGCTTCACCCGCTGAAGATCGGACTCATAGGCGTCAGCTAAAACCCAGACCACGCTCAAGTCGGTGATTTCGTAGGGGGTGTCGCCCGGATTCAGGGCGGAACCTTCCGTGATATTCTTGGCTGTGACCACGCCGGAGATGGGCGAGTAAAAAGTCAAGGACTTGGAGGGCTTGCCGGTTCTCTCCAAGCGTTTGATCTCGGACATAGGCACATCCCACAGCTCCAGCTTTCTCCGCGCCGAGGCGACCAAGCTTTCGCCGACTTCGCTCTTGGAGCCGCTTTGCGCAAGCGCGTCCCTTGTCTTCAAGGCGATCAGGTATTCGTTCTGCGTTGCGAGCAGGCTGGGACTATAGAGCGAGAACAGCGCCTGTCCACGCTTCACTGGCTGTCCCGGGAAATTGACATAAATGCGCTCCACAAAACCTTCAACCTTGACATTGATCCGGCGCACCCGCCTCGGGTCCACCTGCACGCTTCCGACCGTGCGCCAACTCCCGCTCACGGGTCCGCGCGTGACTTTTGCCGTGCGCAAGCCAATGAGCTGTTGACGCGCCGGGTCAATGATAACCGTTGCCAGACCCGGGACCTCCGCGCCGGCGCCACTGAGCTCATCCTCATAGACCGGGATATAGTCCATCCCCATTTCGTCCTTCATCGGGACCGGCGAGGTTTGCTTCGGGTCCATCGGGTTCCGGTAGAAAGCGATCTTGCGCTCGCGGGTGGGAGCAGAATCTTTGCCGGTCGGCTCCATCGGCTTAAGCTTCATCCCGCAGATGGGGCAATCCCCGGGATGTTCGGAGGTTACATTAGGATGCATGGGGCATTGATAAATAGTTTTGGGCTTCTCTGCCCGCTCGCGGCCCAGATGTCCCCAGTGATGAACGCTCAGCCAGATTCCGCCTCCAGTGAGCATCGCGCCTATAATGGCTGATACCAGAAGGGGGATCAGCCTCGTGAGCCATCTTTGGCCGTGAGGCTTTTGCTCTGCGATTGGCTTCTGGTTTGCGCTCATAGCTTATCCTTGTTGCAAATTACTTGCGCGGGGCATCTGCTTTGGGCACAAGGTTCATTCCGCAGATTGGGCATTTGCCAGGACCGCTCTGGACCACCTCCGGATGCATTGGGCATGTGTAAAGAGCAGAGCGCTCATCTGTTTTCCCGGGCTCTGATTCGCTCTTGGGCTTATGACATTGTAAAAAGCCCAATGCGGAAACACTTGCCATAATAAAAATTAGCAATAGTTTCACCCAAAATTTCTTCATTGTCTTATCTCCTTTCTATTTTGTCCCCAACCTGACTTTGATTTCTTCCACGCTCAAGCCCACGGCTTTTTCCAATTCCGCCTGAGCCGACATATACTCCATCACCGCCATTTCATAATCCAGTTTGCTCATCAACAGCATCCGATAGGCGTCCAGGACCATCAGGAACTCGGTTTTGCCGCTCTGATAGGCAAAGAGATTGGAGTTGAGGGTCTGCTCGGCTTGAGGGATGATGGTAGTCCGATAAAGCTGTATGTTTTTTTTATTCGCCTGAATTTTAGCGAGCGCCTGTTTCAACTCCGCGTTCACCATATTCTCCATACTGCTGTATTCCGCCTCGGACTTGCGGACATAAACCTCGCTCTGCTTGAGCCGACTGGAGTATCCGGGATTGGACCAGGGAGAGACCGGAAGGCTTAACCCCAGCATCAATGCCCAGAAATCATCCCGCGTGTCCTGCATATCCTTGTAGGTCCCTTTGACCATCAAATCCGGCAGATAGTCGTTTCTGGCAAAGGAAAGCTCCGCGCGAGTCATTGCAATATTGTATTCCTGCATTTTAAGCTCGGGGTTGTTTTCCCGCGCCAGAGGCTTGAGCTGTTCCAAAGTCCAGTCCGGAATCTCGGATTCAATCCCCTCAATTTCCGCAAAGCCCTCGCCATCGCTTCTTCCCAGCAGACTGCTCAACATCGCCTCGGCAACGATCCGGTCCTGCTCCAGGCTTATCCCTTCCTTGACCAAGCTCGCCAACTCGGTCTCCGCGCGCAGAAAATCCGCCTGGATGCCCATTCCCACCTCGTATTGCTTCCGGGATATCTCGCTGAAGCCCCGCATCAAAGTCTGATTCTCCTGATTGATCTCCAGCTTGCGCTGGATCAAGTAAAGCTCGTAATACCTCTGCTTGACCCCTGTTATAATCTCCCGCTCTTTCGCTCTATATGCCTGCTCCGCCATCAGAGAGCCGCTTTTGGCGGAATTTCTCATTGAATAGAGTTTTCCGGGAGTGGAAACATCTGCTGGATAAAATAATCTATCTCCATCTGATCCTTAAGCGGGTCCGGAAAGGCGTCAACCGGTGATTGATAGAATTCCACGCCAGCCTGCGGAGCGTCCAGGCTGAACGATTCCTTGATCTTATATCGCGTTGCCTCGGCTTGTTCCCGCTTCGCCTTCAGCTCTGGATTGTTCCGAATTGCCTCCGCGATCAGCTCGTCCAGATATTTCCGCTCCGCTTCTTTTCCCAGACCGGTTCGTGCCAGGATAAGAACCAAGATCAGCAGAAATTTCATCCGGAATTGCATCATCATCTCTCTCCTTGAAAAAAAGCCCCTTTTTACCAAACTAAGCATCCGACGCTGGGATGTCAAATTCGGAAAAAAGGCTTCATTTCAAGGCTTCTCATTCTTAAGGTTCATTGTATCGCACCCGATTTCATGGACACTATTTAAGCACATTTTGCTAATCCTGTAAAGTAGTTTTTTTGTGCCTGTTTTGGGCTGAGAAATCCCAGCCTCTCAATGCGCCAGCCCTGATTATATAGCCTAACGAACTTATCTACCGCCACTCTCAAGACCAGCTCTTGTTTCCGCTGAGGACAAAAGCGCCGGACCCCGGCTGGGTCAAAGGACAGAGCCTTGCGGGTCGTGAGCCTTCAGCGCCGGGCGCAACTCCTCTCGCTCCGTTGCGCGGCCTGCTACCTGCTCCCCATCTTCCTTGTTTATGCCACCTACATCCTTAATCTCCAATTTCACCTGATTTTGTGTCAAAAAATCGGTGACAACTCACCTTTTCCAGAAAAGACCTTACGCATCCAGCGCGGGAATAGTATATTTTTGACACGGAATCCATCATTATTATATCTCTGAACCTTAACTCAGCTTACTAGGTTTTTCAAATAAGGCGCTTTCATTATTAAAAAAACAAATATAAAACTTATAATAAGCACAAGAAACGAGAGAAATGGAACATCCATCAATGGAGGCAACGGAGCTTGAAAATTTTGGTAATAAAACACACAGGTATATTCCAGAATAAGGGGATGAATCAAATATATGCCGAAAGTGGCGCGGGCAATTGTCCGAAAAGCCTTTTTGATTTGCAGATTTTCCTGTTTAAATATGCGCCGGGTCAGGCAACCATTGCTGATTATCAGATATGCGCAGATAGACATAATTATTACAACAGGATTGCAATATACATAAAACAAATCAAAGCCTCGCGGGTTTCTTATTCCGGGAATAAGGCTGAGCAGTTCATATTCAAAGCTGATGATAATGGCGGCGCTAATGAAAACCATCCAGACAAGAATTATGGCAGATTTTCTAATATGAATGCTTTTAAGAGAAAATCCAGCTAGGTAATATCCGATGAAAGGAATAAAAAAAGTGAAGGCATTAATGGTTTTTAAATTGAAGTATTTATTAACCATAACTGCAAGTGAAGTAATACATAATACTAGTATCACAAGATATTTTTGCTTTTTATCAGACAAATTATTAAGAAAGGATTTCAATGCTGGAGTAATAATATATAGACCGATGATGACAAATATAAAATATAAATGATAATATGGCTGACCCTTGAGAAACAGGGTGAGGTCGTATTTAAGGCTGAAAGGGATATGCTTGGCAGTATGGATGTAAATGAAGTAGATAATTGACCAGAAGACCAGCGGGATGCCCACTCGTTTGAGCCGTGTAGCAAGGAATTTTTTCACTGGCTCATTTTTTGCGCTGGACAAAAAAATTGCTCCGCTCAATATAATAAAAACCGGCACTGACCATCTACAGGCTGAGCTTAACAGGCTGTTGAACGACCATCTTTCCCAAGAGTTTTTTTGCTGGAAATACAAAACCCAGGCAGAAGTATGAAGAATGACCACCGCTATAGATGCGTAAATCCGCATCAGATCGCCGTATGCTATCCATTGAAAGCCGGATTTATATTTTGAAGTATCAGACAAATTTTAAGCCACTGAAAAAAACCTAAAACATTTTATTGACGCTCCCATTCCATATGAGCGCGGTCTTGAGATAGTAAGCTCTGTTTCTTTTTGGTCATCCTGTAATAATCCCATAGCTCCTTGCTGAAGTATTCTGGCTTGAGTTCATAAATTTTTTTCCCTTGCGCCTGCTCCGGACTAATCAGGTCAAACATATGATTCCAGGTAGTCACTTCAAAGTAAGGCTTGGATATTTTTTCTAACTCTTCTCCAGTTTTCTCCTGTTTCTGGTGAGACGCGCTTTCATAGCGTATCCGGATAATTTTTCCGCTCTGTTTATCAACCACTATCTCAATGGTCTCCACATCTCCTGGTCCGAAAATTTTTTTCTGGAGCTTCAAACCTCCAGTATAAAAAAGTTTATTGAAAATAGCATCCATCCCTTTTTTTCGCTCATCCTTTTCATAAAGCCAGACTGGATGATAGGCGATCAAAATTCTATTATCATCCTGCGCCATTCTGTAATATATATGGCTCAAATCAGGCTTAATCTCGTCAGATTGGACAAACACCGGGCAGTATTTCTCAGCAAGAGCGTCATCCTGGAGCTGTTTTACCGGAGTTGGCTCTGGTTGCCATGGTGTCCAGGATATAAGAGTTATGGCAACTAAAAACAAAAAAACAATTAGCCTGAAACCAATTTCAGATTTGCGATTTCCACCCATTGCGGAATCCTCCTTTCAAAACTCACTACTTTAGTAAAACCAAGAACTCTTGCTAAATTCCATGCTTGACCAATTCCAAATCCAAAATTTTCCAGCTTGTGCGCATCTGACCCGAGGGTTATCATCTCGCCTTCCAGTTCGCGGTAAAATTCCAGTAATCCCTGACCCGGATATGTCCGATTCGGGCTTTGGCGCAATCCTGCGGAATTTATCTCAAGCGCAATCCCTCTTTTGATCATCCCCTCAAAAATTCTCCGAATTAACCCATAACAGGACTGCCATTCCCAGTCCGGGCAGTAGTCCACGCCATAACGATTGATTATGTCCAGATGCGCTATCGCATCAAACAACCCGGAGCGAACCGCTTCCAGAATTAACTCAAAATACTCCTGATAACAATCCTCAGCTGGCTTTTTAGAAAAAAATTCCCTGCAACCATCCTCCTCGCTTATGCTGAGCTCTCCATTTTTGACCAGATGCACTGCGCCCATCACATAATCGTATTCCTTGTCAGCAAGATAGTCCTGAAGCTCCTTCCGAATCGCTGGCAGATAGGTCGCTTCCACTCCCATCCGTATTTTCAAATCTGGAAATTCTTTTCTCGCATTCAGAATCTCTTCCCGGTATTGCTCGTAGTCGTGTTTGCCAAAATGCGGGTCAGAAGGGAACAAATCCAGATGCTCTGAAAAGCCTATTTCATTCAAACCTATCTCGCGCGCCTTAAGACAATTTTCCCTTATGCTCGCTTTACCATCGTGGCTAATCAAGGAATGGATATGCAGGTCAATCATCTGAGGAAACCCCGATAAGCCCTGGTTCTGAATCCGTAAGCTCTCCGCCCCGGTTTTTTCCGAAAGAGCCTCATCCAGAGATAGCCAGCGATAAATCCGCCTATATGCGCCCAGTATGCGGTGCCTCCTCCAAGACCGCCAGAGGGGACAGCTGAAAGAACCTGGAATATAAACCAGAACACAAGCATAAGCCCGGCAGGAACCGTGGTTGTGAAGAAATAAAAGAAGAACGGAACCAGCACATAAACTCGTGCCCAGGGGAATAGCACAAGATATGCTCCGAGCACGCCACTGATAGCTCCTGAGGCGCCCACAGTTGGAATGATTGAGTTCGGGCTGGATACAAGATGCGCAAATGCGGCAACCAATCCCCAGAAAATATATAGAAACAAAAACTTAAAATGACCAAGATAATCTTCAACATTGTTTCCAAAAATCCAGAGATAGAGCATATTCCCAGCTAGATGCGCCCAGCCCCCGTGCATAAACATTGATGTGAAAATGGATAAATATGGAGAGATGGGATGATAGAAACTAACGGCAGGATAAGGAATCCTTTGCCCCATCCGGCTTAAAAAATCAAGGTATTGGGAAAAAGGAATGTTGACTCCGGTCCATATTTCGCGTGGAACCATTCCAAATTCAAACACTGCCTGCTCATAAGCCATCTCAGGCTGAAGCTGGAAAAAAACAAAGACCAAAACATTGAGTACGATCAGCGCAACGGTAATGACCGGAGCCTTGTCCGTGGGATTATCGTCCTTATATGGAATCATTCAAGGATTTCCTTTAAACCCAGCTCAATCATTTGTTTTGAAACCGGAACAGTCCAGCTATTATCAAAGCGTTTTACTCTTCCTATCTCGCTTAACAAAACCATCTCCAGCTGTCCAGAGCGAACCTTTTTGTCCTGGGTAAGATAGTCAAAAAATCTGGTTTTGCCGGAGCTGGTTTTAATGATTTTACAAAGCCTTCCAGGGATTTTTCCAGGAAAACCAAGCGAATCCAGAACCTTATTTTGCCTTTGAGCATCAATCTCTTTCAAAAAGCCCATCTCCACTGAAATCCTTGCAGAAGCTCTCATCCCAAGAGATACTGCAAAACCATGAAGAAGCTGATACCCGCTCAAAGCCTCTAATGAGTGTCCTATTGTATGACCATAATTCAAAATTTTCCTCAAACCAAGCGTCTCCATCTCATCTTGCTCCACAACACCTGCTTTGACCAGCAGAGCGCGTTTGATTACCTTCCGCAAAATTTCCAGATTGAGCTTAAGGCATTCGTTCCCCTTTTTTTCAATCATAGCGAAAAGCGCGCGGTCAGCAATCAAGCCAGACTTAACTGCCTCTGCCATTCCATTGAGCAGATGAATCTTTGGCAAGGTTTCCAGAAATGTCAGGTCAATATAAACTGCTTTTGGCTGGAAGAACGCGCCGATAAGATTTTTTCCAGATGGCAGATCAATCCCGACCTTGCCTCCGATGCTCGCATCCAGCATTGCCAGGAGCGAGGTTGGAACCTGAATAAAGGGTATTCCGCGAAGATAGCTTGCAGAAACAAACCCAGCGAGGTCCCCTGTAACTCCTCCTCCTAAAGCAATAACACAGCTGTCCCTTCCCAGACCAGATTTCAGCATTTTTTCAATCAGGCTCTGCCAGACTTTAACGGTTTTGCTTTTTTCTCCTGCTGGAAAGCTCAGAAGAAAAGCCCGGAGATTCTTATCCCTCATCATCCGCTTAAAATTTTCTCCATACAGTCTTGCCACATTAGAGTCCGCAATGATCGCATAAGAATCTCCAAGCGGATTCCTTGTTAGCTCTTCAGCAATGCGCGGAAAAACACGCTCACCAATGATGAGCGGATAGCTGTCATCCTGATAACTCTTAAGCCTGACTATAATTCGTTCATACATTTTAGCTCCAGTATCATTAAAGTTTAGCACAGGCTTCGGATTTTTAAAAAGGAATTTTATCTCGCAGAAAATCAATTGATTATCAGGCTTTCCTGCGTTTTGCCTCAATTGGATTCTTTTCCTGAATCAGGATATAATGAATACAGAGGGAATTCTCAACCAACTTGCCCGCGTAGCTCCCGCGTATTTGCGGAAGCAGAGGCAGGAGGTTTAAAGAATGGCAGAAAAGAAAAAGCTGGGCGAAATTCTCCTGCAGGCTGGCGTTATCTCGGCTGAACAGCTTAAGGAGGCGCTGGAGGACCAGAAGAAATATGGTGGAAGACTTGGCTCAATCCTTCTTGACCGACGATATATTGACGAGAGGACCTACTTAAATGCTCTTTCCCAGCAGATGAAGATTCCAGCAGTTGATTTTTCCAAAAGCACCATCCCGGAATCAGTGATTCATATTGTGCCACGCGAGGTTCAGGAGAAGCATACGGTTTTTCCAGTTGCGATAAAGAGGACACCGCGCGGAAACATTTTGCTTCTGGCAATGCCAGACCCGACCAATGTGGAGGTCCTTGATGAGATCGGATTTATGAGCGGCTACAAGGTTGAGCCAGCGATCGCGCTGGAGAGAGTGCTCAAGGATATGATTCGGGAATACTGGTATCAACGGGATGGTAAAGGCTCTTATCATTACCAGCCGGACCTGGAGATTGGCGGGTGGATAGTAAAAAAGGCTGGCGCAACTCCTGAGGACCAGTTTGTTCGGGGCGAGCGAGTAATTGATTTTGATGCGCTAGCGAAAAGCCAGGAAAAACCGCCAGAGGAGGACAAGGCTAAGCCAGAGCCGATTATTGAAAAAGCCAAGCCGAGCAGGGAACTGCTTGCCCTGTTAAGGCTTCTGGTTAAAAAGAAAGTCATCACTGAGCAGGAGTATCTTGATGAATTGAAAAAAACAAAATAGAAAGCTGATAATTTTCTCGCACTGCGAGCGGTTTTTTTGCGAAATAGCTGGATTCAATTTTTATCTGTCTGGAATTGATTTGAGAGTATTGAGTTATAAAGTTTAGCTTAAAATTTTTGATGATAGCTTAAGGGCTTTTTGATAGTCTTCCTGTGTGTTGATGTTGAAGAAGGATAAAAGCTCCGGGTCAAATTTGCGAATGAAGGTTTCTTTAATCTCTTTTACCCTGACCTCTGGGAAAAACTCAATAATTCGGAGATTATTATCCTGTAATTGCTTCTCAATATAAGGGATACAATCTCTGGAATAGATGCTATGAAGCGGTTCATAAGTGCCCTGAATTTTTGGAACGATGACATCGTATCTGGCGCAAAATTTTTTCATATATTTAACTAACTCCAGGTTTAAAAATGGCATATCAACTGCGACTACAAAGCTGTGGCTGGTTTCTGAATGAACCAGTCCGGAATATAATCCTCCCAGCGAGCCTTTATCAGGGATGATGTCCTTGACCAGCTTCACGGCTAGAGATTTATGCTGTTCCGGGTTATTGGTGACAATAATGATCTCATTAAAAATTTTTCGTAACTTTTCAACAATAATTCTGATAAAGGTCTTATCTTCCACACCAGCTTCAGAGCTTGGAATCTTTAATAGGGCTTTATTGGTTCTGATACGAGTGCTCTTTCCGCCTGCTAGAATTATTCCTGTCATCAGGGATCCATCTCCTGTTTTTGGGGAAAAACCTATTAAAGTAAATAATATATTATGCTGTCAATTCCGATTTTCAGCGCATAAGCCTAGCATCAGGGAACATTCCTGTCAACCCTGCGTCTTTCCTATTACTCAAGCGAATTGATAAAAGCAATAGCAGGGAGAGCGAAAAGAAATCATACCTTTTTCGGTCCTGGCATCAATCTTCTGACTTCAATGTGTTATTCAATCTCTGTTTTGATTTCATTTTTGGAACTAGAGCCAGTTGTTTGTAATTTTTTTTGCGTGAGCAGGGTTAATTATGATAAAATTTGCGCAAAGCATGAGTGAAAAAATTTTATTATTTGGTCATCGTGGCGCGCGAGGAGAGGCGCCGGAGAACACGATGCCAGCTTTTCAAAAGGCGCTGGATGCGGGAATGGATGGCATTGAGCTTGATGCCCGGATTTGTAGGACAGGAGAGGTGGTGGTTGTTCACGATGCCACTCTTGCCAGAATTACGGCTAGGCGTTTGCCAGTGATGGCATATAGCCTTTCGGAACTGAAGAAGCTGGATGTAGGCTCGCATTTTAGCGAAAAGTATCAAGGGGAGCGGATTCCTCTTCTGGAGGATGTTCTTGAACTTTTTGGAGACAAATTGATTTTAGACATTGAACTCAAAGGAAAAAATATCTATGCGTTTGGTTTAGAGGACAGGGTGATTCGGATGATTCATCAGCGCGGTCTTCAGGAGAGGGTGATCTTATCAAGTTTTAATCCCCTGATTTTGCTCAAAGCTGTTTCATTGGACCCGAGCTTAAAAATCGGATTGAATTTCCTTAATGACTTCTGGCAACCCTTGCGCAAGCTATGGTTCTTTCCATTTATGCGTCCCTATTCAATTCATCCGGAGCCGAGCATGCTTGACGAAAAGATGGCTGAGTTTGCAAGGAAAAGGAAAGCAAAATTGATTCCGTGGCAGGTGAATGAAGAGAAGGATATTTGCAGGGCGCTTGAGCTTGGAGCAGGCGGATTGATTTCAGATTTTCCCACAAGGTTGAAAAAGGTGTATAATGAGTGGTGCGCACGCAGGGGTTTGAGTCAATCAACTTCGGCTAAAGTAGCCCGCGCATAAAGGAATTGGGCGTAAGGGCGATTGCAGAAAAAGGAGAAGGATTATGGCAGAGATAGAGAGAAGCATACCACAGAAATTTTTTGACAGAGTAAAAGAGCATCCGGAGCAGATTTTGTTTCACAACAAGGAGCACGGGAAATGGCGTGCGATTTCCTGGCGAGAAGCTGGAGAGGTTATCTCAGAGATTGCGAATGGATTGCTCTCTCTTGGGCTTGAGATGCAGGATAGGGTCTGCATCTTGAGCGAGAACAGGCTGGAATGGCTTTATGCGGATTTCGGGATTACCTCCGCAGGAGGGGTTACAGCGGCGATATATCCTTCAAACCTCTCGGACGAGGTGGAATACATTGTGAATCACTCTGAGGCGAAATTTATTTTTGTATCCAACTGGGGACAGCTTAAAAAGCTGGATGGCAGAGAAAACCGGATGAGGGGTTTGAAGAAAGTAATTATGATGGACAAATTAGATAGTTATTCAGAGGACACAATTAGCCTTTCTCAATTAAGGGAGATGGGCAGGGATTTTGCCAGAACTCATCCAGATGCGCTTTCAGAGAGGATCAAATCTCTCACGCCAGAGCATCTCTTGACCTTGATTTATACCTCTGGCACCACGGGTCCTCCCAAGGGAGCAATGCTCTCTCACGGCAATATCATCTGGACTTATCACGCTCTTGAGGACCTCTTTGAGGAAATCCTTGATATTGGTCCTGATGACCTTCATTTATCGTATCTCCCGTATGCGCACGCTTACGAGAGGATTGGCGGGATTTACTTCGGAATTTTTAGGGGAGTACAGATTGCGATTGCAGAAGGTATTGATAAGCTAACAAGCAATATCCTTGAAAAGCGTCCCACTTTTCTTTTAGGCGCCCCGCGAGTTTATGAAAAAATTTATTCAGCCTTGATGAAGCGAATTGAGCAGGAATCCGCGCTAAAGAAAAAATTGTTCTGGTGGGCGGTCAATGTCGGTAAACAAGCGAGTAAATACAGGCTTAACCAGAAGCCAATGCCGGTTTCTCTTATGCCAAAGTTTTTTCTTGCAAATCTTCTGGTCTTTCGCCAGATTAAAAATCGTTTTGGTGGAAGACTCAAATTTATGGTCAGCTCAGCCGCGCCTATTTCTCCCGAGATTCTGGAATTCTTCAGCGCCTTGGACATAATGGTTCTGGAGGGATGGGGAATGACCGAGACCTCTGCGCCTTCAACCATCACGCGTCCTGGCAAATTAAAAATTGGCACGGTAGGCGTTCCACTAAAAGGCGTGGAGATCAAAATTGCGGACGACGGCGAGATTCTTGTTCGGGGAGGAAATGTTTTTAAGGGATACTTTAAGGAGCCGGAGCAGACAAAAGAAGGCTTTGAGCCAGATGGATTTTTTCATACAGGAGACATTGGAGTAATAGACCAGGATGGCTGTTTGAGGATCACGGACAGGAAAAAGGATTTGATCATCACTGCTGGCGGAAAGAACATTGCGCCACAGAACATAGAGAACCTGATGAAGACAGACCTTTATATCAGTGAGTTTTTAGCTTATGGCGATTCCAAAAAATTTCTGGTCGGGCTAGTAACTCTGGATGAAGAGGCGGTGACTGCTTGGGCAAAGGAGCGAAATATCCAGTTTAAGGATTTTGCGGAGCTATCCCAGCATCCTGAGGTTTATAAACTGATTGAAAGCCGGATAGCTGAACTCAACAAGCGCCTTCCAAGCTATGCTACAATCAAGCGGTTCAAGATTCTTCCGCATCAGTTCACTCAAGAAGCTGGCGAGGTCACGCCCACACTTAAGCTGAAGCGTAAGGTTGTGAACAAAAAGTATCACGATTTATTGGAAAGTATGTATTCGGGATTGGAGGATGGAGAGATTTAATGTAGGGGCGACCATCTGGCCGCCCCTACAATTGTTCATTTACGCGACTTTGGGAAGTTTTTTCAGCGCTTCTTTTATCGCCTCTTCTGGATGCTCGTAATCCGGGAGCTTCTTCGCCAAATAGTCCTCATAGGCTTTAAGGTCAAAGTGTCCATGCCCCGAGAGGTTGAACAGAATCACTTTTTCCTTTCCTTCTTCTTTGGCTTTATTCGCCTCATCAATTGTGGCTTTAATTGCGTGCGCGGACTCTGGCGCGGGTATGATTCCCTCTGTCTTGGCAAAGGTCATTGCGGCTTCAAAAACCGGATTCTGGTGATATGCCACTGCCTCCATCACATTTTCCTTGACTAGCTTAGAGATAATTGGAGAATCCCCGTGATAACGAAGCCCTCCAGCGTGAATTCCTGCTGGAACAAAATCGTGTCCCAGCGTGTACATTTTTATAATCGGAGCCATCTTCGCTGTGTCTCCATAATCATAAGCATAAATACCTTTGGTCAAGGTCGGGCACGCAGTTGGCTCAACAGCAACCAGCCTTACATTCTTCCCGTTGAATTTATCATAAGCAAATGGAAGCGCTATTCCGCCGAAATTAGACCCGCCTCCAACGCATCCGATAACAACATCAGGATAGTCCCCAACCTTCTTTAATTGCTCCTTTGCCTCAAGACCGATTACTGTTTGATGGAGAAGAACATGATTAAGCACAGACCCGAGCGAGTAATGAGCATCCTCATGCGTAGCCGCATCCTCAACCGCCTCGCTAATCGCTATCCCAAGCGAGCCTAAGCTGTCCGGATGCTCCTTCAGAACCGCTCTTCCCGCATTGGTCAATTTGGTCGGACTTGGATAAACCTCCCCGCCCCAGGTCTCCATCATTACCCTCCGGTATGGCTTCTGCTCATAACTTATCTTGACCATATAAACAGTGACCTTTAAGCCAAAAAGCATCCCGGCAAAACAGAGCGCACTTCCCCATTGACCAGCGCCAGTCTCTGTAGTCAGCCTCTTGATTCCTTCTTTTTTGTTGTAATAAGCCTGTGCAACCGCAGTATTAGGCTTATGAGAGCCAGGGGGACTGCCCCCTTCATACTTATAATAAATCCTTGCTGGTGTTCCAAGAGCTTTTTCCAGACGATGAGCGCGATAAAGCGGCGTGGGTCTCCACATAGTGTAAATGTCCAGAACCTCCTCAGGAATCTTTATCCAGCGCTCCTGGCTGACCTCCTGCTCAATCAAGCCCATTGGAAATAAAGGAGCGAGATCCTGAGGAGTCAGTGGCTTCATTGTTCCCGGATGAAGCGGAGGGTCTAAAGGGCTTTTCAAATCCGCCAGAACATTATACCACTTTTTCGGTATCTCCTTTTCGCTCAACAAAATCTTCGTTTCCATATTTTTCCTCCTTTAAAAATTATTAGCTAACCTTGTTAATTGACCGAATTAAGATAAGAAAAAAATCCCTGAATATAGAGAGATAATGCGCGGCTTAAAAGCCGCACCATCGGACCCAGACGCGTTTAAGAATCGCCATTCTATCCTCTTCCACGCAAGTTTTCCTTTTATATCAGAAAACAAAAAAATTGTCAACAAAAAATGCGATTGACTTCAGTCGCGATAATTGTGCGAGCAAGATTACTCTCTATCCTTAAAGTTTCTCCGCACTAAGCTCCGCCAGCTTTGAACGCTCCCCTTTCTCCAAAAAAATATATCCGAAGATAGGCTCTCCACGCAAGCGGTTGGAAACATAGTTAAGAGCATTACTGCTGGAATCAAGATAAGGATGGTCTATCTGATAAGGGTCGCCAGTAAGAACGATCTTCGTGCCCTCGCCAGCACGCGTGATGATGGTCTTGACCTCATGCGGAGTCAGGTTCTGCGCCTCGTCAACTACAATGAATTGACTCGGGATGCTTCTGCCACGAATATAGGTCAAAGGCTCAACCTGAATAATCCCGAAATTGAGCAAATCCTGATAGTCAGGAACACGAGGAGCTCTGCCCTTCTTCCTCCCGCCTTCCTCTAAACCGCGCCTCTTCTGGAAAATGAAATCCAGATTATCAAAAATTGGTTGCATCCAGGGTTGCATCTTTTCCTGAACATCCCCTGGCAAAAAGCCAAGCTCCTTGCCCATTGGAAAAATAGGTCGCGAAACCAGAAGCCTCTCGTAGATGGAATCCTCAATGGTCTGCTGAAGCCCAGCCGCAAGAGCAAGTAGCGTTTTCCCTGTACCTGCTTTTCCTAAAAGCGCAACCAGCTGAATCGCTGGATTCAGCAAAAGGTCAAACGCTAGATACTGCTCCGGATTTTTCGGTCTGATCCCTAGCGCACCTCCGGAATGATCCGAAAGCCGAATCACCTTGCCCTCCCTCGCGTCAAACCTCCCATAAGCTATCTTCTCTGGATTTCCTTTCACAGAAAAAATAACCATCCGGTTCGCAAAAAAGCCATCCTCCGGAGCAAGCCAGTTCTGACTCATAAACCGCTCAAACTCCTCCTCATAAACCTCCTTGTGAACCCATCCCCGGTCCATCTCATCAAGAGCCACTCTACCCCTAACCTCATAGTCAACCGCCTTCATCCCGAGCGCATCTGCCTTGAGCCTGAGATTGATGTCCTTGGTGATGAATACAGTCGGAATCTGCGGATGCTCCCGATGAAGAGCATAAGCAGTTGCCAGAATTAAATTGTCCGCCCTTTTCCCAAGCAGGGATTTTGGAAGAATCGTATCATCCCCTGATAAATCAATCCGGATCATCCCTTCCTGACCAACCGCAACACCCTCTGCCAGAGAGCCTTTCTGCCTTAGCTCATCCAGATACCTTCCAACCTGACGAGCCGCGCGTCCCAGCTCATCAACATTCCTCTTAAACTGATCCAGCTCCTCCAATACAACAATCGGAATAATTATATTGTTGTCCTCAAATTTGAAAATACATTGCGGGTCATACAACAAAACATTCGTATCCAGTACAAAATTCTTCTTCATTCTATCTCCCCAAAATTATTTATCTTCAGAAGTCATCTCCTGATATTTCTTTTCCAGATATGGACCAAAGTCCCTCCCATAAAGGCTCATACAAGCCTCATACCCTCCGAAATCATATTCCTCTGGAGTGAGCAGGTATCCCTGCCAGTCGTTTGCGTGCGCAAACACCATCACTTTTTTATCCGGGTGTTGCGCCTTGAGATGAAACCCAACTTCAACCGCTAGCTCCGCGCCTACTCCGTAAATCAATGTGTCATTTATTTCAATTGCCATAATTTCCGCGCGCTCTCTCAGCAATTCCTTACCCATAGGCATCATCAGCCATTTTAATCCCACCCAGCATCCCTTTCGCAAATTCCCCTCAGGCATATCTATCATCTCATCATAAAGCTTTAATCGCACATTCTCAGTGAGGCTGATCTTGGAAAAGCCTGAAAGGGCTTCAGTCCCCAATCCAGACCCAAGCCGATTCAGACAGGCAACATCGTCCTCCTGCATCTGACAATTAGGCGACTGGTCCCCTAGAGGTCCTGCAAAAAACATCGCCAGCGCATTTGGCTCTTTTTCTTCAATCGCCTGCTCAATAGCCCCTGCAAGGTCTCCGGAAATTTCCAGGTTCCGCTCTGAAAAAATAGTTGAATGAACCGCATAATTCACAAGATAAGCCATTGGCTTGCCAGAGATGTCCGTAATTTTGACCAAGCCAAGAGACGGGTCTTCTGGCGCAGATTCCTCTGGATGCCTCCGATTCCTTCCATAACCAGGCGCATCCACAATTGCAGACCCGAACCTCGCTGGCTTAACATTCCCATTAGCCTCCCGAATCGCTCTGCTGATTTGCTCAACCAGAAACTTCCGATACTCAGGAACATATTTGCCCATTACCGCAATTTTCACAATCGGTATGTCCGAATAACCTCCGGGTCCAGAATGAGTGTGCGTGGCAGTGAGCAGGATGCCATCAAGATTCAAGTCCGCTACATTTTTCGCAATCTCATCCTTAAGGTCTTTTAAAATCAAGAGTATGTCATTGGACACTATTGCCACTCTGGTTTCTCCGTCCGAGATTACCAGAGCCCTTGAAAATATATGGTCCCTTACCCCGGTGGAAAATGCGCTGTTTCTCGCGCCGTATCCTGCAAGCGGAGTTGATATCTGAGGCGTAATGTCAATTTTAGCAACTCCAGCCTGAAATTGACCTGCTAAAATCCGCTGAGCAAATATAAACACCAGAATCATAAGCGTCATTTTGATTAAATGTCTCATCTCATTTCTCCTTCCATTATTGACTCATCAGCAAAACTTGCTCTTAAACCGGGATAAACGCTTGTATGCGCCTAAAAGGCTATGCTCTTTTAAGGACCAAATCGCCCACATCAACCCCGAGATGCTCAGCCACAGCCTCACATTTTGCCTTCAGAATGAAAAATATATTAGCCCTTGTGCCCTCAAGCGTCTCGTAATTCCCCTGTCCCTTGGCAATAACCAGCTCCGCTGTGTCAAGCGCCTTCAAAAAAACCGGCGAGCATTTCTCCCGCTCCACTCCCACATAATTGCTCCCAGTGTCAATAACCTTGCAGAGCTTATCCAGACCAACTCGCTTCGCATCATCCATAATCGCATCATTCAAAATCGGTCCACCCTTGACCACAGCAATCACTGCCTTGCCCAGCTTTCTCATCTGCTCTATCGCCAGACTGTCAAAAACTATCTCACCAGCATTGTCCAGAATATAAAGCACGCGCTTTGACTTCTGAAGCTCAGATTTAAAAGCATCAAACTCAAAAATCTTGAACCCCTCTCCCTTTGCTAATTCCAGAGTTCCAGATATGTCAACCTTCTCCTTGATCCCAAGGTCAATCACATTCCCAACAACGCTCATCCGAACAGACATCTCAAGAGGGTCAGCGCTCGCCTCAATCTCGCCTCTCAACTCAGGAACAAGCTCCATCGCAAGCCTGTCATACTTCTTCCGAGCATCCTCATAAGGATCAACTGCGCCCATCAATTCATTCACCTTGAGCAAAACCAGTGTGGAATTGTAAGCTGGATTCTTTGCAGAATCCAGACCCGGTAGCATCTTGCTTATCTCCTTCAATACCTCCACACGCCTTTGCTCATCCTCTGTCAAAAAACTCACACTGGAATGCGCCTGCTTCAAAAAGCACGGATAACATAAGCTCGTGCTCTTCATCTTAAAACCTCCAACTTAGTCTTTTGATAAATTATTATGCGCTAGAACAGGCTTGATTACAATCTATAATCCCAATCAATTATACTCCATTCATCATTCACCTTTTACCAGTTTGAATGTGCCGGCACCAGCCGTGGCTGAGAGCTAAAGAAGTGCGAGCGAGCCCTTGACCAATTTATACCCTAACCCTGACCCTTTAAAAATCGGGTGCAGGGTTACGACCCTGCCAAAGACCAATTCTATCAATGCCGGGGGCTGGTAATTAGCAGGTTTGCAAATATAGGAGTGCAGGCCTCTTGAGAGGGGGCAGGCACTCTTGCCTGCCATTCCTGCCTATCATTCCTTAATCTGCTTCTGCTGTTCCGCTGACTCCACTGCTGAAGCCCAAGACCGGAAGCGTTGACCTCCATCAAGCTTGCGCCCGAACCGCATGATGTTTTGCTGTGAAACGCTCCTGAATCTAATGGTCCTTGAGGCTTTAGCACATTGAATTGGGGTCAGATCTTTACTTTTAACTTAACCTGGCTCTGCCCGTACGGGCGCATCCGCGTATGCGCCCCATTGTGCACCTTGGCTCTATCTTGCATCGTTGTATCTGTGAGCTTCTCGCGCCGAGGTCCCAATAACGCAAACCCAATGAGTCGCTCCTGACTTAAGTCAAAAGCGAACAAGGGCGTAGCCCTTGACCATTTCTTATGATCAAAGGCAAAAAACTTATATCTGCTTTTTAGCATTCTTGCAGATCATGTGCAGGTGAAAACCTGCAAGGGCGTAGCCCTTGACAAGGGGCGTACCCCTTGACTAAGGGTCGTAGACCCTTAACCCGTTTTTTAAAAAGAAAGGCTCTGCTCTCCCATATCCGGTGCAGGTGAAAACCTGCAAGGTCGCAGACCTTGACCATTTTTTTAAGCCGCACCATATACAAACCTTCTGTTCAGCTAAACCGAACACTCTTAAAAAGCATCACAACCCCTCCCATATATATAGCATTTTGTCCCAGCAGGGACTTATCCCAGTGCCCACTATAACTTGCTGATATTATTTAGAAATCCATGATTTTTTGCTTGAGTTGCAAAATTGCATCTGTTCATATTTAATGAACACTTTTTTCAAAAAAATTATTTCCTCTAAAAATTCAAAGGCTTATTGCGACAGAGATTTTTGGTTACATTGTTCGTTATTACTGAACAAATTTTTCAGTTTTCCTGAAAAGCCTGATGAAAGAGGAAGTGGGTTAAGGGGCTCTGCCCCTTAGGTTAAGGGACTAGCTCCCTTGCACCGCAGAGACGCAGAGAGCGCAGAGAGTTTTTTGATTAGCTTTAATTTGCGAGCTTTATCACGCTGACTAGAATCAATATTCACAGAAAATGCTCTAGCGATTAAGTTTTATGTAGAGACCCGTCCCCACTTTTTACATTTCTATTAAGGAAGAAGGCTAGTTAACCAAAAAAGAATTACCGGCCATTCTGCTAATTATTGTTTGTAAAAATTCTAGGTGTTTAATTTTATTCATAAAAAATTTCACTTTTCTAATAAAAATAAATATTCCTTATGAGGTTCTTCTTTCTCTTTAACCCATTCGTTTGTCCAACGCATAGAACTCATTACACTTTTTTTATAGTTGATTTTTTGAATTTCTATTATTTTAGAATTTTCTGAAAAAACATTAATAAGATCATTAAATGGCACTCTGCCGCCAGAACTATACGAAAATATAATAAATTTGGAATGAGTCTCTTTAATTAACTCTTCTATTGCTTTGAGAGCAATAAATTTCCCATCTTTGTCTTTTCTAAAATCTTCAAATGGCGAATAACTAATTTTATCTGAACTGTCAACCCTTCGGTTTGTTGCGCCAAATAATTTTGGCTTGTCATTTTTTATAATGGTTGTCCATATGTGATAATAGGCCTGATATCTTACTCTTGAGGGAGGCATTTTATCATTACACGAACCATAGGGGGGATCGTAATATGTTAAATCTACTTCTATGTTCGGAACTAAATTAAAAATGTCTCCTTGATAAACTTCGTGATTTTGATCGCTCACAATGAACTTTGGAACCTCTAACTTCATAGTCATATATGACCTGGGCGCCCATTCTTTCAAATATGATGCATAATGCCCAATAGTACTTTCTACTTTATCAAGAGCTAGTATTAAGCTTGTAAGCAAAACTGATTTTTCTATTTCGTCTTTCGCTATCTTCTCTATCTCTTCTCTTATAGCGTCTAATTTCATTGTATTATGAATTTGCCATGGCCTTTTTGGTCCTTTCTTTTTAGGATCTCCTCCATAATGTTCTGAGAACCATCCATATTTTCCAGGTATTTTGTTAAGATGATCAATGATTTTCTGATAATATTCTTTTGGTTTTTTGTTAAGTAAATAACACTGAGCAAATATTTTTGACCAAATAGCGAAATCATTAGCAATTACCTTATACCCCAATTTCGCAAATGCTTGTGAAACCCTTGTAGTGCCGGAAAATCCGTCCATTACCATTTTTGGTTTTAATTTATAAGCGAGCCTTAAAATATGAGGGATTATTTTATCCTTTGAACCGGCGTATTTTATGCCTTCGGTTTCTATATCTTCAAAAGTTATTTCATTAAACAAATTTTTTGTTAGTATAATATTTTGCATAATTTAACTTTGTTCACCTTGTTTTAATTTCTCAATATCTTTTTGAAGGGCAATAATAGCCTCCTGATGCCCACTTTGCGAGGATACCAAAGCATATCTAAAGAGTTTAACTAATATTTCATTGTCAGAATAATCTATCCATCCACCGGTTAAACTATTAAAATATTGTTCACCGTGTTGCGTGTGGGTCCAAAATCCTCTCTGGAGAGCATTTGCATCTTTCCCACCATATCTAACTTCACAAATATATTCATCTCTTGCATTATAAAATCTAAAAACTGGATATTTTCTGCCTTTTCCCTCTGGTTCCAATTTTATTATCTCTGCCTCTCGTCTCGCTTTATCTAAATCAAAAACCATGATATTACATCTTTTATTTTTCTCATCATAAATTAAAGGAAGAACATTGAGATAATTAAGACTTAAAAATTCCTTGCTATCTAAAACCTGCAAAATTTTATTATTTCCTTTTATTATTTTTCTCTGGCCAAAAATTTTTTGTAAGGCAGGGAACATCTTAAATTCTTTATCGGTTGATAATTGAAGCGGGCCATGGCCATATGCCTTTATACTTATCAAAAACTCTTCTTTACTAATCTCATTAAATACTTTTATGTCTTCTTCAAATTCTTTTGCTCGGAATTTTTGCTTGCCAATATGTTCTGATTTGTAATCATACATGTATTGATTGATAAACTCGGCGAGAGCTATTTCTGCCAAATCTCCATGAGTTTTATTTCCCACAATTCTCATCGTAAAAATATTACTTAAAGTAATTTTGATAAGTTTTGGATTTTTACTTATCAAAGTTTTTAATCTCATTAAAAACTCTTTGTAAGGATGTTTTAACATATTGTTCCTCATAATTTTACTTTATTAAATCTGTATCGCACCCGATTTCTTGGACACTATTTAAGCACATTTTGCTAATCCTGTCAAGTAGTTTTCCCGTGCCTGTTTTGGGCAGAGAAATCCCAGCCTCTCAATGCCACCCTGCTCCCAATCTTCCTTGTTTATGCCACCTACATCCTTAATCCAATTTAACCCAATTCTGTGTCCAAAAAAATCTGTGGCAACTCAGTCTAACCTCTGATGGTTTCTCCATTTTTTCCATTTTACTATTATAACCCAAACCAATGTCAAATTCGGTCATTAAATTTGAGAATTTTTGAAAAAAATGATTTATGATTCAGAAGGTAAGTGCTATTTTAAAAAGTGGGTTAAGGGGGACACTAGTGTCCTTTTAAGAAGAGGGTTAAGGGACTAAGTCCCTTAGGTCAAGGGGGACACTAGTGTCCTTCTTTTTTAAAAAGTGGGTCAAGGGACAGAGTCCCTTGTCGCAGGCAAGAGTGCCTGCGCCCCTATTGAGGCTGAAGTAGCGCGCACAAGTAGGTTTTCACCTGCACAGAATATGGGACACAAGTGTCCTTCTTTTTTAAAAAGTGTTGTGAGCGAGCATAAGAGCTGCGCTTTTTTTCACTCCCGCAAGGCAATTTTTCCTCAGAAGTTCTGGATTTTGGCGCCTGAGAAGAGCTTTGATGTTTTTTGGGAACAATTATCTAAAGAGCATCTGTTTCTTCTGATTACAACAAAGAGTTATGATATAGTTTCGGACAGAAGGGGGATAACATTTTGCTTTTGGTTTTACTAAGACATTTTCGCTTTGGTGCGACAAAAGATGAATTGACAACTGGATGTTATCTGGGAAAATCTGAGCAGGGATTCCTGCTGGATTGCGCGTGAACGCGCTCTCCGATTTAGAATTTTTCAGATAGAGAGGCGGATGAGAATGACAGGAAAGATTTTGGAAGGGATACGGGTTCTGGATTTGTCTAGGCTTTTGCCTGGACCGTTTGGGACTGCTGTTCTATCAGATATGGGCGCAGAGGTGATTAAGGTTGAGGCGCCTGATGATAGGGATATTGTCCGGGGCATGCCTGGCTTTAATCAGGCGATTAATCACGGGAAAAAAAGCCTGAGCCTAAATTTGAAGACAGAGAAGGGGAGGGATATTTTCTTCAAGCTGGTCAAGCGTTGCGATGTTCTTGTGGAGCAGTTCCGTCCTGGAGTGATGGAACGCCTGGGGGCAGGTTATGAGGAATGTCGCATGCATAATCCGAAGCTGATTTACGCATCGCTTTCTGGCTATGGCTCAAGGGGTCCGTATGCGGAAAAAGCTGGACACGACTTAAATTATCTTTCCCTTTCTGGAATTGCTGGGATAACTGGTGTGGATTCAGGAGAGCTGGCAATTCCTGGGGTGCAGATAGCTGACCTTACTGGCGGGCTTTATCTTGTGATTGGCATTCTTGCTGGATTGCAATATGTTTGCAAAACTGGCAAGGGCTTGCGTGTTGAGGTTTCAATGTTTGAATCGTGCTTGAGCCTGGTTGGAATTCATTTGGCGGATTTTTTTCTTAATCGTAAAGACCCTGGTCCTGGCACGATGAATTTGAATGGTGGGTTGCCTAATTATCATCTTTATCAGACAAGAGATGGCAGATGGATAAGTCTTGGGGCGCTTGAGGGTAAGTTCTGGTCTAATTTTTGTAAAAAGGCTGGGAAGCCTGAGTGGGAGAACCGGCTCTGGGGCAATGCAGAGGAGCTCGTGAAATTAAAAGAAGAGCTTAAGGAATTATTCAGGAGCAGGACTTTAGAGGAATGGGAGAAGCTGGCTTCTGACCCGGACTTATGCCTGGAGCCGGTCAGGAAATTCAGCGAGATAGAAGAGGACCCTCAGGTGAAGTCGCGCGGATTAATTCTGAGTATCCATAGTCAGGGTGGCAGGGAATACAGGGTTATTCGGTCTCCGGTCCGGTTTTGCGATTTTGAGCAGGAGCAATTAAGCCCTGCGCCTGAAAAGGGGCAGGACAACAGGGAGATTCTTTTAAGTCTGGGTTATTCAGAGAGTGAGATAGGGGTATTGAAAAAGGATGGTGTGATTTGACAAGTAAGCTAAAAAAGGCTGAACCGGGCGCGCTCCGGATTTTGATTCTGGGCGGAGCTGGCGAGATAGGGATGAATTGCCATGTATATGAGAAGGATGGTCAGGTTCTGCTCATTGATTGCGGAGTGGCTTTTCCTTCTGATCAGCTCCTGGGGCTTGAGCTGAAAATTCCGGATTTGAGATGGGTTTATGAGCATAAAGACCAGGTGGTGGGGATTGTTCTCACTCATGGTCACGAGGACCATATTGGTGCGGTGCCGTTTTTACTTCAGGAGGTTGATGCGCCTGTGTATGGCACGCGCTTCACGCTTGGGCTTTTGCAGGAGAAGCTGGATGAGGTCAGGGTTCATCGGAGGCTCAAGTTGCAGGAGATTTCTGCAGGGGAGCGGAGGCAGATCGGTAATTTTGACCTGGAATTTATACAGACCAGCCATAGCATTGCGGATGTGGTTTCTGTTGCGCTCCGGACTGAACAGGGGATTATTTATCATTCGTCGGATTTCAAGCTGGACCCGACACCTGTTGACGGAAAGCGGATGGACTTGAACAAACTTGCCAGGCTTGGGGAGGAAGGCGTATTAGCGTTTTTTTCAGACTCAACAAATGTTGAGCAGGAGGGATATACTCCAAGCGAGAAAGAGGTTGGCAAGGCGCTGATGGAGATTTTTGAAAATGCCACAGGACGGATTATTGTGGCGAGTTTTGCCAGCCATATACATCGTGTTCAGCAGGTGCTGGATGCGGCAAAATCACTGGACAGAAAAGTTCTGATTATGGGAAGAAGTATGGAAGCAACCACAAGGATCGCCGCAGAGCTGGGATATCTCTCTTTACCGGGAACTATTCTGGTTCCTCTCCAGAAGGCAAAAAACATCCCGCCTGAAAAGCTGGTTGTAATCACGACCGGTAGTCAGGGCGAGCCTTTGAGTGTTCTTGCAAGAATAGCTCGTGGAGAGCATAAGCAATTAAAAGTGATCCCTGGCGACACAGTGGTTCTGTCCAGCAAATTCATACCTGGAAATGAAAAAGCGATTCAAAACTTGATCAATGACCTTTATCGCCGGGGCGCAGAGGTTTTTTACGAAAAGGTAAGTGAGATTCATTGCTCTGGTCATGCGAGTAAAGAGGAGTTGAAGCTGGTTTTAAGCCTTGTTAGGCCCAGGTATTTTATTCCTGTTCACGGAGAGTACAGGCATCTGGTTAAGCATAAGCAGTTAGCAATGCAGATGGGAGTAAAGGAAGAGCGCTGTTTTGTGGTTGAGAATGGAGCTGTGCTGGAGTTCAAGGAAGGCTCAGCAAGGGTTCTGGAAAGAATGGAGTTAATGCCAGAGTTCTTGGACGCAAACCGGATGCGAGTTCCTTCCGAGATCATCAAAGGCAGATTAAGGCTGGCGTATGCTGGTGCGGTTTTTGTTAGCGTGGCTCTTGACAGAGAGAGGAATCAAATTCTGGAGTTAAGGATGAGGGGTCCTGGAGCATTACTGGAGGAAGAAGACCGGAAGATGGAGCCTGAAGCAAAAGCCAGATGTCAAGCAAGACTGGATTCTATAAAGGGAAACAGACCCCCTGTTTCAGACATAGAGAATGAGTTCCGGGCTGAAATGCGGAGATTTTTTAAGGCGAGACTGAAAACCAGGCCTATGATTTTTGTATCAGTAATAAATGTTCAGGAAAAAGTTTTTTAAATGCTAGAAGGAATTTCTCGGGCAGGACTTCCAGTTTTGATTCTTTCACTCTGGCGCGCAAAGCCGGGTTTAAAATAGAGAAATCTGAAACTATGAATCATTTGCTCAAAAAGTCTCTGCGCATTTTCCGGGGTTGGCTCCATATGATATTGAATAAAAGCCCCCTGACAATTAGCAAGCATAATTCTAGCTAACAATTTCTTGTCAATTAGCGGGTTCAAATTCAGAATCTCTGCTCGTGTTTGAATCATCCATTCAAATGTGTCAGTAATTTTTGCCCATACCTCTCTCATTTTATGTCCAGGTTTAGAGTCACGGTCAATCTGTTCAAAGGTAAGCGTAAAAAGAGCCATCAATGTGCCCTCATGCTTATTCATAAAACGAACTAAATTTTTGTGTAGCCTGTGTAGAGCTTCCTCTTCTGGAAACCTCTCAAAGTATTTAGTATTATTTATCCATAAGGATTTCAGGTCATTGATAAGACGCTTTTCCAGATACTCATCCAGCAGTGCAACCAATAGTCCCAGTTTACTACCGAAATACCATTCAATCGCGGCGCGATATGTGCCTGAATGCTTTACAATCTGAGTTATGGAGGTTTTATAGTAACCATTACTGGCAAATAGATTGAGAGACGCCTGGAGAATTTTTTCCCGGGTATTTTCCCCGGTTATTTTTTTAGACTTAAGAACTTTTCTATCCATTTTCAGAATAGAACCAAGATTTCTTTAGTTGCAATTATATAATAAAGTATAAAAAAATCAAACAACTATTACGGATTAGTGATAGTTATGGTGACTGCATCCGAGGGTCCGACAGCTTGAGTGTGTTTGTTGGCGTTTGCTGGAACACCAGCTTTAATCACTACTGTGCCAGCAGATGTGGCTTTAAACCAGATTGACGCTTTACCACTCGCAGGCGGGTCCATCTCGCCTGTAATACAATAAC